>Ga0180217_1000051_pt1 | contig 254205 bp, 179 predicted proteins | sample eDN3rd37CBELigOP_FD_128521 | JGI IMG/M metagenome (GOLD analysis project Ga0180217, IMG submission 128521) | Enriched Organic Plus compost microbial communities from Emeryville, California, USA - eDNA 3rd pass 37_C BE-Lig OP (version 2) (version 2) ... | reverse complement strand
GAACCGCTCGATGCGGCGGGCGCGATGCACCGTCAGCTTGTCCTCTTCACTCAGTTCATCAACACCGAGAATGGCGATGATGTCCTGCAGTTCGCGGTACCGTTGCAGCGTCTGCTGCACGCGGCGGGCGACCGCATAGTGCCGTTCACCGACGTACTGCGGGTCGAGAATCCGGCTCGACGAAGCGAGCGGGTCGATGGCCGGGTAGATACCCTTTTCCGAGATCCGGCGTTCGAGGTAGATGAACGCGTCGAGGTGGGCGAACGCCGTCGCCGGGGCCGGGTCGGTCGGATCGTCGGCCGGCACGTAAACCGCCTGCACGCTCGTGATGGCCCCGCGGGTCGTCGAGGTGATCCGCTCCTGCAGTTCACCCAGCTCGGTGCCCAGCGTCGGCTGATAACCGACAGCACTCGGCATCCGCCCCAGAAGGGCCGACACTTCGCTCCCCGCCTGCGAGAAGCGGAAGATGTTGTCGACGAACAGCAGCGTGTCGGCACCGGTCGCATCGCGGAACCATTCGGCCATCGTCAGGGCCGAGAGGGCGACGCGGAGACGGGCTCCCGGCGGCTCGTTCATCTGGCCGAACACCATGCAGGTCTGCTCGATGACCGAGCGATCGGTCGTGCCGATCTTCGTTTCCTGCATTTCGAGCCAGAGGTCGTTTCCTTCACGGGTCCGCTCGCCGACGCCGGCAAACACCGAGTAACCACCGTGGGCACTCGCGATACGGGCGATCAGCTCGGTCAGGATGACCGTCTTGCCGAGACCGGCACCACCGAAGAGACCGGCCTTACCACCGCGGACGAACGGCGTCAGCAGGTCAACGACCTTGATACCTGTTTCGAAGACTTCCGTCTTCGCACTCAGGCTCTCGAGCGGGGGAGCGTGCCGGTGAATCGGCCAGCGTTCTTCCGCCTGCACCGGACCGCGGCCGTCGATCGGCTCGCCGAGCAGGTTGAACACGCGGCCGAGCGTCCCCTTGCCGACGGGAACCGACAGCGGAGCGCCGGTATCGCGGACTTCCATTCCCCGGACCATACCGTCGGTCGAGCCGAGCGCGACGCAGCGAACGCGGCCGCCTCCCAGGTGCTGCTGCACCTCACCGGTCAGTTTGACGTGCACGCCCTTCACTTCGGTATCGATCTGCAGGGCGTTGTAGATCTCGGGCAGGTGCTCCTCCGGGAACTCGGCGTCGAAGGTCGAACCAATGACCTGGGTCACGCGACCGATATTGCCGGCCGTCGTCGAAGGAGTTGTGGTGGTTGCCATATCGATATCTCAATCTTTCTGAAGCGTCGGATAAGTATGGATTCGGCTGCTGCTCCCGCGGGGGCGGTCTCTGGTGAGGTCCCCCGGCCGAGCGTTACTCCAGGGCCGCCGCCCCGCCGATGATTTCGCTGAGCTCACTCGTGATCTGCGCCTGACGGGCACGGTTGTAGTCCCGCGTCAGCGTGGTGATCATCTCACCTGCGTTCTCCGTCGCGCCCTTCATGGCGACCATCCGGAAAATCTGCTCGCTGACCGCCGCATCGAGGAAACACTTGAAGAGCCGCGCCTTGAACGATGCCGGCACGATCTCTTCGAGGATCTCGCGGGCCGAGGGAAGGAACTCGTACTGAATTCCCGCCGCTCCGCTGGTGGTTTCGGCGGCCGCCGTCTGCTCCTGCGCCGACTGCCGGGTCACGCCGCCAATCTCGCCCACCGGCAGGAGTGTTTCGAGCGTCGCGACCTGCCGCGAGGCGGACTCGAACTTCACGTACGCAACATCCAGCCGATCGAGCTTCTTCTGCACGTAGAGATCGACGTAGCGGTTCGCCAGTTCTTCGACTTCGCCGAAAGCGGGACGATCTTCGAAGTTCGTGTACGAGCGGTCGAACGTCCGCCCCACGAACCGCATGAAGTTGATGCCCCGCTTGCCGGAGATCTCCAGCGAAAGGTTCTGCCCGGCCTGGCCGGCCTCCTTGATCCGGTCTTCGGCGAGCTTGAGCACGCCCGAGTTGTAACCGCCGCACAACCCGCGGTTCGAAGTCAGCACGAGCAGAATGCAGTTCTTCTGCGTCGGGTGGACTTCGAGCAGCGGATGGGTGAACTGACTCTCGCCGAGCGCGGCCGCGGCGCGGGACAGGTCGGCGACCAGTTCGGAAATCTTCCGCGTATACGCGGCGGCTTCCGTTGCCCGATCCATGGCCTTCTTGAAACGCGCGGTGGCGATCAGCTCCATCGTGCGCGTGATCTTGCGGATGTTCTTGACCGCTTTGAGGCGTTTAACGATGGCGCGAGCTTTGGCCATAGGTGCCTGCCAACCTCTCTCAAAAAAACGACCTGCACTCGATCCTGAACCTGCGGGGCGAAACCGTGCGACAACACGGCTTCATCCCCCTCTCGACCGGCTGCGGCTCCGAAGCTGCTCTCCATCAGCGGAAAGCAGCCCCGGATTGACTCGCGGTACCGGCCACCGGCCGCCTACTTCGCGGCGGCCAGCTCCTCTTTCGCGGCATTGAACTGAACCACGAATTCTTCCAGCGCGGCCTTCAACTGCTCTTCGGTCGCGTCATCGAGTGCCGCCGTCTCGATGATCTTGTTGCGGACTTCCGACTTCTGCTCACGCATGAACTGCAGCAGCTCACGCTCCGCCACGGCGACCTTCTCGACCGGAACCGTGTCGAAGTAACCCTTCGTGCCGGCGTAAATGCTGATCACCTGGTCGGCGAAGTGCAGCGGCTGATACTGCGGCTGCTTGAGCAATTCGACCATCCGGTAACCGCGATCGAGTCGCGACTGAGTCGCCTTGTCGAGTTCCGTTCCCAGCTGGGCGAAGGCTTCGAGTTCGCGGAAGGCCGCGAGGTCGAGGCGCAGACCGCCGGCGACCTTCTTCATCGCCTTCGTCTGGGCGTTACCACCGACGCGGGACACGCTGATACCGACGTTGATGGCCGGACGGACACCGGCGAAGAACAGATCCGGCTCCAGGTAGATCTGGCCGTCGGTGATCGAAATCACGTTCGTCGGGATGTACGCCGAAACGTCCCCCTGCAGGGTCTCGATGATCGGCAGCGACGTCATCGATCCGCCGCCGAGCTCATCGCTCAGCTTCGCCGATCGCTCGAGCAGTCGGCTGTGGGCGTAGAACACGTCTCCGGGATAGGCTTCGCGTCCCGGCGGACGGCGGACGAGCAGCGAGAGCTGACGGTATGCGGCGGCCTGCTTCGACAGGTCGTCGTAGACCACAAGCGTGTGCTTGCCCTGATACATGAAGTACTCGGCCATCGCCGCCCCGGCGTAGGGTGCAATGTACTGCAGCGGGGCCGCTTCGCTCGAAGGAGCCGAAACGACGATCGTGTAATCCATCGCGCCATTGGCACGCAGCGCCTCGACGACGCCCGCAACCGTGGCGGCACGCTGACCGCAAGAGACATAGACGCAGATCACGTCCTGTCCCTTCTGGTTGATGATCGTATCGAGCGCGATCGCCGTCTTGCCGGTCTTGCGGTCGCCGATGATCAGCTCGCGCTGGCCGCGGCCGATCGGCGTCATGGCGTCGACCGCCTTGATACCGGTCTGCAGCGGCTGCTTCACCGGCTGCCGCGCGGCAATGCCCGGGGCCGGCGACTCGATCGGCCGGCTCTCGTGGGCGAGAACCGGGCCTTTCCCGTCGAGCGGGTTTCCGAGCGGATCGACCACGCGGCCGATGAGCGCTTCGCCCACCGGCACCGACAGCAGAGAGCCCGTGCTCTTGACTTCGTCCCCTTCGGCGATTTTCAGGTAATCGCCGAGGATGATCACCCCCACCGAGTTCTCTTCCAGGTTGAACACCTGGCCGCGCACACCGCTGGGGAACTCCACCATTTCACCCGACATGGCGCCGGAGAGCCCGTAGACACGGGCGATACCGTCGCCGACTTCGAGCACGCGGCCGACCTGGCTGGTCTCAATCTGGCCGCGATAGTCTTCAATCTCCTTCTGGATGACTGAAGCGATCTCGTCCGCTCTGAATTTCATGGAGGCTCCTCTCGCGCAAGCGGCTCCGCAGCTGTTTCAAGCGCGTCCGCAGCGAACTATCGTAAACCGTATCTCCAACGCGAATCACCAGCCCGCCCAACAGCTTCGAGTCTTCCTGAACCTCAAGGACCGGTTCAAACGGAAGTGAAGCGGCAAGCTGCGTGCGAATCTGTTCCAGTTCGGCAGGTCCGAGCGGACGGGCGGCACGCAACTGAACGCGTCTCCGCCCCATTCGCAATTCCTGCAACCGCTGACTCTCCCTGAGAATCAGCGGAAGTAATTCCAGACGGTCATGTCGGGCGAGCACCCGCAGAAAGTTCGTAAACAGCGGACTTCCGTAGGGGCCGATGACCTTATTGATCAGCGCGACTTTCTCGTCCCGCCCGACCATTCCGGAGAGCAAGACCGCCTCGAAGTCGGGATTGCGTTCCAGAACGTCATCCGCAAACGAAGCAAACTCTTCGAGCGCGTCCGCCACGTTCTCCGTCGCCGCGGCGTTCAGGAACGCATCAGCATAGACCCGCGCGATGCTTTCGGCACGCGGGTCTTCCATGACGCTGGCGAGACGCGTCCGCTGTGCTTGAGGATCAGCCATTCCACGTTGCTTTCAAAAGACCACCAGGGGTCGTCACCGACGGGCCCGTGTGCCGTCGTCCACTCGATCACCACCGCCTGCGTGCGCGGATACCCGCCCCGTCGACGGCAGGGGCATCAGCGCGCTACCAGCCCTTCGGCAGATAAGGCAGCGCCCTTCGACTTGAACTCGTTCAGGGCTTCGCTGATCAGTCGCTGATGATCGGCATCGGTCAGCGACCGGCCGAGCACGTGCTCGGTCGCACTCGTCACCGTCGACGCCATGAACGAGAACAGCTCATCCAGCGCCTGGTCGCGCACCCGCTGGATCTCGACAATCGCCCGCTGCTTCGAGGCCTGCGCCTCGCGTTCGGCTGCCGAGATGATCTCCTGCCGGGTGTGCTCCGCGTCTCTCCGGGCTTCCGCCAGGATCTCGCGGATCTCATCCTGCACCTTCTCCAGCCGCTGCGTGTGCTCGCGGAGCATCTGCTCGGCCCGCACCCGCGCCGACTCGGCATTCTCGATGTCCTGGCGGATCTTTGACTCGCGGGTATGCAACCCGTCCATCAACGGCCGCCAGGCGAACTTGCCGAGAACGAACACGAACAGAACGAAGGTAACCAGCGACCAAAGCGCCAGATCGTTCTTCCACTCGATCGGACTCTGCGGCCCATGCTCTGCAGCGTGGGATTCGCCATGCGCAGCGGCGTCGGCCTCGCCATGGGGTGCCCCTGCGGCATGATCGTGGTCGGCGGCAGGAGCTTCCGCCGGCGTCTCGTGCTGGGCCTGCGCGGACTGCGGCAGCAGGCCCGTCGCAGCCGTCTGCCAGCCCAGGACGGCGGCAAGCGCAATCAGCGCCCACCGCCGGGCGAAAAACATCTTTGACATCGCAATGGCTCGCTTCATGGTCCGAATCATGAGTTCAGATTGCGTGGACGACAGCACTGTCGACCACAAGCCTCAGAGGCTCATGATACAGACGATCAGGGCGAAGAACGTCACACCCTCGATCAGAGCGGCGGCAATGATCATCGCCGTCTGGATCTGGCCGGCGACTTCCGGCTGACGGGCCATGCTCTCGACGGCGGCCGTTCCAATCTTGCCGATGCCCCAGCCGGCACCAATGATCGTCAGGGCAGCACCGATCGCACCACCCAGGTTGATGAGGCTGCTCGCCCCCTCTTCCTGAGCCATTGCCGGCATCGCCAGTGCGAAGAAAACAGCCACGGCCCAAGACGCAATGCGCAAACTCTGAGTCACTTCTCGCTCTCCTGTTCTGAATCGTAAACGAAACGAAACCTTGTATATCGATGATCCCCGGGAGCATGCCGCAACATCGCCAGACGCATTCGCCAGAACCCGCAGAGCGAAGCCGGTGTCTCCACCCGCTCCGTCCCGGCCGCTCTCGCACTCCCGTCCCACTCCGCTCGACGCTCCGAACCGAAACCCGTCACGTCATTCCGCTGATCGGCTGCCGGATGTCCGCTCCTGAAGCGGCACATTCAAACAGCCGGCCGCGGGGATTTCAACATTCTCCCCGCCTGGATTTCCGTCGCCCGCCAAATTTCCACTCGGCCCTGCCGATTGCACGCGGTCCTGCCGGCCTGTTCGCCGCACCTAGTGCGGATGAACCGCCGCCCCGATGAAGAGGGCCGAGAGGAAGGCGAAAATGTACGCCTGCAGGAAGGCCACAAACAGCTCGAGCAGCCCGATCGCCACCTGACCAAAAATGCTCGCCGGCGTGACCACATAGAACAGCCAGGGATAGGCCTCGGCCACATTCGGAGCCGCGACCATGCCGATGAACCCGAGAATCACGGCGAGGACTGTGTGACCGGCCATGATGTTTGCGAAAAGACGAACGGCGAGGACGCCGTGCTTGATGATCAATCCGACGAACTCGATCACCCACACCATGGGGACGAGTGTGACCTTGGCGAGCCCCGGAACGTCCATACCCGGAACGAGCGACTTCCAGTAGCCCACCACTCCCAACTCCCGGATCCCCGAAATCACGACAACCGCGAGGGTCGTGATCGCCAGTGCTCCGGTCACCGAGATGTGTCCGGTTGCAGAGCCCAGCCAGGGAATCGCCCCGAGCAGATTGCAGAAGAGGACGAAGAAGAAGCAGCTCCAGATGTAGGGCAGATACCGGTCGGCCGGATGAGTCTCCGTCGGCTCGTGATGATGCACATGCTCCGCCGAATGGTGCTCGATGTCGCCCGACTTCTCCAGTGATCCGAGGTCGATCCCCTCGTTCCGCTCGCCATGATCGGGATGATGCGGCTCGTGGTGATGCCCGGTCCCGATCGCGGGCCGCGCCACCTCGTCGCGGATGAACAGCGCGAGCATCTCCCAGAAGTTCCAGAAGCGGCCGCGTGCCGGCGAACCATTGCGAATGTGCCGCGCGAGCCCCCAGAAAATAAACAGCACCAGAAATCCGGCGACGACCTGCAGCAGCATGAACTTCGTGAGCTGCAGCGTGGTGAACCCGAGGTCAATCTTCGGGAAGTCGGGCGTGTGCCCTCCGAGAAATCCCGGCAACTCCAGGTGCACCGCATCGCGGATGTGATGAAAAACGTCGTGACCGTGTGAATCAGCCATGGCTTCGTGCGGGATCAGATACAGAGGATCAACCGAGTACGTTCAACTCCATCGGCAGAACAGCCGTCAGTCCGGCCGCGAATCTGACGACGCTGTTCGATTGCGTCTCCGCAGAACGATCAGCGTTTCAACCGAAAGCATCGCCGCATAAAACAACAGGAGCCAGGCGACGAAATACCATAGATCCAGATCGGGCCGAAAGTGACGCACCGCCAGCAATCCACCCAAAGCCAGAAACATCCGCACCAGTGTCCCGGAGAGAATCACCCACACCAGGAGAGACGAATTCCGCAATCGCACCGAGGCCGCCACAACCGCCACACCGGGAAGCAGGCAAAGTATCGCCGCGTACGTCAGCCCTTCGAGACCTCCCGCGCCGGCGAAAGCACTCGCGGGCCACGCCAGCATTCCCCATAATCCGACGGCGGCAAGAAACAGCCAGCCAAGGTCGTATCCGTACCGGGCCATCGCACCTGGAACCTTGAACGGGCCGCCCTCATCCCGACGATCCGGACAGAGCCCGGAGACCGCGGCACATTGCCGCGGCACCAACACTCGTTCGCTTGTCACGCCTCCCCCAATTTTTCCGTCGCCCAGCCGACTCACCCCAGCCCTTACTCCTTGCGGGACCGCTGCGACGATTGAATCGCCCCCACCATCCTGAGCAGGTGCATCATCGAGGCAAGCAACCCCAGGAGCGCCCCGACAATCAACAGCCAGGGCCCGGTCCCGAAGGTTCGATCCAGCCAGAGCCCCCCGAGTGCCGGCAACACCATCATCAACGAGACAGTGGTGATCTGTGAGACCCACTGCATCGCCACTGCCATCGGAGGACGCCGGTTGCGTGCCGGTTCGCTCACAGTTGTGTCGCCAGACCCCGGAAGGGAGAGAAAGGAAATTCGCCCCCCGTGTTCCGACCGAACACGGGCAGGATAGTCTCTCGCCGACCAGCCCTGACCACTCCCGCGAAACCCACTCACGCTGGCCAACGGACACTGGAGTTCGTGTATTCGTTGTTCGTAAGTCGCCGCCAGTCTACCGGTGCTCCGTGGGGATGTCAAAGTCCCCGAAAGGAGCGCAAATTTTTTCTCAAACTTGGCTTTCCCATTCTCAAGATTGGGGAACCCAAAGTCCGGAACGACCACCCGCGCGTTACCCGCAAGCGCCCGCGCCCCGGATTCCGCCGCCGATTCCACCCCACAATCGCAAACGACTTACACTTGCAGCGAACTTTTGAAACCAAGCAGACTGCCCCAGAACACCAAGAACAAACACCAATAGGCGAGACATAGATCCACCTAATACATACCCCTAGGATAAACACCCGGCACAACATTCGCTTGCAGACGCAAACCCAATATATCACAGCATATTACGACACCAAATCGGCCAAGACCCACTCAGTTTAGAAGACAATTTTGTTGATTATTCGCAGCCGGGTTTGATACAAATGAGTGTGTCGACCACTTCCTATCGACGGGAATTGCAGTTCAAAGTCCCGCTGTCGACGCGTCTGATCTGACGGGCCTATTCTCGATTCGTTCGTAATGTCGGTTCGGCCGTTTGTGGGTGGCACCTTTTCAGTGCTTGAATGCCGGGAGACCGCATTCCACTGAAACGGACGAGGATCGCAGGGTCGTGATCTCTCTCGGGTCGATCATGGACGGAGACACCGCTCCCCCCGAAATCTGAGCCTTGACGGTGGAATCGTGTCGGAGCTCCTCGATGACCCCAGAAGCACTTAAGTCGCACACGCGTAAAGACTTGGCAACCATGGCCCGCCGCCGCGGCGTCGATGGCTGGCACTCCATGCGGAAAGACGAGCTGGTCAAAGCTCTCCTCGATGCGGCCGGCAAGTCGCGGACAGGGACTCGCCGCCCCGCCAAGCCCAAACCGGCCTCCCGGCGACGCTCCGCACACGCGACCGCCGCAGAAAGCCCGCCTCCACGCCGCCGCACCGCCACGAACGGCAGCAGCAACGGCAGCACCGCCGCCAGAAAGGCGACCACTCCAGCCCGCCCCCTTCGCAAGGATCTCGGCGCCCAGAACGGCAGCAACGGCCATCCTCCCAAGGAACGCTTCGTGGTCCTGGTTCGCGATCCCTTCTGGCTGCAGGCCTACTGGGAACTGAACCGCACAACAATCTGCCGCGCCGAGGCGGCACTCGGAGCCGAATGGCACCGCGCCGTCCCCATGATCCGTGTCCTTGACGTCTCGGGAGACGATCACACGAGTGCCGTCGAGACCTGGATCCGCGACATCGAAGTTCACGGCGGCGTGAATCACTGGTACATCCCCATCGACGGACAGCCGCGCACCTACCGGCTGCAGATCGGCTACCGGGTGCCGAGCGGCCGCTTCTTCGTCCTCGCCCGCTCGAATGTTGTCACGCCGCCCCGCCCCGGCTCACCCGGCGCTTTCGACGGACACTGGAGCGACGTCGAGCAGCAGTGCGAGCGCGTCTTCTCCCTCTCCGGCGGCTATGCCGACACCACCGTCAACTCCCCCCTTCGCGAACTGTTCGAGGAACGCCTGCGACGGCCGATGGGAGGGTCGGCGGCCGTCCCCTTCAATGCCGGGCTCCGTCCCGACCAGCCCTCGGTCTCGCTCGACCTGCGATTGAACGCAGAGGTCATCCTGTACGGCTCGACGAGCCGCGATGCCCACGTCACGATTCAGGGGGATCCGATCCAGCTTCGCGAAGACGGCTCGTTCGTACTCCGCATGAGCCTCACCGAAGGGAGACAGGTCATCCCCGCCGTGGCGGTCAGTGCCGACGGCAACGAGCAACGGACCGTGATCCTCGCCATCGAACGCAACACGAAGGAACTCGAACCGCAAACCTTCGAGGACGCCTGACCGCGAAATCCCCCCGCAGCAGAGCAGTTTCGCACCCATAGTGGTTTCAGCCTCGTCGCGCGGCCCCGGCTGCCGCAATTTGCGTGCAGCCGCCGACTTGGGTAGCCAACTGCGGGCCAGATTGCTCTTGCCGCAGCGTTCACCTGTACGCTAAAACGACCGCTCCACAATTGCTGTCCCCGCTCCGCGCATTGATGCGTCGCGGCGAGGGCCGCGGTTGCGGAGCGGTTTTCGTCAGTAGAATGCGTGCTGACCGGCCTTTCTCCCTGGTTCGACTGGCAAGGACGCCATGGTTGTATCGCTGCTCGCTCGTACTGTCCGTCGTGCGTCACTTCTCTCCGATCGACACGCAAGGCTCGCAGCCTCGAGCGGCCTGGTATGCGGCATCTCCGTCTGTGCCGCGTTTCATCAGTTTTCCGGGCTCTTCGGCAGTTCCCTCTGGGCGCGCTGCGGAGCGGTCGGGGCCCTCCTGGTCCTGATCTGCGGCGGACTTCTCGCCCTCCGTCGCGGGCCGCGCATCTTCACCCCGCAGACCCGGTTCGGATTGCTGCACCTGCTGCTCGCGGCGGCAACGCTCTCCGCCCCCCTTGTGCTGAGCACCTCTTCCTGGTTCGCCCGCCGGCTGGGGGAAACCGTCCTGACCCCCTGGGGAACCGCGGGCCTGGCTGCCCTGTTTGCGGCGGTGCTCGTCGGCATTCCGCTCCTCCTGACGCTCTTTCTCGCAGGAACACTCGCGGAACATCCCTCGCGACGGCGATCCGCTTCCACGGATGACGAAACGCCGTCGACAGTCCCCGGGTTCCTTGCCGGCGGAGCATTCGGTGCGGCACTCTTCACACTCGCGCTGGGAGTCATGCTGGGGGCCGACGGAAGCGGCATCCTCGCGGCCATCCTCGGATCGCTGCTCTTCCTCGGTTCGCAGGCCCGCCTCTTCCGGCGGGTTCCGTTTCTCTCGATGTGGCTCGACACTCCCGCTCCTTCCACCTTGAATGAACTGCCCGCGGGCGCAGGAAGCACCGCTGCAACCGCCCACGAAACAGTTCCGGTTGCCTCCGGCATCACCGCGATGGCGACTCTTCTCCTGGCCTTTGTGAGCGTCGGCGGACTGCTGGCGGCAGTTCCCCGCGTCCTGCACCAACTGGTCCCCGCCACCGCTTACCTGACCTATGCGTCGGCCGCGTGGATGCTCCTCGGAGCCGCGCTCGGAGTCGCATGGCTGTCGCGGACCGTTCGCCGGGGCCACAGCGTCCCCGCCCTGTGGATGCGACTGACCTTGCTGCTGGGTGTCACATCAGCGGCAGTCCTGCTGATCTTCCCGCACCTGGTCCATCGGCTCATCTGGATCAACTCGAACGTATCGCAGGTCTGGCTGCTGGTGCCGCTGCGGTCGTTCCTGCCGGCCTTTCTGCTCCTGCCCGCCGGGCTTCTGTGTGGAGCGTGCTGCGCCGGCTCGATTCGCGTGGTGCGGGGGGTGCTGCAAAGCCGTCAGGTGGCCGCCCTCGGATGCGGAATCAGCGGGATCACGTTCCTTCTCGTCCGGCTGCTGGTCGTTCCGGCGGCTGGTCCTGCCGCGATCCTGACCGCGGTGGCGATGCTCTGCGGTATCACCTCATTGCTCTGTCTGCTGGAACTGCGGGCAATTCCTGTTCAATCCCGTTGGGCGCGACTGGCTATCGCCGGCTTGTGGCTGTTTGCTCTCGCCGCCCCCGCCTGGTCGGCCGGCTATCGTCCGGCACTCGCGGCACGGCTGCTCTTCAGCACGAATGTGATGCTCGCGGCCCGCAACGGCGTGCCTCCGGCAAGGCTCGCGTATCTCGATGAAGCGCGCCAGATCGCGCTCCGGGAAGGAATGAACGGAACCCTGAGCGTCTGGAAGTTCGGAACCTCACAGTTCCAGCTTCGCGAGAGCGGAATTCCCAAATCGGTCGCGTCGACCGACGGTGAGATCCAGCCGCAGTATTCCGCCGAGATCCTGCAGGCGGTTGTTCCGCTGGTTCTTCACGAACATCCGCATCAGGTGCTCGTCCTGGGACTCGGTGCCGGGGTCCCGTTGCAGGCGTGTCTCGCTTCCCCCGTGCAGCAGGTTCGCTGCGTGGAGAGCGATCCCGAGCTGATTCGTCTGACACGTGAGTTGCGGGGGCCGGCCGTCCTCGCCACCGATGACGAGCGTTTGCAGATCACGACCGCCGATCCGGCACTGCTGCTCGCCTCGACCGATGCGCGGCACGATGTCATCATTTCGAGCCCCGATCATTCCTCGCTCGCCCCGAGCGCGACACAGTTTACCCGCGAGTTCTACCAGAACGCGGCACGCTGCCTGTCTCCCGAGGGAATTTTCTGTCAGCGGTTCCAGTATGTGGACTTCGGCGTGAAACCAATTCTCGCGCTCGCCGACACGCTGCAGACCGCCTTCAGCAAAGTCGCGGCGATTGAGCTCGCCCCCGGCGAACTGCTGTTCATCGCCACGAACGATCCGCGGGGCTTTGTCCGTCCCGGCCTGCTCGATCGGGCACAGGCTCCGCATATCAGCGATCTGATGCGGCTGGTCGGCTGGGACTGGTCGGTCCTCCTGACACTCCCCGCGTATCGTCCCGAATCGATTCAGGAGATCGCAGCGGCGAACCCGTGGGGAGTCAATGCGGCTGCGAACGGAGATTTCGCCTTCCGGCTTCCACCGGAGGTCATCCGCTGGGCTCCCAAGCTGCAGGACGTGCAGGCAACATTGGGCCCGCGGCAGGAAACGATTCGCGACTGGATGGGGGCCGAGATGGCCTCGCGTCCGGAGCTCGTCCGTCGGCTCTCCGAGGTCAAGGGGCATCAGGAACTGGTGCTGAACTACCCCGATCAATACTGGGCGTATCGCCGCAAGGTGCGGGAGCAGGTGACGAAGCATCCGAAGTCACTGATCCGGCAGGTGAACTACGAGGTCGCCCCCGGCGAGATGGACGCCGAGGATCGCCGCCGCCTGCGTTATTTCGAAGTTCTGGGCGAGGCGGCCAAATCGCGTCTTCCGGAAGACATTCGCCGGGTCGCCGCTTTCGAAACGCCCTACGATCCCCTCTTGAGCTACTTCTCGCACCTGGAAGTCGCGGAACTCTACCTGCGGGCCGGTCACCCGGAACCCCGGCAGGAGCTGCGGCACCGGCTGCACGCGATCTACTACGCCTCGCCTCACGACCGTTCGGTGCAGAATCTTCACGAAGCGATCGATCTGCTGCTTGAAGAGCCCCATGCGATGCCGGACGCGACCGAACGCTGGGACTGCCTGAATTCGCTCCTGCAGGTGATGCAGCTGCGGTGGGAATCGCGGGCGGCCAATCCGGGGATTCCGCGCGACATGCTGCGTGATGCGGACCGCAGCCTGGTCGTGGCCGAGAAGACCATGAAAGTCCTCGCCAGTTCCGCCACCGAGGCCGGTGTCGCGCCGGAGATGTGGGAAGCACGCCAGGCTGTGCTGGAGCGGAATCTGGTCCGGGCCCTGCGGAAGTATCGCACGGAACTGGTGCGGCTCGTCGGCCGCGAGAAGTTCATGCGGCAATACGTCGATGAATCGCTGGACAGCTCGCTGCAGTCCCCCGCGCTCTCGACGAATTGAGGCGGCAAACTAACGCCCTCATCCCTTTCGAACACGTGACCACCTCCATTCTCTAACGGCAGGCATCGACACAGGCCGACATTCTCCGAAGGATGCATCCTCCTGGGAGAATGTGCGGCGGCCTGCCGATTCCTCGTGGAGAGTCCGCCCGCTCCCTCCGTGGCCGGTGAATCGCAGTCTTCGACCAAAGAAAGTCGCGAGGCCCGATTTGCCACGGTCATGATCGCTCGGTACTCTGTCGGGTGGCCGCAACGGCGTCCTGGCAAGTTCAGGAGCGGAGTGCAGGCCGGTCGGGGGGCATTCGCCATCGGGATCGGGAGGAATCTCCGAACTCCCGCTGCGGGAGTGCTGCGCCGGTCCTGAGCCCGCACGAGTCCTGTTCATCAACTCAATCAAGGAACGATCGCATGCTTCGACTTCGGTGGTGCGGGCTGGCCCTGTTGTTCATGAGTCTCTTTGCGCTGGAGGTTTCCGTGAGTGCTGACGAAGCGAAAGAAGTCCCCTACCCCGAGCTTCCGAAGCAGGCGGGAGCGATCGACAAGGATGCCCCGAAGAAGTTCACCGAAACCAACTCCGGCCTGAAATATCGCATTCTCCGCCAGGGGAAGGGAGCAAAGCCGAAAGCGACCGACACCGTCGAGGTGCACTATCACGGCTGGCTCGACAACGGAAAGGTGTTCGACAGTTCCTACCGGCGCGGCGAGACGATCTCCTTCCCTCTCAACGGCGTGATCGCGGGCTGGACGGAAGGCATGCAGCTTGTCGGCGAGGGAGGCATGATCGAGCTTTCGATTCCGTCGCAGCTGGGTTACGGCGACCGCGGGATTCCCGGCGTGATTCCCGGCGGTGCGACGCTCCACTTTGCTGTTGAACTGAAGGACGTCAAGTAGCGTGCAGGTTCCCTAAGGCTTCGCGGACGCATCCGGCCGCCGCGCGGGTGCTCCGCGAACGCGGCTTCCGGAGAAAGGTCCCCATGGCCGAAAAGACTATCTTCAAGAAGATCATCGACGGGGAGATTCCGGCGAAGATTGTCTACGAAGACGAGCACTGTCTCGCCTTTCACGATGTCAATCCGCAGGCGCCGACACACGTGCTGGTCATTCCGAAGAAGGAGATCGTGAACATTGCGGCCCTTCAGCCGGAAGACCATGCCGTCGCCGGGCATCTGCTGCTCAAGGTGCCTCAGATCGCCGAGCAGCTTGGATTGAGTGACGGCTATCGTGTCGTCATCAACTGCGGGAAGTTCGGTGGGCAGACGGTCGATCATCTGCACCTGCACATCCTGGGAGGCCGACCACTCGGCTGGCCTCCGGGTTAGCAGTTTCCAATCGGGGCAGCGCCGACCGATCATTCGATCGGTCGGCGCTGCCCGTTCGATCCTGCTTGTACTTCGCACGTTCCGGCTTAGAATCAGCAGTGATCGGATGCTTTTCACCGGGGAGCAACGGCATGCCTCCCGGTTCACAGCGGCTTTACCCCAACACCAGCGAACGCGGAAGGACCAGCGACCATGCCGTTCAAGAAAGTTCTCGTTGCTGCGTGTGTGATGTTGTTGATGGGCGCGCTGCTTCGCGCTCAGGCCGACAAGGCCGAGCCTTCGGGAGCGCAGATGGCGAAGTCGGCGCAGACGTTCCTCGGCAGCCTCTCCGAGGAGCAGAAGGCGCAGGCGACCTTCGAGTTCGACTCGCCGGAGCGCATCAACTGGCACTTCATTCCCCGCGAGCGGAAAGGTTTGCCGCTGAAGCAGATGGAGGGCGAAGCCCTGCGGAACGCGCACGCCCTGATCCAGTCGGGTCTTTCGAAATCCGGTTACGAGCAGACGCTCAACGTGATGAGCCTCGAAGAGGTGCTCTACCTTCTCGAATCGGGCGACCGCGAAACCCGCCGCAAACGCCGCGACCCGCAGAATTACTATCTCACCATTTTCGGCAAACCGGGCAACAGCGGTCTGTGGGGCTGGCGTCTCGAAGGGCATCATCTCTCCCTGAACTACACCATCAAGGACGGCGAAGTCGTTTCGAGCACGCCCGAGTTTTTCGGAGCTAACCCCGCGTTTATTGACGCCGGCCCGAAACGTTCGATCCGCGTCCTCGCGCCGGAAGAAGACATTGCCCGGCAGATCCTGAAGCTCGCCAGCTCCGACAGGCAGGAAACGATCTGGATCTCGAAAGAAGCTCCCAACGACGTGCGTGGCGGCGGTGCACCGCAGCCCGAAACGAGCGCTCCGGTGGGTCTCAAGGCGGGCGAGATGAACGCCGATCAAAAGGAGATGCTCGGCAAACTGCTCGACGAGTATCTGAAGAACATGCCCGCCGACGTCGAGTCCCGCCGTCGCAGCGAACTCAAAGAAGCCGGTCTCGATAACATTTACTTCGCGTGGTGGGGAAGCTCCGAACGGAACGAACGGCACGCGTATCGCGTCCAGGGGCCGACCTTCATCATCGAGTACAACAATACGCAGAACGACGCGAACCACATCCACTCGATGTGGCGTGATCTGAAGGGGGATTTCCACATTCCCCTGGCAAAGTCAGAGTAGCCGTCCGCAGGACCGGCGATGTGTTCAACAGAAGCACATTCCGGTTCGGCCTCGGGTGATCCATCCCGGTCGCCGGGTGCGGGGTGACGTCCACTCCCGCCCCGGCGAATTATCGAAGCACATCACCCGAGGCTTCGATTTCCCACAGATATTAGAACAATCGGAGCGTAAGCATGAGTCAGGTCGTGGCGGGCGGCATCGAGGCGGCTTACCGCGAGAAGTTCCGCAGTTCCGCGCAACTCTATGAGCGAGGTTGCCGCGTCTTCCCGAACGGCGTCACTCACGACGGCCGCTATCTCCGTCCCTTTCCGGTCTACATCGACCGCTCCGAAGGCTCGAAGAAGTACGATCCCGACGGGAACGAGATCATCGATTACTGGATGGGGCACGGCTCGCTGCTCCTGGGGCATTCGCACCCGGCAGTCGTCGAAGCCGTGGTCCGGCAGGCACCGCGGGGCACTCACTGGGGAGCCAACCACGAACTGGAAATCCGCTGGGGCGAGTGGGTCCGCAAGCTGATCCGCTCCGCCGAGCGCGTGCGGTTCGTCAACAGCGGTACCGAGGCAACGCTGATGGCCCTGCGGCTGTCGCGGATCGTCTCCGGCCGGCGGAAGGTGCTCAAGTTTGCCGGCCATTTCCACGGCTGGCACGACTGGCTCATGCCCGCGGCGGACGCTCCCTACGACACCGGCAACTGGCGGATGCCGGGCGTGACCGAGGGAGTACTCAGCGACCTCGTTGTCGTTCCGCCGAACGATCTCGAAGCGACTTCCCGCGCCATCGATGAACATCAGCCGGCCTGTGTGATCCTCGAAGCGACCGGCGGGCACTGGGGGATGGTTCCGATGCGCGGGGACTTTCTCCGCGGGCTGCGGAAGTTGACCGAAGAGAAAGGGGTCATTCTCATTTTTGATGAGGTGATCACCGGCTTCCGCGTCTCGCCCGGCGGTTCGCAGGGCTACTACGAAATCACTCCGGATCTGACGACGATGGCGAAGATCCTCGCCGGCGGACTGCCGGGAGGTGCGCTGGCCGGCCGGGCCGACATCATGAACGCCCTCGAGTTCGACAACCCGCATGGGCAGAAGATGCGGCACCCGGGGACTTACAACGGAAATCCCCTCTCCGCGGTCGCGGGCGCGGCAGCCCTCGAAGTCGTCGCCACGGGCGAGCCTTGCCGGCGTGCCAACGAGCTCGGCCGACGATTGCGTGCCGGGCTCAACGAACTGTTCGTCCAGAAGAGCGTCAACTGGATCGCGTACGGCGAATTCTCGATGGCGACGGTGTTGCCGAATTATGACGGGCCCCCGTCGTCGGGAGATGACTTCATCCCCTGCGATAACTCGCTCACGCAGCTTGACCGCAAGATCGATCCGGTGCTGACGCATGCTTTCCGCTGTGCGCTGCTCCTCGGCGGGGTGGACTTCTTCGGCTGGCGGGCGATGCTCTCGTCAGCCCATACCGAAGAGGACATCGACCGCACGATCGAGGCATTCTCGGGCGCGATCGATCTGCTGCGGGCCGACCGGCTGATCCCGTGATCCATGCGGAGGAATGGGGCGTTTCCGGAAATGAGACCGCTCCGTTCCTGGTCGGCAGTCGCCGGAGCATGGGTCCAGGAGAGCGAGTCCACAGCCAAGTTCTCGCAGCGTCCAGAAATCCCTGTGATCCGGCGACCCGTCATGAGCGAACTGATCTGCCCGGAATGTCATGCGAACCTGCAGGACGACCTCGTCGAGAGCACCGGCCGCGCGGAATGTCCGTTCTGCAGCGCGGACCTGTCCGCTCTCGACTGGTCGCGACCGCTGAACGCCACACCATCGGCTCCACCCGAGACATCGGGAGAGCGGACCGTTGCCCCTGCAGAGCCGGTCGCGCTGCCTCCCCTGCCGGCGAAAAGCCGGATTGACGTGATCGAGGCGACGCCGCACCGCAAGCTGTTCTACATTCCGGCGGGTGGAAAGCGGACAACCAGCCTGGGCTGGTTCGTCCTGTTGTGGAACAGCATCATGCTGCCGATCACCGCGGCAGTGCTCCATGAACACTTCATCGCGGGGAAAGCGCAGGAGTCCGCCTACATCATGTTCCCGTTCCTGGGCGTTTTCCTGCTGGTCGGTTTCGGGATGGGCTACTGGTGGCTGCGGATGCGGTTCGAGCGGACCATTCTCCTCCTCGAGAAAGGTCGGCTCGTCGTGCAGCGAATCCTTTTCGGTCGCAAGCGGCTGGAAGAAGCCCGGCTGAATGACGAGTCACGGGCCGAGCTGGCCGAGGCTTACACGGAAAACGAGCGCCCCGTCTACAGTGTGGCCGTTCGCGGGATTGATCGCACCGTGAAGTTCGGGACTCCCCTCAGCGATGAAGAGAAGGACTGGCTGGTCCGCCAGATCAACGAACATCTCGGCCAGGGTGCTTCCACGTCTTCGCCCGACGCCGACTTCGCACTGAACTGCCGCCAGTGCGGGGCCTTGCTGACTGCGACAGGGGCAACGACACCGCACGCCCCCCTGAAATGCCCCGAGTGCGGCGCCACCATCCAGCCGGTGGTGCAGCCGCTCGCCGAGGGAGAACGGTTCACCCATCCAGAAGCGTGCTCCGTCCTCGAAGATGCCGGCTACAGACTCGACGAATCGAAACCGGGCTTCCTCCGCATCAATTATCCGGTCGCGAATCTCGGCCCCGTCCGCTGGATGGTGGCAATCTTCTGCGGCCTCTTTTCATTCGTCTGGATCGGTATCTGCGTCGGCACGATCCTCGGCTCGCAGTGGACTGATGCCGGCGGTGCGGAGCGATGGATTCCTGTGGCGATCGCCAGCGTTTTCCTGCTGCCGGGAATGATTCCGGTCTTGATGACGCTGGTGGCGATTGCCGGAACGTATACTGTCGAGATGGGACCGGAGACCCTCGCGCTTCGACTGGGCGTGGGCGGCTGGGCCTGGTCGCGCGTCATCCCGCTTGCGACAATCCAGCGAGTCGACGTTGTCAAAGGCTCCCCCGTGCAGAACCGCAATCCGCAACCGGGCCGGCAATACTACACGTGTACCACCTGGACTTCCGGGCCGTTCCTGCCTCTTGCCATGTCAACAGACATCCGAGTGCCGCAAGCGATGCGGTCGCTGCTGATACAACACCTCCACGCCGCGGGACATCGGCTCGAGAATGAGTGAGTCATACGCCGAGCCCGCGTCCAGGGACGAGATTCCGCTTTTACGACGCAGCATGCACCGCGACGTCCTGCGGCTGGCGCTTCCCGTCCTCGGGGAGCAACTGCTCATTTTTTTCGTGGGCGTCTTCGACACGTTCCTCGCGGGACAGATCAGCACCAACGCAACCGCTGCGATCGGTGTCGCCGCCTATGTCGGCTGGCTGGCGTCGCTTCTCTTTTCACTCGTCGCGATTGGCACCACCGCACTCGTCGCCCGGCACTGGGGGGCGGGCGAGTTCGGCCGCGCAAACCAGATCGTCAACCAGTCGCTCCCCCTCGCGTTCTTTGTCGGGACCGGGGTGTTCCTGCTGATCTACACCATCGCCCCGACGATCGCGACACTGCAGAACATGACCGGCGAAGCGCACGGGATTGTCGTCCGCTACCTGCGGATCGATGCCGCCGGCCAGGTGTTCACGAGTCTCAGCCTGGTTGGAGCCGCCGCGCTTCGCGGCAGCGGGGACACGCGGACGCCGATGTGGGTCCATGTCGTGGTGAATCTCGTGAACATCACCGTCTCGCCGATACTCGTCTTCGGCGTGGGACCGTTTTCCCCCTGGGGAATTGATGGAATCGTGACCGGCACTGTCACCGGCCGTATTTGCGGCGGTCTGCTGATGCTCGGCGTCCTTTCCAGCGGGATGAGCGGTCTGCGGCTCCTGCGCAGTGAACTCTACCTGCGTGCCGAGCCGATCCGGCGCATCCTGCGGATCGGTATCCCCGCGGCCATTGACGGGATGCTGATGTGGGTCGGGCACTTTCTCTTCGTGATGATTATCGCCCGGCTCGGCGAGGGGGAGCAGGGCCGCGCGATCTATGCAGCGCACATCATCGGCATTCAGGTCGAAGCCCTCACCTATCTTCCCGCCGTGGCCTGGGGAGCGGCATCGGCGACACTGATCGGTCAGGCACTCGGCGCCCGCGATCCGCAGCGTGCCTGGCGCGTCGGACACACGGCGGTTCTGCAATGCATGCTGCTGGCGCTGGTGGCCACGACCGTCTACTTCTCCGCCGCCGGTCCCATCTATCGCCTGATGCACAGCGATCCGACGGTCTGGAAGGAGGGCGTCCCCGCACTCCGCATGCTGGCGTTCTTCCAGATTCCGCATGTGATGCTGATCGTCTACATCCACTCGCTCCGGGGTGCGGGCGACACGCGGTATCCGATGCTGTTCACCCTCGCCGGAGTCTTCGCCGTCCGCATCCCGCTCGCCTATTACTGTGGAATCGTTCTGCAAGGCGGTCTCGTCGGCGCATGGGTCGGAATGCTCGCCGACATCACGCTCCGCGCGATCCTGGTGACGATCCGCTATACGCGCGGGCGCTGGAGGGAGATTGAGGTTTAGGCGGGAGTCCGGAGACTGGAGTAGGGTGGGAGGCGAGTGCGAAGGCAGTTTGCACGGTATTCAGGTGAGGGGTATTATCCGGGGCATCGTGTCTCTTGCGGGTTCTGACGTGCAGCGCATTCACTTTCCGGGAACCGGTTCATGAGCGTGTTTCTCATCGGCACTCTGGATACGAAGGGGCATGAGATCGCCTTCGTGCGGGACCGGTTGCGGGAACTGGGGGTTGACGTCTGCATCGTCGATGCGGGCTGCCTGCGCGAACCGCAGATTGCCGCCGGGATTTCCCGCGAGCAGGTGTTCGAAGCCGCGGGCACGACATTGCAGGCGCTGCGGGACGCGAATGACCGCGGGCAGGCTGTCGCTGCCGCCGCCGAAGGAGTCAAACGCCTGATCCTCGAACGGCACGCCGCCGGAGAGGTTCAGGGGGTGCTCGGGCTCGGCGGTTCCGCCGGGACGACGATCGCGACGGCGGCGATGCGGGCTCTCCCGCTCGGGATTCCGAAGCTGATGGTCAGCACGCTCGCCTCCGGACAGGTGCGTTCCTACGTCGGCGACAAAGACATCCTGATGCTGAATTCCGTGGTCGACATCCTCGGGATCAACCGCATCAGCCGCGCAATCCTGACGCAGGCCGCACGGGCCATGGCGGGCATGGTCACGCTGCCCGCGTCGAATCCCGATGCCGCCGCCGACAGGCCACTCGTCGCGGCAACGATGTTTGGCGTCACCACGCCCTGCATCGAACGGGCTCGTGAGGTTCTCGAAGCCGCGGGATATGAGGTGCTCGTGTTTCATGCAACGGGGACCGGCGGGCAGGCGATGGAATCGCTGATTGCCGACGGCCTCATTGCCGGCGTCCTCGACATCACCACCACGGAACTCGCCGACGAGCTTGTCGGCGGGATCCTCTCGGCAGGACCGGATCGACTCACCGCCGCGGGCAAGCGAGGCGTGCCGCAGGTGATCTCGGTCGGCGCGACCGACATGGTGAACTTTGGCCCGCGGGAGACTGTTCCCGAGAAGTTCGCTGATCGCCGTTTCTACATCCACAATCCGAACGTCACGCTGATGCGGACGACCGTCGAGGAGAACCGCCAGCTCGGCAAAGAGATCGGCCGCAAGGCTGCGGCAGCGACCGGGCCGACCGCCATTCTGCTCCCCCTGCGGGGAGTCTCGGCGATTGATCGCGCGGGACAACCGTTCGAGGATGTCATCGCCCGCGCGGCATTGATCAGCGGCGTGCGGAAGACGCGCGGCTCGTGCGAGCTGATTGAACTCGACGCCCACATCAACGACCCGGTTTTCGCGGAGCGGGCGGCAGAGAAACTGATAGCGCTGATGCAGTCGAAATAGCCGTGGACTCCGCTGCCGCCCCCGGACGTCTGAAGACGCATCGCGGCCATCAATACCAGGAACCTTCATTCGCGAGAGCCTTATGAGCCTGTTCTCACGACAAGAGATTCTCGAACGACTGCGTGCGAAGGTCGCGGCGGGAAAGCCGATCATCGGAGGGGGAGCCGGAACCGGCATCAGCGCCAAGCTCTCCGAAGCCGGGGGGATCGACCTGCTGGTGATCTACAACTCGGGACGGTTTCGCATGGCGGGGCGCGGCTCGCTCGCGGGAACCATGCCCTATGGTGATGCCAACGCCATCGTGATGGAGATGGCCCGCGAAGTCCTGCCGGTTGTCTCGCGGACACCCGTCCTGGCGGGAGTCTGCGGGACCGATCCCTTCCGCATCATGAAGCTCTTCCTGCAGGACGTGCAGCGCACCGGCTTCTCCGGCGTCCAGAACTTTCCGACCGTCGGGCTGATCGACGGCACCTATCGCCAGGGACTCGAAGAAACGGGGATGGGTTTCGGACTCGAAGTCGACATGATCCGCACAGCGGGCGAGCTGGGACTGCTGACGACTCCGTATGCCTTCAATCCGGATGAAGCCGCAGCGATGGCGGCCGCGGGAGCCGACATCCTCATCCCCCACATGGGGCTGACAACGAAGGGAACCATCGGCGCCACGACCGCGTTGACACTCGAAGAGTCGGCAAAGCGCGTGCAGGAAATGCACGACGCCGCGAAATGGGTGAAGCCCGACATCCTCGTTCTCTGTCACGGCGGCCCGATCGCCGAGCCGGAAGACGCGCAGTACATCCTCGACCACACGGAGGGCGTGGTCGGCTTCTACGGTGCGAGCAGCATGGAGCGGCTGCCGGTCGAACCGGCGATTACGAACCGCGTCCGCGAGTTCACCGAGCTGCGCATCTGATGATGGCCGTTCGGGATCGCAGCCGAAGCTGACCGACGCACCAGGGAACAGAGATTCGTAGTTGCCGCATCGCGACTGAAGAGATCGCCGGGGCTTGCTTCCGCGAGAATCATTCTCCCGGCTGAGAGTGAAATCCGTTTGCGCGGTGGATTGCGTCTGTCCCACTTGCGAGGCGAGGACCACGGGTTTCGAGGCGCCCGCGCGCGACCTGCTCTTAACCTTTTGAGAGTCTTGTGTTAAGATTTCCTTGCCTGACACGGCTTTCGCAGGCGGCTGCGCACTTCTTTTCGCGCCCTCATCCGACTGCGGGCCGACGTTCCCCCAGGCGCGAACCACTCCGCGCGACAGCAGGCGGGCAGGGACAGTCCGTCGCGACTACGGCAATGCAGGAAACCACTGCTACATGAGCAAACCGAAGTCCAAATCCACTCTCGCCGAGATCCGCGATCGCATTCGCGAATCGGGACTTCGCAGCACCGCGGCCCGGATTGCGGTCATGCAACGGCTGGAAGAAGCGACAAACCCGCTGACGCACGCGGAGATCGCTACCGATCTGGTCCCGCAGGGATTCGACAAGGCGACCGTCTATCGCAACCTGATGGACCTGACCGAAGCCGGGCTGATTTCCCGCTCGGAGCACGGGGATCACGTCTGGCGATTTGAGCTGCGCGGTCACGCGGACGCTCACGACAGCGAACATCCGCACTTCCTCTGCCTGGAATGCGGCGAGGTCACCTGCCTCTCGGATGTGAATGTCGTCATCACCCCCACACCGGGAAGCAAGCGTTCGAATATCGGCGAGCTGACGGAAGTCCTGCTGAAGGGACATTGCGGCCGCTGCAAAGAGTAAGCGCAACTGGTCCGCCGTCGACCAGTCTGACCGGCGGAAAATTCCTGCCCCCCAAAATACACAGCGCAACAAAAAACCCGCCGGCAGGTGCCGACGGGTCGGTTCGCAACGCGAGCGAAAAATCACTCGGTCGGGGCGGGCTCGGCGGGCGCTTCGGTCGGCTCGGTCGGAGCGGGCTCAACCGGCGCTTCGGTCGGCTCGGTGGCGTCCGTCGGCTCGGCCGGGGTGTCGGCGGGAACTTCGGTCGGGGCGGGGGCCGGCGTGGTGTCCTGCTTCTCGCAGCCGACGAAACCAACCGTAAAGCCCAACAGCATCAAAGCAGCCAGCATCTTCTTCATGGTGTTCTCCTCAGAACGTTGTATGGGGTGAGGTTCCACTCCTGGAACAGACCAAGCGAGTTGCCCCTCAACAGCTAAGATGCGCAGGACTTGAACTTATTCCCACGGCACAGAGGAATTCCGGACAGATTTTCTGAGAATCGTTACAGGCCGTCTGTTCCGACCGTTCTGTTCGTCAAGGTACCCCAGCCTTCCCTGGTCGACAGGTGGGCCGAGTTTCTGGAAATTACGGGGACTTCCGGTTGAAAGTTTTTCCTGTGCCGATCATAATCATGCGTTTTCCGCCCTCTTGTGCGGACATGCTGTTATGCGACGGTGCGTGACAGGCCGCTTTGAGTTGCGGACTGGCCCCAGTTTGACCATACCGAGTCTGGATTAGTGAAGGTGCCTGCTGCATGGCGACGGTGAATTTTCGCAGGAAGTCGAAAGGTCCCCCAAGGCGGAAGAAGACGCGTTTGAAGCGAAAGCTCAAGTGCCGCTTCTGTACCCCTGAGGGCTGCCCGCGCCCCGTCTACGTCGACTACAAGGACTTGCGGACGCTGAAGCTGATGATCAACCGCGACGGGAACATGATCTCGCGACGGCGGACCGGAAACTGCGCGAAGTATCAGCGGGCGGTGCGGCACGCCATCATTCGGGCGCGCTTTATGGCCCTGCTCCCCTACGTCGAGCGGGACTAAGCCTCCGCGGGCAAACCTGCCGAGCGTCGGCTCGCCCTGCTTTTCCATAAAGCACCGGCGGAGTCGGCGTTCATCGCTGCGCACGCCCTTCCCTGCACCGGGCGGAAATCACCAGAAGTGCCCACGCATTCGCGTGGGCACCGGCGTTTCCGCACCGGCCGAATTGCACGCGCGATCCACGCTCACTCCCCGTTCAGCAATCGCCCGCAAGGCCCCGGCAGCCACTATGCTGACGGGTGACAAGCCAGCCCTGCCTGTCCCAGCAACCCCGCCCCCCGCGCATCTGCTTGAACAACGCTGCAATTGCCGATAAGATCAATCGAACCTTGTAGATATCTCCACCCGTCGGCAGGAGCTGCACCGATGAGCGGACGGAGTTTCCAGTTTCGACACCCCCAGGTCACCCGACGCACCGCCCTTCAGGCGGGAGGCATCGGGTTGCTGGGGCTCGGCCTCAACCACCTCGAGGCGCTCCGCGCGACGGCTGCGCCGCGGCGTGTCAAAGCCCGGGCTGCGATCTTCATCTTCCTCTCGGGGGGGCTGGCCCAGCAGGACAGCTTCGACCTGAAGCCGGAAGCGCCGGATACCATTCGCGGCGAGTTTCAGCCGATCGCGACGACGACTCCAGGTATCGAGATCTGCGAACATCTGCCGTTGCTGGCACAGCGCAGTCAGCACTGGTCGCTGATCCGCTCGCTGACGCATCCGTACAACGAGCACTCGCAGGGGCACATGGTGATGCTCAGCGGCCGCACGCTACTGCCGCCGCAGTTTAACGCCGCGAAGCCGATGCCGACCGACTGGCCCTCGATCGCATCGATTGTGGGGGATGCCACGCAGCCGCGCAACAATCTTCCCCCGGCGGTGGTGCTTCCGGAGAAGCTGATTCACAACTCGGGACGGGTCATTCCCGGGCAGTTTGGCGGCATCATGGGGCGTTCGCGCGATCCCTGGTTTGTCGAGGCGGCATCGTTCCATTCCCGCTCGTACGGCGCTTTTCCCGAGTACGCGTTCGATCACCAGGAGCGGCCGGGAGCTGTGAAGGACCGGCTCTTCCAGGCACCGAACCTGAGCCTGCCGGAAGACCTGGGGCTTCAGCGGGTGGATCGCCGACTCAATCTGCTCGCGCACGTCGATGCCCAGCGGAAAGACCTCGAACAGTTCGCGCAGGTCGAGCAGTTCGACCGCTATCGGCAGGGGGCGATCTCGCTGCTGACCGACCAGAAGATCCGCCGGGCATTTGATGTCGTCAACGCCGAGCCCGAAGTGCAGGAACGCTACGGCCGGAATTCGTTTGGCTGGTCACTCCTCATGGCGCGGCGGCTGGTCGAGGCGGGAGTCAATCTCGTCCAGGTCAACCTGGGGAATAACGAGACCTGGGACACTCACGGCAATGCATTTCCGCATCTGAAGAATAACCTCTTCCCGCCCACCGACAGGGCGCTCTCGGCCCTGCTCGATGATCTCTCGGAGAGCGGAATGCTCGACAGCACGCTCGTCGTGATGGCGGGCGAGTTCGGCCGCACCCCCAAGGTGTTCGGGCTTCCCCGCTTCTACAAGTACCCGGGCCGCGACCACTGGGGCGCGGTGCAGTCGGTCTTCGTCGCCGGCGGCGGCACACGCGGCGGGACGGTCATCGGTGCCTCGGACGAAATTGGCGGCTACCCCGCGAACGATCCGCAGACTCCGGAGAACCTGGCGGCAACGATCTACCACTGCCTCGGCATCCCCGACACCGCCGCCTGGCATGATGATGTCGACCGTCCGCACTTTATTTATCACGGCGAGCCGATCGCGGGACTCTTCTGATGGGTCGAGGAAGGCGGTCGGGAATCTGCGATCTCCTGGTCTCTTCCCGCGCTCCCGCTGCAAACGGGGCTTGCTGCGCGGTGACAACTTCGGCTACCATCTCGCCCGCCGGTGCCCGGCACCGGATTCTTGAGGCTTGACGTTCTGGCGATGCGCCGACGTCGGAATGCAGGCGGGTTTGCCGTGATGGCCACCACTCAGGAGTTTCGCAGCTTCATCTCCCGTGGCCAAGGACGGCTTTGAATGCACGACCTGCAGTCGTTGAACCAGTATGCGAAGGAACTGCGCGCCGATCTTCCCGGCGAAGTCTTTCTCCGCAATCCCGCACGACTGCTCTGGCTGCCGTTTCATCTGGCCGTCATTTTCACCGCCGCCGGCGGCCTCCTGCTGCTGGATCTCTCCCTCGCCGCCCGGATCGGCCTTTCGCTGATCATCGGGCACAGCTACGGCGTGCTCGGATTTCTGGGACACGAGATCCTGCACGGATCGATCGTCAAAGGAAACCGCCTGCAGAACTGGGTCGGCGGCCTCTGTCTGGTCCCCTACCTCCTCGGCCCGGTGCACTGGCGGACCTGGCACAACAAATTCCATCATTGTCACACGACAGCCACGGAAGATCCCGACTCGTTCGGCAATGTCCGTCTGCATCGGGCCCACCCGATTCTCCGCGAGATTCTGAAGTTCGCCCCCGGCTCCGGGTATCTGCGAAGTTATCTGTTCCTCAGCTTCTGGCTGTCGACGCAGGCGCTGTGGGTGCTCTTCGCACACAGCAAACAGTTCAACTACTGGCCACCGGAACGTCGCCGCCGGCAGTTGCAGCTCTTTGTGGGACTCGTCGGATTCTGGCTGGCCGTGCTCGTCGCCGCCGGTCCCTGGCAGTTCCTGTTTCTCTACATCCTGCCGATGGCTGTCGCCAATACGCTGCAGATGGCGTATATCTCGACGAATCATCTCCTGTCGGATGAAACGGAACACGTGAACGATCCGCTTGCGAACTCCCTCTCGGTCCGCGTGCCGTGGTGGATGAACTGGCTGCATCTGAACTTCAGCTATCACGTCGAGCATCACATCTTCCCCGCGATGAGTCCGCGCCACGCTCCGCGTGTCCAGTCCGCGATTCAGAATCGTTACGGCGGCCGTTATCGCATTCTTCCGTTGTGGAAGGCACTCGCGACGCTGTACCGCACGCCCCGGGTCCACCTCGACCGGAGTGAACTGGTCGACATGCGGACGGGCGACGTCTACAGCACGCTCGGAGAGAACGCTGCGTTGCCGCAGCACATCGGACAGGTTCCGGTTCCGGTCCGCCCGCGACGTCGCAGCGACAACGTCGAAGAGCCGACGGTCAACACGGCCAACGGCAAGAAGGACGATCAACAGACGGAGCTGCCGGACCATCTCATCCCCTTCCCGACTGCCGGGAAGGACGCCGCCGGCTCCGGCAGGGCAACCTCTGCCGCCTGAGTAACCGAAATGCGGATGATGTCGCGAGCGATACGCTCCTTCTCGCCTTGCCGCGCTCGAATCCCCCCTTGCAACTTTCGCTTCGATCCGCTATTCGGGAGGCACACTGGCCAACCCAATTTCGGAAAGGAAGCACAGGACCATGCAGCGGATCTTGAGCATCTCGGGGCTGCGCGGGGTGATCGGAGATGGTCTCGACCCGGCGTTTCTCGCTGACTTCGCGATGGCCCTGGGAACACTCGCCGGCGGCGGCCGCGTTGTTCTCAGCCGCGATGGCCGATCCACCGGCGCGATGCTCAAACATGCCGTGCTCGCCGGGCTGATCGCGTCGGGCTGTGAAGTCATCGATGCGGATATCGCCTCCACGCCGACATGCGGTGTGCTCGTTCAGCATTTTGAGGCAGCAGCAGGGCTCCAGATCACCGCGAGCCACAACCCGGTCGAGTGGAATGGCCTGAAACCGTTCTCCGCGGAGGGGTCGGTCTTCAATGCCGAGCTTGGCAAGAAACTCCTCGCGCTGCTGGAGAGCCGCGATTTTCGTCTCGCGAACTGGAAGTCACTCGGGAAGGTCACCCCGCTGCCCGATCCTTCGCAACCGCACCTCGAACGAGTCCTGGCGCTGGTCGACCAATCGTCGATCCGGCAGCGTCAACTGAATGTTGTGCTCGACTGCAATCACGGCTCCGGAGGCGTGCTCGGTCCCCGGCTGCTGGAAGCGCTCGGTTGTCGCGTCCACGTCCTCGGAGGCACGCCGGACGGGCACTTCGAACATCCCCCCGAACCGCTCAAGGAGAACCTTGGCGGCCTCTGTGCCGCGGTTCGCGAGCGAGGAGCCGATGTCGGCTTCGCGCAGGATCCCGACGCCGACCGACTCGCCATCGTCGACAACACCGGCCGCTACATCGGCGAGGAGCTCACGCTCGCGCTGTGTGCCGATCACGTCCTTGCGAGAACGCCGGGCCCGGTCGTCGTGAACGGTTCGACCAGCCGCGCGACGGCGGACATCGCGCAGCGGCATGGCTGTGCCTTCCATCGCTCCTACGTCGGCGAAGCACACGTCGTTTCGAAGATGAAAGAAGTCGATGCGATTCTCGGCGGCGAGGGGAACGGCGGGCTGATCGAGCCGCGGGTGGGATATGTCCGCGACAGCTTTGCCGCGATGGCGTATGTGCTCGAAGGGCTCGCGTCCCGCAACCGGCCACTCTCCGACTGGGTGGATTCATTGCCGCAGTATGCGATCGTGAAAGACAAGCTCACCTGCCCGAGCGATCGCGTGACACTTGCCTCTGCGGCCCTGAAAGCCCACTATCCCGATGCACGCGTCGAGGAGGGGGATGGACTGCGGCTCGACTGGGAGGACCGCTGGGTGCAGGTCCGCGCCAGCAATACCGAGCCGATTCTGCGCGTCATCGCCGAGGCCCCGAATGCCGAAACGGCTCACGCCCTGTGTGCGGACGCCATCGCCGCCGTGCGCAGCGCCGTCTCCTGACGCCGATTCATAGTGCTGACTCGGGCGCGTCTCGATTGTCTTGCGATGCTCGCGGCAGCAGCGATTCAGTCACACCTGCGCGCCACAATGTCGCCCGGCCAAAGTCCTGGACGTCGTGCTCGCGAGCTTGCGTTTCCACTCACGGACAGTCGCGCGGAGCTCCCGCTTCCGCGTTCATTCGTGATTCCGCTGCGACGCGACTCGGGGCGCAGTGCGGCGTTCGCGCGGCCTCAGACTTCCGCGCACCGCGATACATTCGCCGTGTCTTAGCAGAACTACCAAGGCAAGTATCCAAATCGTAAGTATCATCTTGACTTGCACGAAGCCCGCACTCCAGAATGCCGAAATATCAACGGACATCCAAATGTCTTTAGGGCTAACCGCCAATGGCTGGAGAAGTGACCCGACGGGAAGCGCTGCAGAAGTTGGGCGAGGCTGAGGAACTGATTCGCCAGCTCGCCGAATCCTCGCCCCCAGGACACGAGCTTGTCGCAAATCGACTGAACGCGCTGGCGAACAACGTGGGTGCCTGCCGCACCCGGCTGCAAGATGTTGCCCGGCAGTTGCCGCTCGGTGACGGCCACTGAGCCTCGGAGCTGCCGGCATCTGAAACACACTCTGACCCCCAACAAGGACATCCCCCATGTCGCATTCGTCGCCGCAGAGTCGTCGCCGCTTTCTCCAGCAGTCCGCGGGAGCGGTCGGTGCCGGTCTGCTCCTTCCCGACTGGATGGCCGACCTGAGCTATGGCTATCAGCCGGAGAACAAGTCGAAGAACGATCGCCCCCTGTTCGGGGCCATCGGTGTCGGCGGCCGTGGTACGGCGATCATGAACAATGCGAAGCAGTTTGCCGATCTCGTCGCGGTCTGCGACGTCGACAGCAAGCATGCCGAGCGCGCCCGTCAGAACTCCGACGCTGAAGCGTACAGTGACTATCGGAAACTTCTCGAACGGCAGGATATCGATGTCGTGACGATCGGTACTCCCGATCACTGGCACACGAAGATCTGCATCGAAGCGCTGCAGGCGGGCAAGGACGTCTACTGCGAAAAGCCGCTCACGCTCACGATCGAAGAAGGCCAGAAGCTGATCCAGGTCGTCAAGGAGACCGGCAAGATTCTCCAGGTCGGCACGCAGCAGCGGAGCGAGATGGGCGGAGTGTTCCTGCGGGCCGTCGCAACCGTCCGCAGCGGGCAGCTCGGCAAGCTCAAGAACATCACCGTCAGCCTGCCCCTCTCCACCGCAGTCGGGGGCCCCTTCCCGACTTCCGAACCGCCGGAAAACCTCGATTGGGACTACTGGCTCGGACAGACCCCGAAAGTCGACTACTGCCCGCAACGCTGTCACTTCCACTTCCGCTGGTGGTTTGAGTACTCGGGCGGCATCGTCACCGACTGGGGCGCTCATCACATGGATATCGCCCAGTGGGCGATGAACATGGACCACTCCGGCCCGCGGACGATCGACGGCAGCGAAACCGAAATGCCGAAGATCGAGAACGGCTACAACACGCCCAAGCATCCGAAGATCAAGTACACCTACGACGGCGACATTGAACTCGAGATCACCGCCGGGGACGAGTTCGTGCTGTTCGAAGGCGAGAATGGACGAATCAAGGTGAATCGCGGCCGCGTCGTCGGCAAGCCGATCGAAGACCAGGACGCCGACAAGTCACTCCAGGACAAAATCAACCAGATCATTGCGGAGGAACTCTATCCCTACAAGCACGCGCGAAATCACATGGCGAACTTCTTCGACTGTGTGAAGACGCGCAGGCAACCGGTCTCGGATGTCGTCAGCCAGCACCGCTCGGCGAGTGCCTGTCACCTTGGCAACATCTCGTGCCGACTCGGCCGCAAACTCACCTGGGATCCGGAGAAGGAAGAGTTCATCGGCGACGACGAGGCGAACGCGATGCGCTCGCGGCCGCAGCGGGAGCCTTATCAGATCGACGTCTGACCGCCGCGGACCCGATCCACGATTGAGTCAGCGTCATCCTCAAGAAACAACGCGACCCCGCGCGACGTTCTCCGTCGCCGGGGTCTTTTTTGTCTTTGTCGCTCCGGGCCAGCGCGGCCACGAAGCAACTCTCATTGCAATTGAGGAGAGTTCACGCAACCCATGCGCTTACGAAATGTGCTGCGCATTCGGAGCGGGGATGACACACGTCGCTCCCCGTGTCATCGCGCGGCACGGAGGTCATCGTGGATGCGCGACTTAATCCGTCGCGATATTGCACTGTCGCGAAACAGCAGGCGTCAGCGGGAGGTCGGCATCATCACCAGCTGGTTGATGACCTTCTCGACGTTCGCCACCTTGCGGACGAGGCTCGAAACATCCGGCGAGCCTTCCTCGGCTTCAAGGACGCCCTGCAGGCACAGGCCGTTCGGAACGCGGCGGACCACCAGGCTCGAGAACTTCAGCGAAGGTTCCGACCGCAAGTGTCGGCAGACGTCGTGCTCCACCTGATGATGGGCCCGATGCGGATCTGCGGAGAGATGATTCCGCATCTCGGTTGAAGCGACAACGTCCTTGAGCGTCTGACTCGTCATGCTGTGAGTCCTCGTACAACATGGGTCGGTGCGATCCATCCAACAGTTCCTCTCTAGAGTAATCTTTTTTCTCGGGGGGACCAGCAAAATCGCCGAGAAAACGGGCGAAATCCGGAAACCGCAGACAGCATCGCTCAAGAATCGAAGAGCGATCCGCGACTGAATGCCGATCTTCCCGTGCAGATGCCCGTTCCACAATAGCAATGAAGATGCCGTCATCACTTTTTCCACAGATTGAGAACACCCCCGACCTCAGAACGGCAATCTCGGCAGCTCTTTCCCCGGCGGCACTGTTTCCACGGCTCTCCGGAAGCAACAGCCAGAGCAGAATTTGCAAGCCGATTGCAACTTCCTCTCCTCGGCTGCCGGGCTGAATCTCCTCTCCGTCCGGCCGCGCGCGATCTTTTCGCCCAGTTGCCCACGACATTCGTTGAAGCACTGCCGGTGCGGGAAAATGCATCACGCTGCCTGCGAAGCAGGCACACTCCGTCGCGCTGCCCCTAATTGCGCACTTGGGAAGTGATGGCCCCGTCCTCCGCAGCGATCGTTCGGCAGCGTTCGGCAGGATCTGCCGGTTTTCTGCTTGCACCACCGGCAGCGGGCGGTTGAGAATGACAGCGCATCGCGGCACGTCGTCAGGAGTGCGGCCGCTTTCGTGCAGGGCGAATGGGCGTGCCCCCTTCTCTCCACGCGCAGCTCCGCGAGTGTTCGTTCACCGACCGTTTCCGGAGGCTCCCACGATGATGCGGACCACAACGCCCCGCGCGATTTCCCTCCCGCTGGTCTCCCTGATCGCTGTCATGGCGTCAGCATCGGTCGGTGCTGCCGAATTGCCGCTGATGGAGAATGTCGAGCAGCAGCCACTCGCGGCGGCGACGGGCCGGCTGCTCGATGCCCTTCAGTATGTCGGTGCGCCGCTGCCGAAATCGCAGGAGCAGGCGCTGCGCGCCGCGCTGAAGGAACCCGACGCCGCGAAGTCGGTCCGCGCGATTCAGGAGATCCTCGATCCACATTGCCTCGCGATGGTCACCATCAACCCCGAAAGCCGGGTCTCCGCCGAGGAAGGTCCGGTGCGGAAGGAGCTCATGCAGCAGGGTTGGCGAACCTTTCTCATCAAGGTGCACAACGAAGCCGGCATCACCGCGGCGCTCAAGATTGAAAGCCCGAATGCGGCACCGCTCTTCAAGCGCAGCACCGGGAGCCCGAGGCCGGAGATCGAAGTCTCACCCCGCGATGTCCCTCAGCGATTTCTCGACATCGTCAGCTTTGACAGACAGCCGCTGAAGCCCGAGCTTTCCGGACTCGCACTTGAGTATCGCATCGTGCAGCTCTATAGCCGCGATGTCGGGCGGCGGGAAGCGCAACTGGAGTTCAATGTCGGCCAGGGGACGCAGGATCTCGGCTTCCGGAACGCCGTGCCCATCCTCTTCGAGTGTGTCCCCGCGGTCGAGGTCGTTCTGGGAGTGAAAGACTTCGACGGCTCGCCGACAACAGCATCGTTTGTGTTTCGCGACCGTTATCAGCGGGTCTATCCGAATCCGGCGCGTCGTCTCGCTCCCGACTTCTTCTTCCATGACCAGATCTACCGGGAAGATGGAGAAAGCGTTCACCTTCCCCCCGGCACCTATACCGTCGAGATCAGTCGCGGCCCCGAGTACTTCGTGCAGACGCAATCATTCACGGTCCGCGAAGGCATCGCCAGCCAGCGGCAGGAGTTTCAGCTCAAGCGCTGGATTCATCCCGCCGCCCGGGGATGGTATTCCGGTGATCATCACGTGCATGCCGCCGGATGCAAACACTACGAGAATCCGGCGGAAGGGGTGACTCCCGCCGACATGATGCGGCACATCCTCGGCGAAGACCTGAACGTCGGCTGCGTCCTCAGTTGGGGCCCCTGCTGGTATGCCCAGAAGCAGTACTTCGAAGGCAAGACCTCAGCACTCTCACGCCCGAATTACCTGATGCGCTACGATGTCGAAGTGAGTGGCTTTCCGTCGTCACATGCCGGCCACCTCTGCCTGCTGCGGCTCACGGAGGACGACTACCGGGGCAGCAGCACTATTGAAGAATGGCCAAGCTGGACGCTCCCCGTTCTCCAGTGGGGCAAGGAACAGGGGGGAGTCGTCGGTTACAGTCACAGCGGCTGGGGACTCGTGCTGCCGGATTACGGTCCGCGCGGCGAGCGCGTCCCCAACAAACAGGGGCGGGCCGCCGATACGCTCCCCGACTTCGCCATGCCGCCGTTCGACGGGATCGGTGCCAACGAATACATCGTGACGGTTGCTCACGACGCGTGCGACTTCATCTCGTCGGTCGACACGCCGAGCATCTGGGAACTCAACATCTGGTATCACACGCTGAACTGCGGCTTCCGCACGAAGATCAGCGGCGAGACCGATTTCCCCTGCATCTACGGCGACAAGGTGGGCCTCGGCCGGGTGTATGTGAAGAAGAAGGCCGATGAGCCGCTCGACTTTGACCACTGGATTCTCGGCGTCCGCGACGGACGCAGTTATTGCGGCGACGGACGGAGCCACGTCTTCGACTTCCGCGTCAATGACGTTGCAATGGGAGAACCGGGCGACGACGGCAAACTGAGCCAGGTTACTCTTGATGAACCCGGTAAAGTACGCGTGGCGTTCGAGTTCGCCGCCATGCTTGCGGAAGAGCCAAACGAAACGACCGAACAGATTCGCAACAGCCGCCTGGACGAAAAGCCGTACTGGCACATCGAGCGCTGCCGGATCGGCAAGACACGAAAGGTGCCGGTCGAGGTGATCGTCAACGGAGCACCGGCGGTCCGGCAGGAAGTCGTCGCCGACGGCAGCACGCAGTCGCTGAGCTTCGATCTCGACATTCCCCACTCGAGCTGGATCGCGGTGCGGGTGCTTCCTTCGGTCCACACGAATCCGATCTTCGTGGAAGTCGGCGGCAAACCGATTCGCGCCAGCCGACGGAGTGCCGAGTGGTGCCTCCAGGCGGTCGATACCTGCTGGAAGGCGAAGGAGAGCCGGATTCGGGAGAGTGAACGCGGCGAGGCCCGCGCAGCCTATGACCATGCCCGGACGGTTTACCGCAAGATTCTGACCGAAGCCGCCGCGGAGTGATGCCCGCGAAAAATCACCACGGCCACGGCCCGAAGAATGCAGCAACAAAGGAAAACACGGGAACCGCGGCAATGTGAACTGCCGCGATTCGCTGCCTGGCCCCGATGCGAAAGTTCGGAGCTTCACGGATTCACAAGAATCACGTGAAGCAGCGTTACGGGGCCTCTGCGGTTTCTCTCGCGCAGGGCGGTTGCCATGATCTGTATCTCGGTGACGCCGCATTCTCGCCAGATGGCGAAGGTGGATCTGCTGAACGCGGGGCGACAGGCCGACCTGATCGAGTTGTGCCTCGATCCCCTCATCAAGGAGCCGGACATCTTCGCGTTACTCGAAGGGGTCGCGAAGCCGGTGATTGTCTCGTGTCGTCGCGTTCAGGAGGGAGGGCAGTGGCGCGGCAGCGAGGAAGAACGCCTGACGCTCCTGCGGCAGGCGGTCGCCGAACAGCCCGCCTGGGTTGAGCTCGAACTCGACATTGCCGAGAAGATCCCCCGCGTCGGCAGGACAAAGCGGCTGGTGAGTTACACGCAACTCGATCGGCCGCTGACGAACCTCGAAGCGATCTACGAGCGTGCCGTCGCGGCAAAGGCGAATGCCGTGAAGTTCACCGGCCCGACGCCGACCCTCGATGCGGCCTGGCCGCTGCTCGCGGCGGTCACGAAAAAGCGAAACGTTCCGGTCGTGGGCATGGGGATCGGCCGGCCGGGGATCACGTTTTCGCTGCTCGGCGCCAGGTATGGTTCCCCCTGGATCTATGCGGCCCTCGAACAGGGGATGGAAACGCATCCCGGTCAGGCGACCATCCGGGAACTCGAAGAGACTTTCCGCTATCGCGACATCGGGCCGCAGACCCGGTTCATCGGTGTTTCGGGGCTCGGCCCCACCGAAACCGCGACGGTTCGTGCGTTGAACTCCGGCTTTATCCGGCTGGGGCTGAATCTCCGCTGCCTGCCGCTTCAGCTCGACAAGCTGGAACACTTCGAGCAGATGCTCGACACGCTGAAGATCTCGGCTTTGTTGCCGGACCAGCGTCTGGGCGGACGGGTGCTTTCCGTCGCCCGCTTCGCCGAGGAACCGGTCAAGCAGAGCCAGTTTGCCGACCTGCTGATTCGGCGACAGGATGGCTGGCACGCGTACAACGCACTCTGGCGGGGAGCGTTGAAGGCTCTCGAAGCGGTTCTGGGCGAGAAGTCCCCCGGCGAGCGTCCGCTGGACCGCCGCCATGTCCTGATGATTGGGGCCGGGGCCGGTGCGCGCACGATCGCCTATGGGGTCCAGCGGCGCAAGGGACTGCTCAGCGTTTCGGCGGCGGATGAAGAGCGTGCCCAACTCCTCGCGCAGATGTTCGAGAGCCCCTGTGTGCCGCTGGCGAAGCTCTCCGACGCTCTCTGCGATGTCGCGATCATCACCGAGGAAACGCATGATGAGGCGCAGCGGTCACGCGCGATTCCCCCGGGCTTTTTCCGGCCGCACATGACGGTGATGGATGTCTCGCTGCTGCCGCTGGAGACCGACCTGCTCCGCGAGGCCACCGCGCGGGGGGCGACAGTCGTGCCTCCCGAGATGGTCTATACCGAACAATTGAACACGCAGTTCAAAGCGGTGACCGGGCAGGACCTGCCTCCCGAAGCGCTGGAGGAAGCCCGCTCGTCGCTGGCGGCACAGCTTCACTGATCCGCCCCGACTGGCAAGGTTCCGGAGAAACTCGCGCGAGGCGAAAGATCAGCCTGCGTCCGACTCGTCGGCATCCTCGGGGTCGTCCGACAGGCCGGACTCGGAAGAAATTGCCGAAGTCGAGTGCAGGGCACGCACGCCCTGCGGGCTGAGCTGATAGCGAACACCCAAACCCCGCTCGGCCAGCTCGAATTCGAGCAGACCGTCGGCAATCATCCGGCCGTGGATCCGCGACAGTTCGGCGGCATCCAGCCCCTCGATTTCCAGGATGCGGTCAACCCAGCCGTCAGCGGACGCTGCCTGCTGTGCCTGGTAAGCCGACAGCAGCAGCCGCCACTCCGGATTCCGTTCCAGCAGTGCGACATCTTGCGCGATCATGCCTCCAAATATCGACCTCGCCCCGAGAAGCGCATAGCCGCGAACCGGCGTCCGCCACGACCGCTACAATCGTCACTTTGCAGCCACGACAGCCCGCACAGGCGTTGAAGTTTTCCCGATCGCTGCATCTGGAACACGGCCACCGAGCAGTCCGGCCCCCTCCAGAAAAGTCCACAGCCCGTGGAGCCTGCGTCCGTTCCCTCGCCCCGGAGCAGCCAACTCCAGCAGCGAATTCGACAGCGGTCCGGCGAGGACTTGCTGGCCCGCCGGGCGCGGGGTGCCGATAATGCAGTTGAATCACGGCGGGCGCGATTCGCGCGGCTTAGGATTGAACGATTGCCGCGCATATGCGAGAATGCCTGCCGTTCTGAGGGAACCCGCCGACGGCGATTTGCCTCATTCACTTGTTACCAGTCACGACCGTAGAATTGCAAACAGAAGTTTTCTCCGATGGGTACGAGCCGAGAGACGACGGAACGCCAACTTCAGGATGCCAAGACCGCGCTGGCGCAGTTTACCGCCGCGCTGAAGGAGGAGGGAGTCACCGGTGCCGCACTGAAGCGGAATCCGAAGTGGCGGCATCTTGACGCCAAGGCGCGTCAGTTGAGCGGTCGGCTGCGTCGCATCGGCGAGATCGAAGCCCTCAACGAGGAAGTCGCCAGCCGCAAGGCCGCCAAGCTGGCCGGCGCTGTCGAGGAAAGCGAATAAGTCCCGGTCAGCAGAAAAGCCCGACAGGGGCAGCTGACAGAAAAGTTCGACAGGTTAAAATGAGATTGCCGGGCACCTTCCCTGCTCCACCGCGGGCGGAAGGGGCTCGACAACAGCGCGACGGACCTGGCCACAGTTTCCGTTGTCGCACAACCGCGTTTCGCGGTGCCGGAGAGATGGCAGAGTGGCCGATTGTGCAGCACTGGAAATGCTGTGTCCCCGCAAGGGGACCGGGGGTTCGAATCCCCCTCTCTCCGCTTGCCGGAAAGCGGCAAGAGAGGAGATTTGAGAGAGTCGTGAGTAAACGAACGGCTCTCTCAAATCTCCGTCTCCTCTCGACTTTCCACTCTCCTTCTCATGGCTTTCGCCTTCGAGAAACGGGTCGTCTCTCCGAAGTCCATCGACTTCACCCACCGAACCTGCCAACTTACAGAGCAGTTCACTCGGATTCAGGGCTTTCTCGCCGATCAACTCAACCGGGCGGCGCTTTCCATCGCCGCAAATATTGCCGAGGGCAGCGGCCACTTCACCCGTTTGGGATCGCCCGAGGATCGGCTCAGGAATGCGTCCCGTTGCGGGAACTGGCACGGCGACGACGTTCACTGCGACATGAGAGATCGTCTGGAGGAGACTGCCCGAATACTGTCGGGGTTGAACAATGGCCTGCAGAACCGGGAAAGCTGATTACGTGGTAATCGCGGCGCTGCAGCGTAGCGACAAAATATCCAATTGGCGTCCGGTTCTCTCCGCTTTGACACAAAAAGCCGTCGGCGTTCATCGCCGACGGCTTTTTGTGCGCCTGCCTGCTCTCGCCAGGTCAGTTTCGCGGTCCTGAAATTGTCCCGGACGTTCGTCGCGGTTGTTCTCAACAACGGTTCGCCACCTGAAACTCTTTCCTGAGGGCTGCTTCATGTACGGTATCCGCTGCGTGCTGGCCGGGCTGGTTCTCCTTGCGATCTCGGCAACTGCTTTCGCGCAGGAGCGGGTTGTCCCTCGCTCCGCCAAAGGAGGCAGAGACAAGCAGGGCGAACCGTGGGCCGAAGTGCCGGAGACCTTCCGCGCGATGAAGATCCCCGAGTGGCCCGTACCCACCGACCGCAGGCAGTGGGAGGAGTCTGACCGGGCGAAAACCCGCGCGACGCTGTTGGAGTGCCTCGGGGACATGCCGGAGCGCCCCGATCCAAAGCAGGTGAAAGTCCTTTCACGCGAGGACAAAGGCGAATTCTTTCTCGAGCGGTTCGAGTTCCACAACGGCGTGGATATGGTCGTGCCCGGCCTGCTGGCGATCCCGAAGAACCTGAAAGGCCCGGCACCGGTAATCGTCGGGATGCATGGTCATTCCGGATCGAAGAACGATTACCTCCCCAACCCGGAAAATGAACTCTCGCTGGGTTGGATGCTCGTCCAGAAGGGATTCATCGTCGCGGCCATCGATGGCTACTTCAACGGCGAGCGTGTCGGCAAAGGCCCGGCCGGTTCCAGACTCGATGCCGGCGCGTACCCGCAGGAACTCAGCCTGTTCAAGCTGCACCTGTGGCAGGGCCGCTGCCTGTGGGGCATGATGATCCGCGATGAGCAGTGCCTGATCGATTACCTCGAAACCCGGCCCGAAATCGACAGCCGCCGCATTGGCGTGACCGGCATGAGCATGGGCTGCACCCGCGCGTGGTGGGTCTCGGCACTCGATGATCGGGTTCGGGCACAGGTCGGCGTCGCCTGCTTTACGCGCTACACCGAACTGATCGCCCACGGCAACCTGCGCCGCCACGGCATTTACTACTTCGTCCCCGGTGTGTTCAAGCACTTCGACACGGAAGCGATCTTCGCGCTTTCGGCCCCCCGCCCGAATCTGCAACTCTCGGGCGACGAGGACGGCGGCGCGCCGACCGACGGCGTAATCATGCTCGAAAAGAAGCTCGGCCAGGTCTATCAGATGTACGGCCAGCCGGAAAACTTTCGCAGCGTCCTCTACCAGAACACCGGGCACGAATACCTGCCCGAAATGCGTACCGAAATGGTCGCCTGGTTCGTGAAGCACCTCAAGCCGTAATCACCTGTCCGTGTCGATGCGCTGCCCGCGATCAGTGCGATCGCGGGCAGCACGAACATCGACAGGTCATACACAGGCAGGTCAGGACGCTTATCCGAACAGATCCATGAGAGGTTCACCGGGCGTGAGTGAGCGCGAGATGCCGCTGGCGTCCTGCGGATCGTTGATGGGGATGTCGAGGGCGCGATAGACGGTCGCGGCGAGTTGTTCGGGCCGCACCGGGTTGTGAGTGGGATACTCGCCGTACTTGTTGGACTTCCCGTACACTCGTCCTCCGGCGATTCCCGCCCCGGCAATGATCGCCGAGAAGCATTGCGGCCAGTGCTGCCGCCCCGGGGGATCCTGCTTCAGGACAAACGGCGTGCGCCCGAACTCGCCGGTCACGACGACAAGCGTGTTCTTCAGCATGCCCCGCTCCGCGAGATCGGTGAGCAACGCCGAAAGCGCCTGATCGAGCCGAGGCAGACAGAATCCCATTCCGTAGGAGCCGGTGCCGAAGGCATTTCCCATTCCCATGTTGCCGCCATGCATGTCCCAGCTGCTGCTGGGAGGGCCGTTCTTGTCATGGTCGGCCTGCCCCACCCAGCCATTGACGGTGACGAAGCGGATTCCGGATTCGACCATGCGGCGGGCGAGCAGCAGGTTCTGCCCGAGCGGATGCATTCCATACCGTTCGCGCACCTTGACCGGCTCGCGGTGCAGCTCAAAGGCCTGCCGGCCTTCGGCACGCGTCAGGGCGTCGTAGGTCTTCTCGCGCAGGTCGGACCAGTCCTTGACCTGCTTGTCTTTGTCCAAGCGATCGGACTCCAGCCCGCGGAGCAGAGTCTTGCGGACTTCGAACCGTTGCTCGTCGAGAGGATCGAAGATTTCGGGCGGCCTGAAGGTCTCCATGGCCGGATGGTTGTCCGCCGAGCCGACAAACAACGGCGCATACGCGGAGCCCAGGTAGCCGCCGATGCCAATATTGGGTGCGCAGAACACCGGCGGTCCGACGCATTTGATGAGCCACGCGTTCGAAATGAAACTGCGCGTGCTGGGTTTGTGTTTCGCGACAAACGAACCAATATAGGGTTGCTCGTTCGGCACTCCCTGCTGGACGCGGAACTCCGACTGTCCGCTGAGCAGATTATGCATGGCGTCGAAGTGATTGCTGATCGCGCCCGCGTGCGCCATGGAATTGATCAGCGTGAAATGGTCGGTGACCTTCGCCAGCTCGGTATGCATCTCGTTGAGGAGCATCCCCGGCACTTTGGTCTCGATCGGCTCGTAGGGGCCGCGATAGTCCAGCGGTGCTTCCGGCTTCATATCCCAGGTATCGACGTGGCTGGGGCCGCCGCACAGCAGCACGAAGATGCAGGACTTGTCCGAAGCGACCGCCTTGCCGGATGCGTCGACCTTGTCGCTCCCCATCACGACACCCGGCATGCCGAGGCTCAACGTGCCCAGGCCGCCCATGATGAGGGCCTGTCGTCGGTTCATTTGCAGATCGTTCATGCAACAGCTCCCATGTCCGCTTTAAAGGATCGAGTGAGCAGTTCTATGCCCGACGGCCGCTTGTTGTCGTCAATCGGTCATCGGGGGATTGGACTCAACCATGCAAAGTTTCACCGCGCCGTACCGAGTGTTTTGCCGACCTGGATTCTAGCCGCTGCAACTCCGCGACGACAACATTTTCTTAGCGAACGGGAAAGGGAGATTGAAAGCCGTTCGACAGGCGCACGCTCGCTGCGGACCGCGACCGGTACGGCAGAGCCGATCGCGCATCTGGAACGAAATGAGCGAGGGGAAAGAGAAAGGGCCGCCCGAAGGCGGGCAAGGCTCAGGCGAAGATCTTCTCGACGACGTGCCCGTGCACATCGGTCAGGCGGAAGTCGCGCCCCTGCACGCGATAGGTGAGCCGCGTGTGATCCAGACCGAAGAGATGCAGGATCGTGGCGTGCAGGTCGTGGACATGCACGGGATCTTCCACCGCATGCCAGCCGATCTCGTCACTGGCGCCGATGATCTGCCCCCCCTTCACTCCCCCGCCGGCCATCAGGATCGTAAAGGCGAAGGGGTGATGATCGCGGCCGGTCACCTTCTTGAAGTTCGGGCGGTTCTCTCCCAGCGGCGTGCGGCCGAACTCGGAACCGATGACCACCAGCGTGTCGTCCAGCAGACCATGCCGTTTCAGATCCTGAATCAGCGCGGCAATCGGCTGGTCGACCATCAGCGCATTGTGAGTGAGCTCCGGATCGAGCCGCGAATGATGATCCCAGGATGAGTGGATGATGTTCACCACCCGCACGCCGCGCTGCACAAGCCGCCGCGCCAGCAGGCAGTTGTACGCGAACGGCCGGAACAGCCCCTTGCCTCCGCGGTTGCTGTTGATCTGCGGTTCTTGGCGATCGAAGCCGTACATGTCGAGCGTGGCTTTCGTCTCTCCGGAAAGATCGACCAGTTCCGGAGCGGACGACTGGAGGCGAAACGCCAGCTCGTAAGCCTGAATCCGGCTGGCCAGCTCCGAGTCACCGGTGACGTCGAGTCGCATCCGGTTCAGATCATTGATGCCGCGGATCGAAGCGTGCTGCAGCGCATGCGTGATGCCTGAGGGGTTCTCGATATTCGAGACCGTATTCCCTTCGTTTCCGAACAGGACGCCGGCATACGTGCTCGGCAGAAAGCCCGAGGACCAGCTTGCCGAGCCTCCCGGGATGCCGCGGCCGGTCGTCACAAGCGAAACGTGGGCAGGGAGATTGCTGGACTCGCTTCCCAATCCGTAGCTCAACCAGGCCCCCAGACTCGGGCGACCGGCGATCGGGGAGCCGCAATTCATCAGCAGCTGCGCGGGAACATGATTGAACTGATCGCAGTGCACCGAGCGGATCATGCACAGGTCGTCGGCACACTTCGACAGGTACGGCAACAGGTCCGAGAAATCCATCCCGCACTCGCCGTACTTCTTGAAGGTCCGCGGGCTTCCCATGAGCTGCGCGGTCTCCTTCTGCAGGAAGGCAAACTGCACATTCTTCAGAAAGGACTCAGGCAGCGGCTGACCATCAAGCTCGTTGAGTTTCGGCTTGGGGTCATAGAGGTCCATCTGACTGGGACCTCCTTCAAGATAGATATAAATGCAGTTCTTCGCCCGTGCCGGCAGATGAGGGAGCCGCGGCTCCAGCGGATTGGCGACTTCCGGAGGCCCGGCAGATGCCGAGGTCGGCCGGATACCGTCCGCCTGAAGCAGGTTCGCCAGCGTGAACGTTCCCACTCCCCAAAGCGAGTCGGTCAGGAACCGGCGCCGGGCCCGCGCGATGTCCATCGGATACATAGGTCTGCTTCCGCTCATGATTCTAGTTGACGATCGGGGAACATTGACTATGAGGCGTCTTCCCGTCTCAATTCGATGACGCCAACCGCGCCGGTCTCTATTCCCGCGTCATGAATTCGTCGAGGTTCATCAGGCTGCGGGCTACCAGAAGTCGCGTGGCCTGCTCGCGTGGCGGCATCTCCGCCACGGGTTTTCCGATCAGGAGTGCAATATCTTCCAGCGGGACTTCTTCCAGCAGCCGTCGCTGCTCCTGGGACAGTTCCACCAGCCGCTGAAGCTCTTCGGAGGTCGGCGGCCGGCACAGGACCCGCCGGAACGCGACAGCCGTCCACTCCTCGGCGGGAATGTCCCCCAGCCTTGCAAGGTGGTGCCCGAGTTCCTGGGCACACTCGAAGAACACCGGATCGTTCAGCAGCGTCAGCGCCTGGAGCGGAGAGTTCGAGCGCTCGCGGTCGGCACACGAGACACTGGAGTCCGGAACATCGAAGACCGTGAGCATCGGAAACGGCGTCGCCCGGCGGAACAGGATGTACATCCCCCGCCGATACTTCTGCGTCCCCGGGCTGACCGTCCAGTCCTGATTGCGGCTGACCGCCGTGATCCGCGAATTCATGGGGGGCCGGATACTCGCGCCTCCCACCTTCCGGTTCAGCAGGCCGGCCGCCGACAGGGCGACGTCGCGGACAATCTCCCCTTCGAGCCGAAATCGCCCCTGCCGCGCCAGCAGCACGTTCTGGGGATCGCGTTTGCGCAGTTCGTCGGTCTGGGCGGAACTCTGCCGATACGTCGCCGAGGTGACGATCAGCCGGATCAACTCCTTGCGGCTCCAGCCCGACTCCATGAACCGTCGCGAGAGCCAGTCGAGCAATTCGGGGTGCGAAGGCTCGCCTCCCGCCATCCCGAAATTGTCCGCCGGGTCGACCAGTCCCCGGCCGAAGAGATGTTTCCACACGTGATTCACCGCGGTGCGCGCGGTCAGCGGATGATCGTCCCGCACCAGCCAGCGCGCCAGATCGAGGCGGTCGGCGACTTCTCCCCGCGGTCGCAGCGGCGGCAGGAAGGCAGGCGTATTCGGCTGCACTTCTTCGCCGGGCTGACGGAAATCGCCGCGATGATGAATGTGCGTCGGCCGCCGGTTCTTCGTCGCTTCCCGCACGGTGGGCGCGGTGACAGGCGTGCTCCGCGGCACCGTCTGGGCAATCTTTTCATACTCACCCGCCAGCTTCTTGCCCTTCTCATCCAGGTCGGCCAGCCAGGTTTCGAGCGATTCGCGGTCGGTCTCCGAGCGTTCGGCCTTGGGGACAGCGAGCGTCTGCAGCGAGCGGAGAAGCCCTTCTTCGCCGCCGACGGCGACCGCCGAAGCATTCTGCTCCAGCTGCTCCTGGATCGCCTTGAGCTTGTTCTCGCGCTCGAGTCGCTGCTCGGGCGTTTCGGGTTTCGGCGGAGTCTCGCCGATCTTCAACTCATGCTCCTGCAGGTTATTGAAGAATGCATAGAGCTGATAGAACTCGCGATGCGAGATCGGATCGAACTTGTGGGAATGACACTCCGCACATGCGACCGTCAGTCCGAGCCATGCCGTTCCGACTGTCGCCAGGCGGTCGACCGTTTGAATCACGCGGTCCAGTTCGCGATCGGCACCGGCTTCGGTATTCTTCATCGAGTTCCGATGCAGCCCGGTGGCGACGCGCTGCTCGAGCGTCCCGTTCTCCAGCAGATCACCGGCGATCTGCTGAATGGTGAACTGATCGTAAGGCAAATCAGAATTGATCGCTTCGATCACCCAATCGCGATAGCGAAACGCGGTGGCGCGCAGCTCGTCACCGAGATAGCCATTGCTGTCGGCGTAGCGGGCGAGGTCGAGCCAGTGCCTCCCCCAGCGCTCACCGAAATGCGGCGAGTTGAGCAGCCGATCGACCAGGCGTTCGTACGCCTTGGGATCGGTGTCGGAAAGGAACGCCTCGATCTCTTCTTCCGTCGGCGGCAGCCCTGTCAAATCGAGCGAAAGTCGGCGGACCAGCGTGAGGCGATCGGCTTCGGGCGAGGGCTTCAAATTCTCCTCGGCCAGGCGTGCGAAGACGAAATGGTCCACCCCGTTTCGCGGTTTTAGTGCTGGATCGACCGGGGGAAGTTCCGGATCGGCAATCGGACTGAACGACCAGTGATCGGCGTAGGGCGCCCCCTGCGCGACCCAGCGGCGAAGCAGTTCAATCTGCTCGGCGGTCAGCGTCTTTCCCGATTCCTTCGGCGGCATGACCGCGTACTCGTCGGTTTCGGTGACGCGCTTGATCAGCTCACTTTCGTCCGGCTTTCCGACCACGATGGCCGTGGCGCCGCTCCGGAGTTCGGCGATTGCCGTCTCGCGCAGATCGAGCCGCAACCCGGCTTCACGTGATCCCTCGTCAGGCCCGTGACAGGCGAAGCAGTTCCGCGACAGGATCGGACGAATATCCCGCGAATAATCGACCAGCGGTTCGGCGGCGAAAACGGGAGCCGCCCCGAGCAGGACCACAAATGCAACGAGAGGAACCCGAACTTGCATGAACGACCCAATCCACCTGCAGACAGAAAGAATCTCGCCCACCCGACTCGGACGGCGGGCGGGCACCACCCCGGATTCTCGCGCAGCCCGACTGCGAAGCGAGCCCTGCATCTCTACTCGTTCTGCCGGGCGGCCAGTTACCGGCGAAATTGCCCGGAGAGCCGGTCCCCGCCCGACACCTCTGCCATAACACCCGAAAGGGACTCCACTTGCAACAGCCCATCAAAAAATAACGAATTCTCGAATTTTTTTCCCGTGAACTTTCCGCGATTGGACACGAGATAAAGGTGTCTGTATGTCCTTTTGTCTGGATTTAACGGAAAGTTGCGGCGCACGGCACCTCCTGGGGCGGCGATGCAGCGATCCCGTGACACAAATCGCTTCGACGTCAGTTTTCATCCACTCATCGATTCCGGAGGTTTGCGTGCGCTCAGCGGACAAGAAAAACGCGACTCGTGGCTTCACGTTGATCGAACTGCTGGTGGTGATTGCGATCATCGCTGTGTTGATCGCTCTGCTGCTGCCCGCCGTTCAGCAGGCACGCGAAGCCGCCCGCCGAACCCAGTGCAAGAACAACCTGAAGCAGATCGGTTTGGCGATGCATAACTATCACGATGCATTCGGAACCTTTCCGATCGGCTCCCGGCACTCGCGGGACGGGAGCAATGACCAGTATTTTGGAATGTCGTGGTGGGTCGGGCTGCTGCCGTACCTCGACATGGCGAACCTGGCCAACAAGATGACCGTCGATGGCCGGCATCCCGGCAGCCTCGCGACCACTGCAGTGGCGGGGTACAACATCAATGGCCCGCTGGTGGACGGACTGGCCATCAATGTGATGCTCTGCCCGTCAAGTGCTGTCCCCGGCGTGCGCACACCGTTTGATCATGCTGTGACCTGCCCCCAGTATACGGGAATTAACGGCGCTTCGAATGATTCCACCTTCACCGGCAACCCGTCGAATCGTGAGTTCCCGGCCCAGGGCAGCGGCATCATTGCGATGGGAGGGGTGCTGCTTCCGCATCGGGCGATTCGCATCGCTGACATCACCGATGGCTCGTCGAATACGATGGCGGTCGGCGAACAGTCCGATTTCGGCGAGGATTCCGCAGGCAACAAAGTCGTCATCAACAACCATCAGGGATGGATGATCGGCGTGCAGTTGCCCTCCTATCCGGTTCCGGACGGGTACAACGTCAACAATGTGCGGACGTTTAATACCACTACCGTGCGCTATGCGATCAATTCCGCGAACACTTCATTGAGCGGTGTCCGAAACAACGACGGCGTGAACAACGGCATCTTCTCGCCCCATTCCGGCGGCGCACAGGTGCTGCTGGCCGATGGTTCGGTGCGCTTCCTCAGCGAAAACATGCACCTCCGCACGTTGAAATGCCTGGCGACACGGGACGATGGCCAGGCGATTGGGGAGTTCTGATCGAGGCGAGGACGTTCAACTCGGAGCGCGACCAGTGCATCAACCGGGAACGGCAACCACACGGTTGCCGCGGTGATTCCTGATATCCTGCGCTCCCCCGGTCCTGCACAGTCTTCCCTTCACACTTCTTCCGTTTGAATGAAACCGGTCTCTCGCTCGCGAGCCCCATGGCTCCGCGCGAGGACCGGATTTTCAGGTATCGAATCCATGAAAAGTCGACAGAATTGTGACGGACGAATTTCTCTGCTGTTGACAGTCTGCTGCGGTATGCTGCTGCTCACATGCACGACCGGCTGCTCCTCCGGGAGCGAGCTTCCCGGCGATACCGGCATCGTCCGCGGAAACGTGACGTACAAGGGCCAACCGATTCCCGAAGGCTCCGCGGTCGTCATGGTGCATCGCGAACGAGGCATCGTCGGTATTGGTGTGACCGACAGTCTGGGGGAATTTCAGATTCGCATGCGCGGCGGTCACGATGTTCTCGTCGGCGAATATGACGTCCATATCACGCCGCCCGGCGAACTGGACGAAAACGTCGGCACGCCAACGATGGATAACGTTCCCGAGACGTGGAAAGCAGTCCCCATGCAGTACTGGACGCTCGATACCAGCCCGGAGAGATTCACGGTCGAGCCGGGTGAAAACCAGTACTTCCTGAACCTGAAAGACGGGTAGTCGGACAGGCTTCAAACCGCTCGGCTGAGATGAGATTCAAAGCGGGACAGGTTGAGTTCGTCAGCGCGCCTCTGATAACCTTGAAAAGGCCGTCGCTCCGTCATGCGTGCTCGATCGGGGATCCCGAGCCGTGTTGATGTTCCGCTGCTGCGGGAGAGATGGTCCTTGTCGCCGGATGTCAGGCCTGAGTGACTCTCCCGATCGCTGCGCTATCGCCCATGCAAAAGAATCTCGAACAACTGGCGGAATCGCCGGCCGGCAAGAACCACTCCCGCCCGGAGCTCTCCCGCGAGAAGTTTGAAGAGCTTCTCGCCGAACACCGCGGGCGGATTACGCTCTTTCTGCTGTCGATCGTGCAGAACGTCTCTGACGCCGAGGATCTCTGCCAGAAGGCCAGCGTGATCATGTGGCGGAAGTTTTCGGAGTACGACCCCACGCGGAGTTTTCTCGCCTGGGCGAGCGGCATCGCCCGCCTCGAAGCGATGAATCACCGCCGGGCACGGGCCGCGGATCGCCACGTGTTTCAGAGCGACGTCCTCGATTTGCTCACCGAGTCGCTGGAGACAATCGATCAAGAGCCGAAGTCCGAACGGCTCGCCGCACTGAAACAGTGTATTCGTGCGCTCCCCCCGCGCGAGCAGTCCTTTCTCGAGCGGATCTACTGGGAGGGAGCCTCGTTCGAATCCGTTGCGGAAGAACTCGGCTGTTCGCTGCGAACTTTCTACAACCGCATGTATCTGTTGCGGCGACGGCTGCTGCAATGCGTCACGCGACGTCTGTCAACTGAAACTCACCGCCGGCAGTCGACGCTTTAAGGGAGCAGGATTGTGGAACCCAGGTCAGATCATCACCGGCACTCGTTGATCGAGGCAGCACTGGCCGGCCAGTTGAGCGATGCGGACCACGAGGCACTCGAAGAGGCCTTGCGGACCTCCCCCGAGTTCCGCCGCGAGTATCTGGAAGCGATGCAGCTGCATCTCGAGCTCGACCTGTTGAGCCGGCAGAGTGAGTTCCCGGCGAATCCGCAGCACGCGTCCTCTCGCCCCGCGACGACCACCGGAGACCTATCCCGGCTGCCATGGCGTTTCGTCGCGATCATGGCCGCCGCCGCGATTGTTCTTGTCGCCGTTCTGTTCTCCGGCGGGCTGCGCACACAGCCGGCGGATGCGCCCGACGTCGTGAATCCCGATCTGGCTCAGGTGAGTCCGCCCACTCCACCGGCCCCGGTCGCTCCTCCTGCACCGGTTCCGCCCGCGCCGCCGAGGGTCGTCGATGTCGCCGGGGCGAAGATTTTCGGCGAGGGACTGTCGCCGCGGCCGGGACAGGAGATTGAATTCCAGCGGGAGTATGTCCTGACTCATGGGTTGCTGGCGATCGGTTTCGAGACGGGAGCACGGGCCGTCTTCCGCGCCCCCAGTGTCTTTTCCGTCACTGATCCCGAAACGGTCCAGCTGCGCTCGGGTCAATGTTCGGTCCATGCGCCCGAAGGGGCCGAAGGCTTTCAGGTCATCAGTCCGGAAGCCAAGGTCGTCGACATCGGCACACGCTTCGTCGTCGATGTGGCAACGACGGGTGAAACCGAGTTGTTCGTCGTCGAAGGGGCTGCCGAGGTCACCCGGTCCGAATTACCGCCTCAGTCGGCCGTCCTGCTGAAGGAAGGCCAGTCCGCACGCATCGAACCGGGAAGCATGGAACTCGCCCCGGCGCAGTCGCTGGACGGGCAGTCATTTCTCGATGCGCTGCCGGACCGTGTGGTGCGCTACGAAGCGTCAACTGTGGCCGACGGCAAGGCGGAGGAACTGCTGTCGGTTTTCGTGCAGCGTGAAGGACGGATTCGCGAGTATCCGCGTGACCTGTTGATTCCCTGCCGACTCAAACACTTCATTGGCCCGACGAATTTCGCCACCTTCTGCACGCCGCAGGGACAGGAGCTTCCTGTCGGAATCGAGCGGTTGAGAATGCTGGAGAGCGACTGGAGTCTCGCGACCGGAATCCTGAATCCGCATCCGACTGACTATCCCGACCACGCGGATGAGATGCTGCCGGTCATGGCGCTCGAGTTTGTCCGGCCGATCGTGAACGGTCCGGGTCCGGACATCCTGATCTTCGACCTGCAGATCCTCACCGACAAACCGGAAGGGGATACGGTTCGCGTGCGTCCCGGCCGCGCCGGCGCGGAGACCGAGATCTTCACCTTCAACACATGGGATATTGACCTCACCTCACCCTTTGCGCTCGACCTGGTGCCTCACAAGACCTATCGCGCCCTGTCCGCCACGACCTCTCTCGAAGACCTGATCCACAACGAATTCAGGCACGGCGCACAGGTACATGTAAACGCCAAGTGCCTGGTGATGGGGATCGACCTCTCCGACATGGGCTATGCGCCGGGCGAGTCGCTCACCCATCTGGAGTTCGTCGGCCGGCAGACATTCGATCCGGTCGCCATTGTCGGCCTGCCGGAGCTCAAAGCACAACCGTGAGCCACGCTGACATTGTGGCTCGCCGACTTGCCGTATTCCGGCAAGAGAGTGCCCGGTTCACTCGGACGGTGCCGCCGAGCATCGCGAGTGAATGCCCGCGCAGCACCGCTGCCGCTCGGTTGCGAGTTGTCCAGGCTGATGCCTCGCGAAACACCACCTGAAGGGGCGGTTCATCCTTCCGGAAGCACGGCGGCTCCGACCACGAAGAAATAGATGATCGCCAGAATGGCAAGCACGACGAGGATCACCGGGATCAGACAACCTTTCCCTTTCACGTGTCGCGCCTTGGTCTCCGGAACGTCCCGAAGCCCATCGTCGGGCGTGCTCATGGTTCGATCTCCCTCGATCCCCGCAGAGACAGCGGGATCGTTCAACGCGCCAACCAGGCTGCGTCCGCCGGTGCTTCTGCAGGACCGGCGTGATCACTGAACGGGTTCCAGAATTCTCAAGGAAGTCGAAGAGCCAGTGACACGCCACTCCGCGCGGCAGTAGCAGCCCGCATTTCAGTAAGAACATCACCTGCGAGCCGGTCTCTCCGCAAATCCGGTGCCCCCGCGCATCGAGCCGGCGTGCAAGGTACAGCGGGTCATCCTCCGACCGGGAGACCGCCTCATCGGAAGCGCAACGCCCGCGGTCCAGCACCACTGGAGCGACTTCTCGCAGCGATCGGGGCAACAGGCAATCCATCTCTACCCGGAGATCTGGCGAGAAGTCACTTCCTCCACCAGGCAGCAGCACCTTGGCAAGATCCCCAGCGAACAACCGGGGGCAACAAAGACGTCAAGCACGCGGGCAGGCGGCGGGGATTACCTTATTCCGTCAATGGCGCTTTCGTCAGGAGCGACGGCGGCAATCATTCGTGCCGGAAGCGTAGCGATCACCCCGCTTGCCAGCCTCGGAAATCAGGATGTGGGAGTCGACGAATTCAACGCGATCCAACAGCCCCGCCAGATCGATCCCACAACCGCGATGTCCAACCTTGTGGTCAGCGGGCTCCAGGTACAGGACATCTCCACCTTTCGGCAACAGCAGAAACAGTCCACCCGTTCAGGCTCCCTGAATCACTTGTCGCGGTGAAATGAAACAGCGACGGCGATTGCGTTACCGGCACACGCTGAAGCCGGTGGCAAGCAGTCGCTGTCTCATTCCCGCCGACGTTATTCCAGCGGATTGCTCTTGATGATCTGCTTGTCGTCGTAGATCGCGAGGTTGCGGAGGATCGTGAAGTTGATGCCGTCGGACAGGAACTTGCTTCCCCCGTCAGCACGGAGGACGAAGGCACCGCCGCGGTGGGCCGAGCCGATCGGGCTGTTCGTGCAGGCCTGCGTACTGGACACGCCGGTCGCGGAGGTATTGTGATTCACCGGATACCGGATGGTGGTGATATTGTGCAGTTGGTTGTTGCCTGTCCAGGTCCCCGGACCGCCGGGGAAGCCAGCAGCGCCGGCCCCCATCGCAAACCCCCAGCGGGCACTGGAGCGAAAGTCCCGGTTCGTTGATCCGGAGACGATCCAGTGGGACTGCTCACCCACCATCATTGTGAAGGTCGTTCCATCGCGAATCTCATCAATGGAGACGCTCCGGTTCGGTCCGAGCACTCCATTTGAACAGACATACCCGAGTGTACCATCCGCACACCGTCCGCGGCCGGTCGGATCGACCGCCGAGGTGGCACTCGTCCCCGCACCGGCAATGCCCGCGTAGCACGAGGTTCCAAAGCGATAGGTGACTCCTTCCGGCGACCCGACAGCGGGGCCGCTGTTCTCCGCCAGCTTCGGAAGATCCGTCGAGGGACAGATGAACCCCGTGGGCGTCAGCTGGTCCAGCGATTCTGCGTTGACGAGCGGGCAGCTTCCGTTCGGGTATGAGCCCAGGCTGACCTGCTGCAGCCGATCGTAGACGCTCTCATATTCCATGAACGGCAGCATCTGGACCATCCATGTGAAGTTGTAGTTGTATGTGGCCCCGACCGGAAACACCTTGTGCGCATCATGGTAGTTATGGAGAGCGAGGCCGAGTTGCTTCAGGTTGTTGTTACACGCCGAACGGCGGGCCGCCTCGCGGGCCTGCTGCACCGCGGGTAGAAGAATGGCGACGAGTACCGCGATAATGGCGATGACGACGAGAAGCTCAATCAGGGTGAAGCCGCGTGATCGGATCGAGGACTGTGCAGCGGACATGTCGTCCCTTTCCTGTAAGTGGCCCGAAAACCTCACGATGGGTCGTACAGGCAGCATTCCCCGAGTCACAGCCACGCCAGCCCTGCGATGATTTAATGAGGCCGTCCCGGAATATTAAGAGAGAGGCCCCGTGGACGAGTGGAGGTTGCCGTCGACCGGAACTGAGGACACGAGAGCGTTCAGGCTGAACGAAGCTGCGACACCACGAAGGTGTGAGATGGGAAGTACCTGCAGCTGAGATCCATTACTACTCGCGTCAGTTCAGCGCTTGCAACAGGCAATCGCCGCTTCGGGAAGAAGTTCTCCTAAGCGAGAGGAGTGCTCATCTCGTCACTCTCCAGACACTGATATAGCGCTCTGGGCAATCTATGTGCGTCCTCTATGTGTATCAGACTGGCGATCGGCGCAATCAAGTCCGCATTTATACTAACTCCTGATTAATTAGTCGCACACGCGGACGACGCGTCCATTCCCGGCAAAGTAAAGAGCCTGCAGTGACCATGAAACCGCAGCGGGAGAACGCGGAAAAGAGCCGATCCCCGGGGGCGAGACGAGCAGCCACAAGGGCTTTTCCCGAGCAAATAAGCACGGGACGCTCTGATGGTGGATACCCGGACCATAGGTTTGACTGGAGTGAATGCCGTTGCGTTTACGGACCGCCGTCCCCTGCGGCGAATCCCGCTGAACGAGCGGCCCTGTAGTGACCAGCCTCGATTGCGGAGATCACGTTGCCCTCGTTCCATTCGCGTCCGCTTCACGAATCGCTGGAGGAATACGGTCGCGGGATCGCAGGGGGGCTGCTCTTCAGTCTCCCCCTGCTGTATACGATGGAGGTCTGGTGGAGCGGGTTTCTCATCGAATCGTCGCGGCTCCTGGCCGGACTGTTCCTGACTTACGGATTGCTGCTCGCCTACAACCGCTTTGCGGGCATGCGGCCGGGAACATGGGCCGCCGATATTCTGATCGACTCGGTCGAAGAACTCGGACTGGGGATTGTGCTCTCGGCTCTCGTGCTGTTTGTACTGGGGCGGATCACTTTTGAGACACCCAGCCACGAGGTGCTGGGAAAGATCGTCGTCGAAACGATGGTCGTGGCGATTGGGGCCTCCGTGGGGACCGCGCAGCTCGGTGCAAAGCAGGCGAAGGAGGAGGAAGAGGATTCTCCTTCAGGCGAGGCCGAATCGCGGGAGAAGGAAGATGCCGAGACGCAGTCCCCCTTCCATGGGCAGCTCCTCCTGGGGTTCTGCGGGGCGGTGCTGTTTGCCGCGAATATCGCCCCGACGGAAGAAGTCGTCCTGATTGCCGCCGAGGCTTCCCCCGGGCGATTGCTGGCCCTGACCGGGCTGTCACTCCTGATCGGTGCGATCATCCTCTATTACAGCGGCTTCATCGGTGCCCAGCCGCTGATTCGCGGCAATGACTGGTCGGAGATGGTCATGGAGATCACGGCGAGCTATGTGATCGCTCTGATCGCGTCAGCGATTCTTCTGTGGTTCTTCGGCCGCTTCGATGGCGAATCGTTCACCACCATGCTCGGCCAGACCGTCGTCCTCGGGTTTGTGGCGATGCTGGGGGCTTCCGCAGGGCGAGTGCTCATCCAATGAATTCCGAACCGCAGCGTGAACAGAAGAACTGGTTCGAGTGGCTGGTCTTCGCGATCAGCCTCGTTCTCGTGCTCGCCCTTGTCGGATATCTGTGCCGCGATATCTGGACAGCCCGCTCCGGTCCTCCGGACATCGAGATCACGCTCTCCCCGGCAAGTAAGCGCTCCGGTCATTATGTGGTGCCCGTGACGGTTACGAACCGCGGCTACGAATCCGCCGAGGCTGTTCACCTGGAGGTCACCCTGAAGAAGAAGAGCGGCGAAGAAGAGCGGGCCGAGGTCGAGCTCCAGTTCCTTCCCCGCGGATCAACCCGCCGCGCGGTGGTGACGTTCGAGTCCGACCCGGCGGAGGCAGAAGTCTCCGCCCGGGTTCTCGGACATCGTCGCCCCTAGTCTTGCTCTCGCCAGAAACGACGACGAGAGACTGCCTCCGCGAAGTCTGCCGGCGTTGCCAGCAGCGGTACGCCAGTTGCATTGGGGAGGTCGAACTCGGGATCACGGCCCGGAGGTCTCAACGATGCTCTACCTGTTGCTGGCCCAGGGGGCGTATTTCTTTCTGACGGGCGTGTGGCCGCTGGTGCATATGCCTTCGTTCCTGGCGGTCACCGGCCCCAAGACCGATCTCTGGCTCGTCAGAACGGTCGGCCTGCTGATCACCATCATCGCAGTGCACTTGCTGCTGGCCGGATGGAGAGGAAATCCGTCGCAGGAAACAATCGTGCTGGCGATGGGGAGCGCCCTGTTCCTGATGGCTGTGGATGTCTGGTACGTCGCCCGCGGCACAATCGACCGGATCTATCTGCTCGATGCGGCGGCCGAACTGGTTCTTCTCGGCCTCTGGATCGCCGCCCTGCTCTTCTCGGCAGACAGCGTTGCCAGTGTGACAACAGGGGCCAATATGGCCATACCGGGAGCAGGCTGAAGTCAACGAAAAGGAAGTGGATCGATGGTGAATATTGGCTTTCACGCCTCGCACGAGCAGTTTTCCCCCCGGCGACTGCTGCAATGCGTCAAACGGGCCGAGCAGGCGGGGTTCACCGCGGCCTCATGCTCGGATCATTTTCATCCGTGGGGTGAACGGCAGGGAGAGAGCGGCTTCGCCTGGAGCTGGCTGGGGGCGGCGCTCGAAGCGACGTCCTTCGCCTTTGGAACCGTCACCGCTCCCGGGCAGCGCTATCACCCGGCGATCATCGCGCAGGCCGCGGCCACGCTGGCCGAGATGTATCCTGGCCGCTTCTGGCTCGCCGTCGGCAGCGGCGAGGCCCTCAACGAACGGATCACCGGAGAACCCTGGCCCCTCAAACCGCAGCGAAACAAACGCCTGAAAGAAGTGGCGGACATCCTGCGGGCCCTCTGGGCCGGGGAAACGGTGACTCATACCGGATACGTGACAGTTCATGAGGCCCGTCTTTACACGCGGCCGGAAAAGCCGCCGCTCATGGTCGGAGCGGCCCTCACTCCCGAAACCGCCCAATGGCTGGGAAGCTGGGCCGACGGACTGATCACCGCGGGCTCCCAACACGAGCCACTCGCGAAAATCGTTAAAGCCTTCCGTGCCGGGGGCGGAGAGGGCAAGCCGATCTTCCTTCAGTCGGCGGTCTGCCTCGAAGAGACGCAGGAGCAGGCGCTTCTCGCGGCTCACGATCGCTGGCGACACGCGGCACTTGGTCCCACGGATCTCGCCGATCTCTCCACGCCCGCCGAGTTCGATCGCAAGTCGGCGAACGTCAAACCCGAACAATTGGTCGACCGCCTGCGCATCTCGGCCCGCATCGAAGACCATGTCGAATGGCTGCAGGCGGATATCGCAATTGGCTTCGCCGGGATCTACCTGAACTACGTCGGACATCACCCGGAGAAGTTCATCGACCGTTACGGCGAATCGGTCCTGCCTCAACTGCGGCATTGAACCTTCATGAAAACCGTCAGGCCAGGTGATATTCGAAGTCTGCTGCCGTGACTGCGCGACACGCCTGTCAGGGAGAAAAAATGACGCGAACCGTCGCTATCGCCGGAGGGGGACTTGCCGGATTGACCTGTGCAAAATCTCTCGTGGATGCAGGTCTGCACGTTCGGGTGTTTGAAGGGCTCCCCTTTCTCGGCGGCCGCGCATCGACCTTTCGCGATGCGGATGGCGACTGGATCGAGCAGGGGCTGCACATTTTTCTGGGCACCTACTCCGAGTTCAAGAAGCTCCTTCGCGAGATCGATCAGCCTCCTGATGATGTGCTGCACTGGATGACGGAAATTCGCATCAAGGATCCGGCGGGAACGGACGCGGTCTATGGAACCAACCCATTTCGTGCTCCGTTCAAGACGCTGCTCAGTGCGCTGGGGCAGAACAACTTCCTGGGGCCGCTCGACAAGTTGAAGATGCTGCCGATCACGACGCCGGCACTGATGGGAATGGAATCGCTCCGCGAACGATTCGACGACATGACCGTCGCGCAGTGGTGGGCGCAGATGAACGGGACCAGCGATGTGCTCGAACGGGTGCTGCGGCCGTTCTGCCGCGCGATTCAGTTCACCGATGTTGAAGCCTTCTCGGCCTACAACTTTCTCGGCTGGATTCATCACGTGCTTTACGACCTGCCGCACTCGCTGGCGGGCGGTTACCGCGGCGCCCGGGATGAGCTGATCTTTCAGCCGCTGGCGAAGTATCTCACCCGCTGCGGCGCATCGATTCAGACCGGCGTCCAGCTCCGCGAGATCCAGTACTCCGCGGAGAGCAACCGCATCACCGGGTTTGTGCTCGAATCGGGCGAACAGGTCATCGCGAATGCTTATGTCGCAGCACTGCCGGCCTGGGCCTTCGTGCCGTTAATCCCGCACGCACTGCGGCGGCATCCCTTCTTCGCATCCATCGCCGAGTTGCCGGTCGCCCCCGCGATTGCCGTTCAGATCTGGTTCGACCGGGAAGGCGTCGGCACGACGGACTACACGCTCATGGCGCGGACCGCGGTTCCCGTTTATCAGGAACAGTCGAAACTCACCTATCCCACCCGCGGCGGGGACCGGATCTCGACGACAATCTCACCCGCGGACGACTATCTGTCATGGTCCGATGCGGAGCTGGTCCGCTATACGCTTGATGCTCTTGGTCAAGTTGAGCCGGGACTCCGCGAGGCGCGCGTCGTGAAGTCCGTCGTGCTGAAACACAAGCAGCATCTGATCCGCCCGGCGCCGGGAGTCATGTCGGCCCGCCCGACGCAGGTGACGCCAGTTCCGAATCTGTTCCTTGCCGGCGACTGGACGCAGCAGGACTATTTCGGCAGCCAGGAAGGAGCCGTCCGCAGCGGACGAGCGTGTGCCGCACACGTGCTGCACCCGTCGGCTTCTTGAGACGGATAGGGTCCGCCACAAGTACCACTCGCGCGGGGCCGCGGTTGGAGCGTACACGCGAAACCCCGGCGGAGTCGATGCCGCTCGTTTTCATGTGTTGCGATCTTGTCCCCAGCAAAGCGGACTTGGACGGGGGATCTGTACTTTATGCGGGTCCTACTCAATCACTGCGGCACTGATCACTGTAGTTCTCGAGGGGATGAGACTCATTGATGACTGCCACGTCTTCTCCCGCGGGGCTTCCTTCGTCCAGCCCCGGCCACGCGACCGTGGCTCCTTCAGAGGGTGAGACTAGTAAGAGGTCGTGTGAGAATTCACTTCACCGAAATTTCCATGTCAGTGTCTCCGGGATTCAGTAAGATTTAGCCATCTTCCCGGGGCGTCTTGGGACTGCTTGCTAACTCCACTTGCAGCTAATCGCCAGTCAGGTGCTTGCGACGCTGGTCCCGCGCTATGGCAACCAGCGGTCCAGGTTCGTTCCCGATGTCGAGGGCAACTCTCATGCGGAACCTGAGGCCTGCAATACGAACCTTTCTGCCTCTCGACTACGTCCCTTTGAATGTGCGTGCGAGGCGCACCTTTTCGTTCCTCTCTCAACTGCTGCTCTGTGCCGGATGGCTGGCAGGGTGCGCGGCGACTGTGGTTGCCGATGACGATGTCCAGGCAATCTGCCGACAGTGGGCGCGGGCGGCGGCGGCGATCGAAACGGCCCGCATTCGACTCTCGGGAACCGAGGTCCATTCCGCCGTCAGCCCTCCCGACAAGCAGGGGCAGCCACAGGTCTCGACGGATGTCGAGCTTCCTGTGGAAATCGACTATCTGTTCGCGCGGGACGGGCGTGAGAAGTTTCGACGCAGCGGCAAGATGCCGAATCCGAAAGGCATCGCAGCATATGATTACACGGAGGCGCAGCGTGGCGCTGCCGTTCGCAGTCTGTTTGCCGGTTCGAACGATCCGGAGGGGCTGTTCCAGTACGACGACTATCAGATTTTCGAGCGACCAGCGGGCCGCGGAGTTTCCGACTTTACCCTCTTCGCACTGCAGATCCTGCTGCAGCACCCCACGCTGCCGGTTGCGTATCGTTTCGAGGAAGGAGCGTTTCACTCACTCCCGGATGCCCGGATCGAACTCGGCGGCCAGGCGTGCCGCGGAATGGAGCGGATCACTCACGAGGAGCATGCCGAGCGAACAGTGGTGTGGTACGAAGAGGCCCCACCCCATCGTATCCGCCGGGTGACCCGTGAAAGCAATCGCCGTGACAATTACGAGTACGAATTCGAATACTCGAAAGGTTCGGGCAATGCCGATCCCGAGGAGGTGGCCTGGCCGTTGTCGGTCGTAGCGACGATGCGCGATCCTTCAGGAAATGTCATGGCCATTGGCCGCTGCGCGGTGCAGTCCGTGGAGACCAACCCGCCACTTGATAACTCGCAATTCGACTTGCCAATTCCCGTGGGAGCGCTGGTGAGCGACCTGACGAAGACGCCCCCCGCTTACGCGATTCGGCTCGCGGATGGAACTCTCAGATCACTGACGCGAGCCGAGCAGAACCCCGAATCGGTGCTTCGTCTCTCAGCAGCCGTAGTGGGCAGCCGTGCCGAGGGACAAACACCGCGAGCCCCGGTTGCATCGACCCGTTCCTGGTATGTCCTGCTGATCGTGCTCAATGCTGTGGTCGTCGCGGCGTGCATCGCATGGTTCGTATCTCGGGGAAGGCGGCTCAAGTCGCAGCCGGGAGAATGAAGCACTTCACGCTGGCTGGACGGGGGATTGTTCTCCAGCTGCCAGTGATATGCAGATTTCCTCACGGAACTTGTGAGAACCTGTAAGTACCTGTCAGGATTCACCCGTTCACTGTGAAGAGGAACAGCGAAGACTCTCCTCATGCTGTTGCGGGAATCCGGTGTGGTGAATCTCAAATCTTCATTGACGGGTGCTCTTCTCGGGACCGCGGTGGGCGATGCACTGGGACTCGCGCGGGAGGGGCTGTCGAGTCGTCGTGCGGCCCGGCTCTTCGGAGAGCCGGGCCAATATCAGGTTCTCCCCCGCTGGGGCGTGATCTCCGACGATACCGAGCACGCGTGCCTGACGGCTCAGTCGCTCCTCGCGACGGGCAACGATGCAGAGGCGTTCGCCCGGGAACTTGCCCGACAGAAGCGCCGCTGGGCGATTGTCTGTCCCGCCGGCGCGGGCCGGGCGACGCTCCTCGCCAGCTGTCGCTTGTGGCTGGGAGTTTCCCCGCACTGGCGCGGCGTCTTCTCCGCCGGCAACGGTCCCGCCATGCGAAGCGGAATTCTGGGAATCGCAGTCGAGGACCTCGATCAACTCCGCACGCTCGTTCGCATTTCCACGCGGCTCACCCACACCGACCCGAAGGCCGAATGCGGCGCGCTCGCCATTGCCGCGGCGGCGCGGCTTTCGAGCCGGACCAAGACCACCATCACCGGAGACGAATATCAGAAGCTCTTGCGGGAGATCGTGACGAGCGACACGGTCGTGAACAACGCAACTGACGAGTTACTCGCCGTGGTGGACCGGATCGTCGTGAGCGTCGAGCGACACGAAGCGACCGAGAGCTTTGCCGCGTCCCTCGGATGTGCGGGCTTCGTCAGCGGGTATGTGTACCACACAGTTCCCATCGTCCTGCACGCCTGGTTGCGTCATCCACAAGAGTATCGGGATGCAGTGCTCAGCGTCATCCGTTGTGGCGGCGATACCGATACGACGGCGGCGCTCGTGGGCGGGATCGTCGGCGGTGCCGTCGGCCCTGAAGGGATACCGGACGAATGGCTTCGCGACCTGTGCGACTGGCCGTGGACGCGACAGCGGATGGAGCAACTGGCGGCCCAACTTGCCGAGGCGCGGCAGCAGGCAGGCGTGATGACTCCCCCCGAGTTCGCGTTGCCCGGAGCCCTCGTGAGAAACCTTGCATTTCTCGCGATCGTGCTCGCGCACGGGGTGCGGCGTCTCTTCCCACCGTATTGAGCGTGCCGCCGCCCGCTGCCCGGCGGCGGCACCTTTTTTACTCGCAAAGAATAAAAAAACCGGGGCGTGAGCCCCGGCGCGGTCGACCTGAGGTGATGGCTCAATTGAGCCGCCGAACGGCCTACCGCTTGAATGTGTATTCGGTGTTCGCCTGATCGAAGGCGCTTGCGGCGAGTCGCTGGTCTAATTTGATATCGGTATACGTGTAGAATTCGATGAGGGTTTCTTCGTCGATTTCCGGATTTGACGCAGCGGTCTCCTTCTCGTCGGGCCACGTGTAGTTCTTCAGGCAGATCGGCACGCCGAGCTCTTTGTCGATCCAGGTGATCGTCTTGCGATAGAGCGGGTCGATCTGCGGGCTCGCATACTCGACTGCGAAACAGTAGCACTCGCGGTTGTCGATCCGCTCGTTGTCGGTCATCCGGCACGTCACCCCTTCCGCGATGCCGAGATCGCGGCGGCGGTAATCGAGAATCTTCTTCGTCAGCGTGAGCAGTCCGACTTCGGTAATCGGGTGGCGCGCTTCTCCCATGGCGAGCGAGCCATGCGGATCGAGCTTGAGCGACGGCAACAGCCGGCCCATGCGGCCGCCCTTCTTCACGAGCATGCGATTCTCGTACTGGCCGTCCACATACAGGACTTCGCGACCGACATCCCCTTCGGTCCACTTCATGTAGACACTGAACGGCTCGTGCCGCAGCTTCAACTGCATGACCTGCGGGTCGAGCAGATCGCCGCCGTCGAGCCGCTCCTGTTTGAAGAAGGTGGCGGTGTAGTCATCCACCTGTTCAAGCCGCTGCCGCGCCTGATCCATCATCGCCAGGTTCAGAAGCAATGCGATGCGGCCTTCGAGCTGCCCCGAACTGCTACCACCGCTGCCGGTCGCACCGCCGAGCGCCGCGACGGCATCTCCCCTGTAACAGGCCCCGGCATTGGCCGCGGGAGCCGACATGGTGAATCGCGGAGCATGCGACTGAGCCGAGTTCAGATGCGCCCCGACGGGATGGGGGGCGGAATACAGCAGAAACGTCCCGATCGTTCCGATTGCGATCAGGACGGCACAACAGTTGGAGCGCCCGGCCCGCGATTGCGGAATCAGGCGCCGAACCGTGCGGACACCCAGCGCAGCAACCGGTTTTGGCCATCCGACCACAGAGACCAGGGCACGGGGAGTTCGTTTACAGATCTGGACCAGGCGCTTCATGCGGGATGGGTCCTCCGTCGAAGAGGCCAGCGAGCGGTGACTCCGGATGACGAGTCTCGGCTCGCCCGGAACAGCCCTCCCGCAGGACCGGCCGGCGACTGCGAACAATATTCGCGGTCGGCAACTCCCGATTCGAGAGAATGGGCGCGGGAAAAGGCTACCGCAAAATTTCGGCCTGCCGGCGGCGACGGATTGAGCATTCAGACGAGCAGCCGAACAACCGTTTCAGCGCCGGGATCAGCATTCCTTCGCAAAGTCGCCGCGGTTTCACAGGTCTGACTGACCGGACCGATCTGGCCCTGCGGACGCAGCGATCGCCTCCCCTGCCCCTCGACAGACGTGCCGTCAGCCGGCCAGAACACGCTGCGCAGGCGGCGATCAACGGCAGAATTGCAATGGGCGGGACTGATCAGCCGGCGGCCCCCATCCCGAAGAACACCTGCCGCTTCAAAAAGCGGTACAGCCAGTAATCTTCCGGAATTTCTTCTCCGGGAAGGTGATGGCTGTTGCGGGGAGTGCTTGCGGCGAGTTCCGCGTACGCGTCGCGGCTGCTGAAGTCCTTCGCCCCCATCCCCTCGATGTAATTCTTCAACTCCACCGGGTTCTCAAGAATCACGCAGCCTTTCGTTCTTTCGTGAACGAACGACTGGAAGCCGCGAAGGAATTCGCTCTCGTTAATCGTTTTGTAGAGGTCGCCGTCGTTGTCCTGGATCATGTCGCGGGCGAATGAGAGCGCGGGACAGATCTCGATCCCGCCACGCGGGTTGACGTGGAAGCCCAACCCGGTTGCCGCCGGGCAGAACGCTTCTCCTTCGGCCGTCCAGTACGTATCGATGATGAAGATCGGCTGCCGTTTGCGCAGCGCCAGCATCCGCTTGCGCAACTCGATCAATTGTTCGCGGGAGACGCAGTACTCGGTATGCGGCTCGTCTCCCATGGGACGGTACACGTAGTACCAGATGTACATCGCGCCGCGGTCGATGAAGTACTGCAGGTATTCGTCTGTCAGCACTTCTTCCATGTTCTGACCGGTGATCGTCGTCGCAATCCCGAAAATCACCTTGTTTTTCTTCAGCCGTGCCATCCCCTCTTCGGCGGCTTCGAAGACCCCTTCGCCCCGACGCTTGTCGTTGTTCTCCTGCATGCCGTCGAGGCTGATCAACGGAGTGACGTTCCCGACTTCACGAATGCGGCGGGCATTCGCTTCCGTGAACATCATTCCATTGGTGATCACCTGGAAGTAACAATCGGAATGGCGGCGGAAGATATCCCAGAGGTCCGGATAGATGAACGGCTCACCGCCCAGCAGCGTGTAGTAGTGGGCCTTCTGCTTCTTACCCTCGGTGATGATCGTGTCGAGCTGGTCCTTCGGCAGGTAGTAGCCGATTCCCTCTTTCTCGACCCAGCAGCCGTGACAGCGCAGGTTGCACTTGTTCGTCAGCGCGATGAACATGAACGGCGGATAGAGCTCATCCCGCTTCAGGCGTTTCTTGTACGCCGAGACGGCGCGCATCCCCTTGTACGCACACAGATAGGCCCCTTTGAGCGCGAGTCGCGGCGAAATCTCGGTCGCGAAGCGGTACGCCAGCTTGGGAATCACCATGCCCATGGATGAATCGCTTTGCAGAGTACGAGGTTGGGAAGCAGAACGATCCAGGCAGTGGATCGGCGGATCTCAAGGCAAGCACTGCCGAACGGTTGCATTGTACCCGCAGCGCGAGCGTTGTACGACCGATTCCCGCAGGTTGAAGTGCGAAAACTCAAGCAGACCGGAAGATTCTCACAGATTTCGCGGAGACCGCCGCTTTCTGAGGCTGCTCCGGCATTGATGCTCCGCATCGTGACTGCATGTGTACCCGCAATGCCGCGGTGGAGGTGAATCCCCCCGACACTACACCTGGAGCACTCCCGTGCGGAACGGCTTATCGACGGCGTGCCGGGTCACGATTTCGAGCGACCGGATCAGCACGGGGCGCGTTTCGGCCGGTTCGATAATGTCATCCACCCAGCCGCGAGCGGCGGCGTAACGGATGTCCGTCTGCTCCTCATAAGAGGCAACTACCCTCTGCCGCAGTGCTTCGAGCTCTTCCGCTTCCGGGACCTGGCCGCTGCGCTTCAAGGCGGCGATGTTGATTTCGAGCAGCGTTCCGGCCGCCTGATTCGGCCCCATCACGGCATAGCGGGCCGTCGGCCAGGCGAAGATGAAGCGGGGATCGAACGCCTTGCCGCAAAGCGCGTAATTTCCCGCTCCATAACTGCCCCCCAGGATCACCGTCAGCTTGGGAACCCGGCTGTTGGAGATCACGTTCACGAGCTTCGCCCCGGCACGAATGATCCCGGCCTGTTCCGAATCGCGCCCCACCATGAAACCGTAGACATCCTGCAGGAAGACGATCGGCAGCCAGGTCTGGTTGCAGTCCATGATGAACCGTGCCGCCTTGTCGGCACTCTCGTGATAGATCACGCCGCCGAACTGCAGGCCGGCGCCGGGTGTTTTCTCCGGATGATGCTGATTGGCAACGATCCCCACGCGATAGCCGCCGATGCGGGCATAGCCGCAGACAATCGTCTTGCCGTACTCGGCTTTGTACTCCTGAAAACTCCCCGCATCCACAAGGCAGTCGATCACATCGCGAATCTCGTACGACTGCTGGGGATTCGTCCCGAACACGTCATAAATCTCGCGGGGATCGCGCGACGGCTGGGCGGCCTCATCGCGGGCGTAAAGCTCCGCATGCGGATCCGGGGGAAGCAGGGCGGCGAGTGCCCGGAGGCGTTCCAGGCAGGCCTCATCGTTGGGTTCGCGGAAGTCGATCGTCCCGCTGATCGCCGCGTGCATCTCCGCCCCTCCGAGTTCCTCGTGAGAGACTTCCTGCCCGATCGCGCTCTTCACCAGCGCCGGCCCGGCCAGATAAAGGCCCGAACCGTCCGTCATCACGAGCTTGTCGCAGAGGACCGGCAGATAGCCCCCGCCGGCCACGCAATTCCCCATGATGGCGGCCAGTTGGGGGATGCCCATGGCGGAAATCACGGCGTTGTTGCGAAAGATGCGGCCGAAATCATCCTCATCGGGGAACACCTCGTCCTGCAACGGAAGAAACACGCCGGCGGAATCGACCAGATAGATCAGTGGCAGGCGGTTCTCCATCGCGATCCGCTGCGCCCGGAGCACCTTTTTCGCAGTCATCGGGAAGAAGGCCCCGGCCTTCACAGTGGCGTCGTTCGCGATCACCATGAAATCGCGGCCCGAAATCCGCCCGATCCCGCAAATCACACTCGCTGCCGGTGCCGAGCCCCACTCGGTATACATCCCGAAGGCCGCCCACGCTCCGAGTTCGAAGAAGTCCTGCCCCTCATCGATCAGCCTGGCGATCCGCTCGCGGGCGGTGAGCCGCTGCTTTTCGTGCTGCCGCTCGATCGCTTTCGGCCCGCCCCCCAACGCGATCGTCTCGCGCTGTCGCCGATACAGGTCCAGCAGCGTTTCCCAGGAGGGGTTCTCACTCGCACGAGGCAGACCGTGTGATTTCTCGGGGGCCATGCTGTTCGGCACTCCAGGTGAGGGGAGAAATACGCCGCAGACGGAATCGGAACGGGCTCGCCTGCGAAGAGGAAGAGCGGCAGTGGCTCCCCGCCCCGCCTGACGCAGCCCGCAACAGGAGCGAGCACGAATCTCACCGGGAATCGTGCTGTATCCGAAGTCATTCTACGCTGTTCCGTCTCGAAAGCGGGGGCGGGTTCGCCGCAAAAACCTGCGGGGACGAGGGGCTCGCAGCCGTGCAGAGTTCAAGCCGCCCCACTATAATCGAAGCTCCTGCAATCTGTCCTCCCACGTGCTGCGATCACGCTGGCTCTCCCGAGAATAAGGATCCGTGTTGATGCCGTCGCGTTTGATGCTGTGTGCGTTGTTCGTCCCTCTCCTGTTCTCTCCCCCGGCGGGATTCGCTCAGCCCGATTTCGAAGAAGACGCAGATTATCCCCCCGGTCTGCTGGCGGTTTATTCGGCAGGGGATCGGACCATCGAACGGATTGATCCCGACGTCGCTTTCGACTGGAAAGACGCGGCTCCCGATGCCCGCCTGCCCGCCGGCCCCTTCACCGCGAAATGGACAGGTCAGTTGCTCGTCCGCGTCGCCGGCAACTACCGGCTTCACCTCCATCTGGCCGGAGACGCGACGGTCCGCGTGAATGGCGAGACTGTGTTGACCGGCTCGCTGCCGACCCCCGGCTGGGTGAGCGGTCGCGAGTTCGCCCTCGATTTCGGCGAACAGGAGCTGGAAATTGAGTATCGAAAAACCGGCCCGTCCGCCCGCATTCAGCTCTACTGGTCGTCCGATGCTTTTCCGCTCGAACCGGTCCCCGCGGCGCTGCTCTTCCGCGATGAGCCGCACGTCCATGCGGCGCGGATCGAATACGGACGCGAGCTTTACGACTCACATCGCTGCAACCGCTGTCATCAGCGCGAGAACGAAGCCCTGAGTCCGCCGGGACCGGCTCTGGGACATGCCTCGATGAGCCTCGACCGGGAATGGATGATCGGGTGGCTGCAGAATCCGCAGTCGCAGGAGAAGCATGCGCGGATGCCGCAGTTCGGATTCGATCAAGACGAAGCCGAAGCGGTGACGGCGTTCCTGCTCTCCCTGCAGAAAAAGTCCCCCGAGTTCCCGCCTGTTGCCGCGAACGCCAAAGCGGCACGGAAGGGACAGGTGCTGTTCCGTTCCCTCGGCTGTCTGGCGTGTCACACGCATGGAGACGAGGGGAAGAACCCCGCGTGGGGTGGGGGTGATCTCACTCACATCGGCCGCAAGCGTTCGTCGGGATGGCTGCTGGCCTGGCTGAAGAACCCGAAGAATCTGAATGCCGACCATCGCATGCCGACTTTCGCGCTCAGCGATGCCGAGGCGAAGGAACTTGCGACATTTCTCGCCGGAAGCGACACAGCAGCCGCGAACAAGCCGGTGGACGCGACCGACAAAGTGACCGCCAGCGAGAAGGATCAGATCGCCCGCGGCCGCGCGCTCGTCGAAGCCGCGCGGTGCGCTGCGTGTCATAACATTCCGGGTGTAAAGACTTCGCTCACCGGGATTCCCTCGCTGGCGAAATTTCGCGATGGGGAAGGGAAGTCCTGTTTCGAGGCCCCGCCCGATCGCAGGAAGTGGCGGCCCGGTTACGCGTCACTCGATGCCGAATCATTGCGTGCCTATCTGAAGTCGCGTGCGGTTCCGCTTTCCCGGGAAAGCGAATACGACCACGGCCGCCGGGTGCTCGCGCAGAACAACTGTCTCGCCTGTCACTCGCGCGACAACGTGGGAGGCATCGCCAGCATCGCCGGGGCGATTGCGCAAACCGATCCGGACCTGAAAGGCGAAAGCGAAGCGATGGTCCCGCCGTCGCTCAATGCGGTCGGCGACAAGTTGCTCGATCCATACCTGAAAACCGCCGTCAGCGGCGAACAGCGGGGGCGGCGATTGCCGTGGCTGCACGTTCGCATGCCGCGTTTCGCTCACGCCCAAGAGGATCACAAGGCCCTGGTCGCCTACCTGATCCATCACGACCGCATTCCTGAGGAAGCGCCGCAAAGCGTCGCAGCGCCCGCAACGAAGCCGTCTTCGGAAGCATCGCAGGAAGAACGCTCCGAGATTCTCCTCGCCGGCCATACGCTCGTCGGCGGCAAGGGCTGGAGTTGCGTCGCCTGTCACCAGGTGGGCAAGTTCACGCCCCGAAACGTCGCGCTCGGCACGAAAGGTTCCGACCTGCGGACTCTCTCTGAACGGATGCGACGCGAGTTCTTCCTTCGCTGGGTTCGTTCGCCGCTGCGAATCGTGCCCGATATGGAGATGCCCTCGTACGACAAGCCGGTCGCACAGGTGCTCGGAGGCGATCTCTTCCGGCAGCATGCGGCGATCTGGGATGCGCTTCTGGACCCGCAGTTCACGGTTCCCGCCGATCCTTCTGTCGTCGAGCAATACTTCGTCGTCGCTCCCGGCGGAGCGGCCCGCGTTGTCCGCGATGTCTTCACTCTTCCCCACCCGGAGAAAGAGGAGTTCGTTGCGCGGGCATTTGCCATCGGACTCGCCAACCAGCACAACCTGCTGATCGATCTCGATCGCATGACGCTCCGTGAGTGGTGGGTCGGCGATTTCGCCCGCCAGCGTGCTCAGGGGAAGAGCTGGTATTGGGATCAGGCCGGGATTCCCGTCGCGACGGGATTGGGGACGGTTTCCGATTTCGGCCTTCGCTCGACCACAAAGCCGGATCAACCGGTGATTCAACCGAGCCGCATTCATGGCAAGGTCGGGACGCTGCAAAGCTACCGTCCGTCGGGATCGGGTGTTGAGCTCCAGTACGTTATCGATTTCGTCGTGGAAGGAAAACCGCATTCGATTGCCGTCACGGAGGTCATCACACCGCAGGAAGCGACGACGGCTGCTCTTCCCGGCTGGCGACGTGCGATTGCGGTGCGCGATGTTCCGGCCGGTCATGAAGTCGTCTTCGCCCGCCAGCCGCTCCAGGCGGCACTGGGGAGCATCGCTTTCCAGTCCGTCGAACCTGCGAAGGCGGTGTGGACGAAATCACTCGCCCAGAGCGCCGATGGAAAATCGACCTCCATCGAGTTCTGCGTGCTGCCGGAAGCCTCCGGGTCGCGGAAGTACTCGGGGATCTTCGATTACCGTGCGTCCGCCCGTCCCAACTCCCTGCCGGAGAAGCCGGTCGAAGCCACACCGATTGAAGTCGAGCGGGTCACAACAGTTCCGGGCTACGACGGAATCCGTCTGCCGATCGACCGGTCGATCATGCCCACCGCGATCACCTGGACGACGGACGGGACGCTCGCCTTCACGTCTCTCAAGGGACATGTGTATCTCGTGCGGGATACCGATGGCGATGGAATTGAAGATCAGCTCCAGCTCTTTGAAGAAGGGCTCGCCGCTCCTTATGGATTGATTGCGGACGGGAACGACCTGATCGTCGCCCACAAGCCGGAACTGCTTCGCCTGCGCGATACCGATGGAGATGGCCGCGCGGATGTCCGCGAGGTAATCGCCACCGGCTGGGGCTACTGCGACAATTATCACGACTGGACGTGCGGCATCGTTCGCGACTCGCAGGGGAATCTCTACGTCGGTCTCGGCAGCGACTACGCACAGCCGAAGCGCGACCGGCAGACGACCCGCTGGCGCGGCAAGGTGCTCCGCATCGCTCCCGACGGAACGATCACGCCCATGGGACATGCGTTCCGCTACCCGACCGGGCTGGCGATCACATCGGACGATCAGGTGTTCGTCACCGACAATCAGGGGGTGCAGAACACCTTCAATGAGATCAACCATCTCATCGAAGGAGCGTCGTACGGCGTGCCCGCGCTCGACGAGGCCGATCCGCCGGAAGGTCCGCGCGCCCCCGCCATTCAGGTTCCGCATCCCTGGACGCGAAGTGTGAACGGCATCTTCTTCCTCGAAGGCCCGGGCGTAAACGCCCCGAAAGCGTTCGGACCGTTCGCCGGACACGGAATCGGTTGCGAATACGACACCCGCTTCCTGATTCGCTTCACCCTCGACCGGGTCGGCGATACGTTCCAGGGGGCGACGTATCCGTTCAGCCTGCAGGACACCGAACGCGCGACGGAAGGATTCGAGGGGACTCTCTGCGGGGCTGTCAGCCCGAAGGGAGAAATCTACGTCGGCTCGATCCACGACAGCGGCTGGCTGGGTGGATTGAACGTCGGCAGCATTGTCCGCCTGAAGCCGAACGGATCGCTTCCCATGGGAATTCGTGCCCTGCGGGCGGAACCGCAGGGATTCCGCGTCGAGTTCACCGGGCCGATCGATCCGGCCCGTGCCTCAGCGGTCGATGCGTATTCCATCTCCGGGTACCGGCGGATCTGGGCGGGGGGGTATGCGACTCCCGATTCCGACCGGCACAAAGTGCAGGTGACGAAAGCCGAGGTGTCGGCGGACCGGCTCAGTGTCCGGCTGACGGTCGACCGGTTGCAGGAAGGGTTCGTCTACGAAGTGACCTGCAGCCAGATTGCCGAGAATCCGGAAACGGTCCTGTGGCCGAGGACGGCTCATTACACGCTCAACCGTGTGCCCGAACGGTCGGCGGTGGCCGCGGAAACCAGCCGGTAGGGCCCCCGAAATAGTGGAAACTGCACGCACGCGGCGAGGTCCGTCGGAAGCACGCAGAGACGTCCTGTCTCAGCCGTGCTTTCGCGGGGCGTGCATCCCGTCAGAGTGTCAACGCCGGAGCGTCAACCACGCGGTTTCAGCGCCGGAGTGACGCCTCGGGGGCGGCAGTCTGTGCCGCCGCAGGTTCAACAGCGGTTGAAGCCTGCCGTGCCGCGGGTTCAGACGCGAAGTGCGCTGTACGGGGACCGGTTCCCGGCGGATAGCCGAACGTCCGTTCGAGCTGAATCTGATACGCGGTGCTGCTGAAACCCGGGGGATTGAGATACTGCGATCCCGGAGTCATGCAGCCGCTCGAAGCGAGCGCGAGCGCACCGACGAGCCCGGCGATGCGAAAGCCCTGGTTCATGAGAAGACCTCCGTGCAATGCGAACAGGCCGCCGCTTTCGTTTCCGAAACGAAAGCTCTCGGCGGATCCCTCTGCATGGAGTTATCGACCAGCGACTTGAGCCTCTGCGCAAGAAAGAGGGGAGACCCGAACAATTCGAATCTCCCCTCATCTTTCTCAATGCAGCGTCCGCGGACTCTACCGCCTTCGCGGCGTCTGACAGTGACCTGACAGCCTGGGTAAAGTGTAAGGCTGCTGGCTGGCTGGAGTCCGCAACGGCCGCGCTACTTCTTCGCGGCGGCAAACCGCTCGGCCACCTTGTTCCAGTCAATCACGTTGTAAAACGCGGAGATGTAGTCGGGACGGCGATTCTGATAGTGCAGGTAGTACGCGTGTTCCCACACGTCGATACCGAGGATCGGGGTGCGCCCCTCGGAAAGGGGGCTGTCCTGGTTCGCCGTGCTTTCAACGATCAGTTTGCCCGCGTTCTTGTCGTAAGAGAGCCATGCCCAGCCGCTGCCGAAACGGGTCGCAGCGGCCTTGGTGAACTCATCCTTGAAGGCGGCAAAGCTGCCGAACGCCGCGTTGATCGCTTCCGCCAGTTCGCCGGTCGGCTCGCCGCCGCCGTTGGGGCTCATGATCGTCCAGAAGAGCGAGTGGTTGGCGTGTCCGCCGCCGTTGTTGCGAACGGTCGTGCGAATGGCCTCGGGAACCTCGGCGAGGTTGCTGATCAGTTCTTCGACCGACTTGGAAGCCAGAGCCGGATGCCCCTCGAGCGCCGCGTTGACGTTGTTGATGTATGCCTGATGGTGCTTCGTGTGATGGATCTCCATCGTCCGCGCATCGATGTGCGGCTCGAGCGCATTGTACGCATACGGCAACGGAGGAAGTGTGTAAGCCATCGTCGTCTCTCCTTAAGATTCCTGAACCGTGGATTCCCGCTTCCGCAACGTCGTATTCGACTCGCGACATCCCGCCGCGTGACCGGCCGGGGAAATCATGGCTGCCCTGCGACCATCCAGGATGATCCGAGTGACCACTTCCCCGGCAAAGACATGCCCGGGGACTGGCGTGCCTTGCCCGATGGCCCGGCACGCCGGACGTTATACCAACATTCACTATGCGGTTGCAAAGCAATCGCGCTCAGCGCCTCCTCGGCAAAGAGGCGGGACACATCCCTTGCACCTTTTCGGCTGTTCCCCACAGGTGTCTGCAAACACAATCTGATGAAGCAGTTGCCACATCTCTCCTCACGCCTCACCTGGCGGGTTGCAGCATCGTACTCCCGCCAGGGACAACCTCTTTCGTCGCGTTGACTTCACCCTTGGGCTACCTAGAATGAACTGTCGACGATCTTCACCCCACTTGAAGCACGGGCCCGTAGCGAACTGACTGCACTCCGGTGGCGGTCTGCAGAGGGGAGTGACGCGTCCTATTTGACTGCAGGTGGAATGCCATGTCCGTTCGATTCCTCACGGCTCTGCCCGTCTACAACGAAGAGTCGCACATCGCCGAAGTACTGGCCCGCGTCCGCGAGTACAGCCAGGACATTCTCGTGGTCAACGACGGGTCGAAGGACGGGACGACAGAGGCGCTCGCCGCCGAGACAGGCATTCAGGTCATCACCCATCCGCGGAACCTCGGATACGGGGCGGCCCTCCGCACGGCGTTTCAGTTCGCCATCGAGCAGAATTACGACGCGCTGGTCACCATCGACTGCGACGGCCAGCACGAGCCGCGGCTCATTCCGGAAATTGTCGCGGCACTTGATCGCGACGGTGAAGAATGGGACATCGTTTCCGGCAGCCGCTATCTGACGCAATTTCCCGGTGACAGCCTTCCCCCCGCAGACCGCCGGCGGATCAATGCGCAGATCACCCGGGAACTGAACGAGCTGCTCGGGCTTCAACTGACCGACACGTTCTGCGGATTCAAGGCATATCGCGTCGAGGCGTTGAAGCATTTCGAGATCACCGAGCTGGGCTACGCGATGCCGTTGCAGGTCTGGGTGCAGGCGGTGGCCCACAATTTGCGGATTACCGAGTTCCCGGTGCCCCTCGTGTATCTCGAAGAGGAACGATCCTTCGGTGGGTCGCTCGACGATGCACGGAGGCGGCTGGCGTATTATCATGAGGTCATCGATCGCGAATTGGCGGCGGCGAATCTTCCCACCCTGAGCACTCTGGACAGCCACGAAGGGCGTGAGCGTCTCGAGTAGCCAGCGGCACTTGCGTGCGTGGACTTGCCAGAACTCCACTCCGATCTCTCCCCGGTTCCTCCTTCCTGATCGCGTTCTCTGAACGAAACGGCTCGCAGACCGACATGCCTGATTCGCTTCGCCTCACCGACGTTCCAGGGAAGGACGTTCGTCCGTGGACTCGGTTGCGCCTGCGGGTGCCTCGCGAAGACCGGCGATTGTATACGGTCCCCTCGCTCGATCAGGGTCAGCGGATCGCTCGTGAAAACCAGCAGCAGCTGGCCGTCGCTTCACTCGATGTGCAGGGACGCTCGCTGCAACGGCTTCGCGAATGGGCGCGGCGGGATGTGCTCGCGGCGGCCGCCGCCTACACGGAGCAATGGACCGGGGATGCGGGGCTGCTTCCCGAACAGGTGAGTACGCTGTATGTGGGCGGGCACCAGCCGGCCCTGTATCACTGCGGCGTGTGGGCGAAGAGTTTCGCGCTCGGTCGACTCGTTGCCGAGACGGGAGCGGGAGCCGTCGGCCTCAACCTCGTCGTCGATAACGATACCCTGGGCTCGACGGCGATCCGTGTCCCGGCAGGTTCACGCTTACAGCCGCGGATCGAGCGCATTCCCTTCGACGATCCCCGGGCGGTACAGCCGTGGGAAGGAGCGAGGATTCTCAATCCGCAGCTCTTCGAGAGCTTTTCCGCGCGCGTCGCCGAGGCGATGTCGCACTGGAATATCTCTCCCGTGCTGACGGAATTCTGGCCGGCGGCGCTCGCGCATCGGGAGCAGTCATCACGGCTGGCGGACTGCCTGACGGCGGCGCGGAATCAGCTGGAACGGCGCTGGGGTGTGCGGAACCTTGAACTCCCTATCAGCCGGCTGTGTGGCCTTGATCCCTTCCTGTGGTTTGCGAGCCACATCCTCGTGCATCTTCCCCGGTTCCGGGAAATTCACAACGAGACGCTGCACGAGTACCGGGAAATCAACCGGGTCCGCAGTCGCAGCCATCCGGTGCCCGATCTTGTCGAGCGGGATGGCTGGAATGAAGCCCCCTTCTGGATCTGGCGGACCGGTGATGAACGCCGCTCGCGGCTCTTTGCCCGTCAGGCGGGTCGGGAACTCCTGCTGAGTGATGGACACGAGACCATCGCCCGCCTGCCGCTGACTCCGGAAGGAGAGGCCTGTTGTGCCGTTGAGGTGCTCCGGAATCTGGAACCGCAGGGAATCCACCTGCGGACGCGGGCGTTGACAACGACACTCTTCAGCCGAATCTGCTTTGCCGACCTGTTCCTGCACGGAATCGGCGGGGCCAAGTACGACGAAATGACGAACCGCATCATCGAGCGGTTTTTCGGTCTGCCGGCTCCCGGCTTCCTGACGGTCTCGGCGACGCTGCTCTTGCCGCTCGATCCATTCGATGTCGACGACTCGGCGGAAGCCATGCTTCGTCAGCGCATCCGGGATCTCGAGTTGAATCCCGAGCGGTTCCTCGACGAACAACGTGTCCCGGAAGCCGCTCCCCTGCTCCACGAACTCCGGCGTCTGCTCGCGGCCGGCGAACGCGAATTGCAGCAGCGAGCCGAGAACCTCGGCGGTCATGGCCCCCTCACCGATCCTGGCGAACAGCGGCGGGCCGAGCGGCTGGCGCGATACGAGCTCCATTCGCGTATCCATGAAGTAAAGCAGCAATTGGCACGATTCACCGCCGCCGAGCGTGCCGCCGCGATCGAGGAGCGGGAACGAATCCAGCAGCAGCTTCAGGCGAACCAGGTATTGAAGGACCGCGAGTTCTCGTTCGTCCTCTACCCGGTCGAGAAGTTGCAGCCGTTCATGCAGCAGATCCTGGGTTGAATAGCCGGCGGATTTTCACGGCACCTGTTAGGCTGCACCGCAGATCACATTGCCCCCCGGGACAACGGGGATAAATCCCGTTGCTCATTGAGCGGGATTCACTTTTTCGGCTGTTGCCGAATCTGGTCGAGCAGTTGCCGGGCTCCGGCAAAACCGGGATCGAGCCGAATGGCTTCCTCCAGGTGCCGGATCGCCTCGTCGCGTTCTCCGCGTTCCAGTGCCAGAATGCCCAGGTTGGCATGCACGAGCGGATAGTCGGGCTCGATCGCCAGCGACTGCTGGAAAGCCGCGTGCGCTTCGTCCAGCTTGCGCTGCATGAACAGGGCAATGCCCAGATTGTTGAGCGCCATGCTGTTCCGCGGGTCGCGTTTCAAGGCTTCACGAAACTGCTGCACCGCTTCTTCCAGCCGCCCGGCATCGCGGAGCGCGACGGCAAGATTATTCCGCGGCCCCGCATCGTCGGGATCGAGTCGGACGGAAGTCTCGAAGTGAGCAATTGCCGCCTTCAATTCACCCAGGTTATGCAGTGCATTGCCGAGGTTGTTGTGAATCACCGGATCGTCGGGGGAATGCTCCAGCGCAATCTGGTGATGAGGGACTGATTCGTGGTGCCGTCCGAGTGCGTCAAGAACAATCGCCAGTGCCTGGTGGGCGGCGATAAAGTCGGGTTCGATGCGAACTGCCTGCTGAAGATGCGCGAGCGCCTCGGACATGCGCCCCTGTTCGTAGCGGATTCGTCCGAGATTGCCGTGCGCCCGCGAGTGCTCCGGCGAAAGCTTCAAGGTTTCTTCGAAGGCGCGAATTGCCCCCTCGAGATCTCCCTCCTGCCGGAGAATCGATCCGAGATTGTTATGCGCGTTAACGTGCCGGGGATTGATCCGCAATGCCTCATCAATGTGCTTGCGGGCCTCGGCGGTTTTCCCCGCTTCGAGAAGCGCCACGGCCAGATTGTTGTGTACGAGATCGTTATGCTCGGTAACGGCCAGCGCCCGTTCGAACAGCACAAAGTCATTTTGCCAGTACTGCGTCTGTCGCCAGCTGCAAAGGCTCAATGCGAGCATTGCCATCCCGGCAATGGCGGTCGCCGCCCACTTCGGCGCGCTGCGTGTCGCGGGGAGCAGCGAAGCCGTCCCCCACACAAGCGCGATGAACAGTCCCATTTGCGGGAGATAGGTGAAGCGGTCGGCCATCCCCTGACCACCGACCTGAACCAGTCCGATCACCGGAACGAGCGTTCCCAGGAACCAGAACCAGCCCACCGCCAGGAACGGTCGACGGCGAAGTTCACGAACCACCGCCCAGGTGACGGCGGCAAGCAACATCGCGGAAAGAAGCACGGTGCTGATCGAAAGCCTGTCCCCCGGATGCGGATAATAGACAGCGAGGTGCGTGGGCCAGAACGTCTTGCCAAGATACCAGGCATACGCGGCCAGCGCATTCCCGACTCGAACCGGTAAGGAGTAGCTTTCAAGATCGCGGACCACTCCGCCACTCTTCTGCGCCAGGACGGCCACAAGACAGAACACGACCGTCAGCACGAAGAACGGGATCTTCTCCAGCAGGAGCGCCAGCGGAGTTCGCGGTGTGATCCCCCCGCGTGGGGAGTCGCCGGGGATGTGGCTGTCGGACGGTTTGAATGTGACGTGCCGTAACGGCCAGTAATCGAGCAGGAGCATCACAAAGGGAAGTGTGACGAGCATCTGCTTGGCCATCAGGCCGAACAGCATCATTCCCCACGCCGCCGCCATCCAGCGCAGCGACAACGTGCGAACAAACGCGACATACGCGTGCAGTGAGAGCAGGCCGAAGAAGATGCACAAGACATCCTTACGCTCCGTGATCCAGGCGACCGACTCGACACGCAGCGGGTGGACCGACCAGAGCGCCGCCGCGATCAGGCTCTTCCCGATCGAGCCCGTCATGCGAAACAGCAGGGCGTAGAAGAGGATCGCGTTGGCGACGTGCAGCAGCACGTTCGTCGCGTGAAAGCCGCCGAAGTGGTGACCGAACAGTTCGACGTCGATCATCAGGGAGATGAGAACGGCGGGCTGCCAGAGCGACCCCGGGGTGACCCGAAAGGCCCAGGCGATATTCTCCCAACTCAACCCGCGCCATACCTGAGAGGTGCTGGCGACGACATGCCGGTCGTCGAGCAGCACCATGCCGTAATTCCAAGTCTGCGCAAAGATCGCGACCGGCAGGACAATGAGCAGCAGAACACTGCCGAGATGGCTTCGGATTCGGGAATCGGCGGATGAGGCGACGAGTTCTGTCATACGCCCCACGATAGACCGACTCGCGTCGGCGAACAATCGGGTACCGGCACGAATTTTGTCCGGCTGGCGGCGCGACTGTTGGCGACTCGCCCCCCAACGCAATTCGTAATAAGCGCCATACGTTGCGTCCAGTGCGCCATACGCCTTTCCCGCCGCATCCACTCGTCCCGAAAGCCCTCCCTCACAAGATCGACACGCCCTGCTGACTCCGGTCTCCAGTCTCCAGTCTCCCGCCTGTCTTCATCACCTCAACGCCGAGCGAGGGAGCGGAATCGTGAAGGTCTTCATCTGCGACTCCGAAGTCCCTCCGGTCTCGCTTCCCGCGAGCGGATGTTCCGACTCCAGCGGATGGGAGACGGGTTGAGCGGGCTGGACGGGCTGAACGGTCGTCGGACTCGGCTCCGGCGTGTGCCGGATCGTCCGCACCGATTGCTCTCCCCTGGTGAGCGGATGATTGCTCACATCGGCGGCGGTGTTGCCAAGCGGATGACGTCGGGCAGCACGGGTGGTCGCGGGAGCCCTCGCGTCAGACATCGGCCGATGCGGAGACGGCTGGCGCACGCGAGGTGATGTCGCGGTTGCGAGCGGATGAGCCGACGGCATCGGGGAGGCGTCGTACTCGGCGCCGATGAGTTCGTCCGGCCTGCCGGCTGACTCCAGGAACGGATTCTCATCCTCGTACTCACCCGCCACGAGCTCAATTCCCTCATCCTCGGCAGCGATCGCCTGCAGGTGCTGCTCGACGATCCGCGCGGCGACTTCCCGTTGCCGTTGCTGTACGGACAAGTTGTTGGCGTGGGGCGGGGTGATCGGCGTGACGGTCGTGCCTGCTCCCGCGGTCTGCCGTTGCAGCTGGTTCCGCAGGTTCTCCAGGTCCTGAAGTGCCGCTGCCTGCTGGATCGCTGTTGGCGCCGTGCCGGTCGCAGGTGAAGCGTTCCCCGCGTTGACCTGCTGGTTCGCGGTCCCGGTTTCGACCGCTTCGGTCGCGGGAGGCTCAGTCTTCGAGGCCGTTGTTCCCGGCAGGAGAACATTGACCAGTTCAGACTGGGCGACCAGCCCCTCTTCCAGCGTCAGCCGCACATGCAGGCTGCATTTCACCTGCTGCGTCGTCTTGCGGACGTAAGGAACGAAGACGGAATACGCCGGGCCGAGTTTGGTATCGTTCCGATGCGTGTTCCAGGCTTCGGACGAGTAGTCGAACTGATGCAGCGGCTTGACCCGCTCCTCCGGTTTCCCCATGTCGTCGAAGAGCGTGATCCGCACCTTGCCGTTCACGACTGCCGGCATCTGATTCTTCGCGGTGATGAAATAGATCTGACCGGCAAAGCCACGGGTGGTAAGACCGTCGATTCCACGCCCCTCTGCGGGCTGCCAGAGGGTGAGGACCTGCACGACAGGGTTATCCACGCCGGCCACGGCGACCTGGTTTTTTCTCAGGTTCAGCAGCGAACCACCGCTGCAGCCGGTCATCGCGCAGAGCAGAAGCAGCAGGCTCCATTGGGTTCGACGTGTCAGCATGGAATGCCTCAGAGGAGATCGGAATACCGAAAGAGAGGTGAGACGGGAGCGAACCTGAAAATTACCGTAACGGGTTACTGCGAACGCTTCGAACCGGAAATCCAGTCACGCAGCCGCGACTTGCGCTTCGCGGGAGGCTCGAGCCGGGCAACTCCCGGTTTCGCAGCGGTCGCGGCGGGCGCGTACCTTTCGTAGGACATCTGCTGGATGGCCGACGAATTCGGATCGACATAGGAAACTTCGGTGGGAGCATAACCGTTGGCCGCGGCTCCCGGCGGCGGACCTTCCGGCGGCGGAACGATCACCGGGGCATTCGGCAGCATTCCCGGAGGAGCCATGCCGGGATGGCCCGGAGTCGGCGGCAGCTGCGGATTGGGCACCGGGAACAGTTCCGGATTCAACCCGGGATCGATCGGCATCACCGTGCCCGGCGGGCAGACATCGATGAATTCTCCCGGAGCCATTTCCGGAGCCGGAATCGCACGCAACGGCCCGTGCATCTGCTCCGCCTGCTGTTCGATGAAGTGCAACCGGTCCATTTCGACCTGCTTGATCCACTCGGCTTCGCCGTCGTTGTGAATGACGCGCGGCGTGAGGAAGATCAGCAGCTCGGTCCGGCGTGACCGTTCGAAGTCATAGCGGAACGCATTGCCGATCAGCGGCAGATCTCCGAGCCAGGGCACCTTGCGGTTCACCACGTCGTCGGTCTTCGTGATCATTCCGCCGAGCACGATCGTCTGACCGTTGCGGACACTGACCACCGTGCGGGCTGTCGTGATATCCTTGATCGGCGATTCGATCACGTTGCCGCTCGTCGCATCGGTAAAGATGGGCACGCCCTGGCCCGTGAACTGGCTTTTCTCCGCGATGACTTCCATCACGACCAGGTCGTCGGGGCTGACCCGCGGCGTGACCGTCAGGATGATGCCCGCCTGGTCCTGCCGCACGACGGGGTTCGCACTGCCGACGGCGGTGACGTTCACCCCATCCACAATCGGCACCTGCTGGCCCACCTGGATCTGAGCAAGCTGGTTGTCGAGCGTGCGAATCTGCGGACGGCTGAGGATGTCGACCCGCTGCTTCGCGGCGAGTGCACGCAGCAGGACGCTGATGCTCTCGGAGCTGGCCGAGAGGACCAGCCCCCCGAAGCCCAATTGATCATTGACGCGGCCGACCGCGAAGTTGCTCAGGCCCTGCGAGCCGACGCGGCTCGGATGAATTGCCGTGTTGTTCCCCAACTGCTGATTGTTGAACAGAAAGCCGGGGGTCGCCGTCTGCGACTGGATGACTTGCGACGTCGTCTGGACTCCGTTGGGAGCCGTACTGGTCTGCGTCGTGGTCACGAGGTTGTCGATCACACTTCGGTCAAACAGGATCGAGTCCTGGAAACCCAGTTCGAGACCGAACTCATCCGTGTTATCGAGCGTGACTTCCACGAGCAGCGCCTGAATGATGACCTGCGACGGCGGTTCGTCGAGTTTCACCACCAGATCGCGAATCTCTTCGAAGTAGCGGGGAGTCGCGCTGATGAGCAGCGAGTTGCTGATCGGTTCGGGCACCACGACCACTTCGCGCTCGATCTGCTCGAAGGGGCTGAGGAGACCGGGAGCGGCCTGTTCGACCTGCTGCCGCCGCGAGGTCAGGAACTGATTGACGGCAGTCGCGACATCGAGGGCCGGGCTGTTCTTCAGGCGGTAGACCGTGCTCTGCCGCTGCCGGATGTCGCTCTGGTCGAGCCGCAGCAGAACGGCTTCCACGACCCGCAAGGCGTCGGCACCACCGATGGCGATGATGCTGTTGGTTCGCGTATCGACACTGAAGCGGAGCGGGATCAGATTGCTGCTGGCGTCATCCGAACCCACCACGGCGACACCGGTCGGATCGCGCTGGTTCTGCGACGCGAAGAGGGTATCGAGAAGCTGTGCCATGGCCGCCGCGTCGCCGTTGGCGAGCGTAAAGACCTTGATTTCGGCGACGGTGGTTGTCGGCCGGTCGAGTTGTTTAATCAGTGCCGCCATCAGCTCCATGCTTTGCTCGGGAGCGGTGACGACAAGGCTGTTGGTGCGGGCGTTGGCCGTCACGCGGATGTCTGTCAGGATTCCCGAGCGAATCACACTCTCGCGGTTTCCGTCGATGGCGAGGAACTGCAGGACAGTCGACTTGATGTCGAGCTGTGTCTGCGCACCGCCGGGAAGTCCGGCCCCGCCGACGTTGGCGGGAGCCCCCTGTCCCAGGCCCTGACCGGCCGGACCGCCGAGACCACCCCCGACCCGTCCCGCCATCTGCGGAGGCGATGTGACACTCTGAATGGCGATCATCAGGGTCTGTGCGAGTTCTTCCGCCAGAGCGTGCTTCAGCGGGAAGATCCGCATCTGGTTCACCGAGCTGGAAGTGCCGATGTCGATCTTGCGGATCAACGCGGCAATCTCTTTCAGGTCACGCGGGCTGGCCTGCACGATGACGGAGTTCGTCCGCATGTCCGCGGTCACCTTGACGCGCGGCATCAGGTCTGTCCCGTCCTGATTCGCCTGGTCCTGGGCCGAGGGATAAAGCTCGGCGATCTGCTGCACCACATTGGCGGGAACCGCGTGCTTCAGCGGGAAGACCTGGAATTCGCGGCCCGGTGCGATCGGCTGGTCGAGCTCGCTCGCCAGCCGCACAATGGCGTCGATGTCATTCGGGGCGGCCACAATGAGCAGTGCGTTGGGCCGCCCGAGAGGAATGATGGTCACAAGTGCCGTCGAACCGCGTCCGGCAGTCAACTGGCTGTAGACCGTGCGCAGCAACCCCGCGAGTGCTTCGCCCGAAACATGCTGAAGGTGCAGGAGCTCGACATCGGGAACGACATCGACACTGAACCGTTCGATCTCCCGAATCAGCTCCATCACCGCATCCACATCCTCGGGCTTGCCGCGGAGGATCATGATGTTGAGATCGGGCACCGACTCGATGGAAACATCCCCCTTCAACCCGCCGCGCAGAAGTTCGGCGGCCGGCTGCCGGGGCTCCCCTTCACGCGGAGCCGGCTGTTGACCGTTCTGCGGGTTGAGTTGAATCCGGTTGCGACGCCGATTCTCCGCCTCACCCGGATCCACCTGCGGATTGCCCGGTTGAGCACCGGCGTCGTCCGCCAGCTCATTCAATGCCGGCTGCAAGCGCGCGGCGACCTGGACGACATTGCGACTGCTCGCAATCAGGCGAACGGACTGCCGCGGCCTCTGCGGCTTGAGATCAACCGCTTCGATCATGTCGGCGACGAGCTTCGCCGTTTCGGCCGGGGCCTGCACGACAAGCTGATTCCGCTCCTGGTCGATGCCGACCGAGAACTGAATGGAATCCTCGTCGGGCAGCGCCACCGCCGGCCGTGGACGGCGGGCCGCATCCTTCGCAGGCTCCGGCTTGAAGACGCGAAACGCCGGCAGCCCCTGGGGCCCGTAATCGATCAGCTCGGCCCGCGGTTTGAACGCCTCATAAATCAGCCGCGCCATGGCGACCGCCGAGTGCTGCGAAAGACTCACATCCACAAGCGAGTCTTCAAGCTCCCCGGCGGAACCGGTGGCGGCATCCCGATCCACCGCGGCGGCGTTTGCCTGGCGAACGCGCTGGCGCGGCTGGGCGGGATCGAGTGTTTCCTCATGCGTGGGAATCGGCGCCGCCGACTGCACCGCGATATCCTTCGGTGCGATGGAGTGGCGGAGCGTCGGCTGCTGCGGAGTCACGACCGGCCGCTCGTAATCGGAGCGCAGCGTCGGAATCTCCAGGAGCACCAGGTGCTGCCCCTTCACGATCAGCCGGAATCCCTTCTTCTCCAGCTCGTGATTGAGGATGCGAATCGCCTCGATCTCGGAGTGGAACGTGCGATCGCGGCGGTTGAAGCGATCCCGCGGCATCCGGTCGGCGACGAGGGTCTTCTCGGTCGCATCCGCGAGATCCTGCAGGACTTTGCTCCACGGAGCGGAGTAATAGTTCAACTGGATGCAGGGAAGCTCGGCCTCCGACACGGGAGCCGCGCTCTCCTCCTCGGCGGAGGAGGCAACCTGCTGGGCCGGCGGATAAGTGACCGGGGGAGCCGCTTCCAGACTTCCCACACCTCCCAGGAGGAAGGGAATGATGGCCGCACATCCTCGGGCGAGAATTCGGCATCGGCTGCGCGTATGTCGTAGAATCAAGAGACTGCCTCCTTGATGATCCGAAATCCCCGGCTGTCCAACAGCGCCGGCCAGAGCTGAATGAGCGGCATTCGGGAAATGAAGGTCGCCCGCAAAATCGTTACAGCCACGGATACCGGTATTATCGACAAAGTTTGCCAGCTCAATGAGCCAACTTGCCTCTTCTCGCACGAAGTGAGCAGTTGCACACAAGGCATTGCAAAGACGAGACTTGCGCGGGACAGGCAGCCCTCGACCGCCCGGATTTTCCAAGTCGTAACAGGCCACGCATTCGCAAGCGTGCAGGCTCATTTCGGGTCCATCCAGCCTCACCCCGGTCGTACTCGCGCAGAATCTGCCGAACCCCACCGCGCGCAACCATCAGGCAGGAAAGCAGAAGTGAGAGCGAAGCGCGGGGATGCTGCGCGCAATCCGGGAGGGAGCGCAAGCTGGGCAGCGGGGAAGAGCAGCGAGAGGGGGGCAACGCGTCAACAACGGCCGATACGCCTTCCGCTTGCCGCGGGGAGTAAGGGCCAGGAGTGTCCGCTCAGGCGCATCTCATGTTGCACTTCCCTCTTTCCCCCGCCTCAACGAGAACCGGAGGCGGGGGTGAGGAAAATTACAACGGCAGTCTGATCGAGGCGGGACTCCGCGCGAGGCTACTCGCGGGCCGCGGCCGAACGGACCGGAAGCTTGCGCATCTGTCGCAGATTCTGCCCGACTTCGAGGAGATACTCCTCGTTGTCGACCCGGAGGGTGACGGCGTCAATCTCGATGCGAACCACGGTCCCGCTGACGCCTCCCACGTCAAATCGGCTTCCCTCGGTCAGCACGACGCGCTGGTTACTGGTCCGGTCATAGAGCCACGCATCGCGATTCGTTCCGTTCGCCAGTGAGGCGATCAGGTAAACGAACTGCGCGACGTCAAACGTCTCCTTGGGTGGCTCGGGTTTCGGTTCGGGTCGAGCCACCTGCGGTGGAGGCGCCACCGGCTTCGGAGCCGGCCGGGGAGGCCCATTGTACGTCCGCACGAACAGGTTCTTGTCTTCCAGGAGGGCGTAAGCATCCCGGGTGCGGTCCTGCATCGAGGGCGAAATTCCCGGCTCCTCCCCTTCGATGAACAAGGTCTGCCGGGGAATACCGGCAATCAGCGACAGCCCTTCGATTTCGAGAGTGACCTTCAGATCCTCTTCGCCACGACGTTCGCTCTCGAGCGTCATCCGCACAACCCGGTGCATGATGTCGCTGCGATAGAACTCGTACAGAAACTTGCACAGGTGGTCGATCGTCGTCTGCGTGCGGATCGTCATCGGAATCGTATGGTACGGCCCCTTGGGGACGACCTGCCCCGGGCTGACGTTCGCACGGGACAACCCCGTGCGGCTGACGAGCTCAATCAGCCAGTTGTGATAGAGCGTCGAGGCGATCAGCGGATCGGGAGGGAGGCTGTGTTCCTTCCACCGCTTCATGTCGCGCATGGCGGCGAGCGCGTCGCGCTTGCGGTCCCGCTTTTTCTCGACGATCGATTCGATACTCTTCAGCCGCCCCTTTCGCTGGGTGACCATGTCGCCGACGATCGAGCCCCCCTGCCAGAGCAGAACGACGCCGATCAGAATGACGAGAAGCACTTTCTGTCGCTGGTTCATGATCGCCCTCCTTCCGCCGGAGCGGTCCGCGGTGCACCGGCGGCCGTCTGGCCGCCCGGTGCGGATTGCCCCTCAACCGCATTTGCCGGCTTCTCGGCATCCCCGATCGGCTCGGACGGATTCACGAAGACTTCCATCTCGAACCGCCAGGGGTAATACGCGTCACTGCTGCTCGAAGCGATCGGATGCGATCGAATCCGGTAGCGCGGGCTCTTGCGCACCAGCAGTTCGCTGAGCTTCATCACGTCGTCCCGTTCGCGTGCAAACCCTTCGAACTTGAGCCGCCCGGAAGAACCGGTGGACTGCGGGTCCAGCCGCATCGATGTCAGATAGATGCGGTCGGTCGAAGGCATCCAGCCGGCAAACGTGAGCAGTTCATCGAGCCAGGGAAGGCTGCCGTCCGCCCATTCCCGCACCTGCGCGGTCGAGGTCATGAGCGGTTCGCTCTGTTTCAGAAATGCGTCCAGTTCGCGGTCTTCCAGGGCGAGGTCTTCGATCTCCCGATCGATGCCCTTCAGATACGATGAGAATCCCACCCAGAAGGCCAGCACCACCGCGGCACACGCACCAGCAGCCAGTCCGATCTTCAGACGGCGGCGGTCCGGGACGACGACCGGCTCGCGCGGAGCGAGAAAATCGATCGCCGGGATCTGCTTCGCGCCCCGGCTCAGGATCGCGCCCACTGCAGCCGCCAGGGCCGCGGGTTCGATTGCAGTCTCTTCCTGTGTCGGAAGCCCCGCCAGTTCCGCGGGCTCGAGGGCGACGACGGGGCAGTTCAACTTCGCCGCGAGCGCGGTGATGATCCGCTCCTGGCAATTCGCGGCGGCCACAATCCAACAGTGGCCGGGTGCCTGTTGCGAGAGCACCGAACCTGCCGCGACGAGGGCCCGACTCACCTCCGCGAGAATCGCCCCCTGCTGTTGAGCTTCACCGGCGGGAAGCCGGGCCGAGTGCGTAAACAGCAACTGTCGCTGCTGGACGACCGCCACTTCGACCCGCTGCCCCGTGCAGGAAACAATCAGGGCGGCCGCATCCGCTCCATCACGTGCATTCGCCGCCGCTTCGGCGAGCACGGCCAACTCCGCCTTCGCGACCGGGTTGATCCCGACCGCGGCGAGCGTCAGCCCGGCACTCTCGACCTCGCTCCGCACGCGGGAGACGACCGCACGCGGCACCGTCACCATCAAAACTTCGCGGCCGGTCGCCCCCGGGCGCCCCGGAAGCGGAAGGAAATCGATGTGCAGTTCCGAAAGCGGGACGGCGGATTTCGCTTCGGCCTGAAAGAGGACAAGCTGAGCCAGCTCGTCGTCCCCCACCGCCGGCAGCTCCAGCCGTTTGACGACCAGTGCCTCGCGCGGCAGCGTGACGACCACCTGCGTGGCGGTCACTCCCCTGCTGCGCAGTTGCGCACGGAGCCAATCGCCCGTCGGTTCCGCCGCATCGGTCTCGGATGCCTCGGGCCGCGGCAAATGAAAGGCGCGCTCGAATCTGATGCCGCTCTCGGAGACGTTCGCCTCGACTCCGTAGAGCCGGTCCCGCTCCCACTCGAGCGCCAGGAGTTTTCCGCTGAAGGGGCGTTCGCGCGATTTTCCAGAGCGCAGACGTTTCTGCAATTCGTCCTGGAGTTTCTGACGGAGCGCATCCCATTGAAGACGTTGTCGCGCCATGGACTTGCCGCTTTCGATGCCGATCTCGTTGTGTGGCAGGGTTGTCATTCCATCTTGGACGCTCCGCGGACCGGACACAAGGTCGAAGCCCGAATCGACGCGTCTCCGAGGGAATGAATTGCCGTCACCCGCATGACTCACTCATCTCATGCCGGCTGTGGCGTCCCTGACGGTTTTCGTTGTGTGTTGCCTTCAGGCACTCAATGTTGACATTTGACAGCACGGGCGACATGGCCGGGCAGGCATTCCGTAACCGAGGGCGGACTGACCGGCGTCCTCTCTTCTCCTCTTCATTGGTTATTGGTTCGTCAGTTGATCGACGACAATTCCCAGATGGCGGGGCGTGTACCCGCGACCAAGGTCGGAAAGGTCACGCAGGAACGCGACACGCGGCGGGTTCTGCGTGGCATCCACGATGGCTTCCAGCCGGGTAACCGGTCCGCCGGCATCGAAATACCCCACGACCTGGAACGAGTAAACATCACCCCGCGCGGTGATGAACTGATCGAGCCGGCGCATCTCTTCGAGCGTGAGAATCCCTTCGGTGACCAGCCAGCCGGTCGTCTCGCGACCGGAGATCTGGCCGCTGAGTGATTCGCCGGTGCTGCTGATCACCTGTGCCGCGACAATCCGGTCGGCAATCTCCTCGGTCATGCCGGGGATGCCAACCAGCACTTCGCGACTGGCCTGATTGATGTTGATCCGGCCTTCGAGATAGTTCGCGCCGCTGGTCGAGAGCTTGTCCATCAGTTCCGGAAGCGCGGCGGCCATTTCGCCCGGCTCCGCCGACCAAGGACTTTGCAGGGTCGTCCGCTGGCCATCGATTTCCGCCTGGACGGTGGCCCCGATCAGGTCGAAGAGCGAGTTGATGCGGTGGCGTCCCCGGCGTTGCAGATCGAGACCGCCGCGGGTGACGGTACCGCCATTCCCGCCGAAGAGCGTCTGCCCGATCCGCTCGAAGCCGCCCGACTGGCCGCTTCCGCCTCGGCTGCCGCCACCACTTCCCCCACCGCTGCGGCCGCCCCCGCCGCTCTGACCAGACGCGCCCTGTCCCGCTCCTCCTCCCTGGCTCTGTCCCTGACCACCGCCGCCGGAGCCTCCGCCGCCACTCGCGTCGCCGCCGTTGCTCCCCCCGCTGGCGCTCCCGCCACCGGCACTTCCGCCTCCGCCAGCGCCGCCACCAGCTCCGCGGCCACGGCCCGCACCGCCGCCGCCGCCGCTCCCGCGACCGCCGCCTGTCCCGCCTCGACTGCCGCCACGTCCTCCCTGTCCACCGCTGCCGGCCCCATCCGTCCCCCCGCCGTTTTGCGCTCCCGCGGGTTGTGTGGACCGCCCGTAGATTCGGTACGCGACAATGAACTGGGCCACATCCTGTCCGAACTCGGTTTCGAGTGCGTCATAGAGATCGGAGAGGAATCGCTGGTTGACATCGATTCGCTTCTGGCGATCGAGCCGGCGATTGATCTCCCGACTGTGGACCGTCAGGTATTGAGCCCAGCCCCGGTTGAGCCGGCCGTCCGCATTGTCAAACGGTGGATTGGCGTCGCCGTCGTTTTCGTTTGGATCGAGCAGCCCGTTCCGGTTCGCATCCTCCCCATACAAAAGCCAGGGGGTCACGCCGCGAACGAGCAACAGCTCATCCAGCGACTGGAGGGGGCCGTTCCCGGCTTCATAGGGAGGATTCAGCGTCAGGTAGTATTCGCTTTCGGCTCCGAACTGCCGCAGGTCGTCATCGGGATCGAGCCAGTCGAGAATCGCGTCGGCAATCTCGGGGGTCATCTCGGGAAGACCGAGCAGCAACTCGCGGGCTTCCACATCATTGAGGTCCATGAGCTGCAGTGCGTTCAGGTTGAGTTTCGTCGACTCGTCGACGAGCCCGAAGCGGACACTCTGCCCGTTCAGATCCGCTTCCAGGGGGGCAACGATGCTGAAGCGGCCACGGCCGCGTGCTCCGGTCCCGTCCCTCAACTGGATGCCGTGAAACCATTCCGGGTTGTGAAAGTAGCTTTGCGGATTGGTCGTGCTGCGGTCGGTCAGCAACGTTGCGACGAGTTCAACCCCCGAGTCGGCGAAAGCCCGCGTCTCGACGCCACGGCCGAACATCATCGTCGCTTCGGCTTCCACGCGCATGAACTCAGCGAACGTGTAGGCTCCCAGCGAAAGCAGCGCCACAACCACCAGCACCACCAGCAGTACGCTGCCCCGCATTTCCGGTGCACACGGAAGGACACAACGTGCATCAGGTCGGGTGCGGATGGATTTGGGCGGAATGGCCCGCAGTCGGTTTGAACACTTGCGACGATGCTGCAACATCACCTCACTCCTCCTTACAAGCCCGTGAGAGGAGACACGCTGAGAATCCGGTTCGGATCCACCGGCTCGGAGGTCGGGAGCGCCACAACCAGACGGTACGGAACCGTCCGGATGCCTCCGGTCGATTCACTCGCGCCGGCATACCCGGGAAGCTCGTCTTCAAACTCCAGGACGATTTCAACGGCCCGCGGCAACGCATTGAAAGCGGCACTGTCCCAGGTGTCGTTCCAGTTCACGCCGTCGAAGTAGCGGAACTGCAGATTGACCACCTCTGACGCGAGCAACTCGCTCTGTTCGGCCATCAGTTCGAGATTGCCCGAGGAATCCGCGAGCATCAGCGCCAGCCGGTCTCCCTGCAGGCGTGCGATGCCGCGCGAACCGCGAGCCCGGGTTCCCGCTCCCTCCATCGCGGCAAAGCGCTGCCCCACCAGTCCGGGAAGCCCCGGAAGCTGAGGATCGGCGAGGAACCAGGCAACCGTCTGCAGATCGCTCGACCGGCTCTGGAGCTGATCCCCCTGCATGAGCATCGAGTAGTCGAGCCCGCGCATGGGACGGCTGATACTGAACAGAATATTCTGACTGTCGCCGAGCAGTTCGGCCGCTCCGCTGGGCGGCGCCAGGAGGGGATTCTCAATCCGGATTTCGGTAGTCTCGGCAGACGCACTTCCGCCGTCTTCTTCGTCCAGCCAGTCCTCTTCCCCCTCGTCGAGTTCATCCACTGGATGGAACATCGCCCCGCGGAGATCGAGCGCAATCCGCTGCAGGAGCGCCCGCGCGAGCTGCGACCGTTCGACTTCCGCCTGCCCCGCCGTGGAGTATTTCCAGTGCATGTCGAGCGCGGCATACAGCGCACCGAGCAGCAACAGGCTCAGCACTGTCGCCGTCAGGACTTCCAGCAGCGTAAAGCCCCGCGCACCGCGTGGAGAGCGCAGGGTTGCCGGGGCGTGTGGATGGATCGCGATCATACCCCCTCTCCTGAACTCGACTGCTCCAGGGCCTGGGCTTCCGCATCTTCCTGCGCCATCCCGTCCCAGAAGACCTGCGGATCGCGGACGAGCCGATACAGCGTGAAGGAGATGTTCGTCAAGCCGGTCTGAATCGAGGGATCGCTGGGTGCATGATGGACGCTGCACGTCAGCTGAAACAACCCGGGATAGTCGCTCGCCTCGATGGACACATCCCAGGTCCACTGCGGATCGTCTTCGAAAGGAACCTGTGAGGCGGGCTGGAACGGATGGACTCCCGCGACAATCTCGCTGAGCACCGATTCGCAGCGCAGGATGGCCTGCGTCTGCAAGCGGGCCGTTACCGCCCCCCGGACACCGTTCGACAACAACTGCCCCAGCGCCGCCATCGATCCGACAAAGATCCCCAGGGCGAGCAGAATCTCAAAGAGCGTCAGCCCCCCGCGGCGCGGCGTCTTCTCGGGTCGGTTGCAAAAGACAGCCGCTCTCCCGCCACCGGGCAGCAGGGATGCGGCAAGGCTCCGTCTCCGAACGCATGCAGGCCGAACGCATGCGGAATATGGCGTGCGTTTCATTGTGGTTCCCTGCGTTCAACACGGGACACCGTGACCCCGCCGGTCAGGCCACGCAAGTAGATGACGATCTGCTGCCCGTACTCATCGAGCACCCGCAGTTCGGAGTCACTCGAGGTTCCGTCCGGATAGAAGTACAGCGGGGCCGACCATTGCGCGTCACGAAACTCGACCGCCTCGGGAAGTCCCGCGAGCCGCTGCGCCAGCGAGTGCTGCGTTCCGGCCACGACCACGCCCCGCGTATCGAACGCGAAGCCTTCATCCAGTTGGGCAGCGGCGACCCACAGCACGGCCCGCTGTCCTTCTGTCTGCCCCCCGCGATCGACCGCCGCGATCAATTCGGAATCATCCTCGTCAGCAACGACGAGGAAGCGTCTGCCCCCCGGTTCAAACCGAAACTGGTAAGTCACCCCGGAATCGAGGGCGTGAACGCGTGCGGCGGTCAGCTTCACCCGCACCAGTTCGGCGGCTTCCTGCAGACGGCGATCCGCATAAAGCCGGCTGAGCGAAGGCCACGCAAGCCCCGCCATCGTCACCAGAACCACCAGCACCAGCATCATTTCGAGGAGCGTGAACGCCCCTCGGCAAGAGCCCGCAGGATACCGGCCCCTGTCGCGGGCGCACGCTCTCCGTCCGACCTGCTCGTAGCGAGCCCCGGTCAGAGAAATCGCGCGCCGGCGACCGGACGGACGGCACCTCACGGGCGGCCTCCGGTGTTAGTGATGTCGTCATCGGTGTTCGGCGTCTTGTCCGCACCGAACGACCAGATGTCGGGCTTGTTCGGCTGCACCCGTCCCGGATACTGGTACTGCAGCGGGTTCCCCCACGCATCGAGGGGCAGGCTCTGCGTGTCCTTCAGATATGGTCCCCGCCACTTCGGATCGTTGTGCGAGGGGACAATCAGCACTTCGAGACCGACGTTCGTCGGCGGATACTCGCCATCGTGATCGAACGCATACAGATCGAGCGCCTGTTCGAGCGCACGGATGCTCAGGTAGGTCGCCTCCCTGTTGGCCTGCTGCTGACGGCCGAGCAACTGCGGCACGACCATCGCCATGATGACCCCCAGGATGGCCAGCACGAGCAGCACTTCCATCAGCGTAAAACCACCGCGAACCCGACTTGCCTTCCGTCTTGGCACAACCACAACCATGATTTACTCCTCACCAGTTCAATTGAACCCGCCGCTGGATCCGGATGGTTCGAAAATAGAGTTTGTTTGATCCAACCGCTCATCGCGGCCACGCTCAGGGCCACATCGCTGATGACCGGATTGACATCGTTCTCCAAGCCTAAAGATTTCCACGAAAGGCCGAAAGCCTTCCGGGCTAATTGAATGCGCTCGCGCTCTGGAAGACAGGCAGCAGCAGGGCCACCATCACGAACAGAATGAGTGTGGCCATCACCAGCAGCATGATCGGTTCCAGCAGCCGGACGTAAAGCTCCAGTTCGCGGTTGGTGCGACGCTCCATGTTGTCGGCGATGTCGAGCAGGACCTTTTCGAGGTTGTTCGCCTCTTCACCGACCGTGATCATCTCGATCACCTCGCGGGAAAACTGGCCGCTCGCCGCCAGCGGCCGCGCCAGGGTCTTCCCCGAAGAGATATTCTCCGCGGCGGTGCCGATCGCTTCGCTGAGCAGTTTGTTGCCGGTCGCATCCTTGGCGATCCGCAGCGAGGGGAGCAGCGGCACGCCGTTTCGCAGGAGCGTTCCCAGGATGCGGCAGAAACGGGCAATCGCCAGGTTTCGCAGAATCGGCCCCAGGCCCCAGATCTTCAGGCGGAGCGTGTCGGCACGCCGCCGCCCCTCCTCGGAGTTCAACAGCTGCTTCCCCCACCATCCGATGGCCACGATCCCGGCGATCACCCACAATCCGTGATTCTGCAATAACTGGCTGAATCCGAGCAGCAGCTTTGTCGGCAAGGGCAGCTGTCCCCGTTCCGCCAGCCCGTCGAAGATCGGCGCGAACTTCGGAACGAAGAAGAGCAACATTCCTGTCACCACCACGATTCCCATCACCAGCAGGAACAGCGGATAGGCCAAGGCCCCGACCACCCGGCTCTTGAGATCTTCCTGGTGTTCGGTGAAGGTCGCGATCCGCTTCAGCACGTCTTCGAGGAATCCCCCTTCCTCGCCCGCGCGGACCATGCTGACGGCAAGCTCGTTGAAAATCCGCGGATGCTGGTTCATCGCGTCGGCGAGACGCGTCCCGTCCGCCACCTGCTCGCGCACCTCCTGCAAGACCCGCGCAAGTCCGGGATGCGATGCCTGCTGTTCGAGAATCTCCAGCGAACGCAGCAGCGGAACCCCCGAGTGCAGCAGGTCGGCAAGCTGCGAATACAAGGCAACGAGATGCCGGCTGCGGACTCGCTTGCTGCGGTTGGCCTCGGTCGATTCGGCCGTCTTGGCGGTGTCGATCTGGATCGGAAACAGCGACTGCCCCGCCAGTGTGCGCACCGCGTCCTGCTTGCTGGCGGCGGTCAGAACCCCCGTGACCTGGCGGCCTGACATTTCTCGGGCGACATACTCGAAGTCGGGCATGGTGGGAGTGAAAACCTGAAATCAGAAGACCGTTCGCGAAAACCAGCTCAACTCGCCGAAATCCGTGCCTGCGAGAGAGCCTCGACAAGACTAGGAAAAATCTCCCTTGGTGATGCGGAGCACTTCCTCGACGCTCGTGGTGCCGTCCAGGACTTTTCGATACCCGTCCTGCCGCAACGTCGTCAGCCCGCGCTGCAGCGCATGATCACGGATCGCCGCCGAGCTGGCGCGCTCGATGCACAGCTGCCGCACACCGTCATCGGTGCGGAGCAGCTCGAAGACCCCGCGTCGTCCCGCGTATCCCGAATCGCGGCAGTGACGGCAGCCTCCCGCCTTCCACAGGCGTTCCGGGTAGGGCTGCGGGAAGTCGCTCGGCAGGTCCGCCGGGTCGGGCCGATACTCGACCTTGCAATGCTTGCAGAGGACGCGTACGAGCCGCTGCGCCAGTACGCCTTCAACCGTACTGGCCACCAGATACGGCTCGACCCCCATGTCGACCAGTCGTGTGAAGGCCCCGGCCGAGTCGTTCGTGTGCAGCGTGCTGAACACCAGGTGACCGGTCAGCGAAGCCTGAATCGCGCTGTTGGCCGTTTCACTGTCACGAATCTCACCGATCAGGATCACGTCCGGGTCGTGACGCAGAATGCTCCGCAACCCCGCGGCAAACGTCAGTCCGATCTTCGAGTGCACCTGGATCTGACTGATGCCCTCGGTGTGATATTCGACGGGGTCCTCGACGGTGATGATCTTCGTCGCCGGGCTCTTGATTTCACTCAAGGCGCTATAGAGCGTACTCGTCTTACCGCTTCCGGTCGGGCCGGTGACGAGAATGATGCCGTGCGGCAGCGAGATCAGCTCGCGAAAAATCGGGGCGATGTTCTCGGGAAGCCCCACGTTCTTCAGGTTGAAGACCATCCGCCCCTTGTCGAGCAGACGCAGCACCACCCCTTCCCCATGCAGCATCGGGATGATTGAAACGCGGACGTCGATCTCCCGCCCGGAGATGCGGAGCTTGATGCGGCCGTCCTGGGGCAGACGCTTCTCGGCGATGTTCAGCCGGGCCATGATCTTCAGACGGCTGATGATCGCCGCCTGAAACTGGTTGATCTCGGGCGGAACCGGCTGCACGCGGAGAATGCCGTCGACGCGGTAACGGATCGTCAGGCCGTTCTCCCGCGGTTCGAGGTGCACGTCGCTCGCCTGCTGATTCAAGGCTTCCACGAGGAGCTCGTTGACCAGTCGGACGACCGAGGCGGCCTGCGCCATCTCGGCGAGTTCCCCCTCGTCCTCCTCGATCGCATCGAGCAATTCGATTTCGCTACCGGCCCGGCGGGCGACCATCTCGGTAATCGTGTCGCCGCCAACCCCCAGCCGTTCCTTGATCAGTCGGGCAATATCCTCACGGCGGGCGAGCACCGGTTCCAGGTGACAGCCGCTGAGGGAGCCGAGCTCATCCAGCGCTTCGAGGTCAAACGGATCACTCGTCGCCACGATGACGCTGCCGTTCTCCCGCGAGAGGGGCAGCAGCGTATGCCGGAAGATCTCCCGCGGCGGAAAGAGGGCGAGGACTTCGCGGTCGATCTGGTCCTCATCCAGTTCGACGTAGCGCATGTTGAGCTCTTCGGCAATCGCCTGCAGCACCTGGTCCTCGCCGATGAAGCCCATCTCGACGAGCAGTTGATCCAGCCGCCGCCCGGTACCGTTCTGTTCGAGTGCAAGCTCGATCTGGTGCTGGCTGACCAGCCCGCGCGAGAGGAGCACACGTCCTATTTCCATGTCACCGCCGAAACTGAGAATCAGGGGGAGTCGCGACTGCCAGCTGCCGCCAGCTGCCTTGAAACGCTCAGGAGGGAAAACGCAGGGGGACGCGGGACCGTCCGCGACGCATGTTCGCATCGCCCGACGGTCGTGCGGCCCGGGTCAATTCACAATCGCCATCAGATATTCTGGCCATGGGCGGCATCGTTTCGCTATGTCAGCAGCCACTTTACAGACGGAAAAACATCGCAACTGGCTTTCTGACGATCTTCCGGACGCCCGAGGGCCTCTCGAACAGCGAAAACGCACCGGACAGCACGAAGTGTGGTTTCAATTGGGAGAGTTGCCGGGAGAGCAGGTCTCTCCCGGCGAAGTGACAGCCCGCACCAGAATTGCATTCTCGTTGGCTTGCTTAATTGGATCGGCCCCGCGAGCGTCCACCAAACCCGCGGAACGAACGGCCCGAGTCTCCACCGCCCCGAGATCCCTCCGACATCCGCTCGCGCATCCGCTGCTCGAACATCTGCCGCATCGCATCGCTCTGGCCCGCCGAAGAGGGCGTTGAACCGGTGGACTGGCCTGGTGTCGATGTCGCGGCCGGCGTGCTCCCCGAGGTGGTCGTACTGACCCGAATCTTGCCGATGAGTGAGGTCAGCGTCTGCTGGACGATCGCCGGGTTGCCATTCTCCAGCGGAACCACGCGAACTGTGCTGGCGGAATCCTCCGCGGCCAGGTCAATCGTCGCGACGAGTGCCTCGACCTGCCGGAAGAGAGAATCGCTGGCGGAGACAATCAAGGAGTTGCTCTGCGTGTCGATTCCCAGAGTCATCTGGATCCCGCGCCGCTGGGCATTGACGGCCTCGCCGCCGCCTCCACCTCCGAACAAGGCTGCGAGCGGATTGTCGGAACCGCCACCTCCCCGTCCGCCGCGTCCGCGGCCCTGCGGAGCCGCCGCCTGAACCCCTTCGAGCTCTTCCTTGTAAACATCGCGGACAATCGCCGCGACGTCGCTGACATTGGCAAATTCGACGGGAATCATGCGCGGCACACGATCCCGCAGCGATTCGGGCAATTCGCTCGCATCCAGAACCTTCAGGACTTCTTCAATCTGCTGGATCTGATCGGGAGGTCCGGCAATAAACAAGGCGTTCTGCCGCACCTCGGGGATGATTCGCAGCGTCTGCGGCGTCGCCGTCAGCTGGCTAAGCCCCATCATGCCGAGGAGGTTCGTGCTGGTATTCCCTTCTCCTTCAGTCCCACCCACGGCAGGCATCACCGAGCCCCCCGGGAAGAGCTGGCCGAGAATCGTCGCGGTCGCCGTTGCATCCGCCGAGCGCAGATAGAAGACCGTCCAGCGCGGCTGGGCCGGGGCCACGCGTGCGAGCGTCTGAATCAGACGTTCAACCCGGTCCAGTGCCTCTTTATCGCCGGAGGTAATCAACAGGTTCCCCCCCTGGGGGGCAATGATGATCGGTGCGCCGGGGATCGTCTCGTCCCGACCGGCGGGGGCAAACTCCGCGATCGGCTCCGGATCGACTGCGGCGGCCGGATTTCGCTGAGCGCGGCCGTCAAACCGGTCTGCCGGCGCATCCGCCGCTGTCTCGTCGACATCGTCGGTTACTTCGAAGAGCCCGTCATTGGAATCGCCACTCTGTTCCTCGATCGGGGGCGAAGTGGCGGGGCGGGAGCGGTTTCCGCGTGAGGCGGGGGACTCCAGGCCGCGGCCACGCGATGGCTGCGGACGTTCATCCCGAAACGAACCATCCAGCCGATTGCCCGAACTGTCCCGCAATGCAGGCCCGACTGCCGACGGCACGACGATCCGGATCGGATTCGCGGACGACTGGGGCCAGACCCCTTCCAGAAGCCGCAACAGCTCCTGCGGATCGCGCCCCCCCAGAGGAATCGTGCGGACCATATCGTCCGATCCGCCGACCGAATCGGCGGGATTCACATCGACTGCACGGATCGCCTGCTCAACGATTGCCAGATTCTCCGGCGAAGCCGTGACAAGCAGACTGTTCGTCCGCAGATCGATCGCAACCTTCACTTTCTCCTGCTGCGGCGGGGCCGCCGGGGGCGCCTGCGGCGGAGGTGAAGAATCGCGCCCCCCACCCCCAAATCCCCGGAAGCGTCGCTCCGATGACCGCTCGGTCCGCTGCGGGGTCGGTGGCGTCGGTGTCACGCCGCGCGGCAGCAACCCGAACAGGTCGCGGACAATCTGCTCCGCCTCGACGGCGGAGATGTTCTTCAGATGGAAAGCCCGGAAACCCGAGGCCCCGGCCTCCAGATCACCGTGCAGCAGTTGATGCACCCGCATGACGTTCGAGCCGATGTCGGTCACGAGCAGCCGATTCGAGTTCGTGAGGGCCACCACCGTCCCCTGCGGTCCGAGCAGCTGCTTGACTTCCTGCGCGATCTCATCCGGGTCGGCGCCGGGGGGAGTCCCCAGGACCACGCTGATCATTTCGTTCCGGCCCCGGTTGGGCAGTTCATCCACCGTCACCCGCGGAATCAGGTTCGGCGGAATCCCGTCGCTGATCTTCACGACGACGAGAAACTGATCGCGACGCACGAGCAGATACCCGCGCTGCAGCAGATAGCCGTTGAGGACGTCAAGCGCTTCGGTGGGCGTATACGACTTGCGGTCGTAGTAGTTGAACGTTCCCGGCGGAACGACATTCATGTCGAGCGTCAGGTCGGCGGCTTCGGCAAACCGCTTCAACACCAGTTCCCACGGCGCATAGCGGAAGTTGAAAGACAGCAACTGGGTGCCATTGGCCGTCGTGGTCGGGAAGGAACCAGTCCCGTTTGTCCCGTCCTCGGCAGCGGCCGGGGTGCTGCTCGAATTCTCCGTCGGACGCGGCGAGTTCGTGGAACCTGAACGAAACCTGCGGAACCCGAAGTTGCCGCGCGATTCACCAGGAGCGCCGGAGCCAGGAGCACCGGAACCAGCCGCCGGGGGCGAGGCCGGTTCGGGCGAGGCCGGTTCGGGCGTCGCCGGTTGCGGGTCGGCATTCTCCGGCACGGCCGGCTTCTCCGCGGGGGGATCGGTTTTCTCCGCGGGCTCTGTCGCAGCGGGCGTCCCCGCAGGGTTCTTGTCGCCGCTGCTGTCGTTGCCTGTGGTCTCCTTCGGGGCCTCTTCTTTCGCCGTCTCGCCCTTTTCAGCTGCTGTTTCTTCCTTTGCGGCCGCATCCTTTGCGGGCTCATTGGCGGGTGTGGCAGCATCCTCCGGCTTGGCGGGCGCGTCTGCCGCGGGCGAATCTTCTTTGGGTGAATCGTCCTTGGGCGAATCCTCTGCGGACTCGGAATCAGCGGCAGTCTCTTCCGCCGTCGTGACCGCGAGGGCGAGAATTGCCAGCACGCCCTGTGTTTCACTCACATTAAAGAGGGCGTCTGCGGAACGATGTTCCGAGCCACCGGTCGCAGGCAGACCTGTCCGCGAAGCAGCCGCGACGTCCGCCGAGTGTCCGCGACTTTCGCGCCGGGAACTCTCCCGCCGCGGCCGGCGAGGGGCATCTTCCTCGTCTTCTTCGTCCTCCTCGGTCACTTCGATCAGCCCACGCGATTCAACAATCCCCCACTGCTCGGGAGTGAGGATATTGCGCATCTGAATTTCTGCCGTCTTCAGCGCTTTATCCCGATGCTCCTGCAGTTGCTGCACGACGAGCTTCAGCTGTTCGGCTCGCTCTTTCACCGGCAAGCCGCTCGTCCGCTGATTCAACTGTTGCCGCAGGGCCTCGTCTTCCTTCTCGAGCGTCTCGATAACGCGTTTGAGCTTCGGGTGCTGCTCTTCGGTGATCAGCAGCTGCGTTTGAATGCGCCGCCGGCCGAAGTCTTCCACGGCACCAGTCGCCCACTTCGGCACCTTGATCAGCCTTTCGAGCCGCGCATGTTCCTGCTCCAGCTCGGCGCTCAGCCGCCCCAGAGTTTCGACCTGGGTCGGCGTCAGGATTTCCTTGAGTTTTTCGCGGGCCTCTTCGATTCGCTGTTCGCGTTCCGCCCGGTATTCGGCCATTACGGCCTGCACATCGGCCCCCGGTTCCGCAAGTCTTTTCTTGTACTCAGCGCGCAGCTCCGAATCGAATCCGTCGATCAGCGACTGGAGTTGGGCCATCTGCCGGGACGTCAGGTCCAGTTGTGCGACGAAGTTCCGGCGACCAAGATTGCCGAGCTCTCCCTTGACTCCGCGGGGAACCTGCAGTCCGGGTTCCTCGACGCCGGGATTCGTGCGTTCCTGCAGGTACTCGTAGAGGGCACGCGACTGCTCGGGGGTGAGAATCTCGGTCTCGATCTGGCGAATCACTTTCGCCTGGCGGGCCGCGCGCTCTTTTGTGAACTCTTCCGCCAACTTAAGGGAAGCGGCGCGATCAAACCCCGCCGGCATGCGAGCACGGTAAGCCTGCCGGAGTTCTTCTTCCTGAGCCGCCGCTTCTTTCCGCTTCTGCTCGATCTGCTGACGCTGCTCGTCGGTTACCTCGAAACGGGCGACCACGGAGGGGCGTCGCAGTTGTCGCCAGAATTCTTCGTGGAGTCGGGAATCCGCGGCGATGGTTCCGCCGTCCGCTGGCGCATCCTGCTGATCCTCCGCCAGGGTCATTGCCAGTGACGCAGAAAGGACGATGCTGCAGCACAGGACGACGCGAATAAATCGGCGAGATATCAACATGGAAGCCTCAGAGACAAAGAGTTCGGCAGAGGTCGTCGTCTCCGGGAATCGGGGAAGGATCGCAGCCCGACCGGAGGGAATCCCGTTCAAGCCGCCTTCCCGGAGGTTGCGGTTGAACAGGCAAAGATTACTGAGTTTATTGTGGTTCCGGCGTCGGCACGAATCAATGCGGACTTTGAGCAACCCGGGCAATTCAGTCGCGATGAGAACGAAATTGGATGGTCGCGATCACTTCCGGCAGCACAACCCGTCCGATCCCCCAACTGGCGAGTGCGACCGATTTGCGGTTCACCGCGCCTCGAGACGAGGCCCCAAGGGGAGAGTGAAGCGATGCGAGTTGCGATCCACTCCGCTCACGCAATCAGTGTCAACCCGACAACAGAGAGGGTATTTACCCACTTCACACAGCACACATACTCACACTTGAAGAAAACATAGGAAAGCACGGTCTTACCCAACAAAACTATAACCTCACGAGCCTCTTACACACCGCAAATCTTGCATTTCTCGCGTTTACTCCTTTCGAGGCATCTTTACTCTTTTTTTTGTTGACAACAGAATCGCGCGTGTTAGGATGGGGCGGAGTTTTAGGGTAAGTAGAGTAGTATCGCTCATCCCCAATTTCGCAGCTTTACGCTGTGTGAGCGGCTTACCCGGTGATGGTTGTGTGTCACACTTGAGGAGGCGACAAATGACGTTCCGTGGATTGCGTTTGGTAGGAGTGGCTGCGGCCTTGGCGGCAATCGTCGCCGTGTCCCTGCCGGCGGATGCCCAGGCTGCCAGCAAGAAGCAGCTGGAGCAGCAGATCAATCAGCTGGCGAACGAGGTCGACGATCTGCAGGAGCAGATCGAAGAGCTGGAAGAGGCGCTCGCCAACATCGGCGACACCTCGGCTCTCGAAGCGCAGATCGCTGCCCTGCAGGCTCAGCTTCAGGCGCAGGCCGAAGCCAATGCCAACCTGCAGGCTCAGGTTCAGGCCAATGCGAATGCGATCGCCCAGATCGAAGAGCTGCTCTTCCAGTGCGGTGTGCTGAACCCCAACAACAAGGAGTGCCTCGGCAATTGCGTTGACACCGCAAATGACCTCAATAACTGTGGCAATTGCGGTATCGTCTGCCCGGGTGATCGGGTGTGCCAGAACGGCGCCTGTGTTGCACTCGTCTGCCCCGCACCGACCACCCAGGTCAACGGTGCTCCGCTGGGCATTGGCTGCACGGTCATCGTCGCTGAGGAACACCAGTGCGTTGAGCAGATTAACCTTGCGGCGAACGGTCAGGGCTGCTTCGCCCGCAATCCGCAGACGGGCGGAGTTAACGCCTGTACTCAGGGTACCTGCGACTTTGGCGTCTGCACCGGATTTGCTGACAACTGCGGTCCGGGCGAGACCTGCAAGCCGGCGGGTGCTGATCAGACCTGCCAGCTCTAATTCTTGCTGAGCAGAGTCCCCCGACCTGAAGAACGCCGAACTGCTTCGGCGTTCTCTCTCTCTGGAGTGTTCGTCTGAATTCGTGAGAGCGACCGGAGTCCCGCTATGGAATCCGGTCGCTCTTTCACGCTTCAGGGTCAGCACGCTCCACGCCCCGCAAAATTTGCGTCTCTTCCGCAAATCCCCGCCATCCTGCATTGACATTGACTGCATGCCAGTGGCAGTCTGGGTTAAATGCGTTGGATACGGACTATTCATCCAGGATGCTGCTCCATGAGAAATACGATCTGGACCACGGTCGCCCCCGCGCTCATTCTAAGTCTGGCAGGTGCGTTACTCAGTGCCGCGACCCTCGAAAGTGCCTCTGGTGGTCGCCTGCAGAGCCTCGTCGCTCCTCTCTGTGGCGGTGAGGCGGCCAGTTGTGCCGATGTCCTAAAAAGCCGTTGGGCCACCTTTCCTCCCGCCCCGGAGCAACCGGCCAACGGAAACGAAGTCGCAGCGGTCAGTGCGACCGGTGTGCCGGTCGGTGTGCTGGGACTCGCCTATTTCTCATTGCTCAGCGTCTGGTTCCTGCTGGTGGGACGCCCCAGTTGGGAAGCACGGCACTGGCACCTGGTCCCGATGGTCGTGGCGATTGTCGGATCGATGGCATCCGTCATCTTCCTCTTCGTCATGGGCTTCGTCCTCAACGAGTGGTGTCCGATTTGCGTCACGACGCATCTCGTGAACTTCGGAATGCTCGCATTTGTGTTGCTCGCCTGGCCGGTTCGCCCGGCGATCGCGGCTGATGACCTGCGGCCCTCGATTCCCCACCATCCAAACTGGCGACTCGCCACCGCAACGCTGTTGCTCGGTGTCGCGGTGGGCTATGGGCTCTGGAAAGGTTCGACGGCAGCGATTCTCGAACGCGATAACCTGACCCTGGCGGAGAACGTCGCCAAACTGAGCCAGGATGCGGATGTCCTCAACTGGGCGCACTACAAGCAGAACCGCCAGGAGATCCCGATTCGCCCGGACGACGCGATGATCCCCGCTGCGTCCGACTCGGCAATGAATCTGATCCTCTTCACTGACCTGCAGTGCAGCTACTGCCGGAATTTCGAAACCGAGCTGAAAGAGAAGATCCTTCCGCAGTTCCAGGGGCACCTGCAAGTCGTCTTCAAACACTTCCCTCTGTGTTCCGACTGCAATACGGGTAACAACGTCCATCCCCTGGCGTGTGAGGCTGCCTATCTCGCCGAGGCGGCTCGTCTCCAGGGAGGCACCGATGCCTTCTTCGCGATCAGCGATCTCGTGAAAACCCCGCGAATCAACCCCTGGACCGATGAGGAGGTCGCGCAGCTTGCCGCCCAGGCCGGCCTTGATGCCGAGCGTTTGAACGCCGATCGCAAGAGTGATGCCGTCAAGAAGCGCGTCGCAGAGGATGTGGCCCTGGCCCGCAGCCTGAACGTCGCTGCGACCCCGACCGTTTTCCTTGAGGGGCGCAAGCTGAGCGATCAGGCGCGGCGATTGCCGAGCTTCTGGAAGCTCGCTGCCGCATCCGTTACCGGCGGAGAGAACACCGCCGCTGGCGCCCTCGCCATTGCGGGCCGCTATGCCCCGAACGCAAACACGACCAGCAGCACCGTCGCATCGACTGAAAACCCCACCTTCCCGCGGGTCGTCCCACCGCTGAATGTGGGAACTCCGGCCCCCAGCGGGACCGGCACGCCCGCCACTGAGCCGGCCAACAACACTTCGCAGGAAACGGAAGAGAAGCCGAAAGCCCCCGTGGCTTTCAGCAACCTGAAGGTCGGGCAGGAAGTGGAGATTGCTGGCCCGGAGATTCGCGGCGGTGAATTTGATCTGAAGCAGCTCAAGGGCAAGGTTGTCCTCGTCTCTGTCTGGGGAACCTACTGTCCTTTCTGCATGGAAGAGCTTCCAAACCTCGTTCGCATTCACAAGCGCTATGCTGAGCACGGGTTCGAGATTGTTGGCGTGAACGCCAAGTCCGATTACCAGTTCGAGATGCGGAAGATCCTCGAAGAGAATGACCTGAAGTGGCCGACGATCGCGTATGCCGAACCTGAGTTGCAGGGTCTCAATAACCCGATCTTCAAGCGGTATGAAATGCGCGGCGTCCCGACGATGTTCCTCGTCGATCGGGATGGAAAGGTCATCAAGCCGTACATTCGCGGCCGGGATGTCGAACCCGCGATCGCCGAGGCCCTTGGCATGGAGCCTGCCCCGGCAGACGAAGCGCTCGCCGAGCGGAACGCCATTGCCGCGTCGCTGAAGCTGCCCGAAGGTCATAAAATCCCCCCCATCGCCGGACGGCCCGCGGAAAAGGGGGATACGGTCGAAATCGTCGGTGTGACGCTCGACGGCAAGCCGTACGATTCGCGGCAGCATCGCGGCAAGATCGTGCTTGTCGAGTTCTGGGCGACCTGGTGTCCGCATTGCCGCAAAGCAATGCCGGAACTGCTCGAAATGTATTACCGGTACCACGATGCCGGCTTCGAGATCGTCGGGATCAGCGGCGACCGGAAGCGTGAGGATGTCGAGAAGTATCAGCGGGAGAACCAGCTTCCCTGGCCGACGTTGTTCTTCGATGAGGCGGCCAAGAACGGCACTCCGGATCCGCTGAGCCTCAAATATGGAGTGACGGGATTTCCGACCCTGCTGCTGCTCGATCGTGACGGCAAGGTGATCGAGAACAGCCTGCGGGGAGCCGAACTCGACGCGGCCATCGCCCGCGCCGTCGGCAAGGAGCCGGCACCGAAACCCACGACTCCCGAAGACTCGGGATTGCAGCCGGCACAGGTTCCCGAGATCGCCGGGAAGACCGTCGACGGCCAGCCGGTCGACGTGAAGACGATGCGGGGCAAGTTCGTGCTCCTCACCTTCTGGGGAAGCTGGTGTCCCCATTGTCGGGAAGAGATGCCGCGGTTGAAGGCGCTCTACGAGCGGCACCATGCCGACGGCCTGGAGATTGTCGGCATCAGCTCCGACCGTGACGCCGACGCCCTCGCGAACTATCTCGCCGGGCAGCAGCTTCCCTGGCCGACGATTTATTCGCCGCCGGAAACCTGGCAGGACGATCGCGATCCGATTAGCGCCCGCTACGACATCACCGGCTACCCGCAGATTTATCTGCTGGATGAGGAAGGTCGCGTGATCGAGCGCAAGTTGCGCGGACCGGAGATTGAGGTGGTCGTTGCCCGCAATCTGGGCAAGCAACCCGACCCGCACGAGGCGCTCGCTTATCTCGACGAGAAGTACCGTTCGGTCGCGAACTCGATGATCTCGAAGTTCGACACCAACAAGGATGGTGTGATCACCGAGGAGGAGTGGAAGCGGATGCCCGGCAACGGAGCGCTGCTCGACCGTGACGGTGACGGGAAGTTCGATGCGGACGAGCTGATCGCCCGCTTCAAGGAACTGAAGATGTTCCAGCCGAAAAGTCCGCAGGGAACATTTGTTCCGCTCCCCCAGAACCGCAAGGCCTACCAGCCGAAATCAGTCCCGGGCAAGTTCGTTCCGCTTGCAGGGAATGCCCAGCCGGCCCCGGCCGCTCCCGCGCCGGCTGAAGCTGCGGCGCCGATGGAAACGGCGGCACCGGCGGTGACCGAGCCTTCGCGGCCTGAAGCCCCGGCGACTCCGGAACCGGCGACCGCGTCAGACGAAGCACCGGCGGCTGCGAAACCCGAAGCAGGGGCAGCCGACGAGAAGCCGGCGACGCCTCCCAAGGTGGAAGCTCCGGCCGAGGCGCCCAAGGCTGCGGAGAAGTCTCCTGAGCCTGCCGAAAAACCGGAAACTGAGGGAGAGTCAACCGGCTCCGTCGAGTAGAATAGTGCGAAGTTCACTTTGACTTTGCACGAGGAATTGCTATGGGCCGAATCGGAACGTGGTACGGCGCCTGGATCGGCATTCTGGCGTTCGGGGTACTCTCCGGAGTACCCCGGACCGCCTGGTCCCAGCCTCCCGCGGGAGCGTCAGCAGCCGAGCGGATGTTCAACATCCTCGACCGCGACGGCAGCAAGTCCATCCAGGGAGCCGAGTGGGATCGTCTCTCCCGGCTCCGCGACTGGGTGAAGTCGAACGGTGTAGACGTCAGCGCGCCGACCGACCTGCCGACCTTCCTGGGGATCTACGACCGCTTTATGAAGGATGGGCTGGGAAGCCGTTCCACGTCGTCCGGTTCGACCTCCTCGACACCTGCAGCTTCTCCCGCCCCGTCCACGGCCCCCGCGCAGCCATCGACACAGTCACCTTCGTCGCCCGCTCCGACCGCGCCCGTCACCGGCAGTCCCCCCCCAGCAGCTGGAACACCGGCTCCCGCCGCGTCCTCCAGTGGACTCCCCGGGCAATACGCCTCGCGCGACACGGACGGCGACGGGCAGATCGGCCTTTACGAGTGGCCCCGCTCGGAAATCAAGGAGTTCCTGCGACTCGACATTAATCAGGATGGATTCCTGACCGCTCGCGAACTGGCGCAGTCGGGGACCGGAGCAACTCTCCAGGCCGCGACGATGCCGGCCAGCTCACCCGGTGTGGGAGCCGAATTCGAGCCGATCGCCAGTTTTGAACTCGGCCCCGTCGCGACCGGGCGTCCGCTCATTGCTGATACAGGCGTGCCGACGCAGTCCGCCTTTTCAAACGCCTCGGAAACGCGACCGGTTGAGTCTTCTCCAATGATCGCCTCGACCTCGGTCCCCTCGGCAGTCACTCCAGGAAGCCCCACCGTGGGACCGCAACGCGTGAGCGCTCCGGCCACGAACTCCGGTTCGCCCTTCACCGGGCTGTCAAGCGGCGGCCCGAATGACGCTCAGAATCAACGGGCGACGTTTGTCTTCCGCCAGTTGGACAGCAACAACGACGGCACTCTCTCTGCGGATGAGTGGGAACGAGTCCGCGGCACCCGTTCGTTCTTCGAACGCAGCGGCATCACCCTCACGCCTCCCGTTTCCCGCGACGAGTTCTTCCGCCTGTATCAGCAGGCGTCCGACGCCGCTGCCTCTGCGACTGCAGACGGTGATGACGAGGGGGACGACGGCGATGACGGCGATGATCCCGATCCGGACGGCGACGACGATGATCCGGATGAACCGGAGGAAGAAGAGGACGAGTAACCGCGGGCCCTTCGGGACGTTCATATATAACGTCCCGGAGCTATTCCGCAGGCGTCGCGAGCACCTGGGCAATTGTGACACGGCTTGAGAGCAGTGGGCTGCGCACTAAGGCCCTGCTGCTCCTCGTGCGAACCTTCGCGGCAACGGATGTGTCCCAGAGGCTCCCGCGCAGCCGTGACAGGGGACGGCGGCCGTGTCCCCTCCGGCCGGGATTGGCTACAATGACAGAAACGGGCGGGGCGATGCCGTTCCGGGTCCGTCTGTGTCTTTCTCCTCTGGCGTTACTGTCCTCACATGTCTCAGCCCGTCGTTCCGCTGCATACATCCCATCCCCGCAAGTACCGCACAAACCGGTTCGTCTATCCGGTGCTCTCGCGGAGGAGCAAGGGAATTTCCATTGGGCTGAACCTCAACCCCGACAAGGTGTGCAATTTCGACTGCATTTACTGTCAGGTGGACCGCCGCAGCGAGGCGGAGACGAAGTTCGTCGAAACCGATCAGCTCCTCGCCGAGCTGGACGACATCCTCGAACTGGTAACGAGCGGCGCCCTGTATGAGGATGAGCCGTTCTCCGGCGTTCCGGAATCGAAACGCCGGCTCAATGACATTGCGTTTTCCGGAGACGGCGAACCAAGTACCTATCGCAACTTCGACGCAATTGTCGAGGCGGTAGCCGAGGTCAAACGCAAGCACGGGCTGGATGAGACGAAACTGGTTCTGATCACGAACGCCAGCATGTTTCACCGCCCGGTGGTGCAGCGGGCGCTGGAGATTCTCGACCGCAACAACGGTGAAATCTGGGCCAAGCTCGATGCGGGAACGGAGGCTTATTTCCAGCTCATCGACCGCACGAAAATCCCGCTGAAGCAGGTGCTCGCGAACATCACGGCGGCGGCACGGATTCGTCCGCTCGTCATCCAGAGCCTGTTCATGAAGGTGAACGGCGAGCCGCCCGATGAAGCCGAGATCGACGCCTACTGTGAGCGATTGAACGATGTGCTGGCTGCGGGGGGACAACTCAAGCTGGTGCAGGTTTACACGGTCGCCCGCGCCCCGGCGGAGAGCTACGTCTCCAGCCTCGAGGATGCAGAGGTCGACGCGATCGGCCGCACCGTGCAGCAGCGGACGGGGCTCCCTGTCGAATGCTATTACTCATAGCTTGCGATCGCGACGTTTGACGCACGTCTGAACAGCCCGTTCGCAGGTTTGTCCCCGTTCGTCAGAAACAAGAAACGCCCGCACTTCCATCAGCAGGGAAGTGCGGGCGTTTGCGTTTTTCGGTCGAGTTGCGCGTTACTTCTTCGCAACCTCGTTGAGCAGTTCCAGCACAGTCTCGACGATCTTCGGCGCGGCTTCGACTTCGAGATAGCTGGAGCGTGCACGCCAGGTCTCGTAGCCTCCCCATGCATGCTGCTGGGGAGTCGGCAGATAGCCGTTGTAACCGTTCGCCAGCTCGATCGTGAAGGTCGGCTTCAAGGGGCTTTCCTTTTTCAGCTGCAGTCCGATCTCGACAAACGTTTCACAAGGAATCGCAGCGATCCCGAGGTCGCCGATCCGCAGTGCCTGCAACTTCACCGGGACCGTCTTCGGATACTTGCTCAGCAGCACCGTTTCGCGGGCGTAGACTTCAACCAGTCCACGAAGGACGGGTCCCTGCGCGGCGGCGAGAATCTCCTTCGCGCGGGCGATATCGGCTTCGCCGGGATGCCGGACGCCCAGCTCGATGTCCTTCTCCTTGGCCGCCAGCGAAACCCAGTCGTGGTACTCGATCGTCTTGTAGGCTTCGTAAGCAGCGCGCGCCACACTGTCGGCGACGAACGTGATCTGTCCGTAAGGAGGCTTACGCTCACCGGCCGGGGCGCCGTAGTTGTTGTTGTTGATGTCGCCGCTGGTGCCGTTCGACATGATCCCGACAAACGCCGGCTTCGCCTCGGTGGCACCGATCAACTCTCCAATCCGGTTGGCGAAGGCCGCGAAGTAGTCGGCGGAAAGCATGCTGCCGGGGGCACCGCCCACATAGTGCAGCGAGTAATTGGCCAGCAGCGCGATCGGGCGTCCATCACGAGCCTGGATCGAGACGATCGACACCTCGGGATCGACCGGCCCCGCGGGTTCGATCAGGCCGGGATTCATGTAGCCCGGGTTCATCTTGACCGTGTCGGTCGTGTTCCCGAACGGATCGGGAGGAATCGTCCCCGGCTTCATCTTCCAGCGGCGGTTGAAGACCTGAGTCGGATCGCTGCCGACCGCCCAGCCAATCCGCGCGGGCTCGAGTTGCGAATGAGCCTTCGCGACTCCCTCGGCAATCCGCTGGATGAGGAACTTCTGATACTTCACATCCGAATCGCTCTGGAAGATTCCCGTGGCGGTCGGTGCTGAATGCGTATGCGTCGCCGACATCAGCATGTTCGATGCGGGAATGCCGGTCGCTTCCTGGGCAAGTCGCTTCGCCTCCTCGAAGATGTCGCGTTCAATCATGCAGGCATCGACGACGACGATGGCGAGCTTCGTCGTGCCGTCATCGAGGACCAGGCAGCGGGCGTGCATCGGATCGTGGGCCGACTTCGCCAGCCGGTCGGTCATCCCCCCGTTCACGGAGATGGGGAACTCCAGCGGGGTGGTGTCCATCGCGTAGGCGCCGGCGCGAAAGACTTTCGCTCCGTCCGGCTTCTCACCCGCCAGTGCACGCGTTTCTGTCGATGTTGCGGTGAATGCTCCCACGGTCGCCAGCATTCCCAGCGACAGCAGCAAGACCGCCCGAATCTTCCGTACAACCATGTTCAGCGACCCTCAGATTGGATTGGCGCAGCGATTCCGGCCGGCACCTGGCCGTCAAGATAACGCCAGTTCTTGATGAAAGAGATCAGATCCGCCATCTGCTCGATGGTGATGTTCTTCTCGAGTCCGTCCGGCATCAGCGAGACGCCGCTCGAACGCATCTCGTCGATATCCTGGCGGAGCACAATGACCGTCTTGTCTTCGGGCTGACGGAGCGTCACCGACGAAGCGGTCTCGGCGGCGATGATTCCGGTGAGGATCTTGCCGTCCTGCGTAATGAGCGTATAGCTCATGTAGTTGTTGTCGATCGCCTTGTTGGGCTGCAGAATATCGGTCAACAGACCGGCGGGGGTCTTCGTCCGCGAATCGGCGATGTCGGGGCCCACATTGACGCCCAGATCACCGATCTTGTGACAGGTCGTGCAGTTCTTTTCGAACACCGCCCGGCCACGCAGCGGATCGGCTGAAAGGGTCAGCGCCTTCTGGTACTCGGCGAGCACCTGCTGACGATCCGCCGGAAGGGCCGAGGCCAGCAATTCGTTCGCCTGCTTGCGGATCTGCACATCCTTATGCGAGGTGAGCGTCCGCACGGCGGTCGCATCAAGTTCCGCGACGGCGATCTCCTTCTGCGAAATGGCTTCGAGCAACAGCCGCGTCCGCTCGACGTTCCGCAACACGGCCTGAATTGTGGCTCGCCGCACGGCAGGAGTCTGCATGGGGAAATCAGCGACGAGTTCCTCGCCGATCCTCGGCTCGGAGAAGGTCGCCAGCACTTCAATCGCCCGGATCTGGACATCCTGCGAAGGATCGGCGTGGGCCATGCGGAGCAGCGGTTCGCCAGCCGTTTCGAAGCCGGCAAACTGCAGGACGCCGAGTGCTTCGACCCGGGCCGGCGCGGGGCGTTCAGTGTTTTCGGCGACTTCGAGGGCCCGTGCGTAAACCTGCTCAAGCTTGTTCCGAACGTCGTCCTGTGTCGCCGGAAGTTTCTCGACGATGGCCGAGAGGGAGCGGCCACGGCGAGCGAGCCCCTGCCCCAATCCGTTCAAGCCGGCCAGGACGACCTGCGTGCCTGCTTCAGGGGCGGCGCTGAGAGCCGACTCGGCGGTAAACAACGCTCCGAGCGCAGCACCGACTTCCTCGGGCTGCTGGCGGGCACCGATCAATTCGGCAATTTCCTTCACCAGTTGCAGGACCGTCCGGTCGCGGGCCGCGGAGGGAAAGTCATTCGCGGCAAAGATCGACTCCAGCAACTGATGCGGAGTCTCGGGAACCGATGTGAGCACCGCGCGCCGCGTCCAGTCGTCCGCCGCACCGCGCAGGGCAATCCGCCCCAGGGCCGCGATCACTTCCGGAGATGACGGCACGCTCCCCAGCGTCAACGCCACCTGGAAGCGCAGTCGCCCATCGTCATCATCAGCAAGCGGCAGAATGTTCGGCAGGAGCGATTCCTGTTTCGCGAGTTTTGCCTCGCTGAGCAGGACCGCCTGTTCGCGGACGCGGGGGTGCGAATCTTTCAGAGCGGCGACCAGAATTTCGGTCGACAGGGCACCGAGTCCCTCCAGCGCCCAGAGAGCGTGGACACGGGCCACGGGATCTTTGCTTTCGCGCGCCAGGCGTTCAAGCGGCTGGCGGGCGTCCGCCGGCCGTCGCTCGTAGATCAGGCGTGCTGCCGTCTCGCGGTGCCAGGCATTCGGATGCGCCAGCAGTTCGACCAGTCTTTCGATCGTCGCATCCTTGAACGGCAGGCGCGACGGAGCGATTCCCCGCGACTCCGCCCCAGCCGGGAGGATCCGATAAATCCGCCCGCGATCGTTTCCGTATTCCTGGTCGGCCCGGTTCTTCAACTCTTCCGGGACGAACTGCGGATGCTCAATGACAGCGCGATACATGTCGATGACGTACAGCGCTCCATCGGGGCCGTTCGCCATGTTGACCGGGCGGAACCATTCGTCCGGAGAAGCGAGGAACTCGACTCCTTCCCGTCCGGGACGAGAAGTGAACGTCGCGCCGGCGGGGGAGAGGATGTCACGATGGACGAGGTTGCCGGTCGGTTCGCAGGTGAAGCTGTTCCCGCGGAAAGCGGCGGGGAGTGCATCGCCGCGGTAGATCGTCACGCCACAGGCCGCGGTAAACTGGCCGGCGTGCTGGGTTGAGGTCGTCCACGCACGGCTGAGCGCATAAACACGTGACTTCTCAGCGGCCGGCGAGACATCTGCGGCAACTTCCCGCACGCCGAGATACGGATTCCGCTTCAGATAGTAGTCCTGCAGGACAATCTGTCGGCAGGGGTTGCGGTTGCTGCAGACGAAGCGGTTACCGAAGTCGTCGAACGTAAGTCCGAACTGCCCGATCCCCGAGACGGCCTGATACTCGCCCGTGTGAGGATTGAAGCGGAAGTCCATCCCGCTGATGGAAACCGGCTCGGTTTCCTTCCCCCAGGCTTTCGCGTCGCCGACGACAGTGCCGCCACGAAGCCCGTTGGCAATGTAGATCCAGTTGTCGAGTCCCATGGTGGGATGGTTCGCCCGCAACTGGGAGTTCTCCTGGGCGAAACCACGGAACCAGGTTTCGCGGTGATCGGCTTTGCCGTCGCCGTCGGTATCCTTGAAGTATGCGACTTCACCCGCCAGCGTGACGATCACGCCCCCTTTCCAGGGAGTCAGGCCGGTGACAAAGAGGAGCTTGTCGGCGAAAACGCCGGAATGGTCGTAGTGCCCGTCACCGTCGCGGTCTTCCAGCAGGCGGATTCGCGAACGGGGGGCCTCGCCCTTTTCCTTGGGACCGTGCGGATAGTCGGTCATTTCAACAACCCACATCCGCCCGAGCTCATCGAAGGCGATCGAGACGGGGTCAATGACGTCGGGTTCGGCGGCGACAAGCTCCACGCGAAGCCCCGGTGCGACCTGCAGGTGCTTCAGCGAATCTGCCGGCGACAGAGGGCTCTTGACGGTTCCCGCAGCACTCGGTTGCGGAACCGATTCCCCCCGCAGGGCCTGAAAGCAGATTGTTGTACCGAGAAAGCAGACTGTAAGAAGTGCGAGTCGGCAGCTTGTGGACCGTCCCAGGTGGGCAGCGTTCCGCATCGATTCCTCCGGTGTGCAACGGGAACGGGCGGCTGTTCGGGATTTGAACACGAAGCGCCGCCCGCGGCATGTTACATCCAGAAGTATCGAATCCCTGCTGCGGCGTCAATTCGCCCGGGGAAAGGCAAGGGAAGTTTCCCCTTTTCAGCCCCGAAATCACGAGAAAATGCAACTTCCCGGACTCACGGCAGTTCCGTCGTGAGGGCATTTTCTCGCAAGAACGCCGTCTCCAGCAGGCATGAAAAGGGCGATGGCTCTCAGTCTCGAGAAACGCCAGGCAAGCGGCCATTCTCTGTTAAGCTGAGAAATCGATCGCCGCAGCTGAGACGGCCGGGGAGATCCATCAACCCCACGGATGCCCGGCCGTTGAGCAGAAGAAGCCGGCTCAACGAGCGCGAACCGCTGCGACAAGTTCCTGGACCGTCTGTTCCAGCAGTTCGCGTCCGCCAAACCGCATGCCGAGGGCCTGCAGCTTGTCCGTCACGATCTGGTGCTTTGGAGATTTGGGTTCGCCCTCGATCGCGCTGCTGCTGCCGGCGATTTCGCGGGCCAGCGTGGCGACTTCGTATTCCGAGATGTAGCGGTCGCAGCAGTTGTAGGCTTCGCCCGCAATTCCCTCGGCCCTGAGGAGAATGCTGGCGGCACGGGCCACATCGGCGGCATGCACCTCTTTTCCTCCCCGCTCGCAGCGCACGGGGCGGCCTGCAACGACGTCTTCAATCAGCGAGAACCACTTGCTGGAGGAAGCGGGGTGAGCGACGCCGTAAACTCCGGTCGGTCGCAGGGCGCAGATGTCGTATCCGTGGCCCCATCCGAAGCTGTGTACGAACTTCTCAATCGCCCCCTTGTGGGCACCGTAATGCGATTTCGGCCAGAGCGGGTGCGTTTCGTCGAGCGGTCGGTCATCGAGAATTTTGTCATGCACCGCACAGGTCGAAAGAAAAATGAAGCGAGGCACACCCGCATTGCGGGCCGCCTCGATCAGACTCAGCGTGCCGACAATATTAGTAGAGACGAACGGGATCAGGTCCCCTTCGCCCCCCATGAATCCTCCCGCCGGGTGATATAAGGCGGAGTGGATAACAGCATCACAGCCCTCGACCAGCCGCTGATGCGAGCCGAAGTCCGAGAGGTCTCCCGGCGACCACTCGACTTTATCGCCGATCGCTTCGAAACCACTACGGTCACTCTGCGGTCGAAACCAGCAGCGACAGGTGTGCCCCTCGCCGACGAATTGCCGGACAAGATAGCGGCCGATGAATCCCGTCGCCCCCGTCACAGCAAGGCGCATGTTGATGTCTCCGATGCAAGGTGAAGAGACAAAGCCTGCGAGCCGAACGGCAGGAGTGGAAGAGTCGTGCCAGTCTCACCTTCCCCCGTTGATTCCCGGGGAAAGAGCAGCGCGATTCAGGGAAGAAGGGGAATTTGAAGTGGGCGATGAGGGATTCGAACCCCCGACATCCACGGTGTAAACATGGCGCTCTACCAGCTGAGCTAATCGCCCTCGGCCTTTCCAGGCATCGTCAGGGATTGTAGTGAGCGGCATCAAATTTTCAAACCCGAGAACCGCACTTCGCATTGCCTCGCAACTCTGGTCCGGCGGGGCGGCATATCGGAGGTCGCAAATCGATCGTCGACAGGGGGGACGACGAGAGGGGCGGAGCGGACGAATCCCAACAGCGGCGAACCACCTTGCTTTGCAAAGTTGGGAATGGGTACGTGCGGCTGGCATGAGCGTATGCGTGTGCCCTGACGACTGCGGAGCGAGACAGGGCGCGAAAACGTGCGATCTCCAATCTTGGAAATTGGCATCGGTAGTTTTCCGATTTTCGAGAAATCTTAGTGGTATCTCTACCACACATTCTCCGCAGAGCTACACTCTCGGGCAAATAGCGGTCTGACATACGCAGCACGTCGTGCGAGAGCGAGGTGCTTTCCCGGCTGCGGACGTGGCGTCACCCTACTCGTGCGAGGAGACAGCACAAGCGATGACGCAGATATTCCATCCGAGCACGAACACATTCGCGCGGGCATCGATCTTCGGCGCGGTGTTCATCATCTCGGCAATTCTGCTGATTTGGGGCATGTGGATCCGATCCACTTACGCAACGCAGGTTGGCGTGACTCGTGCGCAACCGGTTCAATTCACCCATGAGCACCATGTGCGGGGACTGGGGATTGATTGCCGGTATTGCCACACATCGGTCGAGACCTCTGCGTCTGCGGGAATTCCACCAACTTCAACCTGTATGGGATGCCACTCGCAGATCTGGCGGGAGAGTTCCATGCTCGAACCGGTTCGTGAAAGTTTTCGCACCGGGAAGCCGCTGGAATGGACTCGCGTTCATGATCTCCCGGATTTCGTGTACTTCGACCATAGCATTCACGTGGCGAAAGGTGTGGCGTGCGAAAGCTGCCACGGCCGCGTGGATAAGATGCCGCTGATGCATAAGGCGTTTTCGCTGCATATGGAGTGGTGTCTCGATTGTCACCGGAATCCGGAAAAGCATATCCGGCCGCGAGAAGACGTCTTTACGTTCGGCTATGTCGCCGATCATAAGCAGGATCTCGGAGCCCATGTCTTCGGGCAGGAGCGGGCCGACGTCGCCACCGACGGGAACGCGATTCCTCCCAAGACCGACGACAAGTCGCCCGAGCCGCACGCAGACGTGCACAAGGCCGATGCGCCGCATCCGCATCATTATCTGCTGCCCACACATGATGTGCCGGAGATGAAGCGGCTGACCCTTCCCGTTCCGAACCAACTTATGAACTGCTCGACATGTCATCGATGACCAATGCTGACCACCTTCGCGAGCGGGAAGAGGCACCTGTGAGCGATGCTGCCGTGGTTCCCCAGGGAACCGCGACTCAGTGGCGGAGCCTCGATCAGCTCGCTGATACGCCCGAGTTCCGAGAGTTTCTGCACCGCGAGTTTCCCCAGCAGGCGAGTGAATGGCTGGAGAATCTCGACCGCCGCGATTTCCTGCGGCTGATGGGGGCCTCGTTTGCCCTCGCGGGAATGACGGGGTGCCTTGAACAGCCCCCCGAGAAAATCGTCCCGTACGTCCGTGGACCGGAAGAGATCGTGCCGGGCAAGCCGCTGTTCTATGCGACGGCGATGCCCCAGCGCGGCTACGGTTTCGGCATCCTCGTCGAAAGTCACATGGGACGGCCGACGCGGATTGACGGAAACGACAAACACCCGGCGAACCTGGGATCGTCGAACGCCTACGCCCAGGCGGCCATTCTGGGGATGTACGATCCCGATCGTACCCGGACGGTGATTCACCGGGGCAACATCAGCACCTGGGACCGGCTGTTCGGCGCCCTCGCCACCGAGGTCGAAGACCTGAAGGCGACCAAGGGACGCGGGCTGCGGATTCTCACCGAAACCGTCACCTCGCCCACTCTCGCCGCCCAGCTCTCGGCACTGCTCGAAGAGTTCCCGGAAGCAAAGTGGCACCAGTACGAGCCGGTTAATCGGCAGAATGCGTACAGCGGTGCCGAACTCGCCTTTGGTGAGATCGTCGACACGATCTATCACTTCGACAAGGCCGACGTGATCCTGACGCTGGACGGGGACTTCCTGTCCGATTACCCGGCAAGCGTCCGTTATTCACGCGACTTCAGCAATCGGCGCCGCGTCGTGCAAGCGGAATCGCCGCAGTCGGGAGACGAAGCTCAAGCGGCGGCCCGATCGGGCGAAGTCTCGATGTGCCGGCTGTATGCGGTCGAGAGCGCTCCGACGCTCGCCGGCGCCATCGCCGATCACCGCATTCCGCTTCGCCCCTCGCAGATCGAAACGCTGGCCCGCGCCGTGGCGGAGCGTCTGGGCGTGAAGGTCGCCACAAGCGGGACAGATCTTCCCAAGGGCGTTTCCGCCGAGTGGCTCGACGCGGTCGTGAACGACCTGAAGTCGCATGCCGGCGCGGCGGTTGTCGTCCCCGGCGAGCAGCAGCCTCCGGTCGTGCACGCGTTAGCCCACGCGATCAACGCCGCACTCGACGCGGTCGGCAACACGGTGACTTACATCGCCCCGGTCGAAGCACGGCCCACCAACTCGATCGAATCGCTGCGTGAGCTTGTCGATGAGATGAATGCCGGCGAAGTCGGCCTGCTGGTGATCCTTGGCGGAAATCCCGTCTACACAGCACCGGCGGATCTGAAGTTCGGCGAAGCCCTGCTCAAGGCCCGCATGCGGGTGCATCTGTCCGATTATCAGGACGAGACATCGTTCCTGTGCGACTGGCATGCACCGGCGGCGCATTTCCTCGAATCGTGGGGAGACCTGCGTGCGTTCGACGGCACCGTCACGATCATGCAGCCGATGATCGCCCCGCTGTATCGTGGTCGCACGGCCTACGAATTGATCGACCGGCTGCGGGGCGGCGGAAACAGCAGCGCCTACGAGCTTATCCAGGAATACTGGACGAAGCAGTGGGGCGATGCGGATGCAGCCAGCCGCTGGAATCGCGCACTGCACGACGGCGTGGTGGCCGACACGGCATTCCCGCCGAAAACGGTTCAGTTGAGCTGGGAAGACAAACCGGCCGCTGCACCTCCGGCAGTGGGCAGTTCCGAGGTGGAAGTCTCGATTCGCCCCGATCCGTCGGTGTGGGATGGACGGTATGCGAACAATGCCTGGCTGCAGGAATTGCCGCGGCCGCTGACGAAGCTCGTCTGGGATAACGCGGTCCACATGAGTCTCGCGACCGCCGAGCGGTTTGGAGTGCAGAACTCCGACGTCGTCGAACTTCGCGTCGGCGATCGTTCGGTAAAAGGTCCGGTCTGGATCACGCCGGGACATGCCGACGGATGCGTCACGGTGACTCTCGGCTATGGTCGGACGCGCGCCGGTGAGGTAGGCACTCAGGTCGGATTCAACGTGTATCAGATTCTGACTGCCGAGCATGGCTCGCTGACCCGGGCTGAAGTGGCGCCGGCGGGCGCCCGTCAGAAGCTCGTCACGACTCAGGACCACTGGAGCATGGAGGGTCGCGAGCTGGTTTCGACCACGACTCTCAAGGAGTTCCAGAGCGCTCCGGATTCCGTGGTCGAGGGGCCGCGCAAGCATCCCAACGAATTGCCGACGCTCTACCCCGAGTATGAGTACGACGGCAACGCGTGGGGCATGGTCATCGACCAGTCCGTCTGCATCGGGTGCAGCGCCTGCGTGGTGGCCTGCCAGTCAGAGAACAACATCCCGGTCGTCGGCCGGACGCAAGTCGGCCTGGGTCGCGAGATGCACTGGCTGCGGATCGACCGCTACTATCAGGGTGAAATCGATAATCCCGAGACCCTGTTCCAGCCGGTCCTCTGCCAGCATTGCGAGAAGGCCCCCTGTGAGCTCGTGTGTCCGGTCGCCGCGACCACGCACAGTTCCGAGGGTCTGAACGAGATGACGTACAACCGCTGCGTCGGGACCCGGTACTGCTCGAACAACTGTCCGTACAAGGTCCGCCGGTTCAACTATCTGGACTACCAGAACGACGCACCCTCTCTCGAGCTGATGCGGAATCCGGACGTCACCGTCCGCAGCCGCGGCGTGATGGAGAAGTGCACGTACTGCGTGCAGCGGATCAGTGCGGCCCGGATCGAGGCCAAGAAAGAGGACCGTCCCGTCCGCGACGGTGAAGTGGTCACCGCCTGCCAGGCGGCATGTCCGACGCAGGCGATCGTCTTCGGCAACCTGAACGATCAGCAGAGCCGGGTCCGCAAACTGAAGAACTCCCCGCTCAACTACAGTCTTCTCGGCGAACTGAACACCCAGCCGCGAACGACCTACCTGGCGCGGGTCTCTCATCCGAACGAAACTCTTGCCCCTCCGTCCGGGCAGGATCTTCCTCAACTGGGTGAACCGGATATTCTTACGAACCTGGGGGGCGGGCAGTGAAGGATTCAAAGCGAAAAGCACCTCGTTCCGCAGCAGGCGGAGCGCCTCTCTCTGCGATGGCAGCGGCCGCGGCGGCCTCTCCGAGTCGGGCTCCCGTGCTCGAACCGGGACAGACCTATGCGTCCGTCACCGACAAGATCAGCGCGATCGTCCTGAGCAGACGGACGCCGTGGGGATGGTGGGCTGTCTTTATCCCCTCGCTGATGCTGCTGGGGCTGTTCGTCGGCACCATCGGTTACCTCCTCGCAAAAGGGGTGGGTATCTGGGGGAACAACATCCCTGTGGCGTGGGCACTGCCCATCGTGAACTTCGTCTGGTGGATCGGCATCGGCCACGCGGGAACGCTGATCTCGGCGATTCTGCTGCTGCTGAAACAGCAGTGGCGCACGAGTATCAACCGCTTTGCCGAAGCGATGACGCTGTTCGCGGTTGCCTGTGCCGGTATTTTCCCGCTGCTGCACCTCGGGCGGCCGTGGGTCTTCTACTGGCTGCTGCCCTACCCGAACACGATGAACATGTGGCCGATGTTCCGCAGCCCGCTGCTGTGGGACGTGTTCGCCGTCTCGACGTACGCCACCGTGTCGTTCCTGTTCTGGTTCATGGGACTGATCCCCGACATGGCGACGCTCCGCGATCGCGCCCAGAACCGCTTCGCTCAAGTCGCCTACGGCATTCTGGCGATGGGCTGGCGGGGATCGGCGACGCACTGGCACCGCTACCAGATCGCCTATCTGCTGATGGCCGGACTGGCGACACCGCTCGTCGTTTCGGTGCACAGTATCGTCGGTATGGACTTCGCCATTTCGCTGGTGCCCGGCTGGCACAGCACGATCTTCCCGCCGTACTTCGTCGCGGGGGCAATCTTCTCCGGCTTCGCGATGGTGATGACCCTTTCGATCATCCTGCGGGCCGTGTACGGCCTGCATGAGTTCGTGACGATGCGGCACCTGAGCATGATGGCCAAGGTCATGCTCGCCACCGGGCTTATCGTCGGCTACGGCTATCTGATGGAAGTGTTCTACGCCTACTACAGCGGGAGCACCTACGAACGTTACGTTCACATGAACCGTGCGTTCGGCACCTTCGCCTGGACGTACTGGGCGATCGTCATCTGCAACGTGCTTGCGTCGCAGCTGTTCTGGTTCCGCAGCGTCCGTCGCAACGTGTGGCTGCTCTTCATCATCTCGCTGGTCGTGCAGTTCGGGATGTGGATGGAGCGGTTCGTGATCGTGATTACGAGCCTGCATCGCGACTTCCTTCCGTCTGCCTGGCAGGCGTACTCTCCGACGATGTGGGACTACACGATGTATCTCGGGTCGATCGGCCTGTTCATGACGCTGTTCCTGCTGTTTATCCGCTATCTGCCGATGATTTCGATCTTCGAGTTGCGTGAACTCGTGCACGAAACAGAAGGCTCCGGACACAAATGAGGATCGGGCGAGTACGCATGCTGCTGTCTGTTGATCACATTGGTGGCGCTTGTTGGGGGCGGATGGATCGATGACAAAACCCACTGTGACTCCTGCGGGACTCTACGGCCTGCTGGCCGAGTTCGAGCATCCCGAGGAAATCGTTGAAGCCTCGCGTGCGGCGCACGCGGCGGGGTATCGATACCTCGAATCGTATACCCCCTTCCCCCTGGAAGGGATGATGGAGGCTTTGGAGCGGCCGCGGACGCGCTTGCCGATGGTCTCGCTGATTGGAGGCGTGATCGGACTCGTGAGCGCCTACGTGATGATGTACTACGCCGCGGTCATCGATTACCCCTGGAACATCGCTGGCCGGCCGTACGACAGTTGGCCGATGTATGTGCCGATCATGTTCGAGCTGACGGTTCTCGGAGCGGCCTTCGGTTCGTTCTTCGGGATGCTGATCCTGAATGGACTGCCGCGTCCGTATCACCCGTTGTTCAACGTGCCGGAATTCAAGCTGGCCAGCCGCGACCGCTTCTTTCTGTGCATCGAGGCCCGCGACCCGAAGTTCCACCAGCAAGAGACACGGACGTTTCTGGAGTCCCTGCATCCGCACAAGATTTATGAAGTCGAACCATGACCGGGCTGTCCGCTGAAATTTCCCCCGTGAACTCTTCCGATGTGCGCCGCCGTGCACCGGCGCAGCCAGGTCCGCGCTGTTGCGGCGGGCTCGTCCTCGGCCTCCTCCTCGCCGTGTCTGGTTGCGACATGCTCGACATGTACGATCAGCCGCGTTACGAGGCCCTCGAAGCAAGCACCTTCTTCGAGGATGGCAAATCGGCCAGGCCGCCGGTCGCGGGGACGATTCCCCGCGGGCACCTTCGGGAAGACACTGTCCTGTATACCGGCCGCGACGCCCAGGGCGCTTTCGTCCTGCAGGTGCCGGTCGACGTTAACCGCGCCCTGTTCGAGCGGGGCCGGGAACGGTTCAACATTTTCTGTTCCGTGTGTCACGGCCAGAGCGGTTATGGAGATGGCATGATCGTTCAGCGAGGGTTCCGGAAACCTCCCTCCTTCCATATCGATCGACTCGAGAATGCTCCCGCAGGGCATTTCTACGATGTCATCACGAACGGGTTCGGTGCGATGCCGGCCTACAACGTGCAGATTCCTCCCGAGGATCGCTGGGCGATCGTGGCGTACGTGCGGGCCCTGCAGTTGAGCCAGCACGCGACGATCGACGACGTTCCCGCCGAGAACCGCAGCGCGCTGCAGGAGGTGCAGAAATGAGTGCACCCTCGCTCACAGCGAACGAAGACTATCAATCACTGCTGCAGCGCGTCCAGAAGATCTCGCTGCAGGTCGGAGGGGGCGCCGCCCTGCTCTGTGTGCTCGGCGCACTGCTGACTCCCGAACAGTTCTATCCGGCTTATCTCGTCGGTTACCTGTACTGGTGGAGCATCACTCTCGGCTGCCTGTCGATCGCCCTGCTGCAGCGGCTGACCGGCGGCGGCTGGGGGATGGTCCTGCGGCGGCTGCTCGAATCGGCAACCGCGACCCTGCCGCTGATGGCGCTCCTGTTCCTCCCCATCCTGCTCGGGATGAACGAGCTTTACGTCTGGTCAGTTCCCGAAGTCCGGGAAGTCGACCATCTGATCCAGCGCAAAGCGGATTACCTGAACGTTCAGGGATTCCAGCTGCGGGCCCTGATCTACTTCGCACTCTGGCTCCTGTTCGGCCTGTTGATGAACCGCTGGTCGGCACGCGAGACGGACCACGTCCACGATACCTGGCGGCATCGCCTGATCGCTCTGGGGGGCCCCGGACTGATCGTCTACGTGCTGACGGTCACCCTCGCCTCGGTCGACTGGGTCATGTCTCTCGAACCGCACTGGTTCTCGTCGATGTATGGCGTGCTCCATGTCGGCGGAAATGCGGTCTCGGGGATGAGCTTCGTGGTGCTCTGCGCGATCCTGCTCCAGCGGTTCGGCCCCTGGAAGGAACACGTGACTGTCGAGCGCTGGCACGACATGGGCAACCTGATGCTGGCCTTCGTGATGTTCTGGGCGTATGTGAACTACATGCAGTTCCTGATCATCTGGGGCGCCAACCTGCCGGAAGAGACTCCCTGGTACGTCTACCGGCTGGCCGGCGGCTGGCAATGGGTCGGACTGCTGCTCGCGGTGCTGCACTTTATCCTGCCGTTCCTGCTGCTGCTGTCGCGCGACATGAAGCGGGATCCGTCCGGCCTGCAGAAGGTGGTTTGCATTCTGCTGGTGATGCGGCTGGTGGATCTGATCTGGCTGGTGATGCCGTCGTTCACGCCGGCGCACCTCTCGTTCAACTGGGTCGTGCCGGTGGCCCCGGTGGCGGTCGGTGGACTGTGGCTGGCCACCTTTACCCGGAGTCTGCTCCATCGGGCTCCGATTCCGGTGTACGAGTTGAGTGAGGAGACGCAGCAGAAGGAGGCGGAAGATGAGTGATTCGCATACGCCGCACGAAGGCGAACGGACGGGCGAGGCCCTGGGGCACGAACGCACCGACGCCAAGATGTCCGCCATTGTCATCTTCCTTGTCGTCCTTTTCGGCGCGGTCATTCTCATCCAGCCGCTTGTATTCTGGCTGATGAACACCTTTGCCGCCCAGGCGCGGAAATCCGACCCGGTCCTTTCACCGCTGGCCGATACCGAGCAGATTCCGCCGGAGCCGCGGCTGCAGGCCGATCCGACAGCCGACATGGTCGAGCTGCGTCGCAAGGAAGCCGAACTGCTGGCGAGCTACGCGTGGATCGACAAGCAGCAGGGAATCGTGCGGATTCCGATCGATCGGGCGATTGACCTGCTGCTCGAACGCGGGTTGCCGGTTCCCAGGCCGACCGAGGATCAGTCGACGGGGGGAGAGCAGCCGAAAGCTTCGGGTGAGTCGTCGCAGAAGCAGACCGACGTTCCGTCTGATTCGAAAGACCAGCCTCAAAAGCCCTCGCCGGCGGCGGGGAGAGAGGAAGAGTAATGCGTTTCCATCCTGAGTTAGTCTCGAGCTGCCCCTGGCGCGCCCTGCAGCGCGGCTGGTGTCTGGGACTGAGCCTGGCGGTGCTCCTGGCGGGAACGTCCGGGCAACTGCAGGCCCAGATGAATCCCGTTGAGACGATTGTCCAGAACGTCGGCATCGATCAGCGACTGAATACCCAGTTGCCGCTCGACCTGAAGTTCAAGGACGAGACCGGACGTGACGTTCAGCTCCGGGAGTACTTCAACAAGAAGCCGGTCGTGCTGACGCTCGTCTATTATCAGTGCCCGATGCTCTGCACGCAGGTGCTCAACGGGTTCCTGAAGAGCAGCCAGGCGATCAAGTTTCAGATCGGCGACGACTATGACGTGGTGACGGTGAGCTTCGATCCGCGGGAAACTCCGGATCTGGCGGCCGCGAAGAAGAAGATCTATGTCCGCAGCTATCGCCGCCCGGGAGCCGAGGAAGGCTGGCACTTCCTCACCGGCGATCAGAAGTCGATCGAGACGCTCGCCGCTGCGGTGGGCTACCGCTACAAGTTCGATGAGCGTTCGCAGCAGTATGCACACGGCAGCGGCATCATCGTGCTGACTCCCGACGGGCGAACGTCGCGGTATCTGTACGGCATTGATTACCACCCGAATGACCTGCGGCTGGCGCTTGTCGAGAGCGCCGCCGGGAAGATCGGATCGCCGGTCGACCAGATCCTGCTGCTCTGCTTCCACTACGATCCGCGCACCGGCAAATACGGGCTGCTGATTTCGCGAGTGCTGCAGTTCTTCGGATCGTTGACGGCGATTGCACTCGGGAGTGCAGTCTGGGTGATGCGACGGCAGGAACGGCAGCAGGAGGCCGCTCCGGTCACCCAGCCCGAATTGACGGAGAATACAGAATCCGGCCCCTGAGAGGACCACTCCCCCGGAATTCGACATGAGGGGAGACTGCGGATAATCAGGTCAAACCGAACTTTCCAATGAATGGATCATGAATACCGAGATTCAGTTCCAACCTGAACAGGCTTCAACACTGGCGCCACGCGTCGACGCGCTCTACTACTACCTCACGGGAGTGAGCGTGTTCATGACGCTGCTGATTGCCACGCTGATCGTGTTCTTCGCGATCCGCTACCGGCGCGGCAACAAGGTTGACCGGAGTCCTCTGGACCTGCGTTATCAGAAGTGGATGGAGGTCATCTGGATTGCCGTTCCCCTGGTGATCGTGCTCAGCTTTTTCGGCTGGGGGGCATGGCTCTATCTGGAACAGGCGCGGCCGCCCCTCGGTGCGCTGGAGATCCAGGTCACCGGCAAACAGTGGATGTGGAAGTTCCAGCATCCGCAGGGGAATTCCGAGATCAACGATCTGCACGTCCCGGTCGGACGTCCGATCAAGCTGACGATGATCTCCGAAGACGTGATCCACAGCATGTACTTCCCTGCTTTCCGCGTGAAGCACGATGTACTGCCGGGGCGTTACACGGGACTCTGGTTCGAGGCCACCCGTACCGGACAGTATCACCTGTTCTGCGCGGAATATTGTGGTGCCGGACACGCGGTGATGAAGGGGACCGTGACGGTCATGGAGCCGAGCGACTACGAAGCCTGGCTCAGCGGCCGCGTCCCCGATCAGACACCCGTGGAGGCGGGCAAGGCGCTGTTTGAAGAGATGCGTTGCGCAAGTTGCCACCAGGGAGGGGGAACCCAGGGACGCGGACCGTCGCTGGTCAACCTCTTCGGCAAGGAAGTGCGGCTGAAGGATGGACGTACAGTCATTGCGAATGAAGAGTACCTGCGCGAATCGATCCTCACTCCGGCGGCCAAGGTCGTCGTGGGATATGAGCCGATCATGCCGACTTTTCAGGGGCAGATCAGTGAAGAAGGAGTCCGCGACTTGATTGCCTACATCAAGTCACTCGCGGAATCGGCACCGACGGGAGAAGAACCATGAGCAGCGAAGCGGTGAAGGCACCGCGACGGCATTACCTGAATGAATCCTACTCCGCCCGCTCGTGGCTGTTGACCACAGACCACAAGCGGATCGGGATCCTCTACCTGCTGTCGATCACATTTTTCTTCATCATCGGGGGACTGGCCGCGACGATCGTGCGTCTCGAGCTGATGACCCCCGAGGGCGACCTCGTCCAGGCGGAAACGTACAACAAGCTGTTCACGCTGCATGGCGTGGCGATGGTGTTTCTGTTCCTGGTTCCCTCGATTCCGGCCGTTCTCGGGAACTTTCTGATCCCGCTGATGGTCGGCGCGCGGGACATGGCATTCCCGAAGCTGAACCTGGCCAGCTGGTACGTATTCAGCATCGCCGGGCTGTTCGTGCTGTATGTCACGTTCGCCGGCGGCGTGGATACGGGCTGGACCTTCTACGCTCCCTACAGCAGCACCTACAGCAACACGCACGTGATGGCGACGGGGCTCGGGGTGTTCGTGGCCGGCTTCTCGTCCATCATGACGGCGATCAACATCATCGTCACCGTCCACAAGATGCGGGCTCCCGGACTGACCTGGCACCGCATGCCGCTGTTCGTCTGGTCGCTCTACGCCACCAGCCTGATCATCATTCTCGGGACGCCGGTGCTGGCGATCACGATTCTCCTGATCGCCGCCGAGCGGGCTTTCCAGGTCGGGATTTTCGACCCGCGTCTGGGAGGCGATCCGGTCCTGTTCCAGCACCTGTTCTGGTTCTACTCGCACCCGGCGGTGTACATCATGATTCTGCCGGGGATGGGTGTGGTCAGCGAGATCATCAGCTGCTTCTCGCGGAAACGGCCGTTTGGCTACACGTTCATCGCCTATTCGAGCCTGGCGATTGCGGTGTTCGGCTTCCTCGTGTGGGGCCACCACATGTTCGTCAGCGGGCAGTCCGTCTATGCCGGACTGGTCTTCTCGCTGCTGAGCTTTTCGGTGGCGATTCCGTCGGCAGTGAAGGTCTTCAACTGGACGGCGACACTGTACAAAGGGTCGATCTCGTTCGAGACCCCGATGCTCTATGCTCTGGGCTTCATCGGTCTGTTCACCCTGGGTGGACTCACCGGAATGTACGTCGCCACGCTCGCGGTGGATGTCCACGTCCACGACACGTACTTCGTGATTGCCCACTTCCACTACATCATGGTGGGTGGCATGGTCATGGCGTACCTGGGCGGCATTCACTACTGGTGGCCGAAGATGACCGGCCGGATGTACCCCGAGGGATGGGCGCGGTTCTCGGCGATCCTGATTTTCGTCGGCTTCAACCTGACCTTCTTCCCGCAGTACATCCTGGGCTACCTGGGCATGCCCCGCCGCTACCATGTGTATCCGGAAGAATTCCAGGTGTTGAACGTGATGTCTTCCGCCGGGGCCTCGATCCTCGCGATTGGATACTTCTTCCCGCTGACATACCTGCTGTGGTCGCTGAAGTACGGGAAGGAGGCCCCCTCCAATCCGTGGAAGGCGACCGGACTTGAATGGCAGACGGGTTCTCCGCCCCCGGCCCACAACTTCCACGGGCAGCCGGTGGTGAAGCATGAAGCATATGACTACGAGGCCCTGGTCCCGCAGGAGGAGCCGCAGCCCGAGCGCGAGGAGGTGAAAGTTGGCTAGCACTGAATCTGCCGTCGCTTTCCAGTTCGATGATCTCGAACAGCAGCAGCAAAGCGCGGAACTCGGGATGTGGGTTTTTCTGGCCACCGAAGTTCTGTTCTTCGGCGGCCTGTTCCTGGTGTATGCGATTTATCACTTCATGTATCCGGACACGTTTCATGAAGCGAGCAAGCATACAAACGTGGTGCTCGGCACCGTGAACACGGTTGTCCTGATGACCAGCGGCCTGCTGATGGCTCTCGCCGTCCATGCCGCCCACGACGGAAAGCGGAATCAGCTGATCTGGATGTTGATCGGAACGACGGTCCTGGGGCTCGTCTTCCTCGGCATCAAGGGCATCGAGTACTACGACAAGTATCACCATCACCTGTTGCCGTTGTTCGGATGGCCGTTTGAGTGGGAAGGTCACTCGCCAGGGGCGGCAACGATCTTCTTCTCGCTGTACGTCGTCATGACGGGATTGCACGCCATTCACATGATCATCGGTATCGGAATCCTGCTGGTACTGCTGGTCGGCGCCTACCGGGGAGGGTTGCTCCGCGAGCGATCCACGCCTGTACACATTTTCGGGCTGTACTGGCACTTCGTTGATATCGTCTGGGTCTTCCTGTTCCCCCTGTTGTATCTGATCGGGTAGTGAAATGTCGCAGGCACAGCCCTCAGTCGCATCGCTTATTGTTACGTATGTTCTGCTGCTGGTGTTGCTCGTCGCGACCGTCGCAGTTGCCCAAATCGAACTCGGCGTGCTTGCCATGCCCGTGGCATTGGCCATTGCCTGTACCAAAGCCCTTCTGATCATTGTCTACTTCATGCACCTGAAGGACAGCATCTCGCTGGTGTGGCTGACGGCTGCCATCGGGTTTGTCTGGCTGGTGCATATGATCGCCGGAACTTTTGGCGACTACCTGACGCGGGGCTGGTCGCTGTTCTCGTAGGCGCATCGGGCAGTCGTCAGACGAGCGTGAGTATCCGATCCCCGGACTCTGTCAGCGATCACGCCGACCGAGCTCCGGGGTTTCGCACATCTATGCTCCGTAGAGACACCGGCGGGAGAGAATGCCGAAACAGGAGGTCACTCCCGATGGTTCCCGACTCACGCAAGCCCCGCACCTCGGCGGCGGACTTTCTCCCGCCGTCGCGAAATCTCGATGATCTTGCCGAGGCGGCACAGCAATGCCGCGGTTGCGAGCTTTATCGCAACGCAACGCAGGCGGTTTTCGGAGAAGGAGACCGCTCCGCGCGGCTGCTGATGATCGGCGAGCAACCCGGAGACCAGGAAGACCTGCAGGGGCGGCCGTTCGTCGGGCCCGCGGGAAGGCTTCTCGATGAATGCCTCGTCGAAGCAGGCATTGACCGCGAAGATGTGTATCTCACCAACGCGGTGAAGCACTTCAAGTGGAAGCCACAGGGCAAACGGCGGCTGCATGCGAAACCCACCGTCCGCGAGATCAAAGCCTGCCGCCCCTGGCTGGATGCGGAATTGGAGATCATCCGGCCGGCGGTGGTTGTCTGCCTCGGAGCGACGGCAGCTCAGGCGCTGCTGGGGACATCCTTCCGACTGACTTAGCACCGGGGTGAGTTCCAGACGCTCGAAGGTGTCGGGACAGTCACGGCCACCTGGCATCCCTCGGCACTGCTGCGCGCTCCCGACCGCGAAGCCCGGGCGCGAATGCGCGGAGAGTTTGTCGAGGATCTCGTGGAAGTCGCACGGCGCCTGAAATCGGGCGGGTAGACAAAAAAACGCGGTGCGGAGAATCCTTCCCGGATTCCCATCGCACCGCGCCAGGAAAGTCGAGCTCATTACGGTCGGGTTATTTCCCGGTGTCGCTCGTGCGACTGCCGATGGTGCTGTCCCCCCGCTGGCTTCCTTCACCAGGGGAGATGCCGTGATTGATCGTCCCGCCGCGGGCGCGTCCGCCGGCGGGTGTTCCGCCGACCGCACCACCTGAGGGGCCGGCATACGGTCCATCTTCGGCTTCATCGCGGGACTCGTTATAGCCCATCGGATCCTCCAGGACCGCGTTGCCGGGAGCACCGTCGCCGATGTTTGTCCCGGCCAGTCCGCCGACTTCTGAACCTCCCCCGGGCGTTCCTGCCGCGTGGATGTCTCCCTCGTCGCGCGGGGCCATTTCATCATCCGGCATTAACGAACCGGAAGGCAGCGATTGCTCATCGACTTCAATCGGGAGCTCTTTCTCATTCTCGTTATCCCGAGCCATGGGGTCACCTCCTGATCCGCCCGCACTGCAAAGGCACTCGGACATTTCGGCCGAGCTTCAAGGAGCAGTGCGGGTGGTCATGTGTTGCTTCTCAGCGATTCGGCTCCATGTTCTTCCGCTCGCCGTAATATTCGTCCTCCGGCACTTCCAGCCAGATGAGGTCAGGGTCTTCTGTCGCAATGGCCTCGGCTTCGGCGATGGTGAGATTCGATCGGGCGGGATCGAATTCATCTTCGGACTTGTGAAGCGTCAGCCCTTCCTTCTCGGCATATTCAATCGCCTCAAAACCTGTCAGTCTCATGGGACAATCTCCAGAATTTCACCGGTTGCCGAGGCAATCCGGTCACTTGGTCAACAGAACACGATTCCGGCGGTCGAACTCCGCGTCCCGTCTCGCCGATTAAGGGGCAAGCGCCGGTTCCAGTTCGACTTTGACCCATCCTGGCTGCCGCTCGTCGAATGCCTTGTAAGCGTCGATGGCGCTCTTGAGCGGAGCGATCTGGGTAAGAATCTCCGTGGGATCAATGGCTCCCGACTGCACCAGCTGGATCAGGGTCGGGATGTATTTCCGATGTGGGCAGTTCCCCATCTGCAGTGTGAGGTTCTTGTTCATGGCAAGGCCGATGGGGAACGTGCGCGCTGTCGGCGGATAGACGCCGATGATGGCGAGCGTCCCCGCTTTCGCGAGAGCCTTCACTCCCCACTGCAGCGCCAGCGAAGGGGCATCCCCGGGATGCCAGTGGCTGCCGTCGGGATGCGTCTCGGGCGCGATTTCGTGCAGTTCCTGCTGGAAGTGATCGTGCTGTTCCTGAGCTTCGTGAGCCGCGGGGCCTGTATGAGGCGCCTCGGCATCAACTCCCACCGCATCGATGGCGCGGTCGACGCCGATCCCTCCGGTAAGTCGCCGCAGCGTTTCCACAGGATCCTCTTTATTGAAGTCGATGATCTCGGCTCCCTGGGCCTGCGCCATTTCCAGCCGCGAGGGGATGCAATCGACGGCGAAGACTCGCCCCGCATCAAACAGCCTGGCACTCGCGATGGCGAACTGCCCCACCGGCCCGCAACCGAACACGGCAACTGTGTCACCCGGCTCGATCTCAGCCAGGTCGGCTCCGTAATAGCCGGTCGGAAAGATGTCCGAGAGCATGATCGCCTGATGGTCGTCGATCTCCTCCGGCAGCTTGACCATGCCGGTGTGGGCGAAGGGAATCCGCGCGAACTCCGCATTGAGCCCGTGGAACGGCCCCGTTTCAGCGGGCCCGCCGAAGAATGCCGTTCCCGCAAGCGGCCCGTTCGGATTCGCCACGTCGCACTGCGAGAAGTAGCCGGAGCGGCAATAGACACAGTGGCCGCATGCAATGGTCGAGGCGATCACGACGCGATCGCCCACGCGGAAATTGCGGACGTCATCGCCGAGTGCCTCGACAACTCCCACCCCTTCATGGCCGAGGATCGTTCCCGGTTTCATGCCCGGCATGGTGCCGCGGATCATGTGGAGATCGGTCCCGCAGATCGCGGTGGCCGCCATGCGCACAATCGCATCAGTGGAGTTTTCAATCTTCGGTTCGGGCACATCATCCAGTCGGATATCGCCAATGCCATGAAAAACGACGGCTCTCATCACTGCCCCTCCTGACCTCGCTGGCGAGGTCCCGCGGATACTCAGTTGCAAAAGATTTTTCAGACGCGAACGCTGCACCTCCGGCGACGATCGGCACAGTCACAGCGACCCCTTGTAACCTGGCCACTGGCACAAACCGGAAGGCACACGGCGACCGCAGATCACCGCGGCCGGCTCGGACTCGCTCCCTTCTGCGCGCATTCAATACAGAACGGGGTGTACGGCAGAGCATTCAACCGGGCGGCAGCAATCTTGCCGCCGCAGTTCGTGCACTTGCCATAGCTCCCCTCTTCAATGCGCGCGAGTGCCGATTCGACCAGCCCGAGCAGGTCTTCCTCCTTGTGCACGAGCGTCATCTCGGTATCGAAGCCTTCGGCCGCGCGGTCGGCGAGATGAGTGGGAAGAGTCGAAACTTCGCCCGGTGCATTGACGCTGTCGGGAGCCCGTTCGACCAGATCGCCAATCTCAGTTCGCAGGCGAGTCCGAAGTGCGAGGAGTTCCTGTTTGTGCTTCTCTGTCGTCGCCGGTGACATTTCCTGTTCTTCCTTCCTGTTGCTGGCCACAGTCGCTGATCAGCACGGGATCAGACCGCGTGGTCATGTGTGCTGCGGGGATCTCGTCATCTCCGCATGGCAACACGGGGAGTTGCAAAGCGCATTCCCGGACGGAAGGATTTGCAAGTTGAACGGAAGTCCCGAGTTCGGCGAGACGGAAGCCCGCACGCCGGAGGCGCGAACGCTCCAGGCCGGCCCGGAGGGAAACGAACCGACGGTGGCGGGCCGAGAACGGCAACGAGAGAGGAGAGAACGACCGGCGGCTACGAGTGACTCGTCGGAACCGCCTCTTCTTCCAGGCGAACGCCCCCCGGTTCCTGCGGAACGAGCACGACGTCTTCGCCGGTGATCAGCCGGGCCGAACGGTTACGGGTCGTGTAGTTCCAGGCCCACTGGACGAGGACGAGCACCCGATTCTCGAATTGCACAATCTGCATCAGGTGCACGAAGAGCCACGTCAACCAGGCGATCAAGCCGGTAAGCCGGAAGCCGCGCAGATCGGCGACCGCCTTGAAGCCGCCGATCGTGGCCATCGTCCCCCAGTCGTGATAGCGGAACGGCGGCGTCTCATCTCCGCTCAAGCGGTCGCGCACCAGTTTGGCCGCGTATTCTCCCTGCTGCATCGCCACGGGTGCGAGGGCCGGGAGTGGCTTGCCGTCAGCCCCGAGGCAATTGGCCATATCGCCGATGGCAATGATCTCGGGATGGCCGGGTAGCGTCAGTTCCGGCCCGACGACAACACGTCCGCCCCGATCCACCGCAGCGCCGGTCGCTTCGCCGATCATCTGCGCAAGCGGCGACGCCTGAACACCGGCAGCCCACAGGACGGCCCGCGTTTCGATCCGCTCGAGCTGGTCTCCCCGGCGAATCGTGACCGATTGATGATCGACATCGGTGACCATCGCGCCGGTCCAGACTTCCACGCCGAGCGATTCGAGATCGACTTTCGCCCGCCCCGACAGTTTCGGCGGATAATGAGACAGCACCGCGTTGCCCGCCTCGACCAGAAGAATTCTTGCCCGCCGCGGATCGATGCGGCGAAAATCGGCCCGGAGCGTCTGGTGCGCCAGCTCGGCAATCGCCCCGGCCAGCTCGACCCCCGTCGGTCCGGCCCCCACGATCACGAAGGTCATCCATGGTCGCGCCAGCTCGCAGTCGCCGAGTTTCTCGGCCTGCTCAAAGGCGTACAGGATCATCCGGCGAATCTGCGTGGCGTTCTCGATCGACTTCAGACCGGGAGCGAACTTGCCCCACTCGTCATGGCCGAAATAGCTGTGCGACGAACCGGCGGCGAGAATCAGCGTGTCATAGGGTAATTCACCATCACGCAGGATGACCGTTCGCTCCTCGACCTCGAAGCCGACCACCTCATCGAGCAGCACGGTGACGTTCTGCTGCCTCTTCAACAAGGCCCGCAGCGGCGCGGCAATATTGGCGGGGGAAAGTCCCCCCGTCGCCACCTGGTAAAGAAGCGGCTGAAAGAGGTGGTGATTCCGCCGATCGACCAGCGTCACGTCGACGGGCACGCCGCGAAAGGACTTCGCGGCAAACAACCCGCCGAATCCCCCGCCCACAATAACGACCCGATGCATGAGGCTGCCTCTCGTCGTGGAGTAACGAACAGGCCGGCGCTTCCGCTCGTTCGCCGACCGGCCATCCCAGTCCCGACCGCTCACCACTGGGACACGTCGCGCACTTAATGGTTCGGCGGGACCGCCACGAGGCAAATGTGCTTGGCAAATTCCGGGTCGGTTTCCGGAAAATCTCGGCGGTAGTGAACGCCGCGACTCTCCTTGCGGGCCTGTGCGGCCACGATCATCAACCGCGAGACGAGCAGCATGTTCTGCAGCTCCCACCCCGCGGGCTGCTGAAATTCCCGCTGCGAAACGTAGCGATCCCAGAATTCCACGTGGCGCGCGGCCTCTTCGAGACCTTCGGCATCGCGCTCAATCCCGACATTCCTCCACATCTCCGAGCCGAGGGAGTTCGCCAGGTCAACCAGATTTAGCTCGTCATCCGAAAGTTCCGGGTCGGGCCAGTCGGCGACCAGAGGGGGGAGAGCATAGGTGTCGGGCTGTTCCCGGGCCACGCTGAGCGCGCCCCGTCCGGCTCGCGCCCCGAAGACCAGTCCTTCGAGCAGGCTGTTCGAGGCCAGCCGGTTGGCTCCGTGAAGTCCACTGGAGGTGACTTCTCCAGCCGCCCACAACCCGGGGAGCGTGGTCCTTGCCGACGCATCGATCGTCACGCCGCCGATCATGTAGTGAGCACCGGGGCGGACGGGAATCAGGTCGCGCGTGATGTCGAGCCCGAACTCCGCACACACCTTGCCGATGTGCGGGAAGCGTTCCCGAATCATTTTCGGGTCGAGATGGGTCAGGTCGAGGTAGACGCAGGGGTGCTTTGTCTTCCCCATCTGCATGGTGATCGCGCGGCTGACCACATCGCGAGGAGCCAGCTCCAGCTGCGGATCGTAATCCTGCATGAAGCGGTAGCCGTGCGAATCGCGGAGGTAACCACCTTCGCCCCGGACCGCTTCGGAAATGAGGTGCCGCGAGCTGCCCGCGATGTACAGCACCGTCGGGTGAAACTGCATGAACTCCATGTCGCGGACTTCCGCCCCCGCGCGGAAAGCGATTGCGTGGCCGTCGGCAGTGGCGATCTTGGGGTTGGTGCTCTCGCGATAGATCCGCCCGGCCCCTCCGGTGGCGAGAATCGTCTGCTTGGCCCAGATGAACGTCCGCCCGTGCCGGGGATTCCAGACAAGTGCGCCGCGGCAGAATCCTTCGTGGGTCAGCAGGTCGATCGTGAAGGTCTCTTCCCAGATCTGACAGTGATCCGAGCTGCGGACGCGCTCGATGAGCGCCCGCATGACCTCCTTACCGGTGGCGTCTCCGAGGGCATGAACAATCCGCCGATGGCTGTGTCCCCCTTCCTGGGTGAGGGCGATCTCGCCATTCTCCCGGTCGAATTGCGTTCCCAGGCCGATCAACTCCTGGATGCGATCGGGAGCTTCCCGCACAACCATGTCGACGATGTCACGGTCGCAAAGTCCCTTGCCGGCGGCCAAAGTGTCGGCCAGATGATTCGCAAAATCATCAAGCGGATCGAGAACGCCGGCGATCCCGCCCTGCGCGTAAGCGCTGTTGGACTGCGCCAGCAGATCCTTCGTGACGACCAGAGTCTCCGCCTGATCGCCGATTTCGAGAGCCGCGCGGAGTCCCGCAATGCCGCCACCGATGATCAGCACGTCGGTAAATGCGTGGGGAATCCGCTTGGGGTGGAAGCGGACCAGATAACGGCGCGACAGCGGTAATTCGATGCGGTTCACAATCGGCGATCACAGGAGAAGGAGGTCAATCAGATGGTCATCGCCGTGAAGCCTCCATCGACGACGATGTTCGTTCCCGTCAGGAAGCTGCCGGCCCGAGGCGAGGCCATCAGCAGAATCCCTCCGGCGAGTTCCTCGGGGGTGCCGAACCGCCCCATCGGCGTGTGCCGCATGATGCTCTCGACACGGTCGGGGGTGAGAACTTTCCGGTTCTGTTCGGCGGGAAAGAAGCCGGGAGAGAGGGCGTTCACGCGAATGTTGTGCGGCGCCCACTCGCGGGCCAGGTTCTGGGTCAGGTTCAGAACCGCCGCCTTGCTGGCGGAGTAGGTGAAAACGCGCGAGAGCGGCGTGATGGCGCTGAGCGAGGCAACGTTGATGATCGAGCCGCCGCTCCCCCGATCGATCATGTACTTGCCGAACACCTGACAGGCGAGCCGGACGCTCCGCAGGTTGACGTTCATGATCCGGTCCCATTCTTCGTCACTGATTTCGAAGAACGGAGTGCTGGAGTTCACACCCGCACCGTTGACGAGCACATCGGCCGCGCGGCCATTCGCGGCCAGATGATCGACAATTGCCTGCAGATCGTCACGGCTGGTGCTGTCGGCAGCGAAAAACTCGGCCGATCCCCCCTGCTCCTGGATCGCCTTGACCCGTGCCGCTCCCAACTCGGCATTCCGGCCGATCACCAGCACGTGTGCGCCGGCCCCCGCCAGAGCATCGGCAATCGCTCCCCCCAGAACGCCCGTTCCCCCGATGACAATCGCGGTGCGGCCATCCAGCCCAAACAGGTTGCGCAGGTAATTGGCGGACGAATCGACGGACGCAGCAGGCGTCATGCTCGCTCCTGAATAGTCTCGGCAGTAGCCGTCAGTTGGGAAAGAAGAGTCGGAAAGCCGCTCGGGGCCTTCGCCCTCGAAACTCGCGCGAGGGAAGCGGCATCAGCGCTCCCGATCTGGCCCGGCTGCGTTCAATATAAGCCGGAACGGCGATGAGGAGAAGTGCGGCGGCTCAATCCGTGGATTCAATGTCCAGGACGGTGTTGATGCAAGCCATCGGGCAGTCCGGAGCCTTCCCGGACCGCTCCATTCGCGCTTCGCGGAGGGGCCCGCGAAGCGCGTCTGGAACATTGTCCCGAAGGGGTCACCACCCTTGCCCGTTCGCGAAACGGGGCACGCAGGCTCTACCCGATGAACTCGATCTCGACGGGCTTCGGAATCACGCCGGCGCGATGTCCGCGGTCGAGCAGTGTCTGGACGGCTTCGCGTCCACGCGGGCCGAAGTCCAGCGTCCAGTCGTTGACGTACATGCCCACGAACTTGTCCGCCTGTCCGCGGTCGAGGTCGCGGCCGTACTGGAGCGCGTGGACCAGCGCTTCCTGCCGATGATCGAGGCCGTACTGGATGCTCTGCTTGAGCAGTGCGGTCACCTCTTCCATGGCCGTGCGGCCGAGATCCTTGCGGATCGCATTTCCGCCCAGCGGCAGGGGAAGCCCCGTTTCGTCATTCCACCAGACGCCCAGGTCGACAATCAGATGCAGTCCCTGGCTGGCGTAGGTCAGCTGGCCCTCGTGAATGATCAGCCCGGCATCAGCGCGTCCTGATTCGACGACATTCAGGATCTCGTCGAACGGATGCACCTCATGCGTAAAGCTGTCCCCCAGCAGCAGCTTGAGCGCCAGGAACGCGGTCGTCAGCGTTCCCGGGACGGCGATTTTCTTCCCTTTCAGGTCCTCAATGCTGCCCGGCTGCCGCGCCACGACCATGGGGCCGTAGTTGTCCCCGACACTCGCTCCGCAGGCGCAGAGCGCATAGGTGTCGGTCATGTACGCGTAACCGTGCAGGCTGACCGCCGTCAACTCCAGTTCGCCCTTGAGGGCCCGGTGATTGAGCGTCTCAATGTCCTGGAGCGTGTGAGTAAAACGGTAACGGCCAGTGTCGATCTTGTCGTTGGCGAGCGCATGAAACATGAACGCATCGTCGGGATCAGGGCTGTGGCCGACCTGAATCAGGATCTTGTCGTCTGACATCAGCAGTGCAAAGCTCTCATCTCTAGAGGTTCCGGAGAAGACTGGGGGCTAGCCTACTGATGCCGCCTGCAACCCGCAAGGGTCACCGGCCGTCCCCGGCGGGCCAAGGGCCTTTCGACACGGCGGCGCAGACCGCTTTTTCCGGGCTTCTCGTCTCCGCAGGACAAGTCCGCGAGCGGGTGCGTACACTCCAGCCCTCTCCGGGCAGTCATCCATTGAACGCAGATCCGCCGAAGATGGCCCCTGGGAGCCGGCTGCCCGCGGACACGTTCACCTGACTGCATGAACCGCAGTGCCGCGGCAAGTCTTAACAGCCCTGGCTGTTGTCCCGAACAGTCGCGAGAGCCGGCCATCTCCGGACGACCCTGGCGGTTCGGCAAAACGGCTGTTCCGCCGGCCGTCGCACGTGTCCTGCAGGGCCGCGAGCGAGCCGATTCGCCGGCATTGCTGATTTCGGGTTCCATCGACTACCATGACTCACCGGCCGCGCCTTACGGAAGATGGGCGACGGGTGCCGGCAGCAGTCGCGGACAGGGCAGCCGCCAGAAGGCTTGCCCCCAAACCCGAAGAAATTGCCCCAGCGCGGTCGCAGATGGCTCCCCCCGCGCCGAGCTGCTTGCGTGACTGCGGGGCGGACTTGGGGATCCGGTCCGTGTCAATCCACACAGCGTTCTGACAACTCCAGCCTCACACGACGTATGATCCTTCTTTCCGCACGCGAACTCTCCCGCCAGTTTGATGCCGAACCGGTCTTCGAGAACGTCACGTTCGACGTTCGTCCCGGCGAGAAGATCGGCCTTGTCGGGCCGAATGGCGTCGGAAAATCGACCCTGCTGCGGATTCTCGCCGGACTCGATGACCCCGACGTGGGGAGCGTCGAGCGGCACGGCAGTACGCACGTCGCGATGCTCGAACAGCAGGCGGAGTTCTCGGCTGAGCGCACGCTTCTCGATGAAGCCAAGGCGGGACTGGGCGAGCTGTACCGACTCCAGCAGGAGCTTGTCGACCTGGCGGAGAAAATCGCCGCCGAGAAAGAGCCCTCCACGCGAGAACGCTGGCAGCGGCGCTATGACACCGTGCAGCAGGAACTGCACCGGCTCGACGCGTACAACATCGATCACCGGGTCGATCAGGTGCTGCAGGGGCTCGGCTTCACGCCGGACCAGTACGACCGGCCGATGACAACATTCAGCGGCGGTCAGCAGAACCGGGTGCTGCTCGCGCGGCTGCTCCTCGCATCGCCAAACCTGATGCTCCTCGACGAGCCAACAAACCACCTCGACATCAGCACCACCGAGTGGCTCGAAAGCTACCTGGCGAATTCGTCGCAGGCGATGATCGTCGTCAGCCACGACCGGTACTTTCTCGACAAGGTGACAAACCGGATTCTCGAGCTGAACCGCCAGTCAATCACAGATTATCCGGGGAACTTCTCCGCCTACTGGCGACAGCGGGAAGAGCGGATGATCGTCCAGCAGCGGCTGTATGAGAAGCAGCAGGAGGAGATCGCCGACCTCGAAGATTTCATCCGCCGCAACAAGTACGGCCAGAAGCACGCGCAGGCGACCGACCGCGAACGCAAGCTCGAGCGGATCGAACGCGTCGAACGCCCGCAGGATTTTTCGACCGTGCCGATGGGGTTCGGCAAGGCGAGCCGCACCGGCGACTGGGTGATCGATGCCCAGGGCCTGACAAAAGGCTTCGGCGGCACTCCGCTGTTTCAGGACGTCACCCTGCGGATTCATCGTGGCGACCGGGTGGGCATCTTCGGCCCGAACGGAAGCGGCAAGACAACCCTGCTGCGGACGCTGATCGGCGAACTGTCCCCCGACGCGGGCTCGGTCCGGTTCGGGACAGGTGTCCAGATCGGTTACTTCGATCAGCAGCTGGAGAGCGTTCCGGACGATCTCGACGCCATCGAAGCCATCCGCCCCGCGAACAGGCCCGAAATTACGCCGGGGCAGCTCCGCGATGTGCTCGCCCGTTTCGGGCTGCGCGGCGACATCGTCTTCCAGAAAGTCTCCACGATGAGCGGTGGCGAGCGGAGCAAGGTTGCCCTTTCACGCCTCGCGGTCCTCGACGTGAATCTGATGATCCTTGACGAGCCAACCAACCACCTCGATCTCTGGGCGTGTGAGGCGCTCGAGAATTCGCTGAAGGAGTTCGAAGGGACGCTGCTGTTTGTCAGCCACGATCGCTACTTCCTCGACCGCGTGGCGACGCATGTGATTGCCTTCGAGGAAAGCGGGCCGCGGTTCTACGAGGGGAACTACACCGCCTATCACGATTTCCTGGCACTCCGGGCCGCGGAAGCCGCCGCCGAGGCGAAACCGGCCGCACGCGCGCCGGAGCCCACGAAGGCGGAGAAACGGGCCGCGGAGAAACCGGCGCGTCGCAAGCGAAAGTTCCCCTACCGCAAAGTCGAAGACATCGAAGCCGAGATCGCCGAAAAGGAGGCGCTCGTCGAGCGTCTGCAGGCGGACATGCTGCGTCCGGAGATCCTGCGGGATGGCGAGGCGGTCAAACGCATCCGGGACGAGTACGACGCCACGAAGGCGCAGCTTGAACAGCTTTACGAACACTGGGAAGAAGCTGTCGAACTCGCCTGAAAGAACGGCGGTCGATTCACCCGGAAATCTGCCGAGCGAGGCGTTCGGCCAGCTCCGCCGGGCTTTCACTTCCGGTGATCTCGATCGGCGAACACTCTTCGAGATTGCGAAACCACGTATGCTGCCGCTTCGCGAACTGCCGGGTGTGCGTCTGAATCAGCGTGATCGCCTCGGCGAGTGAGTGAACGCCGTTCAGATACTCAATCACCTCGCGATACCCCAGCCCCTGGCGGGCAGTCGGCCCGAGCCCCTGCGGAGCGTCGAGCAGCGCACGGACCTCCTCCACCAATCCCGCGGCAAACATTTCTTCAACGCGGCGGTTGATGCGGTCGTACAGCCAGTCTCGCGGCGGTGCGAGCCAGCCGACCAGCGGAGGCCGATCGCCGGGGGCTAAGGGGGCCGCTTCCCGCTGCTGTCGGGAAAGCGGGATGCCGGTCAACTGATGGACTTCGAGTGCACGGATCACCCGCCGGATGTCGTGGGGATGCAGCCGCGCCGCCGTTGCCAGGTCGACTTCCTGTAACCGCCGATGCAGGGCCAGTTCCCCTTCTGTCCGGGCGAGGTCTTCCAGACACTGACGCACTTCCGGATCAGCCGGCGGCCCATCAAACACCCCGCGCAGAAGTGAGCGCAGGTAGAGCCCGGTCCCGCCTACGAAGAGGGGCGTCTTGCCACGCCCGAGAATCTCCCGGCAGGCGGCTTCCGCAGCGACCAGGTACTCGGCGAGGCTGTATTCCTCGTGGGGATCGAGAATGTCGATCAGGTGATGCGGAATCCGTTCGCGTTCGGCCCGGGACGGTTTCGCCGTGCCAATGTCCATGCCGCGATAAAGCGTCATCGAATCGAGGGCGATGATCTCCGCGCCGATTCGCTCGGCGAGTTCGAGTCCGACGGCACTCTTCCCGGCGGCCGTCGGGCCGGCCAGGATGAGACAGCGTCGCAGGAGATCGACCGGGATTCGCATTTTGCCGTATCGCTTTCTGAATCGCCCGATTCCGGGGCTGGTGTGGATCTGGTGTCTGGCCCCTGCTCCCGGCAACGGTTGAGCCCTCGCGGCACAAACATTGCTGATTTTGCCGGGGGTGGATGCAGCCGAACCGCCAGAGAGTCTTGCGAAATGAGGGTGGGCATCCTACAAATAAGGGACACGCGCCATCGCGGAGAAGGACACCGGCGGGGTTGCGTCTGCACGAATCATGCTCTCGACCCCTCGGAGAAATCAAGTCGCATGCCGCTGTTTGAGACCAGCATCACCCTGAATTGCTCTCCCGAAAAGGCGTTTGATTTTCTGATTGTTCCCCGCAATCACATGCGGATCAGTCCTCCGGAGATGGGACTGAATTTCATCGATCCGCCGGATCAGCTCACCCTGGGAAGCCAGTTCAGCTTCAAGGTGCAGAGTTATGGAATGGTTCAGCAGATCGTGCACGAAGTGACCGAACTGGAACGACCGTTTCGTTATGCAGAGCGGCAGGTGACCGGGCCATTGAAGGCGTGGTCGCACCTGCACCTGTTTGAGGCGACTCCCGAGGGGGGCGTGGTCATCATCGACCGAATCGAGTTTGAACCTCCCGGAGGGCTCGTGGGACTGCTCGTCAACGAAGCGAAGCTCCGCGACTCTCTTGAAGACGGCTTCTATCATCGGCACCAGGAGCTCAAGAAGCTGCTGGAAGTGAGCGCATGAACGATTCGCGATATCCAGCAGAACGGGCAGGCTCGGGCGTTCGCTCGAACGTGGGAACCTATCTGGCCCTGGCCGGGCTGCTGGTGATGGCCGCCGGGCTGCTGGCGCTGATGGCGTTCGTGAATATCGCGTTTTTCGGGGTGCTGATCGTCATCGTCGCCTTCTTCGGAATGGGACTCTTTCATTACGTGGTCTGGGGCTGGTGGCTGAGCAGTCTGCCGTCCGATGATGACGAAGTGATGCCGCCACTTTGAAGGGCTTGCGCTGCGCGGTTCCTGCCTGCGCCAGGAACTGTTTGACCGTGCCCGGGGCGTGTGCGAGAATGGGGCCTTCCACGGATTGATCCGCCCCGGGGTTCGCATTCATGCCTGAAGCGTTCATCCTCATTCCCGGTCGCACGAGCCGACAGGGAACCTCCCTCAACGAGGGGAAGTATACCGCCGAGTACCGCGACGAGATCAACACCCTGTTGATTAATCCCGTCGATATGCAGCGGCTCGGACTTCAGGAAGGAGACTTCGTGCGGATGTGGAACGAAGTCGGCGAAGTGACCGTCCCCTGCAGGTCCGCGAAGGATGAATGCCCGCCGGGGCTGCTCTTTATCAGCTACGGCGACAAGTCGAGTCGGCTGATGGGGGGCGAAACGCACGGCAGCGGCATGCCCACGAGCAAGGGACTCGACGTGTTCCTCGAAAAACACGCGGGCTGACCCGTTCCTCTCGTCGCCATATCCATTCCTGGCTCCCCGCCCTCTTGATTGCCCGCGTGATCGCAGGAGAGCCAGACGCAGTTCATTGAATCATTGAAGAGGCCGCGAAATGTGAACTTGTCCCGTTTCTCGAATCGCCGGTGACTCGCACGTTTTGATACAGCGTGATGCGTTTCGCAGTCCCCTGAGGAGTACCTCCGGATGAGCCTTGCCGAACAGCCGCCTGAAGCTCCCGCAGCGGAGCTGAAGATTGTGAAGGACGCCACCTGCACCTTTTGCGGCTGCGTCTGCGATGACATGGAGCTGACGGTCGAGAACAACCGCATCACAAAGGCGAAGAACGCCTGCGTGCTCGGCAAGGCGTGGTTCTTCAACCATCACATCGAAGACCGGCCGGTGGCGACGATTCGCGGCGAACCGGTCTCGATCGAAGCGGCAGTCGAGCATGCGGCCAATATCCTGCTGAACGCGACCTTTCCGATTACCTACGGGCTTTCCGACACGACCTGCGAAGCGCAGCGAATCGCGGTGGCGATCACCGACTGGATCGGCGGGACAATCGATACGACGACTTCGGTCTGTCACGGCCCCTCGGGAATGGCGTTTCAGGGTGTGGGTGAAGTGACCTGCTCCCTCGGCGAAGTGAAAAACCGGGCCGACTTTCTCATCTTCTGGGGCGGGAATCCGGCGGAGAGCCATCCCCGGCACTTCACCAAATACAGCCTGATGCCCAAGGGAGCCTTCCTCCCGAAGGGCCGCAAGGACCGCACCGCGGTGCTTATCGATGTCCGCAAGACGAAGAGCGCGAAAGCGGTCGATATCTTCCTGCAGATCAAACCGCGGAGCGACTTCGAACTCGCGTGGGCCATGCGCGGGCTCGCCGCCGGTGTAGAGATCGACCCGACGATCGAGCAGACGACCGGTGTCTCGCTGGATGCGCTCAAGGATGTCGTGGACCGGATGAAGGCGGCGAAGTTCGGCGTGATCCTCTTCGGCATGGGACTCACCATGACCCGCGGGAAGCACATCAACAGCGAAGCCGTGCTCGCCCTCGCCCGCGACATGAACAAGTACACCCGCTTCACGGCCAAGCCGATGCGCGGGCATGGCAACGTCACCGGGGCCGACAATGTGGTCTCGTGGTCGACCGGGTATCCGTTCGGCGTCAACCTGAATCGCGGTTATCCCCGCTTCAACCCGGGCGAGTTCACGACGTCCGATACGCTGGCGCGAGGCGAAGCGGATGCGGCACTGATTATCGCCTCCGATCCGATGTCGAACTTCAGTCAGCCCGCCCGCGAGCATCTGCAGAAGATCCCCGTGATCGTGCTGGATCCGAAGCTCAGCGAAACTGCACGTATCGCCGAGGTCGCCTTCACCACCGCGACCTACGGCATCAACGTGCCGGGGACGGTCTACCGGATGGACGATGTGCCGATCCCGCTCCGACCGGCGATCGAATCTCCCTATCCGAGTGATGAGCAGGTGCTCCGGGCGATCGAAACGCGGATTCGGGAGAAGCAGCTGGCGGCCAGACAATCTCGCGACGGAGACGCAATCCCTCACTGCCGACGTGTCTGACAATCGCCCCTGACAGGTTGTTGCCTCGGAGAGAGGATCTGTTCGCAGGCGGTATCTGCCTGTGTTAAAGTGTCGGCGGGCCGTGCCGATTGTGAAGGCGGCGCTCTCTCCCCGCAGTCTCTTTCGATGGATCTGATACGCCTGTGAGCCTCTTCAAGATTGCTGGCGGAACGGTTTACGATCCGAGGAACAACATCGACGGCGAGGTTCGCGATCTCTGGATCGAGAACGGCAGAATCGTGCCGGCCCCCAGCGATCCCGATCGCCGGCCCGACCGGGTGCTGAACGCCGAAGGGCTCTGCGTGATGCCGGGCGGCGTCGACATGCATTGCCATATCGCCGGGCCAAAGGTGAACGTCGCGCGGAAGATGATGCCCGACGACAAGCGTCTCGCCCCGAAGGTCATCCGCACACCGCTGACCCGCTCGGGTACGCTGGGGAGCGTCCCCAGTACATTCGCCACCGGCTATAAGTACGCGGGACTCGGTTACACCACCGCTTTTGACGCCGCGATTCCCGCGCTCGGGGCGCGACATGCTCACGAAGAATTTCAGGACACCCCGATCATCGACAAGGGGTTCTTCGTCCTGGTGGGAAACAATCATTACCTGATGGATCAACTCGGCAAGGGAGAACCCGAGCGGGTCAAGGCCTATCTCGGCTGGTTGCTGAATGCGACGAAAGGCTATGCCCCGAAGATCGTCAATCCCGGCGGCGTCGAGGTGTGGAAGCAGGGGGGCGGGAACGCGCACGGCCTTGACCAGGTGGTCGATCATTTCCATGTGACGCCGCGGCAGATCGTGGCGGGCATCGCGCAGGCGGCAGCCGAATTGAATCTCCCTCACCCCGTACACATTCACTGCAACAATCTCGGATTGCCGGGGAACTGGTCCACGACGCTCGAAACGATGAAGGCGCTCGAGGGGCGACGCGGCCACCTCACGCACATTCAGTTTCACAGCTATGACGGCAATCCCGATGAGCAGGGAACTTTCGGCTCCCGCGTTACGGAACTCGCCGACTACGTCAACACGCATGAGAACATCACGGTCGATGTCGGCCAGGTGCTCTTCGGCGAGACGACTTCAATGACGGGTGACGGGCCGCTCGGTTACTTCCTGCACAAGCTCGCGGGGCGGAAATGGTTCTCCGGCGATACCGAGATGGAATCGGGCTGCGGAATCGTGCCGATCACCTACAAGGACAAGAGCCTCGTCCACGGGCTGCAGTGGGCGATCGGCCTCGAATGGTATCTGCTGATGCAGGATCCGTGGCGCGTCGCGATGAGCACCGATCATCCGAACGGCGGCTCATTTCTGGCCTACCCGCAGATCATCGCGCTCCTGATGGACCGCACCCGCCGCGAAGAAGCGATTGCCCGGCTGCATCCGAAGGTTCGCGAACGCTGCACGCTGGCCGACCTGACGCGGGAATACACGCTGAACGAGATCGCGATCATTACGCGGGCCGCGCCGGCACGGATGCTGGGACTCCCGAACAAGGGGCATCTCGGCGTGGGGGCTGATGCGGACGTGACGATCTACACTCCGGATCCCGACATCCAGAAGATGTTCGAACTGCCGCGATATGTGATTCACGGAGGCGAAATCATTGTCGAGCAGGGGGACATCCGCGTGAATAAAGAGGGCAAGCTGCTGCATGTTGCCCCCGGGTGGGATGAGGATCACCTCGACGACATCCGCGACTGGTTCGAGAAGTACTACACGATCCAGTTCGCCAATTACCCGGTGGATGAACATTATCTCCGGGCACACGAAGTCGTCAGGTGAACCGAACGCCGGTTCACCCGACGGGGTCTGCGGACCTGCGCTGTCGATCCGCTGCTACTTCGTAAGCTCCCAGCCGCCGACGGTCAGCTGGAGTCCCGTGTGCCCGGCGTACTGGTCGTAGACACTCTCCATCTCTTCGATGGAATCGAAGAAGCCGACGATGAACGCGGCACTGAATGACTCACCCGCCTGAATCGGGCGGCCGCCGAACTCTTCGATCATGCAGACATAGCCCCGCTGGTGACACCAGGCTTCCGAGACAATGCCCGGTTCGAGCGTCATCCCCGCCAGCCAGGGCCCGTCCTTCCCGGTCTGCGGATCGCGGACGCGGTAGGCGCGGATCATCCGTTTGGGAACCTCATCGCGGTCGCGGCGATAGTTGAACTTCTCGTCCGGTGCGAAGTTCTGCAGGAACTCGCTCGCCGGTATCCGGCCGTGATAGCTCAGGAAGACTTCGCTGAAGCTGTCCCCCTGTTTGTGTTTGATATGGCCCGGCATGTCGAGCCGCAGAAACATCGCGTCACTCGAATTGACGGTGGTGATTTTGTCGCTGGAGATGAAGTAGCGTTTCCCCGCGGGAAACACGAGCAGCTGCTCCCAGCGTGAGCCGGTCTTCTTTCCCGGCGCGGCGGTCCTGTACTGAAACGACTGCTTGGCCGCGAGGAAGTCTCTCCCGCGGATCACCTGCGGATCGAGCTGTTTCGCCTGCGTGCAGATCTGCGGACCTTCAATCGAACGCTTCGCGGTCTTGCCGTGATATTCGTTGTTGAACCGGTAAACGAGCTCGGGATCGAGTTTGTCGCGATACGCCTCGTCACTGCCCGGTTCCATGATCCAGTCAATGATATCGAGCCCGAAGCCGATATCGCGAAAGCCGGTCTTCTTGTCGAGAAACGAGTTTCCCTTGATGCCGGTGACGTACCCCTTCTTGCGGATCTTCGCTTCGATCTCGGGCGAGGAGATGGTGATCTCCTCCTCATCCTCCTGGACCGTGAACTGAGCGCGGGCGAGACTGGCGGATGAGGTCAGCAGCATCGCCGCCGACAGCAGACAGATCGCAATGCGGGGCATCGATGTTCTCCCGGAAGTGCTGGAACGTGGAAACACACGGCTTTGACGCACAGGCTCTTCGCCGGACCTGTCAACGTTCTTTGTCACAGCAGACGATGGAAGCCCGGCGGATTCAGTTTCACGGGATCAGGCGCAGACGCTGCGGATTTCCGCAGGCATCTCCGCAGCGCCAATGGACGTGAGCGTCTCCCACAGCGGGATCACGTTCATCCCCACTTCCGAAGCATGCTCCGATTCGGGAAGGTGGAAGAACGCAATGGCAAGGATCAGATAGACCGCCAGGAGCAGCAGCCCCTCCATCCAGTTCGATTCTCCGTCGAAGGCGACCATGCCCACGACCATCACCGAGACGACAACCGCCACCACTTCCAGCATGCTGAAGGCGAGGTTCAGTCGCGGGAAGCCGGGGAGATAACTGAGAAAGACCAGTACCGGAGCAACGAACAGGGCAATCTGCAATGCCGAACCGACAGCAATCTGGAAGCTCAGATCCATGCGGTCTTTCAGGGCGACAAGAACCGCGCTCGAGTGTTCGGCGGCATTGCCGACAATCGCCACGACGATCACACCGACGAACATTTCGGTCAGCCCGATCGCCTGCCGGGCTTCCTCGATCGCGCCGACGAGCAGCTCGCTCAGAATCGCGACGACCACGGTGGCCCCGAGCAGCACGCTCACGGCCTTTCGCGTCGACCAGTGCTCATGAACGTCATGGGCCTCGTGCAGTTCCTGCCCCTCGACCGCCTGCCGGCCCGCGTAAAGGTGCTTGTGCGTCCGCAGGCTGAAGAGCAGCATCAGCGCATAAACGACGAACAGGACGATGGAGATTTCGAGACTCAGTTCCTGCTCGTTTCCCTTCTGGTGGAAGATCTCGAGGTGCGCGTGATAGACCGCCGGGACCAGCAGGCCGATCGCCGACAGCGCCAGGAGTGTTGCCGACATTCCCGCTGCGGTGGGATTGAACTGCTGTCGGGGAAATTTGGTTCCCCCCGCAAAGAAACTCAACCCGAGGACGAGCAGAATATTGCCCAGGATACTTCCGGTGATCGATGCCTTGACCACCTCGACCAGTCCGCGATGCAGGGCAAACGCGGCGATGATCAGCTCGGCGGCATTCCCGAACGTCGCGTTGAGCAGCCCGCCGATCCCCGACCCCAGTCGGTCAGCGAGCATTTCGGTGCTTCTTCCCATCAGCCCGGCGACGGGAATGATGGCGATGGAGGAAGTCACGAAAATCCAGATCGCCGGCGCTCCGGTGAAATCAAGAACGAGTGCGATCGGAAACAGCACAAGCAGCCACAGCAGCGGATCGACCTTGCGGAGGTTCATGGAGGGCTCCCGGGGGCGGTGTGACGACAGTCGATCACAATAGCCCGGCCAATCGCGAAAGGCAATTTTTTCATTTTGCAAATTGCCGACGCGCTCCTACCTCTGCACACCACGCGAGAATCAGCTTCCGCCTTCTTCGGTACAGGCGCGGACGACGCGCTCAATCGCGTCCAGCGTCTCCGCAGCATTCAGCAGCGAGGTGTCGATGTGGACGGCATCCTCGGCGGGCTTCAGCGGCCCGACGGCCCGCTCCTCGTCGCGGCGGTCGCGCTCCGCCTGTTCGGCGAGCAGTGTTTCCAGCGAGACTTCTTCACCGCGGGCGCGAAGATCGAGCTGCCGGCGAATCGCGCGTTGCCGCGGGTCAGCCGTCAGGAAAATCTTGCACTCCGCATCGGGGAAGACGACGGTTCCCTGATCGCGCCCCTCGGTCACCACGTTTCGCCCGGCGGCGGCTTCTCGCTGCAGATCGACCAGCAGCGCACGGACTCGCGGATTCGCGGCAACGCGCGTCACTCCGCGCGTGACTTCCGTCGTACGGATGGCCCGCGTGACCTCGCGGCCGTTCGCGAAAACGCGTGTGTCATCGAAGCGGATCTCGACCTGTTTCGCCACGGCTTCCACCGCCGCTTCGTCCTGTAGATCGATCCCCTGCTCCTGACACAGGAGCGTCACGACCCGATACATCGCGCCGGTGTCGAGAAAGTCGAAACCGAGACGCTGAGCCAGGCCGCGGGCGGCGGTGCTCTTTCCCGATCCTGCAGGGCCATCGATTGTGACGATCATCGGAAGCGTCTTGGCTGGAAACAAAATCTGTCGCACTTGAATACTGCTCGGTTCTGCGTGTGCCGATGACTCGGGAAGCAGACGGTTGTCAGACGGATCAGGCAAAACGAATTTCCACATCAGCGATTTCGTACGCGGTGAGGTCGATCGTAACGACGTCTCCTTCCACCGTCAGGTCGCAGATGGTGCGCCCCTGAAAATCCCGCTGGCGGGCACTCACTGGTGTTCGGAAGCACCGCAGCTGCGCCCGGATTGGACGCCCTTCGGTCTCCAGCAGCCGCACCGCAACTCCCGGTCCGTTGACGGGGGCCGTGTAGTCATGCCGATCCCACAGATCGACGTGCTCCGGCGGCTCGGCCTGGAGGCCGAGGATCCGCGTGATCTGCACGTTTCGCGCATTCAGATGGAAGAACCATCCCGAATCTCCGGTCCGCGGAGGCCCGCCGGCGGTCGGCACCAGCGCCACCGGAGCAAGCGCATCGAGCGCGGCCTGCATCGGATAGTTCTGGTCGATCGCCACGACAAACTGAAAGCGGCGGCGGGTCTCTCCCGCGACAACGAGAATCGAATCGACCATCCGCTCGCCCGTTTTGCGATGGTACGGCTGGCCGAGATTCAGAATCGTCGTCCGCTGCTCTTCGGTCGCGATCTCCAGGTAGTGCGGGCTTTCGTAACGCTGCTCCTTGATCTCCTGTGCCCCCATCATCACCGAGCGGGTCACGGCGGCGGTACTGTCGTTCCAGGCAAAACGGACCGCGTAATAGTTGCTCCAGGGATCGCCGTCGGGCTCGTGTGTGATGTCGAGTTCAATGTCGATCTCGACGACCGGACGGCCGCGCCAGACGCGGTACGTCTGCCGGAAGCCGGCCAGTTTCCTGCCGTTCGTCTGATCGATCAACTCGCCAGTCGTGACGATCTCCCCGAGTGCCGGGCCCGCACAGGTCACCTCGGACGAGGTGACCTGCATCTGGCTGTAGAAGGTACGGATTTCTTCCTGGTCTTCTTCGCCGCCGCGGACGATCCGCCGCTCACGCGGGAAGCGGAAGGCAAGCTGCTGGCTGAGCCGGTTGGGACTGCGGCCGTACCCCTTGATCTGCCCGATCCCGCCGGTCTGCTCGTTCAGATAGACCTCGAAGAACTCGTTCCGCAGGACATTCGGCTCCGCCATCGGCACACTCGCGGCGCGAGTGCCGCCCGCGCCGGCGGGCGAGGATTTCGGCAACCAGACGAATCCCGAACCCGGGACGCTGAGCGTGGCGAACTTCCGCTGCTCGTCCCACTGCACGAACTTCACATGGCCACCGATGCCGGGGGGCGACTGCAGCTCATTCAGCGGGACACTCACCGTGCGGGGAAACGCCAGCGTATTGATGACGAGAAGACCCGGCTCCTTCCCGCCGCCGCTCGTGATCAGCTCGGAAAGCTGACGGGCCGCGCTGGTGAAGAACTCATCGAGCCGCGTATCCGCGGCCTGCACGCGCTCCGCGTCGGCGTCGGGTTCCGCCTGCTCGATCAGCCGTTCGGTTTCGGGATCGAGGGCATCGGCCACCGACTGGCCGATCAGCGCCGCCCGCATTCCGCGCATCCACTCCGCCGTGTCGAACTTCTGCCGTCGGACGAAATGATTCGTGAAGCGGCTGATCGGATCGGCCTCCTGCCGGGCGACTGCCTGGACCAGGAACGGGGCGAGATATTCATTCGCATTATACGCGGACAGCCGGCCCGCACTGTCGGTGTGCTGGAAGTAATCGTCGAGAGTAATGAAACGCCCGAGAACCGGCGAATAGTTGTACATCCGCCGCAGGTCGTCGAAGAACGGCGACTTGACCTCCGGCCAGCGGGCAAACAGAACCGCGGCGACGTGATCGTTGTCCATCGATTCCGCCATGCGGAGCGGAAACCGCAGATACGAGTTGGCCCCTTCCGCGGCAAGCGGGATGCGGGAAATCCCGTCGATGACGCTGCCGTTCGGCCCTTCCCAGCGGATCTTGCTGTACTCCATGTCGGGGTAGAAGCCATCGTCCAGAGCGACGTGCATTCCTCCGAGATAGCCGAATTTCTGCAGGATCTGCGGCAATTGCGGGAACAGCCCGTATCGTCGCCGGCCCCAGACCGTCGGTTGCCGGCCCAGCACCTGGCGGAAGAGTTCGCGTCCCGCGGCGAATTGCCACAGGACCGATTCGAGCGGCAGCAGCGGCGTGGGAGCCTCGCGAAGTTCCCCGCCGATCAGGTCGACCGAGCCGCGCTCCCACGCTTCGCGGAGCGGCGGCAGAACCTCGGGATGCTCGCGCGAAATCTCTTCCAGCGCCTCGGCAGCGACCAGGATGTTGAGCGGCTTCATCTGCCGCAAAGCCGTCGTCAGGTGCTGATCGGCCAGCCGGGGAATCAGCAGACACAGGTCGATCAGGTAGCAGTCGACCGGATAGAAACGTTCGCGGGCTTCGGTGAGGACGTCGAAGCAGGCGCGCAGGCGGGTGCGGGCGGTCTCGGCATCTCCCGCACAGGCGGCATTGGCCGCGGCGACCGCTTCCCGCTGGAGGTGCACCTCATCCAGATTGCTGAAGTGCCGCATGTGCCGGGTGAGCAGCTCAACCTGCAAATAGCAGAAGCCGAGCGCGAGGAAGTCGGCAGCCAGGTCCGGATCGAGTGCAGGGGTCGGTTCGAGCGGAGCAATCGCCTCGGCGATCATCGCCTCACGATCGCTGCCATTGGTAATCACGACCGAACCGTCATTGCGTGCCCGTTCGATCCAGCCGGCCGGAATCAGGTCGGCGGTGTTGCTGGGCACGAGAATGAGCCGCTTCTCGGTGATCTCGGGAGGATCGTCGGCCCGGTGCCAGCGGGGGACGACTCCGGCGGCGGCGATGAGCTGCGGGTGCCACGGAATCACCCACGAGTTCAGCAGCGAGGCTGCCTCCGCGTCCGGAAGCTCGGTGGGGAAGTCCTCGAGACTGTGACACGGAATCAGAACAATCAGGTCTTCGTAGGCCATGCTTGCAGTTCGCTCGTCTCAGTGACCGGAGGCGGAGAGACCTTCATTCCCCGAATCTGCACCATCATAACGGGACAAGGGAGATTACCGTAGTGTGGAGAGCTTCCTGAGCGGACATCCTCCGGAGCGGCCCCCGACGAGTTTCGCCGGGCCGCAGAACCGGCAGAATCGCCTCGGCCGGAATCGACGCCGGGCGGTCCATGGCGTATCATTCAGGATACCGTTCCGGACTCTTTCTGAAGATTCCGGGAACTTTCTCGAAATCTCCCGCGTCCCATCGTGTGAGCATATCGAAAGACCGGGCAATCGCACCTGCGTGCCGGTCGGGGGCAATCGCCCGTAAATCCGGTCCGCGGCCCGATCTTGCGGTCCTCTCCCCCCCTCTAATTCGATCATTTCACTGGTAAACAGGCGAAACAGCACGAGGCGGGTGCTTTTGAGTTGACTGTATTAGAAATGCTGTGATAGCTTACTCTTAGCACAACTTCAGAGGGAAACTTGCCGATTTTTCCCGGCTGCTGTCAGGGTGATGGCGTAAAGAAAGATCGGTCGTCTTGCGCCACAGCCTCTGATCTGCGGAAAAAGCGGCTGAAGCGCGGCGGACAAGTTCAATCCGGTTCCGGATTCCTGTCTGAACAGCCGTTCGCGTCGACCACCTCGCACGTCCCACACAATTCGTTTAGAAAATCCGCAACGGCCGCTTGGTTTGGCGTGGCGGATAAGGAGACTTGCTCCGATGGCTGAGAGGTCAGCAGTTTGGGGAATTGATATTGGTCAGGCCGGATTGAAGGCGATTCGCCTCCGGTATGCCGAAGCGTCCGAGCAGGTCATCGCCGTTGCGTTCGATTACGTTCCGCACCCGAAGATCCTGAGTCAGCCCGACGCAGTTCCCGACGAACTGGTCCGTCAGGCGCTGCAGACGTTCCTCTCGCGGAACGACACCAAGGGCGACCTGCTGGCGATTTCGGTTCCCGGGCAGACGGCACTGGCACGTTTCATCCAGTTGCCCCCCGTGGAGTCGAGCAAGGTCGGCGAAATCGTCAAGTACGAGGCCCGGCAGCAGATCCCCTTCGCCCTCGAAGATGTGATCTGGGATTACCAGACCCTCGGCAGCGGCATCGAAGAGGGGGGCTATCTCCTCGATGCCGAAGTCGGCCTGTTTGCCATGAAGCGCGAACAGGTCCAGCAGCACCTGCGGCCGTTCACCGAGGCCCGCTGCGAAGTCGAGTTGATCCAGATCGCTCCGCTCGCGCTGTACAACTTCCTCTGCTATGACCGGATGGGCATTCGGCTCGACAGCGACCCGTCGGACTCCAACGAGCATACGATCGTCCTCGACATGGGGGCCGACAACACCACGCTGCTGGTCTCGAACGGCCAGAAGATCTGGATCCGCAACGTACCGATCGGCGGGAACCACTTCACGCGGGCGCTGACGAAGGAAATGAAGCTGACCTTCGCCAAGGCCGAGCATCTCAAGTGCAATGCGACGAAGTCTCCCGACCCGAAGGCGGTCTTCCAGGCCCTGCGGCCGGTCTTCAACGACTACGTGTCGGAAATCCAGCGGTCGATCGGCTATTTCTCGAGCGTCAATCGCGACGCGAAGATCAAGGAAATCCTCGGGGTCGGCAACGGGTTCAAGCTTGCCGGTCTGCAGAAGTTCCTGCATCAGAACCTGCAATACGAAGTCGAGCGGGTCGAGACCTTTGATGCCCTCGCCGGCGATGCGGTGCTGAACACGCCTCTCTTCCAGGAGAACATTCTCACCTTCACGGTTCCTTACGGGCTCGCCCTGCAGGGCCTGAAGCTGACGCGTATCCACACCTCGCTGCTGCCGCAGGAGATCAAGACGGCCCGCATGATCCGCCGCAAGAAGCCACTGGCGGTTGCCGCCTCGGGGCTTTTGCTGGTGGGTCTGGCGACTTCGGCGTTCGGGATGGCGATGGCCACGAGCACGGTCAGCGAAGAGCGCTGGAAAGATGCCCAGCAGAAGGCCGACCAGGTCGCCTCGCAGGCCAGCTCGCTCAAGAGCAGCTACGATCAGGCGGAAGGTCGCAACAAGGAGCTGCGTGAGAAGGGGAACTTCCTGGTCGCGCCCGCCGACGGACAGATGCACTGGGCCGAAGTCTACAAGGCCATCAACGAGTCGCTGCCGCGCGACGTCGGCGAGCAGCTGGACACGACCGACATCCGCAAGAAGAACCGGATCAGCCTGCACCAGATCACGGTCAAGCGGCATACCGATCTGAGCCAGTGGTTCAACACGCTCCGCTCGGCGCAGTTCATGTTGGCTGAGGACAAGGCGAATCCGCCCACGGGCCCGGGGTATGTCTTCACTCTCACCGGCCGGCATTATCATGACGAGAAGAACAAGGAGAACGTCCTCTACGTTCGCGACACGCTGCTGAAGAACCTGCAGCAGTGGACTGTCAACAACGTCCCCGTCGGCCAGTTGGGGATCTCCCACGCGGCGATTACGTCTTCGTCGGTGGCGATGATCGACTACTATCCCTTCGGCAAGCCGACACAGCAGGCCGGCATGGATCCCGCCGCGGCTCCGATGGTCGGAGGGTTTGTCAATAACCGGCCGCGGCCGATGGCCGTGGCTCCAGGGGCCAACGAAGTTGTCAACGAGCGGAAGCCGATCGTCATTCCGGAGACCAACTTCACGATCGAGTTCGTCTGGCGTGAGACGCCCGCCTCCGAGCGGTTGCCCACACGCCCGACGGCGGAAGGGGCCGGCGGCGAAGGAGCCGCGGTCGATCCCGCAGCCGGAGCCCCTCCGGCGGATCCGGGCATGCCGTGAACCTGAGCGGCCAGCAGTCTCCGACCGCGTCATCGCGAACGATCTCCGATGCAATTTGATGCAGACACGAACAGTCGAGTGAGTCTGATCCATGGATAAACTGAAGCCCCTGCTCGTCCACCGCTTCTGGATTCTGACCGGGTTGGCGCTGCTCCTTCCCATCGTGGGATGGTGGCTGGCGACCGGCGCGATGGCGCAGAACTATTCAGAACGCGAGTCGTCCATCCAGCAGTCGTTCAGCAAGGTGCCGCCGCTCGCGCCGCACCCGAACGACAACTGGACGCGTCCGCTGAACGAGCAGAACATGCAGGAAGAAAGCAAGATCGTGCAGACGCACGACCTGCTCTGGAACAACCAGCTTCCGCTGATGACCTGGCCGGAGAACGTCGCCGGCACCATGGCGGGGATTCCATTTCGGGGGGACATTCCCGACCAGGAGCGGCTGCTCTACCGGACCAGCTATGATGTCGAGCTCTACAACACCTGGCAGATCGTAAATCCGATCATCGACGGAGTCGGGGTGGTCGATTTTCCCCTGGAGGGGATTCATTCCGACAACTGGGGAAGCTCTTTCGTCCCGCCGACCTCCGAGCAGATGTGGAACTCCCAGGAAGACATCTGGCTCACGCGCACGGTGCTGCAGGCGATCGCCAACGTGAACTCGGACGCCGCACAGCAACTCGACGCCGAGATCCGTCAGATTACGACCCTCTCGCTTCACGGCGGAAACCGTAACCCTCCGCAGGCGGGAGGAGGCGAGGACTCCACGATGGACCCGACCGCCGGCGGAACCCCCGAGATGACCGGTTTGGGGGGCATGATGATGGGCGGGCAGCAGCGTGGTGCGGCCACCGCGTCGTTCAATCCCGCCGAAGAGTTCGGGCCCGACACGGACACCTCGGCCTCGGGCGATACGGAGGCGGCCGTCTCTCCCGACGATGTGACGGCCCTGGGGGGTGGAACTCCGGGAGGCCGGCAGGGGGACCGCCGGCGCCGTTATATCGATGAGTTCGAGCAGTACAAGACCCGCGGGTTCTATCTGGAAGTGGTCATGGATCATAACCGGGTACCTGACCTGCTGGTGGAACTTTCCAATTCTCCCTGGCCGATTCGTATCACGCGCGTCCAGCAGGTCTCGCGGGATAACTCGGGATCGTCGGTTGTCGGGGCCACGAATCCGGGGCCGGGGCGTCGCAGCAGCCGTCCGCGGCCTGGTCTCGGCCGGCGGGCTCCCGGTGGCGGAGCGCTCGCTCCGGTGCGTCAACCCCGCCGTCCCAATCTCGGCGGCATGGAGACGGGGAACACCGACGCGAACGCGGCAGCCATGGCCGATCCGTCCCTCGCCGATGTGGCGATCAGCGGAATCATCACGATCTACTATCCGCCCAAGCGGGAAGGCATGTCCGAGGACGGCAGCGCCGATCCCGGTGCGGCACCTTCCGCGGAACCGGGGCCGGCCGATCTGACCAACGCCGTTCCCCCGGCCGATCCCGCGGCCATGACCGATCCGGCCGCGGCGGACCCGACCGCTGTTGATCCGGCGACGGGCGCCCCGTTGCCTGCAGAAACAGCGGCTCCGGTCGATCCCAATGCACTACAGACGACTCCCGCACCGGGGGCGCCTGCGGGGAATGCAGGCCCGCCCGGTAACCCGCCCGCGGCACCGGGCGCGGCTCCAGGAGCAGCGGAGACCGCACCGACCGATCCCGCGGGAGCGACAGCTCCACCGGGAAGCCCCTAGCGGACAACTGGAGTATCGGGAACGGATTATCAGGTTCCCGACGCTCGCTTCGGGTGAATGACAACGACATCACAACGTGGGGACGAATCCCCGGGAACCACATTCCGATAGATCGCGGTCGGACGACCGCAGGCCGGTCCCGACCTGATCGGCTGGCCAGCAAGGAACGGGTGATGAAGAATCTCACAGCCAAGCTGAAGGGCCTGGACTACAAGCAACTCGCGCTGCAGCACGGCGAGAAAGCGGGTTTCGGCCTTGTCGTGCTGATTGTCCTCCTTGCCCTCTGGTCGACGCAGTGGACCGGCATCGACAAGAAGCCGCTCGAACTCGAGAATGCCGCCCAGGCGTCCGCGAAAAACCTGACGCAAAGCGACTGGCCCGAAGAGAAGCGCAAGGAGTTCGGCCCCTCCGACTATCTGCAGCGCGCCATGGCGATGCTCCAGCCGCGTTCCGGCAACGAGTATCTGTATGCGACCGCGATGTATCATCCGCTGTATCCGATGAAGGAGCCGATCCGCGAGCCCGACTTCCGTCCGGTCGAGAACCTGATGGCTCAGACAGGGCGGGTGATCATCAAGAAGCGGCCGCCCGGTTTTGGCAATCTGGCCCAGGCCGACCCGCTGGACGTCGCCGACCCCGCCGAGATTCAGCCGGCCAATCCGCAGTTGCCGAACAATGCGAACCCGCAATTCGTCCGGCGTGATGCGATGGCGGGGGGAGCCGGTCGCGGGGGTGACATCGCTCCGGGGGGAGCTCCGTTTGCGGCAGCACCGGCTGAGGTGCCCGGCATCGCCCCGGACGGCATGGCGACTGACGGCGGCATGAACCCGGCGGCCGGTACGGCCGAGGGGCGGCGGTTCGTCTCCGTGACGGGAATCGTTCCGCTCCGCAAGCAGATTGACGCCATTGCCCGCGCGCTGAACATTGAGAACCTGGCCGATGCCTCGGCTCTGGTGGAATACACGGACTTCAAGATCCAACGACAGAAGGTCGTCGCCGGTGCTGATCCGTGGGCGGGCCCCTGGGAAGATGTGAACATCGAAGTCGCTCTGGAGCTCCTGACGGAGGTCGAGGAGTTTGATATCGATGTTGTCGATCCGGGCGTTACCGACCCTGTGTTCACGATGCCCCTGCCGATGCTCGCCTACGGCGTCTGGGCCGACCGGGCTTCGCACCCCGACCTGAAGAACTTCCAGTTGTCCAAGGAAGAGCAGGAACAGGAACGCCTGCTGAGCGAAGCGGTCCTCAACGAGGCCGCCGAGATGGGCGAGGAGTTCAATGAGGAATCGTCGGCAAAAGGGTTCGCCGCCCTGCAGTACAACATGCGTGACATCCGCAGTCGCGTGCTCAGCAAGAAGCGTCCGGAGGAACTGATCGCGAACACGGCGCGGCAATATGGAATGCAGGTCGCTCCCGGAGCGCCGGGCGGACGGATGCTCGGCGGAAACTTCCAGGCGCGCATGGCCGCGGTCGGCCGTCTGCTGCTCTTCCGCTACATCGACTTTGACGTGGCTCCCGGCGAAGCCTATCGCTATCGCGTCAAGCTCGAACTCAAGAACCCGAATTTCGGGGCGAACCTCGCGGAAGTCGTCGATCCGTCCGTCGCCGCCGGCCCCACCCGCGAGACCGACTGGAGCGAGCCGACCAATCCGGTCGTCGTCGCCGAAGACGTGCAGTACTATCTGGCGAACGTCGATCATCGCCCCGGCCGCAACTACGGCAACGCGTACCTGTCCATCTTCCAATGGGATCCGCAGTTCGGCACCTACATCAACAATGATGCCCTGGCGGCGACGTTCGGCCAGTTCATCGGCGGTCTGGCGAAGTCGTGGCGGCTCGATGTCGCCACGCCAAGTCTGACCGAAGTGGATGACGCGGCCTTCGCGACGCGGGACATCCTCGTCGATACGCAGCCGGCTCCCTACGTGGTGCTCTCCGAACATCCCGACCTGAACCTTAAAGGCCGGATGTCGACCGCACGACCCGAGAAGATTGAAGTGATTCCCGACGAAGCCGCCATCGTCAACCGCTACGGCGAGTTCGTCACTTACGACAATGTTTCGCAGGCAAGTGCGAAGACGCGGATGCAGTATCTCGTCGAGAACGAACGGGCCCCATACGCCGACTTGAAGAACAAGCCGCAGGATGGACAGTCCCGCCTCGACCAGATCTATGACGAAGCGTTTGCGGCTCCGGAGATGATGGAAGAACAGCCGCGACGACGCGGCAACCCGATCCGCCGCCGCCGCGGTGGCGGAGGAGCCATGGGAATGCCGTAGGCGGAAGCTGGAGCTTTCGCGTCCGACGCTTCAAGACGACACAACCGGGCACGGGCTGGCAGCAGTTCGTGCCCGGTTCTTTCTTTGAATCTCCCCCGGAAGCGGACACCGTCGCAGACAGCGCAATGGTGCTGCGATACTCGACGCGGCTCTCGCATTCCGGCGGTGGGCGGGAAGCAGCGGATCGTTCAGACGGTTCCGTTCTGAGCCGCGGGGAGCGTCCCCTGCCCCGTCGCGGAATCAGCCTCAGCGGAAGCACAGCCGGCGGTCGCAGCACTCACCGTTGATGTCGTGGAGAGCCGGATTGCGGAATCCCGCCCGTCGAGGATCAGTTCCCGCATCTCGGCAGCGATGAAGAACGATCCGGTCACACAGATCAGATCCTCCGGCCCCGAGAGGCGGCAGGCGAGCTTCCAGGCCGCTCCCGGATCGTGGGCCATGTGGACCGGCAGATCGCTCAGCGAGCGGGCCAGTTCGAGCAGTTGCTCCGCCGCGAGAGCCCGTGGGTTGTTCAGATAGCTGGTGAGAATCACCGTGTCGAATCGCGGCAGCAGCTGTCGCAACATCCCGGCGACATCCTTGTCGCGGGTCGCGGCAAAGACGAGCGTCCGTGCCCGCGGAGCGAAGTCACTCTCCAGCGTCTCCAGAAGCGCCCGAATCGAGGCCCAGTTGTGCGCGGCATCGACGACGATGGTCGGGCGCTCCTGCAACACTTCGATCCGCGCCGGCCAGTGAACCTCCTGCAACCCGCGGCGAAGTGCCTGCTCCTCCACGCACCAGCCGGCATCGCGCAGCCGCTCGATCACAGTGACCGCCAGGGCCGTGTTGTGCGCCTGATGAGCGCCGCGAAGCGGAACCGGAAGTGCGTCAAGCGAACATTCGCCGCAGCGGTAATTGATCGTGCGTTTGACGATTCCCGCCGTGGCGGCCGATTGGTCTGTCGCCGTTGTAAAGTCGAAGTCCCGCCCGCGCTGAAACAGCGGTGCGCCCCGCTCGCGGCTCACCTGCTCGATGACTCGAAGTGCCTCCGGGTGCAGCGCCCCGCTGACCACCGGCACCCCGGGCTTGATGATGCCGGCTTTCTCGCCGGCAATCTGTGAGATTTCATTGCCTAGCAACTGCGTATGATCGCGGCTGATACTGGTGATCACGCAGACAGCCGGCCGGCAGACGTTCGTCGAATCGAGCCGCCCACCGAGCCCCACTTCCAGCACAGCAAGCTGCACTCCCTTCTGTGCGAAGTACAGCCACGCCATCGCGGTCGTGATCTCGAAGTACGTCGGATTCATCTCCTCCGGGCACCGATCGAGAAGCGCGACCGGTTCCACCATCCGGTTGACGAGCGCGACCACTTCATCGGAAGTGGGCATCACTCCGCAGACGGTCATCCGCTCCTCGAAAGCGGAAATGTGCGGCGAGGTAAAAAGACCGGTGACATACCCCGCTTCCGAGAGGACGCGGGCCACCATCGCCGCGGTCGAGCCTTTGCCCTTTGTCCCCGCGATATGCACCACGGGGATCTGCTCGTGCGGATTTCCCAGCAGTTCCAGCAGCCGCTGCATCCGGTTCAGCTTGAAATCGCCGACCGAGTAGGACTGGCTGGGGACCCGTTCGTAATTGATGCGGGCGTAAAGGTATTCGACGGCTTGTTCGTAGGTTTCGAGAGGTCGCGGCATTTCAGTCGAGTTCCCGGATCCTCAGGTTCCGGAACTCGACTCGCAGCGGACCGCCGCTGTGCACCTGCACGGCGATGATCCCCTTTTTCGCAATCCCTGGATCCGGTTCGTGATAGTCAACGGTCGTAAAGTCATTGATCTTGAGCACGACATGATCCCCCCGGGCCCGGATCGTGTACGTGTTCCAGTCGTCTTTTCGCAGATGCTCGTTCAATTCAGGCGGTGCCTGGACCAGCACCTTGCGGCGGCGGTGCTCGTCGTACAGACAGCCCCAGTAACTCTCGCCAATGTCGGCCTGATAGCCTTCCACCTCGCTGCTGCCGGGATCGCGCTTCGAGCGGAACTGGATTCCGGAGTTGCCCTTGCCGTCGCGAAGCCGGAATTCGAGCCGCAGTTCAAAATCGCCGTATTCCTTCCGGGTGGCGAGGAATTCGTTCTGTTTGATTCCCGGCGAGTCGCCGACGATCTTCCCGTCTTCGACTTTCCAGAGCGTGAGATCCCCTTCCCAACCACTCAGGTCCTTGCCGTTGAAGATCCGCACGAATCCGGGCTCAAGTGCAGTTTCCTCAGCATGCGCGGCAGCCCCCATCGCCAGGCAGAGAAACACGAGCAGCAGACACCAGGAACCGCGGCGGGCGCGCAGGACGGACGTCGACATATCGCCTCCTCAAATGCAGATTCCGGAAAGGGGGGGAACGAACCGGTGCCCGGCCCGGCCAACACGCCGGGATTTCCCGAGTATACCCGCCCCCCCGTTCGTGTACACTGTGCGTCACAGGTGTATTATCACAGGTGTATTACAGATCACTCACCCGAGGCCGCTGGTCTTGAATTTTCACCAGTCGGGCTCCACACTGCGCGGAGTGGCGGTGCGCTGGGGGACGGATCTGTTCCCCGAACGATTGCACCGGTTCTCAATTCGTCAAGGGCCATGTCTGGCAGTCGGAGGAAACGCGCGATGAGTCTGCTCGATGTCGTTGTTTCGCAATGGGAATGGAACCGCAGCCGTACGCTCGCCCTGCTGGACGACATCGCCAAATGGGATAATCCACAGGCCATCCTCGGCTGGAGACCGGGGCCGGGGCGGGCTCATATCGCCTGGCAGTTGATGCACATCGGCGTCACCGAAGAACTCTTCGCAACCGAGCGGCTGGTCGGAACAGTGGCGGCTTATCCCGACCTCATCCCGCGATTTCGCGGCGGCAGCACGCCGGATGACGACATCCCCGCCCTCGACCGCATCCGCGACGTGCTTGAAGGGAGCCGGACGCATCTGCTGCAGACCCTGAGCACATTGACCGAGGCCGATCTCGACCAGATCCCGCCCGCGCTCCGCGAACGGGGATGGACCGTCGCCCGGATCCTCGAGGTTCTCACCTGGCACGAGCCGCATCACCAGGGGCAGGCCCATCTGACTTTTAATCTGTGGAAAGCCGCCAATGCCTGACGGGGGGCACCGCCACCATGGACGTCACGATCTACTACTGCCGGGCCTGTCATCTCGAAGCTCCCGCGCGGGAGATCGCCGCGGCCCTTGAACGTGACCTGGGACTCACGGCGAACGTGCGTCCCGGCTTCTGGGGAACCTTCCGCGTCGAATGCGACGGCGAAGAACTGTTCAATCGCTGGAAATCGCGCGGACTGCTCGGGCGTCTCGGCTTCGGACGGACTCCCCGCCCGGAAGAGATCGTCGACCTCGTGCGCGCCTTCCAGGCGAGAAATCCAGGCTGTTCGCTGCAACCGCAGGAAGGATGAAGCGAACGCACGCCGGCCGCGTCATCGCTTGCCAGTTGCAATACGACGGCGGGGGGTTCCCTTCAAAAGCGCTCGCCGGGCGAGAGGAAACGCCACTGTCCTTCGGGAAGCTGTCCGAGGCGAATCCGCCCCACGCGGATCCGCATCAGGCTGAGGATATCGAGCCCCACCGCCGCGCACATGCGGCGAATCTGCCGGTGCTTCCCTTCCCGCAAGATGAAGCGGAGCCGATCGTGGGCCATCCGCTCCACGATCGCGGGCTTGAGCGGTTTTCCATCGAGTTCCAGCCCGTGCCGCAACCGTTCGAGTTGCGGAGTGTCGAGGTCGCCGCGCACGCGGACGACGTATTCCTTCTCGACGTCCGAGTTCTCGGCGGTGAGTTGCCGGGCCAGCCGGCCATCCTGGGTGAAGACGAGCAGTCCGCGCGAATCGATATCGAGCCGCCCCGCAGGCGCGAGCCCCACGAGATGCTTCCGATGAAAGGCCCCGCCACTGCTGCCGCTCCACTGGCTTTCCGCCCGGATCAGTGACACGGCGGGAAGATAGTTCTTCTCCGGCTGCCCGGAAACATAACCGACCGGCTTGTTGAGGAGAATCGTGACCCGTTCCTGCTGGGTCCGCTCGGCCTGCTTCGCCAGCGTGATGGTCTGATCGGGATGAACCTTCATTCCCAGTTGGCTGATCCGGACCCCGTCAACGAATACGAGCCCCTGCGCAATGTATTCGTCGGCTTCGCGGCGGGAACAGATCCCGCGCTGGGCCATCAGTTTCGACAACCGGATCAACTCGTCGCTCATCAGAACCTTCTGAACAGAAGAACAGGACGCCCCCACTCAGGGGAGATCACTTCGCCGGGCGGCTTCCCGCCGGCGATCGAAGAAAACCGCGGTTTTCCGCCCTCCCCCCATCACAAGGCGACACCACCAGGCGTCACACCGGGGGGAATTCGACGGAAACCGGTGCTGCCCCTGACTCCGGGAGGGCTGATGTAGACTCTCTCCGGCCAAACCGTGATAATCAGGAGATGCGTTGATGAACTGCCCGGCGCAGCAGATTCCTCGCCTCTGTCAGGCATTATTGCCGGAGGTGGTTGTGAAATCACCCCTGCCGGCCCGGTGCGCGTCGAAGGAGTACTCCCGGGATGATGAAACTGTTCCCTCTCCTGGCCCTGTGGGCTGCTGTGACCTGCGGGACTGTCGCATGGGCCGACGCTCCGGCCGAGCGGCCTGCCGTCCCTCCTCCGGATCGCGAACAGGTTGAACAATGGGTCGCGGACCTCAACAGCGACAACTTCGCCGCCCGCGAGGCGGCCACGCGGAAGCTCATCCGTGCCGGCAAGGCGGCTGTCGAACCACTCGCCGAGGTCGCCCGGGGAAGTGATCTCGAAGTCACGACCCGCGCCATCCACATCCTGCAGGAGCTCTACAAGTCGCAGGATGACGAGGCGATCGATGCCGCCGAGCTCGGGTTCTCGAGACTGCTCGAATCGGAGCACCCCTCCGTCCTCGCGCGTGTCGAACAGGTGCTGATCGCCAATTCGGGCATTCGGCAGCGGCGGGCCCTCGCCCACATCGAGCGTCTCGGCGGGACGATTCGCTATGTCGAAGGGATCGGTATCAGCGGTGAAGAAGACGGCACGTTTGATCGCTCTGACCGGCTGATCAGCTATATTCTCCTCGGTAAGAACTGGAAAGGGGGAGACGCCGGCCTCGACCACATCCGCCGCCTGCCCTCCCTCACCACGCTTTATGTGACCCGCGGAACCGAAGTCACCGAAGAGGCCCTCGCCAAACTCGTCGAGGACCTGCCCCGACTGGAAATCCAGCGCCGCGGCCGCGCGTGCCTGGGTGTTGCCGGTGCCAACGATCGGCAGGGGTGTCACGTGATCAGCATCACCGAGAATTCCGCCGCCGAGGAAGCCGGCCTGCAGTCGGGAGACATCATCGTCGAATTCGACGGACGCGAAGTCGCCGACTTCCAGCAGCTCGTCCAGGTGCTCGGCGAGAAGGAAGTCGAGGACGAAGTGATGGTGAAGCTCGTCCGCAACGGCCAGGTGCTCACGAAGAAGATCGTCCTCCGCTCGTGGGAAGCCACCGGCCGGAATTCACAGCGGCCCCGCTGACGCACTCCGCCAGCCGCGCGAGTTACTGCCTGTTCCCACCCCCGCCGCGTGTGTCGCTCACTGCGGCGGGGCGGACACGCTCCCCGTCGTCTCCAGCCTCCGATTGCCCTGCCCCGCCATGACCGTTTCCGCTCCCGTCGTGAAAACTGATCCGCCGGCCGCGCGCACGAGCATTGTGCTCTTTGACGACCACTGCCCGCTCTGCACGTTTCAAAGCCGGCTGCTCACATGGCTCGACTGGTTCAATGTGATCAGCCTGCTTCCGCTGTCGAATCCGCGGGCAGCGGAAATTGCCCCGCAATTGACGCGTGCCGATCTGCTCGAAGCGATCCACTGCATCGCTCCCGACGGGCGGATCTATCGCGGTGCGCGGGCGATCCGCTACGTGGGGCTGCGGATGCCGCTGCTCGTGCCGCTCGCGCTGTTCCTCTGGCTCCCCGGCGTCATCTGGATTGCCGAGCGGGTCTACATGTTCATCAGCCGCAATCGGCACGTGCTGAGTCGCCTGTTCGGCTGCAAGGAGGCCTGCTCGCTCCTTCCCGCGCGGGAACGCGAGAACGAGCGGCAGATCCAGGCCACTCCCCCGAACGAGTCGATCACGTGACCGCGTAGCGGTCTTCCCTCACGGCTGAACGCGGACATACGCGACGGCCCGCTTGCCGCTGGCTCCCTCGCGCACCGTAATCTCCCAGAGTCCGGGAACATCGTTCGGCGCCAGTTCAAAGGGCAGCCTCAGCACTCCCCCCGCCGCTCCATGGTGGCCGCTCCGCTCGGCAGTGCGGCCGTCCGGATCGCGAATCTCGACCGTCACCGGAATCACTGCATCCACAGGCTTCCCGGACGCGTCGGTGATCTGGATCTCGATCGGCAACGGCTCTCCGCGACGTGCGGTTTCCGCCGCCTTGATCTTCACCCCCTCAATCGGCTGCTGTGTCAGCATGAAGAGGCCGCCGTCACAGGGGCCGAGCGCAACCGACCAGGTCAACGCTCCGTTCGCGGCTCGCTTTGTGGGAACGAGCCGCGCTTCGCGGAGATCGTAAACCGCCGCCGCGTTGCCGCTCGCGGTGATCTCCGCCGTTGCCGGCAGGCCGTTCTCCATCACAAGGCCATGCGGCCCGACATAGGTGCCGAACTCGCGACGGTCGTTCACTACGAAAAGGTAATCGGTCGTCCCGAACCGCCGCCGATGCGGGATGACTTCCGGTTCGCTCGTCTCGGCAGGACGCTTGTAACGCCCGTCGATCGCCTTGCGAATCTCGGCAGCGACTTCCAGCAGCATCCGCTTGTCCTCGTCGGCACGTTTCTTCCTCGTGCGGACCGGGATCACCACATCCGCCCGGAGACCGGGGGCGAGCCGATCGTCACCGATCAGCAATCCGCCACGCTTCTGAAACTCGCGCAGCCGCTCGGCCACGTTCTGAGGCAGGACGTCGCAATCGGGGAGCACGACGATGCGATACTGGTCGAGCCCCTGATGGAGAATCGTCTCCTCATAGATGATGTCGGGCTGCAGGTGTGCATATTGCAGCGCGTGCCACAGGTCGCCGGCCCAGGAATGCCCCCAGCCGTACGTTCCCCGCTGTGCGAACATCTGCGAAGTGAAGCTTTCGAGCATCGCGACGTCGGTCTTCGCTCCGGGGATCTGCCGCAATGTCGGCCCGAGTGGTTCGACCACCTCGCGCACGAGCCGCGCGAGTTCGTGCTGCGTTTCCGGATGTGTGAAGCGATACGCCGAGTGCCCGCCGGGAACGAGCGATTGCCAGCCGTGATACATGATCCCCTGAATCGGCCGGGAGAGCTTCGTCCAGAGCGCCTCGCGCAGATGCATCGGCGCGATGGTGATGTACGCGGCATCGGGATCGAAGTCTTCCCAGGGGGAACGGGCCGCCTGATCGCTGCTCTTGCCGGTCGGTGCGGTCTGCGAGCGATACCAGATCAACTGCGTCATCTTCATGATCTGCTGCGCAGGACCATTCTCGCGGGCTTCTCCCGGAGCGCTCGCCCCCCGCGCCATGCACAACAGCTCATCGGCACACAAGCCAATCCGGATCGGATCCGGATACGAGTACGTCCAGTGGGAGAGATAGTCGACCGCACTGCCACTGCCAAACAGGCTCGGAACGCGCACGGCGGGATCGAAGAAGGTCCAGAAATCCTCGCGTCCCGCCGACGTAAAGCCACGATGCACGTCGGAGTGCCAGCCGTTCCATCCATCTCCCCGTTTCCAGAACCAGCGATAGAAAACGAGAACCGGATGGTCGTCGGGGATGATGCGGTCGCGCGGGAAATCCGCGAGCTTGCGGTAGTCGACGCCGCGGGCGTTCACCACCACGTCGGGAATGTCGAAGCCCGCGTGCTTGCGAAAAGCCGCCTGTTCTTCCGGCCGGAACGAGACCTGCGTCCCGTCGCGAATTTCGGTGTGGATCAGCGCGGCTTCGAACGCCGGGAAGTCACGAAACGTCTGCGCGATGGAAGTGCCGACGTTGTAGAAGAACTCGGCGAACTGCGGGAGTGCGGCGATGTTGTGCCGCGGATACGGTTGTCCCTTGCGATCGAGCCGCTGCCACTCCGGCTTCTCACTCGCCCAGCGTCCCGGTGAGAGACTGACCACAATCCGCAGGTCATTCGCCAATGCCTCATCGAGCATCCGCGCGGCCTGCTCCAGGTCCGCGTCCGCCATCGCGGGAACCGGCTTCTTCTCCTGCCAGATTTTTCCGTAATCCGCACTCAGCCCCAGGCAGTGCGTAAACCCGATCTCTTTCAGCCGCGGGATTTCTTTGACAACGTTCTCGATGCCGCCGATCCCCCACATGACGACCGGCATCCGCTGCGGCGAGGGGCGCGCAATGATCCGCACGGGAAACGATTCTTCTCCCTCGTACTCAAATTCGCTGGCCTTGTCCGCTTTGCCACTGTTCGCTTTGTCGCTGCCCTTCGGTTCCGCCGTGGCGGGAATCTTCAGTTGCACCTTGAGTGCATACTCATCCGGGCGGAGTTTCGTCGGGAAAGTGTACTCGATGACCGACTCGCCGCCGGGAGCAATCGGCGGGAGGTCAACCGTCCGGGCCGGCACCACCTGCGGATCGACTCCCACAAGCGAGAGCACCGCCTGCGCCCCTTCGACCTGTCGGCTGAGATGGTTCCGGACCTGATACCGCAGATTCGCCTCTTCCTCGCCGCGAAGGAACACCCGCCGTCGGCTGATGTCGGCAACTGCCGCCGCACGGAATTCGCGGATGCCGGAAGTGATCCGCACTTCATCAATGAAGCCGGGAAAACCGCCGTAGTTGCTGCCGAGCCGATCGCCGATTGAAAGCGGATGCGTTCCCGCGGCGATGCTGCCGCGTCCCCGACGACTCTGTCCGCCGGCGGGTTCTCCATCACGGAAAAAGCGGACAGTCCCCGCACCGTCGTAAGTCACCGCGAGGTGATACCAGCGGCCCGCTTCCCAGGGGAGAAGCTCACTCGACCAGTTGTCCGACTCATCCCCGAACCCCATCACCAGCCGCACTGTCCGCCGGCCGTCCTTCTGTGGGGGGCCGAACACCAGCTGATAATCGGTATGCGCGACGTACTTCTTGTCGAGCAGGAAGGGATTTCCCTTGTACGATTCGAACTCGGCCTTCGGCTGCAGCCACAGCTCCAACGTGAACGCCGCACGAGGCGAAAGCGTGGGACTGTTCGGCACCACGAACGAGTGCCGCTGATCGACGACCGGCCAACCGGGAAAGCTTTCGAGACACGAGCCGAACCGCCCCTCGGGGTGGATTTTCGCTCCCTGGAGTTTCGCGTCGGCCTGCCGCTTCGAGGCGTCCTTCAACTCCGCGCCGGCATCGAACTGCCAAAGCCCGATGACATGCGGCCCGGTCGCCTCATCCCCGGCATATGCGGCCCGCCACGTATCCGCCGACTGCCCCCACACGGCCGCCGGCACGACAAGCCAACTCGCCGCGAGAACCAGTCCCGCCAGCCCGACAAAACAAGTCTGCGAACGCTGCATCGGTCGTATTCCTGATTGCGGTCGTACACTCCCCACCGGCGGAGCAGAGCTACAGAAGAAGCTCCCACCCACGCCGCCGAATCACCTGCCGACGAGGTGACACAGTCAGCCTTCGCATCCTAGCGACGCCAGCCGGGCCGGAACAAGTCAACGGGCGAGTGTGCTCAAGCTCGACAGCTTCGACAGCTTCGACAGGTGAGATGACTGCACTCACGTTTCAGCACTGCAGGCGCGGATATCACTCTTTCAGTTGTCTTCCCTAAGCCATGTGCTTCCGCAGAAGACGTTGAATCACCCTGCCCGGTCGACTAGCCTACAGTCAGCGGAACGGGCAAGACGAGCGCGGCGGTCTTTCGGAGTTCTCCTCAGATCGGAAGAATAATGCGGATCCATTCACTTTACGCCAGTCGAGTCCGCCGCACGTTCACCGGCGGTGTGTGGCTCGCGGCGGTGCTGCTCCTGAGCGGGACCGGTGTCCGGGAGACGTCGAACATCACCTGGGCCGAGGAGCCGGCTTCGCCGCAGGAGCGGATCCGGAAGATCGAGGACGCGCGCAAGGATGTCGAGCGCGTGCCGTCGAAGCAGGAGGAGAAGCCGAAGCAGGTCACGATTTCAGGGAAGGTGCACACCTCCGATGGCCGGCCGCTGAAGGAACTCGGCCGTGGCGGAATCGGGACCGTGACGATTGAGTCGCGGAGTGGAAAGGATCAGTACGCCGGGTCCAGCTCGCTGATTTCGACCGTGGGCGCTGAGGGAGAATTCTCGTTCAAGGTCCAGTATGGGGAGATCACCCTCACCGCCGACTGGGAAGGGACCGCGCCGGTTCGCATCGGCCCCATCGCTCCAGAGGGTAAGGACCAGCTTGGCCCCTTCGACATCAAACTTGATGCCGGCTTTCCCGCTGCCGTGCGGCTTGTCGGTCCGGAAGGCGAACAGATTCTCTCGGCGACGATCGAGGCACGGCTCGACAATCCGGCCGCCTCGCAGCCACGGACACAGACCGCGGATGAGAAGGGGCTCGTGGTCATCGAACATGCCGCCGGACATCCGTACACGCTGAAAGTGGCTGCCCCGGGCTATGCGCGCAACGAGTTCAAGAAGATTCTCCTGCAACGCGATGAGCCCGTGACGCTGAAACTCGATCGCGCCATGGTCAAGACCGGCATCGTGACCGACAGCGACGGCAAACCACTCGAAGGGGTGCGCGTGCGGCTCTTCGCACGATTACCAAGTGCCAATTCGTCGCACATTTACGGACAGCACGGTGCAGTATTGACAATGAGCGATCGCGACGGTCGTTTTCGTATCGATACCTTGCGCGCCGATGAGCGTGCGGCCGTTCTTTTCGAAGCCGACGCCTTTGGAAGCGAAGTGCGCGAGTTGACTCCCGGTGATGAGGAGATGTCTGTCCGGCTCGGGCCAAAGCGGGTTCTCCGTGGCGAGATTGTCGGGGACCTGTCCAGGCTTGAAAAGCGCTTCGCCGGAGGCAGATCACCCCAGCCATCAGTGACTTACAAGGTGCGTGTCCAGGTGTTTGGCGGAGGCAACGGGCGCGAGTTTTCCTATCGCCACGGAGATCTGGCTGCGGTGAAGGCCAGTGATGAGGATCCTCGGCGGGGGACGTTCGAACTGGTCGATCTGCTTCCGGGGGAACTCGTCATCAACGCCGGCCCGGCAAAGCGGATTGTGGAGCCGTTTAATAGTCTTCGAGACGGAATCACGATCGATCTCGACCAGCCAACGGCAGGCGGTCCGCCGCGGCGGAAAGTCGTACTCCGTTTTGTTCCGCCCAAGCCAGACGCGCCGCTGCCGACGGGCGATTTGCGGGTGGACCTCAGGCCGATGGGCGAAGATGCGGATCACTATCACCAGCAGTTTCGTGCGCCGATCCGCAATGGGCAGATCGAAGTCCTGGCGTTCGCACCGGGAACATTCAGCGTTTTGAACCAGGGGATGGTCGGCTACTGGTTCGATGAGAGCCAACTCGGGGTTGTGAACAACGTCCGCGCGGTTGCCATCCCGGCAGAAGATGATGAAGAGGAGAAGCCGTTTGAACTGACGTTCCCTGTCGAACCCGCCGGGGCGATTCGCGGGCGCGTTCTCGCCGTCGACGGCGATGAACTGCCCCACACCCGCGACATGCGCCTCGATTGTTCCCCGGCTCCGGAGGATCGCCACGAAGCAAAGAAGGTTTCGGCGGCGAGCATTTACCCGAATACCGAGGGAGAGTTCATCATCACCCCGGTCCCGTTCGGTGCGAGTTATCAGGTGACCGCGCACTTTGGCGTCACGAAAGTCTTTTCGGCGCCGGTCACCCTCTCTGCCGAACACCCGCTTGAGAAGGTTGAGCTCAAGCTTCCCAAACTGGTGAAGGCGACGGTGCGGGTCATCGACACCGACGGCGACCCGCTCCAGAAGATCAGCGTCGACATCGAGCGTTCCTACCCCGGGCAGTTCGTCTCCTCAACCTCCCGACGAACCGATGAGACCGGACGTGTGACGTTTTCGGATCTCGCCGCCGACAGGCTGGAAGACTATCGTGTGAAAGCCCGGCACGCGAAAAACGGCAAGGTCGTCGAGGCCCGCATCAAGAGCAGCGATAAGGAGACGATCCTCATCCTGCCGGCGGACAAGTCGAAGCAGCGGGCGCAGCTCCGCGAACGGATCATCGAAAGCCCCGTTCGTTCTGTCGCATTCAGCCTTCACTCCCCCTGAAACCTGAAAAGGTGTGACGCATGACCAGGAGATCGCCTGCTGATTCGAACGCGGCATCGTATCTATGCAGCGGGAGCGCGCAGTGGCGAATGAGGCCGGTGCTTCGAATCGCCACTCTCCTGATCAGCGCAGCGACATTCGGGCACGGTGCCGAGGCGAATGCTGACACGAAGCGCAACGAACCTGCTGCCTCGCCGCCGAACATCATTCTCTGCATGGCGGACGATCAGGGCTGGGGAGATGTTGCTTACAACGGGCATCCGCTCCTGAAGACGCCGACGCTGGATGAAATGGCGGCGACCGGCCTGCGGTTCGACCGTTTCTACGCCGCGGCCCCGGTCTGCTCGCCCACGCGAGGCAGCGTGATGACCGGCCGCCATCCCAACCGGTTCGCCTGCTTCAGTTGGGGGCATACGCTGCGTCCGCAGGAGATCACACTGGCCGAGGCGGTGAAGTCGAAGGGCTACGCGACCGGCCATTTCGGCAAATGGCACTTGGGCCCGGTGGATTCCCGAAGTCCGGTCTCCCCCGGCAACAGCGGCTTTGACGAGTGGTTCTCAAGCCCGAACTTCTACGAGAACAATCCGCTGATGAGCCACAATGGAAAGGTCGTCGAGACGCAGGGCGAAGGCTCGCAGGTCACCGTTGATGCCGCGCTCGAGTTCATCCGCGAATCCGCCCAAAAGAAACAGCCGTTTCTGGCGGTCGTCTGGTTTGGCTCGCCGCATACGCCGCACATTGCGGTCGAAGAAGACCTGCAGACATATCGCGACCAGCCGGCCCGGGTGCAGAACTATCTGGGTGAGATCACCGCCATGGATCGCGCGATGAAGCATCTGCGCGACGAGCTGCGCACGCTTGGCATCGCCGACAACACGCTGCTCTGGTACACGAGTGATAATGGTGCACTGTCCCCCGGCTCGACAGGAGGCCTTTCAGGCCAGAAGGGAACGTTGCGGGAAGGAGGCATCCGCGTCCCCGCGATCATCGAATGGCCGGCGGTCATCAAGTCGCCGCGCACGGTGAAGACTCCCTGCGGCACGGTGGACATCTATCCAACCATTCTCGACCTGCTCGGGATTACAATGCCCAATCAGCCGGGTCTGGATGGCGTCAGTCTGCGGAGCCTGATCGCGGGAGAAGAGTTCCGGCGTTCAAAACCGCTCGGCTTCTGGGTCTACCCCGCCCCCGGCCGGCCCGTGCGCAGCCACCAGATCCTGCAGGCACTCGCCCGCGAACAGGCGGCAGGTGTGAATGCATCCGTAGCAACCAGCGAGGAACCCGAAGAATCACGACAGACCTACCCCCGCGACGAGCGTCCCGGCCCCGCCGCGTGGATCGACGGCGACTACAAGCTGCACCGCGTCCCCGCGAACACCGGCGAGACAAAATACACCCTCTTCAATCTCGCCGCCGACCCCGAGGAGAAGAACGACCTTTCGTCCACTCACCCCGAGCGACTGAAGCAGATGCAAACGGCTCTCGAAGCCTGGCAGAAATCGGTCCTCCAGAGTCTGAACGGTAACGACTATCCAAGCGATCGGAAGTGATTTACCGAAGAGGGCGTGACCCGCGCTCGTGTCGACGTCCTCCTTGCCTCATCTGGAATACTTCAACCTCGTTGCAGTTCCTCCCGGGAACGAGCAGTTGCCGCGCGATCGGAAGCAGACAGACTTCCCTCCGCAGCGTATTGTGATTGAGAGTGCCGGAGAGATTTTTCGAGGGGACTCTGTCGGTTCGAAAAGGCGCAAGGTGTGTTGGCTGAGGAACGAAGCGAGTATGTCGCTGGTCAGGACAAGGACCAGGTTCTGCGCGGGACAGTGGGCCGGGCCGCCGCTGAAGGGGACGCAGGGCCAGTGGCGAGGTGGATAACGTTTGACTTCGCGATCCGAAGAGCGGAAGCATGAAGTACAACTGGATCAGACCACCGGATCGCAGCGGTGAACGCGCACGGGTTTATCCGGGTGAGCGAAACCGGGGCGGGGCTTCCGGAGATTCGGCACCGGAAGAGGAGCAGGAACCGCGAGCGGCACTGCCGGCCCGTACGCGAAGGAGCGCGCCAGACGCCGGGGTCTGCCGCAGGGGGCGAGAGCACAGAGGGCCGGCTCTCCAGCCGAAAAAAGAAAAGCCGCCAGGGGGACTCGAACCCTCGACCTACGCTTTACGAAAGCGTCGCTCTACCAACTGAGCTATGGCGGCGGAAATCTCTTCGAGAACAGCGATTGCGGTCAACCGGGGCCGCACGATCGGGGCCGCCGGGATGACTGCGTGCGTTCTGTGGCGAATCATACCAAAATTTTTTTCCTCGGCAAGGCTGCTGCGCAGAATGCCAGGTTCACGGGAAATCGCGTCGAAAATGCGGCGTCTTGCGCGGTGTTTCATTACGCATTACCGGAACGTGTCCGGCGGTTGCTCCGCATCGGTGGCGGTTGTGCGCTGGATTTCGGCAATTTCTTCATCCAGCGAGCGCAGCTTGTCGCGATCGAGGTAGCGCTGAATCAGGCGGGAGGTCTCAGCGCAGATCTGTTCGATGCGGGCGGCGGCGACCTTGTCATTGTCGGCCCGCGCGTTCTGCACCGCGCGGGCCCGAATCGCCGCCAGTCGCGGGGCGAACTCCTGATGGCCGGGAAGCTCGTCCAGCTCCTTGCGGAGCCGCGACGTCCCTTCACGATCTCCCCCGTGAGCCGCCGCGCGAACGCGGACCATCATCACGGCCCGGCGGGCGACGGCATCCATCAGTTCTGACTGAAGGATCGCGAGATCCCCTTCCAGTTCGAGCCGGATCGAGTCGTCCGGAAGCGAGACCTGCTCCTCCGGTTGAAGGCCCGGAACATAGGGGAGCCGAGCGAGCAGCCGGTTGCCGCTGCGGATCATCAGCCACACCTGCGGTTCCTGTGGATTCGCTGTCAGCAGGACGCTCCCCGTGCGGTCGCTCAACAGCCGCCGCGGCGGCACTTCGGGATCGCTGAGCACCTCGACATCCAGCCCGGGCATCGGCTTTCCTGCATGGGCCTGCGACGTAAGCTGCAGCCGGGTCGCTCCCGACGGGACGGGAAGCGCGATCGCCAGGGCATCGACCCGCAGTTGCCGACGGCTCCGCAGGGGGGAGCGGAGCCCCGTCAGCAGTTGACACGAGATTTCGCCGGGAATGTCTGTTTCGGATTCCGCGGCGACTTTCAGATAGGTCCAGGGAATCGTCTGGACCCGGGCCGGCCGATCTTTCCGGGCATGAGAGCGATAGAAGGGCTGAAGCAGTTGGCCCGAACGAAACTGGACCTGTTGCGGATCGGGAGGGACCAACGCTCCGCCTCGCGCGCGTACGACGACTTCGCTCTCTTCCTGGTGCTCGATCTCGGCAATCGGACGAAACAGGTCGTGCGCGAGTCGATATAGTTCATCGGCCAGTTGACGCAAATCGGCAATCTCTCGTGACTGCATTGGGCTCAGCTCATTCAGGATCGCATCCCACTCCCGCCCGGAAAGCCGCCACTGTGCGCCCACCGGCTCGACGGCGAGGAGAAAGACCTTATCGAACGCCTGATCGGCAAAACGCGCGCTGACCGCGGCGGCGGTGAGACTTTCGATGCCCCGCTGCGCCGCAGGGACGAGCCAGCGATTCTCTGCAGTCGTCACTTGCCACACTTCGCCGAGATACCGCCCGGCTGCCGCCTCGATCCCGTTGAGACACTCGCGAATCTCCCCGGGCATCATTGACGAGGACTCCGCAAAGACAACGGAAACCTGCACCCGATACGGCTGACGATCGAACGGCAACGGCTGATTGGGCCGCTCCTGACCCGCGGCGGGCGAGAGCACCATCAGCACCGCCAGCAGCAAGACGGTCGACAGAATCACTGATCGCCGTTCGAGCGACAAGTAGAGCCGACCGGCTGCGGAAGAATTTCCGGAGCAGCGGGCGGAGCGGAGGGTTGTGCGATCGTCAGTCATCGCTGTTTAGCGGAAAGGGGCAAAGCAGGATTCATTGAATCAAGTTACAGCGAGCCGCGCGGCAACGTGGGTGGAATCCGCCAGTGCTCGCATCCCTGATAAGGGTTCATCGGTCGCGACGGGACTCCCTGAACGCTTTTGCGGACAGCCAGAAACTCCGAGACTTCCCACAGGGGGATCAGATGCGCCTCCGCCCAGAGAAAACGATGGATGCGGTGCAGAATCCGCCCGGCGGATTTCCAGTCCCCCGCGGCATCCAGGGCAATCAGTTCCTGCCGGAGCCAGGTGGGCAGCGGGGCCAGAGACGCGATACGGGCTTGCGATTGCAGAGTCAGGCAAGGCCACAGTTCGGTCAGCGGCTCAACAAGCGAAACAGGACGATACACGATGTCCCAGGAGGACTCACCTGTTTCATCGCGAGGGGAAACGAGAGGCTCATTGCTGACTTCCAGCGTGATCGCCAGGCCCATCTGCTCCCAGTCACGGACCATCTGCTTCGCCGCATTGCGGATCAGCGGCTCGTCGGGAATCCGCAGCCGAAGCGGCGGGATCTCGCCACCGAGTTCCTTCTTCGCCGCCAGAAAGAGCGAATACGCGAGGGCCCGGTCGTACGGGTGCGGCTCAATCAGGCCGTTGTAGGCATAGCTCTTCTTCGGCACCGGAGCCGAAGTCGGTCGCACCAGCCGCGAGTCCGCAGTTTTGAAGACTTCCTCCGCAAGGCGTTTCCGATTAATGGACATGGCGAGCGCCCGCCGGAACGCCAGATTCTGGAGCGTTCGATTCTCCGGATGAAATTGCAAGACGTGCGTCGCCGGGACGGCGTATTCGAGCACGAACAGATCCGGATGATTCTCCAGCAGCGGGACAAACTTGCCGACGACACGCGGCACGAGTGAGACATCGCCGCGAATGAGCGCCTGCACGGCCTCGCCCGGCTCTTCATAGCGATGCTCGATGACCTCCGCGAGTGCGGGCTGTGAGGTTCCCGACGGCTGCGGGAGGCTTCGTCGATAGATCCGTTTGTCCTCCGACGCATTCATAAGCGAGAAGCGGGGACACAATGTCGTTGCCGTCATTGCCGGCGGGAGTGCATTCTGCAGGCTGGCGGTCGAGCGTGCGAGCGAATCACCGCGTGTTGTCTCGACAATCGGGAAGTGGAACAACGCTTCGGGACGCAGGGGGGCATGCTGAAAATCGACGGTCAGTTCAAAGGGGGATCGAAACGACACCTTCGACACGTAAGCGGCGAACCGTTCATCAAATTCGGGGTGGTCGTGCCGCAGACGGTTCGCAAGGGCCGGCACGATCTGCGCCGCTGTCAGCGGTGCGTTCGCTCCCGCACGGTTGAGCCCCGGTTCGAGGCGAAACTGGATTTGCTCCCCGAGTTCGGTCGGTTCCCAGTCGCGGAAAAAGCGGGTTGAGTAACGGACGACCTTTCCATCGAGCCGCACCGGCTCGAAGAGCGGCGTCTGCAACAGGAACTCCTGATGCCTCGCGGCGGCGGGTGCAAAGGGATCGTTCGCCTGCGGGGTGGAGGGCCATTCGCTGGCGGAGACGACTCCCACATGCAGGCGATGATGACGTCCCGCGATGCGTCGATACTGGTCCGTCACTTCGAGACGCTCGGGGGCAATCCGACACGCCTTCTCGAGCTCATCCAGTGCCGCGCTGAGGTTCCCCTCTTTCTCCCGGGCGGTTGCGGCATTTTGTCGCGAGGTCGCCTCTTCATCGAGGCGTTGCCTCCAACGGCGGGCCGCGGGATTGTTCGATTCGAGTTCCTGCAGACGCCCGAGATAATACCGCGCACGGCGGTAGTCGTGTTGCTCAAACGCCGGGCCGATGAGTTTGTCGGCAACCGTCGCAAGTTCCGCCGAGAGCCCGGCAAACTGCGGATTGCGACCGTGCAGTTCTTTCAACAGGGCGAACGCGACTTCATCCGCGCCGTGCTCCCTCTGTTTCTTCGCATCGACGAGGAGCAGCCGCTGGTGCCGTTCCTCGGCTCCCGGCCAGTTCGGGTGGCGCTGTTCGAGGGCCGTGAGGAGATCGACCGCAACGGGAATCTCCCCGCGATCCAGCAGCCGGTCGATCTGCAGCAGCATCTGATCTTCGTAATAGACGATCTTCGCGACCGACCTGTGGTGAATGCGATAGTCGCGGATGTCCCCTTCGGGAAGCTGGATCTTCAGGTACTGAAGTGCGCGGCGGCGGGCGACCTCTTTCTCGTAGGCCGCCATCTCGTCGGGAGTCCGCCGCGGCGGAAACGGCCGGGCTGCCGCGCGGGCGATGGCGGCCTCCACCGCTTCCAATGCTCCGGGACGCGGATACACCGGTTCGATGAGAATGACCTTCTCATCGCGGCTCAGCACGAGCCAATCGTAGGCAGGCCCTTCGAGCAAACGTGCGGGAGAGGGCAACTCAAGAGATTCGAGCGTGGGCAGCGCGGAGGCATCTTCATCGAACTCCGGGTTGACCGGAGGCTTTGTCGACTTGGGCGCCTGCTCCTCGGCCTGGTTTGCGGTCGACTGATAGGTCTTTGTGTCGTTTGCAGGCTTGGGGGTGGTGGTGTTGCTGTCAGCGTCCGACGTGGCTTGCGCTTCCTGTGCAAACGCGCGATGCTCTGTGAGAGAAAATCCGTAAAGCGCTGCAAGAATGAATCCTGACACCGCGGCAAGACAGGTCATCCCCACCATGCGCCGACGCAGCGAAGACGTGCGCCGGGTAGATTGCGTCTCGCGCGATGTGAGCCATCCGGAGCGATTCATTCTTGAAGCTCCCGCAGCGAAGTGAGTGGCTGGAGACTTCCGTCCCGGGTCAGCACGACGATTGTCTCGTCGAGGCGATAAAATCCGCCGGCCAGCGATTGCTGCGCATCGATCCGCTGGACGATCTCCCCGCTTCCGGGTTCGAGTACGAGGATCTCTCCGTCTTGCAGTGCGACAAGGAGCCTGTCGTTCCAGGCGAACGGCGCTCCCGCAAGGCTGGCTCCCTCCAGAGGCAATCGCCACAGCAACTGGAGTTGATCGGCCGGATCGAAACAACTGAGATGCTCCCGCCCGGTCATGACGAACAGCTTGTCCGCAACTGACCGGAGGGGCTGCGAAGCCGGGGCATCGATCGCAACTTCGTGCTTCGTTTCGAGAGTACGCACATCCAGTTGCAGCAGTCGCAGTCCTGCGACGACAAAGAGCTGCTCGCCAATCACAACCGGAGCCTGCTCGATCGCGGCCCCCGTGTCGACGTGCGCCACTTCGAACAGATGCGGGACCGGCTCCCTATTCAACTGGATCCGCGAGATCCGCCCCTCCGCGGTCACTGCGAGGGCCTGATTCTCTTCGAGGCGCAGCACGCTGCGCCAGCGAGGCATCCGCTCGGGATCGACCGGTGCGAGATAATCTTCCACAGCCGGTCCCGCGTCGGCTTCCCGCAGGAGTCGCAGTCGGCCCGGCAACGGGAGCAGGATGCCTCCTCCCAGCGCAATGGGATCAGCCTGCAATGGTTCGCTCAGCGGGCGATCGATTTGAACCTGTCCGGTCGGACCGATGATCCAGAGCCGGGGAGAATCCCCCGCCGTGAACGCGGCGAGTCTCCCGTCATGCAGGCGGGTCGCCTGCAGCGGCTCGGCGAGTTGGTCGGGCAGTTCGAGTGTCTGCACCGGCTTGGTGACAAAGCCGCCCGACTGCACATCACCTGGAGTGATGGTGAAAACGTCTCCTGCTTCCGTAACGGCGCACAGAGGGTTTCCGTCACTCCCCCCGGAAAGCGCGAGGATGCAGCCACCCGCAACGACCTGCCACTGCCCCACCATGCGTTCGCGATCGACTGAGATCAGCGAGACAGCCCGGCTGCAGGGCAGCTGACGGCTGACGAACAGCTCGCGTCCGACAACCTGCGGGGGCTGCGTACAGACTCCGAGCGGCAGGGCTGGGCCGATCATCTCGAACCGCTCCGCGCCCAGCTTGAACTTGCGCAGCATGCTCGAAGTCATCCAGAGCTCATCATCCGGCCCTGCCGTCACGTGCAGCGGACCACCAACCGGCCGGGCGACTTCGTACGTGGCGACCGGCGTCATCGCACCGTCATCACGCAGGTCGGCAATCGTATAGGCGGAAATTCGTTCAACCGTGGAGGGGACGTAAAGTTGCTTTCCCCGCAACACGGGGCGATCGAGCACGTGACCCGAGACACGCTGAGACGTGACGAATGCAAGATGCGCCGGGTCGCTCGCTGCGTCCCAGAGACTCAGGCGGCAGCTGGTCTCGCGATCGTTTTCGGCGAGCAGGATGAAGCCCCCCATCTTCAGCAGGGGGGCGACAACGGAGCCGGCAGCGTGTCCCGTATGTGAGACGCCGATGCACGCCAGGGGACGATGCGTGAGGGTGTAGATCACTTCCTGATGACCGGCAATCGCCATGTGCTGACCATCGCCGATCAGGACCGGAGGGCCGGCGAGCGGTTGCGAAAGCTCGATCCGGGCATGCAGAACACCGCTCTGCAGATCGATCTGATGCAGATGCCCTGCGGTCGTCGCAATAAACGCCTGCCCATCATGGAGGAGCGGCGTGCCGAGCGGCCGACCGGCCAGCGGCTGTCGCCACAGCAGTCCTCCATCACTTTGGCGTACGAGGATGAGCTCGTCGCGGCGCGAATCGAACAGCAGCAAGGCCAGCTTATCGGTCTGCACCGGAGTGGGGGGGAATTTCGAACCGGAGCCGATCACCCGCCGCCAGCGCGGCTCGCCCAGAACAGTGTCGACGCCATAGCAGCAGTCGCCGGCAATCACGAAGACATTCGTCCCCTCCGAACGGCCATCGCTGCGGGCGCGGGTGCGGCGGATAAGGGTCAGCGGCGCCGGGAGCCCGTCGGCCTCTGCGGTGATGGCTTCCTTTCGTTCGGGAGTTTCCAGACGGATCAGCTCCTGTTCGACCGCCAGAATTCGTGTCAACCGCTCATTCAACGAGGCGAGTGATGCCGCATCGGGATAGCGATGGAGCAGTCTTCGTCGCTCCTTCAGCGCTTCAAACGGCTGCCGCGCCGACAGGGCGGCATCGATCGCGGTGAGTCCCGCGGCGAGCTCGTCTTCGCGGTGAAGAACCGCCTCGGCACGGGCGATCGCGGCGTCCGCGGTCTTCAGGGTGTCCTCGGCATCCTCCGGATTCGCCCGCTGGATTTCGAGCACCCGCCGGGCCTCTACGGCTGTTGCCAGGAGCGGTTTGTTCTTGCGAGCCGCGGCACTTTCGGCGGCACCAGTCGCGATCCGCCCGGCCAGTCGCAGCACGCGCGGACGGAATTCACTGTAGTCAGGCTGATCCCGGTTCTGGCGAACGAAGGTCTGCAGCGCTTCGAGCGCCCGTTCCCAGGCGGGAGGAGTGCTGGACAGCGGCAACTCCACGCGGGCGAACCCGAGCGCCTTCTGTGCCGCGGGAGCATAGTCGTGCCGCGGGTACTCGGCCAGAAAGGCTTCGAACTCGCGAATCGCCTGCGAGTAGTTCCGCTGTTCGAGACTCGCCAGCGCCTGTTCGTAACGGCGCGAGGAAGTCTCGCGGCCGATGATGAAATACAGCGTGAATGCCGCGAGCAGCAGGGCCAGCGCCCCTCCCCCGAGTCCCAGGACGAGAGGCGAGCGGAGCACATCCTGCTCACCGGGACGCCGCGGAGTTCCGCGGCTCCAGAGCCGCTGTCCGGCCGGCTTCTCTCCGCGCGGACGGGAAGCGGACGCAGCCGGTTCGATCTCCTCGAAGTAATCCTCGTCCAGTGGTTCTTCGAGCGGTTCGGCGAGCGGGGCTTCTTCCGTCGCCGCCGCGGCAGCCGATGCAGGTGTCGCGGTCCGTTTCGAGGATTTCGCGGACTTCGGAGGTGACGGAGCGGTCTCGGCCTTGACGGTCGGCGGCAACGGAGGGGGCTGAACTTTTCGGGGCCGCCAGCTTGAGTGCGCAAACTGAACCGGAATCTCGTCCTCGCTGATCGGCTTAAGCTCGTAGAGATCCCCCGCACCGCGGGCGTCCGACGTGCCGCCGTGCGCCCGCGCTTCGTCGACCTCTTCGTAGGTCAGCAGGACGCCGCCGATCTGCACGACGTCTCCATGAGCGAGAAGCTGATTGCGGACGAGTGTGCCGTTGACTTCGATGCCGTCGTGCGTTGCCGCGACCACTTCATAGCCGGTCTTGTTCCAGCTGATGCGGCAGTGCATCACTGCCACGCCGTCTCTGTCGATCCGGACATCATTCGTCGCATGACGTCCAATCGAAATGGGAGCGGTCTTGATCAGCTCGCGTGTTTGCGTTTCGCCGGATTCAAAGGCGATCTTGATGACAGGCATGCGGAACTCGGGGGAGAACAATCAGCATCGTAGGAGACGACCAGCAATTTCGGAAACGGCCCACGATCTCAATGCCGGCGCGGGCAGACGCAAACAACATGGCAACTCGGGTTCTTCATGGATTGATCATGACTGGTCATCTCCGATCATCACGGGTCACGGCTGCGGGAAACAAGTCGGATCCGCTGCATTCCCGCGGAGGTCGCGGCGTCGATCACCGTCACCACGGTTTCGTGCAAAGCTTCAACATGGGCATCGATGGCCGTTTCACTTCGCAGCGTGGTGAGCCGCGCTGCCTGCAACTTTTCGATCAGCACATCACGATTCGGGACCGGCACATCGTCAATGAAGATGCCGTTCCGTTCATCAATGCGGACGAAGACGGTACTCTCTTCCAGATCCTCCAGCGAAAGCGATTGCGAGGCTCCCTGCTGTTCGGGGTTCGGTGCGGGGAACTCAATCGTCTTCTGCAGGCTGAATGACGCCGTGATCATGAAGAAGATCAGGAGCAGAAAGGTCACGTCGACCATCGGCGTGAGATCCATGTCGTCGAATTCGGTGCGCGGCCTCCGCAGACGAAATTCTCCTTCATCGCCCGGAGAACTGCGTCGAGGACTTTCTGCTTGTGCACTGTGTGATTCTCGTGCACTGTGGGAAACCGTGGTGGCCCCGGGGACGGAGGGAGAATCTCCCCCCTCCCCTGCCGTAGCGCGAATCTCCGCCGGACTGTCTTCTTCGGTGCATTCAACCGGCTGGTCTGCCGCGACATCGACGGGCCGCTCGGAACTTGTCTGCGAGAGTTCGTCTTCGTGCGGAACCCGTGTCTCCTGCGCGCAGATCGGGCAGGTCACCCATTGCCCGGCCATGCGGGTGGCGATGCTCTGCAACTGGCCGCAATGTTGGCAGCGGTAGCGAATCGGCATCGTTCAACCAGTTTGCGACAGGAACACTCGAGTGGACGTGACTTTCAGGACGTTCGAAGTGGATACTCCGCCTGACGAACAACTTTTCGCAATGAAGCTCAGAAGAGGCTTCATCTCAACTCTTAAGACATTGCCTACCGCTCTGTCGTCCGCTTCTCCTGGACTCCGATGTTGAAACGGACTCCTTCAACACCGGCAACGATGCGGGTCACTTCCTGGACAAAGCCGTGGGGAATGTCCCGCTCCGCCTTGATGATCACCTGCGGGCGGTTCGCACGGACTCCCGCCTCGATGTATTCTTCGATCGCTTCCAGCCCTGCTTCCGGGCCGCGGCCGTCCCCCAGCATCACGACCGGCGGATCGAGCGGACTTCCGGCGCGGCGGATCGTAATGACGGTGGCGTTACGAGAAGGGACCCCGACGCCGAAATGAGCGACCGGAACATCGATGTCGGGTGTTCCCTTCATGGTCGAGGTCACCATGAAGAAGATGAGCAGAAGAAAGACCACGTCAATCAGGGGCGTGATATCGAGATCGCCGGCCAGAGTCCGCCGGGGCTTCATCAACGGATCCTCATCGCCGGTGTCACGGAAGAGGGTATCGCGGCGGATCATCGATTCCCTCCCGCAGCCTGCAGCGACATGTCCAGATCCTCCAGGAACTCGCTGAGCTGTTGCTGGACACCATCCTGGAGCTTGCCAATCCGGACGTGAATCGCCGCGGACGCCAGGACGAGCGGAATCGCGATCAACAGTCCGATGGCGGTGGTGAAGAGAGCGAAGCTGATGTCTCCCGCGAGTTGAGTCGGATCGGTGCCGGTCTCGCGGGTGACGGCAGCGATCTTGGCGAATGCGGCGATCATCCCCTGCACGGTGCCGAGCAGCCCCAACATGGGAGCGGCTTTCACAATCGTGCTGATCCACGACATGCGGTATTCGAGGTCGGCAAGGATGTCGCGTTCGAACTTCTCGGCAAGGAGCCGCCGGAGCTTTGCCGACTCCCGATCCCGGTTGGCGATTGCCAGCAGAATCAACTGGGGCGTCGCCTTGCTCCAGTACGGGGGAGAGTCGCACAACGCCGCCACATCGTCATATTGCCGACGCGACAGCAGTTCGCGTACCTGTGTAAGGAACTCATCGGCCCGGGCCGGAGACGAAAACCGTTTTTGCGCGATGCGGCGAATCAGCAGCGTGACCAGAAAGAGTCCATAGACGGCAATCGCCCCCAGGGCAATGTAGATAGCGATTTCGGCGTATTCGAGGATCGTGGGAAAATCCATGAAAGCTCGCGATGATTTCTCGTAGTGGTGGGGCTTGTGGATCTTGAGGCGGAACGGTCTCGTTCACGTTACTCGAAAAAGGTCTGTCGGGTCACAGCGTATTCGTAGCCGTTCTCGGTCGCCCGCACGGAAAAGTAAGTCCGGCGGATCTGCTCGGCGGGCCGATCGCGGTAACTCCGTTCGAGCCGGGCCAACTGGTCTTCCGTCTCGCGGGGATAAAATTGCAGGATCACCGCATCGCCGATTTCGATGCCCGCCTTCTGAAACAGCTGCAGGTCGGCGCGACGGCGGCCTCCCCCCTGCCAGATCATGTACAGCCGCGTTTCGCCACTGCCTCGGTCAACGGTGCGGACTTGCGGCTGCGGGTCGCTCAGGCGGGAGAGATAGATGATGCGGCCGTCGCGCGTGAGTGCTCCCAGCTCGATGCCGAAATGGTCCAGCTGACGGGCGTAGGCTTCGAGAGACTGCTGATCGGCATAGCTGATGAACCAGCGCTGTTCGCGGGGAATGCCGGCTTCGCCTCCCCCCATTCCGAGCGCCCGCCGCCCGGTTCCCGTAGCGCTGCCCGGCTTGCCCGCGTTACGGGTTTCAAGCTCAAACTGCTTGTCGGCGAGGTTCGTCGCCGCGGCAGCGACATCCACGACGTTTTCCAGCGTCTCCTCGATCTCGCTTTCGGGGGCCTCGATCTCGGCGAGCGAGGGATCGCTTGAAGCCTCCGCGGGAGATTCGAGTCGCAGAGTCTCTTCGAGCACTCCCTGCTCATCTCCCCCCGGGATCTCGACGATCTCGACCGGAACCGGTTCTTTCCGTTCGGAGGGACGGACTGCGGCCCAGACGACCGCCAGCCCCCCCACTGCGAACAGCAGCGCCAGGACGATGGCAATCAGCCAGCTGCTCACCCAGTCGTACCGGGTGACCTGAAGCACCGGAAGCTGCAACTCCTGCTTCATCGCCATGGATTCGCAAAGTAGATCGATGAGAAAACGCTGCCCCCAGCGCGCCCCGAACGGGACATCTTTCAGGATACCGCGCCTTCCGATGTTCTGCCAATCTGCCGGAAGAAGTCCCGGCACCTCGGCGGTTTACGGCTCCGGCTCCGCAGAGAGATCGTTCGAGCGAACGCAGTCTGGCTGGCGGAAGGACAGGAGCATTCTTCGGGAAAAATCGGGTATACTGGTTTGCCTCACAGCGGTCGCGAGAACCGCCTGCCGAAACACTCTGCCTGTCGACTTCCCGAGCCTTGTCCGCGTGGAGAGTCCAATGCTGCTAACCCGGTGCCTGCGGAGTCTTCGTGTCACAGCCGGGGCGTTGACCGCACTTGTCCTCGGACTGGTTTCCGTTCCGGTCACATCCGCAGCTGACAAGACGGCAACGACTCCGGAACACTCATCCGCGGCGAATGTCACCTCGGGGAGTTCCATCGCGCCACGGCGCCCCGTCCTCCCGCCGGCAAGCCCAGAGGCGACGAATCCGATCGACCGGTTGCTGGCCCCTTATTTTCGCGATCACGGGATCGCTCCCGGGCCGGTCGTCGATGATCGACTCTTTGCCCGTCGAGCGAGTCTCGATATCGTCGGCCTGCTTCCCACACCCGAGGAGCTGCAGGAATTCGCGGCTGATTCTCGCCCCGACAAACGGGAGCGATTGATCGACTCGCTGCTCGCCCAGGATGATCGGTACGCTGAGCACTGGCTCTCGTTCTGGAATGATGCACTCCGCAACGACTATCGCGGCACCGGATATATCGACGGGGGACGCAAGCCGATCACACGCTGGTTGTATGCAGCCCTGCGGGACAACATGCCCTACGACCAGTTCGTCCGCGAACTGATCAACCCCTCGCCCGAGTCGGAAGGCTTTATCAAGGGAATCGTCTGGCGCGGCGTGGTGAACGCCAGCCAGGTGCCTCCGGTGCAGGCGGCCCAGAACGTCTCCCAGGTCTTCCTCGGCATCAACCTGAAGTGTGCTTCGTGTCACGACAGCTTCATAAACTCGTGGCAACTGACCGATGCCTACGGCTTCGCCAGCATCTTCGCGGCTGACAAACTCGAGATCCATCACTGCGATCAGCCGACGGGGCAATATGCCCCGATGAAGTTCATTTATCCGGAACTGGGGGCGATGGATGCGAATGCCCCCCGCCCGGAGCGCCTGCGACGACTGGCGGAGATCATCACCCATCCGGAGAACGGCCGGCTGACGCGGACGATCGTGAACCGTCTCTGGAAACGCTTCCTCGGCCGCGGATTGATCGAACCCGCAGACGAGATGGACAACCCGCCGTGGAATCAGGATCTGCTCGACTGGCTCGCGGTTGACCTTGCCGATCATGGCTATGACCTGAAGCATACGATGCGGCTGATTCTCACGTCGCGGGCTTATCAACTTGCGTCGGTCGGACAGGATGACGTGCCCTCGACGGAGTTTGTCTTCCGCGGACCGCTGGTGCGCCGGCTCTCCGCCGAGCAATACCTCGATGCGGTCTCCTCGCTGATCGGTCCGGTCTACACGATGCCGGCGGTCTCGCTGTCTGGTCCGCCCCGGATTGCGGCGAAGTGGCTCTGGAGCGACGCTGACGCTCTCCAGCAAAGCCACCACGAGCGAATCTTCCTGCGACGGCAATTTACGCTTGCGCAGATTCCGACCGTGGCGCTTGCGGTCCCGGTATGTGACAAGGAATTCATCCTCTGGGTCAACGGCCGGCGGGTAGGCGAAGGGAAAGACTGGCAGCGGCCGCGTGCGTTTGACCTGCGCGGCCATTTGCGGAAGGGGACGAATATCATCGCCGTGGAGGCGACCAACAGTTCAGCTTCACAAACGCCGGGCGGGCAGACCTCCGCCGCGGCGAGTCGGGCCGGTTTTCTTTTCTTCGCGAAGCTCCGCTACCGTCCCGACGCCGAGCAGGGGAAGACGGCCGAGCACGTCTGGGACCTGGGAAGCGATGCCGACTGGCGTTGGTCGAGTGAGTCTCGCGAAGGTTGGGAATTGATCGACTTCGACGACTCAGACTGGCGGCCCGCTGTCGAACTGGCCGATGCGGCGGGTGGACCGTGGAACCTGCTCCCCCGCATCTCGGCGGCTTTCGATGTTCCCGAGCCTCGCCCCGAGGGAGTCCGGGCTTCGCTGGTAACAGCCGATCCCCTGCAGACGGCGCTCGGGCGAACCAATCGCGAACAGGTCGTCACCACCCGGGCGGACGACGCGACCACGCTTCAAGCCCTCGAGTTGACGAACGGCCCGACACTCGCCGCCCAGCTTCGCCGTGGAGCGCAAGCCTGGATATCGCGGCACACACCCATGAACGCGGAGACAACGAATCGGCTGATCGACGAACTTTATGAGTCGGCACTCAGCCGCGAGCCGACGAAGCTGGAACGAGAGGCCGCGACTGAACTCGTCGGGTCCCCTCCGTCGGCTGCCGGTGTCGAAGATCTGCTGTGGATTCTGGTCATGCTGCCGGAGTTCCAGTTGATCTACTGATGTGACTGTGGGGACGGTTGTTCGGGGGATATCCCCACGGAGATCATGACTGCGGGGGAGAAAACCTCCCGGCTTCCTGACGCGGCACGAGACAAAGGCCAATCCCCCGCCAGAGGATCCGGAGTTCGTCCATCGTCCATTCCTCGAATCCGACAGCCGGATCACCGATCGACACATTGCCGTCAGAATCGAATCTCAACAGCACGACTGAATGCAGCTTGCCGGGCACCCACCCCCAGTCTTTCGGGTAGCGGCGTTCCCATTCACGTCCATCCGGGAGGCCCACAGTGAGGATGACCGGAGTGCAGTTCAGCGCCCGGATCTCATCAATCGTGCCGGAGACAACGGCGACATCCCACGGCGTTCCCTGCGTCTTGAGTTTCAGCCCGCGGTAGAGCCCCTGCCAGTACGTTCCCTCCCGGGTCAGGCAGAGTTCCGCCATTTCCTGTTCCGTGGCGGGGATACCGCGCGCGGTGAGTAACGTCGCGGCACAGGCGGGACTGCACGTCGCATGGGTCGTCTGCAGACTGATCCTCTGTTGCCACTTGTTCCCGCATTGGGGCGGCGAGCCTTCGAGCGGAAAGACGAGCGAGTACAGCCCGACGCCAAACAGTGCCGCCACACAGGTTCCCCGGCGGACGATCTGACCGGGAACCCTCCTCCAGGCGATCGCCGCCAGGAGTGCTGTCATCAAGGGGAACCAGTTTCCGAGGATGATGACACTCGAAACGGGGAACAGCTTCACCAGGATCGGGTCGTCCCACACCTCGCGGATGTAGATCAGCATGACGAGGACGATAAGCAGCCCGAGGATATCACACAGGCGGCGGGGAGCCTGCGCCACCAGGGCCAGGCCCAGGGCGAACACGCCCACCGAGAGCAAGATCATCATGCCGATAGCCAGATAGATATCTTGCATGCATGCTCAATGGCTTCCGGCTCGGACGCGGAAGGCGCCTCCCCCATGCGGGGCACACGCTCGCGCCCCGCGTGAATGAGTGAGGTCAGGACTCGCATCGAGCCTCCAGAGGAAGAATCGCAAATCCCCCTCTTCAGTCCGACAGCAAGTTGGCAAACGCAGGCGCGGAATCTCGGCGCGGAATTTTCCCCGAGTCACCCTCGGGGACGGGCCCCCCTTCCCAAATGCGGCGGGTTGAATGGGGAAGCCTTCAGGTGCGACGGCCGGAGCCGTCTGCGGCGCGACGGGAGAACGCCAGAAGTCGCCGCGTGAGGAATCTGTGAGGGCTCGACACTTTCCGGCCTTCGCAACAGGGCTTCTCGGAAAGGTTTTGCGGGTCCGATGATGCCGATCGCCCCGGGACGAGCCGCATCTGCCCTGGGGAATAACGGTACATCGCGCAGCAAAAATTCCACGGTCACCCCCCTGAGGGTGCGTGGAACTGCCGAGCGGCGGCGCTTACAGAGGACAACGCTGGAACATCGCTCCGCGCGATCACCAGTGGGCGCAGTGGCGATACGGAGGAGATCAATGCTGCCAGTCGCAGAGGGCCACAGTCCGAGCCGAGTTCGTGATGGTGACCGGTTCGCCCATGACGGAGCGACTTCGGCCCGAATCCGGATCAAGAGACGGTGAACCCCCGCGTTACTCCAGCGGTCCCGAACCGGTGAAATCGACCACCGTGGTTCCCGAACCGTCGATATCGATGTTCGAGAGCATCAGGTCCCCCGTGCGATGATCATCGAGACGCAGCCGATGAGGACCGTCTGAGGAGATGTCTGCCGCGAAATTAGCCGTGGCCGGGGGGACAAAGAAACCGCTCCATTCCGTATTCCCGTCCCGGGTGCGGACTTCGAGCACTCCAGAGACACGATACGTATGCCCCTCAATCTCCAGAGTTCCCTGAAACTCTTCCATCGCCGCCTCCTTTATGAATTCCATCCGACTTGATTGCATGACCGTCCGCGGCAGGCCCGCACGAGCAACCGCGCAACGGGGATCCGGTATTCAGCGACCATCCGTGTTTTTCGAGGGCGGGAAACTGATTCGGGAATCTGAATTCCCTGAGGAGTGTCCGTCCCGTTTTCCACAGGCGACTTACCACGCGTCGCGGAGCTTCCGCCAATGCGCGATAATTCACCCCTTCACCGTCGACCAACCTAACGAAGGTACATGATCAGAAAATCCCACTTCAAGAGGGTTCAGCCGGAACAAAACACTTTTGAAGTAATTGGCGAATTTCTCCCCGATGAGGAGGTGAAAACGACGGGCCGCAGAGGAAAATCGCGGCCGCGGCACCGGCAAGACCCCGATTGACCCTGCCCCGGTGAAATTATAGAATCCCTAACACTTGCAGCCAATTCGTCTTAGACGAACTCTCCACTTCGGACACCCCATGCCGAAAGGGCTCCTCGTTGCCGCGCAAGATGATCATTGACGTCGATCCGGGGATTGGTGATGCGCTGGCCGTGGTGCTGGCGATCCTCGATCCGGAACTGGATGTTGTCGCGCTGACGGCGACAGCGGGATGCGTCACCGCACAGGACGCCACGCGAAACCTGCAGGGAATTGTGGAGCAGATCGATCCGCGCAAGTGGCCCCGGATTGGCGCGGCATCAACGGTGGCGTCGCCGCGCGATCTTCTCACCAGCGAGGACCTGCAGGAAACGACGCGTCTGAATGGACCGTCCGGTCTGGGGGACTGGGAATTTCCGGTGGCCGAATTGCACCATCGGCACGAATCCGCGAAGCTGATGACCGACCTGGTCCGCACGGAACCGAACGGCATCACGCTGCTCGCGCTCGGTCCGCTGACGAATATCGCGGCGGCCTGCGAACGGGCTCCGGAGTTTCTGGAGCAGGTGGGCCGGCTGGTTTGTCTCGGTGGTTCGGTGGCGGTCGGCGGCGATGTCACACCGGCGGCTGAATTCAATATGTATGCCGACCCGGAGGCAGCCCGTGCCGTCCTGCTCTCGCCGGCCACGAAGACGCTCGTACCGCTCGATGTCAGTCGGCGGGTCGTGCTGACCTTCGAGCACCTGAACCGGTTTCCCGCGGCAGACCGCTCACGGGTCGGCGATTTTCTGCATCGTCTGATCCCGTATGCCTTCCGTGCCCATCATCAATACCTCGGCGTGGAGGGCTTCCCGCTTCACGAAGTGGTCGCCCTGGCTTCGATCACGCGCCCGTCTCTGTTCCGTTCCGAGATGATGGCGCTGAACATCGAGACCGAAGGAGAGCTGACGCGGGGCATGACCGTGTTCGATCGCCGCCGCATCCCGCAGTGGCAGCGGAACATCGAAGTCATCACCGATGTGGACGTGCAGGGAGTGCTCGATTACGTCTTCGAGACACTGCGGCACGGCGAATAGCCCGCCGGCACCTGCCCCGTGGGAAGTCGATTGAGAAGGCGCCGCCGCACTCTACCGGTCGTTGGCTGCGGGATGCGCCCCTTCTCCGCCCGCGAATCTCCACCTGCTGCGACACTGCTCCTGTCGGAAAAAAACGGGCGGATCACCTTTGACGGCAACACGTTAAGGGAAGCCTGTCACGTTCAGGAACGCCGGCGGTCGCATTTCTATCGGGAATTTCCCGGGAGAGGGAAAATTCTGCGCCCGGTCAGCGGGCGGAATACCGACTAAAGAAATGGAGAACCACCCTCTCCAGCGGGGTTCCGCCTGAAGACTGACTTGACGGCCGTCTCCGGATTGTGACCCGCAGGGAGAGGGGGGTATCACCACTCTAACGTCCTTTGCCAGCCTCTGCCAGAGAGGGGAAGGCGAGATTGCAGACGCGGAGGGATTTACTCCACCCGCCCGCAATTTCATCCCTGCCGGAAATCGGCAGACGCATCTGATTCGGACACTTTTCAGCAAGTGTCTGTGGTGAATGGCGTTACGTGGTGACACGAGGCCGCGGGACATCCTGATTCGCCGCGTCCGGCGGCAGGATGCTGGTCCTCTATTAAAGAGGGTCACCGGAAAGATTTGTTCCGGCGCCCTGTTCCCCGGTCTCAACCTGTGGCGCTGTGGGGGAAAGTATCACTGCCCCCCGCTTGGAAGCATTCGCCGGTTCACTGCCGACCTGGAACTGTGCAGTCACCGGCGAACTGCTTTGGGGAACCGGCTTCTTCTCGGGTTCGAAGCCGAACACGAAGACGACGGCGGCGAGAATGCAGGCGAAGCCGGCAAAGTAATTCCACCGCAGTTCTTCCCCCAGCCAGAGAACCGCAAAGCCACAGAAGACGATCAGCGTGATGACCTCCTGCATTACCTTCAGCTGGGTCGCCGTGAAATGGCGGTGGCCGATCCGGTTTGCAGGCACCTGAAAGCAATATTCCAGGAAAGCGATTCCCCAGCTTGCCAGGATCGCAATCCATAACGGACTCGACTTGTACTTCAGGTGCCCATACCACGCGAAGGTCATGAAAATATTGGAGATCGTCAGGAGCAGAACGGTCATCATCGGTGCTGATTTCCTCGGGAGTTTCGCGGCACAAGCCTGCCGGCGATAAGCGTAGCGTTCCCGAAGATCGCGAACAAGGATGCTCGAAACGGCGGCGACACCGCGTGAAGTGAACCGGCTAACACCGCAACGGCGACTCTTTCGCACGCGCAAAACTGTGCCCGACGCGGGAAACGCTCGATTCAGCGAGTTTCCCGACACGCCCGCGGATCAGCATCGCGAAGTACGCCGGTGATCACTGGTCGAGAGAGGTGTGGCGTCATGGAACTTGTGACGCGGCCGCTCTACAATCGGACGGATCGACGGGCACGGTAAACCACAGGGCCGGCATTCACGGCCGCCCCGGTCCCCGCTGCCGTCGTACTTTTCCGCAGCCCCCGACCGTGAATCGCGACCTCCTCACTCCCTATCTCTGGATGCTCGTCGGCGCCCTGGCCTTTGCCGCGATGGGAACCTGTGCCTATGCGCTGCAGGGAGTCTGTCGCTGGGTCGTAATTGCACTGGCGCGGGCAACTGTTCCGCTCTTTTTCAGTGCCGCCATGCTCGCCCTCCGGCATGAGCGGGCCGTTTTTCTGCGCCCCGGCACTCTCTGGATTCGAAGTCTCGCCGGAAGCCTGAGTCTCGTCTGCACGTTCTTTGCATTCACGCGGCTTCCGGTGTCCGATGTCCTGACGCTGACGAACCTCTTTCCGGTCTGGGTCGCTATTCTTGCATGGCCATTGTTGAACCAGCGGCCCGATACCGAGGTTTGGCTGGCGGTGGCGAGTGGTGTGCTGGGAGTCGTGCTGATTCAGCAGCCACACATGGCGGAGGGAAATTTCGCGGCCATGGTCGCGCTCTTCAGCTCATTCACCTCCGCTGTCGCGCTCCTGGGATTGCATCGGCTGCATGGGATCAGCACCTGGGCTATCGTGCTCCACTTCTCGTTCGTTTCCCTCGTGATCTGTACGGGAGCCCTGTTCTGGCTGGGAGAGGCGCACGCCCTGTGGCAACTCGCCCCGCGCAGTCTCCTGCTCCTGCTGGGAGTGGGACTCACAGCGACACTGGGGCAGCTGTGCCTGACAAAAGCCTTTACGACCGGAGCCCCTTCGCGGGTTTCGGTCGTCGGACTCTCCCAGGTCGGCTTCGCGATGGTGTTCGACGCGCTTCTCTGGGGGCGGACCTTCGGTGCAACCACGATCGGCGGCATGGCCTGCATCGTTGCGCCGACCGCCTGGTTGATGCTGAAGCAGGGAATGCGAAGTCCGCCTCCCGCAGGCGATGCACTACCGATCGAGACGGCCATTCCCTTTGACGCTTCCGAGTGATGCAATCAGCTCTTCGTCATCACTCCATCGAAGTGCCAACCAACAAATGAACAAGCGCATGCCGCGACACGAGGAATGAGCAGGGGGGATGAAAGATTGTGTGCTCTATAGCGCGGGAGAGTCGTGCGGCAGAGCGATTTGGAGCATGAGTAGCAACGAAACAGACGCTCGCGCGACGGCGGCGGGGAAAAACGGGGATTGCGGCCACTCCTCCCCGGATCCGTCTTCCTGCATCGAGAGGTCGACGGCTGGGCCGCAATCCGCCGTAGCCCGGATGTTTCCCCTTGATCAGTACGCCGCAAGTTTGGGAGCCGCAGCGTCAGAAAGCAGACGCAACCACAGGTTTCAACCGCAACGGTTGTGTGACTGCCTCATCCCAGTTCGGGGAGCTGGTCGGTATCGGGATACTCGAACCACATCGAGGCGAGGCGATTGATCGTGGGCAACGCTCCCATTGCCCCCAATGCCACGGCCCCCCACGCCATCCATGTTCCACCGTGTTCCACGAACGACATACTGGAAGTGGTGGCTTCCAAGATCAGAATCCCCCCTCCCGTCAGCACTTTCCACATCGCCAATCCTCCTTAATTTCCGGTTACTCATTGACGAAGCAAACGTCCTTGAGACCCGATCGCTCGGCACACGTCGTCTCCACGGTACGTGTCCAACGGCCCTATCGATTACGCAAACGCTGTACCGCACGAGGGGGGCGGTTCCGACGGCCAGGACATGCCGCCTCTGCGACCGATGCCGAATCAGCGTGCGGGCAAATCTTCCGGGCCGCTTTGCCATTCATCAACGGGCAGAACGTCAGGAGGCAAGCGGAAGCTGCCGCAGCGGATGCGGTTGCCGGGCAGCTGCCGCTCAATCCCCCGCACCCTCAATCGCAGTCGCCGCTCCCTGTGCTGATCCCAAGGCAGCGGGACCACCGTCAGGGCGGTCGACAGCTTGATGGTCGCGTGATCAATCCGAATGGGAATCTCCTACCCGAAATGAAAAACTCCGGGGAAGGCTGGAGCGCCGGCGCTCAACAATGCCGCCCACCTTCTTTGAGGAACCTGCATCAGCGAGGGAAGGTGAAATCTGAGTGAATGTCAGTCAGGCTGATCGTGAACCGTCCAGGATTGGTGTCGCGCTGGGGAATGTTCAGGGGGAACAGTTCCCGCTGGGGATTGGCGGCTGATCCGTCATACGGCGGCACACAAAATGCGGTGAAGGGACGCGGCTAACTGAGGACCGGATCATGATTGAGCTTGACGTCCATTCTGACTTGGCTAGAGTCTGGCAATCCGAGCGAGACGTTGATTTTCGCTGGATTGTTCCGCATTCCCGAGGAAGCTGTATCCACGAGGCAGTCGAGGCATTGGGAACGCTGAAGCCCAGCCGCGACTGGTTCACGTCAACGCGTATCATTCGGAACACGAATCCGGAGAGGTCGCAATGGCTCATTATCTAGTGCGGGCCTACGTGAAACCGCAGCAACTGGAGCACCTGGCGCGACGGCTGGAGGAGCTGGCCTTCGCGGACCTCGAACCCTTCGGGCTCGAGCTGACACGCAACTTGCGAAATGCGCGCGTGTTGGAGTGCGGGGTCGCCGCCTGGGAAGAAGAAGACGACTGCATGCCTCCCCTGGCCCAGGAAAGAGCCGCCATCCTCGATCGGTACTTTCGCCAGATTGAGGTTGAGCCGGTCGAGGCTGAAGAGGGATGGGATCGCATTGCCGAGCTTCCCAAACTCTTTCCCGCTCTGGCCGCCGATACGGGCGAGTATTGATTTGCGACGGACGGATTCAGTCGTCCTCCGGACGATGATGATCCGCTCAATCGAGTGCAGCGTGGCCCTGTCGATCGCATCGTCAGCCGCGGTGTAATTCCGCTGGCGACGAAATGCGTCCGGGGACACGTTTTCGCGCCTGCCTCTTCCTGAACGTCGAACTTCCGATTCTCCCCCCCTACCTCACCGCGAGGGGGAAGGGATTCGCGGGGCAACACGAGTGTTCCCCTCGCCCGTCTGCCCGTTTCTCAAAAATGGTCGCGCGAGCGCTTTGGGCGAGTCGCCGCCGACGTGACCATTTCCGATCACTGACTTTCGCGCAAGCCTCACGCCCCCCTTGAAGGTGCCTATTCGCCGGCGGCAGTCCCTCCTGCCGGACGGCCCTCTCCGTTTTTCCGGTGCCGCTCCGCTGCGCCCGTTCGCGCCGGGGGATCTCGCAAGGGGTCAGTTTCGACTCTCGCACGTTAGGCAAATTGCCGCAGCCACTGCAGCAAAATTCGACACCAGGGTTCCAGGCAGATGAAAGGCTCCCGCATAAGGGGCGGCGGGTTCGGCAATTCAAGAATTCCCCCACCGCCTCTGTGATGCGAAACGGGCTCCGAGGGGGGCACGGCAGCCTCCGTGGAGAGCTTTGGCAACAACGGATTCCGGTCGCTGCCCCAACGCCGCTACCGATCGCCGTCCTGCTCGCTCTCCCGGAACTTACGGCAAATTCGGACTTTTCCGCAGATTGCACCGCGGGAATGAGGCAGGACCCATCTTGCGCATTTTTCCTGATGATGATTTCTTGACTCGGGCTATTCCTGACCTAGCTTTCCTGTGTCACCCGAACATGAACGTCGTTCGTCGTGACGCGGAACGGTCAACCGCGTTCGAGATGCCTCTCGAAGCGGAGAGATGCAGACCTTCGCGGTCGGCATCGTCACATCGGGTCGAACCTCGTTGTAGAGGTTTTCATTGGGTGCGGAGTGACAGGAAGCTCCAGCCAGGCCTGTGCCTGGCAGAGGACTCAGACCTCTGAAGGATTCCTGTGACTCGAGCGAATCGTGTCCTGGTGTCTCCCTCGGGAGCAGTCCGGGACAATGCTAGAAAGAGAGAACACCATGAAGTCACTTGCGAACAGCGTTAAACGATTCCTCGTTTCGGAAGATGGCCCGACGGCGGTGGAATATGCCGTGATGCTGGCCCTGATCGTCATCGTCTGTCTGACGGCGATCCAGGCCATCGGTACCAACGCCAACACCACTTTCGAAAGCGTTGCCGGTCAGTTGGGCGGCGGTGGCGGCTGATGCCCCCCTGGGCTGACGTTGTCCTCCAGGTTTCCCCTGAAGGACGGCTGGCCCTCCTCCCGGGTTTTCACTCACCCAGCCGAACGCCGTGTTCGGCTGGGTGGTGCCCCCGGGTGCTGCTCGATTTCGCGACCTCCTCCCGCGGGTCGCCGGCCTGCGAAACCGGCCCGCTCTTCGTTGCGCTTGGGACTTGAGTCCGCAGCCGTTCGTGGCTGCCGCCTCATCCCTGAAAATGATCTCTCCTTCCTTCCACCAGGTTTGCAGTCATGTTCCCGTTCTGGATTGACCTTCAGATGACTTCCCTGCCCGAGCTGCTGGTTGCCCTGACCGGCACGATGGCGGTTCTGTTCGGCGTGATGATCCCGACCCGTTCGGTGATCTGAGCCTTCCTGAAGTCCTCGCGTCGACTCCGCGTCGGGACCACGACTGCCAATCTGGTCGAGGCGGGTGGCGTAGCTTCCCCTGCGGCCACCTCCGACCTGCCCGATCCGCCGTGCGCTTTGCCGGCCGGCTCCTCCCCTCCTCCAAGACCTGTTTGATATGAAAGGTGTGAAGCGAACATGGACTGGCACACACTTCTGATCACAAACTGGCACGTCAAGCTGGTTTGCCTGATCCTGATCGTCGCTGCGTACATCGACGGAAAGCAATTGCGGGTTCCCAACTGGCTGACCTTTCCGATGGTGCTCAGCGGGCTGGTGTTCAACGCCTGGGTCGGAGGCTGGTCGGGACTGGGTGACGGAACGCTCGGGATGATCGTCGGGCTGGCCTGCCTGCTCCCGCTGTACAGCGTCGGGGGCATGGGAGCCGGAGATGTGAAGCTCATGGCGGGAATCGGTGCCTGGCTGGGTGCGGGCGTCACCTTCTGGGCGTTCTGCGTGTCGACGGTCGTCGGCGGCGTGATGGCGATTGCGATGGCCCTCTACCGCCGCGATTTCGGCAAACATTACGCGAATTTCTTCGTGATCCTCACCGAGTTCCTCCACGTGAAGAACCCGAAGGAGCTGACCCGGATCGCCGCGGCCCGCAAGTCGAGCATGCTCCTGCTGCCGTACGGTATCCCGATCTGCATCGGCTCGATCGCCTACTTCTTCTTCCACTACAAGATGTTCTAGGAGTCGGAGCAGGCGGGGGCGAATCCTCGCCCTGCTGAAAATCCCGGCCAATCAGCCCGGCGGTCCCCGCTCTCCAGCGGGGACCGCCTTTCGCATTACGGAAATGCCCCCAGGGACATGAGGGATTTCCGGCCGGGGCATGAGACCGGCAGGTTCCGCAGGACCCTTTTCCTCGTCAATGCCGGCATAGACTGAAGAATCTGCCTCACCAATTCCGATGATTCGGGAGAGAGACTGTCTTTTGTCTTGCCAACCTGCGGACGAGGTGTTGCCGGTTTTGTGATCTAAGCTTGTTGCAGGCTGGATCCTGTGTGGGATCGAGCTGCTGCAGGAATGTCACGAGGCGGTGATCTCACACTCGAGCGGTCATAAGGTGGCGCGATGAAATTCAAATCTCTCATGTTGTTGGCAGTTGCCGTGGGTTGTGGGTTGGTAGCAATGCTGGGTGTGCAACAGGCGCTGTCGAACAAGGCGAAACCGGCAGCCCAGCCGGATATGACCAGCGTGTACGTTGCTGCGCAGGAAATTCCGCCCGGCGTGTTTCTCGATGAGACCATGCTGAAAACCGAGAAATGGCCGAAGTCTGCCGTGCCGGCGGGAGCGATCACCGATCCCAGCCAGTTCGCCGAGCGCGCCCTGATCATCAAGGCCGTCCCCGGCGACCTGATCCTCCAGGCGAAACTGGGGGAAAAAGGCAAAAGCGGCGCGTCGGTCTCCATCCCCAAGGGAATGCGCGTGGTGACGGTCCCCGTGAACCTGACACAGGCGCACAGCGGCCTGATGCAGCCGGGCGACCGGGTGGATGTGCTCGTGACCTACAAGACCCGGGACGATCAACGGGGCACGATTCAAAAGACGAAAACCGTCCTCGAATACATTCAGGTGTTTGCGACCGACAAGCTCCGCAATGCCGAAGGCGCCGCCGACAACAGTGGCAAGACCAGCGTCAAGAACATCTCGCTGCTGGTCACCCCCGAGCAGGGAAACCTGCTGATGCTCGCCGTCAGCAAGGGAACCTTGCAGCTGGCGTTGCGGCACCAGGATGACCGCGCGGCCGTGCACACCGCAGCCGTGGATGAGCGGTCGTTCGACGGCGCGATGGCTTCGGTGGGCCTCTCCGACGAAGACAGCGAGGCGGCCCTGCTGTCGGCGACTGAGCCTGGTCAGGCAGACGAGGACGCGAATCTGCGGGACTTCCTGGATGACACCGCCGATGCCGATAAACCGGCAACGGCCGATGCCGCTCCCGCGGCTCCTCCGGAGAAGATCCTGTGGACGATCACGATCTTCGAGAAGGATTCCAAGCGTGAGGAGCAGGTCGAGTTGCCCAACCCGGAACTCGGCAAGGCTCCGGTTTCAACTCTGAACCCGACGGACGAGGGGGTGCCGCAGAGCGATGCGGCTTCTCAACCGCCGGCGGGCAAATCAGCGGCCTGAAACAGAATTGACGAAACGGACAGGGACGATCGCACTTTCCCAGGGACGACGGATACACGAGGTGCATGGATGCAAACTGACGGTATTGTCACGCGGTTTGGCGCGGCGATCACATTGCTGATCCTCGCCGCCGCCCTCCCGACAGGGTACGTGCGAGCGCAGGATCCGGAAGTCAGCGACACGCTCGTATTCCAGGTCAGCAGTCCGCAAAGCCATCTGCAGCTGATCGAGAATACGAGCCGCATCATCCAGGTGCATGGGAGGATTACCCGGGTCGATGGGTTCGATCCGACGGTCATCAAGGTGACGACGCTGCCTCAGGTCGCCAACCAGATCCGCGTGCAGGCGATGGCCGCCGGGGTGACGACTCTCGTCATCGTCGACGAATTCAACAACAGCTATTCAGTCGAGATTGCCGTGATGGGGGACGTGCGTCAGCTCGAAGCGCTGATCAAACGCGCCTTTCCCGAATCCTCGGTGCAGGCCACCAAGGTCAAGGACAGCGTGCTGCTGATGGGCTGGGTGAACCAGCCCGATCAGTTGACGCCGATCATCGAAATCGCCGAGCAGTTTCACCCCAAGGTGCTGAACTACCTCAAAGTCGGGGGAGTCCAGCAGGTGATGCTGCGGGTGAAGATCATGGAAGTCCAGCGGGCGAAAGTCCGCTCGCTCGGGATCAACTTCCTCGAAATGGGATCGGATCACTTCATCACCAGCACTCCCGGCGGCATGACCCCGGTCGAAACCCTGAACTTCGCCCCGCCGGAAATCCAGGTGGGGAACCTCGGAGCGACGACCGCGACGTTTGGAATTGCCGGGTCCGACATCCTCTTTCAGGGGTTCATCGAAGCACTGAAGGAAGAGAAGCTGCTGAAGATCCTGGCGGAGCCGAACCTGGTCACCGTCAATGGTCGCAAGGCCAGCTTCATCTCCGGTGGTGAATTCCCGATTCCCATTCCGCAGTCGCTGGCCACCGTCACGATCGAATTCAAGGAGTTCGGCGTCCAGCTCGAATTCGTTCCGAATGTCCTCAGCCCGAGCCGGCTGCGGATGGACGTCATCCCCGAAGTCAGCGAACAGGATCTGACCAAGGCGGTCACGTTCAACGGCACGACGATTCCCGGACTGACCAAACGAAAAGTCAATACGCAGGTGGAAATGAACTTCGGCCAGACGCTGATCATTGGCGGGCTGTTGTTCAACCGCGTCTCTTCGTCGACTGCGAAGACGCCGTTCCTCGGCGAGCTGCCCTGGATCGGAGCGGCCTTCCGCCGCGTCAAGCACGACGAAGCCGAGACCGAACTCCTGATTATGGTGACCCCCGAACTCGCGGCTCCGCTTGAACCGGGCCAGTGTCCTCCGCTCGGACCGGGGATGAACACCGTCAGCCCGACCGATCGCGAACTGTTTGGTCTGGGCCTGGTCGAAGTGCCGCGCGTCGGTCCCGATTGCGAACAGTGCCCGCCGTACGGTGCAGGCGGGCAGCCGCTGCCTCCGCATGCAACCGTGCCGGGAGTCGTCGGCGGAGCCCCCGCGCCGCGGGGAACAACCACTCCGCTTCCGCCTCCGCTCGCGGAGGGTGAGCGAGCCGCCGAACCGCTTCCGCCCGCCCGGGCATCGACCCGGCCCGCCGATCCGGCAGCAGGTGGATCAACGTCCTCCACTCCCCGGCGCGGCCGACCGGGACTGATTGCCCCGGGGCCCTCCCTGCAGCCCGTGCAGTCGTCGTCGGAACGTCAACCGAGCCTGATTCAACCTTAAAGTAACACGGCAACCATCCCCCGCGGGAAGCATTTCCCGCGGGGGATTCGACACAGCAGTGCCTCGCCTGGAGTCGCGGCGCGTTTACCGCTTAACCATCTCACACGCGAGTGACTGCCGAGGATGATCGAACTATGAACAGTGTGGTCCGACTGGCAATTGTCGATCCCAGAGACGCTTCCCGGAACTCTCTGAAGAGTCTGTTGCTCGGGCTGGACATGGTCTGGCTCGAAGCCGAGTGTTCGCGGTACGAATTCTTCTCCGACGTTCTTTCCCAGACCCAGCCCGACATCGCCCTGATCTCGCTCGATGCCGACCCGACGAAAGCCCTGGGCCTCGTGGCAAAGATCAATCAGGAGCTGCCGACCTGTCATGTGCTGGTCATCAGCAGCTCGCAGGAAGGAAGCCTGATCCTGCAGGCGATGCGCAATGGAGCGAAGGAATTCCTCAGCTATCCGTTGCGGCTCGAAGACTTCCTCGCCGCGCTCGATCGCATTCAGCAGGTCCATCTCGGACGCAGCGGAGAAGGTCAGGTTCGTTCCAGCCAGGTCATTACGGTCGCCGGAGTGTCGGGCGGAGTCGGTTGCACCTCGCTGGCCATCAACATCGCCTGCAGTTTCGCCCAGAACGAGCGGAACAGCGTCGCCATCATCGACCTCGATTTCGCCCTCGGGGATGCGGATGTCTGGCTCGATATTATTCCGGACTACACGATTCAGGACGTGGCCGAGAACATCACCCGGCTCGATTACTCACTGCTGAAGCGTTCGCTGACGAAGCATGCCTGCGGCGCGTTCCTGCTTCCCCGCCCGGTGCACCTCGATGACACGACGACGATCTCGCCCGACCAGCTGCGCCGCGTGATTGCCCTGCTGAAAGCCACCTTCACGCATCTGGTCATCGATATCAGCAAGAGCTATGGTCCGCTCGACCTGACCGCACTCGACATCTCGGATACTGTCCTGCTTGTGACGCAGCTCGATCTGCCGTGTCTGCGGAACGTGGTGCGTCTGATGCAGTTCTTCGAGCTTCGCGACAACCTGCCGGGCAAAACCCGCGTGGTCGTGAACCGCCTGGGGCTGGAGGATACGCAGATCAGTCTCAGCAAGGCGCTCGAAACAATCGGCCGCGAGATCAACTGGCAGATCCCGAACGACTATCCCACGATGGTCGAAGCCCGGAACAACGGCGTGCCGCTGATCATGCAGGCCCCGCGGGCCAAAATTACCCGCTCGATCGAGCGATTGGCGCAATCGATCGTCGAATCCACCGACAAGAAACCGGAACCGGAAGAGAAGAAACGCAAAGGGCTGTTCGGCTTCCTGTCGAGCAGTTCGAAGTAAGCTGCGGCGGCCCGTCGGGATCGGGATTTCAAGCCACCGAGGCTTCGAGCGAAACGGGTCTCAACGGAGCCATGCCGCGGAATTCCGCCCCGTTGTGAACCCGGAGCGCGGCGCCGCGGCCGACGCACGCGGGGTCCGTTTCGCTGACGGCGAAACGGGCTATCGGGAAAGAGCCGCGGCGTCAGGCGTCGAGATCGAGTGCCCTGCCGCGCTCCTCGAACGCATCGCGCCCGCGACCGGTTCCTTCGGAGGACGGGGTTTCCGTCTCGTCTCGGGGATCATCTTCCGCGAGCGACATCAGGCAGGGAAGGCGTCCGTCGACATCCCGATCGGCAGAAAGCTGCGTTTCCAGCAGTTCGTCCGCATCGCGGGTTTCCAGTTCGCGTTGATCCACCTGCCGCTTCTGGAGTGCCTGTTCCGCCTGGATTCTGTCGGCGTCGGCACCGTTCCGTTGAGTCCCCGCCATCGAAGCGGGAAGGACGTAAGAACCGGGAAAACCTGCTCCGCCGACGTTCATCGCGAATCTCTCCCCGGGTCCGGCAGAGACTCGCGGCACTTTCTCCTGGCGAGCCCCGACAGATCCCGTGCGCACTGCATCTTTTCTGCCGTCGCTGAAATCCTACCTTCTGATTTCCGGCAGGACGAAGAAAATCACCTGAGTTCCGGTGATATCCGCCTTTCGATGTCTGCTCCGGGAACGCATAAGTTCAGTCCGGCCGCCCTGCGACCATGTCTCACTGCCCCCCAAGGAGGCTTTCGGCCCCGGGAAACCGGGCGATCAGCAAACGCGGATTTCTGCGGGTGATACGTTCTCCGTGGAGTGATCAGTTGATGTGGATTCGGCAGGCGGCGACAGCCGCATTCCTTGGATTATCGCCCCCATCCAGTACAATGAACGGCCCGATCGCAGCAGTGCGGCGGACTTGAACCTGCCGGGGCGATCGTGACTGTCCGACCTTCAGGGAGCCCTTCATTATGCCGCTGCCGTCGCTGCGCTTCTGCATCCCGACTCTCCTGCTACTCGTCCTTTTGAGCAGCTTCGGAAGCCGTTCCCTTCGCGCAGAAGAAACCGCTGCTCCCGGATTTACCTATTCGTTGTTTGACGGCAAGACGCTGGCGGCCTGGAACATCGAGAACGACTGCGAAGCCGCCGTTGAGAACGGCCTGCTTCTGCTGAAGTCGGGCGATGGCTGGCTTCGCTCGGATCTGCAATACGCCGATTTCAAGCTGCACGTGGAATGGAAGGCATTGCAGGCCGCGAACTACGACGCAGGCATCTATATCCGCACCGCCGCCGAAGGCAAACCGTTCCCGAAGCCCAGCTATCAGATCAACCTCCAGCAGGGCAAAGAGGGGAACATTGGCACGCTCGCAGGGGCTTCCAGCAGCGGTCTGGTCAAACCCGCGGGAGAATGGAACGCCTTCGACATCACCGTCGTGGGAGATACGGTAGCGGTCGCGATCAACGGCAAGCCGGCCTACAAGACCTCGGGCCTGGAGCGGGCGCTGGGATACATCGGCTTTCAGGTCGAAGTGCCCAAGGGGGGGCAGTTCCAGATCCGCAATGTGCAGATCACGGAGCTGGGCTCGAAGAGCCTGTTCAACGGCAAAGACCTGACCGGCTGGGAAGGCGCGGGGCAACCGGCCGAGAACTGCTGGCGCGTCGTGGATGGCCTGCTTCAGTGCACCGGTGAAAAAGGCCCCTGGATTCGCTCACTGGAAGAGTACGGCGACTTTAACTTTCGTCTCGAATATCAGCTGGACCCCGGGGCCAACAGTGGCGTGTACGTTCGCGTGCCCCGCAACGGCTCGCATCATCGCAAGGATGAGCAGGAAGGACCCGCGGGTTTCGAAGTCCAGATCCTGGATGACGCACACGAGAAATATCGCACACTGAAGGATTATCAGTACTCGGCATCCGTCTACGACATCGCCGGTGCGAATCCCCGCGTTTCGCGCCCGGCGGGAGAATGGAACGTCCTCGAGATCAATTGCCTCGGAGGACACGTCACCACGACGCACAACGGAAAGATCGTCGTCGACATTGATGAAGAGCGGAATCCGCTGCTGAAACTCCGGGAGCGGAAAGGCTATCTCGGCCTGCAGAACCACAGCTCGGTAGTTAATTTCCGCAACGTGCGCATCGGCCCGGCACTCGAGTACGACGTGCGTTGAAGTGACGAACAGTCGACCGCGGCACGCCACGGGCTTCATCATGCCGCCCCGCCCTGCTTCGAGAGCTTCTCGAAGCGGGCGGGGGCCGCGCTCAGTGGTTCATTCCCGCCGGTCCGGGGTGATTCATCAGAAAGGTCGCGGTGGCCTGCAGGAACGGCCAGAGGACGGCGACCGCCTCTTCCGGCAGGTCGGCTTCCTGGAAGGCCCGCTCCATGAGCTGCACCCAGCGGTCGCGAGCCGCCTGATCGATCACGAAGGGAGCGTGCCGCATTCTCAGCCGCGGCGCCCCGCGCACTGCCAGGTAGCGCTGTGGTCCGCCGAACCGATAGATCAGGAAGTCGCGCAGCCGCGTCTCCGCGTTGGCGAGGTCGTCTTCCACCATCCGGTACATCGGCCCGAGAATCTCGTCGTCAGGAATCTGCCGGTAGAAAGCCGCCACAAGGCGCGTAAATCCATCCTCGCCAATCAGGCCATAAACGGCGGTTTCGTCGATCATTTGCGAAGTCGTCTGCGGAAAGCTGTGGGGAAGGAGGGCAGGAGGTGCCGGAGCGTGAAATCCGGCTCCGGGCAGCCTCATTGTAGAGAACTCGTTCGGGCAGGTCGATTGTGGAGAGCGGACGGCCGGCACGACAGCCGGTCCCGCACGGACGATATAACCGGTGTCGACGGCAACTCCTGAATTGCCGCGGTTTTCCGCCGACGGACAATGACATTTTCCGCCCGCAGGGAGGGGACCGGTGCTTCGTTCACCGGGTTGCCCATCTGTGCGGGCCAATCTATGATCTCGACATGCAACGCGAGCTGACCGTTCATCTGCTTCCCAGCCTCATCAATCCCGACGCCCTCGCAGGAGCAACGGCGGTGATTATTGATGTGCTGCGCGCTTCAACGACGATTGTGCATGCACTCGCCGCCGGTGCCGCGGCCGTGATTCCCTGCCGGGAAGTGGAGGAAGCGAGAAAGCTCGCAGCCTCGCTTCCGAGTTCGCAAGGGCAGGTCTTGCTCGGGGGCGAACGCCAGGGGAAGCGGATCGAAGGCTTCGATCTCGATAACTCTCCGCTCTCCTATACGCCTGACGTGCTCAGCGAGCGAACAGTGGTATTCACCACGACGAACGGGACGCGCGCCATGCAGGCGGCGTCCCGTGCCGACCGGATTCTCGTCGGGGCATTCGTCAATCTCCACGCTGTGCTGGAATGCCTGCTCCAGGACCCGCGGCCGGTGCATCTGGTCTGCGCCGGGACCGACGGGGAGATCACCGCCGAGGATGTCCTGTTTGCGGGGGCGCTGTCGCGGGGGCTCAAACGGGCACTGGGCGTCCGCCGATGGACCGATGACGGTGCGCTGCTGGCCGAGGCCCTGTACGAAACCCGGGACGATTCGCGGGCGGAATTTCTGGAGGTCCTCTACACGAGTCGCGGAGGCCGAAACCTGGTGGAGCTCGGATATGAAGCCGATATCGAACGGGCGGCCGTATGGGATCTGTTTGACCTCGTCCCGGAGCTGACACATGACCTTTGGCAGATTCGACCGGCGGTCCCCTGCGAATCCGAGGGTCGCCGCTGGCTGACGCCTCCCCTGTGAGTGTATGAAGAAACTCTGCGGCAGTCTGTCTCCCCTGGTGCCGCGCCCTGATGCGTCTCTTGACAGCCGTCGCACCGGGCTCCATTCTGCCGGCGATTGCAATTGTCAGCTGAACTTTTCCGCTGCCCGCGTTTCGAAAGGAATGCGGGGCAGTTCCTCACCCACGTGTCTCGGAAGAGAGCCTGATGGAAAACAAGATGGACAAAATCGTCGCGCTGTGTAAGCGGCGCGGGTTTATTTTTCAGTCGTCCGAGATTTATGGCGGCCTCAACGGGTTCTGGGACTACGGACCGCTCGGTGTCGAACTGAAGCGGAACGTCAAAGAGGCGTGGTGGCGGGACATGATCACCAACCACAACGACCAGATGGTCCCGCCCGGCGCCCCCCAGGCGTTCTCCATCGTCGGGCTCGACACCTCGCTGATCATGCATCCGCAGGTGTGGAAATGTTCGGGACACTATGACCTCTTCCACGACTACATGGTCGATTGCAGGGAATGTAAATCCCGCTTTCGGGCCGACCACATTTCCACGAGCGAATGCCCGTTGAAGCCCAGCCGGCATCCCGGGGAATTCGACAAGTGTAAACTGACCGAGCCCCGCGAATTCAACCTGATGTTCAAGACGACCATCGGCGCACTCGCGGGCGAGGAAGGCACGGCGTTCCTGCGTCCGGAGACGGCCCAGGGGATGTTCGTCAATTTCAAGAACATCATCGACAGCAGTCGCGTCAAAATTCCCTTCGGAATCGCACAGTGCGGAAAGAGCTTCCGCAACGAAATTACGCCGCGGCACTTCATCTTCCGCTCGCGCGAGTTCGAGCAGATGGAGATGGAATTCTTCTGTCATCCCAATGAATCGCAGACGTGGTATCAGTACTGGCGCGACCGCCGTTACGAGTGGTATCTCAAACTGGGAATCAGCAAGGACCGCCTGATTCTCCGCGACCACACGCCGGAGGAGCTGGCGCACTATTCGGTCGGCACGGCGGATATCGAGTACGCATTTCCGTTCCTTGAAGCGGGTTCCTTCGGAGAGCTCGAAGGCGTCGCGCATCGGGGCGACTTCGATCTCCGCTCCCACATGGAAGGAAAGCTGACGCACGGCGAGAACGGGCTCGTCCTCGAGACCGGCCCGGACGGGAATCCGAAGTATCGCGGCAGCGGGAAGGATCTCACGTATTTCGACGATCAGACGCGCGAGCGATTCATCCCGCACGTCATTGAGCCGGCCGCGGGTGCCGACCGCGCCACCTTGGCATTCCTCTGCGAAGCCTATAATGAAGATGAGCAGCCCGATGAAAAGGGCGAGATGCAGTCGCGGGTGGTGATGCGTTTCCATCCGCGTCTGGCCCCGATCAAGGTGGCGGTCTTCCCGTTGATCAAGAAGCAGGGGATGCCCGAGATCGCCGCCGACATCTATCGCGAACTGAAGGAGGCTTCCATCACCTGCACGTTCGACCAGCAGGCCGCGATCGGCCGCCGCTATCGCCGTCAGGACGAAATCGGGACTCCTTACTGCATCACGGTCGACGGGCAGACGCTCGAAGACAAGACGGTGACGATCCGGGACCGCGACACGCTCGAACAGACGCGAATCCCCATCGACAAGGTCGTGGACGAGGTCGCCGCCCGGCTGCGACGCTGACCTGATTCTCTGCCCGCAGGCTGCAATCGCGAAGCGGTTGCAGCCTGCTCCACACTTCTGACTTTCTGGCCTCTTGAGCCCCGGCGGGAACCTGCTCCTCATCCCGCCGGGGATGGCGACTTTGCTTATGATTCCCGCGATCAGTCAGGCTTGTACACTCAACTCTTCGTTCGAGGACGATATCGCCGGCTATGCGGATGCGGCGGGATCGGCCATCGAGTTCTGGCTGACCAAGCTCGAAACGTACCTCGAATCCCACTCACCCGACGAAGTGAAAGCAATGGGAGCAGATCGCGGGCTGCAGTTTGCCGCCGCCTCCTTTCAGGGAGGTCTGCTCGTCTCGCAGGGAGAGGCCCGCCGCGAGAGCTGGGAGCTGTTTGAACGCCGACTGGGGATCTGCGCCGCCCTCGGGGTGCCCACGCTGGTGGTCGTCCCCGACTTTCTCGGCCCGTTCGGTCCCACCGACATCGAACGGGCGCAGGTCTCGCTGAAACAGGCGGGACAGGCCGCCGAACGTCACGGGATTCGGCTGGCCCTCGAGTTCCAGGCGCGGAACACGTTCCTGAACAATCTCGAGACGACAGTTTCGTTCATCGAGTCGGTGCAGCAGCCAAACGTGGGCATCTGTTTCGATGTGTTCCACTATTACATGGGGCCGAGCATGTATGAGGACCTGCGTTACCTGACGCGGGACAACCTCTTTCATGTGCAGTTCTGCGATGTCGCTGACACTCCGCGCGAGATCGCCACCGATTCGGAACGCATCCTTCCCGGCGACGGCGATTTTCACCTGCAGCCACTCGTCGAGCGGTTTCGTGAGATCGGCTACGAGGGGTTCGTTTCCCTGGAAGTCTTCAATCCCACCTTCTGGCAAGTTTCGGCCCGCCAGGTGGGAGAAGTGGGCATGACGGCGATGCGGATGATTCTCGGACAGGCGAAGGGAGGCACCGCCTCCTCCGGACGTCGCTGAACCGCTTCTCCCCGCGCGACAACTGACAGGGGCTGCTTGACCCGCTCGACGGGCGGCGTGCATAATGAACACGCCAGCTCGAACCGCGGAAGGAGTACGCGCATGAATTGGTCGTCGTCTTGTCTCGCGGCCGCGCTGTTGCCGTCGCTTGCCCTGCTCACCTCTTCCCTTGCGGAAGCACAGCAATCCTATCCCCGGGTGTATGGACCTTCCGGGGCGCTGTACGGCCCGACACAGGCCCATTACCAGTATGAACGGCGCTACGGACGCCCCTGGCATGGAACCGGAGGGATCCAGGTCCAGCATCGACACGGCCACGGGCACCATCATCACGGCCACCACCACCATCACCATGGAGGGTGGGGCTACGGTGGCTATTGGGGCGGTCCTCTCGTCCCGCCGTACGGCCTCGGGTTCAGCTATTCCGGCTACGGCTTTTACGGCAGCTTCGGTTACGGCCCCGGCGTAGGGGGAGGAGTGGGTGTCCCCTACCTCGCCCAGCCCTATCCGGAATACTACGGCCGCAACCCGTTTGATAACGATGTCCTCCAGGGAACCCTGGAAGAGAACGCGCTCCAGTGGGGTCAGCCAGAACCGCTCCCCGCCAAACCGACCGTCAAGGCTCCCGTCCGCAAGACGTCTCCCGAGACGAAAGTCCGCAGCCTGCACCTGCAGGGTTTTGGAGATGTCCTGTTTCGCAGGCAGAATTTCCCGCAGGCGTATCAACGCTACCGCGAAGCGGCGGCCACCGCCCCCGATCTCGCCACGCCCCATTTCCGTCTGGGAATCACGCTGGCGGCTATGCACCGCTATGAGGCAGCGGTGGCGGAACTCAAACGCGGCCTGAGCCTCGATCCCACCTGGCCTCTTACCGGTGAATCGCTCGCCGATCTGTTCGGCGAAGACAATATCATCGCGCGAAACTCAATGCTCCACGAAGTCGCCGAGTGGGTGCGTGCCGACATTCGCGATCCCGATCGGCTGTTCCTGTTCGGGGTGCTGCTCCATTTTAATGGAGATGCCGCTCAGGCCCGCAGCGTTCTGGAAACCGCGGCTCGCCTCGGCGGATCGCCCGAGCATGTGATGGTGTTTCTCAATCCCGTAGCCCCAGAAAGGGCAAATCCGGGAGAGCCCGCGCCGGCAAAACTTCCTGCCGCGGTTCCGCAACCCGCTCCCTTTGCTCCGGCTCCCGAGCCATTCACGGGCCGGCGGAATCCGCCTCAGGTCCCGGGGGCACAGCCGATTCCCCGCCGGGGGGCACCCGCCCCCGAATCGGACGAATTTCCCCTTCCGCGTCCCGCGCCAGCGGAGGACAAGTCTGAAAAATCGACAGACGAAAAGGATCAGGGGAACATCAAGGAAGACAAACGAGACGAAACCGGTGAGCCCGCGAAGGGCCCTGCCCTGTTCGATCCGACGGCGATGACGAACCGGGAGACGACACAGCAGCAGGCTCAGGGTTCCGGCACGACTCCTTGACACAACATCGCAACGCAAGTTAAATAGACATAAAGACTTGACGTATCACGGCGAAAGACTCGCCGGCATTCCGGCCGGGCGTGCGGAAAGGTCTTGCGTGTCCCCGTGCGCGATCTCCGGCGCGGACGGTGTGTGGGCGGACGAACTGCATTCCGGGAATCCCGGAATTTTCTCACGAAGTTTTTTCGAGAAGCGTGGGTTCTTTAGATAGACTCAAGGAATCTGCAAGACTCGGCATTTGTTCAGTCTCGACATCTGGTCACGGCGTCGAATACATCACGGTCGCAAGCCCGGGGGGAGGAAGCGGAATGATCCGAAATCGTCGAACCACTGCTGTTCGGGAACGGGGATCGGCGAAGAGGTGGATTGCAGCGTCACTGTTCGTTGTCGTGGCGGGTTCGTTGAGTCTTCCTGGAGTTCCCGGCACGGCGGAAGAAGCGTTCGCCGCACCGACCCCCAGCCGCACGGCCCGGGAGAGCAAGTTCACGACCGGATCGTCGGACGTGCTCATCGACTTCATCAATGAACAGATCCGCCAGGGTTGGACGGACAACGAAGTCCAGCCCTCCGCGATCGCGGACGACGCGGAATGGCTGCGTCGGGTGTATCTCGACATCGTCGGCCATATCCCGCCGGTGGACGAAGTCGAGGCCTTCCTCAAAGACAAGTCGCCGGCCAAGCGGGCACAGGTCATCGACCGCCTGCTGGATGACCCGGCCTACGTTCGGCACTGGACGACGATCTGGACCAACCTGCTGATCGGCCGCGGCATGGGGAACGCCCAGCAGGGTGGCCCCGAGCGTCGTGCCGGTCTCCAGAAGTTTCTCCGCGAAGGGTTCGCGAAGAACCGTCCCTGGAGCGAGATGGTCTACGACCTGCTCGCCGCCGAGGGGCGTCACGATGAAAATGGCGCTGTGAACTTCCTGCTCGCGCACCTCAACGACGGTGCCGTGCCGGCGACCGCCATCAGCGCCCGGTTGTTCCTGGGGATTCAGGTGCAGTGCACCCAGTGTCACGACCATCCCTTCAACGACTGGAAGCAGAACCAGTTCTGGCAGTTCAACAGCTTCTTCAAGCAGGCCCGCGCCCGGGAACACCGGAAATACGACGAGCGCACGGGCCGCATGGTTTTCGACTACGTCGAGCTGGTGGCCACCGATTTCGAAGGGCCTGTCTACTTCGAGAAGCGGAACGGCCTGATGCAGGTCGCCTATCCGACTTACGAAGGGAAGGAAGTCGATCCGAGCGGCGACACCAACCGCCGTCTTGAACTGGCGAAGCTGATCATGGAAGGGGATCGCCCGCTGATCGCCGACGCGATGGTCAACCGGATGTGGGGACACTTCTTCGGGTACGGGTTCACCCGTCCGGTGGACGACATGGGGCCGCACAATGCCCCCTCGCATCCCGAACTGCTCGACCGCCTTTCGCGGGAGTTCGTGAAGAACAACTACGACCTCAAGCAGTTGATCCGCTGGATCTGCAACAGCGAAGCTTACAACCTCACCAGCCAGTTCAACAGCAAGAACGAGAACGACAATCCGGCGGCGGGCGAAATGCCGCTCTTCAGCCACATGTATCTGAAATCGATGTCGGCGGAGCAGCTCTACGATTCGCTGATCATCGCGACCAACGCCCACAAGTCGGGCCGCTCGAACTGGGAACAGGCCGAGCAGCTGCGGCAGCAGTGGCTGCAGCAGTTCATCCTCGCCTTCGGGACCGACGAGAACGACGAGTCGACGACGTTCAACGGGACGATTCCGCAGGCCCTGATGATGATGAACGGCGAACTGGTGCAGAACGCGCTCAGCGAGAAGAACGGCAGCTTCCTGCATTCCGTGCTGACCGACAAGGGGAACGAGCAGGCCAAGCTGCGGTATCTCTATCTCTCGACCCTGTCCCGGCCACCTTCTCCCCGGGAGCTTTCCGCGGCTCGTAACGTGCTGCGGGGAGCCCGGAGCCCGCTGGAGGCCTACCAGGACCTCTACTGGGCGCTGCTGAACTCGAACGAGTTCATCTGTAACCACTAAGGCGACATCCGACCGACGGCGACACAGCGGCGGAGCTTGGTCTCCGTCCACGGGAACCAGTCACTTTCAATCACAAGCCCCTGTTCAATCAAAGGTGCAGCCCATGACTCTTCGCGTTCCGGCCGGCATGTCTCGGCGACACTTCATGCAACACCTCGCGATGAGCACGATGACCATCCCGGGGATGCAGTTTGTTCAGGCGTTCCATGCGCACGCGGCGGAAGTGCGGAAGAACCAGAAAGCGTGCATTCTGCTGTGGATGGGAGGCGGACCGCCGACCATCGACCTCTGGGATCTGAAGCCCGGATCGAAGAACGGTGGCGAATTCCGCCCGATCGATACTACCGGCGACATGCAGATCAGCGAGCATCTGCCGAACGTTGCCAAGCAGATGAAGCACCTGTCGATCGTCCGCTCGATGAGCACCCGCGAGGCGGATCACGGCCGCGGCCGGTACTTCATGCACACCGCCTACGTGCCGAACCCGACGGTCATCCATCCGACCTTCGGCTCGGTGGTCAGCCACGAACTCGGCTCGAAGCGGAGCTATCTGGAGATCCCGTCGTTTGTCTCGATCGACGGCGGCAGCGAGAGCGCCGGCTTCCTCGGGATGGTGAACGCTCCCTTCGTCGTCGACAGCAACGGCAACATCCGGAACTCGCAGGTCGAAGGCGTGGATTCCGCGCGGCTCGACCAGCGGCTGCGGATGCTCGACGTCATCGAGACGAACTTCATCCGCTCGAAGCGGGGTGAAGCGCCGCAGGCCCACAAAGACGTCTACAGCAAGGCCGTGAACCTGATGAAGTCCGAGCAGATGGCGGCCTTCAAGGTGGCCGACGAGCCGATGGAAGTCCAGGAACGGTACGGCAACACCGGGTTCGGGCGCGGCTGCCTGATGGCGCGGCGTCTGGTCGAAGCGGGCGTCCCCTTCATCGAGGTCAACCTCGGTGGCTGGGACCTGCACAACAGCGTCTTCGACACGCTGCGAAACCAGCGGCTGCCGGTCCTCGACCAGGCGATGGCTGCCCTCACCGAAGATCTCGCCGAACGCGGGATGCTCGACGACGTCGTCATCGTCTGGATGGGCGAGTTCGGCCGCACGCCGCGAATCAACCAGGACGTCGGCCGCGATCACTGGGCGGCCAGCTGGTCGGTCGTGGTGGGCGGTGGCGGACTCAAGGGAGGCCAGGCGATCGGCAAGACCGACAAAGATGGTGTCGGCATCGAGTCGCAGAGCTACCTGCCGGGCGACATCTGGGCCACAGTGGCGCACGCCCTGGGAATCCCGCTCGACACCGTGTACACGTCGAAGCGGGGCCGCCCGATGAAGATCGCCAACGGCGGGACGCCGATTAAAGAATTGATCGGCTGATCCCCGGCCATGTCGATGCAGGAAACGCAAGCAGAGGGGGCTCGACGGCCCCCTCTCTTCGTTCCTTCCCTGAGGTGGTGACCGCTGCCATGTCCTCCGCCCTCCCCGAGCCTTCGACCGACACGGGCGCTTCCCGCCCGGCTTCCACGAGCCGCGCGGAGGCAGTGGCCCCGACTCCGCCACTGGATCCGGAGTTTATTCAGCATTTCACCCGGCACCAGCGGCAGATTTACCTATACATCCTCACCCTGCTGCCGAACGCGACCGATGCCGAGGAGGTACTGCAGGAAACCAATCTCGTCATCTGGCGGAAGGCAGGGGACTTTCAGCCCGGCACGAATTTCCGTGCCTGGGCCTGTCAGATTGCTTATTTCGAGGTGCTCAAGTTCCGTGATCGCAGGCGTCGCGACAGGCTGCAGTTCAGCCAGGAGTTTGTCGATGCCCTGGCGGAAGAAGTGGCGGCGCGGGCGGATCTGCTGGAACGCCGGCGGCTCGCACTGACCCGCTGTCTGGGCAAGTTGCGGGAACGCGACCGCGAACTCATTCAACATCGCTATGCGCCCGGGCAGACGAGCCAGAGTGTTGCCGACCTGCTCGGACGTCCGTTGAACTCGATCTATCAGTCTCTCGGCCGCATTCGTAAAGCGCTGTTCGAATGCGTCAATCGCGAACTGGCCGCGGAGAGCCGAACATGACCACTCCACCTGCTGCCGACCTCGCGCTCCTGATGGAGGCGCTCGTTGAAGAGCGGATCACTCCCGAGCAGCTTGCGCAGCTGGAAAGCTGTGTCCTGCGGGATCCCGCTGCGCGAACCTTCTATTTCGATTACCTCGAACTTCACGGCAACCTGTATTGGGACGCTGCCGTGACGGAAAAGGCAGGCGATGCAGCACGCGACGAATTCGGCCTGGAGAGCGGCACTCTCGATCGTGTGCTGGAGGACGTCACCTCCCAAACGGTGAATGGCGCAGCGGCGAGCGTCCTGTCCGGCTCCCTCGCGAAGGCAGCCGCCCCGAGCGAGGCAAATTTTGCACGGAGACTTACACGCCGTCACTTCGCATTGTTCGGCGGCGCTGCACTCGTCGCGTCATTGTTAATCGCCGTGCTGCTGTTCCGCGCCGGCGCGCCGCAGCATGGCCCGCAGGTGGTGAACGTGCCGACGTCCGGAGAACCCGTGGAACAGCCTTCGCAGATGGAGGCACCGCCGTCGCAGGAAACTCCGACCACGCAACCAGCTGAGATCGCGAACCGCCAGGAGAGAATGCCGTCGCTGCCTTCCGCCTCGACTTCCAACACTCCGGCAGAAGTCGTCGCAGCGGCCCCGGCCACTTCATCAAATTCCCGCACCGAAAGCATTGCAAAGCCGGAGGGAACCGCCCCGGAACAGTCACACTCCGGTTCCTCGGAGGTACTCCTGAGCTTTATCAACGAGCAACTGCGCGAGGGCTGGCGGACAGCGGGCATTGAACCGTCTCCGCGCGCAGACGATGCGGAATGGTTGCGACGCGTTTACCTCGACATTGCGGGGCATATTCCGCCGGTGAAGGAGCTTGAAGCCTTTCTCGCGGACCGCTCCGAGGACAAGCGGGAACGCATGATCGACCGGCTCCTCGACGATTCCGCTTACGTCCGCAACTTCGCGAGCATCTGGGCCAACCTGCTGGTGGGCCGTCGTTCTCCTCCGGAAGTGAATCGCGAAGCGCTGCTCGCGTTTCTGCGACGGCAGTTTGCCCGCAATGTTCCCTGGAACGAGACGGTCAGCGAGTTGATTGCCGCCGAGGGACGGGGTGACCAGAACGGGGCCGTCAACTTCCTCGTGGCGCACATGAACGACGGGGCGATCCCCGCGACCGCGATTACCTCGCGGCTGTTCCTCGGCCGGCAGGTGCAGTGCACCCAATGTCACAACCACCCGTTCAACGACTCGAAACAGGACGAGTTCTGGGAGTTGAACAGTTTCTTCGCGCAGGCGACCACCATCCGTCACGAGAAGTACGATCCGCAGACGGGGCGAATGCAGCTGGAGACGATTGAACTCGCCATGCGCGATGTCGAAGGGCCGGTGTATTTCGAACGCCGCAACGGGCTGATGCAGGTGGCCTATCCGGCCTTTGCCGGCAAGCGGGTGGACCCGAGTGCGCAGACAAACCGCCGGCAGGAACTGGCGAGACTGATCGCCAGTCACGACTCGCCGATGCTCGCCGAGGCACTCGTCAACCGGATGTGGCAACACTTCTTCGGTTACGCATTCACGCGGCAGGTGGACGATATCGGCCCGCACAGCGAAATCAGTCATCCGGAGCTCATGGCCCGGCTCGCCGATGAGTTCGCGCGGAGCGGGTACGATGTGAAGCAGCTCATCCGCTGGATCTGCCGCAGCGAGGCGTATCACCTGACGAGCCGCTTCAGTGCGACGAATACCGACGATAATCCCGAAGCCGGTGATCTGCCGCTCTTCAGCCGGATGTACGTCAAGCCGATGAGTGCCGAGCAACTCTACGATTCGCTGCTGATCGCCAGCCAGGCGCACCGTGCGGTGAGCGTCAACTGGGATCAGGAGCAGCGGCGGCGTCAGGAGTGGCTGCAGCAGTTTGTTCTCTCCTATGACACCGAGGAGAATGACGAGGCCTCGACGTTTAACGGTTCGATTCCCCAGTCGCTGATGATGATGAACGGGGAATTGATGGACAATGCGGTGAGCACCGCCCGCGGCACGTACCTGCACACGATCCTCACCGAGCGGACGAGCGACACCGAGAAAATCAAGAAGCTGTACCTCTCGGCTCTCTCCCGTTATCCCACGCAGGCGGAACTCGCCGCCGTGCGAAAAGTTCTGCGGGTCGGCCGCTCACAACGGGGGCAACAACTGGCGCTCAACACGCAGGCGTATCAGGACATTTACTGGGCATTCCTGAACTCGAATGAGTTCATCCTGAATCACTGACCTTCGCACATCGGGCGGCACAGTGGCGGAGGCGATGAGGTGAACTTCCGCGCATGTGCTTGCGGAAGTGAAGCCGGACAAATGCCGCACTCACTCCCGTCTTCACCCGCGGCGACAAGCCCCCCCGTCCGGCGCGATGCCTGGATCAGCCGCGAATTGTAGCTGTGCCTCGGGCTGGGGGCGATTCGGTGATGGACGGTCGTGGTCCGGGGAAGCTGCGGGGAAGCAGTCGCGGGCAGCGCGGCCCCCTGGGCCAACGACGCGACGCTGCGGGGATGGACCAGCTGTGCTCAGGTGGGCAGAGGCGGTTCCTCGATGATGGTGGCGCGACGATCGATGTGACTCCCGCACCGGCAGCTTTACTTCGGCCCCTCTTCTTGTGAGCGAACGGAGCTCACCCTTCAGATTACCTGTTCTGGCGGTGCGAGTGGCTGCAGGTTATCAGGTAACGGCGGCAGAACGCTCGAATGCGCTCGCGCGGGAAGGATCAGGTGGACCAGGAGTTGCTGCCCTGCGTCCCGGATGCACCGCGCGGAACGATCCCCCGAGGAGTCACACGGAACGGTAAGTGAGCCGGAGGCCCCCTGCGGATCCCGCCGGAGGAGGCCGCAGGGGAGCCTGCGCGAGCGTCGATTTTCCAGCGAGCGGTGCTGCTGCAAAGCATGCACGGGTCTTGAATTGTGGTCCCTGTCTGGTTGATTGCCGCCCCTGACCGCGATAAGCTTGTTTGTTTGACCAACTGCCCCTCGTGCGGAGCGTCGAGGGGCCGCGTTTTTCGCTTTTTCCCCAGGCCCAATTGATCCATGTGGCAACGACTCGGCGAGTTTGTAACGCGGCGTTGGCAGATCGTTCTTTCGATTTGGGTCGTGCTGGTTGTCCTCTCGTCGGGCGTGATGGGAGGCTGGATCAATCGTCTCGGGATCTTTCCGCACTATGTGCCGCGCTGGGAAGATGTCGTAAAAGACGGCGAGATGATCTTCCTGCCGCCGGACATGCCCAGCCTGCAGGCCGAGCGACTGTTCGCCGAGGCATTCCCGCGAGACCTGCTCGCCAGCAGTGTCGTAGTCGTCGTCCGGCACGAGAGCAAGCACCTCGACGAAGAGGATCGGGCGTTCATTCAGGATGTCCTGGTTCCACGTCTGGAGGAACTCCAGAAGGAACCCGACTCGCTGGTTGCGCAGATCCGCACCTTTGACGACCCCCAGATCGGGCCGCTGCTGCTCAGTAAAGACAAAAAAGCAGCGCTCGTCATCGTCGGCCTGCGGACCGAGTTTCTCGAGCACAAGAATCAGACGGTCATTCGGCAGATCGAGGAACTGATCGATCCCGAGAAGGGCACCCTGCGGCGACAGGTTCCGGCCGGCGTGCATCTTTCGATCAGCGGGACTGCGACTGTCGGCCGCGACATGATGAAAGCCGCCGCCGACAGCGCGAGCGATACCGAATTCTGGACGGTGACGCTCGTCATCGGCCTCCTGCTGATCATCTACCGCGCGCCAATGCTGGCGCTGATACCGCTGATTACAGTCTTCATCGCCGTGCACATCTCGCTGGCACTGATCGTCGTGCTGACGGCATTTGTGCCGGCACTGGGCTTCCAGCCGTTCGACGGGTTGAAGATTTACATCACCGTTGTCGCCTATGGGGCCGGCGTGGATTACTGCCTCTTCCTGATCGCACGATACAAGGAAGAGCTGGATAACGGGTTCAATTACCAGGATTCGATCGTCCTCACGTTGCGGCATGTCGGGGCGGCACTGACCGCCAGTGCGGCGACCGTGGCATGCGGCATCGGGATGATGGTCTTCGCCGATTTCGGCAAGTTCCGTCAGGCCGGTATGGGAATGTCGCTGAGCCTCGTGATCATGCTCTGCGCTTCATTGACCTTCACCCCGGCACTGTTGCAGTTGTTCGGGTCGGCAGCGTTCTGGCCACGTGGACGCCGCAGTGAGCGTCTCACGAACGAGGCGGGGTGGATTTCCTCAACCAGCGTCCTGGCCCGCTGGCTCGACCGCAACAATGTCGGCCGCGCGTGGGAACGCATCGGTGCGTTGCTGCTGAAATATCCCGGCCGCATCTGGCTGGCGTGCGTTCTGGTGATGACGCCGTTTGCCGTCTGGGGACTCGTCCATCAGGAAGACCTCAGCTACGGTCTGATCAGCGAACTTCCTCCGTCGCGGCCGAGCGTCGTCGGGACCAAGGCCGTGCAGGCGCACTTTCCCGCGGGGAACACCGGACCGCTGACGGTCCTGCTGCACAACAAGAATGTCGATTTCCTCTCGCCGGAGGCGTTAAACGCCATCGAAGAACTGACTCAGCGGCTTGAAGCGCGGAGCGAAGAACTCGGAATTGCCGAGATCCGCAGCGTTTCGCAACCGATGGGCAAGGACCATCCGGTCTCGATCCTCAAACGCGGGGTCGCGCGCCGCTACTACGTCAGTCAGGCGGAAGAGTACAAGGGCCAGGTCACGCGGATCGACATCATCTCCGAGAAGGATCCATTCGCGCGCGACAGTGTGGCGCAACTCGATCAGATTGAAGCCGCCGTGAAGGCCGAACTGCCGGACCTGATCCGCGAGGAGGCGGGAACCAGACTGTATGTGTACGGCACGACTGCCAGCATGCGGGACGTCCGCAAAGTTACCGATCACGACCAGATCGTGATCAACTCGCTCGTGCTGCTGGTCGTTTACCTGATTCTCGTCGTGCTGTTGCGCAAGCCGGCCATCTCGGGTTACCTGATTCTCAGTGTATTCTTCAGCTACTTCGTGTCGCTGGGCTTCACGCACCTCGCGTTCTATCTCCGGGATCCTGCCGAGTTCTCGGGGATTGACTGGAAGGTGCCGATGTTCCTGTTCACGATTCTGATTGCCGTGGGTGAAGACTACAACATCTTCCTGATGGCGCGGATCGATGAAGAGCAGCGGGAACACGGGCCGGTCCAGGGCGTTCGCGTCGCGCTGCAACAGACCGGAAGCATCATCTCCAGCTGCGGCATCATCATGGCGGGAACCTTCTTCTCCCTGGTGCTGGCCGGCAGTCTGGCCGGGATGCAGCAACTCGGTTTTGCCCTGGCGTTTGGTGTCCTGCTGGATACGTATGTGGTGCGGCCGCTGCTCGTGCCCGCCTATCTCATCATGCTGCACAGCGGCTGGTTCGGCCCGTTCGGCCGCCTGCTGGGCAGCATGGCTCCCGCTGCGAGTTCTCTCCCCCTTGAACGAGTGAAGGACGAGACGCATGTCTAGTCTGCTGTCGGGCCTCCGTTCGGCCGGTCTGTCGTTGGGATTGATGTCGTTGATCGTGGGTGGCCTGGCCGCCGAGGCTGCCGGGCAGTCCCTCGTTGCCGGTTGGCACAGCGATCTCGACGAGGCGCGTCGCGCATCGCGGGAAACGGGCAAGCCGATCTTCCTCGTCTTCCGTTGCGTCCGCTGACCCGACTGCTGGACGTGGGATGGGCAGGTTGCCCATCAAGACCCTGATATCGAGCGGATGCGCCGCGAGTTCGTCTGTGCGCGCATCACGCAGATGAATGACGTGGACATTGCGCGCTTCGAGTTCGACTACGACACGACCTGGACCTCGTTCCTCCTCGACGCCGATCTCAATATCTACAGTCGCTACGGCGGACGGGATGAAAACGTCGCCGAAGGTCGCATGTCGAAGGAATCGCTGCTCCAGACGATGCGCGAGGTACTCGACGTACACGCGCAGCGGAGGACGTTGAAGGAAATGGCGGCGGCGGCACTCGTGCATCCCGGTCCGCCGGAAGAGAGTCGACCGGAAGATATTCCGCTTCTGCGCGACAATCACGAAGGCTGTATCCATTGCCACCAGGTCCAGGAGTACCGGCTGTTACAGGCGGCTCATGATGGCGTCTTCAATCGCCGGCTGCTCTTCGGGTATCCACTGCCGGAGGGCCTTGGGCTGCGTTTCGCCCGCGATCACGGCCATCGGATCGAACAGGTGGAGGAGCGAACACCCGCCGCCCGCGCCGGGTTGCGGAAGGGGGATATTGTCACCCGGGTCAATGACGTTCCGATTCACTCGGAGTATGACTTCCGCTGGGCACTGCATCGTGCCCCTGACGAAACCGTGCTGCGGATCACCGTAGAACGCGGCAAGGAAGGAGTCGATGCTGAGCCTTTAATTGTCGAAGTCGTTCCGACCGGAAACTGGCGGCAGACCGAACTGGGGTGGCGAAAGTCGCTGCGCAGCGTTCCGTTCCCACTGGGAATGCTTGGTTATGCCCTCGGGAAAGAGGAAACACGAACCGCCGGCCTGCCCCCCGATCGGCTGGCGATCAAGGTTCTCTCCGTTCGCGGAAAGGGACTCGCGCAGAATGTCGGGCTGGAAAAGGGAGATCTGATCATTGGCATCGCCGGCCGCAGCGACGCCCGCAGCTACGACCAGTTCAAATCCGATCTGCTGCGGCTCTACGAGCCTGGCGATCAGGTTCGCCTCCACGTCCTGCGCGGCGAGCGGGAGCTTGACCTGACTGGCCAGTTCCCCGACTGGCACACGACCGATACGTCGGTCCCGTGAGAGTCCTCGGAGCATTCCGGTCGTGAAGTCTCCGCCGCCTCCACCGGCGATCACAAATCCGCTGAACCGATCAACGGATCATCAGATGGCCGTGTGGGTTGACACATCCCGACACTGCGCAGTTAGATAGAAGTTCTCCAATCCCTGACGGCAACTGGCCGGGAGCGAAATGGACTCCTCCCGACCGCGCCCATACCGGACACGATTCACAGGAGCGTCAGTATGAGTCCGAGCAGAATCTTCGCAGTGGCGGCCTTCTCGCTTTCTTTCATGACGGCTCCGCTCGCCGCAGCCGAGCCGATCGACTTCGAAAAGCAGATCAAGCCGATCCTCGAGCGGTCGTGTCTCAAGTGTCACAACGAATCGCGAGCCAAAGGCGAACTGCGGCTGGAAACGGCGGCCCTGGCTCTTGAAGGAGGAGACAGCGGCCCGGCGATTGTTCCCGGCAAGCCGGACGAAAGCGCTCTCTACGAGCGAATCACGCTTCCTGCCGATGACCCCGCCGTTATGCCCGCGGGGAGCGAGCCGCTGCCGAAAGCGGAAATCGAACTCATTCATGCCTGGATTGCCGGCGGAGCAAAGTGGCCCGAAACGGTTGTCCTGAAGGCGGGGGCCGCAACCAGAACGGCGGAGAACTCTGCCGGACTGCCGATCACCGACGAGGAGAACGCCGCGGTCGCCAAGGTCCGTGAGCGGGGCGCACTGGCCATTCGCATTGCGCAGAACAGCAACTGGCTGCGTGTCGATTTCGGACTGGGGGTCAAGGATCTGACGGATGCCGACCTCGCGGCTCTCGCCCAGATGCCGAACCTCTACAGTCTCGGACTGGCCAACACCTCGGTCACCGATGCGGGACTCGCGCATCTGCGCGACGCGAAAAATCTGCGGACGCTGCACCTTGAGAAGACGAAGATCACGGATGAGGGATTGAAGCATCTGGCCAATCTTCAGGAGCTGGAATATCTGAACGTCTACGGCACCGAAGTGACCGACGCCGGCCTGGAGCATCTGAAAGGGCTCAAGAAGCTCTCGAAGCTGTACCTCTGGCAGACGAAGGTCAGCGATGAAGGGGTGAAGAAGCTTCAGGCCGAGCTGCCCGATCTCTACGTCAACCGCGGCATTCTGAACACCGAAGTGGCCGACGCCGCCGAGGAGAAGAAGGAACCCGCCAAAGAGGAAGAGAAGAAGTAACGCGTCCCCCTGCTGAGTGACGAGGGGACGGCCCGCTATCCGCTCCGGTCCCTCTGATCGACAGATTCCCTACCGCCCGCAGCCTTCGCCGCCGAGGATGTCGCATCCTCCGGCAGAGACTGCGGGCGGTTTTCGTTTTCTCGGCTGATGCACTCAGTCGCACTTTCTCAAGGCGGGTTTCAAAACGGCCCGGTTTTCCCGCCTCCCCGTCGGCTTATTGAAATCAATTGCACGCCGAGAACTGCCGCTTTGCGGCAGCGGCGGGAACCAGTTGGCAGTCAACGCCAAGTGGTCGGGTAACGACCAGTTTCAGGCTCGTTCTCGATCGGAGCGAGTAGCTTCACGCAGTCTGAGTGTGCTTTTGCGCTGTTGTCATTCGCATGATCTGGCGAGTCCACAACTGATGCGTTTCTGCTACACTCGGCACGACTGATGTCGGTGTCTTCCTGGCTGAAAGAATTCTGACGAATGAGGTGCTGTCGGCGTCTGCCTTCCGCTGCCTGGTTTCTGCGCGAGCTAATTTGTTGATGGTTCGCGGGAAGCTCCAATCTGAGGCACAGGCAGGTAGACCGAATGAGTACAGCCACGCAGTTTCGGGAAGGCCGACTGACCGTTTCCGAGGTGATGACGGAAAAGCCGGCCATCATCCCTCTGGGGACGTCGCTGGTTCGTGTCGCGGATATTCTCAGCAAGAGCCATTTTCGCCACGGTCTGGTCAGTAACGCTGAACAGCAGATCATCGGCGTTGTCTCCTCGGACGATGTGCTCCGCCACATGGCGGACTGGACTCCCGAAGACTCCGAGCATTGGGAAAGCAAGACGGTCGAGTCGGTGATGACGACGAAGTTCATTGCCGCCGCCCCGTCCGCCGATGCCGAGGATGTCGCCCCCCTGGTCACGTCCAGCTCGATTCAATGCGTGCCGGTCCTCGAAGGAGGCCATCTTGTGGGGCTGCTCACGTCGCATGACCTCCTGTTGAGCTGGAACCGGCTCACACCCGTCCTGCGCGAAGCCTCGACCGATTGCGTGACCGACCTGTCGAACCGCTCGACGTTCAATCGCCGGCTCGCGGAGGAATGGGAGCGTTCCAGCCGTGTCGGAGCTGCATTGGGACTGATTCTGATCGATGTCGACCACTTCAAGACGATCAACGACAGTTGCGGATATGCGACCGGCGATGCCGTGCTGCAAATGGTCGGCGCCTGTCTCCGGCGGCATCTCCGCTCTTACGATGTGGTGGCGCGGTTCGGGGGCGATGAGTTCGCAGCAATCTGCTGCGGCTGTGAGCTGGAGGACATCGACGTGCCGATTTAGAGGCTCCAGCAGGCGATCCGAAAACTGTCGATTCCTGGAGAAAACGGAGACCTCAGGCTGAGCCTCTCGATCGGGGCCGCCGTCGTCCGCGAACAGTACGAACTGTTGACTCCGGAAGATCTGCTCTCGGCGGCTGACTCCAGCCTTTACGAGGCCAAGCGCAAGGGGAGAGATCGCGCCTATCGGCAACTTGTGCTCCCCACGAGCGGAGTTCACGACCAGCCGTCGCTGGTCAGCGAACCCTGCACGAGCGGTTGCAGGTGAAAACGTCCTTCGGAATGCGAGATCGTACGCAATCGGTGCGCGATCGTCGCCTTCCCGGCATGGTGTCGCCGCTCGCGAGTGCAGCAGCGGCTCACTGCGATCAACGGCAGCGGTCAGGAGGGTAAAACCTCCCCACAGAAAATGTTGTTGCAAACCGATTCCCGGCTCGCCCGGGAGATTTGTGAGCTAGATTCAAGTTGGCGAATCGCCTCCCCTCTCCGGAGCGTTGCCTGCGTCCGGGAGACCACTGGATTCGCCGTGGACGTGGAATGCGTCCGTGGCGCAGCCTTCGAATGTCAGAAGGGATCGCAATGCGGCCACTGAAAAAAACATTTTGCGCCATCGCGCTCGCCCAGGGGGTGTGTCTCGCGCTGGGCCTCTGGATCCAGGATCGCTACCTCTCGCTGGCCGAGGAGTGGACGGTTCACGAGCAGGTCTGGACCGAGCTCGAGTCGATCACTGCGGGGATGCGGCGCGAGTTGCCGCAACAGGTTGACCTCCGGTCGCCCGAAAGCCCCGGCTATCGCCAGGTCGAGACGCTGGCCTCGTCGCTGATTGCCGGCGGTCAGGTGAATGCCCTGGTCACCGACCCGGAGTGGCGGGTGATTCTCTCCCCGGTGGAAACGGCAGCCGCTGAAGTGCTCCCCCCGACGGGAGAGACTGTCAGCTGGCGGAACTGCGGTCCCGTCGCGCACGACGGGAAAGCGCCCCAGCGGGGGTTACTGATGCTGGGGGGGGTGAGTCAGCCCGCTCTCGCCTTCGCCCTTCCGGACGCGCGGGGCTATCTGCTCGTCTCGAGTCGCACGCATGCCGACACGGCAGCCATCGGTTCGTCTCAGACATTCATGGCCGCCCTGCTGGCGTTCGTCTGGATCTGCGGTCTGCAGTGCATTGTGGCCTTCCTGATTCTCTCACGCATACACGGCGAACATTCGCGATGGCAAGTGAAGACCGACGAAGAGATGCTCCGCCGCACGCAGGATCTGCTGCGGACGCGCGATGCCGTCATCTTCGGGCTCGCGAAACTTGCCGAGTCGCGCGACCCGGAGACCGGGCAGCACCTCGAACGCATCTCGCTCTATTCGACGCGGCTCGCCGCCGAGCTTCGCAAGTATCCGAAATACCGCGAGGTGGTCACCCCCGCCTTCGTGCGGATGATCGGCATCAGTTCGGCCCTGCATGACATCGGGAAAGTCGGGATCGAGGATGCAATCCTGCTGAAGCCGGGCAAGCTCACCAATGGTGAACGTTACAGCATGCAGATGCATTCGCTGATCGGCGGCGAGTGTCTCCGCGAAATCGAACGGCGGCTGGCAAATTCCAACTTCCTCGACATGGCCCGGGAAATCGCGCTCTTCCATCACGAACGCTGGGATGGCAACGGCTATCCCCACGGCCTCGCGGGAGAGGAGATTCCCCTCGCGGCCCGGATTGTCGCCATTGCCGACGTCTACGACGCCCTGTCCGTCCGCCGCGTCTACAAGCCCGCATTGCCGCATACAAAGTGCGTGTCGATCATCCGCGAAGAAGCAGGGAAGCAGTTTGATCCCGATCTCGTCGCGGTGTTCCTTACGATCGAGGCCCAGTTCCGGGAGATCGCACGGCAGTTCGCCGACGATTCCAGCGCCTCCAAGAGCGAGCAGCCGGCAGCCGGCAGCACGCTGCGGACCGCCGACCATCGCCCGCAACTGACTCCTGAGCAGGAGACGCTGCTGATGCTGGCCGGCCAACCGGTCAACGAGCCGATTTCGTCGACAAAGACCGCCTGAAAAAAACTGCCGACATCCCGCGTCCGTATACCGCAAGACTTGTCCCGCCGCCTGCGAGCGACGCCCATACTCCCAGCAGTCACGAACCGAAAGGTATGATCCGGTGAGACACGCGATCCTCCCCTCCCCGCTGACCGGACTTCCCGTTGGCGAGCCCCTCCCGCAATCGACCGTCTCCCAGGAGCATGATCAGCACCATCACGGACGGCATCCGAATTGTGCCAAAGCAATCTCGTTCCACGAGGATCTAGCGATGTTGAAGCAGACGGCCACCAAGAACGAGTTCATATTGGAAGTCTTTCTGATCATCATCACTGTCGCCCTCTCGGTCCTGCTCTATACGACCGTCGGCTACAAGATGATTGTCCTGAACCTGTTTTACCTGCCGGTGATCCTTGCCGGCTTCTTCCTCGGGCAATACCGCGCGGGCGTGCTCGCACTCCTCTGCGTGATCGCCGCATCGATCGTCAGCGCCTCCGACATCTATGGTTTTGCCGCGTTGAACTCGCCGATTATCACCGCACTCGCGATTACCGTCTGGGCCGCAGTGCTCGGGTTGACCGCGCTCCTGGTGGGAACGCTGAGCGACGAACGCAGCAGCAAGATGGTCGAACTTCACGAAGCGCACGTCGGCGTGATTGAAGTCCTCGCACGATACCTGCAGAGCGCCAATCCCCGGCTGAAGGCACGCTCGCATCGCGTTGCCGAGCTTTGCCAGCGTGTCGCCGTGCAGATGCGGCTTTCGCCCAAGGAAGTCGACGACATCCGCGTCGCGGCCCTGCTGCACGACATGGAGAATCTGGAGATCACCGCACGCGTGATCCGTAAGGCCATGGGCGACCTCGAAAACGAACAGCAGAAGACGAATCTCGACCAGCATACGTTCCACGGGACCGAACTGGCTCACTCGCTGGGCACCGTTCTCAGCGGAGCCTTTCCCCTGCTGCTCAATCAGACGGACGGAATCCAGACGGGCCTTCACGATTCACGCGACGGCTCGCGCTCGTCCGAAATGCCTTTCGGAGCACGCATCATCCGCACGGTGCGTGCCTATGACGCTCTCATTGATGGCGAGCTGACCCGGCTCTTCTCCAGCCCGGAGGAAGCCATCGAGGAGCTGCGTTCCGATACCCAGGCCGAGCATCACCCCGCGGTACTGCACGCTCTCGAACGGGTCGTCGCCCAGGACGCCGCCCAACGGGCTCGCGTCGCGGAGAAGACGTCCGACACCGTGACCGTCTCGATTGCCGAGTAATCGAACGTCGTGCGCGGCGTGCCCTTCTCCCGGAGACATTGCCCTTCCTCCGGGAGAAGTCGGAAACGCTTCGGAAAAACAGCCCGCTGAAAACAGGAACAGCCTGCTGAACCTCCGCGACTTGCGGTGATCAGCAGGCTGTCTGTGATTTGTCGAAGGCCCCGTAACGACGGACGTTACTCGTCGCTGTTCTGCTTCGCGCGGCCACTCCGTTTCCGGGCGGCTTCGGTGAGCAGAATCTTGCGAAGCCGAATGACCTTCGGCGTGACCTCCACGTACTCATCATCCTCGATGTACTCGAGGGCGGCTTCGAGGCTCATGTCGCGCGGCGGCTTGAGCAGGATGTTCTCGTCCGAACCCGAAGCACGCATGTTCGTGAGCTTCTTCTCCTTGATCGGGTTCACGATCATGTCGTTCTCGCGCGAGTTTTCGCCGACGATCATCCCTTCGTAGACTTCGGTCCCCGGTGCGATGAACAGTTCCGCCCGCTCCTGCAGTTTGCCGAGCGCGAAGGCGACCGCCTTGCCGTTGTCCTGCGAGACCAGCACGCCGTTCGCACGGCGGGGGACTTCCGCCTCGCACGGCATGAACGCCTCGAACCGGTGAAACATCACCGCTTCGCCGCGGGTCGCGTTCAACATCCGCGTCCGCAACCCGATCAGCCCCCGCGAGGGGATGATGAACTCCAGATGCGTGTGGCCGGTCTCCCCGGCGGTCATCTCCTTCAACTGGGCGCGACGCGAGCACGCGAGCTCAATGACCGCGCCGACATCCGCTGGGGGCACATCGACCGTGAGGACTTCGAATGGCTCGTGCCACTTGCCGTCGATCTTCTTGCGAATGACCTGCGGTTTGCCGATCGAAAGCTCATAACCTTCGCGGCGCATGCTCTCGATGAGCACCGAGAGGTGCAGCAGACCGCGTCCCGAAACGTTGAAGCTCTCATTGCCGGCAGCTTCGTCGACCCGCAACGCGACATTCGATTCGAGTTCGCGCTGCAGACGGTTCCGCAGGTGACGGCTGGTGACGAACTTTCCATCCCGCCCCGCCAGCGGCGAGGAGTTGATGGTAAACAGCATCGAAATCGTCGGCTCGTCAACCTTGATCCGGTCGAGAGCCCGAGGACGCTCGGGATCGGCCACCGTGTCGCCGATTTCCGGATCGGGCAGGCCGACCAGGGCGACGATGTCGCCCGCTGAGGCCGACTCGACCTCAGCCCGTCCGAGCTTGTCGAACACTTCGACCGCCGTGACTTCGCCGCGGACCAGCGATTCGTCGTCCTTGATGAGAACGATCTTCTGTCCCTTGCGGACGCTGCCGGCGACGATACGACCGGTCGCGACGCGGCCGACGAATTCCGACCAGTGCAGGTTCGTGACCATCATCTGGAAGGGATCCTTCGGGCGGGCCACCGGGCCCGGGACATGCTTCACGACCATGTCCAGCAGCGGCCGGATCGAATCGGTCCGCTCGGCCGGATCGTGGGTCGCATACCCTTCGCGGGCGCTCGTGAAGATGTACGGGAAGTCGAGGATGTCGTCATCCGCCCCGAGCTCGACGAAGAGGTCGAAAACCTTCGACAGCACTTCGCTCGGCCGGCAATCGGGACGGTCGATCTTGTTGATGACCACCACCGGCTGCAACCGGGCCTGCAGCGCCTTCTGGAGCACGAACCGTGTCTGCGGCTTCGGTCCTTCGAACGCGTCGACGAGGACGAGCGCTCCGTCCGCCATCTTCAACACCCGTTCGACCTCGCCACCAAAATCGGCGTGCCCGGGAGTATCGATGACGTTGATCTTCACATCCTGGTACTGAATGGCGATGTTCTTCGCCAGGATGGTGATCCCGCGTTCGCGTTCCTGGTCGTTGGAGTCGAGAATGCACTCGCCCACCAGTTGCGACTGGCGGAACTGGCCGCTCTGGCGGAGCATGCAGTCGACGAGCGAAGTCTTGCCATGATCGACGTGAGCGATAATGGCAATGTTGCGGATGTCGCTGCGTCGCATCGTGTTCGGGGCCGTCGAAGAGACTTCGGGCGCGAGAGAATTGGACATTGATCGTAGCCGGGAATTACGGAAGGAAGGGGAAACGCGGGGCTGTCGTGGGTGCCGGACCGGGAGGTCGGTGTACACACAACTTCATTAACATCATACGTTTGGGGTCAAGGTTCCCGGAGCGAAGAGGAACTTTTCCGCATCAACCAGTGCCGCGCTCCGGTGGAGTGCAGCCGGGGCCGCTGCCCACAACCCGTCGTCAATGCGGGAAGGAAGTATTGTGACGTGTCGATGCGAATGCTGCAAGGGGTTCTCGCCAGGAACCTCCGCAAGATTTCCACGCCGAAATGCTCAGCGGATGCGTCTCGCTCCGCGGGCGTTCACACGTCGCCCGGATATCCATCCGCACTCCCTCTCCCCTGATTCGCCGACCGGAGTGGAGGCAGAGCGGAAAGCCCCGGGCATGATGAAAGTGCTTACCGGCTGCCCACTCCCCTGCTCTGGCCAGGGTAAGTCCGCGCCGCCCACACGATCGGTCCACGGTTCGTGGCGAATCGCGTTCACCCTGCGGGAACAGGCGGAAATGCGGGGGATGCGCCTCGACTCTCTTCGCACTCGGGGCGATCTGTCGCGATGGGAGGGAACTCCCGGCGGCTGACGGTTCGCTACTTCAGCTCGTTCATGAATCGCAGAAAGGCGGCTTCCAGGAGCACCAGATCGTTGCCGAACGCCTGTTGGAAATCGGCCAGCCGGGCATCAGCGGAGTACGAATCGAGTGCTGGCCGCGCGGCGATGCTCTGCAGGAAGTTCGCGTATTGCCGCGAACGGGTCTCCACCAGGAAGAACGTCAGCGCCCACGCCTGGCTGTAGGCATCCAGCGGCGACGTGCGAAAGAGGCTGTCGGTCGCCACAAAATCGGCTAGCGACTTTTCTTTTCGCCGCGTCTTGCAGAAGTTCTTGAACCAGACACTTCGTTCCCGGTTGATCCGTGTGCTGACCGCATACTGTGTCCCGGCGTTGCGGATTCCGGGAGCCTCGAACAGCGTCGCCAGCCCCTCGGTGACCCAGAGGGGATTCACCCCGACCCGGCTCTGCAGGCCGGTGTTGAATCCCACCTGATGCGTTGCCTCGTGAACGATCGTGTCGTGCAGGTTCGCCTCGATCGATCCCAGGAACTCTCCCTCTTCGCGCCATTCCGCGATCTTCCACAGCGAAGTCGCTGCCTCGTCGCGCCCGAAAAGCCAGTCGGCAGGACCATCCGTATGCTTTGAAACACGCAGCCGGAACGTCGATGCCGACACGAACGCGCGGGACGCTCCCTGTGGTTCTTCGAGCGGCAAGCAGGCGCGATCCTGCTCCGACTCAAAAAGGGCAATGCGATTGGACGAGAGCAGGTAGTATCCCCGCAGGCCGCGGGAAACCGTTACGCCGTCCTCGCGTGCATAGCGTGCGAATGCTCCCGGATCGGGAAACACCAGGGCCACCAGCGGGAACTCCGGTTCCTGCAGTGAGAATCCCCGCGCTCCGAAGTACAGCCGAAACGTGCGATACGTCTCCTCGAAAATGTCGGCATACATTCTCGCCCGCTGCCGGGGGCCGCACACCAGGTAATGCCCCGTTCCCACTATTTCGAATTCGTTGCCGAACTCGCGTCGCAGGCGGTCCCGCACGTCAGCCGCGGAGAATGGTGAAAACTGCCCGCCGACCTTGCGATAGGCGGTGATCTTCTTCAGCGGCAGTTTCTCCAGGCAACCGTCACGCTGCATCAGGTAGACGATCGAGTCATTCCGTGCGATCGACTTTCCCTGGAAAGTCCCCCCAGCGGTCGTGAGTTCGATCAGCGGCGCCGCCGTCGCACCCGCCTCGCCCAGCAGAGTGGCCATGGCGAAGGCCAGAATCAGGCCGATTCGCGTCTGCTTCATGGAGATGCTTTCCCACAGTTTTTTTCGGAAGAGGGGCTGTTCCGAACAATCCCGTCCCCGGACTGCCCCGATCGACTTCTCTCAATCGGGTGTGAACGCCCGTCAGGGTTGTCTTACCCCAGTGGGCGACTGGTTTCCGGCACCGTTGGCCCCGTACACTGAACCATGCGGCGCGAAATCGGCTCGGGCGTGCTGCGGAGATTCGCAGGAGAGGAACCATGACAAAATCCGTTGGGGCGGCAGCGATCGTGCTGGTTTTTCTGTCTGGGTGGATTCCATCGGGAGCGATCAGCGGTGGCGAACCCGCGCGGCCTGCCGATCGGACACTCGCGGATCAAGTCGAATCATTGCTCGATGATCTCGACGCCAATCAGCGTGCCGTCCGCGTGCAGGCCGAACAGGACCTCCTCGACCTCGGCCCGGCGATTCTGCCGCTCCTGCCTCCTCCGGAATTGCTCCCTTCAGAAGCGGTCCGAGCCTCCGTGGCCCGAATCCGGACGCAGCTGGAACGCCGCAAGGCGCGCGAATCGGTCATCGCATCGCAAGTGAATCTGCAGGGAAAGCATTCCCTCAAGACGATTCTCGATGAAATCAGCCGCCAGACCGGAAACAGTATCGACCAGTCGGCCGTCTCACCGAAAACGCTCGAACGACAGTTGTCACTCACCTTCGAGAAGACGCCCTTCTGGCGGGCACTGGACGAGACTGTGAAGCAGGCCGGTCTGCAATACGCGTTCCGCACGGATGCAGAGGCAATTGTGCTGCGCGACGAAGTGATCGACGGAGAAACAGACGACGAACTCGCGGTCGCCTACAGCGGGGCCTTTCGCCTGTCAGTCGTCAATGCGCGGCTGCGGCCGATCGCCGGGCGAACCGATCGCCAGCAGTTGCGGATCGGAATGACCGTCACCCCCGAGCCGCGCCTGCGGAGCCTGTTCCTGAAGTACGCCATGGCCGATCAGAAGGCTGCGTCCACCGCGGGGCCTCTAGCACCGCAGAATCCGTCGGCTCAGTATGACCTCCCTCTCGGAGACGGAGGCAAGCACCTGCGCGTGTCGCTCGACTTTGAGGTTCCCGCGGCGACGCGACTCGACTCGGTGCGACTCTCCGGCCGGTTGACGATGCAGACCGCCGCCGGCAGCGAGCATATCCGCTTCCGCGATCTGCGGGCCGAGCGGGTCGCGCGCCGCCGTGGCGGCGTGACCGTCCGCCTCGAACGGGCCGCAACTCGACCTGCCGAGGGTGATTCGCGCGAAGCGGTCGTCCAGGTAACCGTCACCTACGATACAGGAGGCCCGGCGTTCGAATCCCACCGCACCTGGATCTTTCACAACGAGGTCTGGCTCGAAGGCGAAGACGGGAAGCGGCAATCGCCGGACGGCTACGACACTTCGCTCCAGCGGGATGGAATCGTTGCGGTCGCCTATCACTTCTCGGATCTCGCCGATTCGCTCGACAAACTCCAGTTCGTCTATGTCGCGCCGACGTTGATCCTCGATGTGCCGGTGGAGTATGACTTCCCCGCCGTCCCGGTTTCGCCGCTCCGACCCGAGTGAACCGAACGACGCCGTCGCGACGAGGAATGCTGTCTTGTTGGTCATCGCCGGGAAAGTCGCTACAGTAGCCGCGACACGGGCTTTTCATGAGGCACACGGAACGCGGGAACGGGCGAATCCTGTCGGCTCGCCGGAGACCACTCCGCGGATTCGGTGCCGTTTTCAGGAGGAACTTCATGAACGCGCATGACGTGATCCGCAGATCAATCAGTCTCGGCCAATTCATCTGCATGGCCTATCTGGAAGATCTGACGGACGAGGAACTTCTCGTCCGCCCGGTTCCCGGGGCGAATCACATCCGCTGGCAACTGGGGCACCTGATCAATTCCGAGCACGAGATGATCGAAGGCTGCTGTCCCGGCTCGATGCCCCCGCTCCCCGCCGGTTTCAGCGAGCGGTACCACAAGGACAAGGCCGCCCTCGACGATCCCGCTGCGTTTCATACCAAGAGCGAGCTGCTCGGCATCATGGAAGAGCAGCGTTCGGGCACCTTGCGACAGCTCGAAAAAATGACCGCGGAAGATCTCGCCAAACCGGCACCGGAGAAATTCCGGTCGTATCTCAATTCGGTCGGCGACGCCTTTGCGATGCAGGGCTCGCACTGGATCATGCACTCGGGGCAGTGGGCGATGGTGCGCCGCAAGCTGGGGCGCCCGGTGCTGATCTGAGACGACATGCCCCTCGGGAACGATGTCGGATGCGAAACGAGCGCCGGAGGCGAGTCACACGACACGACTCGCCTCCGGCACTTCGAATGACTTCATTGCAAAGGAAGTCCCGAATGGCCGGGTGGGCCGCGCTGAATCGTCAGATTGTCGACTGCAATGCCTGTCCCCGTTTGCGTGCGCACTGCATCGAGACGGCGAAAAAGAAGCGGCGGGCCTTTCTCCATTGGGACTACTGGGGACGGCCCGTTCCCAATTTCGGCGACCCGCAGGCGCGGCTGCTCATCGTCGGCCTGGCCCCCGCGGCCCATGGCGCGAACCGGACCGGCCGGATGTTTACCGGTGACCGCAGCGGCGACTGGCTGTATCGCGCCATGCATCGCGCGGGTTTCGCCAATCAGGCGGAGGCGATTCATCGGGACGACGGTCTGACGCTCCGCGACTGCGCCATCACCGCCGTCTGTCACTGCGCACCACCGGACAACAAACCGACTCCGCAAGAGATCGAGAACTGCCGCGGTTTTCTCGAACGCACCGTCGATCTGCTGCCGGCTCGCGTCTACCTCGCTCTGGGAAAGCTGGCGTGGGACAACGTGGTGCGACTGGCTCTCGACCGTGGCTGGATCGGCCCCCCGCGACCGAAGTTCGGGCATGCGGCGACCGCATCGCTCGGTGCCGCCGGCTGGCTGCTGGGAAGCTATCATCCGAGCCAGCAGAACACCTTCACCGGAAAGCTGACAGAGCCGATGCTCGACGATGTCTTTCGTCTTGCCCGCGAATTGCTGGATCGGCCGCCGAAAGCCTGAATGAGGCGATTCCCGGGGACGGTTCGGATTGATGGCTACACCGCTTCTCGCGAGCGAAGTGAAACTCCTCTCCACGCCTCGCCGTGAAGACCTCGGCCTCGCCGCCGTCTCAATGAGGTCTGAGATCGGCAAGGTGCACTGTACCGGGAGCGTCCAGTCGGCTTTCCTCGCGTGTTCGCGACGGTTCGGGTTCACTCGACGCTGATGAATCGCCGCGGTAGACACGCTCGATCCGTTCGCGATTCAGTCCGAGCACGCGGTCGAATCGGCTCAGCTTCAGGCCCGCCAGCGACGTCTGTTTGTCCGCAAGCCCGTTCAGCACCCGCTGGTCCTCGCGGATTTCCTTGTCGTGACTGTGCCGCATGAAAGGGCGGACGAACGGCAGCAGGAAGTTCCACCCTGGTCGTTCCAGCCTCATGAAGGAAAACGTGATGAGCCGCGTGTGCCCGGCGTCGAGCGGCGTCAGAAAGTGGGCGTTCCGCACCGAGACCCAGCTGCGCTTCCCGGTCCGTGCATCGGTCCAGTGGTAATCGCCAAACGTGTGGACCGGCGAGTAGCGGGTGATCCCGTTGACGTGAAAGACCACATCGCGGCTCAGCCCGAGAAACTTGCGGAAGAGCCACGGGTAGACCTTTGAAGGCCCCCGATAACGGATCCGGATGCAGTCGTCGGCCGGCTCCAGTTCAAGTTCCACCTCCCGCATCCGCTCTAAGGGAAATCCGAACATCGCGTGGGTTGTCGGCGTGTGCTCCAGCTCGTTGAAGTTGTCGAGCACGAGCTCCAGCGGGGCGGCGATGTCATGCTGCAGACAGACCATCGGCACATAGCCAAATTCCACACCGCTGAAATCGGGAAAAGCCGTCGTCGATCCCATTGCGCGGAGCCAGATCACGCCGTGTGCTTCCCGCGTCTCGCAGGCAACGGTGCGTGCGTGGAGCCTGGGAGTGCCGGGGCTTTCGCCGTCGCCATCCGGGGAAAATGTCCAGCCGTGATAACCGCATTGCAGGCGATCGTTCACCACGCACCCCGCACTGAGCCGCATCCGCCGATGCGGACAGACATCCGAAAGTGCACCGACTTCGCCCGAGCTTGTACGGAAGAGTGCGAACTGCTCCCCGGCGACCTGCAGTCCGACCGGCCGGTTGCCGAGAGAACGGCTTAGCAGCACCGGATGCCAATGGTCAAGGATCGAGCGAATCGACATGAGACAGCCTCTCGAGATTATTCGCAATCAACTCACCACGTTGCCGGAAGGTGTCGTCTTCCCGACGCGGGCATTCACACCGGAGCCGGCACGGGCCTCGTGATAGACCTGCAGGATTGCACTGAGCAGGCTGCGGCGGAGTGTTGCGTGATAGGGGGAGTCGGGCGGCAACTGCCGAATCAGCCGTCGATGGGCACGCCCCATCGCATGGTAGGGTAGCGACGGAACCAGGTGATGCAGCGCGTGGTACCGCATTCCCAGGGGAGCCCAGAGCTCCGTCCACAGCGGATGCCCGGGAATGGTCGTCGAGTCCAGCAACTGCTCGACATAGCTCATCGAGCTTCCCTCGTTCCGGTAACAATGCGAGCCGAGCGCCCGCAGGTAGTTCACGCTCACCACGACCAGGAACACCGCATAGAGCTTCGGCAGCAGTGTCCACGAAAGCGGCCCCCAGACAATCGCCGCAATGACACCGTATACAAACAGCACACAGGCGATTTCCTGAAGGTTCGCGGCGAGCCGCTCTTCCCGGCCGGGTAGCGGACGGCGGTACTGCGGATTGATCACCGCCAGCGAGGAAGCCCGTTCCCACAGCACCCGCCGCAACGGCGGAATCAGGAACGACAACGGCACCAGCAGCAGAACGCGGATCACCGCGGCCACGGGGATCACCACGATCTGGGCGAGATAGGCGTAAACGACCGCCGCTGGTCCGTGCGCCAACGGATAATACTCGGCATCGTCCGCCGTTCCGTACGAGTGCCGAACGTGATGCGAGACGTGATCATAATACAGAAACGAAGGCATCAGGCAGGGAATGCCGAACAGCACGTTCCACGTGATGCGGAATGGAATGAACGTCCCCCGCCGCAGATGCACAAGCTCGTGCGTGAACACCGATGCCCGATACAGCGCCAGCCCGGCGATGAGCCAGCTGACCACCTGCACGATCGAACCGTTCGCAGCCGTGAGGAAGAACGCGAGTGCCGTGTAGGCAATGCTGATTGTTATCAGGAAGTCGGCCCAGTAGATTTCGGCTTTCGGCGGCAGGAGATCGCGAATGATGCCGTGGACCTCGCGAATGAATCTCCCGTCGTTCGAGATCCCCTCGCGCGGGGGGGCTTCATCCCATGGGGACGAAACTTTCACGGAAGTTGTCTCGTCAGTCATGGAAGGACTCCCGAACCGTATCTCACTTCTCACGCTGTGACTCAGGTCATGATGCTTTGGGAAGCGCGGCCGTCGGCTGACGAAGACGGCGAACTCGCCTCCAAATCCCCCGAATGCAGGCACTGCATGAGGTGCTCGGCGAGATGCCGGGCGTTCTCTCCAGTGAGCATGCTGACATGATCGCCGGGAACCGGCTGCACGCGCAGCTGGCCGTTCAACAGTTCGCCCCAGCCGAGATCATCCCGAGCCGGTACGCCCTCCACATCGGCATCGAGTGAGGTCTCCGCGGCGCGGAACAGATGAACCGGCACTTCACACGCGACCGGCTGACACTCGGCAATCGCGCGAAGATTCGCCCGGCAAACTTCGACAAAACCGCGCAACCGCTCCGCACTGATCTCCGTGGCGAAGGCACCGCCGCTGCGGGCCTGCCCGGCCATCCACTCGAGCCGTTCACCGGACTCCAGCGAGCGAAGTTGCACCTCGGTCACCCGGAGATCCAGCCGATAGAACCGGCGGAGGAACCCCGCCAGTTCGAGCAGGATTTTGACGTCATCCTCAGGATCGAGATTCAGCAGCCAGGGGGGCCGCGAATCGAAGAGCGACACGCTGGCGACTTCCTCATTCAGTTCTTTCAGTCGCCGCGCCAGTTCGTACGCCAGTACGCCTCCCGACGACCAGCCGGCAAGCTGATAGGGGCCGGCTGATTGAACGCTGCGGATCGCGGCAATGTATTCATCGAGCAGAGCTGCAAGCTCGCTTCGCGGCGGCTGAGTCCCCTCCGCCCCGCGTGCCTGAATCGCATAGACCGGCTGATCGGCGGGCAGCGACCGGGCAAGCTCGTAATAACACAGCACATTCCCGCCCACCGGGTGAATACAAAAGAGCGGCAGGCGGCTTCCCCCCGGCTGAATCGGAACCAGTGGAGACCACTGGTCGGGTTCCCGACTCTGACGCAGCTGCTCGGCCAGTGCCGCGATGTGACTCCCGCGAAAGAGGCTCGCCAGCGGGAGACGGCAACCGAATTCCTGCTCAATCCGGCTGATGAGCTGCACCGCGAGGAGGGAATGACCGCCGAGGGCGAAGAAGTCGTCTTCAATGCCGATCGGACGCACGTGGAGCAGTTCCTCCCAGAGACGGATAAGCCGGATTTCGATATCGTCGCGCGGAAGCTGATGCGAAGTGCTGTTTCGCGTCCCTCCGAACTCTGGCGCGGGGAGCCCCCGCCGATCCAGTTTGCCATGCGGAGTGAGCGGCAGCGCGTCGAGCCGGGTGATTGCCGCCGGCACCTGGTAATCGGGCAGATGTTCCCGCAGCCAGGCATCCAGTTCGGCCGTACTGATCTCGTGATCCGGTTCGAGGACGACATACGCGGCGAGTCGCTGGTTCTCCGGAGAAGTGCCGTGGACGACAACGACCGCGTCGCGCACTGCCGGGTGCCGCTTCGCGACGCTCTCGATTTCCCCCAGTTCGATGCGAAAGCCGCGAAGCTTGATCTGATGATCGGCGCGGCCGACGAATTCGACATTGCCATCGGGCCGATAGCGGCAGAGGTCTCCGGTGCGATAGATCCGTGCTTCGGGATCGGTGCGGAACGGGTCGGGGAGAAAGCGTTCCGCCGTCATCTCCGGAGCCGCGATGTAACCTGCCCCGACGCCGATGCCGCCAGTCCAGAGTTCACCCGTCACACCGACCGGCACCGGAGCAAGATGGCGATCGAGCACATACTGCCGTACGTTGGCGATCGGCCGCCCGATGGGGATCGGTCCCGCAGTCGCATCGAGCGGTCGCGGTATCCGATAGCAGGTGGAGACGTCGGTGCACTCCGTCGGTCCATACGTGTTGACGATCTCGGCGTGACACAAGGGCGATGCGTCCCACGCCGCCAGTCGCGCGAGATCAATCGGCTCTCCTCCGAGGAACACGTGCCGAAGCGACTCAAGTTGGGCGAACGCGTTCTCGCCCCCTTCAAGCAGCGGATACAGGTTGCTGGGTGTGCAGTTCAGCAGCGTGATGCGGGCCGCGGCGATCTCGCTCAGGATGATCTGCGGATCGTAAACGGCGGCCGTCGAGAGGTGGATCTGCCCACCGGCGATCAGCGGCGCAAACAGGTTCTTCTGCGTCAGGTCGAATCCGTGCGACGTCACAACGAGCGTGCGATCCCGGTCAGAAATCGAAAACTCATTCAGATACCACTCGACGAGATTCGCGAAGCCACGCTGATAGACGCCCGCTCCCTTGGGGGTCCCTGTCGAACCCGATGTGTAGATCACGTAGATCAAATCATCGGAACCGACCGTCACCGGAGGATTCTCCGTCGGGAAGGATGCGAAGACATCAGGCGATTCATCCAGGCAGACGACCTGCTGTGCCGTTTCGACGAGGCGCTCGCGATGCCGCGTCTGTGTCAGCACGAGCGACATGCCCGCGTTGCGCGTGATTTCGGCAAGCCGTTGTGGCGGATAGGCAGGATCGAGCGGCACATAGGCCCCTCCCGCCTTGAGAATCCCCAGCAGTCCGACCAGCAGGTCGAGCGACCGATCGACACAGAGCCCGACGCGATCGTTCGCGCCCAGTCCCCGGGCCCGCAGACCATGCGCAAGTCGATTGGCCCGCTCGTTCAGTTCGCGATAGGTGAGGCGTTCCGCGCCGCAGACAACCGCCACGGCTTCCGGAGTGCGTTCGACCTGCTGCTCGATCCGCTGGTGCAAGAGCAGGTCGCTGGTCAGCGGTTTGTCCGTTGCGTTCCAGGCGTGGAGCGTGCGGCTTTCCTCCTCGGGGGAAAGCAGGCGCAGGCGCGAGACCGGAACCTCGGGACTTTCGGCGAGATCGGCCAGCAGGCGGGCATAGTGCTCCAGAAAACGAGCGGCGGTGGCCGGTTCGAAAAGATCCGTGTTGTACTGCAGCCCCAGCGATGTGCCGCCGTTGGCTTCGGATGCCGCGAGCGACAGGTCGAACTGCGCCACCCACTGTTCGAGCGTCATCGACTCAAACGTCAGCCCCGAGAATTCGAGCGTCGCGCCCGACTGGCCCATCAGGAAAGGCGTCAGCCCTTCCTCGTGCATCACCTGCGCCTTCTGGGTGACGAACATCGCCTGAATCAGCGGCGAGCGGCCCGGATCGCGCGCAGGGGCAAGCCGCTCGACCAGCAGCGGAAACGGATAGTCCTGATGATCGAGGGCCCCCAGCAGGCAATCGCGGATCTGTTCGAGGAAGCGGGCAAACGGCGGATCGCCCGACAGGTCGCCACGAATGACGACCGGGTTCACGAAGTAGCCGACGACCGGCGCAAACTCGGCCCGCGTGCGGCCGGAGGTTGGCGCGCCGACGAGGATATCCTCCTGGCCGCTGTAGCGATAGAGCAGAGTCTGATACGCGGCGAGCAGGACCATGTTCAGCGTCGCGCCGTGCCGTTCTCCGAGTTCCCGGAGACGGGCCGTCAGTTCTGAATCGAGCCAGTGAAACACCAGCGCGCCGCGGAACGTCTGCACCGGCGGTCGCGGCCGGTCGGTGGGCAGATTCAGCACCGGCAGCTCTCCGGCAAGCTGCTCCCGCCAATAGGCCCACTGTGCTTCGCCGGCTTCGCCCCCCAGCAGGTCCGACTGCCAGCGGGTGAAGTCGGAATATTGCAGCCGCACTTCGGGGAGCGTAACCGGCCGGCCTTCATGAAGTGCCGCGTACGCTTCCCGGAACTCCTGCGTGCAGGCCACCAGCGACCAGAAGTCGGCAATGATGTGATGCACGACGAACACAAGGCGGTGCCGCTCCGGCGACTGCCGGAACAGCGTCACGCGGAGCAGCGGCCCGGATTCGAGATCGAACGGACGATGCACCTCGGCGGCAAGCTCCTCCCTGAGTCGGACTTCGTCCCAATTCGAGGCATCGACAATGCACAGCGGGAGAGGAATTTCCTCGTGGACGCGCTGATACGGAACACCCTCGTCATCGTGGAAGGTGGTCCGAAATGCCGCATGCCGGTCGAGAATCGTCTGCAAAGCGCCGCGGAGCGCCTCAAGATCGAGCGGCCCCTGTACCTGGACTGCATCACAAATGCTGTAGGCGGTACTTTCGGGGGCGAGCCGATGAATGAACCAGAGTGCCTGCTGCCCGCGGGAAAGTGGATGCCGATCGGATTCTTTCCCAGCGACCGGGAGAGGGGCCGCGACCGCGGGAGCCTCTGCATTCAGGAGCAGGGCGACCTGCTCGGCAAGCTGGGCAATACTCGGCCCTTCCATGAAGCGGGCCATCGGGAGCACGACATCGAGCCGCGTTTCAATGTCGTTCTTCAACTCGATCGCCATCAGCGAATCGAGCCCCAGGGTATTCAGCGGCTGTTCGACATTCAGCTCCCCCGCATCGAGCCCCATGATGCGCACGAGCCGTTCGGTGAAGAAGCTGCGCAGCTGCGTCCGCTGCTCATCAGCCGTCAGCGCCAGCAGCTCGCGACGCAATGTGCCGCTGATGGCCCCGGCTCCTGAAGCGGCTGCATCCGGTGACTCTTCCGACATGACTTCCCGCAGCAGTGGCGGAATCGGGCCGGGGACGGTTCTGCGCATTCGCTGCCAATCCGCCGCCAGAACGACAGCCTGCGACGGCGATACGCGGAGCAGCTTCGACAGAACCTTCAGCGCTTCCTCGCCGGGAAGGAGCTTCATGCCCCGCTGGACCAGTTGTTCCGTCTGCCCCGCATCGACCGCCATTCCATGTTCGGCCCAGGGGCCCCAGTTGATCGAGACCGCCGGCAGGCCGAGACGGCGGCGATAATGGGCAAGGCTGTCGAGGAACGCATTGCCGGCGGCATAGTTCCCCTGCCCTGGTGATCCGAGGATACTTGCGACCGAGGAGAACATCACGAAGACGTCGAGTGGAGCGTCGCGGGTCAGCAGGTGGAGATTCCACGCTCCCTCGACTTTCGGGGCGAATGCCTGCTCGAACTGCGATTGTTCCATTCCCTGCAGCGCCCCATCGGCAAGGACTCCCGCCGCGTGAAACACGCCACGCAGCGGGGGAAATCCGGCGGGAATCTGCCCGAGCGCGAGCCGCAACGAGTCACGGTCGGCGACATCGCCCTGCAGAAGAGCGACGGAGACACCGCCGCTGCGAAGCGCTTCGAGACGTGCTGCGACAGTCTCTCCCGCGGGCCGTCGCGCCAGGAGCGCAAGTGAGCGGGCCCCCTGACGGGCGAGCCATTCGGCCAGCAGGAGACCAAGTCCCCCTGTTCCGCCGGTGATCAGATAAGTGCCGTCAGCACGGATCGATCCCCCCTGCCCGGCGGCTGTGGATTCGAGCGCCGTTTCGGATCGATTGTCTGCGACATCTCCTGCATCTCCCGAAGCTGCCGCCTCGTCGGCGAGCGACACGACCACCTTGCCGATGTTCTTCCGCTGCTGCATGTAGCGGAACGCGTCGATTGTCTCAGCCGCGGCAAACCCGGTGAACGGCAACGGGCGGTAGGCCCCGCTGACGAAATGCTGCATCACCTCGGCGAACAGCCGGCCGATTTCCGCCGGGCGCTGGCGAAACATCCGATCGAGATCGATCGCGAAATAAGAAAGGTTGTCCTGAAACGGCAGCAGTCCCACCCGGCGGTTTTGGTAGATGTCGGTCTTGCCGATTTCAAGGAATCGCCCGTAAGGAGCCAGGAGCGACAGGCTGCGGAGCATCATCTCGCCGGGGAGCGAATTCAGGACGACATCGACACCCCGCCGCCCCGTCCGCGCGAGAACCTCGTCCGCGAACTCCAGCGTCCGCGAGTTCAGCACGTGCGGCACTCCCCGCGCGCGAAGCGCCTCCCGCTTGCGTTCACTCCCCGCGGTCGCGAAGACCTCGGCTCCGAGGTGCTGGGCAATCTGAATCGCCGCCAGCCCGACGCCCCCCGCGCCGGCGTGGATCAGGACGCGTTCTCCCGGTTGCAGGTCAGCCCGCCACACGAGGGCGTAGTACGCCGTCAGAAAGGCAATCGGGATTGTCGCCGCCTCGATCGCCGACAGATCGGCGGGCAGATGGACAAGCGCGTGCTCGGTCGTCACTGCGTGCGAGGCGAAGCTGTAAGGGACGATGCCGAAAACGGAGTCTCCGACCGCGAACCGCTGCACTCCCGCCCCGACCGCGGTAACCACCCCGGCCGCTTCGATCCCCAGCGGCACGACCGTATCGGTCAGGCCGGGATAAAGCCCCAGCGACTTCAGCACGTCGCTGAAGTTCAGTCCCGCCGCCTGAATCTCAATTTCCACCTGCCCTGCCTCGGGACTTCGGCGGGGAGCCTCGACATAACGCAGCGATTCCACCTGCCCGGCACTTCCCAGGTGCAGTCGGAATGAGGTGCCGCGGGGAATCACCATCAGTCCGGCGGCCAGGGAGTTATCTTCGTTCAACAGCTTCGGAGCGGGGGCGAGTCGGGCCACGCGGCGTTCGGCTCCCCGCCAGGCAATCTGATTCTCATCGCCCGCCGCGGCCACTTCCTGCAGCAGCAATTCAGCCAGGTGCTGCCGGTCGGACTCCGCCGGGTCGAGGTCGATCAGTCGAGTCTGAAGATCTGGAAATTCCCAATGGATCACGCGTCCCAGTCCCCAGAGGGGACTCTGTTCAATTCCCGGCAACGGTTCCTCGTTCGTGGAAGTTGCATCATCTGCAGCGACCGCTCCCCGCGTGACGATCCAGAGCGAGACCGGCTGCACCGACCGGCGGCGCGCGAGCGCCTGCACGAGCCGCAGAACGCTGCCGCAAAGGCGTCGGGATGTTAATGCGAGATCGGTTGCCGCGTCGAGCGCTGCATTCTCTTCCGCGGAATCAAGTCCTCCGAGAAAGAGAACGTGAACCGCTGCGGTTCCCCCATCCTCCGCGAGCCGCTGCAGCAACTGTTCGTAATGGTCCCGGCGGAGGGGATTGAGCCGGCAGGCAAGCCCCGGTTCGCCGGAGTCGATGAGCTCGTCGGTTTCTTCGAGGAGCACCAGCGTCGGACGCTCGCCGCGGGCCGTGAGCGCATCGGCCAGGGCTTCTCCCACCCCTTGCCGGTCGGCGAAAATCAGCCATGCATTACCCGGCAACCGGTTGGTTGCAGGAGGAACAGAACGGGCTTGGGAGGCATGCGGCATCTTGAGCGGCGCAGCACGCCACGAGAGTTGATACAGCCATTGGGCGATATCGTTCGCAGCGCTTTCTGCCGTCAGGCGGCCAAGCCTCTGGACGCGAACACCTTCAAGAATCGCCTGTGGCACTCCCTGCTCATCGACGAGTGAAACATTCCCCTCCACCGCCTCGGGACTGGGATGGTTCTCCGCCGAGGTTCGCACCGCGTAAACGAAGAGAGGGCCGGCGAGTTCTCCCAGCAGTCGAACACGTTGAATCTGCACCGGCAGATAAGTGTGCGGGCTGTAGCTTCCATCCCGTTCGAGAGGCACGATCAGCGCCATCGCCTGCAGGCAGGCATCTCCCAGCGCAGGATGCAGAATGTAGTCGGACGCCGTGCGGGCAATCTCTTCAGGGAGGCGAATCTCCCCGAGAGCGTCGCTGTCGCTGCGCTGCAGGTTGTGCAGCACGCGAAACGCGGGACCATACTCGACTCCCCGTTTCGCCATCAGTTCATAGAATTCTTCGTGACTCTTCGTATCGACGACCCGCGCGCGAATCTCATCGAAGTCAATCGCCTGCGGCGGCGATCCGTTCGTGTAGGCGTCCTGGTGACGAAGCGATCCGCAGGCGTGCAACGTCCAGGCACTCGGGCCGACTCCCTCAGGAACAATGCGGCTGAAGATCTCGCACGCACGTTCGCCCCCCTGCTCCACACCGAGCGTCACCTGAACCACCTGCTGCGAATCGGCCTGCAGATACAGGGCTTGCTGGATCGACAGGTTTTCGACAATGTGCCGACCGGGGCCATAAAGTTGCGTGGCGGCGGCGAGCGCCTGTTCGAGATACGCCGCCGCAGGAAGGACCGCGGAGCCCTGCACCTGATGATCGTGCAGGTAGCGAAGTGAGAAGTCCTGCAAACGATTCTCAAAGAGCGTCGTTTCGAGGGCGGCGGGAAGCTCGTATCCCAGCAGCGGATGGACACACGGACGCGCGGGCCCGCGATTCGTTTGCAAGGCTCCCGGCGAAACTTCGAACCAGTGCCGCGTTCGCTGAAACGGATATGTGGGAAGTTCGAGCTTCTGGCGCGGCCAGTCACGATCGAAGCCGCGCCAGTCGATCGGCACGCGAAGTCGATAGAGCGTCGAGAGAGAATCCAGCAGCACGCGCCAGTCGTCGTGCCCCTTGCGAAGCGACGGCAGCCAGCACGCGGACGATTTCGGCAGACAACGCCGCCCCATCCCCAGCAGACTCGTCGTCGGACCGATTTCAAGAAGAATCTCGGCTCCTTCCTCCGCGATGACCTGTAGCGCGTCCGCAAACTTCACCCCTTCGCGGATGTGCCGTCGCCAGTAATGCGCATCCGGAACTTCCTCGAAAAGCACCCCGCCGGTGAGCGTCGACACGAACGGAATCTCCGGCAGCGTGAAGTCCATCTGCGCGGTGAAGGCATCGAACTCATCGAGCACGGGGTCCATCAGCGGTGAATGAAACGCATGCGAAACCGGCAGCAGTTGCGCACCGATCCCTTGCCGTTCGAACTCCACGAGGAGTTCCCGCATGGCGGACTGCTCACCCGAAACGACCGTGTTTCCCGGGCCGTTATACGCGGCAATCGCCAGCCGGTCCGTGCGCGCGCCAATTGCCGACTGGACTGCTTCGGCATCGGCGAAGACAGCGGCCATCAGGCCGTTCTCTGGCAGCCGCTGCATGCAGGCCGCCCTGCGGGCGATCAGCCGCAGTCCGGTTTCGAGATCGAAGACACCGGCAATGCAGGCGGCGGCATACTCGCCGATACTGTGTCCCAGTACGAAATCCGGCTCGATTCCCCACGATTGCCACAGCCGCGCCAGCGCGTATTCAATCGCGAAGAGCGCCGGCTGCGTGTAAGCCGTACGGTTCAGCAGCGCTTCGGTGGCGGGCTCGAAGATCACCGAGAGCAGCGGCACTTCGAGGTCGTCGCGCAGAATCTCCTGGCATTCCTCCAGAATCCTGCGAAAGGTCGGCTGCGTGTCAAACAGCCGCTTTCCCATGCCGACGTACTGTGAGCCCTGTCCGGTAAACAGGAAGCCGATCGGTGGCTGCAGTCCCCCCTTGCCGCTGCGGGGCGGACTGGTCACTGAAGAGTCCTGCGTTGTGTTCTCATTGTGCAGAAACTCATCAAGTCGTTTTCGGAGTTCCTCGTGATCCGCCGCCCGGAAGATCTCGCGGCAGGGATGATGGCTCCGCCCGGCGTTTGCCGTGTAACAGACGTCCGCCAGCGGAAGCTGCGGATGCTCATCCAGAAAATGGAGGTATCGCCCGGCAAGTTCGCGGAGTGCCGCAGGAGTCTTGGCCGAAAGGGCCAGCAGATGCGCCGGACGCTCGGGCACCTGGGAACGGGGACGCGCTTCGGCCGGCGGGGCGTCCTCAATCACAAGATGCGCATTCGTCCCGCCGAACCCAAAGGAACTGACTCCCGCAAGTCTCGGTTCCTGCCCCTGCGGCCACTCGACCGCCTCGCGGACAATTTCCAGCCGCGAACCAGCGGTGTCGAGGTGCGGATTGAGTTCCGCAAGATGAGGCTGCGGAGGAATCTTGCCGTGCTGCAGCATCAGCACAACCTTGATCAGCCCCGCGACGCCGGAAGCCGTTTCGAGATGCCCCACACACGATTTTACTGATGCGACCCGGCAGGGAATTTCTTCCGACGCTGTGCGGCGAAACACTTCGGCCAGCGCCTGCACTTCGATGGGATCGCCGAGCGGCGTTCCGGTGCCATGAGCCTCGATGTATCCCACCTGAACGGGAATACGTTCCGCCTGGGCTAGCGCGGCGATGATGACGGCGACCTGCGAGCGACTGTTCGGAGCCGTAATGCCGGAGGTGCGGCCGTCCTGGTTGATCGCGCTGCCGCGGATCACCGCGAGCACCCGATCGCCATCGCGCACCGCATCGGCGAGCCGCTTGAGAACCACCAGGCCGCATCCCTCGCCCCGCACGTAACCGTTCGCGCGGGCATCGAAGGGGCGGCAATGGCCATCCGGCGAAAGCATCCGGGCTTTCGAAAAAGCGACCGTCACTTCGGGAGAGAGAATCAGATTCACTCCCCCCGCGAGCGCTGCATCACATTGCCGGTTGCGCAGGCATTCGACCGCGAGATGAATCCCGACGAGTGCGGAGGAGCAGGCGGTATCCACCGCCAGGCTCGGTCCGCGGAGGTCGAACACGTACGAAATGCGGTTCGCCGCGATGCTCAGCGCGTTGCCGGTCCCCACATGCGCATCGATGTAGCTGAGGGACGGATCGACATGGCCGGGGAGCTTCGCATAATCGGAACCCCCGATGCCGACGAAAACCCCGGTCGCCGAGCCGCGCATCGCGTCGGCGGCGAGCCCGGCGTTTTCAAACGCTTCCCAGGCGACCTCGAGCAGCAGCCGCTGCTGCGGGTCCATGCGGGCCGCCTCGCGGGGAGTGATCCCGAAGAACTGCGGATCGAACTGATCGACGCCGTCGAGAAAGGCCCCCCAGCGGGTCGCCATCTTGCCGGGAGCATCGAAGTCGGAATCGTAGTATGTCTCGGCATCCCAGCGGTCGGGGGGAATCTCGCGGATCGCCTCTCGTCCCGTACACAGCAGTTCCCAGTAGTCCCGGAGATTGGCCGCCCCGGGAAATCGGCACGCCATCCCGACAATCGCGATCGGTTCGGCACTCTGCCGGTGTCTGGAAAGTTGCTCCTCGAGGAGTTGTCGCTGGGCCGGTGACAGCTTCGCGAGACGCGCGCTCAGATCCCCCATAATGTTCGGCTCAATCCAGTTGCGGTTTCGATTTGACTGCGGATTCTGCTTCGCTGTCGCTCATTCGCTCCACGCTCGCCAGCAGTTGCTCCAGCGTCGCTGACTCGTCCGCGGGAGCGCGTGAGTTCACTCGACGCTCGTGCGTCCTGTCGGCAGAAGCTGGCCGCTCGATTTGCCCGGCAATGTAGGCAGCGAGCGCAGCCGGGGTCGGATAGTTCCAGGCGACCACCGGTGTCAGGACGATCTGGTAGCGATCTTCCAGCTCGCGGCTGAGTTCGACCGCCGCGAGGGAATCGAGTCCGTACTGGGCGAAAGGCCGTTCGCGGTCGAGATCATCGCGTGGAATGCCGCGTCGCTGCTCCAGCCATTCGAGCAGATGCGCTTCGATGCGGCGCGATTTCCACGCCGTGCGTGTTGACCGTCGCTGCGGGCTGTGTCCGTTGCTCCCGGGGACCGCGTTTCCGTTTCCGTTCATAGAATGCCCGTTGACGCCCGCAACCGGAGAAATCGGAACAGCAATGCCCGAGCCTTCTGTCTTCGAGGAAATCGGGTAATGTCCATTCACGGTTGCTTTGGGAGCAGAGGGAGTCGGCTCCGCCGCGCGCGGGGGTTGAGTCCATTCGGCAAGGATTCGCAGCTCGCCGGCACTCCAGAGTTCGCGCGTCCGCTGCCGCTGAATCTTGCCGCTCGTTGTATGAGGAAGCGTTGCGGGGCGGACGAGAATGAGCGAGTGCAGGTCGAGTTCGTGCTCCGCGATGATGGCCTGTCGCACGGCCCGCTGAACTGCGGCAAAGTCCGCATCGCGGCAATGACGGTCGACCTCATGCACGAGCACCAGGCCTTCCTCGCCATCTTCGGTGGTGACGCCAAACGCGGCACCGGCGCTCCCCTGCAACGCGGGATGAGCCATTGCGGCGGTGTGTTCGATATCCTGCGGATAGTGATTGCGTCCCCGAATGATCACCACCTCTTTCTGCCGCCCCGTGATGTAAAGCTGCCCCTTGTGCAAAAAGCCGAGATCTCCGGTCCGCAGCCAGCCTCGGTGTTCGACTCCGGCGTGTTCGTCTCCTGTAGGCTCGTCGCCGGCCAGCCGGGCCTGAAAGAGAGTGCGCGATTCATCCTCGCGGTTCCAGTAGCCGCTGGCGACGGCCGGTCCACGTACCCAAATCTCACCGATCCGATCGGGCGGAGTCCGCCGGGCCGTTTCGGGATCGACAATGGCAATCTCGGTCCCGAGCAGCCCCGCTCCGCAACCGACGAGGTCGCAGGAGGCCGCTTCTTCTTCGCCCGTCACCTGTTCGACACGATGTTGCCGCAGCGCTGACTTTGAGAGCCGGGTCACAGTCAATTCCGCCGGGCCAGCCCCCCCGCTCACAATCAGCGTCGCTTCCGCCAGTCCATAGCAGGGATAGAACGCATTCGAGCGAAAGCCGCACTCGGCGAACGTCTGCTGGAACCGGCGGAGCGTCCCGGCGCGGATCGGCTCGGCACCGCAGAAGGCCGTCCGCCATGTACTCAGATCGAGCTCCCGCCGTTGTTCCGGCGTCGTCCGCTCCACACACAAGTCGTACGCGAAGTTCGGAGCACCGCTGACCGCCGCCCGCCGTTCGGAAATCGCTTTCAACCAGCTGAGGGGACGTTGCAGGAAACTCGTCGGCGACATCAGCACCGAATGAATCCCCAGTGCGAGCGGCGCCAGAATCGCCCCGATCAGCCCCATGTCGTGGTAGGCGGGAAGCCAGAACACCGCCGTTTCGCCGGTTCCCTGCTCGCGATTTTCCGGCAGCTGCATGCCGGCGGAGATCATGCGGAGATTGTGCAAAAGATTCTCGTGAGTCACGATCACGCCACGCGGTTCAGTCGTCGAGCCCGACGTATATTGCAGGAAAGCAGCAGCATCGGGAGTCACGGGCGCAGGTGACCACTCGTCGGCCAGTTCGCGTGCGAGCGTATCGGTCGCGAGGAACTCCGGTGGAGTTTGATCTGCCTCCACGAAATACGTGGCGAGTATCGATTCCATCCCGGAGGTCGAAAGGATCATCGCTGCCTTGCAGTCCGCGGCAATCGCCTGCAATCTCCCGCTCGAACGACGGGAACGAGGGTAGACGGCGGGGACGGCGATCATCCCCGCCAGCAGGCACCCGTAGAAACCGATGATGAAATCCAGCCCCGGAGGATAGGCCAGCAGGATACGTTCACCCCGGGGAAGGCGACGCCGGAGCGCCGCCGCGGTCGCGCGGGCTCTCTCCTCCAGTTCACGGACGGTGAGTAGGTCCTCGCCTCCTCCATCCCGCACGAAGGTATACGCCGGGGTCGCGGCACGCGTGCGTGCGGCTTTCTGTAACAGCTCGACAAAGGTGATCGGCGGAGACAGACTGGCCTTCCCGTCCGTGGAGTTGTGCATTTTGTTACGCGCAAACAGGAGGTTCGGAAGGTCGTCTCGGCGAATAGAGCACCTTCATGGATGAGTGCGGACGCCAGGAAAGCAATGAGAAACTCTCAACGAAAAGTCTTTCACTCGAGTCCTCGGGACGATCCGGAACAGTCTGTCGTGCTCCGGACAGACTGTCTCTCTTTACGTTGTCGCCTGCACTGCGCCTATACGCAGGAAGTATGAGAGCAGATTCATCAGCGACCATACTCATGAACGCGTCTGTTTAGACATCGGGAGCATACACCTCATTTACTGGGGACGCTTCTGAGGAGGGGCTGCGGAGTTTCCTGATCGTATAGATGCCGTGTGCAAGTCAGAATCTATAGCGGTCGCCGTTCAGCCGGACGGCCACGATGTACTATGCGCCGCAGGTCACCTCGCCAGAACTTTCAGACTCACTCGCGAGACGACCTCTCGACAGAAACCCTCCCCGAGCCGGCTGGCTCCCGTCTCTGACACCAAGACACATCCTCATGGCCGACATCGTCCTGGTGAATCCGCGGTTTACGGCTTCCTACTGGGGGCTGGAGTATGCTCTCCCCCTGCTTGGCAAACGGGCGAATCTTCCCGTCGCATGTCTGCCTCTGCTCGCCGCACTCACTCCGCCGGAGCATCAGGTCACGCTGGTCGACGAGAATGTCGAAGAGATCGACTTCGATCGCCTCGCGCGGGCCGATATCGTGGGGCTCACCGGGATGAGTGTGCAACGGCAGCGCATGCTGGAAATCTGCGAAGAGCTGCGGCGGCGAGGTGTCTTCGTCGTCATCGGCGGGCCGTGGGTCACTGTCCAGGAAGACTATTTCGACGGCCTTGCCGATGTCATCTTCATCGGCGAAGCCGAGGAAACCTGGCCGCAGTTTCTCGAAGAGTGGAAGCAGGGCGAGCATCGCCGGCGTTACGAGCAGGCCGATAAGACCGACATGACGCGGGTGCCCGTCCCGCGGTTCGACCTGCTGAAGATGCGGCACTATCTCTTCGGCAGCCTGCAGTTTTCGCGCGGATGCCCCTATCAATGCGAATTCTGCGATATCATTGTGACCTTCGGCCGCCGGCCCCGGCTGAAAACCGAGGAACAGATCGAGCGGGAGCTCGACGCCCTGCACGCGCAGGGGATTTCGATTGCATTCATCGTCGATGACAACCTCATCGGCAACAAGAAAGGTGTCAAACCGCTCCTGCGGCGGCTTGTCGACTGGCAGCAAAGGCACGCCTATCAGCTCACCTTCTTTACGGAAGCCTCGCTCGACCTCGCGGAGGACGAAGAACTGCTGCAACTCATGGGTGATGCGAATATTCAGTGCGTGTTTGTCGGCATCGAGAGTCCCAACGAGGAATCGCTCCGCGAAACGAAAAAGTACCAGAACGTCCGCAGTGCCGCGGGAAGCCTGCTCGATCGCGTCCACCGCATTCAGGATGCGGGGATCGAAGTCTGGTGCGGCATGATCGTCGGGTTCGATCACGACGATACTTCGGTCTTCCCCTTACAGACGGAGTTCATCCGCCGTTCGCGGATCGGCCAGGCGATGGTCGGCATGCTGACGGCCATCCCCAAAACGCCTCTTTACGAACGGCTGAAAGAGGATGGGCGTCTTGATCCGGCCGATCATCCGGAGTACGGCACCAACGTCATTCCGCTGCAGATGTCGCGCGATGAGCTGCGTGACGGCTATGTGCAGGTGATGCAGGACCTCTATGCGCCGGAAGCGTATTTCGAGCGGCTGGAGGGACTCTATCTTCGCGACGGCTTCAAATATGCCGTGCATCAGCTTCCCTATTGGCGGAAGCACCGCGTCTGGTGGCTGCGGCATCAGACGACGAATCTGGCAATCGCCGCTTACCTCTACTGGCGGCTGATGCGCTGTGTACGCGAGCCAGAGTTGCGGAGTGAATATCGGCGGCGGTTCCATCGTCTGCTTCGCGTCCGCCGTGAGCCGGCGTTGCTCTTCATCTACCTGATGAAGATGGCGGTGCACTACCACTATCACAAGATCGTCGAAGAAATGGTTCGGCAGAAGACCGAACGCCGGGCCCCGGTGCTGAATACCTTCTGAGCGATTCCTGCGAGCTTCCAGGAGGTTTGAAATCCGTCGGCAGTTGTTAAATGCGCGTGCCGAGATGCTTATTCCATGAGCGTTCCACACATCACTGAACCAGCCGCTGATACTGAATTCTGCGCACCGCCCGCCCCGGTGGCGAGTGCCGATATTGCCGCGCCGCACGACGTGGACATCCGCTTCGCGCGCGAAGTGCATTCGCTGGTGCGCGATCTGATGGTTCCCAACCCGTGGATTTACTGGTGCGATTTTCTTGTATCGCTCGGCGCGGGCTATCTTGCGCTCGCAATCTATCTGACAGCCGATCTCCTGACGCTGCGACAGACGGTCGCTTTTCTTGTCGCGGCGTTCGCCCTGTACCGGGTGCTGATGTTCATCCATGAGCTGGCGCACTTGCCACGGGGGACATTTCGGGGCTTTCGCATCGCGTGGAACTTCCTCGCCGGGATTCCCCTGCTGCTGCCCTCTTTCCTGTACGCGGAACATCGGTCGCATCATGTGAATCATTCGTACGGCACCCGGGAGGACTGGGAGTATGTTCCGCTGGGCCGTGGACCGCTGCACCAGCTGTATCTGTTCGTCGCTCAGGGCGTGCTGATGCCGGCGCTGGCGGTCATCCGTTTCGCTGTGCTCGCCCCGCTCTCAGTTTTTTCGCCACGGTTCAGGCGCTGGGTCTGGGAGCATACTTCGGGGCTGACGCAGAACAATCCTCACTACCGCCGGCCGTTCCCCGAAAAGCGCGAGGCGGTGATCTGGGGTCTGCAGGAAGCCGGCTGTTTTGTTGTGTGTGTCACGGTCGGCATGCTGATCTGGCGCGGAGTCCTTCCCTGGACTGTACTGCCGAAGCTCTGGCTGCTGTTCTCGTTTGTCATGGTCGTCAGCTACCTGCGGGCACTCGCGGCACACTGGTATGCGCACGACGGCCCCGCGATGAGTTACCTCGAACAGATGTTCGACACCACGACGATTCCCGGACATCCGCTGCTGACGGAACTCTGGGCACCTCTCGGGCAGCGCTATCATGCGCTGCATCACCTGATCCCCTCGATTCCCTATCACTCACTGGGAGCGGCGCATCGCCGTTTGATGCGCGAGCTTCCCCTGGACTCGCCGTATCGAAGCACAGTCCGATCGGGACTCTGGTCCACGCTGCGGGAGTTCGCATCGCGCACCCGGAAGATCTCCGGGCAGACATCTTCGGCACCAGTCTGAGCGGCACCGGCGAGGGAGACCGGCATGGAAGTTCCCCTGCGATGGGCAGCGGCCGGTCTGATCGTTCTTGGTGCCGGGGTGTTCGTTTTCCTGTATCAGGCAAGCGAACGGCGCGTGGACCGCTCGAGCCGCGAGCCGCTGATCCACTGGCCCCTCTACACGGTGATCGACTGGTATTTGAAACTCTCGACTCTCGCCCTCTCGATCGCTGCGATTCTGACGGACCGCCCGTGGCTCCTCGAACTTTATGACCACCCCCTCCCGCTGATTGCCGGTCTGTTGATCGCGGGGGGCGGGCTTGTCCTGTTTGCGTGGGCGATGCGAAATCTGGGCAGCCAGTATTCTCCCGCCCACCAGTCGCTGCTGCCGTTGAAGGTCGTGGTAACCGGGCCCTATCGCTATCTCCGCCATCCAGTCTACACGGCGAACGTGCTGATTCTCAGCGGAATGCTGATCGTCAGCGGTTCGCTGTGGCTCTTGTTGAACCTGCTCGTTCTGCTCACGTACTACGCGCTGGTTATCTCGCGGGAGGAAGAGGCGATTGCGGCCCGCTTCACGGACTATCAGGAGTACCGCAGGCACACGGGCCGCCTTCTGCCGCGGCTGTTCCCCCGCCGGAAATGAGCCCCGCGGTTCCCACTGCAAACGTCAGGTAACCTTTATGAGGCACTCATTATCGCCGCCTATTCGGGCGGGGAGTCTTCGGTCGTGAAGAGGTTGACGTGCAAGTCGGCACTGCCCTGCGCGACGCAGGCCACGTAGCCTTCACCAACCTTCAAGTCCTGCAGCCTCCAGCGGGCGGCTTCTTCCGGAGTATCACGCCACGAGAGAACGCGCGCCGGCTCATCCGGGAGCACGCTCACATCGAACGTATCGAGCGCCATTGAGAGGCCCACTCCCAGCGCTTTCAGGACTGATTCCTTGCGCGTCCAGCACGTGAAGAAACGAGACTCCAGTTCGGGAGCCGATGCCTGCAGGATGCAGCTCTGTTCGGAGGGAGAAAAGAAACGGGTGACGATCCGGGGAAGATCGGCGACCGGCCGGATTCTTTCCACATCGACGCCGACCGGGCCGGCAGCGGTCACCGCCAGCAAGGCGACCTCCTGCGAATGCGAGACATTGAAGTGCAGCGACGGGGAGCCCGGGTCGACAATCACGGGCTTGCCGTGGCCGCGCGTGCCGAGCCGGATCGACTCAGGAGTGCAACAGAGATAGGCGGCGAGATGTCGCCGGACGGCGAGGCGCCCGTTGATCCATCGCTGACGGTCGAGCGGCCGAAGAAAGTGCTCGGCCCGTGCACATTCGTCGGGAGCCAGGACACGGGAAATGTCCTCCGCACCCGGAAGAGGTGCATCCAGAGGAATAACCCAGACGTCCATTTCACGACCCAGCCGATCGGAAACCTGCATGAAGTCTCTTCCCCGGTTGGTCAGGATGTGTTCGAAGGCCCACCGTGTTTCCAGACATCGCGGACGGACGACGACGCCCCTGCGGATGAGGACCGCGATGGTCCGGAGAATCATACGCACGCCACACATCTCCGGCTTCCCTCCCGAACGGCAACTTCCGATCCGGGAGAGATGGTGTTTTCATCTTTCCCAGTATTATGGCAATCAGGCAGAGTAAAATCCCTGACATCTCTCCTCGACACATGCCCCCATATTGATATGATATTCTCCATTCTGCCGATTCTGTTTTTCGCAGATGTCTTCTTGCCTGGAGAAGGGCCTGTCGAATGTATTGCCGCGACGCGACGACTGCGATGCAACTGAGCCGCCGCGATGCCCTGCAGATTGGCGCGGGGCTGTTCGGGCTGACGCTTCCCGGATTTCTGCAGCAGCGGGCGCAGGCGGAGGTCTCGCGGACACGCCCGGACGTGTCGTGTATCTTTCTTTTCCTGGCCGGCGGCCCGAGTCATCACGAGACCTTCGATCCCAAGCCGCATGCCCCGCAGGGGATTCGCGGCGAGTGGGGGCCGATTCCGACAAACGTGCCCGGCATCGAGATCTGCGAGAAGCTGCCGTTGCTCGCCCAACACGCCGACAAGTATGCTCTCGTCCGTTCCTGGCAGGGGCGGTCGAATTCGCACAGCACCGGCTCGGAACATGTGGCGAGCGGCGTCTTTCCGGCCGCCGGCAAGCAGTTCTATCCGAACTTCGGTTGCGTTGTGCAGTCCCTGCTCGGAACCAAGGTGGAGGGCATCGCTCCTCACGTTGGCCTGCCGGTCGCCGCCCGCTACACGAATCCGCCGGGTTATCTGGGCCCGGCGTTCGGTGCCTTCGATATCACCGGAGATCCGAGCGCGCCCGGATTCGAGATCGAGGGGCTGAAGCTTCCGCGCGACCGCTTCGACAGTCGGCACTCGCTGCTCGACCAGATCGACAATCTCGGCCGCCTCGCGGATCGGCACAGCGATACGCTGCTCGCTCACAACGCGTTTTACGAGGAGGCATTCACCACACTCACCAGCGGGCGGATGCAGCGTGCCGCCGACCTGAGTGAAGAGCCGATCGAGCTCCGCGAGCGGTACGGAATGAACGTCTACGGTCAGCGCGTGCTGTTGGCGCGACGGCTGATCGAAGCGGGCTGCCGGTTCGTCACCATCAACCAGGCGGTCCAGGGAGGACCGTACACCTCTTCCGACGGCACTGCCGGCACCTGGGACAATCACAGCGACATTTTCAGCTTCCTGATGACGTTCGGCGGAACGCCGCCCCGAGGGCGTGCCGCCCATGCCGCGTGGAAGAGCTACGAAGGGCCGGGCAATCTGCCGCAACTCGACATGTCGCTGAGTGCGCTGCTCGACGACCTGCACCAGCGCGGCCTGCTGGAAACGACGCTGGTCGTGGCCATCGGCGAATTCGGCCGCACGCCGCGGATCAACAGCAACGGCGGCCGCGACCACTACGCCCACGCGGGTTGTGCGTTGCTGGCCGGCGGAGGTGTCCGCGGAGGAACCGTGATTGGCGCGACTGACCGCGACGGCGCTCACCCCGCAACGCGTCCCTGGCGTCCGGAAGATTTCGGAGCAACGATCTATTCTGCGCTCGGGCTCGATGCGAACACCACCTACTATCCGCGTTTGCCTCGTCCCACGAAGATTGCCGAAGGGGAAGTGATTGAGGGGCTGTTCGGCTGAGCGGATCGACCGGCCCCCGAGCGGGCCGACCGACCACCGCAATGGACTTTGCTGACAGCGGGGTTCATGTCGAAGTGACCTGCTGCCTGGACGAACATTGCCTAGGGAAAACTCTCTAGACGATCCGATACAAAGGATGTATCTTTAAGTGTTGATCCGCTCTGCCGGAGCGGACGGTTCTCCCAGCCACGATCTCCCTCCTGAAAACTCCGGCCTCATGCAACTGCACCATTGCTCCCCGCGCCACGCGTCGCAAGCCGCTGGCTGGCTGAGTGGGTTGATCATCACGGCGCTCTTCGTGTGCGCGGCACCTGCGAAAGCGGCGGATGCTCCGGGGGACTTTCCGAAGCAAGGGCTCCCGTTCCTCAAGAAGTACTGCTACGAGTGCCACGACAATGAGCTTCCCGAGGGAAGTCTGTCGGTCGAGGTGTTTCAGGATTTCGATTCGCTGATCCGCGGACGCAAGACGATCGAACAGATGCTGCGGCGGATCGAGTCGCAGGAGATGCCTCCCAAGGATGCGGCTCAGCCGACCGAAAACGAGGTCAAAGCCTTCGCGTCGCTCATTCGGGGAATCTACGACCATTACGACCGCAATGCGAAACCCGATCCGGGACGCGTGACCGTCCGGCGGCTCAATCGCGTTGAGTACAATAACACGATTCGCGACCTTGTCGGCGTCGACTTCAATCCAGCCGAGGACTTTCCCTCGGACGACGTCGGTTACGGCTTCGACAACATCGGCGATGTGCTGACACTTTCGCCGGTGCTGATGGAGCGATATCTTGCGGCGGCCGAGAGTATCATGCATCGGGCGATCGTGCCGGAGCCGCCGGCACCGGTGCGGCGAAACGTCGCGGCCCGTTATGTCGAACCTGCCGGGGCGAAGGTTCCGACCTCCAGGTTCCGCCCGATCTCGACCCGCGAGAGCACGGAAGCCATCGAAACAGGCCCCCTGCACACCCTGTACAGGGTTCCCGCGGATGGAGAATACATCTTCCGGACGCGTGTATTCGCCAAGACGGAAGGAGAGCAACCGGTCCGCATCGCGATTCTCGCGCACGGCGATACGATCGCTCAGCCCGCAGGCGAAGAGGAAGTGGACCAGTTGTTTGGTCTCGCCCTGAAATCGCTGCAGCCGTTTGTGATTCTTAAGACGGTTGAGGTCACCGCCACCGACGAGAAGAATTCGGAAACGATCGAAGTCAAGGTTCCGGCGAATCTGGGGCTGAAGCGAATGGCGGTCGCGCTCTGCAAGACACCCGAGGGAGCCCCCCCGGCAGAGCTGCACGTCGAATGGCTTTCACTGGAAGGGCCGCTCGATCCACGGCCGAGCACGCATTATGCCCTGCTCGGGCGCGACGCCGACAAGCCGCATCCCGAGCGGACGCGCGAAGTGCTGACCCGTTTCGTCACGCGGGCGTATCGCCGTCCCGCCACCGAAGACGAGATCGACCGCCTGATCCCGTTTGTCGATCAGGCGCTTGCCGACGGATTGCTCTGGGAGGTCGGCATGCAGCGGGCGATGACCGCCGTGCTCTGTTCGCCGAAGTTCCTCTTCCGCTTCGAACTCGACGATCGGCCTCAAGCTCCCGAGGCGCGACCACTCGATGAGTTTCAACTTGCCTCGCGGCTCTCGTACTTCCTCTGGAGCACGATGCCCGATGATGAGCTGCTGGAGCTTGCCGGCAAGAATCAGCTCACGGCGAACCTCGAACCGCAGGTCCGGCGGATGCTGAAGGATCCGAAAGCGATCGGGCTCGTCGATAATTTCGCTTTGCAATGGCTGCAGCTTCCGCGGCTGCGGACGTTCTCGCCCGATACGAAGCAGTTCCCGAGTTTCAACGACTCGCTGCGGAATGCGATGCTCGAAGAGACGCGGCTGTTCATGGCCGAGGTGCTGCGGGAAGATCGCAGTCTCATTGATCTGATCGACGCACGCTTCACCTATCTCAACGAGCCGCTTGCAAACCTGTATGGAATCGCCGATACGAACGGCAATCGCCGCGGACAGAAGCCGGTCGCCGAGCCAGGCAAGCCGATCCGCGGCCAGGAGTTTGTCCGGGTATCGCTGCCCGAGGACTCCGACCGGGGCGGCCTGTTGACGATGGCGAG
>Ga0180217_1000050_pt1 | contig 255233 bp, 120 predicted proteins | sample eDN3rd37CBELigOP_FD_128521 | JGI IMG/M metagenome (GOLD analysis project Ga0180217, IMG submission 128521) | Enriched Organic Plus compost microbial communities from Emeryville, California, USA - eDNA 3rd pass 37_C BE-Lig OP (version 2) (version 2) ... | reverse complement strand
GCAGTAGGTGGAGCAGCGACAGGTATAGAGGGAGAGGTTGGGAGGGAGTGAAATGAAGGAGGCGGGATGCACATGGTGTAGAGGGCTGTGATGAGGCTGAGTAGATTGAATTTCTCATCATTCTTGGTCTTGTCTCTTGTACCAGCACCGCGACTTCTACATTCCTTCCTCATGTGTGGAGGCTCATGCGTGGAGGCTCGTGTAGAAGGCCATGTCATTGTTCATGTTGTTTCGTCTCGGGTGGATGAATTGGTATTCCCTGTGTTGGATTGTAAAGTCTGAGGGGATGGCTGCCTCTGTCCAGTTACACTGATGAGATAAAGAGGCATAGATTTATGATTCATGTATAATCAACACAGGGAAGAGGACGACAGGGATCACTGGTACTCGACGAATCTCCGGTCACATGCAGATCACCTCTTCTTTTCCTCATGTATACTCATATCTCTACATATTTCCCCCGCATTCTGATGATTCAGCGAGGTGCCGATTGTATCAGCGTAGGTGATTGTATCGGAATCGCACTGACGGCGGCTACCACTGCATATGAAATCCTTGCGCAGCACAAGAGATCAAGTGGGTCGAGTGGAGGCAGCACTGTGTCCAGATCCGGTTATTAGCTTTATTAACAATTGTGAGTTATGTCCATTGAGGGGGATCGATTATACTTCGCGATTCACGTCCCAGCAGTGACGATTTCTTTGACCATGCACACAACAGCCGTTCACCTGAGCGGCCGTGAGCTCACTGTAAATAAAGGTCATGAATTATGCATTACTGAGTTGTTTTCGTGGGACTTGAGTCAATTTAACGCATCGTTATTATCATATTGGATCATCATCTTTTAAACAAAGGCGCAAGATCGGGATTCGCGTTGACATAGACCCCATCTCCCGCCTAAACACCCATATCGAGCGAATATTCTCATTGTATCAATCTTGTCTATAGCCACAGGGCGAGGATTCAACATTAGCGTCGTCCCTGCTTTGTCGAACTCAAAAGCGCATTCATCGCGGTGATCTCAGGATCAGGCTGCGGGACTGGGACGGATTCTGCCACCGATGCCTGCTCGGGCGCGTTTCGAAGGTATATATAACGGGCAACCTTGGCATATACGTATGCAATCCAGCGCAACCCTTGGACAGGGCACACATCTAGGTCATGTGCTAGCGCCCACGCATGCTGTAAGGCAGTCTCTGCCGATGGAGGGGTAATCGGTAACGGCCTGGTCAAACAGAGGTCCGGGCTCTTGCTTTCTCCTCTGAACTTAGGATCATCCCATCGTTTTCTCTGCGCACCTGCCCCATAGTATTTTCTGGCTTGTTCAACGGCGAAATTGAAGTTGTCAGGGTCGCTCAGGCGAATCCGCAGTTGAGGTGGGAGGAAATACGCATTATCAGCCTTTTTTTCCTCAAGCAACTTAACAAGTAGGACGTGACTCTCGATAGTGTGTTCAAAGAAGTCTCTGGCCCTGGATACAATGTCCTTCACAGCCGTTTGTGCAGTTGACTCGAGGTCTAAAAATTCGGGGAAGAGATCCGGAAGGATCAGATCTGGGGATCGGACCTCTGGTACCTGCAAGTACTTGTAGCTGTAGTAAGCATAGTAGTGATAGAATTCTTCAAAATAGTCACGATAGGAAGGCTTGACTCTGTGCGTGTTGTGGTCAGCAGGCCGGGGAGCACTCAGCGCGGCCGCAGCATATGTTCCCTCGCGGATGTGAGGCAACTGTTGAGAAGCTTGACCAACGACGTCTCCTTCAGCATCATATTCGGGGGGCGGTGCAAGCGGCGGGATAGAACCGAATGGATCAGTTCTAACAACGGGTTGTGGAGCGAGGCCTGGTGGTGGAGCGAGACTCGGGGGAAGGGTGAGACCTGGGGGATGTGTTAGTCCCGGAGGCGGAGATAGGTAAGACTTGCTAAGTGAACTCTTGCCCTCGACTGCAACGCTGGCAGTGCTGCGGGACTGGGACACAGGGCTATCTTCCTCCGGCAATCCTAACTGTGCACGGGCCTCTGCGATCTTCTCAGGGTTGTGACTGAACCAGCACTTGTTTCCATTCTTGCATACGATGCCATCAACCACCCATTTACAAGGCTGGTTTCTGAGGTCCTCAGAGCCGTGGGCGAAGCTACAGGTATCTTTGGTGCGTTTACATGAGCTGTTGAGCCAGTGCTCGCACAGCTTGATCTTGTAAGGCTCGGGCTTTTGAGGCTCGGACCGAGAGCTCATCGTGAGGGAGTGAATAGGGGTTTGGATTCTGTAGGGTTATGCGTATCTAGTGTGTTTTACGAGCGCAAAATTAGGTTATACCTAATACCTTAATGAGGATATTACTTTGAGAAGCAAGTAACGACGTGAATCTGCGCCGATTTGCTATCTCGATTTCGACGAAAATACCCCAAGGCTTGCAACCAGATTAAGGCTCTAAATCATAGGAAAGCAGTGAGTTTCATCCAAGCATAATTGTAAGGATTGATATAGTTGACGTCAAGGGACCAAATGAGCATCACAGCATAGCACAATCACGACACCAACCCCAGTATTCGCATGTTCATCTGTTCACCACACGTCGCACATTCGCATCGAAACTTACGCATGCAAAAAAATTGGCGTGGACTGAGGAGACAAACTTGTGGAAATTTGGGGTGTGCAACAGCGAGTAAATGTGCTTATTTGGCCAGGATACACATTGTATATCTCCAGTATGGCGCTTTATTCTGCTTTGTAAAACACTCAACGTGCCTTATCATACCTTATTTAATGGGTACGTACTAGACATTCGCGCTATTTATCAGTCGAATTCTTTCTGCGCAGTGCGCGGTGACAGCTGGATAGCTGTTGCACACACACTGCGTGCGGACAGAGGTTGGTGATATGGCACCATGACAGCGCACGTTGGGCGGTGGTCATGGAGTCGAATTGCAACATCTAGCCGCAATAAGGTCTGCTTACCCGTTGGTCGTTTGAACGCTCCACGCGATCAGCTAATTTTTCGGACCGACAATGATTGTCCGAAACGCACTTTGCTCATGGTGAGTCAGTTTCGCCTTGGGCGCTGTCCTAGTAGGCACATATTCCATTCCCATATCTTCATCTGACATTGTACTAGATGCCTTCAAATTGCTTCATCCGTTCTTGACGCCATGAGAGACTGGTGAAGCTTCGACTTACACATGCTGCGCCTACTCTTTCCTACCTACCTATCTACATTTACAGAGCCCCAGTAGCTGTCAGGTCTCGAGTTCGATGCGAGACACCAGGGAAGAGGCATTGCTCGACTCGGCTATGGGAATCATAGGGCTTAATAGTGCACGGGATCTGAGTGAGGGAATGCTGTTTGAGAGGATGTTCGTAAAATGAGAACTATATATACTATATGAGCCTAATAAGATCATAAAAAGACCATATATCGGATTCAGTAGATCATCAATACCACGGACTATCGTTTACGGCTTTGTAGAGCCGTTCTCAGATGCCTTGGTCAATGCAAAGGCCATGCCACACTGCATGCTGTCATGAACGAGATTGGGAATGGCCGGCGACTCATAGCTCGCTCCAAGCAGAGTAACTCGCGGCCATCCAGCCTGTTGTCCTGGTGACGGTGGCGCTACACCGAACACCTTACCAATTTCTTCTCGAATGCGCTTGACCTTGTCAACGTGACCAACTCGGTACTGTGGGATGCACTTTTCGGTCTTGTGTACTTCGAGGGACTCTGGCTCAACAGTAATACCTAGTGTCTGAGTCAAGTAGTCCTTCACACACAACTTGATATCATCTTCACTGACGTCTTTCATCGTGGGATATCGGTCACCACCGATCATGCAGGTTAGCGACGTAATCTCATCCTCGTCCTCTTTCACGGCCAAGTTCTCATCGAGTCCAAACTCGCTGGGGAAAATGTCCGAGTCAAAGACGATACCCAACAATCCGTATAAAGGATGCACCTCTTTGAGAATATGCGATCGCAAGAAGCTCTTTCTCACCTTCTCTCCCACGTAGAAGGAGTTGACCGGCGCGGTTACGAGCTGTTTTTCACGAACTACATCTGCAGGGACAAGCATGCCGAATCCTTGTGGTCTAGGGATGTCCTTGTCCACGGCGGGGATCGCGCGGCCACCTACGTAGTAGTAGATGTCTACGCGGTCCTGTGGTCTGCGTCGGTATGTTGCATTGGCAATCCAAAGGGTAGCGCTTGGAATGCTAGCGAGCTCCTCTGCCGCTCGAAGTGACGCAGGCTTGATGGCTGTACCAAGGGACTCGGCGCTACCCGCGTAAAACACATAGTCGAACTTTTCAGGCTTCTCCGAGTTCGCAAAGTGGACCTGAACACCATCAGGATGAGGCTCCAAACCAGTAACACAACTGTTCATTCGAACATCTACCGGAGGGTGCTCTCCTGGTTTCGAAATCCTTTCACTCAACGCCTGGGTGAGCCCCTCAAGTCCACCTTGAAGTGAGAAGATGGCTGCCTTCTTGATTGCCTTGAATCCTGCTGGGTCAATTGAATCAGCTATTCGTTTCGCTTCCTGTTTGAATTCAGAGGTGGGTACAATGCCCGGCGCAAACCTAAACCCTCTCTGACCTCGCTTCTTCCCTGGACCCAGAAGACCTCCGAGAATGAGTGAGTTGCGCTCACGCGCCAGGTCAAAAAGCTGTGGGAAGCAGGCTTGCATGGATATACGGTGCGTGTCACCAGCATAAATGCCCGCCACCATTGGATCGATAAACTTTTCGGTTAGACTCGAGTTGAATCGCCGTGTAAAGAATTCACCGACCGACATGTCTTCCGTGTCCGTATAAATCGAGCCGTCAAGCCCAGGTCGGAAAGGTTCAGCAAGAATGCCAGGCCATACACCTTTCATTAGCAGTTTCGATTTACCATAAGGCAACGCCTCCTTGAAAGTGGAAGGGACTTTGCGAAGGCCATTCTGCCAATAAATGTAGCGCGTCTTCGAAAGTGGGTTCGCCAGCACAACTTTGTCTTCAAGTCCAACGTCAGAGATCAGCTTCAGTATGCTTCCACCAGCTCCCTCAAGTCCGCCACGCACGGACAAGCTTCGAGGACCGAATTCCTTTCGCACTCCGAACTCCGTCTTGCCTGAGCGAATCCAACCTCCAAGTCTATAGATGGTAAGTCGTTTCAGTCGGATCATACGTTATCTGTGAGGCATACACCCTCAACTTCGATTCTAAGCCAGAGTTACATCTCATGCCTGTCACGTGCATGCCACCTGACAAGGTCGGCTTCCTCTCACAGCCCTTGAACGTACCGGTCACTTTTCTCCGCGAGCACGATGCTGGCCTGGACGCCCGCCTTGCCGAGCTGGGATCTCAACGTGTGTGCAAGCGTGAGGCCGCTGATGCCTCCGGCCACCACCAGGATTTTCGACATCCCACAAACTCGACCACTAAGACTATTGCGACTCGGCCAGTGTGCAGTTCAGTGACTGACCTGGGTTCGTAGAGACTCTCTATATGTATAGGGCGAGTTAGGAACAGCGCGCAGATACGGTGTAAGAGATCATCATATCTCGCCATACAGACCACTCTCCCGCAATATCACCCCGCATGCAGGCCTCACCACCCAGTGATTCCTTCAGTTGCTTAGTTGAGCGGTGGCGCTTGAGAGCCTCGGTTGCATCTAATTTTATCGCGCCCGCAAATTTCGCTGGGAGATATCTAGAGGCTGCGGCAATAGGTTGATTCTATAGGGGTTGATTGAATACTTGAGACATTAACGATTGCATATTGACTTAAAAACATAACGTAGAAGTGTAAACATTCAAATCTACATATTCTAATAATGGATATCGTGTGTACATTCAACACGAAATCAATTAATCTCGCGCACGTTGATCCACTCAACAATAATGCTGTCATCGAGGGCTTTCATGGTACCAAGCCAGTGGAACTGAGTCAAAGTGCTACACACAACAACACTACCCTGCCAGCCAGTAACCCCGATGCGCTCATTGCGAATGCCGGAGTGGATGTTACCATCGAGCTATGCCTGGACCACCATGACGAACCTTTGGTCGTTGCCAAGGAGATTGCGCTGGCGGAGTCGTTTCCAAGGCCTGTCGCGAGCTCGTTTGCCTCGCTGCTGTCATGCGTAGTCGAAGAAGCACGGAGACTTAGCCCACCTCCGCCCAAGCTTCAAGCACCCAAGTCCCGACCGATCCTCTCGACCTGGCGAAGGCTTCTGGACAGCGACCGTGTGCACATTACAAAAGAGTTTGCAGATCGAGTACTATGCCCGTCGCAGTTGGCCGCACTCCACGCCGCTGCGCGCATTGAATCTCAGCTCGAAAGCGAAGCTGGAATAGGTGGCAGATCGAGCGCTGATGCGATTCTTAAAATTTCCAGCCTGAACGACCCATTGGCGAGTGCACGCACCGATCCAACTAACCTAGCTGTCGATTTGATCACTCCGCCAAGGGACAACGTTTCATCAAACCATTTAGCACGCTCGTCCAAGGCCGATGATTCGGGCCGATCTGGCAATGAACCATCCGAAAGAGGAACCGGTTTCACTGCCAACGACTGTGCTGGAGTTGGGTACTCTGCGCAGGAGCGCTACGCTGCCATTTCCTGGGCCAATGCATATTCTTCAGTGATTCGTGTGCCTGGCAACGCAGAAATCCTGTCGGCCGTAATCTCGCGTATGCATATGTCAACAAGAAGATTACATTCAGCGCAGCGACTGGCGCTCCAAAGGTTGCAACAACGACAGACCGAGGAGATCGATCGCATCTGCCGCGATGAAGCTGAGAAGGCAGGCGGTTTGAGCAGAGTCTCCACAGCCGCAAACGCAAAGGACGCACGGGAAGATGGTGAGGAGGAAGCATCCGACCCAATTGGTCAGCTCGTTCGTGCTCATGTTGCAGCGACACGGAAGTTACAGGAGCAGGGAGAGGCGAACGCTAGGGCACTTGAAAGCAGGCAGCGACGGACATTCCGCGACCTGGTCTACGCACTGGCTGAAAGTGAACGAATTGGTGTTGTGGCGTCCCTGTTTAAGTCGGGCCACTTGAATGTGTCTGGCTCACAGCTCTCTCAACTTTTCGGTGGAACAGGCGCGGAGAAAGAGTTGGCATCCCTGGATCAGCTTCTAGCGTCGCAGCCGTCTGTTAAACGCACCATTAGCCCCGCACTTGCCGCAGCAGCCTTGGACGCCACTTCGAAGTTGACGCAGTGGTTTGCATTCCCGCGGCAACCCCCTTCGGTTATTGATTTGCAGCAGAGTCTCGCGGGAGGCAACGGAACGCTGACGACTGGAAGTGGTGGCAGCACAGCCACCTCACATACGCGAGCAAGCAGAGTCTTGTGCTATAAGCAGCTTTTCCTCGGATCGCAACGACGCTCTCCTTTTATTGTGAGTCTGGAGATTGGTGACATAGATGTTCTTTGCGCTGCAAGCGGACGTGTCGATGCCGCGATTGCTGCGACAACAGCCAGCACACTAGACTCTGCCAACGCACAGGCGTTCGATCCACAGTCTCCTGGCGGACGCTCTAGTGTTTCGATGACCTCTCAAGGAAAGCTGAGTGCTGAGGATCTCGCCGGACTGTCACCAGAAGATATGGATCTCCCTAGTGGAAACATCCATGACATTTGCGTTATCGCGAAGCAGCTCATTCACGCCGCACTCATAGCTATCGAAAACTTTGTGAGCACTGTCCCAAAGACACCCGCATCCTTTGCTACCCGCGAGGCCGTGCTGAGTCTTGTTTCCGCCTGCAAACCGATTTCTATTGAGTTCTTAGAGGCATTGTTCGCGGGTGAAATCGACTGGACGCAGCTTGACGAAGGATCAGGATCTCCAAATGACGATCTAGGTAAACAAGGGGAGTCTGGCGAGGGCCAGAGTGCCCCTTCGCTTCAAGCATGCGTCGCGGAGCAAGCTCAACTTGCCGCAGATGTGAGCTCGTACGAAGCTATGCTGAAAGAACAGGAGGATCCCAATGCTGTGGCAGCGATTATGCGGATTATCTCGATGAAGAAGGCAAAGCTTGCCGAGGCTGATGCCAAGGTGGCAGCCCTAATTCGTGCCCAACAGGCTCAACTTCTCGTTCGCGTGCGTGTTGGGCTGAAGGCTCTTACATTTGCACAAGGAGTTTACACTCGTGCCCACAAGCTCGCACATGCTAAGCGGAATGCAGGAATCTTCTCCTCATCTTCGTCGTCCAACGTGCTGCAATCACCAACCCATCCCTCTCAGATCACGCCCAGCGACGAGTTGGGAGAGGCTGAGGCCGCCATTTCAATGGCGCGTTTCCCTGACCCCGCTGCTCGTCTCTTCATGACTTTAACGGGACGAACATTGAAATATGTCGCACGGTTGGGCTTGTTCGTTCGTGAGCCACTGCTTGCGGCACCAGTTGCCGCGGCGGTGCTTTCGATTTCTTCAATGCAGAAGCTCTTTGCCCAGAGCAGGACGCGCGATGCAGCTAAATCCCAAGCGCTTTCTTCTATTGAATCAAGCACCTCAAAGACCCATTTTTCGCTTAGCACAGGTGAGGGCAGCCACAGCCTCTACGACGCTCTCAATTTCATCCGGATCGAAACAGATGCGATTACTAGCATTGCCGAGGCCGCACGCGAGGTTTGTCACAGTATTTTGAGTGATGTTACACTACACATCAGCGCACATACCTTGCAATCACAACGCAATCCGTCTGAGGTTTCGAATGTCGCTGATAATGTCTTTGGACGGGAACCGACAGGCATCATTGTCCCAATCGATGCTGATGCTATCCTTGGTACGGGTCCTCCAAGCCATCGTTGGAAAGCTCTGTCTGACGCATGCTCAGTTACGTCTGAATTACACTTCCTTAGTCTGTCCGAACAGCTAACTCAACTACGACGAAGAGTCAAGTCGACTCAGACCAAGATCTCATTAGGTGATGTTGTTACGACAGTACATTCAAACCTACCGTTCGCGCAAATTGCTATGCATCTTACTACAGTAGGGTACTTCACTCCAAAGGATTTGGAGAGCTTTTCGCTCGCAGAATGGAAGCAGCATCCCCACCCTTCTTTGGTCACGCTTCAATACGAGAGGCAACGTGCCAAACTCTTCCAGCAGGAGCAGGAGCGAAGCAAGACTCAGGACAAGGCGACAGACGCGGACTCCCTGACTAAATCCGGCGGATCCGGGTCTAATAGGCTCGAAACCGTCCTGATGGGATTGAGACAAGCTGTTTTAATGGCAGACCTGCGACGCATTGACACTTTAGCAGTTCCAATGCTGGTCTCTGCACACACTGATCACTTCCAACAGGCCATTCAGGTCGCCAAGATGGCTCTCACACACCAACGTCTTGGTAACAATGTCCCTGGACTAAATACCTCCATGTCGTCGGGATCTGGCGTTAGCCCTCAAGTTGGCTCGTTGTCTAAGGACCTTGCAATTGAAATCGAGGGCGTGCTTTCTGCAGTGCGAGGTGCACTGAATGCACTGGTGGCAGGAACGTCTGACACTGACCGATCTATTAGGCACGTCAGACTCCTGATTCCGGCCCGATTAACAGCTTGGGAGTCGAGAATCACTGCGTATGAGCTCGAGTTTGAGGAAAAACAGAGGGCATTGGAGCAGCAGCAACAGGCAGCGGCACGCTCAGGTCGGAGCCAAGCCGCCGATGTTGAGACAGGCTTGGCTCAGCGAAAGAGGGCCTTGAAGCAAGCACTGGCGGAGGCAGATAAGGCGGAAGCCGAAGAGCTGCAGGTTTTGTCACAGCTCCCGTTAATTCAAGATTGTGTTAAGATCTTCCAGAGCGTTTGGGGTTAAAGGGTGCGCTTGTATTCCTCATAATAAACGAGCGTGCCATGTGCTGTTATCATTTTATGATGAAGGTTGTGTGCAGAACTCAATTCAAGTATTGTGGCTAACGACGTTACGTGAGAAGGCGGGAATATGCAATTTGGTCACGAGAAGGTATGAGTAAGATAGTCGACATTGGATTATTATACACTGATTACAAAACAAGCGAAACAGATGCACTTCAAAGTATTGCTATGTCTGTCTGAGTTGCTTGTAGTTCTGGCACTCGTCCGACGCACCAGCTTACTTATTGTTTGCGGTTGCAGGGGCAGCGGCTGCAGCAGCCTCGCGTGCCAAACGCTTCTCTTCAGCAATGTATTCTTCCTTCTTGAGTTCGTTGATAAGAGAAGCCACGTGAGGGTCATCACGGAAAATGTTTTTCATCGAGATCAGGCGAGTGACTTGGAACATGGTCACTCCGACGAACTAGATTGGGAAGGGGATCGACAGGGGAGAGGACAATAAATTAGCGTAAAGATATCAACGGGTGGTCGTGGCGACGTTCACAGTGCTTAGCGAGCAAGGAAGCTACCGAAGTTCATGCCTGGCGTCAGGAGCGTGCACTCACAGTCAAGCGACGTAGAGGACCCAGTCAAGTTTCTTGAACGTACCAGTAAGCAGATAGCCGCGGCGATCAAGTTACGAGTTTTTTGCTTTCGAGTGAGATCACGAGTCTTCCAAGACGGCGGAGCAAACGTTTCATCCTCGCCAATCCGGATCTGCTGCTTCTTTGGCTGGGTTTTCAATCCAACGATCTCCACATGGGATGGGATGTTGGTGAAGACGTTCATGTGTGGTGCTGAGTGCGGCAATTCGTTATATTTGGGAGTGGAAGCAGGCTGATTCCCATTCGATGAAGCCACAGACGCGGTATCAGACTGTGTAGCCTGGCTCGATCCAGCGTTCGAGCCCGCTGCAGGGTTCGTGTTCGGACTTGCACCCTGAGCATTGTTTGTGTTGCCTGCAGTGCTTAAGCCGCGGGTCATGACTGGAGTCCATAGCTGGTATCTCGCTTGCGAGGCTAGTCTTGACACAAGCGATGGGTTGATTCTACTATGCATTCGCTGCGAGTGCGTTGATTCCAACCGATTGTGTTGTGCTGAACGCTGGGAAAAAGTCGCGTTTCCATTAGGTATATGCTGCGTGCCAGCGGAAAGTACCCAAAAATCGAGATACTCACGGTGCTGCGTCTGTATTTCATGAGAGTCTTATAACTGTCTTAAGACCTCCATATACCCCTTCCTCGCGCGTCCGCAGCTGATATACCAGTTTTTTCGGCCGGAATTCGACTGAGTTTCGCACAAAGGAAGAATGCGTGCGTAGCGCGACCTACACGTGGAAGCGTGGTGAAAACTGTGGGATCGCCTTAGCCATCATATGAGAAGACGTCTTGTCACTGCGTAAGATTCGTACAACGCGTGCAAGACGCGCTAGGAGAGCGAGTTCTCGTCTCTTCGAAGACAAGCACCAACTCAGCACCTCCGACTACCCCACTTCATCGAATTCTAGAGCACACCGAGCTAAATGAAGGTCCTCAGGTATAAGCGCATCCGAAAGGTGATCGCTTTCTACCAGCGCACGTATGGTCTGAAGCCGCCGTACAAGGTCTTGAGTACGTTTCCTTCCTGCCTACACAAGACTCGAGCTTCTGTCCGGCAGGCAGCCCGCTATATGAAATCCCTTGAGATGTTTTTTGCATTGAGTACTGCTCCATTTGCTTGTGGTGAGATTCATTCCGGTCTGACTTTGGATGCAACGTCGTCTTCACACCTATCTTTCATTCATCTAGTGGATGCCGACTACATCTCCGTTGCACTTGAAATGTCCATCAAGTTGAAGGAGCAGATTCCATCATTGCTTCAGGAGCGTACTGAGTTGTATGTTACGAAGTGCATTGTTGCCGACTTAGAGCAGAAAGCAGAAGCAGATGTTTTCTGGAAAGGTGCCCTACTCATTGCTCGAAATATGCCCTACATGCAATGCCGACACCAGGACCTGGCCAAGCCCACAGACTGCACACGGCTGATTTGCCAAGAGCCCAACCCACACCTCTTTGTGGCGGCGCAGAACACCGCACTCCGCAATTTGATACGTGAAAAGTTCCCCAAGGTCCCGATCCTCTTCATTCGAGGCAAGACACCCAACATCGAGAATCCTTCGAAGATCACGAAGCGGCTAGGGGATGACATAGAAGAGCAAAAACGACATGCACACGAGCAGCTCTTGAAATTAGCCAAGGAGAGCCGTCTCGCGTTGATGTCGGAGGAAGAAAAAGCCGCACATCAACGCCGTATGGAGAAGGTCAGGGCCAAAATCAAGCGTCTAGAAAAGAAAGAGCAGTGGAAGAAGAAAAAGGAAATGATGCGGGAGAAGCGAAGGAAGCAGCTCGAGAAGCTCAAGGCCAAAAAGGCGCTGAAAAAGATGCTGAAAGCCCAAGGGTCGGAATCGGCAGCAGCTGGGCAGGGCAGCCAAGAGCACAAGGAGGAACGGCCTGAGCAGGAGAAAGAGCATGAGGATGAGGATGAGCATGAGCGTGAGAACGATGAGAGTCATGCTGCTGCAGAAGCGAATGCAGCTGCAGAAGCGAATGCAGCTGCAGAAGCGAATGCAGAGCAGAAGAAGCGTAAGCGTAAGCGTAAGCCTCACAATCGCTCAGCAAAGAAAGAGCAAGGAGAGGAAGGTTCCCAAGCACAATCCGACGAGCCTGTCTTGGGCGCTAAGCGCAGCTTGAGCGAGGCTCAGGAAGGAAAGCTGACGAGTGCACAAGTTTCTGGCGGCGAAAAGCGTGTTCAGGTTGAGCAATCCGCTAAGGAGCAGAACGAGGGCAAAGACGGAGATAAGGACGCAAAGCCCAAGCGCAAGTGGAAGCCACTCCCGGTCGGCAAAGATGGCACAATTCGAGTCGGCAACAGTGTCTGGAAGGGTGTCGTCGAAACCACTGCTCCTGATTCTGAAGTTCGCACTTTCAAGTTGGAGAAAGGAGCTCAGTTCAAGTATGCATTCAAATCGGAGCACGAGAAGGAGGCTAAGGCAATCAAGGAGAAGCTATATACTGAGAATAGCCGTGCGAAGGAGAAGCAGCAGCGCGAAAAGGAGCAAGCAGGTAAGAATAAGGAGCGTCTTTCGAAGGCTAGGTTGCCAAGCTTATAATGTCGAAGTGTTAGTCAATATGGTGCTTAATTTTATTCCCATCGTCTGAGCAAATGATCAAAGGCAGATAGAATTATCGTCAGCGTTGCGTGAACGAATGCATAAACCCTCAGGACTACAGTAGTTGAACCGTATAATATGTGGAGGCACACTCCCATGAGCCCAAGCCCATGCGGGCAGTTCCGATCTCCTTGATTCTTTTCGTTGTTTTGAGTTTTCGTTCGAGCCTCGTATCATATATCTGCATTCGTAGCGAGTGCATACAAACCGTGCTTGGAGTTATCACGGTGCAACAGGTGATGTCACGACTTAGAGTTGGTCGCGTTCTGGACGTCACTGGGTGCACCTATCCATATCAACTGGCACCGAGTCACACCCTGACCCTAACCCAGATTGGCCTTGGAATGGGAATTCGAAACCTTATCTCAGGACTAGTTTTTTGCGGAAAAGCCGGGTATTCAATACGCCACAGCATGTCTCAAGACTCAGCATCGACACAAGGTAGGTATATCCGTCGTTTTGTTATATTATGACTCAGACCAAGCATTCACAATCTACTCAGAAAATGCATTTTCTGTCGGACAGATAGCATCTGAAGCTACACGGAATCTAGCGCGCCATTTCAACATCTGCAGTGATGGGTAGGCAAGGCACCGTGTCCACTCGAGTGTTTATCTGGCCACATGTTTAGTTCCGCAATATCACAGCACGACTCGCACTATTTCAAGTCCAAACGCATGTCATGCAACCTCACATCCTTGGACCTCGACTCACCCTCACCTGGCGGATCTGATGTATGTGATCTGCGGCCCCTTTAGGTCAAAACAACGAAGCCAAACAATCTACGGGCAAGCGCATCCTGCTCTTTGACGTGGATGGCACTCTCACCGTACCTCGCAACAAGATCACGCCAGAGTTCTCAGCGTTCCTCAAGGAGGTTCGCAAGGTATGCCCACTCGGTATTGTGGGTGGTTCGGACCTTGCCAAGCAGCGTGAGCAGCTAGGAGATGATGTGCTCGACAACTTCGACTATGTCTTCTCTGAAAACGGTCTCGTTGCGTACAAGGGCGGCAATCTCATTGCCAAGGCCAGCCTCCGTACGCACTTGGGCGATGAAAAGATCAAGGCTTTCGTCAACTACACGCTTCGCATGATCGCCGATCTTGACATTCCCGTGAAGCGGGGAACCTTTATTGAGTTCCGAAATGGCATGTTCAACGTTTCTCCTATCGGACGTAACTGCAGCCAAGAGGAGCGTGACGAGTTCGAGCGTTACGACAAGCTTCACAACATCCGAACCAAGATGGTTGCGGAGTTGCGAGAGAAGTTTGCGGACTACAATCTGACATTCTCAATTGGTGGTCAGATCTCCTTCGACGTCTTCCCCGCCGGATGGGACAAGACCTATTGCCTTCAGTTCCTGAAGGCCGATGGTTTCGATGACATCCGATTCTTTGGTGACAAGACTCAGGAGGGAGGCAACGACTACGAAATTTATGTCCATCCTGACACCAAGGGCTATTCGGTCAAGTCTCCTGACGACACCCGACAGATCATTGAGAAGATCCTTGCTGGAGAGGACATCTAAACTCCTTTGTGCTTAGCTGTGATGGCATAAATTTGAATCAAAGCATTTGTTGTGCATTTATAGCGAACTAGTGTAATACAGGCTCAAGAGTTTACTTCTTGCGTAATCCGCTCCAGTAAACCGTCGGCTTACGCTCACTGACGGGCGGCAGTGACTCTTCGGTGGTTTCAGTAGTGTCTGAGGGGCTCTCGGAATGTTGAGATTGCGCGCGCACCTTGGCTGCTTTCATCTGACGCAACTCCCAATCAGCTAGGAGTTTGTTCTCCGATCCTCCAAGCTTGGGGATTGGGACAAATAGTGATAGCTTCTTTGGAGCGGGAGAGGTGGTAGTACCGGCGACTGCTGACAATGAGGCGTTCTCATTCTCTTCGAGAACCTGTTTTTTGGTTGCGTCCGCAAGCTCGCTGGTCCAAGGCTTCGGCTCGAGTTTCTCAAGTTCTATCCGAGCCTGGGCGGACTGCTCAGACAGAGTCTGGGCTGGAATTTGAATCGGGGATGGCTTGTTCAACTTAGCAAACAATGAGCCTCGTGACCTCTCCCGAAGCCTACGACTTGGTCTCTCATCATGCGTCTCTACTGTCGACACAGTCTCTTGCTCTGAAGACTGCTCCACCAAAGAGGAGCGGCTTTCAACAATAGAGGAACCATGACCAAGCCTTGCTAGCTTCGACACGGTTGAGGCGCTTTGGATACTGCTACCCAAGCTAGCGTCTGTATACCCATCGCCATCAATATCGATGTCGACCACCGAAGGTCTTGATGCTGCATCCAGTGCATAGTACTGTCCGAGAGTATCACGCAAAGGAGTGTTTGCTGCGACAAGCACACCACCTGCCTCTTCTTTCAGTGCTTTGATTGACTCGTTGATACTCTTTGTCCTAAGTGATGTAGCCTTAGAGAAGAGCTTGGCGTGCGCTTCTTCGCCCATGATGTACCTAAGCAAATCATCGTAGACAGTGAAGTGTTGAATTTCGACTTTTTGCTTCACTGCGGCGTTAACAATGGAGTTCGATGGTGGAGCGGTGCGGAAGAGGATAAGAGGACACGTGTCGGATGGCGGTAGCAAGGTGTTTTCAAGACCTGCGCGTGAGACATCCTCCAAGGTTGCCTTGCCAACATTAGAGTGCGCAATCTTAATATGCTTTCCAGGTTCTACTTTTGAGTTGAAAGCTTCAATCGAGTCTGTGATCATCCTCAGGCCACCCACTGTACCAGCTTTAACAATTATGGTCCTTGCCGGGAGGGCGTCGGTGTTCTCCTTCTCCGGGTGTACAGTTTTCCAAATATCCTTCTCGGACTTTCCATCCTTGCTCTTAACTGACGATTGGCTAGAGGTAGATCTCGGTACAGAGGCTCTTGAGGACCCACGTCCCGTTGAGGGTGTCTCTTTAGAGTCTTGCTTGTATCCCTCTATCGCCTGATTAAATTCATCGAACTCATCAATGTCGGCTTCTTCGCCACCGGATTCAAACTCGTGCTGAATTTCTCCCTCTTCGCTGCCGTCCTCCTCGTCAACAATATCATCTTCGTTGTCAGAAGCAGCGGCACGCTTCTCCTGCACAATATCTGGAATCGTTGCACGATCCCGCCGTCTGGTGGCCCGATATTCCTCCTCCGACTCCAAGTATTCACCATGGTCATCAGGATCACCAGGGGCCGGAGGACGCCATTCTCGTGGGCGGATACCAGCGAGCCAGAAACGACCCTGGCTTGGATAATCTAACTCAAGCCGACGCACATTAGCTACGGCCTTTGCGAGGGCTCCATCAGGGATGATACGGAAGTCATCACCGGCCTGGGGGAGGCCTTCTGCTCCCATGATGTCAAGAGGTCTACCAGGCAGCGCCAATGCTAGCCGATCACCTAGCATACCTCGCCCCGATCGTGTTCCTGTGCCCAAGCAAGCACGCTCTTTTGCTTCAGCATTTTGCTGCGCAGCAGTTTCGGGCGCGCCGACTTCTCGAATGTCGCGAACCTTACCTAGGAACACTCCAGAAACGAAATGATCTTTCGGCTTGACTTGACCACTAATGAGAAGCGTTCGGAGAACTCGGCCACGTCCTCCTTCGTCGTTAAAAGCCTCCAGTACCATACCCAGAGGTGGTGCAAGAATATCGCACTGTGGCTTGATTGTCATAAAGGTCCGAAGCAACGACCGCAATAGAGTATCGATATGAAGACCGGTAATGGAAGACACCATGACTGCGGGGCAGATGCGTGTCTCATCTGTTGGTCCCAATGGGGGTAAGACATAGTCCTCGTGAGTCGGAATCTTCGGGATCGAGTCCTTCTTCGTTCGACTTGTTGGCCCACTGAAGAGACGCAGGCGGGTTCGTCCACGTCCAGATTTCAGATGCGTGGGATACAGCTGGGAGAAGGCGGTAGGATCATCATGCAGCCGAACGTCGAGCCCGCGCTGTCTTAGGTCACGGATGACAGAATCTGGGTCAGCCTCGGGCAAGTCGCATTTTGTAACAACGACAATGACCGGTACCTTGAACACACGAACGTAATCCAGTGCCTCCAAAGTTTGGGAATCGACACCTTCGACTGCTGATACGACCAGGAGTACAACATCGCTGTAGTGAGCTGCATTCTCACGCATGTCAAAGAAACCAACGTGACCAGGAGTATCCAGAAAAGTGACTTGTCGATAAATTTCGAGGAGTTCTTCAGTCGTGAACGCATCCAGAGGTTCCGGTTTTTCATGACGCACAAGTAAACTACGTGTGTTCCGCTCGGCATGCTCCAGATCTTGAAGCTCTGCTACAGGTGACACCACAGGCCTGCGCTCAGTAACTCGTGATACTTTCGCATCATGTGAAGCGGTTTCTACCAGCGCCGGATTTGTTCGCCATTCTTCGACAAGGTTATCTGGTAGCTGCGCCTGGAACGCATACAAGTCTTGTGTAATACCAGCGTCTTCGGATCGGGCGACGTTCGTCCCACGGATTCGATCAAGTAGGGTTGTCTTACCATGATCGACATGACCAAGAATCGATACCACGGGTTGCTTGGGCTGGAAGCTTGCTTCATACTGATCCGGTGTGACAGGTAAAAGTGGCTGCTTATCTGTGCGACGTAAACGTCGGTGATTCTGGTACGCATAATGATATTCACGAAGTGCTTCAACACCTAGGTGCTCATATTGTGGGATAAACCCCAGCTTCTCGCAAAGGTCCCGACTTTCGTCATAACGCAGCGTGAGATCACGAAGCATATTGAAGCCATCGCGGCGCATCTGCCGCTCTGAAGCGCGAGGCCACCAGTCGAAGAATGCACTACCGGCCTTATGCAGCTGCATCATCGTGATGCGGAGCCTCTGTGCCAGGTCCTTGGCATCGACATAGAGTGGAATGCGCACCACGTCACCACGCCGTTGCTGTCGCAGGCGCTTGCGGTCGCTCTTCTGCACCTTGAGCATGGTGGCGACAGTACGCACTTGTGTGAAAATGGGTGCACTGGCTCGCTGCACCGAGGGAGCAACCTGCAACCCGTTTCCTCGCCACGGCAAACTGCGTGTGAGCGTGACCGCGGTGGGATTTGAGGTCGATGTATGGAGCTGTCGTGCTGGCATTGGATTCTGCGCGGCATGGGCTGCAGTGACCTGCAGCGCTCGGACGCATTGCGCCATGCGAGCAAGGCGAAGTGCACGCATCCTGGTTAACCGAACCTCACTGGTAGGCTAGCGAGTCACAGGGTGTGATTACTTGCGATGAAGAGGATACACTCGGTGTAGTGGGTGGGGTAGTGTAATGTAAGCACGGTTGGAACTAGAATATGGAATTATAATCCGCTCAGCACTGCGGGAATACCTCCGTTTCAAACACCACACACTCTGCACCGGACTCAATTTTTTCTTCGGAGTTCGGTCCAAGATGAGTGAGTTCCGCTGGTGGGTCTTTCGCGTGGGGGGCGAGGGGAAGGAATCGCCAGTGTGAAGGGAGATACAGTTAGAGAGCTACACTCTTGCATTATCCGAACGAGTTTAGGCCAACACAACACTCCATTGGTCTTGAAGCGATGGCTAATATTGATCCTTGTTCAAGTTGGTTCCTCACACGCAAACAGAAACACTTTGAAATAGCTTTGAGTCGTCTGGTTTGGCTTGGTTTGGTTTACTTTACTTTGCTTTACTTTACATGCATATAATCAAGACTGGGAAAGGCCCGCGAGACTCATCATCCACTTAAGGAGGTTGTAATCCTATTTCTCCTATCTCTCCTACTTAGTCTTCGATTTCGACTTTCGCGTGTCGGGTTCTAGCGCTAGCAGTTGCTTGTAGATCGCCTCGCACTTCCTGTACATAGCTGGATGCTTGCGAACCACAAAATTTACGTCCTGTACAGATACAGTGACCGGGACTGGGTTGTTGGACGGCCGATGCGAGCGATCATCAGCGAGCAGAGGGTTGATCAGGGTCGGAGGTTGGGTATGACCTGCAGCGGCACTAGACACCCCAGCGGTGGCAGCGGCGGCAGCCGACGATGCAGCATGAGCCTGCGATGCAACACTACCAGCACCAGCGGCACCACCCTGGCGTGAGCTACTCCTTCGAATGCCTGCACGGTGATTGCCTATCCGAATGGACTCGACGACCAGGTCCATCATGAAGGAGCATGCCATCTCGCTCAATAACGCGGTCGTGTCCGAGTCGATTTCAACCTCGCCGCAATCTCTCAGCACTTGGTCGACTATAGTGGCAGTTGGTGTCAAACAGGGGTGTGAGATTTCAGGATGTGAGGTGTCTGGGGGTGAGAAGGATAAAAATACGGCGCGTTTGGAGAGATCGAGTCATGGAACCTACCTTTCAGCGCCGGCGCCGTGATGATATTCGGCCTGAGGATGGAATTCCCCGTTTTCGGGGGGTTCTGCATGGGTGTATGGTGGGAGATAGGTTAATCCAAGTGTTGGGTGAGTGTTGAGGCTGAGGCCGAGTAATTTCGCAGAGATATTTTGCGATAATTCAGGCTTGCAACGACGATTGAATGGGCATAACCTACCTGAGACATGAGAGGTACGCGGCCGGAACTAACTCGATCGCGAGGCGTACTGCCAGATCGTCAGTTTTCGAAACTCAGCAAGCCTGCAAGATCGAGTCCAAGTTGGGTTGAGTAGGTGGGTAGTCGTTGAGTCGTGTGTGGAATGAAGCGCTGTTACTCACATCCGCAACTAAACTTAGAAGAGTGAAAACACTAGTTTGTCCGGTTTATTTAGGAACACACATGCTATTTACAATATATGTAAGTAAGCATTGTCATGTGAGCTATGAACTAGGTTGGGAAGAGAACAAGGGAAAGGTGCTAAGTGGCCAGCCTATCGATTACTAGAGTGCATGAGACAGGTAAGAAGCCGCTCGCACGCTCGCACGCTCATACGTATGTAGTCGTAACACGTGGGTACGCTGTGACAGCAAGCTCGATCCCATGCTTCAGCGGCACATTCTTCCTCAGAGGAGATACCATCCGCCAAGTCAGTTGCATCTGCCTTCTTCAACTCTATCGTAGGAAAGCGGCGAACCAGGATCCAACGCCGTCTTATATACGGAGCAGAAACCAAAATACTAAATATGATGCTGCGTATGGGAGATTATGTCTCTAGCAAGTGTGAATGCAACGCGTGTTGTTTCGGGCAAGAGGGACGTGGGACTGTGGTCGACCAATACCACCTCAGCTGAAACAACGAAGAGCACCAGTGCGTGACTGGTATCGAAACAAGGAGGTAGGAACTCAATTTATAAAGAAAACGATCACATCATCTGAGCTTGGTAAAATACATCTTCTTCAAGAACGCGTTCGAAGCGTGCTGGCCGACGCTTCTTGTACCAATAATAGCCTAAACCACCCACGAGGATGCAGCCCAGTAACACACCAATAACAATGCCAATTGTCTTGTTGTTCTTGCCCTTCTTGCTATCGTCTTGTGGTGCCGGGTCATTTGATGAGTCGATGGTTGTGACGATGCTTGAGACATCTAAGCCGAGGACTTCTGCCTGTCGTTCAAGGTACTGGGCTACTCTCTGCCCTGCCCGCTTGGCGAAATTGCGGCTTTCGTCAGGATTCATGGGTGAGAGAGTGAATGTGAACTCAGATCGATCGGGCTCAGGTTGCGCAACATCTATGGATTTGATTTGGTCGGTAGAGTACAAGTCTGCGGCTTTGGTGACGTTCAGGATGAGATCGATCATATTCTCCGTAGAAGTAGCCTCTTCCACCGGTTTCTGCTGAGTGAACGTAATCTTGAGCAGAGTTTCACAGGGAATGTAGTCACGAATTCGAACTGTCTTTAAGCCTGTGGCTCGAAGCGTCCCTGGGAAGCATTCCGTGGTGTTGGGAGTCACAAAGCGCATACGGGCGTCACGTAAGGAAGTAAACATGGTCATATACGTCGTGCGCTCCAGAAAGTGGTACCCGTAGCCTCTTTGGTGCACTGGGCTGAAGACGTAGAACTCCTGGGGCTGGCCTGGCTTGGGCTTCCTACGCTGCCACTTATACAGCGTGTCTTTATAGACTGTGAGATCGAACCGTTCACAAAGTTTTGCCAATTCCTCACCTTGGGGAGGAACCGGAGTCTCGATAGGATCAATCTCGGCCCAATAACCATTGAACATTTTGAGGTTACCAACTAAGGATGGGGTGGCCGTTAAGACGCTGACACGAGTACCAATCGAACCAGTGAGGGCTGACGCTTCGAGGACACCCATAGGCGCATCGATCTCTGAAGCCATACCGGCGTAGTCATACAAGTAATTACTGAAGACACCCAGGGCATCCGCCTTAGAAATGACGGGGCCAACGGGCACCTTCCATTCCTCTGGATATCCGTGCGATTCGCGCTGGCGATCAATCCAGAACACACCTGAAGCCTTATCATCTGCAATTTGGATAAAGCTCCCGCGCTCCTCAGGTCGATTATCTGGGAGTGGCTCTAAGGGATCATCTGTTGCTAATCTATGCACGAATTTCGCGTCAAAGAATAATCTCAGAATATGACTATGCGCAGGGTCAGCGTGCACGGCATTTTCAGCCGAAAACTCACGGAAATGGACCTGGAAATGGACAGGGTAGTCCGTCTTATCTGGGTCCAGGCCAGGACGCGGTGAGCCTAAATAACCACTGAAGAAGACCGGTTGATTTTCCCAGACACCAAGGTTGTTTTTGCGAGGGCTTAGCGTACCAACCGCAGCGGCCAAATAGGGTCGCTTTGGTGGGAACTGTGCAAATCCGTTGACACCAATATCACGACCAGCTTCAGTGTTGCTAGAGATACGGCGGTCGGCTGTGAGCATGTTAGGTGAGAGATTGAGCTGCACATCCAAATTGTAAGCAAGGGGACGAAGAAGACCCTCACCGATGACGTTTCCTACATTACTCTGGTTGACAAAGCGCACTTTCTCAAGATCTGTTGTTGCAGTTGCGTGAACAATCGAGTTGGGGGCTGCAGGGCATCGAACGAAGATGGCAGTGACACCACCGCGCGTTTCGCTGGGGTCCACACCACTTACAGCTGGCAGATCTTTCGCGTTGACAATGGGGAATTGACCGCCGAGCAATGTCTTTGCAGGTGCGTTGGGCGCATTAATATGCTCACGAAGCACAATCAGAGAGCGATCACCCGAAGGGAAGCTCCAGAAATATGATGAGGTTTCCAGAACGTCATCAGATCCTGTGGTGCACGTCATGGTTCCGTTACCAAAGGCAGCACGACTTCCTAAACGCTCGACTTTGTATCGGCATTGCCGTGTGGCTCCAGCAGACAAGGTGCTCGTGAAAGCATAGTCTCGTGCGTATGCATAGCGAGTGGCCTGGAATTCTACTCCGCTCAAGTCCTTTGTCGAAATTGTGATTGGACGACAAGCACTGATATCAGATATCATATCAGATGGTAATGATTGAATCGCTCGCGCTTGAACGAATGACCAGAACGCATGTGCATTGCCACTCGAGGGTGCAGACAGTGATTGCATCTTAAACCGTCGAGGCCTCGTGACATCGATGCGACGCGCAACCGAATCATCGAACTCTCCAAGTAAATCATCTGACACAGCAAACGGACCCCTCCAGAGTCCGTCCAAAGATGGAATCTCGACCGGCATTACATCAAAGTTAAACGACTTTGGCTGTGGATACAATTGCTCGCCCTTCAGCTCCGCAAACCATTGAGGCTCGAATGGCTCGACAAAGTGCACATCCCTGATATCAATCGCATTCGGGTAGAGATCCTGAGGAACGAACAATTTGCACATTACGACCATCTGTCCAGTTGACGGGTTGCGAACAACCAACGCTGAGCATTCAATAGAGTCGCTCAATCCAACTTCCGGAAGGTACATCGTGGCATAGCCCTGCGGGCGATGTCCAGCTAGCATGGTTAGACTGCTCACATCGTGCTTACCACGAATGTATGTTACCGTTTCACTCCCGTATGAATCGTGGAAGGCGGGTCCAAGCGGCTGTCGGAATTGTCCATTGAGGATGAATTGGCCCTGATCCAAGGGGACATAGCGATCAAGGTCTTCACGAGAGTCCCAGACATATGATGTCCAAGACACACCCAATTGGCTGATCGGGAGCCTCGTGGTCAACATCGCGCCAGTGGGGGCGAATGTATAGAGAATAAACTTGGTTGAATTATCTGCCGGAATAGAGCTGTTGTCCAGTCCAACTCGAGGTATCAGTTTCCGTTCCTCCATGAGAATTGTGTGGCAGTTGCCGAGCTCACCTGATGGGCTTAGGCGTTCACATCGGACAGGCGCATCAGGATAAGGCCCTTCGCGCGCAGTTGGTGTTGCTAGAACGTATTCAAAGACAGCATTATCCTGACGGAGGAATCGACCGAATAACGCGTCAGGAGAGAGTGTGTTGCATCGTTTGAACACTATGGTTACTAGAGTCGGGAGAGACTCCTTTGTGTCAAAATAATATGGCGTTCGTGGGTCACAATCACTCGGCTTGATGTCTGGGACGAAGGGCGAGATGTAGGATGGACACTGATTAACAAGAAGGACAATATCATCATTCGTTGCTCCTTGCTCTGAGCCGGGGTCAGCGACGGGTTTGAGGATGAATCGATTCGATCCATATAGTGTCTGCAACTCACCCGCGGCGCCACCTCCAGTCATATTTTGCGACTCAGGGCTAAGGAACCAGCGAATCTTGAATTCAGCGGGATTCGCACCAACTGTGTACTCTTCGTCGTGTGGTGCGAACATTTGACATTGCCCAACACTATACAAACCGTCAAGTCGATCAACGGGATCACCGTTGTAGTGCGTCAGCGCTTTTCTCAGAGCCGCAGGAACACCAGAGTATTCCTCCTCATTGTCTGTCAATTCTCCGAGAGATGCCAAGGCTAGGGGTCCTGAAACAACAGACTGGTAACGGCATGGGTACAGATACTCGGTCCAGTGGGGGGGCTGGACGAGAATTTCGAATGATCCATCTTCTATAGCGCGGATGGTCTGATTGACGCGTTGTCGCACAGGCGCCCATGTGTCCATGTCCCTGCAGTCCTCATTGTACAGGAAGTAGCTAGGCGCGTCTCCAAACACATGAGGATCTGGATTCGAAAAATTGCCGAAGCATTCGATGCGATGTTGATACGTGTGTTCGATCTTGTACGAAAAGCTTACCATACGCGTGAGCTTATTGAAATCTGACTTGAGTTGGAAGCAACGCGCAAACTTAGATCCTTCATTAACATCGGAAACCTCGCCACTGGAACCTCGAGCTGCGCCAAGGAAGTAGTCTGGTCCCCAAGAATACCATCCAGTGGTCGGAACGTTGATAAACGCTCTTCGCTCCGTCACATGCTTGCGCGCCCAACGCTCAGGCTTGGCGTTATCTTGCGGAACAAAGGCGTCCTCTGGTGGTGCGTCTCCCGGTGCCAGTGTCGCCGGCGTAAACAGAATCTCACGCCCTCGCGTCACATTGGCTATGAAGAGTTGGGTGGAGATGGGCTCGACGTTCAGACCTTTCGAGTCATCTGTGCTATACTCATATCGGGTAACTTGACGGTAGCGGACATTGATCGACTCCACATAGAACGTCTTGGGGATCTCTTCGGGCTTCGCCTTTGCCGGATAGCGTCGACGGATTTCAACGGTGATCACGTTGGGGTCATTTGAGAGCGAGTATCGCGCAGGAATGCGACTATACTCTGCTCCAGAGTCCACCTCGACAAAATATCCATGATAATCAATATGGTCGTCAATGCGTATTGGAGCCGCTTGGCTCCATCCCATGCAAAAACATGCCAAGAGCACAGCCAACCAGACCGAAGGCCGAGGCATGAGTCTGCTTTGCTCTTTAGATTCAAGTGAAGTAGCAAGTGTGAGAAAGTGATCTTGAGTGGGGTTAAAGTATACGACGACCTATACGCAACTGTAGCCTTAGCGGTCGATCCGCACACGTGTGCGGCCAGATACACAGAAGTAGAAGTCCCAAAACCTTTTGCGGTTGCGTTTGAACTTTTGAGTCGAAACGATGAGGGCAGGAGAAAGGTGGCGGAGTTGGGGAGGAACATGATCGGTAGACTCATGCTCAGCCATCCTCTTCCTTTACGAGTACGATATCCAGGTCACGATACATCAATTTTGCTCCATGACATGTGACATAAATAAGGAAGTTGTCTATTTTCTGATACACATGATTGAACAGTACATAAAGATTCCGAGACCTTCTAACTACCTCGGTCAGACTTAGTGGCCGAGATGACAGCATAGCGCAGTATCCGGGCGCGGAAAAGATAACCAAGCATCGCTGCTGTGATCTTGAACTTACGAAGTGCTGAGGGACTCATCCAACTCGCCAGGTTCCAAGGCATATTTTCCAGGGACTGACCCGACTGAGCGAGCACCGTTTGCGTGAATCTCTCAAAGCCAGGGAACACATGCTCTTCGATATAGCGAATTCGAACAGATGTGAATCCATTAGCTTCAAGCTGGCGAACGTACTCATCCTCAAATAGCAGGTTCTCTCCAGGGATGCTGGCAATACCTGACAATGCCTTGACAATCTTGCAACCCAGAATAGATGATCGCAAGGATGGATGCAAGACTAAATCAGTGAGTGCGATTCGGCCACGAGCCATCAGGTGCTTGTGAACGCCTGCAAAAAAGAGAGACCGAGTAGGGCTGAAGTGATACGCTGCGTCGAGACAAAGAACATGGGTGAAACGGGCGCTCTGAGGCAGCTGCTTGCATTCTGAGAGTTTAGTTGCATCCCCTTCGAGAATTTGCAGTTTGTCGGCAAGAACGGTTTCAATACGGCGGGCCTTGGTCTTTGTAGTCTCTGGCATATGGGAGCTAGCAAGACGCGATGCAATCGCCCGTCGACGAGCGAATACAAGCTGTTTGGCTGCAGCAACTTGAGCGGTGACAAGGTTGACTCCAGTTAGCTCGAGGCTGGCACTTACACGCCCCTCATTGATGAGTAGCGACGCTGTGGCTAAGAGCTGATCACCGCTTCCACACGCAACATCAAGGATACTTACATGCTCCAATGGACGAGACACTTCAACACTACGCTCACATGGACCCTGAGTCAGCATCTCATTTCGAGCGTGTGTCATGCCAAAGAGCTGGATCGCTTCCAGCGGAAGTGCAGAGGGCGGAGTTCGTTGGAGTAAGCCAGCATCAATAAGGACTTCAATGAGCAGTCGTTCGCACGCTTGGGGATAATCGTAACATTGGCCAGGGGTCCAAAAACCTAAGTTCCCCCAAGTGTTCAAGAGAGGGCCCTCGAAGTCACCAGATACATCCGCGGATTTCGAGTCACTTAATAACTGAGCCAGGGTCTGATTGTAGATTACATACCTACTTAAGATATTCAGGAGAACATGGTCCATCCCAAAAATACCCCTGCGGCGGCTCTTATCTCCATCTAGGCTGCTCGTCATCTCCACACGCACCCACGGATTATCCATAGACGATTGTGCATTATCCTGGAGTTGAGGATAATCATGCACTGAGACCCAAGCGGGGAGCTTTGAACCTTCGAGTTGGCGCAATAACGATGCACCGGATTGCCTGAGAAGCTCCGTGGCTCCTCCTATAGGCTGAGGGAGTTGATGAAGCGCCCTTCGCGACAACCAATCGAATGTTGCCGCGAGCGATACTGGGTTAAATTCAGCCCGAATTGAAGGCGGCGAGTCCACATCCCGATTCTGTGACGACTCTGAAACGGAGTTAGTTGGAACGCGCGTGAGAGTTTCAGTCTTCGGGATAATCCAGAGCGCTGTCCGCGATATCAAGGTTTCGACTTGTCGAGCGATTTGTTTCCTTCTGTGGTCCCTGATCGCCTCGGGCGCCGGAGGCGACATGGAGTCCAGGAGAAGTGAGTACAAGACACTGAGTGATGCAGTGCATGTGCTGAGTGGAACCTCTTGACTCTCCTCAGAATGACCCAGAAACAAGCGCACTAGGAAATCCATGAACTGGTTGCTCGGTCTTAGCCATATGGGCGCTATCTTCTCACGAGTGTCCGGTTTCCTCAATTCCGCTAAAAGGATCGTAACATATACGCTCAGTACGAGCGCTTGGGGAGCATACTTCCTGAGGACTCCAGTCACCAAGTCGGATACGGTCTGCGATGAGGTCAGAGTGCTCACTTGCTCGAATATGGTACTTATAGCAAACCATTCAGCTCTCCGTGGCGCAGATGCATTCCAAATCATGAGGAGATTTTGGAAGGTGATAAGACTGGTTGCAATGAAGCAGGCGAGCGATGTAAGCCGGTGCCAAGCTGAAACTGCCACAACAGTTGTGTCCAAGACAAATTTGTCACCATTGTTCCCAGTTCGGTATAGCATGGGGATAGTGCATGGGCGCACGAACGAGATGCCGTCAAGCAGGTGTACCATAGATATCATAGCGATCGCGCCTATCCGTACGCCTGACCCGAGCGACGACAAACTTGCGGACGCGATGAGCCGATAGGATGCATCGACCGCCCAAGCGCATACAACGATGGGGATCCACTGGAAAAGAATATAAACACCGCGACCCGAACATCGAGATGAGCGCGGATCCGCCTGTAGCTTCGAGAAGGTCCAGAACCAATGGCTCAGCCACGCACCCACAAGAGTAATCTCGATGGAAAGTTCGGCGTTTGACATAGTTTTGATCTTGCAAAGCCCACCACAGTTGAGCTTGAGATCAAACCGTATCAATTGCCTTATTGGCCGTGATTAAACTTAATTCTGCAACCGGTTGCACAACGACATGCGCAGATGCACCGTTTCACAAACTGCGGAAATGAAGACAGAGGGTTGTATTTTCCTGGATTCTGCAGTGCGAGGCGGGTACAATTTTAGAATTGAAGTGATGCGAAGGGGTCTTCATCTTGCTTTTTCGCAGGCGCAGCGGTACTGTTAGCTGGCGCTGCACCGGTAGCTGGCTGTCCGAAGCCAGTCATACCAGGCATGATTGACATACCGGGCATTCCTGCCACGCCCGTCATTCCCGGCATGGCTCCTGGCATGGCACCTGGCATCGCGCCCATTCCGGGCATAGCAGGCATTCCAGGCATGGCGCCTGGCATCATCGGCATACCAAGTGGCATCATCATTCCACTCGACATCATTTGCATCTGTATACTCGTGATGCGATCCTGCACAGCCTTCAATTGCTGGAGCAAGCGCTCGCGTTGCTGCTGGCCAGGGTTCATATTCAGTGCCGTGAAGCACTGCCAATACTGCTGCTGCAGCTGTGCAAATTCTGCAAACACCTGTGGGTTCATTGCACCGCCAGCCGCGGGCATCGCCGGCATGGTGGGCAAGGTTGGCATAGCAGTCATTCCTGGCATGGCTGTTGCGGGCGCTGCCAAGGGGTTTGCAGCTGGGAGCAATGGGTTCGGCTGAATGTGCTTAGCAAATACGTCGCTTGTGCTCGAAGTTGGAGACGGGGACACATTGGCAGCAGGAGTCATGCCTGGCATCGCTGGCATTGCTGCAGGTGCCCCCATCGTTGGCATGAAGGGATTGCTAATTGTTGCCTGATTCAACATTTCTTCAATTGTCTTCAGGTTAGGCTTCGACGGCGTGTTAGTTGCCGCTGCGGGCTGTGTCGTTGCAGTAGCGTTTGTCGAGGTAGGAGTGTCTTCAAAGACATCAAAGTTATTCCAGACATCGTCCGCGGGAGTGACTGCGGGTACAGTTGTAGTGGCCGATGCGGTTGTAGTGGTTGTACTGCTGGGAATGGACGGCGCCGACGCTGCCTGCGTAGTGGCTGGGGTGTTGAAGATATCGAAAATGTTGGGGGCGGCAGGCTGGTTCACAATGGGTTGCGTGACAGGGGTAGGGGCTGGCGTGGGAACGGCCGCGGGCGCTGAGACTGAACCACGACCAGCTGCAGCTGGTGTAGACTTCACGGTGGGCGCCTTCGCCTCATGTGCGGCCGCAGCTGCCGTAGCTGCTGCAACTGCAGCTGCAGATGCAGAGGAACCTTCCCGTGCCATCCATCGCTTGTCGATATACTTCATGCGAATGAATTGCGACATCTTCCCTTCGCGTGTCTCGCGTGGGAGATCAGGCGACGGAATGGGATAATCGCGTTCATTCCATAGAGCAAGGTACTTTGCGTTTGATTGTTCGTTGCCACCTTGGTCCAAGAGATCAGCATCTGCCTCGGTAAAGTTATACATGGCAATGGTGTAGACACGGTGACCATGACTGCGGTGATATGCAGTGCAGTCAGTGCAGATGAAAATCCCAAAGTTCAACACAACATTCGTTGGATTGCGTTGCTTGCAGTCTGCACAATATTTGTTCTCCGGTCGTTTGCGGATCTCGGCAATACGTTTGTCGATCTTGTCCTGTCTCGACATGTCAGCAAGAAATGAAGGACTCTGGTTGAAGGTCTTCTAAGTGGTGTGTGAAGTTTGCTAGGCTGCGGGTGAACGGATCTGCAATGTTGCAGTTAGGTTGTTCAGAGGCGGGCTGGAACTCGTGCGGAGTGATGCACGAATGCGGATTAGGTAAAGCGGAGTTTCACGAGAGATGTTGGGAGAAATAAATAAATGATCTAGACCGTTGCATGAGGATACAGTTCGCGTATCAGGAGCAGGATCTCGGTCTTTCCCTAGTGGCACTACGGTGTGAAATATTCTTCGTGGCAGTGAGACTTCTACACAACCAAAGTAGCGGGTATCCACACAACCCGCCCAACGATCCTGTTCCCCGTACCCTGCCCGTTCGGTCAGAACTTGACCCGTTTTGACTCGTTCACATCGGACAGTATTGACACGGGTTTGGGATCACATTCTCACGCCACCCCACCATCGTCAGCGTCACCGGATGATGTCTACCAGTATCCGCACACTAGCCTGACGAAGTGTCCCACTTGGCCGAAACCGGAATTAACGACAAAGACAGGAAAATCCGTGTGATGTAGCAAGGAAGTATGTATCATGGGCGTATGTCGCGTATCCAGGAACATGTTTGCATGCTTCTCCTGTCAGTGACATGGCCCTACCGCGAGATATCGAACCCTAATGTTTTGTTGCATTCGCTCTTCCACTCCTCTTCAAGAGTTCGGTAAGATGGTGGGGAAGCCATCCACCATCATATGGAATTTTCGCGGCAACAGAGAAGTTCTCCAGGACATAATTCATTCGTGATGGTATACTGAGTGATGGCTTTGCGCCTGTAATGGATCTGGATTGTATGCTAAGTGCACAGTTGACAATAGCGTGAATGCATGACTTGTAGCCGACCCAGGCTAACGCCCACCTCATATCCCACCTAATCTCTCACGCGCCTCTCGACAAGTCTCTAGGATACCCGGCGTGATCGCGCCGAGGGAGACACGAGTGACTTGTTCAGTCACATAGAAAACATTAGCCACCTACGATCTACTGGTCTCCTCCTTGTTGTGAGGTATCGGAACCCATTGCGCGTCCGATTGATCTGTGATTCTGGCAGCAGTGTGTAAGCGGACAGGTGCACGTAGATTGTGTACAAGTAACTCGAGAGATGAAGACCACACGACGCATTAACCTGAATGAGGTTCTTCAGCCTGCTGGCAGGCCGCCACAGCCCCAGCCCCAGTCGCTGGGGCAAATCCAGAGAAATAGCCCCCTGGCTCAGCAAGACAGTGCTGCCCGATCCCAGAGACAACATCAAACAGCTGATTCAGATGTGCAGTTTCTCCAGTGCGAGCATCCATGCAGGTCCGATGCGCTCCGTTGGCTCACTCAAGGACTTGCTTCAGGAGGGAAGAACCCAATCTATGCTTCCGATATGGTTAAGACGCGTCTAGCTCAGCGAGTCGGATCTCAGACTCACCTCCAGTTGCAACTGCCAAGATTAGCTAACCTCACGGTGTCTGATACTCATCCAGAGGCAATTATATCAACACGTGTTGTTCGTGTCCCGCCACAGCTGGTGCTGTCGTATCTTCTGTATCACGAAGCCAACAAGGGACATGAGCGAGTAGGACAGAGTACAGTGTCAAGCACGCTCGAAAGCTTGCTGATTGCACATTTCGAGAAAGCCTTGACACGGAGTCGGGAGTTTTGCTACAAGCACGACTTAAGCAATCCGGACTCAATCAGCGTGACCACATTGAAGTCACTGCTGAGTACACAAGTTCCCAGTGAGCATGACAAGACCACTCCTGAAGACAAGATAGATAGACAAGAGGGTGCTTATGTTGAGATTCCGCATGACATTCCACTGGCACAAGCTTTCCCATTTGTGCTGCCTCCTTTCGCTAGCTTGGTGCGCTACGAGCCCCGTTCGGTGTGGAGCAGATCAAATCCAGACGATACTAAGCAGAGAGCTCGCCGCTTCGCAGTTTGCAGGAATATGGTTCTTTTTGTGTTCGAGGCCAATTGGGAAATTGACAATCCATCTGGGAAGCTACGGCTACTTTTAGCGTTGCCACTTCATAGCCACGTTGGTAATCGCCAAGGGGGTGCAGCCCATATTAGTGGCCAGCGGCACAATTCATTGGCGACCAGTCACCAACCCCTGAGCGATGACGAGCTAAACCAAGACGACGAAAGCAACCCGGACCAGGAGGAGAGTCCACCGCTTGGATCTACACCACTGAGTTCGTTACCATCAAAGGAGCAATCACAGGACTCTTTCTTCACGGCGACGAACGTAGCTTGGCTTCCCCATCAATCAGGAATGATCGCCGTCTCAATTATGGAGCTTCTACCACCACCTGCACATCATTCAGTGGGTGAGAAGTCAGTCGTTGGCTTAAAGGAGAGCCAGGACGGACCTCAGAGAACCATGAAGTTAGTGTTGGACGAGGCGCTTCGTGACGAATTGGATGAACTGCCCGTAAGAGCACCCAGTACGGAAGCAAGTGCTCTCTATCAATCTGCTCAGTTGAATGCGTTACCGAGTCATTCACAGCTTCAGCAGCTTGCCGACGTGGCCCGTTCTATAACAGATGATTCGCGAGGTCGACAGTTTCAGATCATGGCCGAAGAGGTCACTCACGATTCCAGGACGTTTCACGGCGCCGCCTGGGACACGAACGTGGTGGCAACAGAAGCACTGGGTGCAAACCCTCAGTCGCAGCTTCAAGGTTTTCCGCCTTCTGGCGAACAAGGAATACGTGCCGAAGATCTTGCACAGATGGGCGTAGCAGACTCAGTGCTTCCGCGCAGCTTGACAATGCGTGCTCGACATTTCGTACTTCTCGTGGATGTTGTCCGCGGATGTATCCATCTCGCCTTCACCCAGTCAAAAGCTCCATCAAATATTCATGTTGCGCTTGAACCCATGCCGAAAGAAACTTTATCGCTCCGGTCCTCAGCTGACCCTAACCAGCTTGTCGATGTTAGGAAGTCAGCCGCTTTGTTCGACGTTCCACCAACTAAGATCGATCTACCAGCCAACGTGGATCTACCACTCTGGCTGGAAGAATTAGCAACCCCGCGTCCCGGATTAGTAAGTTACGGTATTCACGGCCACTCTTCTGACGAGTTCATTCCTCGAGCGACATCTGGTGGTCCTGAAGATGGGCAAGTAGACTTTGGCCACTTTGACAGTGCCCTCTCTAAGCAATCGGGCGCCATACTCACCACGTCCAGTGCTAATCAGAGTGATAGTCCCACAAAGCAAGAGACTCTATCGCAAAGGCTAACATTTTCGGAGGAATTGCGAGCGCTCGATGGCTCATATGGAGAGCTAGCGTCGATCATTCCCGCTTCGGATGCTTTCCCGCTGAATCAGCTGTGTGCTGCATTTATAAGTCATCCTCGAGTCCCAGGTACGGCGATTGCCGTAATAGGCTTCGATGGTGCATCTCTGAAGCTCGAGCATGTGACACAAAGGACCAAACGTTCAACTTTCACCTCGCATTCTCGTGAATCCCTGGACTCCGAGCACGCCATTCCCGACGCATTGAAAGCAATGCTTGCCAACTATGAGCAGCTGGAGCTCGCACCGAATGTGGGAAGTGCATTCAATTCACTCCTATGCCAGTGCGAGACCCAGCTGCATCGAGGTTCATCCAGCCACAGGTCATCACACTGCCGAGGTAAACTTCATCACTCCTCGTTTCCCCGGAAGGATGCATTTGTAACTTTAGACGATACCGACGAACAGGGCGGCTATAGCAATTCATCGGATGTCCCAATTGTGACAACTACTCAGGTACACATCGTGTCTCAATTTGTGTTGTTCTCGTATGCATCTCGAACTAGGGTTCCGGTTTTGCCTCTGGACATCAGATCGCAGCCACAGGCCCAAATCTGGGAGTGGCGTTCGACCGATGACAGCTTGGCATGGACTAGCATTCTAGACATCAGTTTTCCGCGCAACCAATCAGTCCCAGAATGCGCCGGTGAGGGGTCGTTTAGCAATCGCGTTCGATTTCTGTCATTCAATCCGAGCGCACTTGCGGCTGACTCCGTCATTCGTTCGGCGATAGGAACAACCAGCTCAAACCCTTTAGCAAATGTGGACGGGCCCTCGAGCTTGCTTGAGTTGCCTATTGTAGACCATGCAGATTCCATCCTGCTGCGAACCGTGCTTGATGTCGATATATCCGGGGTCGACCCACCACCGGTGCGTGCAATTGCGCAAACTGGAGAGGTCAAAGAACTCTACTACCCCCAAGTACTCTTAAGCCTACCAAGATTGGGCCAGATGGCCATTCAACATCAATCCACACTTTATTTCAGCTGCGAGGATGAACGGCTTTCGACGTCTCTTACGCTACACTCGCTGCTTATGTACTCCATTCCCGCGGGACCTCTTGTTGCCACTGAGCCACACAGTGCTTATGTGTTTCCTCACCTAGTTAGCCTACTACCATTTGCGCCTACGCGTTTGGTTCTGCTGCCAGCAACTTACACCCCTATTCCTCCTATGCTCTTCGATCTACACACTGCCGCGACCCGTGTTCTGACACATCTGCACTCGCAGTACCTCAGCTTATCCGAGGCCATGCCCCAAGCCCTTTTCACACTAGATTTCCTCGGGCTGAGCTCTGACATTTGGAACTCGATAAAGGGGGATACAAAGGTCAACGTCCACAATCCCCAGCGTGATAACCCCTCGGAAAAAGACCTTGCCAAGGTACTACGCGAGGTTGCTACTCGAACCGCCAACTCGTTGCTAGCACATCATTTTGAAGCAGCGAGCCAATCGCATGGCCCAGCTACAAAGTCAGACTGGGTTCCAGATCATCAGCTCCTCATCGAACTGCAGCTGCTTGTAACGTTGTTCCTCCTACAAATGCGCACGTTTGAGGCCCCACAACAGTTGATCAAGCGTTATGCTGTTCGCGAGCTTGCTTTGGTTCCAGTCCGACAGTTGACACATGCAGTTACCCTGACGCTCACATCAACGTCATACCTCTTATCAGCTGCGTTCAACAGTTTCGGCGTAGTCACAATCTCCTCACTAATCCCGGCGAAGGTTCGCAAGATAGTTCAGGAACGGAGCCAGCTTACGGCACGTCTTCGACCCACTAGCATTCTTTCCGGCTCGTTGGCTCTCTCGGATGCCGAGAGGTTCGTTGTACTGGGAGACCTTCTGTCTGTTGCGCTTACAGACAAAGTTGCGGTATTCACGTTAGCCCGATGGGCAGAGACCCAAGGCTTATTTTCCGTAGATTCCATCTCGACGCGCGCATTTGTATCGCTTATCAGGCAAGGCCTGCAGACGGGAGAGTTGGATGTGGTTTCGATCGACAGGACGTGTGATGACTCTGATTCCAACATTAAACGTGCAAGTGAAAAGTACACCTTTAGCCCACTTGTCTCCGTGTGCGATGCGCTATTCATCCAGTTGTCCTGCCGAACTTCTCTTGAGAAGCTGCACAATATTTTCCGAAGTATGATTTGGACTGCGCTAGTAGGTGTCCGGGGAGGGAGATTGAAAGATGAGCGAGGAGTAGTTTTGACTCCTGCCTCACTGCCTGGACTTCAAGTAATTTTACAAGAGTTGCATACTTTAGGTCAAAGTCAATCCACTGGAGTCAGACCAACCTCATACGACCCACGCGAGATGGCCTTAGTTCGCAGCGAGTTATTCTCTCAGATAATAGTCCTTCGTCAATCAAAGCGACTCAAGGCGATAGCGCAAGCAATATTGGTCTGCACCCGCATCAAGTCATTGCTTGACTTGAGCGTCTCTAAGCCTGTTCAGGTTCCAAGTCCACAACGACTTTGGACTGGAGATAGCATTCACGACGAGTATCCTATCCAGGAATTGGTGTGCCCAACTGTTCAACTCCATATTCATGACTTCAACCCTAAGCTATGCTCGGCTCGAGTCACATTATTTATCTACTCTCCCAGCCAAAGTGAGACCGATCAGACCTGGCTCATGCAACCTGAACCACTACTTACGTTTGAGCTCAGAGTAGTTGACGATGCACTAACGTTCGATACGCACTCTGAGCCGTATGTTACCATTGTTCCGCTCCCCTTAGCTTCATCGCGATTTGCATCAAAGTTCGCTGCTCTTGGAGCCTCCACTTTGACTTCCAAGGGACCTGCCATACTTAATGATGCGGATAACTGGACGCCATCTTTACTCGCTTTATGTGCGAAGGCGACAGACATGTCTATGTCGAGACTTCAGAGTGCCAACACATCCTCATCAGACAACGAGCTCACGACTGGAAACACACTTCGTTTGATCGCAAGGAAGCTTGTCGAATCGCAATCAACGAAGCCCCAGCCAACGATAGTCGATTCAGGAGTTAGCACATGTCTTGATTCGCATCAACATTCTGATCAGAATACTGCCGGCTGCCAAGAGTTCATTTCCGCAGAGGCGTCGCTATTGCAACCGTCTGATTTTGACCCCCAAGTCAAACTCCTCCCACCGTCTCACCTCAGCAAGCCCCATCCACTGGACATCGAAGGCGATGTGCGTGATTGGGCTGAGAGTCCCGGAGTAAAAATGGGGCCTGGTTGCTTCACCAATTCTCAGTCGTTTGACCCACGCACCTGGTCAACATACCGACACCTCTCATACGTCTTGAATCCTAGCGGTCTTGATGCCTTTACGCTCGCGAAATCACTTGCAGAGGATATTGGTATGGATCAGCCGGTCGTCGGTAAATTTACCGATCCTGACTCAGTCCGTCTAGATAAATCGACTGCAATTACCGACGCGTTATTGCTCGTCAAGTTGATGTCAAATGGAATGAGCCACATCCACATAAGAGGAGCGCTACAGCACCGTCGTGGGGACTCGAGTTCGGTACTGAGTGCCATGTCTGTCGGCTCCACTGAGTCCCCCTTTATTCAGCCGCGTCCCTCACAAACTACCGAAAGTAGAGCCGCACCAGCGCAGGTAGCACTAGAATCTGTTCCAACACATGTTCAAGATGCGCGATCTCCCGAAGGCAGGTTGAATGCCATATCGAATGAATTGAGTCACATGTATGAACTCAATGTGAAAGTTCAGCAGGAGATTCAACAACTTGCCGGAGCGAATACCGGAGTGAATAATGGACCGGCGACATCTATATTAGCAGGAGAAGAGGGATCTAGCACGGGCGCGCAAACATCGCTACCTGCGCATGCGATGTATGCCTTGCCCTTGAATCCGTCAGACCTACCTGAGGTCCAGCTCTCAACCACTGTTCCTTTTAGAATCCAGGCGCATCAAATGTATATTACTGAGGCGCAAGGCAATATTCCCGATAACCCTATGGTACCTACTGACCCACCTTCCGACGAGATTGGGCTCCACGGACATTTTGGGAACTCTGCACCATCTGTCTCTGGGTCTCTGCATGAGGCGATGTCGATCACTTCACACAATTACTCAACATTGTCATCCTCAGCCTTCGTGAAGACCACTCATGACCTCATGGCGGAACTCAACGTCGATCAAGATACTTTGTCCTCTCTCCTTGCCGCTCCACTCGCCTTAGATATGCTGCCGGAGCATCTCCGTTCATTGCGCATCTCTCACAATCTTCTCATCGTCGTTCGCTGCATTCAACGGCTGTTGCGTGCTGCATTGCAACTGGCTCCCATTCTGGAGATGGTTCTGAGCTGTGAGAAAAGGTCTGATGTAGGAGTCGTACGCGAGGATGATGGTGAGGTACTTCAGCCAGAGCGGTCTTCCCATCACCAGCGGCTTGACAGACGCTTCCCATCTGCGGAGCCCTTGAACTGGTTACTGTATCGACGTTTCCCAGGCCTACTAAGAGACTTCCTCCCAACCCACATCGACGCAGCGCTCTTCGAAGAGTTCTGCCAGTGGGATATTACTCACGAGTCGGGGAGCTTTACTGGGCCCTTGATCTTTCCAGAGGACATTAATGCAACAGCCGCAGAGCGTCAGCTTGCTTTAAGACTTGCGAAAGCTAGGTCATCACCAACTACCTCGGAAGGAGAAGCGCGCGTTCGAAGCCTTGCCAGCCTAAGCGATTTTGTTGGAGACAATATGTTGCAGTTGCTCCCACGACTCCCCTTACCTGCTTTCGCTGCTCAATGCATTTCAGTTCTGAGCGTGCGATCATGGCCGTTACCACCATCCCTAGATGTCGAAGACCGTCGTGGTGCACATTTTATGGATCAAATGAGCGAGGATACTTGTCATTCATCAGATCTTGGAGATGACTTCCGCAACTTTTTCGCCAGCGCGATAGCTAAACTCAGTTCCTTGACGGATGGCACAGCGGTTTCTGGTGAGAATCCGAGCCCTCATGGTTCACCCAATTCAGGCTTGGCCAGTGATAAAGAAAACATAGGATTGGAAGGGTGCGCCAATACCGGAGGGCGCTTTTCAGGCATCATTAGCGGAGTCTCTGCGAGGGAGATTGCAACCAAGTTCTGTTTAACCGTAGCTGAGGTGGCAGAAGATGCGCTGGGAGATGTATCAACAAAGCGCGAACAGTTGCCAGCACTCACGCGACACCATTCATTCTCACTGGATGATGACCAAATGGATGCAACATTTGGAGTGCCAACAATGCGCGAGTTTTGCACCGCACTTAGTTTAGTCACTAATTGGGATCTTGAATGCCTGTTCCAACTGGCCCGCGAGCTGCTTAATCAGCACGGAGCAAAGATCACCAACTTCGTGACCAGACATGACCAGACGTCTCTGTCCGATGAAGACACTTTCTTAGCTCATGTTTTGCACACTGCATTGCAGAGCGCTGTGTTATTTTGTCCCGCGATACTTGCCATGCGAAAGGAGCACCAAGAACTCCAACGTGCACTAAATCAACAGTTGAGCCACCCCGAATTTGTTGATTCATCTCAGGGCAACGATGGGAAGATGCAGGTCAATGGCGTACCTAGCCTCGGTTCGCAAATGTGGCGTGGCCCGCTTCCATCTGAAATCCAATTCGCGGAGCTGCAACACACGTTGCGCTTGCTTGACCACGTTGGTTTTCCGGGAGAGCGTCTTCCTCGCGACGAGGAGGTGGATATCGATCAACACATGAACATCCGTGCCGCACTTGGTCAGACGAATGACCGCACTAAGGATCAGGCCTCGGATGTGTTCCATGGGGTTGATTACACAGCAGAAGAGACGGTGGTTCACCAGGTTGGTGCAGGTCCATTTTCTCGGCGGCTCTGGGGTGATGGCCTCCGTGCCGCTCAAGATCTTCTGGCGAGTCTGAGCGATCCAAGCTTGGTCTTAGTTGAGGAAATTTCATCCCGAATTCCTGGACCTAATCGACAGTATCTCAAGACCCTGGCTGATTTCCATTCACGTCTAGGCTCAGAGACCTGGCCATGGCAGATGCTTGAGCTAGCATCACCATTCATTCCAACATTGCGTGTCATCCAACGTCGTCTCCACGATGCAATAAGACTCGAGCATTTGGCAAAGGAGGAATCGCTTAGATTCAACAATGGACTGATGGCACTGCAGGCCGAAATCAAGAAGCTCGAAAGTCAAGCAAGCGTGAACTCGCCTGCTGTTAGAGCAGGGTTACGGACCCTGCTAGGGGAGAAGCTGGTTACAAGCCCAGAGTCAATCCTCAATGCTATTTCACCGTCTATGCTGGCGTCGTTAGGATTCTACACACCCAGTCCAGAATTCATTCGCAGGATTGTATCATTCCCAGGGATGGGACTGCAACTAAGGTGCATCCGATGTGCACCGTTCCAGGGTCTAGAGACGCAACCGGGCAGACCCCTGACAGATGGGACTCACGCCCATCAGTATGTGCTACCGTATCAAATGACCTCCCCCTTACCGCCCTTCCGACCTTGGCGTGCGCTCATTGAAATGGCTCAAAACAGACGAAATAGACTGAGGCAGCACTATGGGCAGCTGCTTCAGAGCATGTGCAGCGAAAATGCAAGCAGCGCAAGTAAATGTAAGGTCCATGCTGATCCCAGCTCGCGTGAATCAATGGATTCGGCGCGGCCTGAGCGCCAAGAAGACGAGCCGGTGCGTCTTCCCTTCCTACCTCTTACGAGTTGGACACCGAAACTGCAAATTCCACGCTCAGATGCTCTTGATGGGTCTCAAGAGACGACCACAGGCCCTTCGTCTACGTTGCCTTATTCGCATCCTCGCTTCATGCCTGCTCCTCCAATGTGTGGTGTTAAATGGTCCCCTACTGGCGCGTTGATTATTTTCCGTAATCACATCCAAGAAGGTGATCCAGCTGCATGGAGTTCGGCTCGCAACATGCAGGAATTTGCTTCCTCCCTTACCACAGTGAAGGTGTCCCCTATGGTCTTAATGGCATCGGCACTGTCGATCGATCACACACCTTACATTGATACTGCCGCTAGACTCAACCAGGTTATCGAAGCCAGTAGAACCCAACAGCGTGTTGAGCGATCGGGCAATGTTGCTGAGCTAGATGGCTCCCCGACGGATCTGGACACCTCGACTACAGTGGCCGATGAAAATGCCTCAGAAACAGATGAGATCTCATTGGCATTCGCTCCAAGTCGGGCCCAGGCCGCACATGTGCATCATATCGACCGTTCGGCTAGTCATGCTTTCCTTGCGAAGTCGACGTCAGCAGTGTACTCTCGAGAAATTCAAACACCTCTTGAAGCCTCCAATCAACTCCCGTCGCAAGGAGTAGTGGCTTCAACTGCGTTCACACGACCTTCCCAAACACATTCCTCGACAGGCCAAACCTTTTTGGGCCGTTCTCCATCGGCACTAGGACCCGATAGTCACACACATGGATCACAAGCGGTTGGCGGCGCATCTGCCACACAAGGAGTCGCAAATGGAGGAACGTTGACATCGCCAGGTTCAACGGGTGGTTCTGGCGGGACGGGTTTGGCAAGGTTGCATAGGGCTCTTAGCTCCATACCCTCGCAGTTCTTGTCGCAGCCCAGTACTGTTAGCAGTACAACTGGCGTTATCGGCATGGCTGCGCCCGCGACAGCCGCACCTTCAGCTTTTTCAGCCTCAGGCTCCGACGACGGGTCTGCAGGCACCGTCGCAACAACAGTCATGCCTGTAGTGTCGGGCCTTGCTTACGCAGGTACAGCATCGACAGGCGTTTATCAAGACCAGTCTGCACGCGCGGATTCGCTTGACATGTACCGCCAACGTAATGAAGAGGTCAAGCGCATGGTGCTAACGAGCGCGGTTTCTGCGGATCTAAGGCCTGATCCAGTTGAGGCATCGTCTACTCGTCGTGCCGCAGGACGCATCCGTGATCCTTCGGAGCAGCAGCCATCAACAATTGCAGTGCGACAAAGGCAGCAGCATTCCCAGGTTGCAGCTCTTCTTTCGCCTCTAAACTCCGTCCAAGTCCTGCGCCCACACCTTCATGGCAAGTTGCGCTTGAAGCGATCGCGAATGAAACAGGCGCCTACAAGGCATGATGTGCGAGCACAGATTCAAAGTCTTCGGGTGCTAAAAGCCCCTGCTCCTATCACTTCAAAATCAAGGGACCGTGATCTCCCAAAAGATAAGAAGTTTTCTTTGAGAGCGAGAAATAGTCGATCAAAGCGTGGCTCTTCTACGCAGATGGAAGCACCGTCGAGCGGGGAAGAAGGGATGAGCGGCTCAGAATCCGACAGAATGAGCGATGTTAGCGACGGATTCGATGAATTCGAAACGAACCTGCCAAGGGATGGAACGTCGGAGGTGTCTGAACACACCACTTCAACTCGCTCAACATCCTCAAGAGAGAAGTCAGCGGAATTTGCCCCTCGCGGCCAGACGGCCACCTCGTCTCGACGCACAAAGGGATATCCATGGCCACATCGTCGTGAGGGGAGGTGGGTCGTTGATCACCTTCTACAAGCGGACGAAGATGAGAGCCAGAGTTTGGACACAGAATTTCCAGACTCTAATCAGTATGAAGATGATGCATCCTCAACATCTTTGCATCACGGTGAGGAGACCGGATCCGAAAATAGCAATGCTACGGACTCTGACGCTAGCCTAACTTCCGATAGCGAAACGGAAGACACTGTGCAAGACAGCGACGAGGCATCGCCGAGTGAGACCTCACGTTCTTCGAGGTCAGAAAAGCGGGCCGATTTCTCTGAAAACATACAGAAGGAGTTCGAGAAGGCGTGGATTGACTTTGGGCAGGTGCAGCGTCTTGTCGAAAAGACGGCCAAAACCCGCAAACCATCCCTATCGAGATCATTAACGGGGCCATTGGAGACTGAACCCACTGGACGTGATGTAGCAGAGTCAGGCGAGGAGGAGGAGGAGGAGCAGGCAAGTGAGAAGAATGAAGAGTCAGCAGAAGATGCGACGTTAGACGAACCATCATTGGTTTCGTTGCAAGACCAATCCCTGCCTAGCCCGAACGTGGCTACTCAGCGTGAACCTCCCCACACCAGAGTTCAAGATGACCGCGTCGATCGCGGGATTACTGAAGAGCTACGCCTCAGCCGTGAATGTGGGGAAATGATGGGCAGAAAATGGGGTTCTGTTGCTCAAATAAGGGAGGCCCTAGCTACCAAGCTCACTATTTTTGACGCCCTTGCGGCACTTCCTCGATGCTTCGAAAGTACACAGGGCGAGGGGAGGAAACCGCATCGCATCGCAACTACGCCGGTTGCATCCGAGCCGATCACATCAAATACTGCATCAAAGCAGGCTAAGCGACGCAGATCCATCCCATTAGCGACAGCGCTTGGCCATCCGGAGATCCAACAGGTGGATGGCTCAAAGTACTTACCATTCCCTCCACGCTTGCTCCTTGAAAGTACACACATAGTGTTGACGGCTAGAGACCCGTTCGAGGCGGTTCAGGCCCTATTTCAGGTCGTATCAAATGAGGGACAGTCGCAGTCACTTTCGTTGCTCCAGGGCCTCGCATACTTCTGGCAGCGTTGGTGTGCTGCACTGGATTCTCAGAAGCTTACTGATCCGTCAAAGCACTCAAATAACAAAGTGCTGGGTTTGGAGCTGAGTCGCGGTTGTCCACATTCAGTTCCTCCAATACCTAAGAATTCAAGCCTGACGACTGGTGCTAGTCCTATAGGGCTGAGTGAGCTCCTCTATGACATGCTCGATTACTCTCGCAGGCTTTCGTCTCATTCCGGAGGTGGCGTCCAGCAAGCGACAGAAGAGGAAATCCCAGACAAAACAGTTCGCCAGCGACAGCTAACAACATCCATTGAGAGTCCTGAAATCCTGGCATCTCAAAGTAGCCGACATAATCCAGACCGAACGTTTAGTGGCTACATTTCATACGCACCTGTGCTGTATATTAAGCAACCTCAGCTCTTGCGGGACCGGATAGGGAATGGCACACACGAACAGATGGTACTACCGTGTGTTTCCTCAACTGATGCTCTATGGTTGACGATGGCACGAGAGACAGCATCGAAGATCAAAGACACTGCTCTACTTTCTCTCGTCCTGCTCCTTGGCACTGTCCCGAAGCTACCGCCACGTATGTCACAATTCTATGCGATCTCGCATGTACCCTTGTCTCCAGTTGCGCTATTGGCCAAAACAACAACACCATCTACGGCTGAAACCATCCTGTCGAGCCCGCAAAGCCTATTTGAAGCTATGCTTCTTTCAGATCCATTCGTCTCAAAGAACTTTGTGCCCTTACCAACACATGCTGGCTCCGCGCGTTCTTCAACATCCTTGGCACAAGGCCATGCCCAGGAGAGCGTTGAAGAGGCTGAAATGCTAGATTCCGCCCACATGGATGATTTGGGGGTATATCAAACCATAGTTGCCAAGGAAACGGAGCTCGAAAAGCGTCTGAGGGTACGTGAGGTTTCAAATGTCGCTCACCATTATGCCCTTTCAACTTACCACACAATCCCGAGGGCTCCTGCTGAAACCTCCGCACAGAGCACGCGCACAACCTTGGCCGTCTCGCCTAAGGACGTTGTCGATGCAATACTGTCGCGAAAGCAGGGGCCAGCTCCAGTACCAGACCCAGATTTTGGTGCGACCGAAAGTGGGATAAGAACCATAGTTGCGCACATGTTCCCACGGGTGAAAAGAACTCACACGCACGTCGTATTACCTCTAGCTGCTCCAGTTACCCTTCCTTTGGAAGCTGTGGACGACGTCCTCACGATGTGGGATCCACAACACTATCTTTCCGGTACTCACACCATGGGCCGGCTGAGGGAGTGGGATTTCAACTTGTTCAAGAACACGTTTGGAGTTCCCGATTCCGCAGAGTCAAGGCGCAAATTTGCTCAACTAACGACGAGAATGAAGATATTCGAGACGACTTTCAGCGAATCATCGTCCTCTCAAGGTGACTGCAAAGCGCCAAACGAGGTGCAGGGTGCGGCTGTCAACTCTGCCGAGGTTGTGGAAGGCTCCCACGCACCAGCAGCCACGCCAGGCTTGGCAACTCAGCGTCGGCGCAAAGATTCTACTCACCTTGAGCCATCTCGCATGCTAAGCGATCTGGACATCGCAAACCTCGTCAGAGAGATCCTTAGAGAGTATCCATTGACCGAGCAGAACTTAGGCAATCTGCAAGCGACATTCGTGTCGGAGAGGGGTTTAAGTCTTCTCCGTCCAGTTGCGGGAGCAGACTTGCTAGTCTCCCAAAACGTGCCCATCGCTTCTTCTCAACCGAGGTCGCCTGGTATTCAAGCTGTCCAAGACGTATTCGCATTCATTTTCACTCAATCGGTCCTGTCGGTTTTGATGCCTCCATCTGCGACAGGACAAAAGGGACAAGAGAATCGTGTCAGAGTTCATGCATATCAACATGCGCGCAACCTGCTCATTCAGCACCCAGAGGTCGCAATTCCATCTTTCCGCAGAAGTATCGAGAAATTACAATCAGACGAAGACCTTGCGACGGGTGCCATGGCGTCCGAGATAAGCGCGCTTTCAGGACAATCATTTGCCCGTACGCTAAAGCAACTGATGGTTCGAGCCACAAAAGCAGCCATGTCAGAATTGCATGCTTTCTCGATTAAGCGCGCCTTAAGTATGCACCAGCAACACAAATGCAAGACATGTTCAGCCGAGCTTAGAAATGCTAGCGCAGCGATTATCGCACGAGCGATGGCGTCATCATCAGAGACTGACAGCCACCACCCGCAGTTCGACTGGCCGCGCCCCGGTTGCTGGAGCAGACACACTTCAGTGCTGATCCCCCAGCTTGCTCTTATCTCAGATGACTACGGGAAACGGCAGGTACTCGCCTTGAGCATGACAGAAGGAAAGCGAAAGGTTCTGCGCCTTGTGACACGAGAAATACCGAATGTGCTAGAGGCACGGTCAAATAATGAGGATGGGTCACAATCTCCTTCAGTAACCCTGAGCAACCTTCTAGACGGAAGGTCTCGCCAAGTGTCCAGCACCATCTTAGATGCCGCCCCGCATTCCTTAGCACTGCGAGAAGCGCTTCAAGTAGCAAATGATTTTGACGCGACCTTGCGGATGTTGCTTGAGCGAGCACATGTGGGTGACAGGGACCTATCATTCTCCTTGGAGGGATTTGTCACTAGCAGGTTGATCCCGGATTGTATTACATACTCATTTGATGACTCTCCCGCGAGCAGATCTAGAGAGGTGATGAGGAGAATGAGATCAGTCATCTCCACCATGTTGCCTCATATGGTATTCACCAGCGACCTCCGTATGATTTCCACGGCTGCCAGCTCCGCCCTCTCACGTCTGCGCATCAATTACATGGATAGGCTGCTCGCTAGGTGTAGCGTACAGACACCTTCCGAAAAGTACCAGTCCGTCGCGTCTATTGAAACTCCTCCCCATTCTCCAATTGTCTTTGATGAAGGCCAAAAAGCTGAAGCCACGCTGCCGCCCGATCAGGCCTTGCATATCAGTCCTTCACGCGCAAGTATTGTGGATACAGGAGAGCAACTCGCAGGTTCTGATGGGCAGCTTCAGGCGCTAACCTCAACGGATAGCGTCCGGCTTCCGACTGTGAGCGTAGCCGAGTCGGAAGTTGGGACTGAACCTGCTCATGACTCGAAGCTAACTAGCAGCCAAGAAAACATCTTGTCACCAAGGCAAGTGTCTAATGCAGTTCACGCAGATGGCTCAGGTGGGGCTGGCGCCGGAGTACCAAAGTTACAGCGTCCAACCCTGCTCCCTAAAGCAGCCAGCAGCACCGCCATTTCCCAACTGCCCCAGCTTCACCATCCCCGTGCGAGTGCTCGACCACTGCCAGGGGCAAATGCGGGTATTTTTGGCCATCTTCAATCGGGGCGAGCTCCGGAGGGTGCTAATATCTTGAGACCTGATTCTCCCGGAGACGTCTTTATTCCGAAACTCCCATCAAGACCTTCCACACCAATGCGATCAACACCTACGGCTGCGGTTTCTGTGCCTACAACAGTAACTAACTTAGGCTCAAGCGCGTTGTCAGCTGGGACAACCACGACGACTAGAACTGGAATCGCGTCTTCAGGCTCCGGGCTCATGCCTACAGTCGAAGGCAAGGTTGCACATGGATTTGGACATCCCTCTTCGTCTGTGCGTGGCTTCGTTGCAGTCGAAACGGCAGCAGTATCAGACCAGAGATTAACTGAGGAGCCAAGTACAGCTGCTAGCAGTGGTAGTGCATCACATGAACATGTTAAGGCTTTCCCCATCAATGCAACCCTTAAGCAGATGATTCAAAGCAGTGCGACGACACGTCCCCTTTCGTCTCATCATGCTCCTGTCCACACAACATCCTCACCTTCACTAGCACCTGCCACACCGCACTCAGCCTCAACAGGTTCAAGGAATCTGCCATCTCCATCCCGTCCTGCAACCGGAGCATTAAATCCAGATTCACCATTCGCGCGTGCCAAGGGGCCATCGGGTCAACCACACAACTCATATGCACTGCCTCAACCTCCCCTTAAGGTTAATGGTCTTCGATCAACTAACTCGACTCCTAAGCTGACACCACAATCAAATGCAGCACAGTCCTTAGTCCGGGAGCGTAGACCAAGTGTCGCATCGGGGAGCGCGAGCCATGCACCGTCGCAAAGTACAAATTATTCTCGCCGACAACGGATTGATTCAAGCGAGGACGAAGACGACAGCAATACCGTGAATGAGTCTGCTCATCATGCTGACACAGCGTCAATGAGTGGTGAGGATTTGGACGTATCCTCAAGCGCGGCACATGACCTGGGTGGGGATAACGAGTCATCGCTAGGAGACTTGGTACGGGCGAGACTACCCGGCACGCGGCCTCTTAAACGTGACATGAGTGTCCCCAAGCAGTTGGGCGTACAGCGAGGTTCCTTGCAGTCCACGTTGTTCCGCCGGCTTCCCAAACAACTGCCACCAAGGGTAAGTGAGACGGCCGCTTCTGAAGAGAGTCTTGATATGACGCACAGTTCTATGCTCAACACATCAGACCCGCACGAGATCGTCCCAGTGCCTTCTGCTGCAACGGCACTTGCTTCTCAAATGCCGGCATTGGAGCGTGTGGTCCCTGAGAATCCGAACTTGGGTGCAGCACTCAGTGAATCGACCGACGTCACACCGATGGGCGAACTTCCTTCCATTCGTGGCCGATCCGATTCGTCCGGATCTGGATTGTTACCTCCGTTCCCGGAATACCTCGTTCGCAGCGAGAGTCCGCAGCTTCTAGCTCAACGCCCATATTCAGGCAACGCGGGGATGAATTCAGATCTCTTATTAAGGCATGAGCGTAGCTCTAGAACACTGTCGGCTTACCAAGGCAACTTAATGTCGAAACTACTTAAATCAAGCCGTGGCATTTATCAAGAACGTACGCCATCCCACCAACCCCTGACTTCGGCGGCAGGACAAGAGCCAAAGCCGTCTCTCTTGTCGATGTTTAATCCACCCATTGATACCCAGAGTCAAGGAGACACCTCGCTTCCCACTCCTGCGCATACGGCTGCTTCCCCACCTCTCGTCGCGTCTGATGTTCGAATTGACGACAGCTCCCGAACGAGTGACTCGAGTTCGCAGGCAGGCAAATCAGTCGCAACGTTCTCAGACTATACTCGAGCGGTTGCTGAACTTAAGGACAGCTCGAATCATGGCTCTATTGAGCCACACAGCACCGCCGATGCCTTCGTACCAGGAGTCAAGGTTGTTGCAATTTCCACAGCACTGCAACTCACTCAACACTTTGCACCTCGTGTCGTGCTACGGGCTGATGCAATAATCTTGGAGCTGGCACGCGTCCTGGATCACTTCGGTGAATATATTTTGCGAACAGCACTCTTCAAGAGATTGTTCCTGCTTCAGCTCCATGAGCTCGCCAGGCCAATTGCGTATGACTCGCCCAAACGACTTGCATCCAAAGGCAGTGACCCGAGCGATGCATACCGATTTTATGGCTCTATGTTCGCACAACGACTTGATCGTTTGTTTGCCAAGCAAAGAGACAGGTGCGTTATCGCCCATCATGCCCATTCTAATTCGGTCACAATACTGGAGCATCTTGATTCCGCAATCACCTACCTGGCGAATGCAAAGGCCGAAAATGCCATCCGACACATGGGATCACTTTTCTCTCGTTCATTATGGGAGCAATCATGTGCTCAGGATGACAAGTCTCACGGCGCAACAGCAACTCACATTGGGGGTTCAGCCACGCTCGCTGCAACTGAGCGAGCCTCCGACTCGTGGAGAGCCGCATGGACGGATTACGACACAGATTTCTCCGTCCATGCGACCATTAATGGATTTGCGCAACTCGATTCGTCGGCCTTCACAAGCAGCGGGCCAGCGGCTGCTTGCGACATCTCACCACACGGCACGCTATTCGACTTGGGACTATCGTCTCTTCAACTGCAGACTCGACACCATCCGTCCAAATATTGGCTCGATACTTCACGGCAGTTATGCGCGCCTGATACACATCTAACAGGTATGTGTCATTGCCTACTCTGTCAACGCCTGCACTCGCTTGACTCGCAATCTTGCAATCATGTCCAGTCGAGAACTGTTACGGTTGTCCCACTGACTGGTATCTCACGAGATTCGCACAGCAACGAAGTTCGAGTCTACGTTGCTGAAGATTTAGATGCACCAGACTTTTCGAAACTTGCCATGTTCGGCGACCAAAGCGAGCATTCGGATGAAAACACCACACCACCGGCACCGTATTCAAGTGAGGTGGACAAACTCCGCACATATGTAACTTCCATTGAAGACATATTCCTCAATTTAATCGAATCTAGTTCTGCGGTGTCGCCAGCGACGGTGAAGCGCCAGGCTGACACGAGTGCGAACCTTCCGGCTGCCACCGGCACTGCGCATGTCAATGATTACGTGAATCTATGTTCGAGGCTTTTGGATTGCCTGGCCGTATATCGATCGGTTTTGCACGCGGCTGTCACCCAGTGTTCGAACCTCTCTGTTCAACTGCAGATGAAGGGTCGCTATGTGATTGGCCTGATTAGGTACACAATCAACCGATTAGAGGCTGTATCGCAGTCTCTTGCACATGCGTTTATGAAACCTACCACAACAGCGACAGATGGGGTTGGCGATGGCGACCAAGCATGGGTGCACATGCCGATCGCGCTCACGGCCCAGCGGTTAACACACGCGTTGGCCCACCGACGTCGTAGCAAGCAAGCGTCACCCATCACTAGCCCGCCTGTATCGTCACCTCGAGCCGCAAATGTACCCGATATTAGTGTTTCGTCGCAGAAGCCTAAGGAAGAGACACACGTTAGCGCCCAACCCGCTCCAACACGCCGATCATTAACGGAAGGTTCTCTCAATAAGCTGTCAGCAGTGGGCGCTTCTGATGCCGTACTGGCTAAATACCCCCCTTATCTTTCAGAGGCCGTAGTTCGTGCCGGAGCTGTGACTCAATTTGAGCTGCCATTGCTTCGTTCAACACAGCTGCGCAACGACGCAAGTTCAATGTATGTCCACGATCCCTTGAGGTCTTCAAGAGCGCTTGGTGCGTATATTGCTCCATATACGACTAGCATTGGTTCTGACAGAGACCGACATTCTGCGACACTTCAGACAGCTGTTGCATCCGTCCTGAGCCATATTTCGGCGCTCGGATCCGACTACGTCGTCGATGTAAAGAGCGAAGACAGCGCTGCCAAATTTGCCCAGCATAGCGAAAGTACTTTGGGGGTGCTAAGCCGTGGCAAGACCCGATGGCTCCTTCACACCGGTCTCTCGCTCCAGGCAAAAGCTCGGCAAGCGCATGTTGCTAATTCCCTCGAAGCCCTTCAAGTCCTCGCCACTTGTCTTATGTATACATCCAGTGCGAACGGAGCCGTTGAGGCCATGAGCAAAATGACCGATGTTGCTCCATTCGTCTCAACTGTGGGAAAAACCTACGCGTCTCAGATTCTATATCAACTACAGAGAAACTCGCTCAAGCTCTCTGCGCGAGTAACAACTTTACCTACCTTTGAAACTGCGCTTGATCAGCTTATAACTGTGTTGCTAGATGCAGGCATGCGCGTTGATCAACAGCAACCAAGTGCTGCTCTAGCAAATGCCAAACTTTCGCATCGGCTGCAGAAGGAGGATATTGCTGGCGCATCTGTGGTTTTGTCGTTGGCTCCTTCGCAGATAGCGTCTCTTCTGCATGGCACGTTTGCGCTTGACCCTGAGGCGTTGCAAGCGGAAACCGCCCGTGCCAAGAGCAAAGTGAAATCAAAACAATCGTCTCAAGGAACGCGTCTCAAGGAACGAAAGAATGATCCAAAAAACCAAGTCTCCAAGTTGACCGAGCGTTTTGCAAAGTGCGGTGCGAACGCTGAAGTTGGACAACACCTTGTGACTGCCCCACTTTGTGCCCTTTGCAAACAGCCTTGTCCAGGCGTTAGTGCCATGTGTGCCGGATGCGGCCATGTCATGCATCTGCATTGTGCAAGCGACTGGTGGTCTACAACGGGGCCAGACACGACAGCACATTTCTATAGTCTGTCAGAGGAATGGTGCGATCAACAGTCTTGCCCTTCTGGATGCATGTGTGACTGTACCAAGTTCAATGCATGGTCATTCTCGTAATCCCCTCTGCTGTTAGCAGGATTGCAGCAGCGGCTCGTTTGGTATTGCTTCCTGCATGGTTTTTACTATCTCTTCATAAACAGTGTACTCTAAGCCGTTTTCTTTACTTTGGTTCTGTGTGTTACGCAGCGGCCAGCCTCGCCGGTGTGTGTATGCACACCATCTAGGTTCGGGATTATCCAGGGGTGGATGAAGTCACGTCATGAGCATACATCAAAACGTTACACATTTGAGGTAGCTGTAATGACGATAAAGTTCCACAGGTCCTCGCACGCGAAATGATAGATATCCTAAGTACCACTGTATATAACTGTTTAGTTTCCTCACATCCTCCCCCATACCTCCTAAACGTACACTTTTCACTCCCCCCACTCTGCAGCTTCACCAAAATTCCGGAGGTTCGGGCTGCGCGACGGAACAGCAGTCAAGCAGATAATAATAACACGCAGTGATTCTGGTCTGGTCCACAACACCCGACCTTTTCTCATTGTGGATCAGCCGACGATCCACTTGATCCATCCACATTGACAGGTAGTCCCTCGACTCCAACGGCTTCTTCGTAAGCGTAGGCGACTGCGCTCCTCTCGCGGCGGCCCTGTGAGCAGCGATCTTCCAACTCACCCAACAGTACAGGGCCTATCTCTAGCCAGCCATGGCAGCGAGCAAGCGGTGGATACTTGGCGTTGTCTTGACTATATTAGGGTGCTTCATTTCTAACTTTGGAGTGACACTTCAGAAACTTGTGCACGTTCGTAATGCCGCGAATGGGTCCGTCCACGCAAACTACGCCAAATCATGGGTATGGCGTGGTGGTCTTTTCCTTGTCGTTGTTGGATCACTCGCTGACCTCTTTGCACTTTCCTTTGCTCCTCAATCCCTCGTGACCCCTTTGGGTTCGTTAACTCTCGTGTCAAATGTCATCTATGCACCGTTATTCTTGAACGAGCGAGTCGATCTATTTGCAATCGCATCTACGTTTGTAATCATAATTGGGAGTGTAATCTCAGTCATCTATGCTCCGCATCAGGAAGCGGACTACACGGTTGAGGAAATCTTTGGCCTTTTTTGGGGTACTGGTTTCATGCTCTTCTGGACTGGCGTCTTGGGGCTGCTTGCGATTTTTCTATACATCGCCCGGAAGTGCGAGCTTCTCGAGCACATCCATGGTGTAGAATCAGTCCTCTATCGCAAGTACCGCCCTCTTCATCAATTTGCATATCCATCCGCCTCTGGCATCGTTGGAGCTCAGAGTGTGCTCTTTGCAAAGTGCGCAACGAGCGTGGTCCAAAAAGCTGGAGTAGGAGTCCTGTCATACTTAGGGTTCTACATGGTTTTCATCATGACGTTTGTCTGTATCTTTTCTCAAATTAAGTTACTCAATGACGGTCTGAAACGATTCGATGTCGTGTATGAGGTTCCCATTTTCCAAGCGTTTTGGATTCTCTTCTCAGTTCTTACCGGAATGGCCTTATACAAGGAGCATCAGGTTATGACATCTGATGAGCTAGGAGTCTTTTCGATCGGTGTGCTCATTACACTCACCGGAGTGATCATGCTCTCATACCGAAAGCCTTCGGCAACTGGGACCACCCCATCTGGAAGAATTGAAACTCATGCGTCGGAGGCGAATGAGCTGACCGACTTGCCGAGCATACCGATGGATGAGGTTCGCCCACGTAGCAGGAGTCGTGGCAATCGGAACGAACGTGGTACCTTAAGCCACGACGTCAACTTATCGATGTCTCCCGTCACCGGTGCCAACCACCACCTACCAAAAGCCCCGCCCCCGCTCATCCCGCCCCCACCCCACGAGGTGACCGGTCCAGGTCGTACAATTCGCGAATCACAGCCTTCGCCACCACCACCACCACCACCACCTCTGGGTCAATCTTCAGCTGACTCCGGTACAAGTGCTGTTGCATATATCACTTCATCCATCGTCTCAGTCGCGCGAGGACTCGGCCTTGCTCCAGCTGATCCCCATGCTGGGCTGATGGGACGCGAGTTGAGTGTCAGAGAGGCGCTCTCCATGGGCATTGCAATCGCTCCAAGGACTCCTGAAGATTCCCAATGGCCTAGTGATATTCCACGTGCGGAGGTACCTCCACACTTGGTCAAAGCACCTGCCTCCATCCAGAAGGAGAATCTTTCAGACGATGATGCTCAAGCGAACGCAGCTGACGATGAGCGGGTCGAGAGCAAACGGATACACTACAAATCCGATGCTCTTCAAGTACCCTCAAACCCTCACATCGACTATATGAGGACGTCACCATTTGTTCTGGATCATGACGATTTGCAGACAGACGCTGAGACACGGATAGACAAGCATCCTGCACACAAACTTGATGGTCTCTCGTTTGCATCAGCTAGTGATGCGCTTGCGGCGTATGGTGTTGCAACAACTACAAGTCCAGGACCAGCGACGGCTCGTGATAGCCGGAGTGGTGGTATAGAGACAGAGCCGCACGATGAGCACATTGCAAGTTTGCGACTTCCACCTCCACCTGAACTCGGTCAATATCGCAGTCACGATGACTAAAGCAATCAATGCGTTAGTTATTCTCTCCCCATCCACATAGCACTAACGATTCTCTCCATCAGTGTTTCCTAATTTGGTATAATACATATACAAGCGACCTCTGTCGGTCCGGATGCTTTGTATGAAACAAACTAATGCGACGCTCGTTGCACCTTGATCATTTTTCGTCACGACGCAATACATTCACAAGGTCTTGCCTTTGAAGGTGTGCCTACTCCATATGACTCGAAGAAGCGGCAGATGGTGCAGAGCCCGATGTTGACGTGCCCATCGCTGCCTCTGATCGTGGTGCTGCCGTGATGACGGCAATGCAGTCACCCTTCAGCAACATCCTTCCAATCTCCTTTGTACCTTTGCTTGTGAGCTCCACCGATTCATCGATGACAAGGTTCATGAACTCGTCAATACCAATCAAGTAACCTTCAATGAATGTCTTAGACGTTTCTGTCAACCAAATACGCACTCGCGTACCCTAGACGGCGATTGTTATGGGAGGGTTAGTTGGGGGAGGAGTGAGTTTAGCAAAATTTCCATCGGATATCAGTGCTCGATGAGCGACTTTCACAGGGCCAGGGAACGATTACTATCAAACTTCGTTATGATGCCGGATAGACATCGATAAGTGGTCAGAAAGTGGCAATTTAGCCTCGCGGAAGCCTCATGATTTCCCAGTGAGGGCAGACAGATCACTTACCGTCTTCAGAAACGTGTAGATCATCTCAAGAGGCAATACGGCCTTCTGCTGCCTGTGAGCCATTGTGGAGATGAGCCTATATATGCGTATAGTGCCAAAGATTCGCGTGAATTACGATTAGTAGACGTCCATATCGTCCCAGTGTGGCTCAGAAAACAGCCGGATTTCCCATTGAGCAAGAAAATCTCCACATCCTGGACACCCACTGGGATAATATCAGAATACATGATGAATATATCTACTGATTCACACATTCATCCACTTTGCACGCGGCATGACGCACGATCACACCTGCTATTTGCAAACTCTCAAATGTTCTCGGTGCTCAAAATTTTTTGCTCGCGGCCTTGCTTGAAGTAGAGGAGCCCGCCGCCTGCACCTGGGATTGCGCGCAACAAGAAAGCAACGGTAATCACGGGCTATTCTAACCACGGAATGTTTATTAACATCATAAAATCAGCTTTGGTAACGAAGTTATGCTGGATGCGCTATATACATGGAAGAGTAGAGGTTACTGACGAGGAGAGCCTGACTCGACTCAGCACTCAGATTGGTTATGACTGCTTCCTGGCTGCCGATGCGGCCGTTGTGCTCGACGCTGATGACGATGATCGACTCAATTGCACGAGGTAACGGTCGATCCTGTACTTCTTTGTAGTGAATAAATAAACTGCGATCGTCTGAACCATCAAGAAACTAGCAAAAGACAGCCATGAGCCGAGAACCAGCTGTGCAGATGCCACGATACAGATGAGTGTGACTCCGAATGCGATAGCAGACTCAGCCACATCCTTGGGATCACGTGATACGACATGTCCCTTTATACCAGGGGTAAATGGTGTGGCAAGTGGCGGGGTTCGAACCAGTTCGACACGATGATGCGATGATGATGATGGTGCTGCCAGGGAGGACAACGACGGCGAGTTGTTTTGCCCTCCGTTGGGTCCCACGCTGGTATAGACGTCGGAATCAGGAGCATTGTCGGACCCAATAGGGGTCGACGCTGCTGCATTTTCATTCGGATGGAGACGAGGCGTACGGCGATTGTCTTCGTAGGAAGCAGTCTGTGACGAGTAAAAGAGTGACAGCAACTGCTCCTTGGCGGCGAAACGGTCATAAAGCCACTGCTTTAGCTCAGCTTCATTATTCAGCGGCAGCTCGGAAACGGGATACCGGTCACAAAGGATGTGAACGTGAGTTGGGAACTCACCCCGGAGTAACTCGGCCTCTCCTTCAATGATGTAAGGCGAGTAGGCTAAGGTAAAGTCGCAGATAACATCAACCACAGGCTTTTGGCCGGAGGCGGAGGCGGGTGCACTATTCGCTGAAAGGTCATCAGAGCCTAGATCCTCTCCGGATTGCGGATCTCGCACGAGGACATTTCTGGCTGAATCTTCATGAGCAGGCACATTAACTGCATCAGCGGATGCAGCGCTTGCCGTATTTGGTCCGGTGGAAGGAGCCTGATTTAACTTCTTCAGTAGAGCTGCGAATCCTGTGATTCGTGGCATAAGAACCTGAGACCATTTCGGGAGATTCTCCTTCGCACTGTACGCATGCGAGATCACAAGATTGTCTTTTGTCAGGTTGGATCCTTCAGGGAAGATAAGAACGTGCGGCGTTCTCAGATACTTGCTCCAGTATTCGCAAATGTCTTCCAGATGCATCTGATCCTTCGCCCATTCGCGTGACAGAAAGAGGTAAGTCAAGGCTTGGATCGTCCATCCCGCAAACGGATAGTAGGCAAGTGCCTGCTTCAATACAACACGAAACGTGGGCCCACCCAGGATTGCACCCAAATAGATCCAATCCAGCCGCGTCGGATGGTTAGAAATTATGATGGCTCGCTCGTGTGGCTGAGGAAGTAGAGCTTTGAAAGCGCTCATTGAGACAGGGGTATAGCTATTGGAGTATCCATTAAAAGCACTTGGAGTGGAGGAAGGCGTGCTGCTAGAACCTACGCTACTTGGTGTTCCGACGCCATGGCTCGGCGTGTGTGACCCAACGTCGTCGCTCTGTTTTGGTTCTGCTGCATAGAGCACAATGGAGGTGCCCAATATAAATTCAATATACCCCAGGACGCTCTTATACCAATATCCTGCGATCCAACCCAGGGCACTGTTGGCAAAAACTCGAAGCCACTTAGGTGTAAAGCTCAGGGCGAGTAACACGACCCATGGCAGTGCAAGGAAAGTCCAATAAAAGATGATCGAGGTTAGAGTAAAGACAAAGAATCCAATCCCCTTTAGCAACTTGAACCGAGGGAGTCTCATTTCACCTTGGGCGCAATGCTGCCTTTTTGTGCTTATGTTTGATGTACCCTGGATTCGTCCTTCAAAATATGAGCAGCCTATGTCCTCACTAGACCACCCTCGTGCTGCAAATCCGGCGAGATCTCAAGTTGAAGCGATCTCAAGTCGTCTGGTCGAGTTGCACCGCCAGTACAGCAAGCCAGAAGGTAGACCCTCTTTGGATGGTACAATATAGATGCTAGAGCGGATTTGCGTGGGACCAGTGACCAGATCTTGTGCCAACCGTGCGGGCAAGATAGACGTCAGGCTTTAAGAAGACCGTGTAGGTTGGAATATACTAGGATCTTGAGGCAGACTAGGTATCGTAGTGCAATGGTTGCCGCAAAACTACAAGTTACCCTGGGCAGAAACGATTTCAATTTGTGCCTGGTGCGTGCACTGCCTGCGTCTCTCCAATTCCGCACTGCAATGACTGGCTCTCTCTCTGTTCTTTGTCCGTTTCGCCGAGCACTCCAGCTCGGGGGGTGCGGAATACCCCCCACACCTCGACTGGTTTAACTTTTTTCATTCTTGAAACCACAACGTCGCGCGCTGCGATTCGCTGTAAGGGCGTAAGTGCCTAGGGGTGCTGACTCATGTTATGAGTCAAGGTCGCTCTACAATGCGTGCATGACTCTTCTGATCTCCCAGAACCTCCTCATTACCCCGAAACTCTAGGCCAAGACGAACATCGCAGTGCAGCAGAGACTAATCTCACCCGTACATGTCCAAGTAAGCCAAGTTGAGTCAGGACGACAGGCTACTACATATTCCAGCAAGTCAACGCCGTCTTAGTCATCTGTGCCTGCCTGATTCCACCAAGTCGAACAGACAGTGGTCTGTACCCGAGCTCTGACCCGCATCTTTCAGAGGGAGAAACCGACCAGTTAGGGTTACATAGAACTTTATGAAGCCCGTAAAGCCAAGTCCGGTGGCTACCCAGCGAGGACCTGCGGCGGCTACGGGTAGCATAGCACCGAATGGTGTGTCCGCGAGTGGCCGCGTACCCACGTCAACGGCCGCCAGGAACTTGCAAGCGAAGATGGACCAAACCAGCGTCGTGCTTTCGAGTGCACAGTTGCAGAACCAACTGCTTCAATCGCAACACCTCACGACAGCGTCCTTGCTTAAGGTCCCACCGGTCACCCGAAAGCCAGAATCCTTGTCCTCCGTTGCGATCATTGATCCGGCTCTGTCTCTCGCGGTCCAGCTTGACACGAGTGTTTCTCCTAGAGTCTCTCATGGACAATCCGCTCGAGGTCAAGTGGGTGATTTTAAGGCAGGGGAGTCAGAAGGTGCATCCGTGGCGGCTGCTAGCACATCCTCTGTGACGACCCAGGCCACTCCCGTGCTCAGCAAGTTGCTTGGACCCGATTCGCATAGCTCCCCTCGTGTTGCACTGCATGCTAAGCAAGTGTCCGCAAAGGTGATCCGTCGCCTCATTGAGACACAATCCCAAGCCCCACCAGCACAGCTCCCACCGTTGACGCAAACACAGCCTACGATTACGACAAGTGAACCATCATCAACGCGTGAGGCTAGCGTCCTGGACATTGCAGACCAATTTGATGCCATGATGGAGCACGCACGAAATCACGAGGCTGACCAAGCCCATGCCAGCTTAGCTCCATCGCCTTCAGTCGTGGATCTTACAGCCTCTACAAAGAGCCTAATTGCTGCCAATGACAATTCGCTGCGTGCGCTGAGCGAGGCCCTCAGGAACTCACCCCTCAAAAGGAACCCGAGTGCGACCACGCTCCATACTTCGCTTTTAAGCACGTTATCGAGTGGGCCCTCAGGAGATGAGCCTACTTCGGCTAATGCTCCAACACAGATCGACACGAATCGGGGTGATTCAATCCCCCCACGCGACTCGGAAGCAGCGTTGGACGATGTGAAAACCAGCAACAAGGATGAGAGTGGAGAATTGCACTTGAGTTCGACCGCAGGCGGAGTTGAGCGGGCGATTAGCAAGGCTAGCGCCAATTCAGAACAGACTGCAAATATCCCAAAGTCACTTACACCGTTTGAAGCACTTGCGGCTGATGCTCGAGACGCGGCCGAAGCTTGGCTCGAAAGTAGGTTGAGGCATGGTCGGTGGGTTCAGTCTCTGCACCTCGCACAGAGCTTGGTGGACGCCAGAAATACTGATGAACAAATTATTGCAGCAGCTGACGCATGGCAGGATCACCATACTCAGTACATGAGAAGCCCAATCGTTCAGAGCCAGCTGCAGAGTTCTTCGTCAGCACATCACCTGCCGTTGTCTGAAAGCAATTCGCTACGAAGCATGCATACCAAGTCTCAGCTGCATCTCCTTATTCCTGGGCCAACTCCAGTAAGGGGAACGACCCATACTGGGCAGTTGCTTCTAAGTAGCTCAAAACCCAACTTGACAAAGCTTGCAGCCGAGTTTAAGCAAACGATGACCACACAGCTCCACCCACTGCCATCCGGGGCAATGGCCCTCAAAATGCTGGGCATTGATAAACAATCCCTGTTGCGGATTGGATTAAGCCATGAGCAGGTGGATCGCGTGTACCGAGGCTTGTGGGTGTATTCCGTTGGTGTTCATGACTTGCTTAAGCGGATTTCGTATGAAGTCACAGGTGGAGGTAAGCGGGGGGCGCCTGCGGGGAGTCGAAGCCAGTCGAACTTGACAGCGGACACCGCTTCACCTACGGCGTCCACAAACCATACCCTGGTCCATTCTCAATCGGCAGGATCGTTAGGACAGTCCCTGCCGGGAAACCCACAGTCCTCAAGCGACGTTCTGATGGAGGCCCTTTGGAAGGTTCACGCCGTGCTTTTCGAGCTTCTCAACCCAGACACATACCCTATGGCTCTGGTTGCCGTTGAAAGAGCATCATTGAATGCGTTGCATGCACTTACGACGCGGTTCCACGCCTTTGCGCACTCGCGCCAACGTCGTGTTGAATTATTAAAGAAAGACGTAGCGCAGTTAGAGGAGACTCAAAATGCCATGCGGCAGACCATTAACGAGCTCCGAGGAGAGAAACAAAACCTCATAGATGAAGTCGTTAAGCTCGGCAAAGAGACCGTAGCTGCGGCGTTGGAAGCTGCCGAATGCAAGCAAGAACTTTGGCGTGTTCGTCACGACTTTACTAGAGCCTCGGAGAGGTACGTGGCGGCTGAGGAAGCCTTGGCCGCATCTGCCCAGAAGTACAACAAGCAACTAATGGAAGCGAAGAAGTTAAACGACGAGCTAAAGGCCGAACTTGAGAAGCGCGACTCGCAGGCCAAGCAAGAGAAACAGGATGCACTCGTTCAACAAGCGTACTGCAGGCAGCTTGAGAGCGAAGTAACAAGTCTCAGACTACAGGTCGAACAGTACAATGCCGAACGCATGGATGCGCTGAAGTTGAAGGAGAACGAGTCGGCCCGTGTGAGGACCCTTGAATCTCATCTGCAGGTCAGAGCCAGGGAAGTGGAAGAGCTGATTGCAGTTCAAACTAAGTTGCGAAGAGAGCTCGAAGAGGAGATTCGCCAAAAAGAGCGGCTTCGCACCGAACTGACCACATCGCGTGAGAAGCTCCTGTCTGCCAACGTCGAGAAGGAGAAGCTGCTTGGTAACCTGGCTGTGAAAGAGGCGGAAACCGAGTCACTCGCCAAGCGATGTACGAGACTCAAAGAACAGCTCGCTGCATATGAGAGCATGCTCAAGAGGGCCCATGAGGCACTGGCAGAGTCACAAAGAGCGGCTACCAGGGGATCAGATTCTTTCAGCGAGCTTCCTATGGATGACTCGAAGACACCAGCAGTTCAGTCGACACTTGATGAGCTGAGTAAGACTCTCGAGTCAGGGGAGCAGTTCCGACACGATGACGAAGATGAAATAGCTGCATTGAACAGATCCACGCTTCAGCTCCAAGAAGAGGCACGCATCCGTGCTGCGACAGCAGAGGCAGACTACCGTCGAGAGCAAATGGAAACCTTTGCGAGAATGACTGCTGAGCTTGAATCACAACCCGAAGTACCCTTGCAGTCACCGCTGGCACCCGAAGACATCCCACAATCTCAAGCAGTCTCGCCAACGGCCGCCCCAGTCTCTCCTGCCTCTCGCCGAGGTTCGCTTCAACAATCCTTGGGTACGACTGAGACTGTCGCTGCGAAGGAAATTAACACAGCTCTCGCGTCGCAGCAAAGTCGCATTTGGACCCAATTGCAGGAAACTCGACACTCGCTGCAACGCGCGCTTGCTCAGTTGGCGGAGCTGACGACGACTCACGCGCGAACGGTTGAGTCACTCGAGCGTGAACAAGCTGATCACCGTCAGACACATGCTGATCTCGCGAAGATCGCAGCAGAGCTACAAAATGTGAATCGATTGCGTTCAAACGACGCCGCGGAGCTTTCGAAGCTTAAGCGCGAGAAAGCCGATCTGGAACGCACTATCGAGGGCCTACGCAGCGATCTCGCGCAGGCCAAGGAGGACTTCAATGCCGCAAGCGAAGCGAACAAGAAGCAGGTTGAATCTCTGCAAGAAGAGATCAACGCACTTACACTGGCGCGTGCAGAGACCCAATCCCAGTCGTCACAGGCGACTGCGGAGATCGCAGCGCTACGGCAGAAGAATTGGGATCTGTCACAAACACTTCAGCAAGTGCGTGCGGAGGTTGATAGACTTAACCAGCTTCTAGCCCAGTCTCGAAGTGAGGTCCACAAACTCACCGAAGAGAGTGCTGTGGATAAGCACGCTCTCGCGGGACTGCGTCGAGCACTAGCTGAAAAGATGGATGAGTTAGATTCAATGGAACAGCAAGCCGCCGAGCTTCAAGAGAAGCTGCGCGAAGCCACGCAAGCAACTGCACAACGCGATGCGTTACAGAAAGAGCTCGAGTCTGTCCGAGAGCAGTTCGCCGAACAACTGGCTAACGAACTTGCCATGGTTGAGAGGAAATATGAGGCCATGTTGCGAGAGCTCAAAGACAAGTATTCCAAGCTTGCTGAGGAGAAACAGAGTGCCACTGAGGAGCTCCAAGGCAAACTTCAAGTCCAGGTGCATGTCTCTTCATCGGCCATGGAGACTAAGTTGCGAGCGATGGAGGCCGAACACAAGGAAATGGTGGCGGCTTTGCAGGCAAAGCTTGATGCTCAACGCGACGAGTATACCGCCACTATCGAGGCTCTGCAGAAAAGCTTGGATCAAGCTCACGCCTTAATCGACTCACTCCAGGGTCAAGAGCCCCAGGAAACAGAGCTTTAAGTTTTTCCACGTCAACGACGTGTCGAATGTGTGATGTATTCGACATCGAATACAGGCAAAACTCTTCATATGTCATCGTGAATGTGTGCGAAAGATACAACACGTTTAGCCAAACAGGTATAATTATGGTGCAAGCCGTGTACTTACATCTTTGCGTAAACATACACTGCGTACCTGGATCTTTCCGACAAGATCTTTTGCCCCCAACTGTGTGACCTGGCCTCCCTGAACCCGAATTTCAGGATTTTTGATCTTCGTCATCTCGAAGTGAGGACACAAAAAGTTCCAATACGGCCCAATTTGCGAGGTTTCCGGTCATCATCCAACGTGCAGTCATACTGAATTGCGCATAGCCAATTCACTGTCATGTTTTCTACCAAGGTAAGTTCGCTATGGCCAAGTCGATCTATCGTGGTATTCATCCAACATTCTTCCCGCGAATCCCCTCAAAGGTCTTGAAGAACGCTGAAACTCTCGATTCACATCTCTTCTTTCCCTGGTCTATCTGTCACTCCACCTGTCTTATCAATTAGCGTGTTCGTCTTAGCACTGAGAGTGGGCTCTCCGAGCCCAAGTCATCGCAGCTACGTCCAGAGACTCTGTCACAATTTGTCAAAAAATTTGGCATGGAGCGTACCACTCATGACCACAATCGTCTGCGCACACACGCAGAAGCGGTGGCGCAGGATCTGTCGCTGAAACATTCACTGATCGGGCTCATTCTTGCCACGCGCACGCGGCTTTCCAATCAGGATGAGGACGAAAGACTAGTCAGGGGATGGCAACTAGCAACGCCATCAGCATTCTAAATTTCGGTAGTATTCAGAGACTCTTTCCGTTCCGCTTTGGTGAGGTTGAGGATTGGAGTGGCATTCGAGTCCCACACGCCAACTTGGATCATGCTCGGATCCTCTGCTGCAACTTCAACAACAGCGACCTCTCTCAAAGTACTATGATCCAAGCTATACTCAGAGGTAGCAGCTTCTGTGGTGCTAATCTGGAGGGGGTTGAAACAGGTGAGAGAGTACCATTAGCAGGACATGCAGAGTACGTGAAGGATGCTACATTCAGTCCAGATGGTCTTGTTCTGGCGTCCTCTTCTGTGACAGGGGCTATTCGTCTTTGGGATGTTCAGAGCAGCAAGTGTACTAAAACTCTGAACTGTTCCTCCGTGAATACCACACTCGATTTCAGCCCGGATGGCGCATTGCTTGCGATGGGAGCCAATGATGGAAGTGTACGACTATGGAATCTTGAAACGCAGGATTGCATTGCCACGATGCATCACGTTTCCCGTCTGAACTTCTTCAGTACGACGACAGTGACCTGCGTGAGATTCAGCCCTAACGGACAGTCTCTCGCTTCGGCATATTCTGACGGCTACATCCGAATGTGGAACTTGCAATCGAGTCAATGCACGTTAGTCATGAAAGGCCACACAAATTTGGTGACCAGGATTCACTTCGCGCCAAATGGAAGGCTTCTCGTCTCTAGCGGACAAGATCATAATATTCGAGTTTGGAATACCGAATCCGGAGAATGCATGTCTTACGCTGCACTGGAAAACCCACGGGGGTCCTGGACTAGTCTGAGTCAAGATGGCCGGCTTCTTGCATCGTTATCGGGTCCAGGATGTATTCAGCTGTGGAGCGTAGAACCCCTCAAACCGATCAAGGCGCTCGGAGCACAGCCCGCGGACATAGATAGAATCGCTTTCAGTCCTGACGGCAAGCTGCTAGCCTCAAACGACCCTTATTGGTTCATTCGGCTTTGGGACGTCGATTCCGAGCAATGTGTCGCCATCTTGAACGGTCACATAGACAATGTCCGCGGGTTAAGTTTCAGTCCAGACGGTCGGATGCTTGTTTCCTTTTCCACTGATACTGACATTCGACTTTGGCCTGTACCACCATTTACTCAATGCGAGACGAGTCCGACGGGGCACAACGCTGACGTCAGACACGTTAAGTTCACACCCAATGGAGCACTCCTGGTGTCATCTTCTGACGACCGCACAATTCGTGTGTGGCGTCCGGAATCTAAGCAGTGTATTTCGGTGCTGGAGAGTCACAAGAGGTGGGGTGCAAGTATTGACATCAGCCCTGACAATGAAACGATTGCTTCAATCGCTGACGATGGCAGTATTTGCTTGTTGCACATTAATGACGGCGAACGCCTGGTATCTTTCGGAGGAGATGAGCCGTGGGGAGAGATTACTGTTGCTTTCAGTCCCGATGGCAAGCTCCTGGCATCCGGTCACATGTCGGATATTCGATTGTGGAACGTTGAAACCCACCAGCTCGTCTCTACAATGTCAGAGGCACACACCAATGGAGTTGCTTGCTTGAGCTTTAGTCCTGATGGCAAACGCCTGGCCTCAGGAGGCGGCGATTGCAACGTGCGAATTTGGGACATCCAAGGTGGAGAGAGCGTTGCGACCCTGGAAGGCCGTGTAGTCATGGACTTCAGAAGCGAGTACGTCGTCTCCAGTTTATGCTTCAGTCCAGACGGCAAATTACTAGCAGCCGGGTCAATAGGAGACGGAATTCGGGTATGGAACTTGGAGTCGAATGAATGTGCTGCTGAACTGACCAGCCCTTATGATTGTTTTGCGCTCCGAGAGGCGAAAGAGGACAAAGATGATGCCGACAGTGGTGTTGGCGACGGTGACATCAAAGAAGTCGTTCGTTTCAGTCCCAACGGACGGTCTCTGGTTGCCCGACCAGTACACAACACAAATCGTCGTATCTCGCCTGATGCACATCGCTGCGGTTGCTGCTGGGAGGGTGGCGTAGAAGATGTTAGAGCCCTCAGTTTCAGCCGCGACGGAAAGTGGCTCGTTTCCGGTGCAGGTAACGGAGGTCTCACCGTCTGGAATGTCGAGTCCGCGAAATATGTTGCCACATTTCAAGGTCATGGCAGACGCATCACGAGCTTGTGCTTTAGTCCTGATGGGAAATGGCTCGCCACAGCCTCGGTTGACTCAACTACTCGTCTTTGGAGCGTTAATCTGCCTAGTCTTACGCTATATGAGTGCTTTGGTAGGAGTTCCCTCGACTTGTCCCATGCTGATTTTAGCGGAGCCTGCTTAGATGGCCCGCTCGATCAGTGGGTGCAATGGTACCGTCCCGATACGGACCAGGCAAGGAGATCGTATGAGGACGCTAAATTGTTTGGAGAGACAGCGCATTTGGACAAGGACCATCAACGTCGCGAATCTAGGCCCACTTCAGGCCCACCAAGCTGTACCATTGCCTGAGGACGTTGCTCCAACTTCGTCTCTGTTGTGAGCAGTACAGCGCCCGAGTCAGGAGTTTGACGTCGTCATACCGCCACTGCAACCGTGGCATCACGTCCGTTGACACTTCGGAGAGAAACGAAAGCATTGAGAAAATTGAGAGAATTGTATGTGTGTCTATAAGACATCTTTCGCATAGTGCTCTTCTGTAGCGCTCGAATACACCACTTTCTACTTCATATGCATGGCTGTGCACTTCCACTGCACCGTAACACGTGACTCCCCAGGTAGTTGAATTTTTTCTGTACCACCCAGTGATTTTCACTCGCTCGGAATACATCCCTGGGATTTTGCGCGTGTGTACATGATCTGGGGTATCTTCAGTAGGATCGCGCTGTAGGCAGGGATTACCGCTCTAGCTATTATAGGTGTTGCGAAATCGAACCCGCATTATCGTTGCTCTATGGAACTTCAAGTGCTCACGGTCGCGATCAAAACCCTACCTGGCACTGAAGCTCTTCAGTTGTAGTCGACGAGGTTTTCTTGGTGGATTGCCGTCACACACCTGAGACCTACATTACTGAGTGGGGAAAACGCGGGCCGCCGGCTCAGATATTACGCATTATGTCGAACTCTTCTACAGGCACGCCTCAGCGGGCACCAGAAGACCGAGATCAGAAAAGTGCGTCACCCAAGCTGGCCTACGATGTTCCGCCACCAGTAGGAGAACTGCCTCGTGAGCCCTCTTACACAGGCCCACCACCGGTCTACAACAGCGATATACCAGTCGGATGGGAGCGGAGATTTGACTCTTGGGGTAGGGAATACTTTGTCAACCACCTGACCAAGACAACACAATGGGAGCACCCCGTTTCAAGGCGTCAACAACCGCCAGTAGCTCCTCTTTTCACACCCTTCGCCGATGCGCCTTACAGACCACCTCCACCGATAGCCGGAACATCGAATGCTCTTTCCGTACAGCCTTCCTACGATAGACTTCCATCTCTGGGTGAAGCGTATGGAACCCGACCTGCCCATCCGCCTGAATACCTTCAGCAAGAAAGTAAAGGAGCGGAAGCGACAGCCACAGCCGCTCCCAGTACTCCTTCAGCACCAGCTGCATCTAGTCAGCCCCGCGCTCTCGAACCTTATTCTGCGTCGCGGTCAGATAGCCTCCCGGTTTCGCATCCAGATTTTCCACGTCCCCAGCTCTCCTCAGAGTCGGAAACGGACCGCGATGCTGAGCTTGCTCAGAGCCTGCAGCGATATTATGACCGAAGAAACGATGAGGCCCGGCTCATTGCTGCAACCCGCACCGCCCAGCGATTAGGTGTCGATCTCACTGATGTTCCGGGGATTCAGAACATCCTTGAGGCGGACAAGGGCAAAAGTGTCGCTCAGTTCAAAAGGGGAGTCATAAGCGGCATTGGCTTTGAAAGGGTAAAGGAAGAAGACATGGATTCAGCACGGGCTCTTGAGGAGGGAAGAAGGGGATTTCGACTGGACACTGTCCAAGAAGAAGCAGACTCTCAAGTCCAAGATGCAACGAAGGTTACTCCACAGATCGACGAAGGCGAGCCAAGCTTCTGTGCCATCTTGGGGGACACATTACAACACAACAAATTCCTGACAATCATTTCAATTTTCATCTGGGCATGGATCGGCCCGTTCGTCGTCACGGTTACTAAAGCCATGAAAGTGGGGTTGAGTGCCGAGGTCCTCTTTATCTCAATCCTGTTCGTGATCCCCGCACTTGCATATTTGGTGCTTCATATTATTCTTCCCCTCTTCTTTGGAGACAGTGAAACCTCGGGGGGAGACCACATCCACGAGTTTATGCGAGAGACACCTGTGACTCCGATTGAGGCAGCGGAAACTATCGAGTCACTCCGTAATGCTCAGCCCTCCTTACGTTTCAGAATCCAGTGCTATAGTGATAATTCCCAAGGCTACCGCGAGCCTTCGGAGAGACAGCAAGGGCCTGATGCAGATGCGAGTGTCCCGAGTTCGACGCGACGAGTCTCTTATGAGAGGTTCTATCCCATTCGTTTGGCTCGATGGTTCGATGTGTCTCCATCCTCGATCGCATACCTGGAGGCGCTTGAGCGCAGTCCGACCGTGCTCAGTTCTGTGACATACCATAAGGTATATCGACTTCCCCCGGGCCAGGAAGAACTGTTGGAGCAACTTCGGGAAGAGCTGTATGAAATCAACCAGCATCGAGATGATTATTGCGACGTCAAACTTGAATACGTCATTTTAAATGCTCGTGCGCCCTATCTAATTCGCCGCTATCTCAGCGAGGAATCGAGCGCGGCCGAATCAAAGGTACCAGTCTCATCACCACGACCTGCTGATCAAGATGGCGCGTTTTCAATCAGTGAGGACAGTGATGGTGAGGCAGATGCGACAAGTGTCTTCAGCAGAAACATCAGCTGCGTTCGGAAGACAGACCTGAGCCTATCATCTAAACTACGCCGCTTCTTGACATTCCTGTTCATTAATCGCATCGCTTTGTGGCTTGCAATCCTAGCCACACTGAAACTGCCATACTTGCTTCTATGGAAGAGGCTTGTTCGACCATTCCGATATCATGATGTCAAGATTCTTGAATTAGACCGAACCGCAGCGTTAGCTCCAATCCCTGAGCCCGTGAGGACTCCTGTATAAGCTGCTTGATTGATGCGGACTGTATTGTATCTAAGTGCATATATACAGACAAATTCATTGTTTCATAGCATACCTAGTCATGCTTTCCTTCACAGTTCTTCATGGTTAATTGAAGCAAAGAGCTCGGACTGCTGATGTAACAGGCTGCTGAGATCTTCAAAGCCTCGCTTAAGCGCATCGCGCAAAATCTTGTGTGACTTTGAAATTTCTTTACATTCCTTGTGGCAGTGGTGGGTTCGAGCCAGCGAGGCACATCGTAGACGTTCTGGGTAGCGATATTGCAAATATCGGTTCACGACTTGTCGAGCTGACTCAACTGCAACCTCGCCCTTTGAGTTGGCTGGCATGGCGCCGAAATCTATAGTTTGGCTACTCATGACTGTCTTCAAGATTTCGATGACTACGTCACGCGTTGCCGCAGCATCATGGGTAGCATTCAGATCGTTACCTAGTTGGAGTAGACGCGCAAGAATCTTGCTCGTGTAAATCTCCCGTGAGCTCAGGGCCAAATGCGAGCCGGAGTACGGTGTCCATGCGGCGGCAACAATCTCTTGCTGGAGTCGAATGAGCAGCCACTCTCCAAGGGCATGCCATTTGTCTTGATCAAATTCTAGGGTATCCAGCGCTGCAATACCGCCGGATGCATAGAGCCCGTACGCATGGGCAATTTCGAAAATAACGTCAACTGGGGGAATACGGAACAACTGCAAGACCAGGTTATGGACCACTTGTGGATGCGCAACAGCAGAGAATGATCTTACAATTGCTCGGAAGTTAAAGACCGGGTCCCATCGAACCGCACCATCGAACGTGTACAGTTGTTCAACGGCGTAGTCAGTCCAATCGAGGAGTGCAAGAGATGGCATACCTGTCTGAGGATGCGCTGCAAGTCCAAACTCCAGTCGACGCACAGAAGGTGCTCCACCTTTCCTCGATGACAGTCCACCCGAGATGAGGACTGTCAAATGCGACGCATTTGCATCATAACTTGCATCTTGCTCATCTGGGGCTTCACTTTGGGAGGCATCATGCTCGAAAGAGTAGTCAGTTGCCTTTTCAGACGAGCAAGAAGTTGTGCTCAAGTCGATTGAGCGGATCTCATTTCGTGACAGATCTCCCGCAAGGAGCACGAGGACTCTACCCTCTGCAACATATGGGGCAAGCAGATCAAGGAGACGTTCCTCATCTTGTGAGATCATGCCAGCTTTAGCACCTGGCGGTGTATGCGTGACGAGGACAACCTTGACATTTTCTTCTCGAGCGCGGGCTAATTCCTTTTCTAAGAAAACGAACTGGCTTTCGCGCACGTCTCCATAGATGTAGTCAACGGTATCTCCATCTGATCCGTCAATGCCATTCACGTTCTCAGCTGAAAACACGACTGAATTGAACATGATAAATCGGAGCACCCTCTCAGCTGGAGTGGGTGATGGTAATTCCACGTCGGCAACATACGACCCAGATGAGCGATACACGACTTCAGATTCTTCGTCTGTCGTAGCCGGAGTTGTGATGTAGCCTCCGACATCGTGAAGGAGAAGCATATGATGGTGCGCAGTTGGGGCATCCTTAACGTTGTAGTCATTGTTGCCGGCGACGAACAGCACCGTAGCTTCTGGTAGTTGCTCTCGAATTTCGCGCATAACGCCTTCACGTACTCGCGAAACCACGTATGGACACTTGATCTTGTGACCCACAACATCACCCGTTACGACGATAACGGGTGGATTGTGAGGGTGTGTGCTCGCGTGCTTCATCTTAATAAAATCAAGGGCAGCCCGCAGTGTGGAGATGGGCGGGTCACATTTGGGTCTGCCCAGAGGCCATGGGTTTTGGAGGTTGATGGGTGACTCTGACGGCCGCCATTGCCAGCCACTCCTTTCCAACTCTGCACAAAGGCGATCACGTTGATCAACGACGCGGCCGATGACCTCCCCAGTGTTGGAGTCACGCGCCTTCTCGCCCGTTGGAGGTCGGCAAATCTTTTTTTTGCCCCGCTGAATGTGTTCGTCGAGCGGGCTATAGAAAGGGTCAATGTGCAAATCCGACAGATGCCATACCGCAAGTGTCTCCTCTTCCTGCCTTGCTGATTGAGCTACATTTGTTTCCAGTTCAAGGAAGACGTCATTCGAGAAGGTGTTTTCTTCTGAGGTCGACTCGGATTCGTCGCTATTTCCGGCAGCCATATCAGCATCTACTTCATGCTCATGCTCATGCTCATGCTCGTGTTCTGACACGTGCGCGAGCTCGGTTTGGTTCTCGTTGTGCTGAACAAGTGACTGATTTTGCTCTCCTCCATTGTCCTTCCCCTTTGGAGGCTCTTCCTTCACGTTGAGAGGAATGGGCACAGCTGAGGGCTTGGGCGAGAAGAAGAGGTAGGTGGAGTCGGGATAAACACCCGATGGCGGCGCACGTCCGCTGGCGCGGTTAAACAAGTAGAACGCATAGAAAGCCAGGGCCATTAAGATGACGAGGCCCCCTGCAAAGATGATTCTCTGCCGCTCTCGCTGCTTCTCGTACTCGACCGGATCGCCGATGTGCTTCTTCGTCCGCACCATACCACCGATGGATCCACTCGCGCCTGAACCAACGCGAGCAAACTTAATAGACTTACCACCCTCAATGTCATCGTCATCAGAATACAGGCTCGCAAGGTCTTGGTTTGCCTCGTAAGCAGCGGCTGACACGGATGTGGCAATATTCTGAGTCAGGAGCATCGGCTGGTGCTTGGACGGCTTGCCCTGCACGCCCTGCAGGCTCTGTGACTTAAGGTTGAGCTCACTTCGGAACAACATCCTTGCCTTGACTCAAACACACGGTTTTCCAGCCGCTGACGTAGGCGGGTTAGTGGTAATTTGAGCTGTTTTGGCAGGCTACACCTTCGTGGGTGTGGATTTAGGTGCGATGGGTGGGAAGTTCCGGCGATAACCTATGTAAACCACCAGTATTCCAACTCAAAGCCCAGCTCGCTCCAGCCACACTAGCTCTCTTCTGGATTGGCAGTCTCGACGTTTTTTTTTCCCTTTCCAACTCACCATTCACAGTCTGAGAATTCGGCCTGGATTCCAGCCGCGAAGCGATGGTGTAGCAAACGACTAAGGGCTGCTTTAAGTTAGGATTAGCATTCAGCAGCTCATGAAGTTGGTGGTTATATATTTTCTTTGTTTATTATAAGGCTACTGTACAGAAATGTGAAAGCTAACCTCCACCAGAGCGCTGAGCAGCCAGGGACAAGGGACAGGTTGTTACTTCGGTTTGATGTAGTACACCGGACCATACCACTTTTCATCTTTCGACTGAAATCCCGCAGCGTTACCTCGTTCGCCGTGCTCCTCTCGTGCGCTGGCATCTTCGGTCCTTCCTGAACCGAGCTCCTCTCGGAGCGTGCCTCCAGCAAGAACCTTGGAATAGGCCATTAGGCGAGAGATATCCATTGTTGGTGTCCCATCTGAAGCATATGTCGGCGGGCACACGACCGACAGTGGCGGTCGAAGGGCTGGCGCTCCCGGCCTGATTTTCGTAACCGTGTTGGGCAATGGTACGGGTGGGGCGAGCGCGTGAACCGAACTATCTTCCGCCTCTACTCCAGTAAACCCTGCGTAAGGCTTTGTGTACGCCTCAAGTCGGCTTCGTTCGCGGGGGTCCAGACGGTTGAGAGGTTCCATCAGCTTCCGTGCTGTAAGTACACGCACATCAAGAGGATTAAGTTGGCGCTGCTCACTAAGCGGTCCAGCTGTGGTCCGACCCCCTGGCTGCGACTTGCTCGCTGATCTGGCGGACAGAGGTCGGGGGCTGGTTCTTGGCGAGCTCGCCCTTCGGCGCGAGGTGTGTAGTTGCTCGCGCTGTTGTTGCTGAGACAGTACGTCTTCACGAAGCCGTACGGCCGCAATAAAGCTACGTACATTGGGAAGCTCTGTCTTAACGAGATCTACAACAGCTGGTGTGTCAGTCCATTGCTCCATCATCGATTGAGAAGATTTGCCTGGAGACTGCGGGTCCTGGGCCACGACCGTCTCAGATGCCAATGCAAGCTCTCGCTTTCGATTGAGCTGCACACGGGCCATCTCCGAAGCCAATATGGATGGCTCGATGGGTTCTCGACGCACGAGTTGTATGTGCTTGGCCCTTTCTAGGGCTACAGCATGTCTTTGCGCTTCAAGGCGCTCCAGATATACTAATTCCTTTGAGTCAAGGTTACCGGCGCGCCCCTCATGGAATCGATTGACCGTGTGGCACGCAGGAAGCACGCTTTTGCGTGCCTGGCTGTCAGAATTCGTGAGCCTGAGTCTACTGGCTGGATGCAGTCCCATCTCGGGAACACCATCATAATCCACACGCTCTTGCTCAAACTGCAAAGCCAGGTCTTCCTGAGAGGCCTGCTGGAAGCCAGCCTCTCTCATTGCGTCATTTCCGTCGTTGACATGCTTGCCGGGTCGGACAACGTTCTGCCAAGGCTCTTTACTGAAGGGCGCCTGAGCAACTAGCACCCCTCGGGCTTTCATTGCCTTCTGGGCCGAGATGGAATGTGGCTTTCGGTAACAATTCCAGATCGCACGGATCTTGCGCACTTTGCCTGCATCTGTTGACTGCGCATATCCCACGTGTTGCTTGAGAGCGAGTTCAGACCGTTTTTGCAACTCTTCTGTCGTCATACCATCTCCATCGCACAAGTAGCCTAGCCGCGAGCTGCGCTCTTGTTCAAGTGCCCGTCGCAGGTCCTGAACCGTTTCGGCTACGGTAGGGTGATGAATGGATGTAGGGGGTAGTGGAATCTGCGCAAACGCGCGATCCAAAGTGGCTGCTCCGCGTTCGACATGGCGAACATCTGACGTCAGAGCGGTCGCCTCACTGATTGCAGTACCGAGAATTTTGTCCACAGTTGCTGAGTAACTTGCATTTTGCCGACGTGTCTTGGGTTTTTCCTGTAGCGCAGGGTCCTGGCTAGCCGTGGGCTTCTTGGGCACAGGTCGATCTTCAATGGCTGAGCCAATGGCAAGGAACGCTTTGTCACCATGTTGAGCCCAGTCGTGGATCCTAGTGCGTCTCAAGAGACCGTCAGTTAGTACTAATCGCCTCTGGGCCGTAACACTAAACACGAAAGGTGTGGGGGAGGATCCAGCAAGCGTCGCTGGGGGCAGTTCGGGCTGATCATCTAAGGATCGTGTTGAAGTCGGTGGAGCGGCTCTATGCTCTACCACCGCGGTGGTCGGAGTTTCACTAGCTGTTGCAGCGCGCTCTAGTTTCGCTGTAGAGGACTCGGCAAACTGAACCCCTGAGCCTGAGCCTACTCCGTCCATGACGCTGCAGTCTTTCTATAAATGCCTCTCAACTGATTCCTAGTTCATGCTGCTGACGAAGCGGCTGAGGGGATGGGTCTGGATGTATAGCTTTCTGATGATGTGATGCTTCTGCACAACGGGTGCAGCTGTGTGTCTCACTTTCGCACTGCTCTCAAAGGGTCTGGCGGGCCCGATTCGAAGAGACGTTACTCGGTCGGCTAAATTCAGTTTACTTTGTGAGATTAACAGACACCGTATGGCCTTGCCTGTATCAGTGCTCGAAGCAGTCACGCAGCAACCTTATTACCAACGACGTTGCGCGGGTGAGTCTAGTTGACAAGAGCGGAAACACAGAAAGATGGTAATGTTGCAGCAACGATTCAATTTCCTCAAGAGGGTGGATAGAGTTTCCAGAGCGTAGTTGTGGATCATGAATGAGCGACCCGCAGTCAGACGAGCGACACCTAGACGCATTGGATACCCCATGGCCTGCAGGTGCGAGTTGCCATGATATTAATGGCGACCAACCATCTGTAAGATGCTTCTGCGACATTTCTTCAGCTCAAGCATCCAGGTCCTGTGCCTGCCTGACCTGTCGACTGCAACTCCTTGACTTATCAGCACGGCCTATATGCTAGTGCTCACTTCAAACGTGAGTGTAGCACTGAGACGCCCAAACCAGCACTGGGAGTCGTGCAGAAACCAGCTCCAGTGCCAGCTGAAAACTGGAGTCGTGCTTGACCGGTTCCGGCTAAACCGAGGCTGCGAGGGAGGATTTTTCAAGGGCAAGGTACAATGTTTGGAGTTGGATAGTACGATGTGTGATGTGGCGTTGGCTGGTTGTTGCTCTGCAGCATGTGACAGACACTTGGACACACTGTATGCATTCCGTACATACTCGCTCCGAGCCGCTTTACCCGCACATGGCCGCCCCAAACATTCTGCCTCGTGTTCCCTGAGCTCTACCGAGTCGCATTCAACTAGATATCTTGCTCATCCCGATCTGCACTGCCATACTAATCCCGTATTCACGTCTAGAGCAGGCGACCCACTTCATCGGTGCGCCTTTGGTATCCTAAGAGGCACCGTGCCAGGCTACAAGCTCATCCTCTCCTACTGACTTTGAGTGTGACGTACATTGACGGCCCGCGCGACGTGTCAGGATCCGGCTTAGAAATAGATAATGTCTCAGAAGCCATCATCTGGGGCAAATGACCCCTTTGGCAGTAATCCCAATGCGGGTTCTAGCGCAAATGGTAGCGTTCCTGACCTCTTCGCTCCTTCATCTTTAATCTCTCGCAGAATGGGCACAGCGGCTCAGGGTCCGGTCACACTCGCGCCACCGAGTAACTCAAGTCCCTCGTCACTTATGCCACCGCAGAGTCCACTCGGAGCAGGAACGAGCTCTGGAGGCGCAGCTGGGGGTTCAGTGGGCCTAATTTCCCACCGTGGTTCTACGAGCGGTGCAGCAGGCCTTGCGCCCCCTCCGCCACCGCCTCCGCCACCGCCTCCCCCGGCTACAAGCGAAAAAGCCATTCTCCGACCTTCGAGTGGTCTGGATCCGCTAAGTGCAATGCTTCTTGCTGCGTCATCCGGTAGTAGCAACACCCATAACAACACCAATTCCAATACCACAGGAAGTTCAAGCGCATCGAGCGCGGCTATTCAGACCCCCACTTCTCCCGTTGCGAACCTGAGCGCTATTTCAGGGGGCGCCAGCATTAAGGCGCGCTCAGTCGCGCCCTTGCCATTTGTTGGCAGCCCTCAGCAACTTGCAGCTGCGGCCGCTGCGTCACAGTCCGCGGGAGCTTCTGCTCCAATATCTGGTGAGAGAGGAGCAGCCGGAGCGACAGTCAACAGCCCTGGTACGGTCTCAAGTCCTACATTGGCGATGCCAGCGAGCGTTGCGGCTGCTCACAGTATAGCCTCAAGTCAAACTGCCGCGTCGCAACTAGGCCCACCTCCTGCGCCCCCAACCCGACAAACCGTTATTCCCGTACCCATTGAGCTTCAGAGGCTGTTGCCCGACGAATGGGACCGTCCAGCGCAGATTCCAGGTGAAACGATGATTACACGCCTTCCAAATATTCATTTTATCAGTGCCGCAGGTCAGGTTGTTACTCTGGGCACATTGACAGTGACAAGCTATGCTATGTATTTTCAACCTAACCCATGCACTCCCCATGAGCAGCTCTTCCCAGAGCTGTGTTTCCGGCACCTCATTTCCGTCCCGCTTGCCTGCATCCGCAAGATCACAGTTGTTGCCAATCGGAAGCCCACAATCGGTTTACGAGAGCCTCGAATGTTCCTTGACATTGATTGCAAAGATGTTCGGTTCTTCCGATTGGGGTTCGAATCTGCGGACGAATGCATTCGCTCTCACGATCTGCTTAACTCATACGTCTTCCCCGATGCACCGAAGTATCTATTCGCCTTTTCTCACAAGCCGATTCCTGCGCATATCCTCCCCAGGTCGCGAGACGGTTGGTACATTTACGACCCAGTCGCAGAGTACTCAAGAATGGGCATTCCAAATCAATATTGGACAATTAGCACTTTGAACGCTGAGTATGGATTATGCAAGACTTATTCCAAGGTTTTGGTCCTGCCTTCTCCCGCGCTCATGTCACCTGAGCAGATCGCACGGGTCGCTAAGTTTAGATCCAGTAATCGCCTCCCCGTACTGACGTGGAAGAATCCAAATGGTCCACAAACTATGTGGCGTTGCAGCCAGCCCCTTGTCGGCGTCATGAGCAATCGCAGCGCAGAGGACGAATACCTTTTCAAGCTTATTCGCACTTCGAATCCGCATTGCACGACGCTCAACATCTTCGATGCTCGTCCGGAGATCAATGCAAATTTCAATCGTGCAGCAGGTAAAGGGTATGAGATCAAGAGTCACTATGAGAAGACTGATCTGCACTTTATGGACATCGAGAACATTCACAAGGTGCGGGAGACTCTAAATGGCATCACAGCAGCGGTTCAGCGGCTTCCTTCAACTCGGAGAGATGAGGAATTCGCATCACTAATCTCGAGAAGTGAATGGTACCAGTACATTGGAACCATACTCAGCGCAACAAACAAGATGGTTCGATGTCTTGATATGGACAAGATGTCGCTTGTATGCCACTGCTCAGATGGATGGGATCGAACAGCTCAGTTGTGCTCTCTAACAAAGCTTTGCCTAGAACCGTACTATCGAACCATTCGAGGCTATATTATTCTGATTGAGCAGGATTGGCTCTCATTTGGCCACAAATTCCACGAACGTATTGGTCACGGAAAGGTCGATTCCAAGAAACAGGATGAAATGTCACCGGTTTTCCTGCAGTTCCTCGACTGTACCTATCAACTGCTCGTCCAGTTCCCACGACATTTCGAGTTCAATTCGCAGTTCCTTGTTCAGATTGCACATCATCTGTATTCCTGTCGCTTTGGGACTTTCTTGTTTGACTGTGAGTTGCAGCGTGATGTGAATCAGGTCTCTAAGAAGACTGTCTCACTCTGGACTTACCTCCTGAACTCACCTGCAGCAGCTGCGGGCGAGTTCCTCAATGGAGCCTACTCACCGTCTGGTGATGGAGCCGAGATTGAGCCGTATGGTTCATCCTGGCCAGCAACCTCTACGGTGAGTCAGGGCTTGAAAGAGGCTGAAAATTTAGAGAGCGTGTTGGCGTCAGCGTTCAAAACCTCGGAAGTCTATTCTGAAACCGCCAAACAGGCGTCACAGAAGGTCGCTGCTGCCTGCGGTCTAGCCCTGGCGACACAAACCAGTGGAGAAACATCGTCTGATTCCTCGTCCGCGGCAGTTTCATCGACCACATTCCCCTCTACATCCATTGTTCAACTCCACCCTGGCGTAGCTGTTCCGGGCCTTGAATATCCGCTCACACGTGGCACGGTTTTGTACCCTTCTTCATCACCTAAGCGATTGGAACTCTGGCGGGACTATTTCCTGCGCCACCTTACTCTGCACGAAGAGGCCCCTCTCGAGCACGTCGGCTTGATACACCAGGCCGCATCTACAGGTGCACACGGGGCCGTACCGATTCCTGGTTCGGATTACGCTCCTCGAGCCACCACATCCACCATGCAATCTACTGCGCGTTCAGGCAATTTGATGCTTGTCCAGGCCCGTGCTGCTCTCATCCAATCGACCATCGTGCAACGTGCCCTAGAGTTGGAGAACCAGGAGCTCCGCGCCAAGCTCGAGTTGTATGAAAAGAAGTATGGTCCACTTCCAGATGGATCCTCACAACCTCAAAGTACCGTGGCTTTCCAGGCCAATTCCGTAACTTCCGAAGTGCCCGGTGATACGAGCTCACATGCGTACCGTACTGAAGGTGCTGCACCTGAGATCGAGTCGTCTCCCGAGGTGAAACCCAAGGATGCTGAGCGTCGCAAAAAACTCCTCGAAGCGTTGGTTGCACAACTTGAGCAAGAAGGAACGCCGAGCGTTCATGATGAAGAACTGTTTGGTGATTCTAACACATCTGATCCCAGTGACTCGCCAAGTTCGAAGCAGAGCCCAGTAGTGTGGGAAGACGCCCAAGTAGCAAGTTCAGATCGGGAGAACTCGGTCAATCAGGATCCTGGGATTCCCCTTGACCAGGAGATGGATGAGGTTGCACTTGACCCGCATGCAGTGGAGGAAGACGAGGACATTCCGCAGCAATCTACCACGTCGTCGGTGGATGACGATGACAAGCTTATGGCTGAGTCAAGTGACAAGTCCACACCTGCCTCTGTTGCCGAAGAATCGGCTGGTCTCCCATAGTGTATATGCTCCCATACCCTTTTACAACTTTCCGATTGTAGCTCTTCCCGTAGCAGCGTTTTACATAAACTCGTCTTTGTTTTGATGCTTCAATGTCGCTTGTCACGGTAACCTGCAACCTGACCCTGCATTTCGTCCTTATCGTGTTGACTCACGAAAAGATCTCACAAATCACATTGTAAGCGGATCCACTTGGGAGGATCCACGCCGTTATATAATAATCAAACTATATATTCTTCTCTGGCACTGGAATAGGTGTATTGGTACCACGTCATATGCTCGTGCGGACTGGGTTACTCGAGTAAATTAAAGCGATGATTCCTGGGATGACTCGGAACTTTCGGCGCGAACTGCCTCCCGTGCGATTTGCAGCCGCATAAGACTAATCGCGTCACATTATTTTCCGTACCATTCCCCCAAGATACGTTATAGAGGGATAGCACGCCGCAATTGACCATTGCATCTACCTCAGCCGGTTAATTACGAGTTCTTCATGACGGACTCCATTCCATTAAATGTTCCACCAGGCGTTTCCGCCTCGTTCCTCACCATCCCACCCGAGCAGCTCGAGGAACTTGACACCTTGCTTTTTGGTCGAAGTCGTGACCACCTAGACCTCGAGGCCTGGAAGCGGCAACCCTTCAAGTTCTCGAACCGGACCGGATACACGTTTGGGCTGGAACAGAGTCGTGGTGGTCCCTGTGGCGTTCTGGCGTCAGTTCAGGCTGAGATTATCAAGTATATGGTCTGGGTAAGATCCCAACTAACATCCACAGATTCTGATGGACCGACTGGTGCAGCTGATGGGTCCAATGAAGCCAAAGTGGCGACGACCATCGCGTCGACGGAAGTCCCAAACCTGGACTGGCTCCCTCGCTGGTGCAATCCCAATGATCATGTCGAATGTAAACGACTATTTGTAGCACCACTCGCTAGCCATCGATATGAGGCACTGGTTGTCTCATTTGTTGGCATCATTGCGCGTGCAGTACTCGCTCCGTGCGAAGACCGTGAGACAGAACGATTCCGCCAGAGTCGGATCGCGGAGCTATCGCAGGCGTTCCAACCAATGGCTGATCTGATACGTGACACTCCTGCCCCTCCTCTCCAGTACGACCCTTTGACACCTATCACCCTTGTGCTTTGTACGCGCAATATTACTGCAGCAGAATCTGGCGAAGAAAATAGCTCAGTCACAGCGAGCTCACCTGCCGATGGCAATCATGACGATACGAAGGGCACTGCTGAGCAACTACAAGCCGAACGCATCGTCTCACTGGTTGTGCCTGCAAAATGGGCCGTGTTGCTTCTGCTTGCCAACCCAGATCTGTTACAGTCAGGTAGAGGTGTCTTGTCGTTTGTGTACTCGCTCATCGCCTCTCGCACGGTGAGGGTAGTTCAGGCTGATATGGATGATCCAACCGAACGGCTCGTTGTCCGCTTTGGACACACGTCTCAAGAGCTCGTCAATCTAATGATTACGGGTGTAGCATGCAGCAATGTGTTTGATGATAATCGATCTATGACCCTCTCAGATTCCGAGATGAGCGGTGCCGGAAGTATGCGCGGTGTCAGTTCTGTGCCAGATATTGGCTATCTCAGTGTGCATGAGGCGCTACGCTACCTAGAGGTTGGTGATCGACTCAAGAATCCGAAGTATCCGCTGTGGATTGTCGGCTCCGAATCCCACTACACCGTGCTATTTGCGCTGGATCAGCGTGTGGGCAAGCGATCCGAACGCGAACAACAGGAAGCAGAGCTCAAAGCGATCTTCCAACAACTTGATCCACAAAACAATGGCTTTCTGTCATATGAATCTGCGGCTGTGTTTTGTGCCGCGCTTGGACGCAATTTCGATGAAATGCGGGATCGATTAGACCCAGCGGGTAACGGTATTGTCCTCTGGACCGATGCGCGAGATACATTTGTGCCAGAAACCGCAACAAAGTCTGACATGGCTTCGGCTGAGAACATCGCAGATGCAGAGCTGAAGCAGAAACAACTGAACCATGTAAAATCTGTCGGTGATGTACGCGCGTCTTCTGAGACGGCTCAGAATTCAGCCAGTCAATCAACCCCAGTGCGGGATTTGTCTCCATGGACCTGCCAGGTTTGCACGTTCTATAATGAAAACGGTGCACAAACTCGTTGCAGCATCTGTGACGAACCGAAACCAAAGCCGAAGCCCCAACCCCAGCCGCAGCCTGCACCCGCAGCTACCTCCACAACGAGCGCCACTTCTACAAATCCAGTTCAGCAAAGACTTCCCGCCGATCCAACGTCTCTCCGCTTGCCAAGGGCACCCGGTCCAGATCAGCCTCAATCGTTCTCGTTATATCATATCAATGGTTTGGGCGGGGCTCCGAAATCCACGGCTCAGCCCAGCGATCAGAGGAAAGAAATTGAGACGCTCACACAGCGCGTCGAAGAGTTGCGGTCAACTTACGAGTCTGCTCTTGCCTACGCGCAAGCTAGCGCACTTCAACTTGAGATGGCTTTGGAAGATTGCATTGCGGCAGGACTGATCGATAATCCAAAAGTGCACCATGAGCGATTAGTGCGGGCAGAGAAGCAACTAAGTGAAGCACAGGAGCGCATGCAGCGACAACAAGCAGAACACCTAGCTAAGTCCAGTTCCACAGAAGCTACTGCTTGCGGACAAAGTTCCTCCGCTGGAGCTAGCACTGCAGCTCCTAACCCCTTCCCTGAGGACAGCTGCATCGGTCCAGACGTAGCCACCAGTGTGGTTATCAAGGAATGCCTGGTCTCGCTCATCGACCCAGCCGACGTTGTCGCAACCGCCCCTAGTGTCGTCTTGACCATTCGAGATATCATAACTACTCGGTGGAAGACCGCTGTAGTTGAATTCGGAGATGGTGACCCATCACTAAACTAACAGTTACACCAGATGCTCCTATTTCAGTCTATCTGTGGTTAATTCTTATGCTAAGGCGAGTTTCTCAGTATAGGAACCACATAAACAAATGTTGTGTACTATGTAGTATCAGTTGCGATCAAGTCCATGCATGTGCCACCTGTTCAACTGAGAATTCCGAGGAACGCATCAGGAGTGGCTCGCAACATTTTGCATATCGGGCGAAAGTTCCGAAATATCTTCTGAAATAACTTTTGGGCGGCTGAGGTTCTCAAAAATATCTCAACATTGTTCAGAGCTACTGCATCGGAGGACAGTTGGGTGTGACGCAAGTGATTCAACACGATAGAACGTGACGTGAAGCACACCTGGGTGTAGAGACACACGCAGTATGCTCAGGCAGTATTACAAACCTGTGGAAAGCTTTACCGTCCTGTACGAAATCAGGAAGGCGTTTTTCGGCGCGCCGCGGCTCAATGTCGCGGTGGCCTATTGGGATGGCGAATTCAAGCTTGTGTGGGGCGCTGAGCATCATGCGAATTATTTCAAGGCCAGCGACCCCCAGTCTGGTGCAGACGGATCCAGGAATCTACAGAGGCTCCAGTACACAGCACCTTGCGATATGTGGGGCTCAACACTGTTTGGTGAGCTCGCTGTGTGTATGGCCTACAATCTCCTCGACCGCGATCTCGCAAATCCCCACGCTGTCGGTATAGCGAGGGGATCGACCACCTCACCCAACCCGATTCGAGATTCGGACTCATTGATGCTGGATCACCATGGGATCGAGAAGTTCGCTCAGTTGCTCAGCAACTCCCGTAAGGTACTTGAACAGCTTTCGCGATACAAGCAAGCGCTAGGTGGTCCTGGCTTACAGTGCCAGCAATGTTTGTCGACGGCTATGAGTGCGGAGGTATGCAGCCTTTGGGCCGAGATTGCTCAAGCGATGACACAGCTGTTCCAAGAATCCTGTGCACATACGAGAAGCTTTCATCGAATTGCGCTCTCCATAGCAGTTCTATATTTGCACGCGAACTGTACCCCTGGAGACTCACTACGCATTCTTCGTGTACTTGAAGGCCTGCACGCAGCAATCCGCTTTGAGTCCGAAGTCGAGTACCAGATCATATCTTCAGTCGAAGAGAGCGTTTGCTGCCATGGCGGCTTTCCAGATCCCCATCAAGGAATGAGCCACATTAATCAGGAGTTGCGAAGCCTGTGGACGCACTTCCACGAGTGCCATTCTGTCACCAACGCGGTTCTTGTTCCACCACGCACGGAGAAACTCGTCAGTGTAGACGAAGATAAAGCCTTGCCAACATCCTTTCTGCTCAGATTGATCGCCTTTCTTGTTGTTCGACTCTCTCGAACAGCGCAGCAAGGTCCTCGACCCGGCTTTAGCACTCTGTTGACCACGAGAGACGAATTTACCACGTTTGCACGGGACTACTGCATGAAATGCGAAAGCGAACAACTTCGTAACTCGAGCGTACAGGCTGGGTCGACGTCCAGCCCTCTTTCACCTCCCACGAAAGACGATGATATCGAGTTGGACCAACTCCCAAAGACTGGTGTCGTTCAGGTGGTTTACGTGGGAGATGATAACGTGCCACCCGAAAAGTTGATGCGCTCGGACAAGGTGAGCGGACTCCCCACGAATCCTCCAAGTGGACAATCGCGTACTGGAGCTGACACTACGTCAGAAACCAAGGATGACAGCTGCTCCCCTGCCGCTCAACCGTATGATCCGCGTCTAGGATCACTGAATGCTGCGCGCCCTCTTACCGCACAAGACCTCGAGAGATTGCATGGCTTGCCTGCTCAGGCTTCACCCCAATCTGAGAGTCCAACGCACAAGTTGTCATGTTTGGCTCCCGCAAACACTCAGTTGGGCGTCCCCTTTGCTGTCGACATTTGGATCCACAAGTCTCAATTACATTTAAATCATGCAAGGTGAGACCAAGGAATATGCCAGAGCATTGCCGCGGTTCTTAGTGATGAGGATGTTGTCATTGCACGAATAACTGAGGCTGATTTATTCTTCCAACGTCTTATCTTAGAGCCGCGAGCTGGTCCATACCACGTCTTTGAAAGCCAGCCCGCTCTGGGTCAACAGGCTCATTGCATCGTACGAGGTCATTATGTATGTATCACTTTTATTTTGAGGGCTGACGTGACCCTTTATGACCAGCTCTGCGGGAAAATCTCATCCCTTCCAAGGAATGCGCGGCTTAGTATTACGATGTATGCCGAGCGGATGCAGCGAGTAGATGAGTTAGGCAAGTTTGTGGTTAGAATTCGGCTCGAACAACCGGCTGAAACCTTGAGACTGGACAATATTGTAGACCGGATCATGGCGCAACTCACGCCATGCGAGGTGGGAGGCAGCCAAGAGAATTTACCAGAGAATGCATGTGATGCAAGCGTCGAAGCTCCGACAGAAGCAGACGTTCTCCGGACCTTCCACACTGTACTTCATCGAGAAGCCCCACAACGTGTCGACGGGTCATGTGCACTTTGCACATCGATTGTGAGTATGCGATCTCAGAGAACAAACATGCGCATACAGTGTCACCGAGTGGCAATAGATGATCTACCCGGAGACATTAGGTTACACGACTATTCGTACTTGCTAATCGACCTTGCAGACGCAACTCCTACTGATGTTCACAGACGAGAGAGGTCCATTGTTCAGCTGTACGAGGTGCGCGTTAGACGCTGAGAAGGGTCTCACTACAAACTCTCCCGTATGGCATGATCATATTTTACTGTTTTTTCCACAGAACTGGGACTCATATGTAATCCAGGACCAACTCTTAGCAGAGTTCTTTTTCGAACAACATTTGTTCACAATGGGTTTGACAATGAAACGAAGGGACGAGGCAACAAAAGGCTATTATTTCTGTGATCCCACTCGGATTCAGACCCTGCGATAGATACCGCCTGAAGCGTTGAGTTCTGTCGAAGACATGGTGTTTGCAAGGAAGGAAGGTCGAAGTCACACTCAGAAAGCTCGGCTGCGACTCACAACAGATGACTCCCTGGATCCAATTGACACGACTGTGGTCATCAAGTGGATTCAGCCAACTGATCTTGTGCCTCAAGACAATACGAATCAGACAACTGGGTCCAGGATGCTGCAGCCTAGGTTGGCGGTTGCACAGACTGCTCTGGGTGAAAGTGAGAGTGTCGCTCCGCTATATGAGATCCAACAAGAAATTCTGATACACTTTATGGTCTCTCGCTCTGAACAAACCGCAGGACTGGTTGGGTACACAATTGGCAAAGACCGCAGAATTGGCATCATCACGATCCAACACACGATGAGCCTTCTACAAGCAGTATTGCTACTTAACCAGTTGGCTGAGTGTACACCACGGGATTGGCACAACATTCCAACGGTGGAGGGCACCGAGTACTGGCATGTCTTCGACAAACCTTGGGATCTAACCGAAGCAAAGCTTTCTGACCGAGCTCTCGAATCACCAGACCTTAAGCTTCGGATCAAATGGCTCGTTCAGATAGCGAAGGCTCTCAAAGAATATCACAAGCATTGGGTTGTTCATATGGATATCGCGCTACACAATTTCCTCATTCGCGACGATGGTAACTGCTTCTGTATCGACTTCGGACTATCACGCGTCGTCCGCCCAAACTTATGGGCTTCTTCTGCTCATGAAGAATTGAAAGACGTCTTTGCCCAAGCTCCCAATATAGTTCCAAAGGACGCAGCACCCGAGGCAAGGGACCGGGAGTCCAATGCACGGCACATCACCCCCGCAGCGGATGTTTATAGTTTTGGAGTTCTGATGCGGGCGCTACTTTCAGAGCAGCCCCAAGCGCCACCTGTTTCAGTGAGCCAGATCCCTATCTACGTGCCAGAGGTGCTGGCCAGACTATGCCAATGGTGTACGCGCAACAAAGATGAAAGACCGACAATGGCCGAGCTCGTCGATGTACTTGAGCGTCTGCTTCAAACCATGCACACGGCGGATGAGAACGGTTGGTTCGAACGTCTGAAACAGATGTCGAAAGAGTCTCTACGACCCCAATCCAACATCGTTGCTCAACCTGCATCCGAGCCTCTCGAATTGCCTGTCATGGACAACCAAGGCTACAACGCTGATTCGAATCCTACACTCGATGCTGGTTACTTCGGTGAAGATATTCCTTAGAGTCTTTGGTATTTTCTGCCGCCTGCACTACGCAGATGGCACTGATCAAATTGTATTTACAACACAATTTTCGAGTTGATTTATGGTGCGGCGCACACAAGAACTGTTAGCTGTTGTATGAATCGACTTGTACTGATGTCTTGATCAATACAAGGGTTATTGGGCATCGAGCTTACGCGATTACGATCGACGCTGGAGGAAATAGAGATAGGCCTGTCCAATTGGAATAACGTCTGATTCGGCTTCAGACACCTTTTGGTCGTTGTAGCATACCCATTCCTTGTCTGTACACGTCCCTAGTAGTTCGGAAGCGCCTTCCGGGAGCTTGGCCTCATCCGCAGACGTATCCACTCCCGCAATTGCCATTGCAGTGCGAGGTCCACATCCTTTGTTCTCCTCGAATACATCGTCCCCACGATAAAGGTAGGCGACATAGTGACCTGACATCGTTGATGGACCCTTGTGGTAGACAAATGCCGTCATTCCAAACTTCGCTGGATTGATATCGGGCACGGGCTCATTTGGGTTACCGGTGCTGCCAGCGTTGATATCCTCAGAATCAGGGATTTGGAAGTCGGGATGCGAAAATAACCAATCCACTGCACGATCCGGATTAAGATCACATTGAAGAAGTGCATAGTTGACGAGTGGTGGGTCCATTCCAGTGATCATGGTAAGTTGCTCAATCATCTCCTGAGGCGCCTGACCAACAGGGCCTCCAGCTCCTCGTGCACCGCCTCCAGATTCAGGCATGATCTCTTCGCCTTCATTAGGGCCCATCAGGCGATAGGGCTCCAAATCCACATGTCTTGGGTCCGCAAAGGTTACTTCAGTCAGGAGCTTTGATGGGACCCAGCTCGTCGGATCGAAGAGTCCAAATCGACGCATTTGAATGACCAGAGTCTCCGGGAATGTGAAAAAGCCCGTCTTGCTAACTGCAGTGGTTTGAGCGTTGCAGAAGCTGCATCTAAATCCTTCAATGATTTCATCCCTATTCCAGATATCCAGGCAAGATTCAAAGGAAACAGGGGGCTGAGGGGGAACTTTGAAATCCTTTGGCTTCTTCTTGCCATCGGTCATGCTTCCCTCTCCTTGCGCTTCAGTCGCTTCCGTTGCTACATCGGATTTTCCTTCATGTTGTGCTTGCGAGACGTCTTCACTGACGGATTCCGCAGGGACATATGGCATGGGCACTGAAAGCGAAGTAGTTTTCACCTTGTTGTACTTGACACGGTTGCACTCGAGACACTGGATTCGAGTGTTTGTGTAGAACTCAAACTGACGCGTCACATCATTGCCTCGCTCCTTCAAAGCAGTCTCTTGGCGGTGAATCTGCTCTGTTAGGTGACTGAAATACTCATAAGCGCACTGCTGCTCGGTGCCAAGAAAATCGGAGTTCTGGTTCGCGATAAGCTTCTTGAATGCACGGGGTGCGATGCCAGGCTGCAAGTTGGCGGTGGAGCCTATTGTAGCGGTAGGCACTGCGGATGCTGACTCGTCACTTGCACCCTTGCTGTCCCCATCGACCTTGTTACGTTCCCCAGGTTTCTTCGCGCACGAAGCAATGTAAGCAGCCGCATCTGCCGCAGAAGGGAGCTTACTATACCTGCCAGACCATAGTCCATGCGCTACCTTTGCCATTTGGCAAAGATAACACGTCCCGGGTCGCTGACTGCGGCAGTTGTTCATGTGTTCCATACCTTCAAGCCAATATCGTTGAATAAATGCGGGAGTGTTAAAACATGCTTGTGCCACTGATGACATGTAGCATGAGTTGCCAAGGTTAAGAAATCCGGTAAAGCCGGGTCCGAACAACAGCTTCAAGGGCTTGCCTGAGGCGTCAAAAACGGAGTTGAACTGGGCGTTAAGATTGCGCTCGAGCTCAAGCTCAGCAAGTGACTTTGACGTGCGTGTCTGTTCGGCAATATTGATTCCAAATGCAGCGAGATGGTCAGCAAGACTGTCATCAATGACGAGCTTATTGCAGGCGTAGCACCAGATATCAGCACTTCCTTCTGGTGTGATCGTGCCGACCTTGAGCACGAGATTATGGCCAGTGGCCTCATTATGTGCCACAGCGTGCCCATTGCCACCAGTACCATCCCAGCCCTTACGTGAACAGCCCAACGCACCGCAAATCATACACAACCATAAGTTGTCCGTCAAATCACATTCGGTGCACTTCTTCAGTGAGGCGTTGCTGAGGTCTGGCAGCCTTTCGGCCTGTGCATAAGGTATGTATCCAGGTAGCTTGCTGTCCCCACCCGCATGAGGGCAATGCTCAGGCTTTTCCGTCTCAAAGCTAGTATCGGTGATCGCGGTCGCGGATTGCTGTGCTACAATCTCTGCCATACTCTGCGCAATCTTTGAGTTCACATCTGCGGAGACAGAGACAGCCTGGTCGCACACATAGCAGTACGCAGAGTAGTCATACTCGTATTTCGGCTCAAGATCAGCCACCTTGATGTCTTCGATCGTTGTCGCGACCGTGCCATCGGCCTTGATGCGCTTCGTGGCGGCACCATCTGCAGGTTCAACCTTCCTCTTAACGATGTTCAACACAATGGGATGCTTGGAAATGTCGAAGTGACGTCGAGCATGCTGGAGATCGCCAGTGCAACCACCTGTGAAGCAGGTCAAACATACGTTGAGCCCGCCAGGGCTCATGTCTGAATCAAAGCAAAGGCAGCATTCATCTTTGTGAATAGCTGCCCCAGTCTTGGGTGGGATGTTCACTTGTTCGCAGTGCACACAGGATGCCATGCTGGGTTGGTTGAGCCTAATTGTACCACATATACCGAAGTGTTGTGTGGTTTGTACGAGTAAGTGGTGTGGTAGGTGGGCAAGGGGGCGAGGCTGAGAATAATGTACCAAGAGATGAATCTGATTGAACACATACTACTAATGGAGTCAGTTGCCTCAAGCTGCCCTTGCTGAGACGGGCGCCTGACGCCCCCCACACACTGGTGTCACCCAAGATCCTGTCAGCTCGATTGCCCCTGGTGATGAAGAGGATGCCAGGCCGGGCCGATCCAGATCGCTCGCTGCGGCATCATCTCGTCCAGATCATCCCATCCTCAAAGAAGTACCACGACATAGTCACATGCTATGGCATGATACAGAATCAATATCCAGTGTCCACTCGTTGATCCTATCCACTTGCATGTGGATGCAGGCCTGTACAGACACATCCGTACGCGCACTCACTCAGGCACACCATCAGAGTTGAGATGATGTATCTTAGATCCCAGTGATGGTGACAGATCCTTCATCACGTGAGGCGTCATCGAAGATCACGCATAGATATTGTACAAGATCAGACTGGAGTTTCTTCTTCTGGCGGCAATTTTTCCAAGACTCAAGTGAAGCCGTCCATCCCGCAAAAAATGTTGCATGCCATTTCGGCTCCGACCCACCGCTCTGATCGGCCAAAAAGCGCGGTGGAAACCAGAAGATGTCGGGAGAAAAACAGAGAATTTGGAGGAGCAAGAGCGGCCATGGTGTGAATCATTCATTTTATGCCTGAGTGATATCAATTTTCACGGCACAAGGCTACCGGACTTGACTTTTCAAAACCTCCCACACTGCGTCGCGACCCAGGATTTGCCCTCCCAAAGTATCAAGCACTTCTCGCACTGCACTTGTTTGACGTGTGTTGCTCGTTGGGTTGCAGAGCCAGAGCCCATTTGAGCAAAAGACAATGTATGTAGCGATAGCCCGGCTTACGTTTGTATTTACTTGCTTTCCCTCTTTCCTGTAGCACCCCGAGTACCAGATCGAGACATGCCGCTGGACATCGTGAACTTCCGAGGCGAGGAAGAGCTCAAGGTCGTGACTGCATCGCAGGAGTCACGCTTCTCGAATGATGAGGTTGAGATCCCTCCTGAAATCCTTGGCCGAGATGATGTTAAGGAGCCTATCAAGATGAAGCTGGTCGACGCTGTTGTCGCCGTAGACCGTGAGTGGCGTTCACAGCAGTTCAAGGTTGAGCAGGGTCGCGCAGCAATTGCCGCAAACAACAAGCTCATTGCTGAGAAGGCCAAGAAGAAGGAGGACTTCACTCCAGAGAAGGAACAGGGTGCTCGCCTCGTTGCGGCCAACAAGGCCCTTGAGGAGCATGTCCCCAAGATCGACGCTTTCCGCCAGAAGCTCCTCAATATGGTCGGCAACATCGTTCACCCTTCCGTGCCTGTGTTCAAGAGCGAGGATTTCAACACCGTTCTCCGCACTTGGGGTACTCCCAGCATGAAGCGCACGAATTTGCACCACCACGAGCTTCTTGAGATGATCGACGGCTATGCCTCTCAAGCTGGTGTCGCTATCGCAGGTCACCGTGCATACTTCCTCAAGGGTGCTGCGTGCATGCTCAATCAGGCTCTCATTCAGTATGGTCTCTCGTTCCTCCGTAAAAAGGGCTACTTGAACATTCAGCCTCCCTTCTTCATGAAGGAAGAAATGATGGCACGCACTGCACAGCTTTCTGAGTTCGATGAGACACTCTACAAGGTTGAGGGTGATGCCAACGTCGGCAAGATGTATCTCATTGCTACTTCGGAGCAACCCATCTCTGCTCTTCACTTCGAGGAGTGGCTCCAGCCTGCAGACCTTCCCAAGCGCTATGCTGGGATTTCAACGTGCTTCCGTAAGGAGGCTGGTGCTCACGGTAAGGACGCATGGGGTATCTTCCGTGTCCACCAGTTCGAGAAGGTCGAGCAGTTCGTTATCTGCGACCCTGAGCAGTCGTGGAACATCCTTGAGGATATGGTTGCCACCTCGGAGGAGTTCATTCGCTCGTTGAACATCCCCTACCGTGTGGTCTCAATTGTTTCCGGTGCACTTAACAACGCTGCTGCCAAGAAGAACGATATCGAGGCATGGTTCCCCACACTCGGTGTCTACCGTGAGCTTGTTTCGTGCTCGAACTGCACTGACTACCAGTCTCGTGCTATGGAAACTAGATTCGGCAGCAAGAAGGTAAACGAGGCGAAGAAGTATGTTCACATGCTCAACGGTACCCTTTGCGCTACCGAGCGTACTATCTGCTGCATTCTTGAGAACTACCAGACTGAGAAGGGCATCATCGTCCCTGAAGTTCTTCGCAAGTACATGGATGACATTGAATTCATTCCCTTCGTCAAGCCTAAGCCCGATCACATCGCTGGTACGATGCCTCAGAAGAACAAGAAGGCCGCAAAGCAACAGTAAAGAAATGGCATTTCAGCGGACTTTGTCTATCACACACAAAGTCCGCTTCGTCTACAATGTGGAGATAACGCAGGTGCATATTTTCCAATAAAAAACGCAGAAAATGATCTACATATCACAATCGTCTATTATTGTACTTTAGCAGTCACGACTACAGTTTACAAGCCTCGGACTCCACGGGTGTTCCCAAAGAGCGGTTGTTCCTGAGCATACTTCCAATCCTCCTCGACTTTCAGATGCTCATCGAGCTTCCTCAATGAGTCTAGTAGGGCATTTTTCATTGACACGACTTGGTGTGCATTCCATTCCTCCGCTTCATACAACCCTTGCCCAGGCTGAAGCTTTCGTCGCTTTTTGCCCCGAGTCACTTGCTTAGGTCTCACGTTGACTCCGTCTACACCGAAAATTACCTGAGCATTCGTGACAAGGTCCTCGACCCGGCGTTGGGCCATGACGAGTTCTTCCCTAGATCGAATGACGAAATCATGTCCTCCATCCTCCCCACGTTGGTGCGCCGGCGCCGTTTCTGCTCGAGGCTTCGCCTTTGCTTCCACATCTAGCCTTCGCCTTAGCACTTGGAGGTCGGGGTTTTGCTGTCCCCACCCGGTGCCTGGAGGCAAGGCAGACAGCCCTGCTTGTGTAAAGTCTGATACATGCAGGCCGAATTCCTCAAGTTCTCGGTCGATTAAGGAATAGGTTGGGTACGGATCTGTGGGATGATGAGTGCCGCGTGGATGGGTCACATCATGCACACCAACTACCCCTAGCATCATGCTGACACCTGCTCGACTGTGTTCACCAACCTCTGTTTCATCAAACAGCAGTTCGCGACAAGGATGGATCGAAGAACCATCTAATCCGAGACCACCAACGTTTGATGATGGCGTAGAGGACGTGATGCGGGCATCTTGCAAGTTGCGCCGCGCATTACTACCCACCGCCGTAGCTGCAAGTGCTGTGCCAAGTGGGTCCCTCTCCACGAAAGGAGCAACAGCAGCCTCGATAGCATTCGTGTGCGGGTTTGTGGAAATCTCGACATCAGATTCGGTGAGCTCACTTAGATTGAGACGTCTCCGAGGAAGACTATTGATAGTGCTCGTGTTGGCTGCATTTGGCCCGTTTGAAGAGCTGCCCGGGTGTCTTGATGGCGAAAGCTGTGTTGCCAACGCGGCTGTGAGAAGTTGGTTTCGTACTGGTGGTCCCAAATTACCAAAGCGAGGCGGCGGTGGGCGTGCTACACGAGAGGGTGTACCGCCTTGTGTGGGAGTAGTCGTAGGTGTGGATGATCCCCCTGGGGTCGCAATGGTTGCCGTCTGCGTTATCAACCGAGGCGTTGACGAGGTCGGAGGGGCTGAGCTGGGCTCGCTTGGTGCAGATTGTGTCAGTTGTGAAGACATGTGCGTGGCGATATGGGATGAAGCCTGATGTCTTATGTCGTGTGAGTGTGATGCGGTGTGGCTACTGTGCGTACTGACCCCGTTGTGTGAGGTTGAAGTGGATCTGGAATGCCTTCCTCCGGTGTCCCGACTCATGTGTACTCTTGGCGCAGGCAAGGTAGTGCCTATGGATAAATAACTTGTAAATCAGCCCTCAAATTAATGTAGAATATAACAAACGTGTTTGCGACGCAAGGCTGTGGGCACAACGCGATGTGCCGATAGAGTGGAAAAGTACTCAGAGGTAACGGTTACAAGAACGCTGAGGCAAGGGACCGACCGATGGCTCCTGACGAGGCGTGCCAAGCGCGATGGAACTGATTCACGAAAAGTCAATATTAGAAATGGCTGTATGTACTTGTGCAAAAGATATAACGAACGGCGTATGCAGCATATGCATAGTAGGTTTACCGAAACAGGAAGAGGATGCGGTCGAAATGGGGGATGAAATAAACTACTACAAGTATGTGGGTTCTAGAAAAACAAGCGGTGATAAAGAGATAAAAGCGTTGCCATATCATAGCATTGATCAAACATTCACACTGCATGAGTGCTCGCGTGTGGCTAACAAAGCGGTTGGTAGGTATTGAGAAGCAGTTTGAACTTAGCAGAATGAACGCAATGGTGTAATAATGAAAGAATTAGGATGCTCATGATAGTCTCGGGCAACCGTTGAGACTCGGGCGAACCGCTAAGCAGTTCAGTAGTCGCAAGCAGCAGCTGCTGGCTACGCATGAGTATTGCAATCTGTTGTGAAAGAAAGAGATCGTGAACTACGACCTCACTAGCCCTCTAGGTATCGCTTACAGGAAGTCTGGGGAGAGGCGTGGAATGATTCGTAGCTCGAGTTCCATCTGGGGTGACTTGACACTGACGGCAACACGAACAAGATCGAGTGGTCGAATCGTTTCCTGGTATTTGCTGAACTCCTCAAGTTGTCTCGACTCGGCATCGCTCAATAGCTTCTTTGCGAAATCCAAACTTCCGTTGTCTTCGGGGGCAAGCTTTGAGTACTCCCGCATGAGAGCCTGTTTACGACGATTGTACTGCTCATGCACCTTGGTAACATACGCAGGATTCGACGCTGCCTCTTCGACCGCTCTATCGCGCTCTTTCTCAAGCAATTGAAGATTCCTCGTCTTCTTCTTGCGCTCGGCAATTTCATTCCGAATACGGCGAATATCCTCGTACTGTTTGCGGCACTTCGCGGTCAGCTTGCTCTCAGCAGCATTGGAGTGGAAGAATGTGGTACTTGTAGCAGATTTGGATGGAACGGGGAAGTGATCCAGAATACCATCTGCAGAATAGTTGCTCCCGAGCGGGAAGTCAATATAGGATAGTGAGTGCATGGAGGGTAACCAGGTCACGCGGAAGTATGGTTTGATTTCCATATCTTCACCATTGGATTTGATCTCAACATCACCAGGATCATTCGACTCCTCCTGATCTTCATCTTCATCTTCATCGAAATCATCATCCTCATCTTCGTCAACCAACAATTCCTCGTCATCCTCGTCATCCTCGTCAGTGTCATCCATCGCCTCAGACTCGTCTTCCATTGGAAGGACGTCGCTCTTTTCGAACTCGACCAGCATAGCGCCAGCGAAGTCGTCAGTACTTAAGTCTGCACGGAAGTCGAATCGAGGAACAGTAATACGCACCCCTTTCGAGGTTACCTCTTCGACGAACGCGTTCTCGACAATAATTGGACACGAATAGAAATAGCTCGGCTGACGCAGGATAGGCAACCAAGGTTTGAGGGCCGCCACCAAGCGTGTAATGAGAGTCGATTCCCGCTCAGGAATAGTCAGCATAGATAACCCACGCTGAATAAATTCGTCGAACTGAGGAGAGAGTATATCACCGCCGAGTGCAGCGAACGCCTTCATGAACACTTCAAACCGCGTTAGGAGGCGATTTCGCTGCCCAGTGCGTCGCATGACGAGCTCACACAGAAGCAATTGCTTACTCATGTCACTTGCTGACTTGGCGTTCTTCTTCGCTGTGTTGCAATTCGCTGTAATACCCACAAGCGCATCAACTTCAGTATCTGCAACGAACTTCACCGCAGCTTCGATTGTGCCACTGACACCACGGTGGTTGTTGTCTACATTGCCGAGCTTGAACTGGGTACTCAGAAAGCGCTGGAATGCAGCGCCAAGCGAACGACCTGTTTGAACTCGGAAGGCGTCTGCGGCTGCTCGGAAAATAGCAGAAAGCTTACCTTCGTCGGCATCATCGCCCCTCACCAAAACCTCAAATTGACGTGGACGTCGAACCTGCGCAACCGTGTCAACGACGAAAGATGGGTCAGAAGCTAGCTTCTTTAGCGTTGCTTCCATCTCCCTAGTCGTCTTGCGGGATAGCCCGGCACAGCTGAAGGGGTGCGCTGGTGAGTCTACAGTGGGATTCTCCAAAATAACGGACGCCTCCAGCTGGCGGTGGACAATAACATCGGGATAACGTCGAATTGGCGATGTAAAATGTGTATACTCAGGGAATGCAAGAGCGTAGTGCGCCCAGTCATCGTGGTTCGCTCCACTCTCGAAATCACCTGTAGTAAAGTAGTTGGCCTGCTTCATTGGCTCGACAAGCAGCCGGACGACGAATGTGCGCAGAGGCAAAGCGGTGTACTTGTGCTGCGCTAGGACATGTTTCACGATCCTTGGGAGTACAATTGGAGTGTTGGGCGAACGAATAGGCAGATCCTCAAGCTCACGGTGAGCAAAAATGCTCGCTGTTGGGTATTTTGCCAAGTCTTGTTCAGTGGCAACCTTGATGGCCTCATCAACGGTTAATAAGAACTCTTCGCCTGGAATCCCCTTCGGGGGATACTCAAGTCCCTTTTCTGCACATTTGGTTGCGAGGACGGACAGTAATGTCCGTTCGTACTCTTGGAGCCGATTCAGAGATTCCTGGAAGTCGCCTGCGGACGTCATGGACAACCGGAAGTCGCGAAGTTCAAGCAGCTGCGCCATTGCAGCAAGCTTCCGTTCATTTGGCGGTGGGTGCGAACGAAGCAGAGCGCCGTGCGGGAAGTGCTGGGCAATACGACGTGCAGCGAAGATGTTCGCTAATAGCATGTACTCTTCGATCATGCGATTTGTATCGTGCATCGGATATTGAGTAACTCCAGCAACGACACGAGGAAGCGGGTTCGAATCCACACGAACAGAGTTGGATTCGTTAACTCTATCCAATCCAAGTGCACGGTTAAGCTCGAACTCGATCAGGTCGGTAAGCTCTGCACGCACCTGACCATCGCGAGCGCTACGGCTCGAATCGACCTCTTGTACATAGTAGCTTGCAATAGTCTTGATATCAAAGTCGGGATCTTGTGACAATTCGCGCACACGCTTGACCGCATCCGCGAAAGTCTGTAGTCGCTTGTCTTGGATCTCACGTTCGAGCATCTCAGCTGAGGAATCCTCTGCGTCTTCGTTCCAGCTGAAACTCATCTCCGACTTGTCTAGTGTCAACGAACCTGTGGCGAATCGGCGGGCTCGTCGAAGCATACCTAGTGCATGCAGCAAGCGTACATCTCGCACAATCTCAGGGAAGAACTCCAAGGTGAGTTGGATCGGGATCTTCGGAGCCTCAACAGTTTGGTTCGCCTTGATGGGATCAAACCCGCCATTCATCTCATCAGCCCCGGCACTTTCCTGAGTCACCGACTTCTCCTCAATGGTTGAAACAACCCCAGCCGATGATGCATGAGTACGGCGCGCAAGTTCTAGCGATGCCTTACGCTCTCGCAAGATAGCCGTAGGATTATTCGACTCATCAAGGAAACCCAGTCTCACAGCTTCTTCATAGAAAGGAGCCAAGTTAGGGTGTTTCTTAGCTTGCTCCCAAATTGCTGGGTTGGAATGCAATGCTTCTGCAGGCGTGGTAGTATTACCTTCGATGGCGGCAACCAGACTACGGACGCGACGACGGCAGACCGCGAGGGGGAATAATGTGTCTGGTGCAGCAGTCGGCGGAACATTGTCCACAAGCACTTGGAAATCTTCATCCTTGCAAGGAGCTGATACAACGGTAAACGATCGCCGTCTGCTCTCACGCCAAGCTTCTTCTTCTGAGGGGTTCATAACCGCTGCAGCTTTGACGTCTTCCCCACCTGATGCAGCCTTCAGCTCCTTCAAAGCTTCGCTCGACTTGGTATAAGCCGCGATCTTGGTCCGCTCTAGCTCAACACGAGTTGTAAGTGTTGTGGAAGCAACATCACCTCGAGTCACATACTTCAGCTCTTCAACACCAAGCGGGCCGCAAGCATCCACCATGCATTGAGCTGTGCCGTAGTCAAGCTTTGCGCACGATCGAATAATACTTTTGCCAAACCAAACGTTCGTAGGATCAACCAAGGCACCATTCTCGTTCATAATAAAGAAACACGAGAAGGCCAGACGATCAACTTCTGGGTTCAACGAACAAAGATCCTCACACAGCGATCGTGGTAACATTGGGACAACGTGACCGGTGAGGTAGACACTGGTGGCACGGAATGCAGCCTCTTCATCTAGCTTAGTGCCGGGGCGTACGAAGAACGAAACATCGGCGATATGCACGCCAACACGGAACAAGCCATTGCCCAAGGGTTCGATTGAAAGTGCATCGTCAAGATCACGCGCAGTGATCGGGTCGATGGAGAAAATACGGAGATGTCTTAGGTCAGCACGAGTCATTTCTTCCTTCAATGGTACTTTCCACGGCGGGCGGACGCCAGGTGATTTTGTGAGCACAGTTCGCGGTGTCGTAATATCTGCGTCACCCTGCGAGAGACTTTCTAAGAAGTTGGCGATCTCGTTCTCAACTTCCTCAGGGAAGACACTAGTGTACATTACGCCACTCGACAGCAAGACAGGCAAGACCTTGTCACTGGAGTGAATTAGATCAAATTTACTCAACTCACGGCGGATCGCAACTGTCGGCTTGCCTGTTTCCCACCCGACGTATTCTACAATGTACATAGCAGGAAGGAAATTCGAGCTCGCCTCCAACATTGCAAATGCATCGGTAGCAAACTTTCTGGCTTTGTTTTGATCACCCTGCGCCATATGTTCCATTGCCGTCGTTATTGCAGTTCGAATCTTCGACTCGTCCTCAGCCAAAGCATCTTGTTTTGCCTCAAGATCTTTGGCGATAACCTCAACCTCCTTGCTGAAAATGTGCGCAAAATCCTTGAAGTTCGCAGAAGCCGAACTCCGTTGCTTCTTGGCTGTATCGAAGCACTCAGCTTCCAGCTCAAGCAATCGCTGTGCAACAATCGGGAATCGGGAAGCAAGTACAACACTATCATCGAAGTGATTGGTCACCTGAATCTGACGGGTATTGTACAGGCAAACCTGCCAGGGCTGTTGAGGAACATTCTCTGAGCTAGACGGCTTACGCTTGTTCTTCTCCTTCTTGCGAATCTCGCTGTACTGCTTTTGTGCAAGCGAGTCCGCGGCTCGAAAGAAGACTTCGGGTTCTCGAGCCATAGCATCCAGGCCTCGCTCGGTATGAGCCATAAAAGCAGGCTTCGTATGTATAACGGCGGCAGGGTAACGTGCATCCTGCGGGTGGAACGTAAGTTGCCAGAGTGGCGCCACGTATTTGCCCGCAACATCCGTACCCCCCTGGTTTGGAACCGCAAAGGCCTTTTGTCCTGACACGACGACAGAGGTTGAAACACTTCGGCCCGACAATTGGCAGATTGTTTCACGCCTTAAAATGTCGTGCGTACTCAGCTTTCCTGCAGATGGCTTGTTTCCGCCGGAGGTTGATTTTGCCTTCTTGCTGGCTGCGGTCTGTTTGGTTTCAGTTTGCGACGCGGGAACTTCGGCGGGAAGAGGCCATAAACCGGCCACTTGAATATCCTTGTGAATAAATCCCAAAGAGAACAAGCGAGTCTTGCTTCGGACTACTCGGCGCGCCTCGACATCCGAAAGCCCGGTTTCACCATTTCTGGAGACAGAAGGTGGCTCTTTAGCGCCCTCTCCGCGAATGAAGCTCATTTGCTTATTCAACGCCGTGAGGTCTGCAGTCGTAACGAGCGAAGCCAGTGAGTTGGAGTTCGCAGAAGAACTAGACGTAGCCTTTGCTTGATCCTGTGACTTCACATCCTCGTCAACCAGGCTGGTCTGCGCCAGAGACGACTCGATCTGGCGCTTTACAAATTCTCGAGCTTCTTCATACATGCAAGGTTGTGGAGTGAGATGCCAGCGAATACCACGAATTCGGCCTGTCGGTTGGAACTCGTTGTCGGGGAACATTGCGCGCAGGCGATTAAGAACGTCCACAACAGCAAAGACGGCATTACAGGCGGGTCCAACAAGTGCCAGCAAATTGAGAGGAATCGCGCGAGTCAGTCCGGCGTTTGATGGCACATAGGGGAGCTCTTTCTTAGGTTCTGGCTTGTGAGTTTCTCTGCACTCTGCAATTTCAACGAGTTCATCCCATGCGCGTTTGAGCACTGTGTCGTAGGTCAAGGGACCGTAGGCAAGACGAATTTGTCGCGAAAGCTTTTTGGAGACATCAATATGTTCTCTAACGACTTCAGGGGCCTCGAGTTGCTCAATAATGGCTGGAGGTAAATACGACCAATCGATCCGACCATCCGAGCGGAGTCGACCGCCCATCTCTAAGTCCATACCGGGGCGATCCTTCTGTTTCTTACCCTTACTCTTTCCGCCTGCTGGCCCACCACCAGGCTGTCTCACTTCGAGCGGTACGGATGGTTTGACACCTGGTAAAGGCTTGGTACGCCAGAACCGTGGGTGGGCGATTTCGACAACAACAATATCGTCAGGCAGTGCACGGTTTCTATCAGTCTTTCCATCGATTAGAATGTCAATATTCACTCCCGGTACTGTGACGTACGCCATGTTCTCATGCAGGGGGTTCACTCGGAACTGACCTTGAAGCAAGCATCGCGACCGTGTGTCAGGCCTGCGAAGAATACCTTCGTTCGGCCAAGGACCCCACAGCGCACCGTCAAGCTCAACATCTGTGAGCAACGGAAGCATGTCTTTGCCGGACTCAGCGTAGCGCGGGAAGTATTTGTCACGCCGCTCGCGGTCGCGCTGCAATTTCTTTTCAGACTTGGGATGCCTACCGTCACGAGACTGCTTTCGCTGTTTCTGCGGTGCTTGTCGCTTTGACTGTTGATGTTGATGTTGTTGTTGTTGTTGTTGTTGCTTTTGATGTTTCTGTTGTTGTTGTTGTTGCTGCTGCTTCTTGCCCTTCTCACCTTTGCCTGAGATTCGTTTTTCGACAGCGCGTTCGATCACACGCTGCTGGAGAAACTCCTCGATTGGCAGGTCTTGTCCTTTAGACAAATGTGAGAGATATCTCTGATAGAGGGCGTGCTCTGGAATGTCATAGTAGCTCCCACCTCCTACAGAGCCTCGGTTCTTGTCGCGCTGTTTGTCTTGCTTCGACTTCCCATGCTGAACACCTGCCTGCTGCTGCTGATATTGCTGATGGTGTTGTTCCTGTTGTTTTTGTCGCTTCTGGCCCGTTCTATTACTACGTTCAGACACTCCAGTAGCTTCTTGGGATGTCTGCATATCCCACTTGGATTCTCGAGAATCACGTGGATGATGTTTCTCCCGGGATTGCGCATGATCGCGTTGGGAGTCGTTGGTCACGAAGTGCCCAAGGCTTAGTTGATTGAGTGTACGAAGAACATCATCAAGGTGGTTATCAGCCGCTGCGGCGGCCGCACTTGAGGTAGGCCTACCATATGCTGCCTGATACGCCCCCTCGTCGACCGTGAGATGCGCCTTCGGAATGGCTGTTTGCCACAATTGACCCTGCTTGCCATGGGCTTGTGGGCCTTGTCTGTTCGACCGTTGCTGCGATTGCGGACTCGAGCGCCTTTGATGAGACCCTCGTCGCTGCTGCTGCTGTCCTTGCTGCTCATGAGACTTGCCTTGCCCTGGGCGTTCAGAGCGTCCTCTCTGATCCTTGCGTTGTTGCTGCTTGTGTTCATGTTGCTCATCCGGTTCCTGCTCTCGCCGTTGTGGTCGCTCTTGCTTGCGACCACCGCGAGAGTGGTGAGGCGGTCTCGGATTCCGGTCCATAATTCTGGCCCTATTTACCGATGATGCTTGTCGTCTACTCGACCTACCAGCACCAACCTGGAGAACATGTAGTAGCGCGTCATGTGGGGTGTAAATTAATCGATAAGATTGTGTGCAGTAGACACGACGTCAGGGCAGGAGGGAAGAATGAGAAACGACCCATAAGCAGATTTCGATGCGAGATTTACAAGTGCGGCAGACGGTAAAGTGAGTGTACAACACGATGGAAAACAAACGCCCTGTACGTTGAGCACGCTCCATGCGTCTAAGGTGTGAAAGATGCCGGGAACCCCCGAATATTAGCCTACCCGAGGCGTTACTTTCCGTGACTCCACAAGTGGTGTACGACCGAGCGCAGAACTAGCTGAGACAGACAGGCTACGCGATATACACCGGCGCATTCGTGCTTAGTCACCTACATCTTCACATCAACTCACACTTTTACCAAGGTATACCACTCAGAACATCCGTCTCCCGCAGCCCGATAAGAGTGTGAAAAGTGAAACCGATGTGGAACATGTTGGAGGGAAACTGAGATATGTTCCCGCTGGCATCCTGAATAGTGAATTATATCGAGTGTAGATAACTAGAACAGTCGGTGTCTAGCTAATATATACCCGTTATCCTACTCCATATCCTCGGTCAATAGCATATATCCTCCGCTTTAGCCTTGATTGGGAAAACTACCCCAGCACGTGTCTCGTCTTCACAGAGCACGTATGCATCATGCGTGCTCAGGCAGTGGAGACGCAACGTGTGGATGTTATACAACGAGTTATAACCACTGGTTCGCGCTGCTCGGGAAACTTGGTGCCACAAAGCAGCTCGTGCAGTCTGACTGCTGCCTGAACCATATGCACGTGCGCAGGTGTGAGACTAAGTAGCACTGGTATCACACGGATATAACATGTGAATGGGGTTCCACTCATTATATTACTCTTGATATAGCATTACGTGTTCATTCTCGCGACGTCTGACCAAGTTCACCCACATTGACCAAGTCGCTCTTTCGACCACACAACGAAAACCAGGCCAATGCAGCAACCTCAGTCACCAGAATCCGCGTATTTTGTGTCGTCCACCCTACTTGACATCTTTGCTCCCACAAGAGTACGTTAGTTCTAATGCTGTTACACGGGTTTGTGCGCGATTTGTGTACGTCTCAGTTCTGCTTACCAACTCGTGAGCTCATCAACTTCAACTCCAACTTGAATAACTCTCTCCCCTCATCAAAGCCGGCAGTGATTGTACCCACTGGTCCAACGTCTGAAATTGTCCTGACACATGCTCAACTGTATAACAACATCGAGACCATCGCTCGGGTGCTGCAGGCAAGTGGTGTGGCCTCGCACGATGTGGTCGCTATGCTGCTCCCCAATGGTATTGAGATCGTAGTTGGCTTTTTCGCAACTGGTGTGGCAGGAGCGGCTGCGAACCCTCTTAACCCACAGTACACTGAAGACGAGATTGCTTTTTATTTGGAGGATACCAAGTGTCGATTCATGTTGGTTCCTCCTGGACTGTCAGAGTCGTCTCCGGCCCGACGTGCTGCCAAGAGGTTCAACGCTACATGCTGGGAAATCTCATATGATCCAAAGGCCAACGCCGTCGTCCTACAAGGACTCGGTGTTGCATCAGGAAATCCTGACTCACTTCCTTCTCTTGTCCCACCGCAACCAAATCAAACAGCCTTGATTCTACACACAAGTGGAACCACGAGCCGCCCTAAGGCGGTTCCGCTTACCCACAAGAACCTGCGAACCTCCGCTCTCAACATTGCCCAGACATATCACTTCACGCCTGACGATACTGGTTTCCTTGTAATGCCCTTATTCCACGTGCATGGACTCCTTGCTGGGTTGATCGCACCATTGCTTGCAGGCGGGGCGATTGTAATCCAGCCAGGTAAATTCAGCGCATCGTCTTTCTGGAAGCATTTCTTCAGGTATCGTTGTTCGTGGTTCACTGCCGTCCCGACCATGCATCAGATTCTACTTCAGCAGTACTCCAAACTCTCGAAGGAGGCTCAGGAGGAGTTCAAAGAAACCCTTCGGAAGCAAGGCCGACTCCGCTTCGTTCGCTCCTGCTCTTCAGCCCTCGCACCAGCAGTTCATCAGCAGCTCGAAGCCCTGTATGGCGTACCAGTAGTTGAGGCTTACGCAATGACTGAGGCAACCCATCAGATGACGTCAAACAACTTGCCACCTAAGAAGCGAATTGCAGGTAGCGTGGGACAGGCTGAAGGCACTGTGGAGGTAGCAATCATGGACGATTCTGGGAATCCTGTTCCAGCTGGAACTGAAGGCGAAGTCTGCGTGCGTGGTCCGACCATTACACCGGGTTACCTGAATAATCCTAAAGCGAACGCAGAGACGTTTACCAAGACAGGATTCCTTCGGACCGGTGATAGAGGGTACATGGATGCCGAAGGTTTTGTGTACCTCACTGGTCGATTAAAGGAAATGATCAACAGAGGGGGAGAGAAGATTATGCCTGGCGAGATTGATGCTGCACTTCTTTCACACCCGGCTATTGCTGAGGCGGTCGCCTTTGGTGCACCAAACTCATTGCTTGGACAAGAGGTACATGCCGCTATCGTCGTAAAAGCTGGACAGCCGGTCCCCACTTTTGAGGATATCAAACGCTTTCTCAGGTCCAAACTAGCTACATTCAAGATTCCTGTAAAGATCCATTACGCGACCGAACTTCCCCGCACAGCCACAGGAAAGATTCAGAGACGACACGTTGCTTCTCACTTCTTGGAGTCCCAGGCACAGGCCTCTACACAGGCCAGGCAGCCCGATGGCCGTTCGATGTTATAATAGTGCATCTAGACCCCTGTGCGTTATTCATAGCGAATCATTTCAGTGCAAACCACATTAATCTGCATGACTACCTGTGTTTCGCCTCAACTGTTGCTACACTAGTTAGAGATTTCACCAAACATTCTCAGAGCTTACTCCTATGACTATCTGCACATAACATAAATCCCATATTTATGCCCAATACCTCGTTGGCTTAATCAATTAACGGCCCTATACATGAATATAGAGCGCGACACAGTAAAATGTTCGTTCTGGCTGAATCGCTCAACATTTTGAAAATTTCTCGCGGGGTTTGCTAGAATTGCAGACAACCCATAACTGAGGATTGCCACATTATCTTCTGAACTAAATGATACCATTGCTCATGTGGACACAGTAATACTGTTTTCTCCGTACTTTTAGGCCAACACCCGTTGATCTCTCGCTTAAATCTCATCAGAAATGTCAACGGTAGGTAGCCATCCTAAACCCGTCGCATGCTCACGTTTTTTTTTCATGAGATACATGCTCACACACACTGTCATCCTGCTCTGTATAGGATGAATTATTCACAAAACGTGGCCGTGAAGCCCGGGAATCTGACCAAAAGGTGGAGGAAGATGAGGATGACTTTGGTCCAGGCTTCGGGCCCTCGGCTCCAACAGAGGAGGCTGGCGATGGATTGACAGCGGAAGAGAGGAAGCGCCAGAAGCGCATCAGGCTCCTGAAACAAAAGAAGGAGGAGAACGCAGAGGCGTATCGTATTCTTGAGTCCCGTCTGCCCTGTGCTGCAATGTATGAGAAATCGTACATGCACCGAACCGAGTTATCGCATATTGCTGTCACAAAAACAGACTTCGTGATTACTGCCTCCACCGACGGCGTGGTGAAGTTTTGGAAGAAGACCAGTCCTGGAATCGAGTTTGTGAAGACATATCGTGCTCATATGGGACCCCTTACAGGCCTTTCGGTCTCATTTTCTGGTGACGTGGCTGTGACGTCAGGATCAGGGGAGGACAAGACGCTCCGCCTGTTTGATGTAGAGACCTACGACATGACTCAGATGATTGACCTACCGTATACGCCGTCTGCGGTTTGCGTGGTAGACTTGGAGACCGACGATTCGGATGCCGTGCCTGTGAAGCGTCTAGGATATGTAATTGCCGTCGCTGAAGCAAACACGGGTAAGGTTCATTTGTACCATGTGCCAACGATGAGTCGTCTTGGTGTTGTTAAGCCCTTTGCCACGAAGCAGTTGCATGCCGAGAATGCATATATCCACATCATCCGTTACCATCCGAAGCGTCGTTTCTGCCTGAGTGCCGACACTGCTGGAAACATCGAGGCATGGTCATTGCATGAAGCACGCGAAGCCATTTCTGATTTTTCCGCCGCATATAGTGCGGTAGAAAAGCCTAAGCCGTCTGATTCAGCTATTCGCGTAGCTGAATCCATCGTGGAAGATATCATTGCCGAGTCGATGCCATCGGCGGACTCAAGCGCCGCGACAAGCGCATCCGGTGAGCTACATCCAGAAGTGCTAGGCGACCCCAAGGGAGTTAGTTTTGACATGAAGCTGGATGTATGTACAAGAACTATACGATGCACGCAAGGCCTTTCTCCCTATGTCATCTCTCGTCGTGTTTTGCTTAGATTTACGCTTATTCTAACTTTGGCCGGATCTCCTGTGTTATTTCTAACTTCTAGACCGATCTCTTCGAGTTCAGAAAGTGCAAGTCTTATCCAATGTCTCTTGAGTTTTCGCCTGATGGCGAGTTTTTCAGCTGTATTGGTCGTGATGGCTACGTGCGGATCTTTAGGTCGCACACCTGCAAGTTGTACAAGAAATATGATGACAGTATTAAGTGTTTGTCGGAGCAGGTTCGAATTCCTGACTCTCCATACTACCTGGACTCAATCGATGCTGGTAGGCGGATTGCGGTCGAGCGAGACTATGAAAGAGTCTCAGCGGGGTCTGTTCATGTTGCGGCTCCCAATGCAGTGTTCGATGCCTCAGGGAAGTATGTCATGTACTCGACGTTTCTGGGGATCAAATGTGTGAACACCGAAACTAACGAACTGGTGCGACTCATGGGTAAGGTGGAATCATCGGAACGGTTCCTCACGCTGGCACTCTTCCAAGGAACCCCGGTCGCAAGCGGCTCGTCGGCCTTGGCAACCTTGGCAGCTGGTGCAACTCAGGCGGCTTCATCATCTCGAGGGAAGGAAATCGAAGATCCAACCTTATTCGCGCTCAGCTTCCGCCGGCAACAGTTCTTCCTCTTCACACGTCGCGAGCCAATTGAAGAGAACCGTGATGTAATCAATGAGAAGCCGATGAAAGATTCCAAGTTGGGTACGCAGATCACGCCTGGTAGTACGACAGCTTTCGCACTCGGCAAGAATAAGGCCACGATCCACACCACAATGGGAGACATTCAGGTAGAATTGTACCTGAAAGATGCACCCAAGGCCTGTGAGAACTTCCTTACGCATGCAGAACGTGGTTACTACTCTGGTTGCATCTTCCACCGTGTTATCAAGAGCTTCATGATTCAAGGTGGCGATCCGACCCGAACTGGTGCAGGTGGCACTTCAATCTGGGGTCGTCCATTCGAGGATGAATGTGTACCCCATCTTAAACACGATCGCCCAGGTGTTCTGTCCATGGCGAATGCAGGTCCGAACACCAACGGATCGCAATTCTTCCTCACTACAGTACCCACGCCACACCTAGATGGAAAGCACACAATCTTTGGAAAGGTTGTGGGTGGTATGGACGTAGTGCACCAGATTGAGCGAGTCAAGACTGATAAGCGTGACCGCCCTGTCAGTGACGTCAAGATTGTGTCCATTAGTATCGTTGACTCCTAGCCTGACTGATTAATGGTTCTCTCTAACTATGGAGCTATTGCTGTAGGCTCCGTGTTAAACGCGATGTGCGGGACTAGTCTATGCATATCTTCACCGAAGTGCTTGCGGTTATGTCGTACCAGGGGCCTGAACCCATTGGAATAATCCTCTTGGTTTGAATACAGGCCGGTGGATGAAGTCTAAAATTTCGACCGTTTCTCACATTGTCATATTCGTGAAAAGAGGCATATAACGTGGCGTATCCGTTGTGATTATTGCATGTCGAGCCTAGTACACACTCGGAATATTTCTTTATCCGAACAAAAGACGAACACAATGTCATCATACGGTGGAAGGACGGCTAGTCCGGATGCCATCAATGGAAGCAGGTCGATCGCCGCCCAGTCTGTTCCTGTCGCCAAGGCCAAGACCGGCGCAAAGATCATTGACTTGAGCTATTATAACATCTCGACTGCTGCTGGTACGTACTCCTATGCGTAAACTGTTCGGGTTCTGCCTGCTTTTGCAATGGAATGGGATGGAACTTTCCCTAAGCTTACTATCAAGCTCTGGTCTTCGCGTGAGTGTAGGTGTTGCAGAAGCATTCGAGCAACAAATCCAGGAGAAAAAGGTTCCCGCTGTTCTCCGTCAGCCAGTGGGCATTAAGCTTGCTTATAACAACCTGACGAGTGTCACAGGCCTCTTCGAAGTGCTAGCCAAGTATATCGAGCAACCAGAAGAAAACGTCCTTTCGCTCGACGTTTCAATGAACAAATTGACGACGGTTGAGCCTGAGTTCCTGTTATTCAAGGCACTAAGATCACTGTATTTGCATGGTAACAATATCCAGAAGCTAGGTGAAGTGCGCAAGTTGGGTTCGCTTGACAATCTGACGAAATTCACTTTCCATGGCAACAACTGGATCGTCCCAGCAAAGACTAAGCCCCCGCCGGGCATGAGCAAACAGGAGGCTGAGAAACTGCAGCAGCAACAACAGATTCAACTGCAGCTTTTACTGCAGCAGCAACGGCAGCAACAACAACAGCAGCAACAACAGATGCAACAAAACCACGCCGCAGCAGCAAGCAGCGTAACGCCAGGTGCTCCAGGAACCCAAAGTCACAACACGCTTCCCCAGCTCACAGGCGTGTATTTCCGGACGGAAAGGATAGAAAGCATACCTGATTACCGCGAGAAGCTGGTGTGGATGCTTCGCGGCTGCCCGCTCAAGAGTCTGGACAACACATTGGTGTCGAATGAAGACCGAAGGAAAGCATTACTTTGGGCAAACGTCCATCCCAAGCAGGCTCAGGGGCCTGTGGTACGGGATTCCACAGGCGACGAGCAAAACGACTAAGCGACGTGGAGTATTTCCGTAATGACGGACTGGAAGAGTAAGTTCAACTTCGGAGCTTTTTGTAATCACTCATCCTGGAACTGTAGTTCGAGACATAAACCTGTGACGGTAGCTTCTATGTAAAAATCATGTCGTCACTGGCCTAGCTGTTAGCACCAACACGGTCGCGAGGAATAAGAGATAGCTCCGTGCCGTATGACCAAACAACACTTGAAACAGTTTGAGCCAGTCCGATTCCGACTCCGCTCTCGGTCAGGAGGGCTGATGTGGCCGCCTCGACGCCAAACTTCTCTGCGGCATAGCTTAAAATAGTGCTGATAGGCGCGTCACCCGGAGCTCGAATCCTAGATAATGAGGAGGGGATCGGCAGTGGTATAGAAGGAGAGGGATTGGGTGAGTCAAGGCGAAATCGCCTCAGATATCGGGAGAAGGGACTCCCTCTCGCGTGGTTGCAGCCTGTCTCCCAATTGCTGAAATCCGTAAGCATAGCTAGTTCAAGTCATTAGTGCACGTACACTTTCTTTGGTAGCCGTGGGTCCGAGGCGAGCGTGATCGTCAACACGAAGTGATTCTGGGCAGCTTGCTCCCCCGGGCTGTTCTCCGTTCCTTGAGTCGAGTTCTTGCTCATGGCACCAGTCAAGGTGACTGATACTAAGTGAGTGCGATAATCACGCAAATGGCTATCTGCAACGTCTATCCGACTTGTATCGTCACACTGGCGATCTCGAAGCCCTCGTTTAATGGGACTTCTCTGTAAAGTGAGTCGGACAACTGTTTGTTCGGTATCAACAAGTGCGTTTTTCGGGCTGAAAACGGCAACTCAAAGTGCGTTTTGGCCTCCGCGATTCACCTTGCTGACCGCCTGCACAGAACCACGCGGTTTATTGAGATCGCGCAGCTGTGTTGAAAGAGCACTTGCAACTGGGTCGCAAGGAATTTTTTCGCAGCCGCACATTTTCGCTTTACGCCCACGCAAAAATTACTCGCAACCAAGCTTGAGTTTATGTTGCGGACTGTGTTCATGCCCTGGGTTTCTTGTACCAACACGAGTGCCTTTCGAGTATGTCTGCAAACTTTTATCATACAACCATGTGAAGCATCCTCTACCTAGGGCTTGTACTCGAGAAGCCGCATGAATCACTCGCAATTGCATGTTGTCCACTCACGCACAGCGCTCGCACTTTGCTGGAATCCACGGCGTTCGACTTAAAATCTAGACTCGCCATGTCGTTGGACGCGCTTGTGTACCAGTATCTATTGACCCGTGGTCATGAGAAGGCAGCTAAGTCATTTCTAAAGGAGGCTAACCTTGGCAAGGCTCCTGAAGCGGCGGGCGTGTCGTTACTCACGATCTTCGAAAAGTATATTGCTGCGCAGAAGACATCCAATGAGAGCGGAGCCAAGGCCGGCACTGGATCCACTTCAAGCAAGGGTAGCAAGTATGACAGTTCGAGTTCAGACTCGGGCTCCGATTCCGATTCCGATTCCGATTCCGACAGCAGCTCTGACTCTGACACCGATACTAGTACAATGACGGCAGTACCTTCAAAACCCGCAGTATCAACCAAGCCTGCAGCTGCATCGCGCTCTGCAAACTTGGATTCTGATAGTGACAGCGATAGTGACTCCAGCTCAGACTCAGGTTCGGACTCGGACTCGGACTCGGATTCGGACTCGGACTCGGACAATGCAATGACATCTGTCAGTGCGAACAAGTCTCAGGCTTCCGTTGTTCAGGCGAAGACAGCGGCCCCGACTTCGGATTCGGATTCGGATTCGGATTCGGATTCCGATCCGGATTCTGACTCCAACTCTGCCTCTGAGTCTGAGTCGGAGTCCGAGTCGGAGTCCGAGTCCGATTCTTCCGACTCAGACTCTGGCAAGGCCAAGGCAGCCGTCATCACAAAGAGGCCTGAAGCTCCAGCGCCTCAGCCAAAGATCACCACAACTGGCTCGGACACCAGCTCGAGCAACGAATCCAGCAGTGAATCTAGCAGCGAATCCAGCAGCGAATCCAGCAGTGATAGCGACTCAGACGAAGAAGTTGGCGCCAGCACAACAAGCAAGGTCACACCACAAGTTCAGGCACCAGCGGCAAAGTCCCATGCCGCTAACCCTGACAGCGACTCGGACTCTGATTCCACCTCAGACTCGGTATCCTCTTCATCCGACAGTGACACCGACTCTGAAGATAGCACGATGGAAATTGCAGCCAAGAAGCCCGGCTCCGAGCTTGGCCTTGGTGCACCACGCTCCCGCCCCACTCCGGTTGCTGCCCCTGAATCAGCTGACAGTGATTCAGATTCGGACTCGGATTCAGACTCAGACTCTGATTCGGACTCGGACTCGGACTCGGACTCAGACGCAGGCGCGCAGGTGACTCAGAAGAAGAACCCGACTGCTGCTGTTGAGCCTCCTCTCAAACGACGCATTGTTGTAGTCAACGAGGATAGTGATTCCTCTTCGTCATCTGAGTCGGAATCATCAGCTAGCGAGTCAGAGTCTGAATCAAGCGACTCCGAATCCGAGAGTGACTCCTCATCTTCATCTTCCTCCTCATCTGAAGATGAGTCTGATTCATCTAGCAAAGGCCAAGGGTCGTTCTCGATGTCATCATCAACAAACAAACCCCAACCAACGCCTCGCAAGCCAGGCACACCTTTCCGACGTGTTCGTGACGATGAGATTGAGTCCCTGCCCGAAGTCCTGAGAAACAACTCCTATGCTGCTCAGGCCCGAATCGGAGCAATCAACTCATACGGTGCCAAGGCTGACGCGGTGCTCTCCAGGACCCAAGGCAAGCGGTTCACCCACGAGAAGAACAAGCGGAAACGCTCTACCTACCGCGGTGGCAAACTTGACTTGATGGTCCGCAGCCATAAGTTTGAGTAAGTTGCTCAGCAAGCACCTCTGTCTTAATCACAATGTAGATTCCGTGAAACGTTAAGAGCAATCACAATAGAAAATCGTGTATCCGCTAGATTGTTCCCTAGAGGCTATGTTCCTTTTGTCCTCTCACTTAATCACGGTGTGTGTGTCGTGCAGAGCGATGCCAATCCAGGCTTGGTCTGCACAGACTGCTTTTCCACCACAAATTCATTTTGAGGGTCTCAAGACTCGACTTGTGGTTTAGGAGACATCAGATGTGAGCTAATGGGATCGAGCGTGAGTATTTATGTGCGCTCATACTTAGGTTTCTCAGAACCATGTAATGCGTTTGCGCGAATTCGCGTCACTGGAACTCCTCCCTGCTCCTCCTAAGTCGATCGAAGCCGGATTCCGCGCCACTCATAAGGTCCCTTTCTCTTCATAGTAATTGTGAGACTCTGGCCGGCTTGCGTGTTGACACAACGTGTGTTACCCGTAGTGAAAGCTGTGCTGGTGTGTTTCGTCACGCATTTCCATCATCAACCCCGTCTCAACGCACGAAACGCTGGATCTAACGAATTCCTCTAAACCAACTCTACGTCCCAAATAGTTTATCGCGGTTCCTGACGTGCCCCTCACTGATTGGATTGCCTTCATACGTTCTCCTCGCTCTTTAGCTACGTCCAGTGCGGTTCGCGGGGTGTAAGTGTCCATAACTAATCTTGGTGTGTCTCAAATTTCCAAGGATTTGAGATCCATCGAGTGTGGTCGGACTGTAACTCGTCGCTTCGACACTGCTCGTGAACCTTGTGCCATTACCAAGAAGTTTCAGAGCGTCATCCCTCGGTCTATACCAGACGTAAGCGCCCTCTTTGTGCATTTACGTTCCTTTACCCCCAAGAACTCGAGTATCAAACATGTCGGAAGGATCGAGTGTAAAGCACTCCCGAGGTGGAGAGGACAAGAAGTAAGCGCACCACCGAATCATCCAAACGTGCCAATAGTCCGAATAATCGTGATTCCGTACTCTTCATCAACATCGTATTTTCGCATTACACAACTTGCGCAGAAACGAAGAGAACTAACCTGAAGTCCGCTTAGAAAACGAGCTCAATCGCAGCACCCTCAACAAGGGCGTTGGGACGCAAACACGCTGCACATAAGGGGTTCACGCAGCTGCAACAGAGCCTCCGCAGCTGAAGCCAGTCGCTTTGTTACAACTCGTTGCGTCCAGTATCAACTTGGGCTCTCATGTATTCGCTCTCGAAACTGGAATCACCAACCTCGACGCCAAGACGGCGCAGATTGTCGGATGCGAAACCTTCCGCACGTTCAACAGACTCAACACCATACGAAGGTGACGATGGAAACTGTGATAATGCTTTAGCGGCGTCGTTAGACCCTCCAGCAAATACTTCGCCCGCAGCTGTGGTCAGGAGTATCATTGGGCGTCAACGAGCAAGAATAGATTGCAACGGGTCGCAACATGCTCTAGTGGCATCAAAATCACTGTCCGAACAGCGTAAGCACTTCCTACCCCCTATGTGTGTTGCTGCTGGTCGTCTAAAGCCAGCTCAGAGTGAAACCAACCTGCTAGCAGCTGCCTCATCTTTGAGACCCACTCACTCCTTCGCTCGCTATTCCGACTGCGCTACAGCAACCACCATACCTGAAGCTGTCTGTGCACCTCATGATAGTGCCCTGCCAACCACTGGTGATCACCCCAATCATCCCGAAACATCATTATCGGGCCTTCCTGAAGCCGTGGCGTTATCGCATACGACCCCCGGTCCGCACAGCATTCCTGCTCTCGAGGATGTCGTAGCCAGCGTGCTAATCTCATCCGCGGCCATTACGGGCACCTTGTTCCGCTCCGTCAGTCGCACGACCATCCCCCCACCTCCTCCTGACATAACACCACGCATAGCAAACGCCTATCTGCCTCCGAAGGACTACGTTCCCTCGATTAGGCTCAAGGATCTTGAACCTGGGCTGCCTGAAATGCTCTTCGATGGAACAATTCGTTCTGAGACCTCAACCTCTTCCGCTGCGACAACGTTTGCAACTCTTTCAGGTACTGTGGCGGCTCAGAATGCTCCACGCAGTCCCATTGGATCTATGACATATGCGGAGGCAGCGGCAGTCCCGATTCCTCCAAATTCTGCGGCTGCTCTGCCACCTCTAGGGCTTGTGACTCAATCCAAGCGAATCATAACATCATTCAGAGAGTTTGATCGAATGATGAATCCTCCGTATACATTTGATCGGAATCCCAATCAATCGGGGGTCCTAACCAGTTCAATCTCTGAGAATGCATCGTCACCAGGATCGCAGAGCCTGTCTCCGCATGGCACGGATCCTGCCAAGGACGCTATATCCCTTTCAAGCTCGCTGCAGCAGCAGATCCCGACAACTGGACGCGGCGGTGTGTCGTCGACAGAGAACATGGCTCGCCCAGCTCCAGCGTCACAGCTAGACTTGGACTCTTGCGTCCTGTCAGACCCACCCACATTCGATGCATTGACGTACCAAGCTGAGGGAACTCCTCAATCTGTCGCCAACAGCAATAGTGCCGCATTAACTTCGATCTTGGAAACTCTCGTGCAAAACGGCCCGTACGAGCCAGGGCCGAAAAATCGATACAGTGACATCCTTCCGAACACAAAGTATCGAGTTCAACTAGCTCCAATTGAACCTCCTGCTGTCGTGAATTTTCTGATAGGGTCCACAACGAGAGGGCCTGAGAGCCGAGGCAGAGCGTGCGTAAATGACACTTTAAGCGCGAACTACAACTATCCTCCCTCAGTCGATTCTATCGACACTCATTCGGATCTACCACCGCATTGGGAATGTGATCCAAGAGGCTATGGTTATATCAATGCTTCCCATGTAATTCCAACGCTCTTTGGAGCAAGATCTCGGTATATCGCGACGCAAGCCCCTACGCCAGAAACATTCGGTGACTTTTGGCGCATGGTTTGGGAACAAGGTCCGAAATGCACAGTTATGATTACAAAGCTTGTGGAAGGCGGACGAACCAAAGCACACCAATACTGGCCCAATGTGTCGGATGACCCCATGGAGCTGTCATCTCATCAGTCTCCATCCCCAGCGGCTCTAGCTTCCCGCGCTCGCGCGGCTTTGGCAGCGTCTCTACAATCGAGCCTGAGGTTGGATCCAACGACGGATCCTGCCGAAGCAATGCCACTCAATCCACTGACCCAAGAGCGCCTTCTCGGTGTCGCACTACATGGATGGTTCCTGGTTGAGTTACTCGAAGTAGCCAGACGTGGGCCTGACAATCTTCCTCTCTTCGGTGATAAAGCTCTCCAGAGCATGTGCACAGAGTCCAATGTGCCCCAAACTTATTTCTATGAGCGACGCGTCCGCATCACTCCACGGAAGACGTACCTCGCGTTACTTCGCAGATGGCTAGCCAAACTACCGGGGTATGAGGCCGCGAAGAAAGCCCTTCTCCCTTATCTGCGCGAACAGGCTGAAGAGCGACTGCGGGAATGGATACAAAAAGCCAATTCCTATCTAGAATCGCTTGCGGCTGCTTTAGAGGAAGCCCGTTTTTGTAACCCTCAATCACCACCCCAATCGGACAACGGATCTCATAGTCCCGACGCCGATGATCAAACACTTGGATACGACACCGATGTAGACACGGGTGGGCTCACTACGGTTCAGGATCGAACCCGAAGCATCCTTGGGTCAGCACAGCCAGCTGTACCCGTCCCAACCGGACCTTCCAGCCCCGACTCGTCAACACTAAGTGAACTCGATACACAATTCCTCACGCATCCTGCACGAGCTGAGAAAGATTCGGCTCTATCTCTCATTCCTGGATTGGATGGTCCTGATTCGTTTGAAAGTCCTCCCACCATCCAACCCCAGCTTCAGCTGTCTAGATCATTGCAGCTTGCCTCGATTTCTTCTCTCTCTCATTTCCCCTCTTCCCTGGCAACGCCATCAGACGCATCTCCTCGCCCTGCTGTTGAGCCACATGAGCAATTACCTACCACAATGGGTGGGTCAATTAATTTGGTTTTACCTCCACTGGGCGTGTCCGCTTCTGCAAGCGATTTCACCAGAATGGACAAATCGTCTTCAGGACCAATACTGAATCTACAGCCTGAATCAATCGCAACCAAGCAGGACGGAGCCGCTGAAGTTCCTGTTGAAATATGCCCCGCTCGGGATGCGTCACCAGTGCGCCCTACATCTCAAGGCAGTATCATCTCGTCGCTGACTTCGATGGCCTCTGGAGAAAAGAAGTCTAATCCTTGCGACGGCAGTATCGACTCTCCGATTATTGGTCACGTCTTAAACTCTGAGGGCCTTCATTCGAGTGAGTCTCCCCAAGAGAGCAAAGCATCTCCAGACTTGGCTGCGCCTACCACCACACTAATCGGAAAGCCACCCCCAGCCAAGTCTTTGCGTGCACGCCCGCGGAATCGTCTTATTGACTACCAAGCGGTTCGAGAGCTAGTGCAAGAGATTCCGCTAGCATCCGCTAACATTTGCGAGACGAAGGGAAACGAAATGCTTGATTCTATTTTAGCAGAACTTGCGGTACGTGGAAAGCAGGCGGATGGGAAACAACTCCCTGACATTGATCACTTAATGGGATGCTCGATCCAATCGCTTGAGAGTATGATCATTCAACTATGGACTCTCATCCAGCAAGTCTCAACGCTTGTCGGAGATCGACAGAAATTGTCAACTCTAGTTGAGAAGTATATTGGGCTCGAGTCGCAATCGCAAGAACTCTTCCAACGAGAGTTGGTCCGACTGGTTCGTAACAATTCAAGTCTGAAGGTAGGAGACCAGTCTCTACAACGGTCTCTAGATGCTTCGGGACAAGGTCTCACCGCAGAAGAAATCATGAATTCGGCTGATGACTTCGACCTCAGCTCCATATTAGAGTCAAGAACTGTTCACTTGTTCCAGTATGAAGCCTGGCCTGACTTTGGTGTTCCTCTGGAATTTTATTCCCTTGCAGCCCTTCTTCAACGCACGCGCGAGATTCAACAAATCCCTGAAAGCAACTTGGTTGCAGCCCCGTGTAGATTGCCTCCACCTCCAAGCCGAGTATCTACCAACGCATCGTCGGAATCGTCAGCAGCGAGTCCAAATCGGTCTGAGGCTCCTCATTGGTGCAAAAATACTCCCATACTCCTGCACTGCAGTGCGGGCGTTGGCCGCACTGCAACCTTGGCAGCAATTGACCAGCTCTTGGACTATCTAGACTCGTTCAAGTATTCCCCCACAGCAAGCGCGCCGCTGCCAGCTCAGGCACCTGAACTCGAATCAACCACATTAGCTTTGTCTGGAAGCGCGCGCGCCGCTCGGGGAGTCGTTGACGATGATGACACTGAGCCACTCACACCAGTCCAGCTTAAATCAAGTCCCTCCCTAACTAGCCTTGTCCGGATTAACTCTCAGAAAGAGACCGGAGCACCCAAAGCAGACCCAAGGTGGCTGGCTGAAGTTGACGTACCCCGCTTGGTGCTTGCCTTGCGAATGTGTCGTGCAGGAATGGTGCAGACACCCGAACAGCTTTGCATGATTGTCACATTCATTCGATTCTGTTACAATAATGGTTTATTCGGGCTCTCTCGCTATCAAGTCTTGCGCTCACTTGTGTCGCATGTTGTGCCAGCGGGCACGGACCTATCGAAGCAGCAAGATTAGGTCGACTTCAGTGAATCCTTGCCATGGGCTTAGAGACTGTTAGATGTCGGTGTGCTGAATGACCACACGTAGTCTGTCAGGGTGGTTATGTCGCTTCAAGAAAATACAAGCAAGAAAAGACAAGTGAAACCCCACGCTGAAGCTCTCACAAACTTTCTCATATGGGGATATGCCGTGCCCCCAAGGAAGGTAACATCGTGTGTGGTGCTGACTGAGGTTCGAAAAGCCCTTTATGAGTGAAACAAATGATGGCATTATTTAATTCAACGACAATCTTCGTTGTGAGGGTAATTGAAAGCATTCACTCCGATTATGTACACAATCTAACAAAACCACTCCTTACTGTAGGATTCGGATTTCGTGTCCTGTCTGAGTGCGAGTTGGTCCAGCGCTGCCATGGGTAACCCCACGGGATGCACCCACTGACTGATTCGTCTTCAACTTTTTCATTGTCTCAGTTAGTGCAACGGCAGTAAACTTTGGATGATACAAGCACAAGTATGATGCCTCTTCCGTGGGTGACTCTACTTGGAAGATTCCATTGACAGCGCGGCCCATAACAGCCTGCTCCACGGTGGATGATCGTGCTGGACAACACATGAATGCGCGCCAAGCCTCCGCAGCATGTAAAAACAAATTTGCAGCAACATCTGGATCCGCTCCTTGCTGAGCAACAGTGAGAAGCTCAAGAACCTGAGTTCTCATAGTAAAGAAGTCTCGAACAATTGATTCAGGCTCCCAGAGTGGATCCGGTATACGTGTAAGGGCCGACTCAGCACGCTCATATCCCTTCCTGCAAATTCCGTGCCAGGTACCACCGAAGTACCGGACACGCTTACCAACCACATGTTCCGTAACATCTCCACTCTGAGGTGGACTTGCTGGAGGTTGAGTCAATTCAGCAAACACGCCATGAAGGACGAGGAACGTCTTTTGGAACCAATCCGGTGCTTCGTATCGAATTGGCCTGGGAACGATAGTTTTGGATGTTGCTGAGTGATAGAAAATCTCGTGCGAAACCACGGAGACATACGCAGGAACGCGAGGCCAGACGTTCCGAAGATACTTGTGAAGCGGTATCACAACGTTGCTAGGCCATTCGCTGATAATCATACGCCCAGCAGCACCGGAATTTGCCAAGACCTGATCGCGTTGCGCCTTTTGAGCATGGTAAATAGTTTCGCTGACCAAAAATGTACCGCTTTGGAGGTTGACCACTGGACGCTCTTTCAGCCCCGTCTGGTCCAGGATGCATGTCATGAGTGACACGAAAGGCTCGAAGTCATCATCCACATCATTCTTCTCGTTGAGAATAAACCTATTAAGATTCGCTCCACGCCTTGCAGCAGTAGGACTCGTGCCACTAATCGAAGTTGAGAAGTACTGCTGTTCTAGTGAATCAATCACAAGTGCATCGAAGCGTGCACCGAGCTCAGCGTTAGCAGCGTCTACTGTATCGCTCATTGTGACACGAGAGGTTACGGAACTATTCGAGGGCACATAGAGTGTAATGGGCAAGTAGCGCATTCGCGAAAGGGCCTCAACTCGAGCATTGAGTAAGGCGCGGCGCCGACTCTCAGAACCAGAGCGCATCTTCGCAAGTATTCTTGACATTGCCTGTTGCTCAGTCAGCTGAATACCTTGTGCGACGGCAGAGTTGACTTCGGTAACTGCAGCCGCCTTGAGTGCGTTTTCATACATTTCCTTCGGGTCATCTTCAGGTCGCTCGCATGCTAGTCTCAGCGAATCAATTGGGTTTTCTACGTCGAAGACCGTCAAAGCGACGGGAGAGAGAGCCTTCGCGAAGCTCGATGAAGGAAACAAATATGCCGCAAACGCTGACGACAAAGTCAGGGTCGTATCGGACAGGTAAATATGAACTGGAAGTGGAGAATATACATGAGTGAAAACAGGAAGAACGCTAAAGGTGACATCAAGCGAGGACAGCGACTTCACTGTGTTAGACCGCGTCGATGGGTCCTGATAGCCATCCTGACTGATGATACGACCTTGAACAGAGACCATGCGAGGATCTAAGCCCATCGCATAACCGATGCGAACCGCCACGCTATCCAGAGTCTCATTTCCCAAGCAAGCGAGTGGGAACTTTGGCGCAGCGACAATGACATTGTCTAAAGCCGTTGTTATCACAGCCTCTGCCATGACCTGTCGCATAATATGTTGTGCGAGTTCCATACGATAATGACGTCGAATCACCGCATATGGTCGCAGAATGCGGTCACGGACACGCTGTGCAACAGCCTCTGGGGTGAGTGGGAGTGCAACTTCGTTCAGCGCACCGACCTTCGGCTTCTCGGAACCACCAACAGTTGCATCAGATTTGGCCTCAGAGGATGTGATCAGCGCGGTGACTGCTTCAACAAAGGCTTCGTAGTCGGGCATCGATGCAATTGACGAGTACTCGCCTGAGAGAGGATCGACCTGTCCGCCACCCTTTGCTGCGGGCGCATCTGCTCCTAAGCTGCGTAGTGCGGCGGGATAAGCGAGGAAGTTGAGGCTAACCGAGGTGGGTGCACGGTATGACTTGAAATCTTCGAAGCCAACGGGTCCGAACAATGCCGTATCAATTTCATCCTCGATAGCCTCCGCATCGAGACGCAAGCCATGCCACACAGTGGACCGGGCCAACGCAAGAAGCGTTGTGTTGTCCATACGAGCATTCACTCGACTAGATTGCTCCGAGCGTTCCGCGAATGTCTTTGCACTGAGGCAATGGCGCACAGAGGTCAGTTCATCTGCCAAAGCCTGTGCCCGGCCAGGCAGTAATGCGCTGAGGGCGTAGGAGGAAATGGAAGAGGAAACCTGTCCTGCAGTGGTCCCAGCCTTCGTCTCCACGCCTTCCAGTTTCAAACAAGCTTGGCCTACAGTTTGGTAGAGATCTCTTAGAACGGCATTCGAAAGTGGATTGGGGGCTGCAAAAGCGATGCCTTGACCATCAAAGCCACTTCCGATGCCAGCGCTTACGATATTAAAAGCACTCATAGCATCAGCCAGGCTGGTCGCACACTGCTGATCGTATTGGTAGTAGGGAGCATCCAATCCACATGCAACGCCTGCGACTGCTTGAGTCCACTCGGCGGCATCACGATACGCTGCGTTTGGTCCATCTCTAACGAGGATCTCATTTGCATTCAGCTGCGCGCCGGAGTGTGCGCCATACAGCTTGATCAAGTTCTCCTTTTGGTCCAGGGATCTTCGAACGTGGTTTTCCGCATCAATTGCGGGTTGGAACGTCTTGAGGAGCTCATTGAGTAAGGGACTATCTTTCAAACCCCATCTCACAAAAGCGGCACGAAGGGCTGCCGCGTGGCGTGCAAACCGGTGGTCTGTCAGATCAAAGAGTAAGTGTGGGACGTTGTCAGTGGGTCCGCGCAATGCAAAGAGTGGTACAGGTTCTGCTGCCTCTTGACTATTAAGGAGGCTTTCTAACAGCGGTAGGTGCTGAAGATAGATCTGACGAGCCCGACGAAGCGCGCGGCGCACGACAGGTTCTCCCAGGTAGTTCAGTAGAATCTCAGTTGCACCTCCTCTGACATATGAAGGTACAAAATCGTCCGTCGTGTTGCCCATGAATCCATCTTGCTTCGAGGCCTTGCGCTGTTGTTCGAGAGTTCCATAAAGGCGGCCGCATTGGAAGGTATTAAACTGCAGTTGAACCATGTGACGTCTCCAGGTGAGAGCTTGTGCACGGGAACGCAGGGCTTGTACTCGTTGTTGGTCGACTGGCATGACCTCTGATGCAACAAACATGGCACCGTGAATATAATTCCACGACTCCCGCGACTGAATGGAACGACGCGCTTCGTACTGGATCTCTACTCTTGGCAAGTAGCCTAAGGTTTCAGCACTCAACCAACTGGTGTCAAGCTGGCTCATTACCAGCTCAAAGTTTCGAGCAAACGTATTGAATCGCAATGCCTCATGTCTGGTAAGCTCAACCTGGCGGCTTCGCACTGGGACTCCGATGATGGAATTAAGCTCCCGAGGTACGCTACCTTCGCCCATCACTGCTGCAGCAAAGCCCTCCGGGTACTCAACATCTCCCTGATCGAGAGATGGACTAGCCTTTGTCAGTACATCAACTCCTACACCCAGAATTGCAGGGGCAGCTGTCCACTTTTTCGCGATTGCTGGGGACAAGGGATGCTTAGGAAAGGCAGCAGCCATGGATCGGAGCTGTTCTAACTGAGTTTTCACTTCAGGCTTTGGTTCGGTCCGCGACGCGTAATCCTTGGCCTGAGCTTGCGTCTCCGCGAACTTGGCTTGCGAAACGTCAGGATTATTCGCCATGGTGGCAACAAGATCATTGAGTTCATCCCGGCGGGCCGCATGACTTCGAAGAGGTGCTAAACCAGTGAGGTACAAGTAGAGCGCCAGTCTATGTTCCCATTCCGTTAGGGAGAGTTTCCGATTCGTCGGGAATGAACCTAGGAACACCATACGCTGGAGTCGATAAGAGTAGAATTTGATCATGAAGTGTTGCGTAACCGGATGCGCGTTAAGACCAAACACAGGGACCATAACAGTGGGGTCCCGTAGCATATAACCAGCTGGATTTGGATACTTTGTCATTGAGGTTGGAAGCGTAGCCGGACCTAATCTCACCTCCATCGCGTTCTTGGAGAAGCCGCGTTCCTCAACTAGCGTTACGGACGTACGAGCGGGATGGCGTGGGAACATGCCCAAGATTGGGTTCGATTGGACACGGCGAAGCAATGTCTTGCCCTTCAGATCCGATTTGCGACGCTTCCCATGTTTCGCCAGCTTCTCACGGAGATCTGCCGCTGGCGTCGCTCCCAAGATCGAGCAAGCGTAAATTAGCTTAGGATTGGCATGAACTTCCGCATACGAAGGCAGCATCTCGATCGTGGGTAGCGCTTCAAATGTACCTCGTTCGTTTAGTAGTTGTATAACGCTCTGCAGGATAGGTCGCTTCGCTGAGACCTCATAATTCTCGCAGGGTGCAGGTGCGATGACAATGGACGGAGCATACAGGAGTGGTAGCTTTGTGCCTTCATTCACCACGTCACCTAGTATGCCTAGCTCTTCTTCCTCATCGCATGCAGCTGCGCTTGCCGCAACGACCACATTGCTTGAGCCGGATGATGACGACCCAGCACTGGTCGCATTCACGATGCGTACGAAAGATGCAGGTAAGTGTGCAGGACGCTCGTTGGGAAATCCGAGCACCGACGAAGGTAGCAAAGTCTCTAGTCTAATCGAGTCCAGCGCAGGATCGGGCTCTGGAGTAACGGTTCGTGCCACGTCACTTTCTAGCAGATTCGATTCGAAGACTTGATTCGCCGCAGCATGCAACGCTATGATATGCGCAGCGACTGAACTGGGGAGCTTCGAAGGAGCAACCAAGGTCTCAACGGCGCTAGCACTCGTAGAACCTGTGGACGGCGCCTCACTAGGTCCGGCATAGAGGAGGGATGGGAGTGCTACGGCAGGATTGAAGAGCGCGTGGAAATTGCGTACGCTTGAGTTGACAATGGACTTTGGTTCATTCAGCAGCCACATATCCGTATAATAACTCTTGTTTTCCGCCAGTTCCGCCTCAAGACGCCTCCACCGTGCGGCATCAGTGAGACGCTCAACCAACTCCAACGGCATGGCCAGTTCCAGCTGTGAGTGGTGCGACTTTAAATTCGTCAAGAGCTTACGCCGCGCGCGTGCAGAGTATGGGTTGGGCTCCGATGGATCCGATGTTCCATCAGCTCCGACGTCGCCCTGGGGTGTTGACTGCTGATCATCCTTTTCGGGTTGCTTCGGGCTCGCTTTGCCTCCCTTAGGCTCCTTGCTCTTGCCTCCCACATCTGCATCAAACTCCTCGTCTGTCTCATCATCAAGATCGCTTTGTTTTGGCACATATCCAACCCTGGGGAACTTAGAAGGATCGTTGAGGACCACAGGATGAAAAACGTAGGGATCAGTAGGGACATCTTCAAAAGAGTTTGCCAACGATCGACGGACGTAGATAAGCATGTAAGCGGAAGAGCCAAAATCTGTGTTCAAATTGCCTGTGTAGTAGTCATACGTCTTCGGTCCTCCATAATTGCCCTCAACGGCCTCTTGAGCCGTCACCTGGTGTGCGAGCGCGTCATCAAACTTAAACCAGGGCGCAGTTTTGTAGTGATTGGCATCTTTATCATCCTTCGGTTTTGCGGGGATCGGTCGAATATACGAGTAGTAGTGGCCGGCGTTCAATGTCCCATTGTGTACAAGTACCGCATACAAATCATAGGTGGAGTTATTAGGATCATTCATATCAACCACAACGCGGCTTGCATCGCTTGCTGATTCACTCTTCGATTCAACGGAGCTCGGAGAGTCGGCATTGCTGGAGGATGGAAGGTCAGAATCCAGAGTGAGGAAGGGTCGTAGGTTGATTTCAGTTGGAAACTCAAAGCGATCGTTCACTTTCACCATCATCCCGCGCATATAATCGTATTCAAAACGCTTCAGCTGAAGTTGAAGAACTGGTGGGAAGTCGCGGAATCTGACGCCCTTCTTGGCTGCTTGCAAGCCGTATTTATCGGTGCGGTACTTGTTCTCCTTGTCCAAGAGCTCTGGCTCCAGGTAGTTGCGCAGTGAATCCTCGAGCCGTTTGAAACCTTTGACATTGAGTTGCAAGTCATAGAATGGCTCCTTACGTGCGGATCTATAGTCAACATGAAGACATTCAATGTAACTTTCCTCCACGCCTCTGAACAAACGTGAAACTGCTCCTTCAACAACACTGGATCGCATTTTGGCCTCCAGATTGTCACATAGGACTCTGGAAAACTCCTGGACGTCGTGCTGGTGAAAGCTCTCCTGGTCCTCCCACCCAAATGATTTAGTTAACTCCTGAGTGCTCTGCGCCTTGGTCGCCGTTTGGAGGTTATAGAAGAGACGTTGCAGGGCTTGTGCGATGCGGAACTGTTTCTCTGACTCCTCGGCATCCGCTGCGCTGGGAGCTCTTGAGTCTGAGCTCGGCTTGGGAGTGCTCGAAGATGAAGAGGAGGCATCACTGCTTTCTTCTTCTCTCATGTCAATTCGAACGCTCTTCGTGCTGGACGGCATGAAATACACTGCCTTTCGAAACCACGGGAGATGAAACAAGGACTGGAGATACGAATTCATGTAACAAGTAGCTCCTTGATTGAGTAGCCCCACAAACGCTGCCTTCTGATTCGTAGCCTTTTTGTGGTCCTCGTCTCGCATGACAGCTTCGGTTCCGGTATACAGTCGGAGCACGAGCGATGTTTGGTCGTGCATATACTGGTGCATTTCGTGGAGGGAAAGGAAGTTGGCATAGCCATAATCGCGACCCACGGTGAACGTTGTTGGTTCGAGACATGCCTTCACAATGCACAGCTCAGGTTGTGTAGGATGGACGACCTCGATCGCGAACTTTGTGGTGAATGTTTTCGTATTACATGGAGCTTCGCCAGGTGCCTGATACTTGAGATAGAAGTTGCGATACATCCTGTTATCCGACAAGGTTGATACAATTTGCCAGAATCGGCCTGCCATGAAGAAGGTGTCGGAATGAATTGTTTGATCTGACAGGGCCAACTTTGAGAAGTCAGGCCAAACAACTTGTACCGCATCATCTAATGTCACAATACCCTTACCACCGGGTTGTCGCGAGTCAGGCAAGGGCTGAGAAGGGGCCCCGCCTCCAGGCTCATGTCCACCTCCCACACCGCCAAACCAGCCGCTCATGTGAGTTTAGGAAAGCCGATCACCTGAGGGAAATGTGTGTCGTGTAGCACTGGTTCTCTCAGCAGTGCGTCTGTAAAAGTCCAGGATATGTGCAAACACAAAGTTAACGACACACCTCGGCTGAAAACTAGCCGCTTGTACACCCAACGACCTCGCGCGAAACTATCCGGACAGTGTGTTGAGAGTGGTGGTGCTGGTTCTCTAGATTGGGGGGCATAATACGTCAAAATGATGAGCTATAGCTCGGCATCAATATTATAATGCATGATAGCATGCTCTGTGCATGGCATCTTGTACTCTACCGGCACTTGCAATGACTTGCAGCTCCATCGTATTGATACACTTGGTATCTACCAGACAACACTTTGTAGAATGCCCAGCCTTCTCACTTCAGGCCGCTTGAAGAGGCCGTCAGGACGCCATGTTCGGTGTCAAGCTGCCGAAACATAGGTGAAGCGAACTGAACCGTGACCAGCTTTGCGAAACGTGCACCCCCACCGACGGCCCTCACGCACATCAGAGATTCGTCAGAGTCAGCCTGGATCTCGCCATTTGGCTGTAAGCTTTGAACGATTCGTTGAGTCTTTTCCGAAGTCAGCTCGGCATACTACCCGTATAGATCGAGAACGAGCGAAAGGATGTGGTGAACCCGTAGGGCGCCAGTTGGGTGGGACGCGGGAAGGCATGTACATGGTAGGTCGCTGACAGGCTTGGACCACTCGCTAGTTCCGCGTGGATCTCGCGGATGTGATCCATGTTGGTGGGCGTAGGACCAGGTTATTTTGGAAGATCATAACGAGAGATATTAAAAAATCCTAACCATGAACTTGGTCATGCAACACATCTGGCGATATTTCCCAGTTTGTTTCAAGTATTTAGTCTGGTAGTGGATCTTAAAATCAAGCTGGGTGATCCCATCCACCCATGTAATATCATCCACCCTTCTTCGGGTATCGACCGTGACAGAGTTGCAGTGTACTGAGAATATACCTAGCTTTACTGGAGTAACTCGTGGAATACGGCCGTTGCAAGCACGGCCCACGACTTCACAGGGCAGAATCTCTCCCCTCCATCATTGGTATGTCCTCGTACACTTGTGGATAGCACAGTCACATTCACAGGAGCAGTGTGGATCGCTTCTCGGATTCCCAACGTGTCGCTCGGGATCGCTGCATGCATAGCGTATGAGATCTGGTCCGATCAATGGCCCAGACAACCAGACAAGGATCTGAACGTTCCATGAAATGCTACCTCAGGTGTGCCAATCACACAAGCAATTGATAGGTAAGCAGACACGGGCTCCGGAGGTTCCATAGCTCCCATTTTCATCTTTTGTCTGTATTCTCCACACTGAGTCACCTATGTGGCATGTAAAAGAGATTACCAGGGCCGGGCACGGGCCTGCCTGGTGATGGGCCCGAGGCTGCTGCAGACGGAGAACGCAACGGAGTGGCGGGCGAGGGCGCTGCACTTGGAGTCGCAGGCCTCAGGGGCGTCAATGGAATTTCAACCGGGCCTGATTTGCTCTTTGCTGAAGGTGACGACATAGGCGAGGGCTGCTGAAACGCCCTCGCGCTCGGTGAATGTTGAACACTGTGTGAACTGCCCTGATGCAGCTGCTGAAGAAGTTGTTGTTGTTGCTGAAGGTACATCTGAGCTCGATTTTCCTCTTCTTGTCGCCTCCGATCGTTCATAACTAGTGCGTCCAGCATCATTGCAATGTTTGCAAAATGTGCAGTACAGTCTGTATACAGTTTGCGTGCCACATCGCTTGCGTCTTCCGCGTCCATCGACGACAGGCGCAGCTCCTTCGTCAAGGTCTTCAGGGTTCGTTCTTGGGTTTGCATTCGCTCTACAAGTGTATCTGTGAACTTCGTGGCGAGCGCGGCGGCAGCGTACTCGTGGTTGGTAAAGAGTCTTAAGTGCGCCTCGACAGCATTGACCGCGTGTGTCCCCCGTAACACGTCATCCGACCACTTATGGTGAGCGGTCGGGTGCGGTTTGTGCAATTCGTCTCGGAGTGAATTAGCCATTCTAGGCGAGGTGTGGTGAGGTTCAAATATGTTTCTTTCGACGTAGAATAGGATGTAGTCAGATTGGAGCTAGAGCGTGGTCCGCAGGACTTGCGTGGGCGCGTTATTCGGTCTTGCAAATTTCTGTTCTCGAGCAACTCAAATTCCCGTCTCCTCAGACTCCGATTGGATTGAATGATTCATGGCTATGCACGATGATAAGAATGGTGTTCTAATACACTACTGGTGTTTTCAAGTTACTCGTCGGCTGCATGATCTGGTGGTTTTCCCCATACCTTCCTACACCAGAACCAAACTGTTCAAGCAGCCATCTACTTCCAGCCAGTGATGAGGACTCGAGTTTATGGACTCAGCGTGGAGCTGTGATTCGCATTCGGGCTTTGAGCGGGGGAGGGGCTAGGCATCAGCTCCTCTAAAGATTCTAAGCATGTGTGGCTCTTGTGTGTGAGACTGCATTTGAGAACCGCAGCGTTTCCTCGCTCCCAGCAAACGAAGGCGACTGGATTGGCGCTGCATTCCCTCGAATCACAGCGGAGCCAGCAGGCTATTTCGTTGAACCACATTTGCAATGACCACAAAGGACCGCCTGCGGTACCCTGTTGCCAAACTCGTAGTGGACACGGAGATTGTCCCAAACCCCTCACTTTGTGATCCAGTGAGAAACAGAATTGAGGTCAGTACGAAAACACATAATCCCGATATGGATTTGTGTAGATAATTGCGCAGTTGCGTGTTTCCTGATCGCGTGACTTATGTGGTCGTAATATTCCCTCGCGAAATATTGTAGACCTCTCTAAACATGGCCACCAACCTGTCAAGCCAGGATCTCAAAGTTCTGGAGGACATCTTCCGGCGCCGAGTACGTAGACGTGAATGATGAATTGATCATGCACCATGTCCGTCAGTCCTTCCGTAGCTGATCCTGCTTGTCTACGCTGTTTATCTTGACTCTAGGCAAACCATGTCGACGCGGACGAACGCAACCAAGCTGTTCGTGACCTGAACACGATTCTGAATCGGCTGACGACCCTGGAAAACGAGCCCACAGTGGAGAAGAACTTGTTGAATCTGCTGCTTCAACGAATGGTAGATGTCTCTGCAGATGTTTCGACCCTTACAGTGAGCTTACTTGGTCGACTGATGCCTAAGATGAGCTCCCACTCGATCAGCACAATCATCGTCACTTTGGCTCGGCTACTCGTGTCGGAGGAAGCCGCTCGTCCCGAAGGCGACGCCGTTATCATCAATGCAGATGGATCCCAAAACCGACCCGTCTATGATGCTTACATTCAGGCGCTGCGACAGGTGATCGTTCACTCGAACCCCGCACTCCTCGGGGGACTACTAACGAGTACTTTGCCACTTTTGCAGCAAAGCCTGGCGATGCCTCCTCGCAGTTCCAAGCAAATTGATCGCGAAACACGTGATAACATTTCTATGGGTATTTCGGCCGTACTGACAACACTGATCCCGGCTGTTCCTGCGCAAGTGTGGCCGGACCACGCAGGGTCGTTGGATAGGATAGCAAGTTTGTTGCTCGGACTGCTTGATTCGGATCGAGAACCGCTTCGAGTTCACGCCGCACAGGCCCTTGGCACGATCTTGTCGGTTTGCCTGAACGAGACAATCGGCCATACGCTTGAAGAACTTTGCAAAGCATTCACGAGTCGATATCACGCCGTCCTCAAAGATCCGCTAGCGACTGTCCATCCTGATTCATACCTGAAAGCTCTGGCAGCTTTTATTGACCGCAGTAGTCCTGGCCGAGTGGCACCCTTTGCAGCAAAGTTAATTGATACGTTTACGGCGGTACTACCAGCTCAGCCTACCGCAGATGTTCTCCGTGCAACTAAAACAACACGTACTGTGGACGTCTACAATCAGGAAGTCACGGCTGCCATTCAGGCACTGTGGAGTGATGTGCTCAACTGCCTCACCACGATCATCAGACTTGACCACTTTGCCATCGCAGCGGACACACAGCGCATTTCTAAGATCGTGCAGTCTGCTGCAGGGCTCGCCGCATACGACCCTTACTACGAGTATTCAGGGGATGCGGAGAATGAATGTTCGAGATCGCACCCAGCAGACGATGGTGTTGATATGAGCGAATGGGGTATTGACGGCTCTAGCAGCACTGCAGTAGAATGGGGAGCCGGTGATGACGGATGGGGGATGTCTTTTCTATCCCTCAATTCTGACCACGGAGAAGCTGTAACGGCTTCGCAGGCAACGAATTCTCTTGAAGGAGTAGGAACAGGTCCTAAGGAGGTCGGTCTCTTCGTTCCCAATGATTGTTCGCGATTGGTTCGCATGCAAGCGATTGAGCTTGCGGAAGCTGTCGTTGTTCATGCGCCCCGATTCACGACACGATGCTACTCCGACTTGCTTGCACATTTCATCGCGCTGCTACGGGAGCATGATGCCACAGTGCTGGCAAAAGTAATAGGTCTTCTTGGCACGTTGATTTCCCACGCGTCAGAGGAAATCCCAGCGCCAATTTCGTTCCACCCTCCGGCTTTCGTAGCCACTCTTCACAGGTGGCTCGCCTTCTCGCCTCCAGATATGTCTGAGAATGAGAGAACTGTGCAGCCATCCACTGGAGTCGAATCTGCCTCGGAAGGTAGAGTGATCGGATCGCACGATGGGCATTCCAAAGAGGTACCGTCAATTTTGGCACCAGAACTCCAACATCTAAATCATGCTTTGACTTTACTTGAGGACAAGGTCACAACTGACGCAACTGTGGTCGCGAGTGCGGTATATGATATCATCACCGATCTCATCCGAATCGTGTCGTATCCTGGCGCGTTTGGGTGCGCTGGGCAGTCGATTGTCGACTATGCTGCCGAAATTTTGCCGCTCGCCTTACGAATCATTGCGAAAGCTGCATCTCCAGCTGCATCCCGATGCCTCGAAACGCTGCTGAAGCATATGCCAATAGCTTGTCAAGCTGCCTCAGCTGATGCACTTGTGGATGCCTATGTAGCGTTAGTCAGGAACAGCCGCTGCTCCGAAACCAGTGTTCACTTGTTCCCCTATCTCCTGCCTGCGCTTCGCTACAAGGACACAAAGATAGAGTTGTCGGACCGCCTCAAGCTATTGACTCAAGCTCTAGCCGCAACAAGACGAGTTGTCACAAACTCCGAACTTTCGGAATCCCATCGTCTTGAGGCTATCCAAGCGCTTGGCATGGGGTTGGTGACGTGTGACATAGGTATCTCCTCCGACCAGTTCCAGATGGTTCCCAAGGCCCTCGGTGTGGGTCAACGCTTCCAGACTGTTAGCACGCGAACTCAGCGAGGGCTCGTGCTTAGTGATGCTGATGCTGCATTCGAGTCTGAATGTGTCGCAGCCGTGGCTGATCTCTTTGATTTACTTCAACAATTCATTGGACTGGGTGCAGCACCCCACATTCGGGCGGGAATCAACACTCTGGAATCACTAGCCCTTATCGGCTCGGGTTTGTCGCCAGAACTGCTTGCGCTAGGTGCTCAGCGTTGCGATGTGCCAGTACTTCTCCAAGTGCTACAGAACTGCTACTCACGGCCCAACTTGCAACTGTCGGCCTCCGCATTGAAAGTCTTAATCTGCTTAGTCGCCGCAAATGTCAATATTCTAAATCACGTTCACCAGTCCACGAGTCCGACGACTCCTATCAAACCGACTGACGAAGTCTTGACTGCATGCAATGTATTCCGAGCCGTTTGGGGTGTGTGGATCAATGACAAGTCCTTCTCCAGTTTTGACATCGCTAGAACAACACTTCTTCCGTGCAACCTCGCTCAAGCCTTGGTGGCACTAGTGCTGAGGAGAAGCAACGCGAAGCTGTCGAGCAATCCTGAAGCGGCTGACTTGATTTGCAAAATTGTAATCAGTGTGACGCACCTGCAGCTCAGTCTTGAAGCCTCAACTCTCACGGCCCCGGAGACATCGATAACAACGACAGCTTCGTCAAAATATCGCCAGCTTACGGCATCGCATCATCTCGCACATAACTCACAAGACCTCCTGGTGGAGCCTCTGAATACCCTATACTGGCTGCTCGCCTGGGCGAGCTCTCACACCAGTGACGACCAGATGGAACCATTAAGTCGCAAGCTTAGTCAGTCGGTGCTGAGAGGATATGAAGAACATTATCAGCGTTCATTGTCCGTATCTGAGTCCAACCCTGGGGTAGCCGAGGCATGCGCTGCAACAATTGGTATATGTCTCGGCGGAATTGTCCAAGGCCTGCCAAAGGAAAAGGCGTCGTCGTCGCTGGCGGTCACGAGCGCACTCTTGAAAGCAGCGTGTGAAGCCATTGGATCGAAATCGGGCACGGAAGAGGCTGCAACGGACAACTCCACATCAACCACAGCGAGTACGTTGCAAGCGACGTCACTGACAGTTCCGGACTCAGTGCTTAAATTGATCAGACCTGAACAATACTGCATTGATTACTCTACTCTGTTATCGTCACCCTTGGCCTTTGTCAAGTCCGCTGAGTCAATGGTCCTGCTCACATCCCAGCTTTTGTATCAAGTCGGAACGCATTATCTTGCACAGGTATACACCACGGGCATGTTCGAAAGCTTCCTCGAGGACTGCACAAGGCTGTCCATTGCGGTTAGAGGAAGGAATCGCAGCCTCACTTCAGCATTGGTCAGACTGCTGGGTCACATCATCCAGAATGGCCCCGATTGCTTTACTTCAGCCCTGAGTCTTTTGCGAAGGCATGTCGAGCAGCGAAAGATAGTAGAGGCGAATGGTGGCGTCGCGGACCCTGTGAGCGCAGCCCAACATCGATTGTTATTAACCAGCATTACAGAATGCCTGATTCAATGCGGTCGGATGGCAACGCAATTGCCTGAGGTATCAGATGCTCCTGAACCATCAGAAAAGACTCTAGGCTCAAGGATCTCCAGCTATTTCGTTGACAACATTGACCTCTTCTTGAGCGCGGTTCCTGCTACATTTGAGATTGCATGCATGCATTTTTCGCTCCCGAGCCCAACCTCTCGAGAGCTAGTGCAGCATGCAAGTGCGCTCATTAGTGCGCTCTTCATGATCTCCCCGAGAACGCTGAGGGCGCTCATTGATAAAGAGTTCGAGGTCTTTAAGAGTGTTGAGATGCCTTCTCTGCGCGCAGTTGTGGATGCAACTTCTCCAGTAACTAACTCGATCTGGGAATCCAAGTCTGGCGCGAGCACCACCGCCGATGACTTTGTGGATAAGGTTCTCACTGACTTGTCTATAAAGGCCGCGTCGCTGAGCCCAGCTCAGGCAGCGCGTTTGGCACAATGTGGGGCTGCAACACTCCGCGCTGCGGCGTTAGATATCACTGCCGCTGAGGACAGGATGCTGTCGCAGGTCGGTTCGACCCGAACTAGACTCACCCTGGCTCCACTCCCGCGCAAAGACCTGTATACAGAGATGACCAAGATCATGGCTTATGCACCGCTTATTCTCGCTCTCAATGAAGTGAGTGCCGCGGAGCAGGTGATTGCCTCTCTCAGCCACTTACTCACCGTGCCACAGTCAACAGCTACTCAAGCGGTACTGAGGGACCGAAGCACTTGGGGCTACGTAGTTGCGTCCGTTCTTCGGCACTCCGCTGTGCGCCCGGAACTAATCCAAAAACACACTGCAGGCTCTGCGGTTCATTACGCTGACGTTGGAATTGACTTGCGACTCAGTGTCTGTATGTTTGCAGACAGACTTTTGGGTCTCGTGATGTCTGACACGCCGAATAAGAACATTCTAGCTCATTTCATCCCCGTTCCGGCGACGCTGTGCAAATCGCTTGTGAACATGCTCAAGGACTACGCACCTGACCATTCAGTGGAGGTTATCAAGCGCGGGTGTGCTCTCATCGTGCAGGCTGCCCAGATTGCAGCATTGGAGAGCTATGTTGTTTCGAATATCGCAACTGTCTTTAGTGAAGCGTTGCTCCCAACTTTGAAACACCACTATCAAATCGTTCGAACCGACGTACGACGTCGAGAAGAGGCCTTCAAAGAGGAAAATGCGAAGTATGAAAAGGGCATCGCGCCTCGGCCTGTCATGGAGGATCCGACGCCTGAGTGTTCGGCCTCGCTTGAAATGCTGCGAGCGAATGTTAGCGCGTGTATGGCACTTAACGTGTTGTCCGGTGTTGACCAAATCCCAAGTTTTGTGTATCTTTGGAATGAGGTCATCATGGCATCGCAGCACACAAAGCAGCTTGTCATTGAAATGAAGAATGCAACGTAGCTAAGAAGCTGCGGAGAGAAATAAAGCACTATATTTGTGTCGCACGAATCGTCCTTGTTAACGACCGTTAACGCATTGGCTGTCTGGGTTTTGTGTGGCAAAATCCATTGGGGATGTATTGAGGATGTGATAGAGGCACGAAGCTGCGAAACTGTGCGGATTCAAGTCCAGTTGCACAACAGTCGTCTATGTGCTTTTGTGCATCTCCAGGGGAATGGCGTGGATGCAACGTCCCTGGTATTGAGTTATGCAAGATAGCGCATAGAAACGCTCAGCTGTGGGAAGGCAATGTGTGTGAGTCGATGATTTCGGGATCGTAGGGTGAAGTGAATCAATCTGACATTGACCCGACGAGGTCGTTTCACAAACGACCAACGCTGAGCTGGTACAAGGGGAGGTATCTGAGCTTATTTTGATGGGTCGCACGTGTAAGTCCTGCCTGGATCGATGTTGAGATTGAGACACTTGCTTATGGAGGTAGACACGCACCACTTACATGCGATATTCTTGTCATCCACTGCCTTCGAGAACTTGCACAAGTCCTGCGTCGACTGGCTACAGTGGGGTACGGGGTAGAAGCACTTGCCACTCTTGAGGTCACCGTCGTTGCGCACTTTGCACGCGCCATTGCGGTTGGCGTTGTTGCTGTTGTTGCTATTGTTGCTATTGTTGTTGTGAGGGCTGGTCGGGCACCAAATGCAGACTTTACCTCCTTCTAACCTGTCGACACATTCACGGACTGTGTGAGCTTCAGAGCACTTAGGCTCAGCGGCATCCGCACCGCTTGAGATCAAGGCAAGCATGACGAGCAGAATGCCGCAGCATACGAAGAGGAATGAGCGACTTGTGCTCATCTTGGAGGAACTAGAATTGGTTTGCAGCAGTAATAGACTATGTAAGATCGGTGGTGTGCAATCACATTATGATAACGCCATACTACATGAGTGTTTACATTGAATGAAGCGGGTAAACCGAACGCACACGCACTGTGCGCGCCAAAACAGACCCTGGGAAAAGTAAGGCGCCCAATCCCAAAGGTCGAGATTTTTCACCTGTCAGGATTGGGGCAGTGCTAGACCCTCGTCCGGGGCTCGATTCGGGAGAAGTACGCCAAAACGAGACGTGGGGTGAAAGCTTTGAGTGTATGAGTGGTAAGCTACGACAATAACCAATAGTGTGGGACTGGGGTTATGGGTGCCGATGGATGGTGGTACCAATCAAGCCCGACAGAAATCATCACAGGCACAATCTGGAACTTGAAGTTTCCACAGGTGGACCACCTGTGTCGTCATATCGTCTTGCGTCAAGCGCATTGCATGCCCATAGGCCAAATAACAGGAAATCTGCTGACTTGTCTGTTCCTGTCAAGATACGACCCTTCATATTTTACACAGCCGCCTCAGCTCCTCCAAGGGTTTGGCACTCACACGATGGAGTTGCATCAAGCCATGTCGTCGAGAGTATACTCAGTGTGATTATGGATCACAGCGATATTGTTGTCCCGGGAGATAGCCTCTCATGTAGCATTTCTTCTGGCCACTCGAGTGGCACCACCAGCAACCCTTGCTGTTCTTGTTGCTGTAGTTGCTGATCACAATCGAGCGAGCGCACGTGTCCTTGGATGCGGCCGTGCAGTCAGGGACTGCATAGAAGCATCGGACATTCTCCAAGGCGCTGGCGGTGGGGAATACGCACTTGCCTCGGTTGTAGTCAACGTAGTCACGACCGTTTCGGGATTGGTTGGCGTAGTCGTTGAGACACCACATGCAAGTGTGAGCTCGCACGAGCGGGTCACCGGAGCAAGTCAAGGGGTCCTTTCTGTCACCACACTCTTGTGCTTGAACGCCTGACGGCATCAGGATGGCCGCAATCATGGCAACGCAGGCGAGAGCTGTAAGCCAACTGGGCCTCATCTCGCACCTGTGTTGCTAAACAAGTTTGGAGTTGGAATACTTGGCGCTAAGCTAGGCGGATCGGGGTAACGTCCGTATGACTCACGAGCGGGGACATATAGGAGTACGAAGCACTAACTAACACTCGGCTGGATATCGCGACAGTGCGTTTTTCGCGGATTGTCCAAACTGCTCGACTTGTTGTTCATGTCGATGAAATCGTACATTTTGACATGAGTGGCAGTGATTCGCAGGGGCATGGCCTACTTGGTCACTGGATGGTGGTAGAAGGCTTGGTATATATGTACATGACATGTATTGCGAGCTAATGTAGGATCCAGAAGTTATCGTTGCGAGTTTTGTCATAACATTTGTTGGGTTACGTTTTTATAGTATCCGCTTTGATTGCACAGAAGTACGATCGGAAATTGGGCGCTCGCTAAATCACGTAGGACCCCGTCACAATGGAGTTACCAGTCGCGATTAAACAAAAGGCGAGAGACAGATGGGTTAAGGTACACACTAGATCAGATCGATTTGATTCAAGTCTCCTATCCAGAGTATTGCTCTCAACCATTCCTCTCAACAGAACGAGACTGCACCCCTCACGGTGTCAGATACTCAGTAAAGATCTGGAATTACCAGACCTAGCTCGCGAGACAGGGAGATTATTTTGGATCGCAATTGTAGCCAGGACCAGCGCTGACACCACGACGGAGACACTTGCTGGGCTTGCCAGGGCCGGTGCACCAGCTGCACAGCAGTGACGAGGTGATTTCCTGGCCCCTCTTGCAGAGCTTCTTATCAGTTGCAGTAATACAGCTCGCCAATGGGTAGTAGCACTTGTTGTCCGCATTGTTGCTACTGGGAGTGACACATCGATTCTTGTCAGCGCACCACAGGCAGTGCTCGCCCTTTTCGATGGTAACGGAGCAATCTTGTGCAGACGTGGCATCAGAGCACTTAGCAGCCTCAGCAACGCCCACCACCATCAGGGCAAGGATGATCCCGTACACCAACAGTGCAAGACGACTCGGTATCATGTGATCGAGTTTGATCTAGAACAAGGTTGGCCGCGAATGGCAGGTGAATTCGTGAGTGTTGAGAGGAGAAATTTCACTAAAATGGAATTACGCGTGTTGAGAAATAAGATTGAACATGCCGATGCGAAGTGCTCTTCGTGCAAGTGCGGGATTCACAAGATCATCTTATGTCACTTTGGTTGCATGTAATTTTTTTGTGAGATCAAGCGTCGAATATCCTTCCTAGGGTGGATTGGTTCACCGCCACAGGGGGCAGGGGTTTCACTTCTTGTGTCCAGATTTAACGGATATGGAGTGATTGTGCCACACTGGTTGCATCGCGTGTTCGTGGGTGTGCCGTTTGTGCCGCAGCTACTGAGTAGTAGTAATATCCATAGTAATGTTCAATCTTGTAATATATTGTATATCATACCCACAACGCACCTGATCCCTGAGACAGAGTATGCAAAAGTTAATCTACCTCTGAGCCTGGTTTCACTAGCGGGTGATGAGACGCGTAGCACGCTGTAGACCGAATGGCTCTCTTACACTCACCATCTGAACCCTTTGGCTCCCATGGACGACTTGTATAGGTGCGCCGACACGCGTCGCTCTGCGCCTGTCCGCTTTCGCACGAGATCCTCACTCTTCATCGCGAGGCCTTGTGCTGCTCGGGGTTCTGAAGGACTTGAGCCCCGGGCAAAGGAAGCAGTAACTACAGTGCACCGGTGCTGTTACGACCCTACTTCATCCACGTCTATATTTTGTGTGTGGGTACGATCGAAACTTCAGTCTTGTCGACAGAAAAACCCTGTTCGTACGCCACCGTAAACACCATGTCGCAGTCGCTGTTTAGGTTCGCGAGCGAGTCTCAACAGAAGCCTCAGCAACAACAGCAACAACAGCAACAACAGCAGCAACAGCAGCAACAGCGCAGCCTCGCAACTCCGACCAGACGTGATCTTTGCACACCCCCTCCTTCAACCTCACCCCCAAATACCGCCAACCGAACGGGAAGGCAAGATGGAATATCTTCATCGGCAGTCTATCCCTCGGACGTGGTGTCCACGAACCAAGCATTAGGGCTCGTACCTGATTTCTCCATTTTCGAACAGGAAGGGAGCAATCACAGCGGTCCCGCTCTCCGAAGGTGTTCTGGTGCCGCCAGCACCCGCGGTGTATTTGGAGCTGCGATTGCCACCAGGCAAGCTTCCAATTCGCGGAGAGCGTCCACATCGAGTCCGGCAGCTGACATTGGATCGATAGCAGTTGCATGTAAGGGATCTAGTCTCGATGACAATGTTGCGGAATACTGGGGGAAGAGCACCCAGAGCAATGGGCGCAACTCTGACATTGGATTCGGCAGTGCAAGTGATGAAGATTCCGATGCTGAGTCTCAGATGGACGCGCGCGCAAGGATGCCACCATCCATTCAGTCCAATGCCCTAGGAACAAAGCGTGGCCCAACAATATCACATTCCCCAGTATCGCAAATGCATCACAAGGAGAGTCCAATGCAGCAGTATCGTCGAATGAACAACCAAACTCCAACCCAGGGCACTACACCAACCAAGATACTCCCGAAAACAAAGCTTCTCCGCGGTGAGGATTCTCAGCGTCCGAATTCAACCACTACTCCATCGCGTGAGGACGCTCTGAGTAGTGAGGCAGGCGTCAAGGTCACGCCAACTAACTTAACTCCAACCTATGGCACCTCGAAACGTATGAGTCCACGACGCGAGCCGCCGACGCCAATGAAGCGGCTCCATCAGCCACCTCCGACGCCATTCAGAAGCCGTGCACTCAGTAGCAACTCGATCCTTGGTCAACAGAACAATTCGACTTCAAAAGGCACGAGTGCGGATAATACTATTTCCCATGCAGAACGATCGGTTCCTCCGCGTGCATCGAAGCATACCGCAGAGGTTTTGCATCGTATCCAAAGAATGAAAAGCCTTGTTGGCGACCTACCAGCGGTGCTTTATGACGTCGAGGATCCCTTGTCAGTTGTGCGCAGGGTGGGCAACCAGAATGAGAAGGAATTTGAGCGCGTATCGCTATTCGATTTCGAAAGGCAATTAGGCTCTGGTGCTTTTGGAGAGGTGTGGCAGGTACGGAGGAAGACCGATAACAGGCGGTTCGCCCTGAAGAAAATGACTCGAGACCTTCCCTTCCGAGCGATTAACGATCTCTTGCATCTGATAAGGCTCGTTCAGGCACCAGTTGATGGATGTGCTCCTTACCCCACGTTACTTGGTGGGCGGCTAGCGTATGCGACTCTTCAGTCGAAGGCCACATTAACCGAAGTGACCCCATGCTCACTAGAGGAAATGCGGACCAATACGCATTTGAGCTTGACCGAATGTGAACTAAGTGTAACAACTATGACAAATTCATCGTTCGACGCCGAAGAAGCTAGAGATGTGTTTAATATTGCGGGCGATATGTCGAATCCTCAACTCCAATCTCGCTCCACCAGAAATCAGCTTGCGACTCCGGAGCCCATGAAAACGAGGAATTTCCCGAGTCTCTCCGGTAGCCATCTTGCAGCGCTACCTGAACTCAGCACCATCTCACCAGCCTTGTCCACAACCTCGAGGATGGACCGAAAGGATACCTCGAACGAGGAAGATTTGCGCGGGTCAGACATGGCGACACCGTCCAATAATGTCCTAGCTCGACGACGCCCTCAGCACGAAACAACTGAGCCCGTCTTTCTCGGCTCAAGTGCCAACGCTTCGATGACCAACTCCTCAATCCACGACGTTTCTCAGATGCTAGGAGGGTATGATCCGGTGCTTGATGCACTAGACACGATCCGTAGTAATGATTTTGAGGATGATCCGACGGAACTCTCTCAGTGTAGCCTCCTGGAAAGCGGACGAAGGAGCACTCAGTACTTCTTTGGAGCTAATGAACCTGTGTTCCGTTTCTTCTATCATCCAAATATTCTTCGCCACTATGCCATTTGGGTTGATTCAGAAGGTGTGATGTACATTCAAACCGATTTATGTGAGGGAACAGTTACCCACTTGGCGACGAAATTGGCAAGAGAAAAGGCCCTCAGTGAACGGCTCATATGGAAGACCCTTGGGGAGGCAAGTGAAGGTTTGGCACATTTGCACAGATTGTCTTTTGTTCATCGAGATGTAAAGCCAGCAAACCTTTTCTACCTCCTTCGCTGCGACCTCGACCGAGATCAAGATGCTACATCATCAAGTAAGAGTTCTGAGTGGGTGAGCTGGCCGGTAGTTTATTCTCGCTGGTGGCTTCCTTTGCAGGCGGCTGTCGAGTCTGAACTAAGTGAATCGCTTCCGTCAGAAGAAAGCACCAACGTGACAAGCGAGGAGAATAGCCCCTTGCTCGGAGCCGAGGGCATAGACGAGGGACATCAAGTCTCACATTACCAATTGCCATCTCTCTCCTTACCTGACTTTTACCTCAACTCTGAGTTCATTGGAGACGCGACACTCTCTCGACTCTCAAACTCTCAGGACGATCACCCGAACGAAGTCTCAGAGTCTATTGGATTGGTTTCTAATGACCTTCAGTTAGCTAGCGAAGAATGCGATGCCCATGCCGACATTTCAATGGGCGCTGACGGCGACGGTGAAGCGGCATCGCAGGAGGGTGGTCCGCGGAGACGCTCCTCGCCGCCTGCAGGTTGTGAGGGTTCATTTTTTAATTACGGTCACACGAATGAACAACATGAAGCAAGTCCAATTTCCTCTTTCGGACGAATGGTTTCTGCGCCCTTCCGCCCCACCTCTGAGGGAGTACCCAGCGGTACGAGTCTCACACCGAACTGTAAGAAATCGCCCTCACATGTTCCTCCACCATCCTCCATACTTACGAGCAAGGAGGCTGTTGAACTGAGCCAGTATGTAATTGTGCTTGGAGATCTCGGCTCCGCTGCGTACTTCCGCGACGGATTGGCAAATGGCGGGAGCGAAGATGTTGATGGGTTTTTTATGGCTCCTGAGGCTCTAAATCAGCAACTCGTTCCTATTGATACGTTCCAAACAGTGCTCCGCAAAGACCACGCGGATACCATTGAACTGGCCTGGAGAGATCTCAAATCAGCCGTGGCAGCCGAAGCATGGCTAAAGTCTAAGAAGGATGAAGGCTTGGGCTTCCTGGAATCGAGCAGAGAGACTGAAGTCTCGAACGTCCATGACAACGAGTTCCGTCCTGCATCGCCAACAACGGCTGAGAATGCACTTATGTCGTGCCAAAGATTCTCTTCGCTTCCACGACAGGGAACCTCATTGGATAGGCAAGCACTTTCCTCCGTAGCGAACGCGCTGTCCAAGCTTGCTTCTAAACTGCCTGACATTAGCCTCAAAATCGCGGCAGAGGATGCTGAAGGCCTGATTGAACTCACCTCTACAGGCGATGCCAGGTCAAGATCGGGTGCGCTAGCCTCCCGTCTTGCAAATGAAATCCGTGGCTTCCTCCAAAATCGCGCTGGTAGCGGTGGTTATGGCACCACAGAACCTGCGGGGTCAAAACATCGAACGAGACTTGCAACATCGATGCCACTCTTCGGCGGGTTTTATGCCGAGCAAGATATGGACATGTTGGCACCCAAAAGTCTCTTTGATCATGAATCCGCTGAGCCTGTTGCCGGTCTTTCGCAACCCTCTTCTAGCCTCTTGCCGGGTTCTGTGACAGAACCCGAGAGACCCGAGTATGAAAAGAACTTAAAGGCTCGTAAGCTAGGTCAAGGACCTTGGTCTGATGTCTTCTCCCTTGGCGTTACAGCCCTCTCCTTGTTGACGGGCCGCGAGCCATCGCTCGTCGCTCGTCATGTGAGGACACTCCAACGAGGTGATCGAGATTGGATTGCCGAACCTCTGTCGATTCCCACCACCGTGCTCCAGCGCGAATATTGCCCTAAATTCAAGCCTTCGTTTGCTGAGGCTATTGCGCCATTTTTGCCGTATGTGCTCGCATGCCCAACTGAGGAAGATATGGAACACTTAGAGCAAGCTCAGCATAATCTTGAGGCTCTGCGCTCAGGCCTCGTACCTGGCCTGCCTGGATCACCAGCTCTTACGAGACGGGGTTCTGTAAGCGAGAAACCGCAGCCACTGCCATCTAGCGCTGTGAAGGCCCCAATGCCCACGTTCACATTTTCGAAACCACCGTTATCCCCCCACCCTGGGTCAGGAATGGTCCCCACCCCAAGCAACGGAAGCATGTTGAAGAGGAACCGAAGCGCGAGTCAGGTTGTTGCACCACTGCCTCGCCGTCAGCTATCGGCCCCTCTATGCGGTCAAATTGTAGACTCTGTCATGGATGGCAGTGCGATTCCCCCTGCGCCATCACCTGTTGTTTCATTGAGTCGACCTGCTTTTGTTCCAACACCAATCCGCGTGCGTGCTCAATCGATTCACAGCCAGACTGGTGGGCTACCAGGCGCAGCGTCGAGCCAAATTACACCTCGAAGCTGTGCACGAGTCTATAGCTACGCATGCCCACCTGGCTCGACTACACCCCTCCGAGCGTCCGAAGCCAAGATCCTTGCAAGCACCGTAAGAGGTGCTGTGAAGTACGGAGACATGAGCGTCCATGGATCATCTCCGGATCGCAACCCCTCCAACTGTGCGGGGCCCACCACGTCGATTACAAAGCGAAAGCCAAGCAAAAGCCAAGTGTCCATTGGAGTCCCTTTGCAAACTGATGACTATAGCAATGGCATGAAGGCCGCTCCATTCACAGTTCAGCCGCCTATCCGGACTAGAGCTCAAACATTGCCTGGCTCAGCTGCTGCGGCTGAAGGACGGCCAATGGGCGAAGGCGAGCGCGCATGCGTGCCAAACTCAGACTATCTGCTTTTCGACGATGAGGTGCGGAAATCCCTGATGCAGTTCTTCAACGAGGTTCAGGGTGACGATCGAGCTCCATCCCCACCGACGGCTCCAGGACCTACCCCAAACAGATCTATCAGCAAGGAGCTACCCAAAAGGCCACTCCAAGTCAATGTATCCGATGATGATGATGATACTTATGAAGGCGACGAAGATGCTGGACGCTTTGCTGAAGCACCATCGCCCTCACCGACATCGAAACTGAGCTACCATGGTGTTGTCGCCAAACAGCAAGAAACGAGCCAGGACGAGGTAATATGCGCTTCTCAGGCCCTGGCGGACCTGTTGCAGACGATGCTGGAGCCCCATCTTGCGCTCAGGCCCTCTGCACCGGCTGTTGCGCTGGCTTGCCGATCCATAGTATCCGTTGAGGCTCCCAGGCCTTGGGTCAAAGCAGCTGTGCAATGCATTCGGCAGCAGCATGAAACTCAGTCGGATAGAGTACCTGATTTTACAGCTCAAAGTAAGTCCCTACGTAGCCAGACCGTCTCTCGGGGCACTAAGGCCATTCAGCACACTCCTCGGTCAGTCAGACAGCCACCCCGTCGATCCCTCTCCCCTCCCATCTCGCTCCCCAATCCAGCTCTACCGCCCGCTTACGCACCTGCGGTTGGACCTACAATCCCCAGTATTCTCGACGTAACTGACGAGGACGCCCTCGATGCCACAGCATCGTCGCCAAGTCGTCCGGCAAATGGACATCAATCTCCGGTCCGCGGGGCCATCACGGCGTCACCGCTAGCCGGCGAGGTTAAGGGTATGGTATCGTCCTCACGGAACAGCTTCTATGGTCTCTCCGCATCTCCTGTGCAGGACATGAAACCACGGGCATTAACGACTCCAACCAGACGGTCTCCTGCATGTGCCTCTCCAGTGCCCAACAAAGGTTTGCAGGGCTAGCTGAGATTTGCCTGAGCTTTCTCCCCCCTTCCCTCATTTGTCATGCTAGACGCTGTCGAATAGCATTCCCCTTAGTTCATTGATTTACCTACTATCCTTGACATTGCCTTTTGTTGATTACATGTTGCGGTCGAAGATGTGAGAACCCTGTCGGATGCCATGTTCTTGTTCTTGTAGAGTTCTCCACGCAACGAGAATTTAGATTGATTACAACTAGCTGCTTCGAGTCACGACGAAATGCTGCTTACACGATGTAGCATCGTCTTCGGCTTGTACTATTCATGTCACCTCACCACTCAAGTCTTAAAGTAAAGGCCTTGTACGCCTAGATTTAGGGCGAGAATCCAGTTCTTGAGAACTGATTATAACCTCGTGTATTCCACTAAAGAACGAATACTGGTCATTCATTGGTGTGAAATTAATTCAAACCGATCAAAATAGGAGTGGCGGGATAATTGAATAAGTATACACAGCATGGTAAAGGGGCGGATGTGTGGTCGGGTTCGCGAAGGGAGATATAATATAACAGAGCTATGGAACTAGTGCAAGCTAATGTTGTTACGCGCTTATACAGCTCCGAAACAATGGTGTGACGTTCAATTACAACTTCATGGTATCTACTGTTCACATTAGTTGTCGATATCCTTAAGGTACTGAATCTCGCGCTCGGACTTCAACCCCTCTCGTGATAGCGCGTTGCTGTGTCGTGTGATCTCATCAAACATTTGGTTAACTGACATGTTTGCAAGATTGATATTCAATTGCTTGTCATTGAGGAATGTGATTGCCATGGTAGGCTCAACTGGAGCACGTGCGAGGTCCGTCTCGATCACAATCTTGGGATTGGTTTCTCGAATCGCACTGCCTCGTGCGGCCGAGAGGAAGGCCCTACGTGTGTGTAAGAGAGCGTGAAGAGGCATCAGATGAGTGGGGTTTGTCCTACAAAAAGCCAAAGCAGTGTAACGCCAGCCACACTGCGCCAAATCTCAATAACTAGTTCCTTGTGCGAATCGCCGCGAAAGACGAGAATGACTTACCGGACTCCCTTCGTTCGTGGGTCGAGGGCGTAGAAGGTAATGCGAAGATTCTTGACAAGACCGAAGGTAGGAATGAGGCGCGAGCCCATTTTAAAGTCTGTAGGGTGTTAGCAACGGTGTAAAGCAACGGTGTCTGTGGTAAGAAAAGAGGAGCGAACACTGAGAGGGACTCATAGACGTCGTAGTTTCGCGCCTAGTATGCGGGTTTTTGGCAATTCTATTACGTGTTTTCGGATATACATCTCGCTTGCAACACACATACAGCATTTTCACACGGATGCACTCCTCGAAATACTGCTATTTTTGAACGGCAACATTCTGGCCTTCCTTGCGAACTTTCTCGCCTACCAGACCCGTTTCGGGCTCGTTCGCAGTACGCGTTGAGACTACACCGCTTCTCGTGGGCACAAAGTGTTTGTAGCGCTATTCTACCTCCGTGCCAGTCTGGCCATGCCTCGGCACTAGCAGTCTGGTACCAGCAGCATCGCAGGGCACTGAGGCCGAGCGTCCCGTGAGGGTACCCACTTGTCCGTATTGATGCAAACTCCGCCTGTAACGGTACGACTGAACGCCCCATATAATATTTGGTCCATTCTGCTTTACCCAAGGTCACTATAGGTGTGCATCACCCTAACTGGGGTCTGTAGTCGAAGCCTGATTAACACTGCTAGCCAGAACGCGCGGGTAGTGTTTCACAGCATGCCCCGCGTTTCACGGTTCAGTCTTAAATGTCCGGAAGCGCCAGTAAGTCCTCTACTTACTCGTGAAGCTGTCGTCCGAGCTGGCTGCTGCATGCCCTGTAATGAAGCCTAGATACTCTCTGAATGTCGCATCCGTCCTGGCCCAAGAGTTGCGGTACCTTTTGCCCAGGATTTTGGCCCAAACCACACTCGGGGGTGATGAAATGCGGGTTGGAAAAAGGAAAACGCAGAACATAAAAAGGCGGAAATGTGGGGTATCACAACATGGGAAGCGAAATCAAAATTCTTGTAGTGACTGTATTGACACAATGGATATTGTTGATCCTGACTTACCCCTACCGCGCCCCATGCCTCCCTCGCGAAAAGCACAATTTTAGGCTGCAAGCCCAACTTGATCGAGGCCTTGTTCACTTAGGCTCGTACTAGTATCCGGAACATCATCCAGGGTCCTAAGCCGTACCCATCCAGTTTTATACTACCTCAGTAGCATACCTGCACTGTTACTCCTCACCAGGATGCCCTCCCTATCGGCGTTTCGACGCGTCGCGTATCCTTTGATCGCGACTGCACTTGTGATCTCGTGCTTCGCCTACCTGCCTCAAACGTATGCTGCCCCCGCACAAGATCCTGTGGCTACCGAGTCTTTCTTTAGGAATGCTCTTCACTCCACACGCGGTGGCAACATCTACATCGAGTCCCCTCTCGAGCGTAACCGGGACAAGAGCAATCTCGGTGCCGCGATCTACTTCAACGATGACTCCCAACGCATTTTTGCTCGTTCAGGTTCTCTTCGCGATGGCATTGATGCTGCAGAGGTTGCAGACTTCATTGCTCTCTCTGTTGGTGCACCCCTCACCAATGAACCCAGTGAGAAAGCAAAGGCTTCCGTCCGTGCATCACTTGTGGAGGCTGCTACCACGAATGTTTTCCTGGGCATCCATGGTTTTGACGTCCTTACCGCTGGACGCCACAATCTTGAGAACCTCAAGAAGATGACTGAGGCTGCTGCTGTGTCTGGCCACCTCACTTACAACGCCGCTGCACGCAACCCCACCGCACTCGTTCACACTATCGGCACAGGTGCTTATCCCAGCAAGCATGGTATCGTCGGACCCCAGTGGGTTGAGATTGACGAGACTGTTGAACCTGCTATGTACTCCGTTGTAGATGCCTACTCTTCTGAAAATGCTCAGTCACTTGTTCCCACCATCGGTGAGCGCATCGCAAATGGCTTTAACCAGCGAGCGCATGTTGTTTCTGTCTCAGGAACCAACCACCTTGGATCTCCAGCGTTCGGTCTTCGCGAGCTTCCCCAGAAGTTGGATGCAATCCCAACAACTCTCGAGGAGCACCTCAGCCTCGGTGATCTCTATGCTAGCCTGTCGTCCCACAAGCTCTCTGTTCAACTCGATGCAACGGCCAAGCAAGTCATCGTTCAGCGCCTTCGTCAGCCTGTTCACCTCCGACCTGGTCAGTTCGAGGATCTCGAGCCTGTTCGCTTCGACCTCAAGGATGCACGCGTCGCCGCCTTCTTCGGTGAGCTCATCTACTTCAAGCAAGTAGCTGCTGCGTTCTCTCAGGCCGAGAACCGAGCTGCACCTAACTTCTATGCATTCATCTACACCACCTTCCCCGAGCTTGTTCAAGCTGTTCGCGCCCACTCTGGTAAGGTTGCCGCTGCTGCAGCAACTATTGATGCGCATGTTGGTCAGCTCTTGTCCCTTCTTAAGGAGACCAGTGCCAAGGGTCTTCTGGTCACAGAGCTTGCACTTTTGGGCTCCCTGTCTGAGTACCGTCGAGCTCCTGTTGTTGATCGTCGTGCAGTCCTTTCGGCTGTTTCCGAGGTCTACCCTGACGCGCTCTATCGCGCTGAAGATTTCTACCCCTCTTTCAGAGTGCCAGCGTCTCAGGCTTCTTCGATCTGCGCTGATCTTTCCGTGCGCTTAGCGGCTTACAGGGATGTCCGCGTTCTGTGCGCCCTTCCTTCGAACGACGCCGCAGCTGCTGTATCGTTCTTGGAGCAGAGCGTGAATCTCAAGGCACAGAGTGCATTCTCTACCTTGGCTCAGCCCAGCAGCGATGATGTCAACCGATACCAGATCGTCCTTTGGACTTTCGCGATCCTTTTCTTCGCTACAATGTATGCCCTTTCTAACACTGCTTTCATGGAGTTCAAGAAGGATCAATCCCTCTTCGGAACAGTCCACGCTGGCAGACGATAAATGTAGAATAAGCGCAGATCGCCCAGTTGTTTCACTCCGATGGTCTTTACATGCAAGATAGTCACATTCTGCATATGTACTTGTGCATTGACGTCCATGCTCACATAGGCACTTTCCAGGTTATATTATTTACCCTTTAGCCTTCCTGCTGATGGCACCCTTCCAACAAGGCGAAAGAAGGAGTTCGTCACAACATTCGCCCGAATGTCCTCTCAGACGCTGCTCGTGTTCTGCGAACTCAGAGGTACTTACAGACTGTACTGTCGTTCGAACTAGCGTTTGAGCAAATGGTAGTATACCATGATCGCTGTTGACAAAGAAATCCTCATCCTACACAAACTTGGTCAACTTGCGGCTTGCTGAGAAGTCTTTGCAAACTGTGGATCGAGACCCTATGCCCCAAGTGACACCATCCCGCTCGCAAGGACCGGCTCGATGCCCAAGTACAACGCCAACGAGCCCGAGAGCTTGAGCACTTGCTTGGTCGTACCCAAAGATCCACCAAGGAGAGCCGACTTGGACGTAGTGTGGACGAGCACTTTTCATTTTGTATTCAGATTCCAGACATATTCTACGTTATATCCCAACACCTAAGCACTCTATCAAATACAGCTACGAGCCAGTCACTGATACATGTCTATCTCTCACGCCGTCTCTCTTAATCGTCGATGCTTTCAATGTTGCAGCACCTCTTCAACCTCTCGAAGATGAAAAATTTGAGCCACTCAATCATATTGGAAAGATCACTCAAAATCCTGATTGGTACATTTGCTGAAGCAACTGGATACTTGTACCATACTCTACACATTATTGAAAGCAGAGAGAAATGACAACCATTGCGAATCCCCGCCTAGATGGCGCACAGATCGTGCGAGAAAATCCCGAGGAGACTCAACTGCCTCAACTCGTGGAATCAACTGTTAGTTCTCCCGACTCCCAGTCGCGGCCCGGTGCTACATTCGTCGACTGGCCACGGCTCACTGGGGAAGAGAAAGATGCACTGGTAGAAAAGAAGTACGTCTGATGTATCATACGAGAAGCGCATCCTTTTGTGCTCTTGATTGGCCTCGCGACTTGCCCGTGGTTGGATCAGAAGCCTTATCGACCCTTTCCTCACATCTGAAAATACCCCTATAACTTGTGTATCACTTCGCTCTAGATTGGGACCCGATGTTGTGATCGTCCGTAACCTTGTCAAGGAGTACACGCTGCCTGGAAGAGAGGAGAAAGTACGCGTGCTGAAGAATCTTAGTCTGGATGAGAACTCCGAGATCTACCCAATCAAGCATGGTGAGTTCGTGATGATTCGAGGTCCCTCCGGTGGCGGCAAAACGACCTTTCTGAATCTGCTTGGTACAATCGACGAACCCACTAGTGGTTCGATTGAGATCTTTGGGGAGAAAATCGATGTCAACAGCACAGACGCGTTCTTAGCCGATCTGAGGCTGAGACGCATTGGATTCGTGTTCCAGACATTCAACTTGCTCGCCACCATGTCAGCGTTCGAAAACGTCGAGCTGCCCATGGTGGTTCTGGGGAATCGATCTCCTGCAGAATGTCGTAAGCGCGCTCTTCATTTGCTTGACATTGTTGGTTTGTCAGACCGTGCCCAGCACCTTCCTTCGGAGTTGTCGGGTGGTGAACAGCAGCGCACGACCATCGCGCGAGCCCTTGCGAACGAACCACAGTTGCTTCTTCTCGATGAACCCACGGGTGACTTGGATACGCGAAATACCATTGAAATCATGGACTTGTTGTTGAAGCTCAATCGTGAACGCAAGGTCACACTCGTTATGGTCACGCATAATCCTGATCTAGAGTGTTACGCAGATCGTATATTATACGTTGAGGATGGTGTATTTAAGAAGCAGGCAATTAATTCGCACCAACGGCGTTTGAATTATGAAAAGTACATGCTCCATTTGGCTTCGCTTCATAAGCGTTCAGCAGGATCTGCGGCTGTGGACATGCTTGAGGATAATCGCAACTAGGCGAGGTGTACCATAAGTTTCATGTTCCGCTGATAATTCCTGGATACAGATGGCCTCATCTGCTACTATAGTATCAACGCCAAACTTGACTAGCGACCACACATCAGCGGCAAGGACTTCTCGACCAATCTACGAACCAGGCTTCGTTCTATCATGTGCCGTGCGGGTCGAGCACCAGTATGGTTTGATAGCCAAAGCGACTGCATTTGTGATTTTTCCTTTGTTTTGTTCTGATTTTGTTATCTGTCATGCTCGGCATGCGTATAACAGACTTCTCCCTCAATTGTCATCCCTTCTCAAACCGGGTTCCGTTAACAATATTCCTTAATGTACAAGAGCATTTTAACGTAACAGTAATCATAAACTCTGTTAGACACGATTCATCGTCGCTTCATCACTGCGTGGCATTTAAGTAGGACGAACAGAGGTGTGGAGTGTATTTCAGAACCATCGTTCTGAGTCTGACACGAATGCTTGGGAAGGAATAGGATGTTGGAACGACGGCGTTCGTTCCCGGAACACTAAGAACATCAGTTCAAAGGTTCCTTGTGCGAGGTATATGTACCTGCGCTGTGCCAAGCGAGTTTCATGAGTGTAAAAACATTGATCAAGACTGATGTGTGTGTGTGTGTGTGTGTGTGTGTGTTGGAGAAGGAAAGGGGGGAACAAACACAAAAACGAAATGAATGAAGCAAGCAGAAAAAAATTAAATGGGATTGTGAGTTAAAATGCAACGCCAGTAGGATTATGATCACAACCAAACAGAGAAGACAATCTTTCTGTGAGGTTTGATCACTCTGAGGTAGAATGCAAGATGCTCTGTGGAGATGGGGAAATATGGCAAGTTATGCCAGCTCTTCACTCACTCGACTAACCACAAACCCAAGAAATCGTTTCAAGTTTAAATAGCCCTTGAATGATGAATGTGCGGAATTAAGGCACAGTATCTCAGCCCGCTTACTTAGGCTTCCCTATCTCTTACAAGCGAGAAACCAAGAGGCGACGCTCAGCAAGCAACTCCACGGGCATCTTGTCAGAGAGGGTTGCAAAGAGCTGCTCATGGTTCATCGCGGTCTTCATCTTCAAGCTGTGAGGATCAATGGCCATAAGCTCATTGAACTGCTCCTCAGTGAAGTTAAGGCCGCGCCAGTCGATGTCCTGGTAACGGGGCACGAAACCGATCTCAGTCTCGAGAGCACCGACCTCACCGCGGGCACGCTCAACCATCCAGCGGAGAACGCGGGCGTTGTTAGTGAAGCCAGGCCACAAGAACTTGCCAGTCTTGGGATCACGGCGGAACCAGTTGACGTGGAAGATCATGGGCTTGTGCTTCAAGACCTTACCCATGTTGAGGTAGTGCTTGAAGTAGTCGGCCATGTGGTAACCGCAGAAGGGAAGCATAGCCATGGGATCGTTACGAAGAACACCCTCCTTGCCATCCTGTTGAGCCGAAGTGGTCTCAGAAGCGATAGTAGCACCAGTGTAGACACCATGCTGCCAGTTGAAGGTCTGGAAGACCAAAGGAATGTCAGTCATGCGACGGCCACCGAAGCAGAAGATGGAAATGGGAACACCCTTTGGATCATCCCAGTTAGGATCGAGGACGGGGCAGTTAGCGACAGGTGCGGTGAAGCGTGAGTTGGGGTGTGCAGCAAGACGACCGCAGCCCTTGGTCCAAGGCTGACCCTTCCAGTCGATTAACTTTTCAGGGACAGGGCCGTCCATGCCTTCCCACCAAACATCGCCCTCAGGAGTGAGCGCAACGTTGGTGAAAATAGTGTCCTTTGCACATGCAGCCATGGCAGAGGGGTTGGTCTTGCTAGAAGTACCAGGGGCGACACCGAAGAAACCGTTTTCAGGGTTGATCGCATAGAGACGGCCATCGGGACCAGGCTTGAGCCATGCAATATCGTCACCAATGCATGTGACCTTCCAGCCCTCCATCTCCTTAGGAGGAACGATCATGGCGAAGTTGGTCTTACCGCACTGGGATGGGAAAGCAGCGGTGACGTAGGTCTTGTTGCCTTTAGGATCTTCGACACCCATGATAAGCATGTGCTCAGCGAGCCAGCCCTCATCACGTCCAAGGACGGAAGCAATGCGGAGCGCAAGGCACTTCTTGCCGAGCAAAGCGTTACCACCGTAGCCAGAGCCGAAGGACCAGATGGAGCGCTCCTCGGGGAAGTGAGCAATGCAGGTGTTCTCAGGGTTGCAAGGCCAAGGCACGTCCTTGACGCGAGTGCCGTCGGCCTGAACGGGAAGGGGCATACCGACAGAGTGGACGCAAGGCACGAAGAAACCATCGTTGCCAAGAACCTTGAGAACGGGAGCGCCCACACGAGCCATGATGCGCATGTTGACGCAGACGTAGGGCGAGTCGGTGACCTGCACACCGATCTTGGCGATGTTAGAGCCGATGGGTCCCATGGAGAATGGGATGACATACATCGTGCGACCAACCATGCAACCATTGAAGAGCTTGGCGAGGCGCTGCTTCATGATACCAGGGTGGACCCAGTTATTGGTTGGGCCAGCGTCGGACTGCTTCTCCGAGCAGATGAAGGTAAGCTTCTCGACACGCGCAACATCCTATAAATTCGCCAAGTCAACGATGCGAGGGGAGGATCACAAATGAAATGAATAGGTGAGGAGCCAATCTACTTGCATAAAATTATCCCAGCTCACAACACTCGCTGGAAGGGCACGAAACCTAGGTGGGCACACGACCCTGACGTAATTCGGTTCCAGTTACTGACAAACCTAGTGACTATTTCAAGTTCATTTGCAGCAAATCCACTGGGCAGCGCAACATCGGGTTAAACGGAGTGATAGTGGATTGAAGCCAGTAGCGATCTAAGCGAACGTACCTTAGGATTGGAGCGGAAGAGGTAGGAGTTGGGGCGCAACTTCTGGTTAAGTCGGATGCACATTCCGGACTTGATCATCTGCTCAAAGAGCTCATTTGCCTGCTTCTCAGAGCCATCGATCCTGTGTTGTAATTAGATAAATCGGTGTGTGGTAACGCGATGTGTGAGAATAAGACTAAATAAAATCCACACGTGGTAGTATATATGCTCAAAGTATGAGTTTCTCACAAGTGAGAAACCGTCGTTTCATCGTCCGAGGTTAGCATTGAGGATGTTACATACCATACAATGTTGTCAGGCTTCGTAAGCTTGGCAATTTCGCTAACGAAATTCAATAGTCCTTGATGAGTAGTAGGCGCGCTCATTTGTTTTACGATGCAATATCACCGAGAATATAGCTATTTTAACTAAGCTATACCAAGATATCACCTTGAGTTTTTTCCAACCCAAGCTCTGGAATTTTCCCACCCCCGTCTCGGGGCTTCGGTGTTTCTCGTCGACTGCTGGGATTCGGATGCATCTCGCGCGGCATCTGCACATTGAGAAACAGTATTAACTGCGATTTCAGGCATTCAGCTCGAATACTATCATTTACAATATTTATTACACATCCCTACTGACCGATTTACTCGTATATGTACACAGATCCAAAACTCACGTGCTTTCGTGTCTTGATGCAAGGCTAGCCTGATACGGCTAAAACGGACCATTCCAGCACCCCCGGCGCTGCGTCGATGGCACAAATTCTGGACAGAACGGGGCAGTGCGGTTCGTCACTGAGAATGCTGGCATTACTGCAGGCGGATGGCGAGCATGTGGGAGCTATAAGGTCCTTTGTTTGCGTAGAGTGCTGCCAATCAAGTTACAGGTCGGAGTATGTCAGGACTGGAGCGAGCACGCAACGGGTTTTGTATGAAGACTGAACGTTCGCAAGCTTGGGGAGGGTATATGTGCTGAGGATGAAGAGACTCCGCGTGAGAATAAAATATGATATTTGCCGTATAGTAGTAATGATGCACACATCGCAAGAAGGCTCGAGTAACCAATGTGTCCGAAGAAAGATTCCGCGAAGACGACTTGCGTCTAACGGTCTAACCCCACAACTCCGACTTCTTTTTCATAGGAGCTGGAACCTGAGCTTGCCGGAGCTGCTCGCGATCGCCGATCTATCGAATCGTTGAAGGCGTCTAGTCCATTGCGTCTGGACTGGTTTGGAGCAAGGTACACGAAAAAACCTACGAGTTATTCGTCGAAAATCGCTACGAGCAAGGTCCCACATCGCTCAAAACAGGCGCGCGGGTCTCTTGCCACATCTAGGCTGAGACACGTCATTACACTCATGTGTCCACACAAGACTGTGTAATCTGATCCAACTACGTCGCTCCATGGGACAACAATTGCCACGACTGGTGGGACAGTTCATAGGGATGACTCCCTACCCGTCCCATCGAGAGCAACTTCTCGAGATGCGGTCCGTGCTTCCGCGCGATTCCAACCATGTACGGCACTACGCAGCGTGTAACCTCGCCAGAATTGGATTCGCGCGATGTGGTGCTAATCTCCACATGATCGGAACTGTGTTGGACGATAACTATGATCGGAGGCTAGCCATCCTCAACGTCGAGCCCGCGCCGGACATAGGCATCAAGCATTTCCGCAAGTTCTACCGCCTCATGCGGCGTGTGCGCGCGCTTTGCGAGATGGACCCGTCAGTGAGGCGCGTCGGTGATGCGTCTATGAAGAAAACCAATATGAAGGCCAAGTCGAAAGTCGAAAGAGCGAAGATTTTCGGAGAACCGATCCCTGAAGAGAAAGCGCATGCCGCATCCGTTCGGATGACCACTCGAAGAGGATCTAATGCATCCACGTCCTGTACAAGTCCGTGTGCTGACAAGAGACCGAGTAAAGGCGTAGTCTCGCAGCCCCTCTCTTCGAGCTCCACCGAGATGACTCGCCCACGAGGCCCGAGTCTGCCACCAGCCTACCCCTTGAGCTCCAGCGCCAACTCCACAACTAGCTTACGTACAGATACAAGAGATTCTGCACAGTCATCTGCTTCTAGTGCTACTCTCTCGCTACTTGATCGAATCGACACAAGCCAACTCTCACCTGAGGAGCAGAAAGAGCTAGAAGAGTTCAAGAACTTGCTTGGCTACACTTCTTTAAGTGTTGAGTATGCCTTTCCATCTGAGGAGGAGATGCTTCAGCCCCCGCCACGGATACCGCGACCGCGTGAGCCTGGTGATCCGTGGCCCGAACACCGTCCAGGAGGTAGGATACGTCTCCGTAAACCGTGGTTCCCTCTACCCAGTCGTAGTATCTCACGTGTCGCCCTCCATATGGCAGCAGAAGAAGCCCTTTTTAGTGAAGCGCTTGCAATTATATTGGCAAAGCTCGATAAAACGGTGAGCCGAGCAGTTGGAAGCTTTTTGTTTCGTATCGCAGCCGCTGCACTCTTCGGAGCGGTCGTTGGGATTCTAGGCATTCCAATGACGCCACTCCCAATCTAACACCTGCAACCGCGGTGAAAGTGGTTCGAATCGGGACAATGTATTTTATTGTATTCTAGACGAGATGGCTAAAGCTGAGGACGGCAGGATTTTATAGAACGAGATTCGGCTCTAGCCACTCTGCCTCAGGTCGAGTTACTCCTCTTGCAGTAACCTGAGATAAACGCATGTCTGATGGAGCTCTGTCAGGTAAAGACCAGAGTTTTTGCATGCATCATATGTAAATAAAATTTTTCTTGTAAAGATAGAATATAATAAATACCCATGATTGTTGGCCTTGGTCATAGAATAACCGGGAGGACGAAGGTTGTTGCTGTTTGTGAAGCGAGACTAGATTAATCGCGGCTATGCCTTGGAGCAGAGGCGTCGGCTACCTTGGAAGCATCGTCGTCATCATCGTGGTCACCATCGTCTTCTGCACTTGGGAAGAGCTTTTTGCGTGCGAGATCGAACGGGATGATAAGCGCGGCACAAGCAAAAACACCCAACCACTCGGTCCAAGTAAGTGGTACGGTACGAAGGACTGTTGCAAGCGGGCGAATCTCAGTGAACAGGACCTGCATAATAAGAATCATGGGGATAATGATCATGAAGCCACGATTGCGCGAGAGATTTGCACGCAGGTCGGTGAGATGAGTGCGCACGTTGAATGCATTGATCGTGCAAACAAGCACGAAGTACGAGAAGAACGCTGTGAGGAAAACCAGGCCACCCTGCTCAACAAGCTCCTTATGAGACTCATGTGCGGCACTGTCTGCATGGGCCTGAGAAAGTGCAGCAGGAACAACATCTTCACCAACCGGTCGGGAGAAGAACGCTTGAATGGGATCCCAGGTGAGGAAGATGATCGAGGTGATAGCGATGTAGAGACCACCAAATACAATGGCTCGCAACATGGCACGATTGACAATAGGTGCCTCACGTCGAACAGGTCGCTCAAGAAGGTATCGCTCGAGCGCTGGCTCACCACCGAAGGCCAACGCAGCGAAGGTATCCATGATCAGGTTGACCCAGAGAAGCTGGACCAAGGTGAGTGGGAAGTCGAAACCAAGGAACGGACCTGCACAGACGATAACAGTAGTGCCAAGGTTCATGGTGCATTGGAAGACGATGAACTTTCGAATCGACTTGAAGATGGTACGACCGTAGAGCACAGATTGAATGATCGATTGGAAATTATCATCCAGGATGACAATATCTGAAGCCTCCTTGGCAACCTCGGAACCTGAACCCATGGAGAATGAAACATCAGCCTTCTTCAAAGCCGCCGAGTCGTTCACACCATCACCAGTCATACCTACAACGCAGACGGCGCCCGGAGGTCGTGGCGTAGACGTCTGGTAACTATCGAACGATGTGACGGAGGATGATGATTTGCTCTTGAGCGACGAGAGAGCAATGGCTGAGCCTGATCCACGCTTAACTGCGACGCTGTCAGACTCGGAGGAGCTAGAATCTGCTTCGTCGCTGCTGCCACCACGGTGAGAAAGCAGGGGTGCAGTATCCGAAGATGCAGAGCTGGGCAATCCATGCACGTGGTAAATACCATGAACGGGATTACCATTCTCGTCGACGATGGTATGGGAGGTCTGTGTGATAGAGACAAGCTTACTCTTATCGGAGGGGAGCGCGCGGGCAACGATGCGAAGTCGCGGAAGCAGCTCTGCGACGTCCTGTGTTGTGAGGAGATGTAGCTGCGCGGAAGTGATAACAACCTCCTGCTGCTCACGTATCCATGCGCGCAACTTGCTTGCGTCAACTTCGGCATCGCCAATCATGGGAGGAACGTCCACAAGTTGGAATCCAGGGGAAAGCAGTGCGCATTCCTTGGCAACCGCAACAGCAGTCTCAACACGATCACCAGTGATCATAACAACTTGAATGCCAGCCTTGTGGGCAGCAATCACGGCGGGTCGAGAGTTGGGACGAACGCTGTCAGTGACGGAAAGAATACCCACAAGTGTCATGTTCTTAGGCAAGAGATGTTGGGCCGATTGTTCGGCGCGGACCAGTTCCTCTTCCATGCGCTCGACGAGAGCAGCCTCAGCCTCTGCATCATATTCGCTTTCAGATCCATCGGCGTCGTCATTCTCCTTCTCTTTCTCCTTCTTTTCCTTCTTCTCGACCACCTTCTTCTCGGGCGCTTTAGACTCGTTTGAAGCAGCAACCTTTTCTTCGATCGCGTCCTTATCAGGAAGTGGTGCGCTGCTAGTTGCGAGAGCAATAATACGAGCGCCTTCAGACGACAACTTATTGATGCGCTCCATGATCTCGCGTCGCTGTGCATCACTGAGAGGCAGCTTGGTCACGGAATCCTTGGAGCTCGATGATGCGGCACCTGCAGCAGAGGGTGTGGGAGCATAGTACGAATTACATTGAGCAATGACACGCTCTGGTGCACCCTTGACAAGCGTTGTGGACACACGATCGCCATCGAACGTAAAGAAATCGATTTCAAGGCCTGCGAGTGAAGAGCTGGAAAGCGACGACTTAGGAAGGGAGAGCTGGGTTGCTGAGAACTTGCGAGTGGAGCTGAAAATGATTTCATTTTCTATCTTGGCGCCATGGAGTGTTTCAGGTTCCTCATCCTTGGTGTTGCCGCTGACCTTGTTGCTGTTACTGCTCTGGATGGGGTAAAGATAACGCAAGACAGCGCGATCGGTAGCATTGCCACCCACGATAGATCGAGACTCAAGATCGACACTTGCGGTTCCAGCAGATTCGCGGAGGACGAAGGCAACAAGCTTCTTGAAAGCGCCGGGAATAGATGCCCAGGTTGAGAACGATGTGAAGTCACCCGTGATGAAGCGATCGGGTTGGAACACACCTTCCGTCAGCGTTCCAGTCTTGTCGACGAAGAGCACGTTGAGCGAACCAGCGGTCTCGATACCAAGCAGGCGTCGAACGAGCACGTTCTCTGCCAGAAGTGCACGCATATTCAGTGAAAGCACAATCGCAATCATCATTGGCAGACCCTCTGGTACAGCAACGACGATAATAATGATGGCAAGCATGACTGAGGTCACAAGATCGTGCAAGCATACGTGCCAGTTTGATGCGTACTCGACCATCTTGGTCCAGGAGTAGTTATTGTCCATTACAAATTGCTTGAATAAGAAAGAAATCAAGATTATGATAGCACCGTAGTTGGCCAGCGTAGCAATCAAATCGGCAAGGTTGGCAAGCTTGATCTGAAGTGGCTTTGCACGCTTGTCCTGAATCGAAAGGTCTTTTGCGAGTGCACCGAAAACAGTGTTGACACCGACGGCATCGACAACGAAGACACCTTCGCCATCATCAACGACAGAGCCGCGGAAGACGCGATAGCTGCAAGACAGGTCCTTGGCTGTCTCAGGTGAAATGGCAGGCAGAGGACAGAGACGAGTACGGAGAGCTTCGTCTGAGGCTGCACCTGCCGAGGAACTGGGCGGGACAAAGGAGGCTGCTGATTCCTCGTCTGCGAAGGCCGGATGAGGTGTACGTTTGAGTGGAGCCTTTTCACCGGTGAGGATGGACTGGTCGACTGTGAGACGACCAGCAATTAGAATGCCATCCGCTGGGACACGGTCACCAGCCTGGAGAAGAATGCGATCTCCGAGCACAATCTCTTCAATCGGAACGGCAACAGGAGCTGGGGCATAGCGGTCGGGAACTGTGGTAATGAGTCCATTCTTGCATGCCCCTGCAACCGAACTAGCAGCACGATAAGTCTCAGGGGTCTCGCGGAGAACGTTGACGGTAATCTTGGTGGACTTTTGTTGCAACTCTTGGAACGAAGCTTCATTCTTATGTTCGCTGTACGTCGAAACGAATGTGGCAATGAAAACGGAGAGGCCAATACCGAGACCTTCCGTCCATGACGCGTAACCGAGTGCAGCCAGGGCCAATGTAATCACAAGCGCAACACTAAGAATCTTGATCATGGGGTCTTCGAAGTTCTCAAAGAACTTTTCCCAGAACGACTCCACCTCGGGAGGTGGGACATCGTTCGCACCGAACGTGCGTCGACTCGAGGCCACCTGCTCTTGGGTCAAGCCCACGACGTGACCAAACTTTTTTACCTAGACCCGATTAAAAACAAATGCAAGTGTCTGATAAGATCAGGATCGAGCAAGTCATTGACAATCTAGAGGTGATGGCACATGAGAAGCTGCTACTCCGCTGGGTAGACTCTACGCTACAAATTATCAATCGCACATGTGGTTTACTCGTCAGGCAACGCAGGTCGCCTGACGAGTAAACGGGTCGCCCTGACGAAAGTTCTGTCAGAACAAAGAGCAAAGTAGCAGTTTGGTAGAATGCCGATTCTAATCCAGCAGGAGATTGCTGCGCTAATACACGTTGTCTAGCAGTAGGGCGTCACACACAGCATCGTCTTATGGACAACGTACCATCTTGCAAGCTACTGGGTGTAACCTCCAAGTATGTTCTGTAGAGCGAGTGTCAGTGGAATAGATCGTTACGAGAGGGAGGGAGGTGAGCACAGAGTCTATGTGAAAACGAAGTGCATCGGAGGACACAGTGTGTGCATGTCAGTCAACGGCACACCGTTTAGCAATGGACGCGGGCTTCCGGGTGTGCACTGCTCCCAATCGGGCGCTCACGCAAGGCCGTGCTGACGTCAGACTAATATGTACCGTCAGGTATGTTGGATCCGAGTGGGTGGTTCGACATATTGTAGAAACATATAATGCAAGTGTGTTAAACTAACACACCTGACATTAATATTCGGTTTTTTGTGAGTTATCACCTGTGGATCCTGCTGTTTCACGGTACATACATTTCCGTTTTGAGACTTGAATTGTGCGAGGGGTAGTTGGAGTAAATCTCAGATTGGATGAGATTGGAGGGTATTGGAAACATTCGAAATCGATAGCTGCTGGATAGATTAGTCGGCTTAACTCCACATGGACACCCACACAGACCCCGCACAAACGAAACACGGGGACGTTTTGCGTCCTGAGGACTTCGATGATCCCAACTTCGATATGGCAGCATGGATTAACGCGAACACGCAGCGGTTACTAGATGAAAGAGGCGACGACATGACTCAGGATGATGCTTCACATCGTCTGATTCAGAAGCGCGATGCTCTCTCTCGCCTGGCTCTCAGACTGCAGCTTATGATTGATGAGACCGGCCAAGCACTGGACAGGCACACAGACGAAGTTGCAGAAGTGTTGCCCGCTTGCGTAAATGCTGTAGAGAACATACGCAACGACAGTGTCCGGCTAAAGAGCACCCTGCGTAACCTCCTTGACGATGCCGAGATGCTTCGCAATTCTGCCCAAAGCGCAGTTTCTAGGTTAGCAGGTATCGAGGTCGTTCATGCTCGAGTTGGTGTTTGCCTCACGACGATTGAGCAGCAGCGAGCCTTGGAGATAAATCAGGACACGTTTGCGGGAATCCTCAAGCGGCTGCAGCAGAATCCCTCAGGTGATTTGGAACAAGACGATCAAAAGTTGGCTGAGGCTACAGGATGTTTGGTCAGGGCTTATCGAGGCATTGAAGAACTGCGCGATACTGACGGTCACGTATCAAGATGTACAAAGTGGTTCCAAATGCGGGCAAGCCTTCTTACAGAGCTTCTCCATGGAGCCTTCTTTGGTGGGATGCTCAAGCTTGTCCGAGCCGAACCTGAAGAAGCCGACTCCGTCATCGGATCGGCGATACACTTCGAAGATGAACGGAGGGGCGAGGATGATGATGACGACGATAATGACACTGACGAAGCTACAGCGGATGTGGAGGTGGATCCTGAAGCCAAGGCTGAGCTTGGTACGTCTTCGTTAACTCACGCACCATCAATTCTCTCCACGCGTCACAAACATTCCCTTTTGTCAGAAAGCAATCTCCCTCGTCACGTGTATCGGCTATCAAAGGCATCAACGCCCAGTGTGATCCGACGATTGAACATGCTATATGCGACCGACATAGCAAGTGAAAGGCTAATCGGACTGCTTCCCTCAGGCATGGGATCTTCGACGCCGCGTCTTGCTCAACTGTTCCTCACTTGTCTTCCTCTCGCGGCCTTCATCGCACTACTTGATGCGATATCCTCACACACTAGTCCCCAAGCAAGTATTCGGCTGGAGGAAACACCCCTACGGAAGGTGCTACTTGGATGCCTACGTACAATCCTCGACTCAGCTGTGGGCGCAGGGGGAACAATGCAGGGTGTTAGAAGCGCTTCGTCGGCTTCAGCAAATGCAGCAATTGGAGTTGGGACCTCCTCGGATGGCCCTACAGGCTCGGTAACCGCGATGGCGCAACCTGATGAATTTGAGCCCCTTGTTGCATCAGAGCTCCTCAAGATTGTCAAGAAATCTGGTGAGTTAGTTGAATGGCGCGAGCTGCGAGATCCGCTGCACGTAGCTCGCATCGCATACTCGGTGCTCTATCCATTCCATGATCTTTTGGCTGTGATCCAGAGCTCAGGTGAAGCGTATAAGCAAATTCTCGCTGCACAACAACTAGATCCTGAGGCATCAGACAATGCATGGATAAAGACATCGACTCCAGCAGTCGCACCGACGTTTCTATCGGATCTCGTCAAGGCAGGACAGGGGACTGACCCCGACTTCTCCCAAACTCATACGTTCACGCTCACATCAACGGGTCTTCATACGAGATCAAAGGCTCTTGTCCACGCGACTGCAAGACTATTTGGTACCGCACTAGCGTCCACGCTTCAACTCAGAACGGTCCAGCTCGCATCGCAACTCAATTCCACAGCTGTATCAAGTAGCGACCTTATCCCTGTGCTCGCATCAAGGCAGAACACTATCATTGCAGCGAACTTTATTCTGGTTCGCATAATTCATGCCATCGCTGCAGTTACATCGCAGGCTGAATCCCTGGATGTATCTGTAGATGTTGCGCGGCGACTCATGAAACCGATCGTAACTCAGACCGCCACCATGTCAGGTGCATCGTCAAACGAAGGCAGCCCGGATGTCAAGGCTTCAACATGGAGCACCATCTCTCTTTCATCCATTGCACGGCTCATTGTCGCTGCAATCCGTAGTGACTATCTTCTGGCGCAATCAGGAGAGTCGCCCAGTCTGGCAGGTCGAGTCCGGTCGCTTTCCGAGCATGTCTTTGAGAGCTGCTGCAAATTTGTGCTTCCATCGTGCCAGGCAAGTATTCGCGACGCAGCCACCCTTGTATATGAGGTGGGAAGTCTGCTTTCCTCCACTTTACGCGAGCGTCGCGCTGCTATAATGTCCTCCGCAGGAACCTCCACCGAGCAGACCGCTGCATCAGATACAGGTACAGACTCTCTTGCAGCAGTCAGTGCCCTAAGACTAGAAGGCTCTGACCATGCCCTAATCAAGACAGCTATGGAGTTGTGGAATGAGCTGCCTGAGTGCCGAAATGATGTGGTCTGTGCCGCACAGTTGTTCTCGGTTCTCCTTCGAGCAACTGCGCTGGAACATATTCTTTCGCAAATTCACTCATCCGCCCCGAAGCAGCTCTCAAAGGAAACCAAGGACCAGGTCATCTCAAGTATCATGAACTCGTCCAATTACTTGCTCTCTTCTCTGTTCCACTTGGATACTCCGATCCCTCGTACTCCCCAATTCAACATCACATGTATCCTGGCGTCGAAGGGCAAGCCGTCAGACACCAGTGTTCCTAACCTCTGCTGGATCGATGTCGATACAAGCGTTGTCCCGAAGGCGCATGATACGTTGGAGAGCATCGCGCAGGACATCAAGTCCAAATCATACCTTCTCGTTTCATTGTGGGCAAGATTCGGGGTTGCAGCGGAGTCTGACACTGATGAAAGCCTTCGACAGGAAACTGCACTCGCACGAACGGTGTTTATGACTCGCACCACCTGGTCTCCTCTCTCACTCAGGCCATCGAAAATCGACACTGAGGCTCCCCCGCGAAGCGAGAGAGTAGAATCCATACTCAAGTCATGCCTAAGTGCCTTCGATGAGACCACTCTTGAAAGCATCGTTGATTTGGCCTCCGATGCAGCCACTCTGCGCTACTCTGAGATTTTGGATGTGCTTCTAGATCCTTCTCAAGGGACCACTCAGGTCGTTTCAGCCGACATCCATGCTGAATTCGAGCGCGATCATCCTGATCTATCTCCCAGCAAATCGCCAGGTCTTCAGACTGATGTCGACGCCGATGACGAAGCTCAGTCGGTGTTGCGAAGAAAATCCTTGACACACCATGACCCAGGTGAGGTATTGGCTGCAAGTGGCGGCCCTGGAATCCAGAGTACTACAGCTAGTCTTGTAAAGGGTCTTTGGATTTTCATGCAGGACGACTATGGTGGCTTGAGTCCCTCTCATGGAAAGGTATCCCCCTCGGCAAAAGCAAATCCCTTCTTGGTGCTTGGAGCAGTGGAACATGATACTGTCAGACAAATTGCAACCGCGCTAAGCCGGCCTCTTCAAGTGGCCCTCCGATCGTGGATTGCCAGTGACTGGAGCAATGCTTCCCAGAGAGAAGGCGCCGACGCGGAGCGAATTGTCGCACCAACGGCATCAGCGGCAGCTTTAGGCGTTATAGGTCCATCCGCATCGATTCCACTCATATCGGATTACTTATTCTCTATTGTTGAAGATATTGACCGCCTAATCCCAGACCAGAGCAAACAGCCCGAAGTCCTCACGGCGCTTGCTAGTTACGTATCGAGTGCATTCCTAGATTCCGTTCTAGCCATCTCAGGTTTCCAGCGGCGTGGCATTGCTCAACTGCGAGAAGATATTACTCATCTCTCACCGGTTATCAAGGCGCTGGGATTGGCTGAAGACTCGTCACTCCTGCGGCTTCAAAACTTCCTCCAGACCACACTAGGCTCCAAGCCTCCGTCTGCATCTTCGGAGCTACCCACGCCGGCGACCGCGAAAGAACGCGTTATATTCCAACGTGTTCTCGACGGCGCTGGCCTCGCGCATCTCAAACTCAAGCCACCAACACAGTTGTGATGAGTACGCGAGCTCCTTATTGTATAATACAACTCCAGAGGTTTTCATTAAGAGCAGACCGATGCGCTTGCACTAATCGCTCAGTTGTAAGTGTGTATTGGGGTGATGTCAAGTGTACCACAAGAACAATGTTCCGTCACCGATATGCACGCAGACCACTCTCCTTGGTGTTTGGAGTGGCTGCACTAATTAAGCAGGGGCTGCTAAGCATGTACCCTGACTTGGGGTGAACTTCACGCACACCTTACACCAAACTCTCAGCGATGATTCAGCGGTGATTCAGCGGACTTCTTTAGCCTCATACGGTTAAAACTTTTCCCGCGTAAATCTGAAACCTGATTTTCCATTGCATTTTCACGAAGATCACAAGGTTGTGAAATGAAAACGGGAGACCTAATCGTTGTATCCTATTCACATCACCTAGATCCTACTATCTATCCACGTATATGCTGCCTTTTCATATCCCGCACCACACGTACTCACCCTTTTAGACCGTCGACCCGAAGGGTTTGAAACCTTGAAAATCGGCGGAGGTCGAAGCGCGATATCTCGGGATCCAGGTGGTCACCCCGCGCAATAGTCGACTTAAGCTATAGTAGCATCCCGGAGCGGACAGAATAGCAACGCCATGCATATCAAGCAAGTCATCATCGAAGGTTTCCGAACCTACAAAAGCCGGACCGTTATACCCTTCGGACCTGGAGCCAATGCGATCGTTGGCTTCAACGGTAGTGGCAAGTCAAACATCTTCGACGGTACGTCCAACGCATGTGAGCATACTCGGCCTTCTTGAATAGCTACCTTATCCCGTGCATTTCATGATTGCTCCCTTAAGATCATTGCCTCGCACTTGAACTTCTTCTGACCTTCGCAAATCGGCCCCGCTTTCCACGCACGTCTAGCTATCGAGTTTGTCCTTTCCGACAAGTACTCCAACCTGCGTTTAGAGGAGCGCCAGCAGCTTCTGCATGAGGGCAGTGGTCAGCAAGCCACGACCGCGTCGGTCGAGATCATCTTCGACAACTCCGATGGCCGCATCCCTGTCGAGCGCAAGGACACCGTCTCTCTGAAGCGAGTGATGGGCGCAAAGAAGGACGAATACTTCCTAGACAACCGCCACATGACGAAGACTGATATCGTGAACCTGTTGGAATCCGCCGGTATGTCCAGATCCAACCCTTACTACATCGTGCAGCAGGGTAAGGTTTCAAAGCTTATCAAGATGCGTGACTCAGAGCGGCTTGAACTGCTCATGGATATTGCAGGTACGCGTACTTATGATGAACGTCGTGAGGAATCGCTTCGTATCATGCAGCAGACTGATCGCCAGCGAGCTGCCATCGATGAAGTGATCGAAACAATCGAGCGTCGTCTGAACGAACTTGAAGAGGAACGAAAAGCATTGAAGGAGTACCAAAACTGGGATTCTGAGCGACGAGCTCTGGAGTACGCCTTGAACAGCCGACGTGTTGCAGCAATTACCGAGCGCATTAACCAGCTTGATCGCGGTCAGTCCAATGCCCGTGAGGAGGGTTCCAGATTGCACCAAGAGGCGCAGGCAGCAACGGCTGCACGTCAAGAACTCGAAGACGCACTTCGCCAGATCTCGGAGAAGCGAATCGCGCTTGCAGCTCGTCTAGTGGAACTTGGGGACCAGCGCAGTAACCTCTCTGCTGACCAGACTCTAGCAAAGCTTCGATTGGAGTCGCTTCTCGAGCAAGAGAAGGCCGACACGGAGCGTGCACAGCGCCTGGAACGTGAATTACGAGGTGTAGAGCAACAAATCCAAGCCAAGGAACAGGAGGTGAAGGAAGCTAGTGATGAGTTGTCGAAGCTCCAGGAAGAGGAACAGCAGCTTGCGGAAAAGCTGGCACTTGCAGAGCAGAAGTCTATCGCTATCTCAGCCCGTTTGGGACGTGCTACACAGTTCAAGACCAAGGCTGTGCGTGATAAGCACCTTCGAGAGCAAGCCAATCAGCTCCAGCAGGAAATCGATGCCGAGCAAAGGCAGCTCAAGCAGCTCCGTGATCAGGTGAAAAGCTCACAGACGGCGGAGAAGAAAGCACATGCTGCAGTCGAGAAACTCAAGAAGGAGGTGTTGGAGCTCGAAGTGGCGCTGAAAGAAAAGAAGGAACTGGCTGATACCACCCGAACTCAGCTAGAGGCTGAACAAGACGCACGTCGCCAGCTGTGGGCGCAGCAGGAACAGTTGGACAACGCTCTCCAGGGCGCACGAGCGGCCCACGAGCAAGCAAATCGCACGCTGCAGTTCGCGGCTGATCGTGAAATCCTTCGAGGTGTCAAGAGTGTCAAGGAATACGTCGCAGCAAATAAGATCAAAGGTGTTCATGGCCCGCTAATTGAATTGTTCCGGACAGAACGACCTATCTTTGATGCATGTGTTGAGGCCGTCGGCGGTAACTCGCTTTTCAACATTGTTGTTGATAACGACGAGATTGCGGCGCATCTTGTTGAATACCTTAATGAGACTAAGGGTGGTCGCGTAACGTTCATCCCATTGAACCGCGTACGTATGGATAAAGTCCAGTACCCACCGATCAACGAAGGTATTGCAATGATTGATAAGCTCAACTTCCCTGAGAAGGTTCGCCCAGCCATCTTCCAGGTGTATGGACGCACGGTCATTGTTCGTGACTTGAAAACCGGAGGTGATATAGCACGCATGTACAACCTGGACTGTATCACCACCGGATGTGAGCGTGTGTCACGTCGTGGTGCATACACCGGTGGTTATCAGGAGCCTGGAGCGACTCTGAAAATTGTCGCGGTGCAGAAACTCCAGCAATGTGCAGACGAACTCGAGAAGGCCGAGGATGCTGTGGCAGCCGCGCAACAAGCTGTACTGGATAAGGACCAGTTGATCACCTCCCTCATGAATCGTGTCTCTCGTCTCAACGAGGAGCGTGCGCAGATGCATGAAAATACCAAGAAGATTCGACAGCAAATCGATGATTTGGAGCGAGAGCTGCGTGACACAACGGCTGCGGAGAACACGCTCAATGCCCGTATTAAGAATGTCGAAAGCACCCTCAGTGTATTGTCTGAACGATTGCGCCTGGTGAATGATGAGCTCGCAAGTCCCTTCGAGGTTGATGCGGCTGCTGTTGCGAGGGAGGAGAAGGAGCTCGCAGCCCTTACGAAGGAAATCGAGAGCATTCGACAAGACCTTGCCAAGGTTACAACAGCCCGCGCGGACGTTCAGCTTCGACGTGACACAGAGGAATCGCACTTGACGCGTTTCCTGTATCGCAAGCAAGTGAGTCTTCGCGAAGAGTTGGCACAAGCTCGAGTTGATACGGTGAAGACGGCACTTCCTCAAGCTCGCGTTGAGGTGGAGAACCTTAAACATCGCTTGAGTGAGGTGGAAGCCGAAATTGCACGAGCAAGCGAGGAAGCAGACCGACTCAAGACCGAGTTCGAGATGCAACAAGCAGAGCTAGATTCAAAGCGCTCCGAAGAACTCCGCCTGATTCGACAACTTGCAGAATCGAATCAGGCAGCCGACCAAATCATCGGCCGACGGGCGATGCTCGAAAAGCAGCGTGAAGAGTGCCAGCGAGCAATCCAGGAACTTGGTATGCTCAATACCACCAAGCTTAACGAGTATGCGAACCGATCCGCTCGAGATCTGGAGGCCGACTTGGAGGTGGCTAATGGCAAGCTTAAGCAATTCACGCACGTGAACAAGAGGGCAATCGACCAATATCTCAACTTCCGACAGCGCCGTGAAGAACTTCAGCAGCGCAAAGAGGAGTTGGACAAGGGTCGTAATGCCATTATTGAACTCATTGAATCGCTCGACCTCAAGAAGGACGAGGCCATTGATCGTACCTTTAAGGCTATTGGCCTGCAGTTCTCGCTGGCTTTCCATGAGCTTGTTCCTCATGGTAAGGCAACTCTTGTTCTCCAAACGCGCGCCAGTGATGGCAGCACAGAAGAGAATGCTGCCGAAGCTCGAGAAAGTGACCAAATGATGGGAGAGAAGACTCGCGTAAAGTCAGAAGCCAAGGTAGCCACGGGACGCAAGTCGTCAACCAAACGTGTGCGAAGGACAATTGCCGAGGACGAAGAGGAAGAAGAAGAAAAGGAAGAGGAAGAGGAGGAGGAGGAAGAGGAAGTCAAGCCAAGCCAACGTCGCCGAAAGGCATCAAGCGTCAAGCCTGCCGTGGACGAGGAGTCGAAATCGGCGTCGGCCTCATCTTCTGGTTCAAGTGAACCCAAGCCCGAGGAAAAGGAAAAGGACAAACCACTTCCCTTGATTGCTCCACGCTCTAAGTCGAATTTGAAGTATACTGGTGTCGGTATCCGTGTTTCTTTTGGTCAGCGTGAGAGCCAGTCGAAGGACTCAGGTGTGGAGGCGGGTGTCACCAGCACCTCGTTGCTATCAGGTGGTCAGCAATCGGTTGTTGCATTGGCATTGATCTTCGCTATCCAGCGCTGTGACCCCTCTCCCTTCTACCTGTTTGATGAGATCGATGCCAACTTGGATGCGGTCCATAGAACAGCTGTTGCACGCATGATCAACAAGCTCAAGCCGACAACCCAGTTCATCTACACAACCTTCCGGCCCGAGCTACTCCAGGTTGGTGATCACTTCGCTGGTGTGAGATTTGCAGATCGTACGACACAGGTGCGAACGATTGCAAAGCGCGAAGCCGAAGACTTGGTCCAGGCACAATCTCAGGCAATTACCGAGACTCAAATTTCGAATGAATCCCACACGCTCTCGCGACGTTCTGGAGCGTCGAGGATGTCTGTAAAAGTGTAAATAACCATTAAGTATTGAACTACGTATATAACCATCTCATACAGCAGACAGGCAATCTCTTATATCCGCAACAAGTTAGGTTACATGCTTTATTCTGATGTTTGGTTTCTTTACAAAGGCTAGAGAACGGTCTTGCTGACGTGAGGGGCAAGCGAACTCCAGTCGGATGACTACAAACCTTAGGAAACTTGTGAAGGCGGATTGAATTGCTTCTGTGACGCTGTAGTCCAGAGCACAATCGCAGCCAGTGCAAGAAGCCACCACATTTTGCGCTTCTTCCGCTGTTTCTTGTACCATGCACCGGCACCGATTCCGCCTTTGCCGGGCATTGGCGGCGGGTCACCAAAGAATTCTGGCAGCCACTTGCCGCCGCCGCCACCGCCACCACCGCCACCACCGCCGCCACGACCACCACCACTGCCGACGCCACCGCTACGACCACCGCCACTGCCTCCTCCGCCACCGGAGCCACCCTTACCTCCTCTACCACCTCTGCCACCTCTGCCACCCCGTCTGCCTCTTTGTTTACCTGGAACAAATATGGGGGGCCATGTTGACGGCAACTGGCCTGGTGGTAAGCCACCGGGATTGCCAGCACCGAGGCATTGGAACTTTGAAGCTTCGGCGCTTCCATCCATGCAATAAGGAAGTTGAGTATTCGGGTTGATTAAGCAACGGCACGCCGACTTGGCACTGCACTTGGGTTCAAACCAAGATTTATCACCTACTTTGACTGAGCATCCGCTGCGCATGATAGATCGGAAGCTTGGGTTTGTAGCTACGCTATGTACAAGAGCTGGACACCAAGGGTCTTTCACCGGACCCGGTGTCGCTCCTCGTCCCATCCTGGGAATACCGTGGAAGTAGGTTTGGAACCCGGGTTTTGTAACCTGGAACAGAGGGTCGAAAGGGTTTGGAAGTCGTCCCGTCCACGGCTCGGGTGCCTCCACCGGTACTTCTAGGTAGCGTTTGCAGACGCCATTCTCGAAGAATGCGCAAACACGTTCGTTTTCGTTCGTTGTAAAGAGGTTTGGAGGGCACAAGTCATCTTTTTCGATTATGCCCTCGCGCACAGCCGTAAACGTACGCTCGCAGATATCACACTCCCACTGCAGATTGAAGGCTAGCACGGATTGAAGGTGCACAACTGGAATGTCGAAGGAGCAAGGAGCGATTGTCGATAAGGGATTGTGAGACGAAACCTGGAGAGACAGCTGTAATACCGGTGCATATCGGAGCCACTGGGGCAAAACAAAATGACTACAAGTCAGGATGCTCGCTCTCAGTGTCTGAGCCCATAGAGATGAATCGCTTCAAGTTGCATCTTGTATCCTGGATGGAAAAACGTACCCAAACAACCGAGCAGGACCCAAGCAGTGCTTAGGGCTGATTGTAGCCCATAGAAATGCTTCGGCATCGTGAAGGAACACTCCTTCCTCACCAAATCGAGCACAATGTCGTTGGCAAGTGGGTCGTTTACTTCACTTAGAGCCTAGAGGCGAGTAAAGGTGGGGGAAAATCGGCGTGAGTGGAGGACTTGCGAGGGATACTAGCAGGTTTTCGTGATATTAAAATGACGCCGTACCCACTCATAAGGTTTGTTTGGATGCCGCAATCTCATCTCACAAGCAATCACATCGCGAAAAGTATGCACGTAAGGCCTGTTCAAGCTCTGGCCGAGCGGCCAAAGAGGGGGTGCTGGAATATGGGTCTGCTAAATTGTGACCATGGTCACATTTCGCACTGCGCGCCTAAACCAAATCCCACCTCGGATCTAGATTGTTTGGTACACTATTCTACGCCTTGTTAAGAGTGCTGGCATCTAAGCACCACATGGTGTTACTTGAAACGTGCTGTGAAGCTGATTGAAATTCCAATTTTGGCTGCACAGTCACGCAGTGTTCTGAAATGCGTTATCGTTGAGAAGCGAACCAGCTTCAACTCACTTCGATCAGCTGGGCTATCTGCATATCATACAGTCGCGGCAAGGAATAGGGCTTCCCATAGAGCTGGTGTGATGAGGCAGGCTGCCCAATTCGCTGTACCTGAGTCGCTCTCGTTCTACAACTAGACCGCAGGAAAATACCGAAGTCCGCAAGTCGATTTGTACAACGTGGCGCTTGGTATGAAGCGAGTGTGAATGTTCACTGACGAGTGAAACCATCCAAGTGCTGCTCGCATATATCGTCCCATTTCCATTGACGCACCCCTCACTCTCTCACCCATACCACCATACTCGCTCATCCATAGAGACCTCAAGCCCTCCCACCCGGTCTCAGGCAGACAGACAAGAGGCATCGGCTGTGGAACAGGAAGAGGAGAAATCGGCATAGGCTCAGTGCGAAGACTGAAGCGTACACTTAACTCAACTCCCAGGAGGCCAAGGGAACCTAGACGAGTGATTACCGCTATCTTCAGACACCATGGGTAGGGCACTAGCGACGTTCGTCCGCAAGGTCGAACGCTTCCGCTATGTCATTCTTCTCGCGTGGCTGGGTCTACTCATCTGGGGTATCGTAGATGGACGGGAGTTCATGTCTATGGCCGAGGACATTATTCGACCCACACCCGGCACGCCTGGATATGACGCAAACAAAGCAATCGAGAGGCTGTTCCCCACCGTTAGCACCCAGGATCCCTGGATCGTGTTGCTCACGTGCAAGAAAGGTGTCAATTGCCCAGGTGAAAACAAGGAGACCATTGACTCAGACGCAGCAAAGTCAATCTTCCAGGACCTGGAAAGCGCTGTTGGACTCACTCCTTATGCCACCACCTTCACCATGATGGTCAACTACTACTCCTTCAGTGGTGACCTCACGCCTCTCCGGGAGACATTCATTAACTCTGATCAGTCGGCTATGTTTGCATTGTTTAATTGCGATCTGACGAAGGAGCAGAACACTCGATTCTCTGCCTACCGCTTCATCAGGGAGGAAATGAAGGAACTCCGCAACAAGTACTGCCCTCAGTGTGAAATCGGTATGACCGGTATGGACTGCCTCGGCGATGATACGATCTCCATGATTGCAAAGACGATTTTCCATGCGGATCTTATTACTATTCCTATAGCCCTCCTTATTTTCGCGTACATGGTCAGCAACTGGCGATATGTGTTCATCACTCTGTTCAACCTTGGCACCGTAATTTTCGTCTCCTTCGCGATTATGGTCTACATTTCCAAGGCATCCTTCCCGCCGCAAGGCGTCACACCACAATTTGTCGAAGTCATGGCCATGGCGCTCACCATTGATTATTCATTGTTTTTCTTCACGCGCTTTGTAAGCGAGCTCGAACGTAAGCGGGCGGCAAGGCGCAAGGCTCGCGATAACTTAAAGCGACCTTCATCGAAGTTGGATGTGACCCTACCAATGGTAGCCTCTGCGGCGCCGGCGTACTATGGAGCCACGGCAGCGACTGAGGCATTTACCTCAAGTCCAAAGACTACAAACCGTTTCTACGCGTCGCATCAACAGCTGCAGCATGATCAGCAAGCGCTAGTAGGCCGGTCCCCTCGCTCGGCCGCAGCGATCATTGGTTTGAGCAACGTCACGAGCTCCCCAATTGTGGCACCGACGGATCGACCAGGTGAGTATTTTGCACGACAGGGCTATCCAGTCCGATTAATTGGTGGACCGCTCTCTGACGAAGATCTCACGGAGCTCACAGGTGAGTCCAACGCACCCGAGCGAGATGAGGAGTTGGTCAATTTCGAAAGTGAGTACCTCCACACGGACGAGCCCCTTGTCCCCATTGTTCGTGCGGCCATCTACTCAACCGTGTCGAACTCTGGTCATGTCATCTTTGTCTCAGGAACGACTCTGTTGATCTCTTTCTGTGGATTTTTCATTGCTGACTGCCCATTCCTGAGTCAACCGGCCGCTGCCAACGTGATTATGATCTTCTTTGCCATGCTCGTTGCAATCACTTCCACGCCAGCTTTCATTTTTGCGTTCCCAAGCTTCTTTACGGACTTCAATCTCTTCCCCGCGTGGATGTACAAATGCTGCTGCTCACGTCGTCGGCGCCCCATGCTCGGGGATGTTGACGTTACTGGTGACGAAGTTGAGGCCGATGCGCTCGCGAGGGCTGAGGCAGCGGTCGCAAAGGCGACTGCTGCCTCAAACTATTACGGCCGACCTGGCAGCGAGAGTCACACTAGAGCGGTTGAAGATCCGCTCCGTCAGAAGAACTCCGTGCTTCGCGATGAGCCAGATGATGAAATTACGACATATGCCCGCACACGCAGAAACAACAACGAGCGTACCCCGCTTAGTGCCCCTTTGAGCAGTGATGGTGAACTTGACACCCCTTCGTACACAAAGATGAGCAAGTCGTGGTGGTTCAAGATTGGAAACTGCCTTACAAGATTCCCAGTGAACCTCATCATGGTGTTGCTTTTGATTGGAGCCTCTGCTGGTATTGGTTACTTTGCGCTTGATATGGATTTCTCAACCAATCTTGAGATGGGTGTACCGCGTGAGTCACCTTCCTTAGCGACGTTGAAGAAAGTCTCAGAGGAGTTCTCTCCGGGAATGATCCTGCCTTTTGATGGTATTCTCGAGTCAACTGTACCTGATGCAGTCTTGAATGGAACGGATCCTGTATTGAATGATGACTTCTTTAACGCTGCCTGGGAACTGTATGAAGCCATTAGGAACTCTCACCCTGCCTTCAAGGACACTGATTTCTCGACTCCAGTCTTCTTCAATGGGACTCGTGTAACTGCAGATGAAGCAAAGCAACTCCTGGATGCTGACAATGGTAATACTGTATATAAGGTACTTTGGACACAGCAGGTTGCACAAGTTGATGGACAGAATCGTGCCATGCTCATTGCTGTGAACGCCCCATTCGATCCTCAGACCGATGAAGTCAAGACGTTTATTAAGACGATTCGCAAAAATATTGACGCGACGACCTTCGACAAGGCTGATTTCGTGCCGTATTTCCATGGATACAAGGTTTATGAATATGACACTATTGAGTACACAAGTGGCAAGTTTGGCTTGATGCTGGGTGTCACTACAGCCCTTGTCATGGTTGTCGTTGCAGTTCTGCTCAAGTCAGCATTCGTTCCAGTTCGCCTTACGGTCACATTGATTGTCCCCCTCGCTGCGGTGTATGGCCTCGCTGTCCTTGTTTACCAGCATGGTATCTTGAACTGGTTGCATGTCGATGCGGTGAGTAACAAGGCGCCGGGTTTCTACTGGGATATCCCTGTGTTCGCTTTCGTCGTGTTACTGGGCCTTGCATTGGACTACGATGTATTCATCATTACTCGCATTATCGAGTATCGCGCTGCAGGATACACAAATGATGCAGCAATCGTCATGGCGCTTTACGAGACAGGCCCTGTCATTAGTGCTGCAGGTGCAATCATGGCCATTTCATTCTGTTCCTTGATGATCATGAACTCACCCGCAGTCCAGCAAACAGGTTGGATTCTAGTTACCTCCGTTATCCTCGATACGCTCGTTGTGCGATCGATCCTTGTACCCTGCGTTATGTCTTTTGCTGATAAGATTGGGTGGTGGCCTCGTAAGGTTCCTTACAATAATTTGAAGAACGCCGACGGAACTCCTGCACTGGAGATTCACGCTTCGAACGTAGATCAGGCGCATGCGGGCTACTAACGCCACGTCAGATTTGCATCGTCACTCAAAGCATTACTAACGAATTGTTACATGTTTTCACTATCCTTTGCTTTCCTTTTCTTATGCCCGTAGTTATCCTAATTCTCATACACCCCCTACATCCGAATTTCGAGTGTTTTCGTGCAGTGTACGTAACATTATGTGTGAAGAGGGCTTATATGCTGTTCATCACTTCGGTTTCATCGTGCAGAGTGTCTTCCTTCAAGCGTCTTAAGAAACGGTTCTCGATCTCAAAGTCATTTTTGCCAAATTTTTTCTGTCTGAAGGCAGACGAAAAAAATCTGTCCTTGCCTGATGGGCGCCACAGACTGATCAGAGTGCAGGTAGCACTCAGTGCATCGGGGGTTAACAGATTTTCGTACAGCCACGTTAGTTCGAGATACCTATCGACGACACTGGACAACATACATCTGAAGAATTCGTAGGTTTATTCACAAGCGCTGTACACTACCTATGGTCGGATGAAAGAGGAGTTGGTTGGCTCACTGCGTCGTTCCATCGGCACCTTGGCCTGGATGACATGTGGTGAGCAGAGGAACTGGAGTTGGTTGCTTGTGCTTGCGGAGCGACAACCCTGAGTGGCTTGGAGCTATCAGGTGATGCACTCTCATCTGTTTCTCTCTTCTCAAGCAATGAGCGAATCTGACTTAGTTTTTCATCTGTTGCGTTCCCATGTGATGCCATAGCAGGTTGCAGTATTCCTGAGCCAGTCGAATCCAACGGTGGCAGCTCGTTTGGAACTCGTGCAGGGTTTGGAATCCAGACATAGTCGCGATTTGTGAGGATATCGTAGTTCTGCGAGGGTCCCTGTGCCTGTCGTGGCGCTCGACGATTGATTGCTCGTTGCTCTCGCGTCGCCTGTTCGATCTCAGATCTCTCCCTCACCGACGACTCAATGGCATGCGCGTTGATTCCTTGACGAATGGTAAAGAAGGGTCGCTTCTGTGGCGAAGCACGAGTCGCATTCGATGAGGTGCTCGTCTCGCCTGTGACATCACCTCCGGAGGCCTCAATTGATGTGCCATCGTTGATGCGATCTACACCCGTGGCCTGACAGCTTGAGACCGAAGGGTCAGTACGACACTGTTGAGCACCCAAATCATTCGACCTCTGCGATGCAATAATAAGCTCTGAGGCGTGCTGTCGCAGCCGCGCGATGTTTGCAGCGCGCACTTGAGGATGATGGATCGCATATGCATCAATGGCTGCATAACATTCTGCGAGGTCAGGATTCTTGGGTTCGTATGTTACAATGTTGTAGGCTTCGCCCTCGCTATTAAGAACACAGTGTGACAGATTCTTGCGCCGTTGCATCGCGACTGCCTCGTCTTCAGCTCTCTTTGCTTGCTGGTGCTTCCGTTCGACTTCTGGATCGACATAGACTCCTCGAATAGGATCAAAGACACCGGCAGTCCTATAGAATTGCTGCGCGCGTTCAAGTGCCGCGGCGTTGACACTCTCTAGGAAAACCTTATCATCTTCCGTCGGGAGCACACGACTTAGAGGATTTGCCTCCCTCGATCCTGTTCGGTGATGACCCTGGGTAGCGTTCCGTTGGATACCGTTGAGCTCGTTTGTGGGCAGAATCCAGTGTGCACGCGGGATGCGCTTCCCAGCAGCCGTTGCTGCAGCCTGAGCGGCCTTGTCTCGAATCGTTGATGGAAATGTATCAATGAAGGTCGTATCTACGGCACTTCCAACACGCCCCTGCATTTTATCACCTACTTCTATACTTTCTGGATTCAACTGACCTTGATTTTGTGTGCGTCTCTGCCATTTCGATGATGGGAACTTGGGTTCTGGGTTCTTAATCACCTTGAAAGGGTTATGGACCCACGAGTCGTCGATATCAAGCCGCGCAGGACCTGCGGCCACAGGACGATTAGAGATAATGTCATAGTCCTTGGTGATCCCTGATACATATGTTCGACTTGCCTCCCTAACTGCCCGCGCACGTTCGCGAGCCCTCTGTTCTTCTTCCCTCGCCTTTCTCTCCAGTTCAGGGTCTCTGTACACGCCGCGGATAGGGTCCAGGGGCGAGTAGTCTAGATATGGTAATATAACATGAAATGTAAGCACTAGTGGCAGAGCTTATTATTCCGCAGCATGCAGGGCAGGCGTAGATATCCTATGTAACCCAGGAGGTCTGGGGACACAACGTACCTCTGTGAACAACGCGAGTTCGCTCGACTGGTGGGGGTGGGGCACGCTTGCTGCGTTCATAGTCACGCAGCAGATCGCCCCACGATGCCGGTTCTGTGGATACTTTTGCCATGCACAAACCCTAGGTTACTATACCATAACCTATACGTTGTGCCGTTTCTCCCTCCTCTGCGATATTTCGGCACCCCCGATTCTGGAGACCCGCAGTAACCGTCGCTCCATTTCGCCTCGGCTCACCTCATGCACTGACTTTGTGTGCACGGCCTACAATAGGAACCGCAAGGTGGGTACTGGTGGCACAGTTTACTTCGTCATCAGTAAGGATACTCCCTGCCTGCGGGCAATCTTTGGAGAAACTCAGCGTGGGATGAAGATCAACCGGTGTGAAAGTGTCAGACTATGTACATGCGGTTTATTTGTTTAGCGATCTACACCACGTTTTTGCCCTACGACTGCTGCCATAGTGGCCTGTGATTTTTCGCGATCTATGACACCTTGTGTGCTTTGTGCCGATGATGTCGCTGCTACAGTTGTTGCTGAGGGACAACTTATTCGCACCTCCTCCTCCGATCGAGCTCGCTCGATACAGGATGTGAACAGCTCTGCGGCGCGACTTAGCACCTCCTGCCGAGAAACTCGCGTTGCATGCAACACCTGCGGTAGTGCACTCGCTTCCCTCAAAGTGGCAGGGTCCAGCTTAATCTCCGAATAACTTGAAACAGGCAGGGGCGGGGGCTGGGTCCGATACACAAGCTTTCCGTGAAATGCATCCTCGTGTCGTCGAATGAGAGAGAACAGGTCGATCAACTGCGCTGCACAGTGCTTCAACGAAGGCGCAATGTGTGCAAGTGCGGCGGAAGTTGTAGGCAAGGCAGGGCTATTAGGCTTCGGATTCTTTACCAAACCGCTCAAGTACCTAAAGGCCTTGTCAAAGCCGATCCGGCTATACTCAATAATACACTTAGGACTAGCCAAACTGGCTGTTTGCCCCTTCCACAGTAGCGGTGCAATCAGATGGGTCCATGCATAGTGCGGAAGATTGAGTAGAATGCTCACTGTGATCCCTGACGTAGCTGATGAAGCCTCAAAGAAATCGGGAACGTAGGTTGCTACGTCTTCGTGGACTGGGGTAACATTAACAACAGCAAAACTACGTAGTATCCATGGCCGTCGCACATTTGTATACTCCCTAATTTCAGCTACTTCCTCAACACCTACTTCCAGACCGTGTGTCAATACTTCAAGGACTGCTTCTCGCTTGTACAAGACTCGTCTCGAGCCAACAAGCACCAGAGGAGTCCCCTCAATTCGGAAGGGAATATGTGCACCAACTGGATCAGCGTCATTGGGCCATCGGCACGCTGCACATTGTAGGACATATGGCTCTTCCAGATCTAAGTGGAGGTTTCGAATGGCAATCTGTCCACACTCTGGACATATCAACTCGAACCGAACGAACGCGGTGGACAAGGCACGAACGTAGGCAGAAAAATTCGGCGCCAGGGTTTGGGCACACCTCTCTTGTGCAAAGAACGAAATGGCAGCTTTCGAAACATGTGGTTCTTTAGCGCGCGAAGGTGCGCGAGACCGCATGCACTCAATCGTTGCCTGCAAGTATGGTTTAATGGATGTGCCAGAGTGTGCATTCCGGGGCCTCCAGTCATAACCCTTCGGTCCAGATAATACATAGATATCATCAGTTGAGAGCGTATACGTCATATCACCAGTGCACAAGATCCGGTTCAATTCTGCCTCTGGCCTAATAATGAATGTCGAACCAACACGAAGCATGCTCAACTCCCCAGTTTGCGATGAAATGAGCTGTTCGTAAAGGCGGTTTGGGCGTAGACGAACTGCGACGAGTGCGGGAAATAAGTCCTGTTGAGAGGTAGAAGCTCGTGCGCGTGATCGTAAGATTGCTCCTAGTGTGGGTAGAGGCATCACTCCAGGGTGGAGCAAAAGTGTATCCGATGGGGAGTTCATTGTGGAGTTAACGTCGTGCTGCAATTCAAGCTGCAGTTCTCCGCTTGCATCCACAAGGGTGACGGTAAAGCGATCTTCACGCATGCTCTGGTGGTATAGAACTCCCATAATAACGATAGACAGGTCGTTAAGGGACTCTTGCTGTGAGCTTGGTTGTGATGCTTGACGCTTCGGCATAAGAATCAACTGGAATGCCGATAGATCGGTGAGACGACTCCTGGAGATCGGGAAAGCCTCTTGGATTTGAAAGAGTTCGCGAGTCTGAGCATGTTCCAAAGCATCTGTACCCCATGCATCCTCTGATTGGTTTGCCTGAGCATAACGGGTGACCAGCAGCCGTTTTAGTTGCTGAATTGGGATAGGTACATTCGTTAAGAAGATATGGTCGCGTCGCGCTGAGATTAGTTCCTCCTGCTTTAGCATTGAGAGCAGAAGAGCGGACAGTGATGTGCTACGGGTCAATGGCAATAGTATCTGATACAATCCAATTGTTTTCCCAAGGAATGGTATGGCAGCCATTCCCAGCGTCCCAACACTTGTGATGGCTGCAGCCCTTAGCTTTGAAGCCATAGTGGATCTGGCGGATGTGGTGGGTACCGGATGGAAATTGAATTCAATGGCGCCCTGGTAGACTTGCTGGGGTACATCACGCCACAGAGGAGACGCATGCATAAGACTTAAAGGAGTGGAGTTTGGTTCGCTAGAAGGGACTCCGGTCAGCCAGCGCATCCAAGCCGATGAATTACTCACTGCTACTGGAGGTTCAACCTCCCCAGAGGGCTGCTGATCATTGCTTCGAGCGAAAAAAGCCCCAAGTAGCGGAGGGCAACGATGGCACATGCTAGTAGTGTTCTCGATAGGAAGAACGAGGGTATCTGGGTGAGGCGCCTCTGGTCGAAGACGATAAAGCACCGACTCTTCCGACATCGACCACTGGGCTGAAATCGAGCACAGTGAGGTGCGGGTGGGAGTCATCCTAGGGAGTTCTCCTTCTCCCAAGATTCCAGAGGAAGAGGTCCACAGTAAGTCAGTGATATATACCCGCACGCATGCGGTGTCAGGAAGCAATAGAGTAAAGTGAGGCAACATCAATATTGACACGTTGGAACACGTCAGATCAATCAAGAACTCCTTTTTCTCATCCTCCACGGATGTAGCTCTGAATACTTGAGCGTGCTGTAGTTCGTTGAGTATTCGTGCATGGAGCACGCTTGAAACATCTGTTGATAGACTATTTCTGGTAGGAGATACATCTGTGTGAGCACTTAAGGGGCTAGTACAGTTATTGGGCGACTTGTGGTACAATAGGCCGAATAACTCGCTCTGGACATCCACAATTACCGTAGTTTGATCAGGAAGTCTTCTCGATTGAACGACGTAGGTCGTGGGTTGAGCTTCGATCACAAAGTGCGCGTTCAGGCCGGAATCAACGGGGCGACAGATCGAGATATTGAGCATAATATACTCAACTCCAATAATAAGCGATTCTGCAACGGGCCCAGGAAGCGATCGAATAGAGGCTCGGAACCCTGTACCAGTGATCACCGCACTGGCAGAGTATATTGAAGAGTTACTTACTTCATCGAAGTTCTGGTGAAGTCCCGTTACCTGTAGAACTATTGAGTTGAAGCGACGCGCTATTCTAGAGCTCACTTGGCCTGCTACGCTCAACCGAGAACACTTGTTGGCATACTGGGTGATCTCTTCTTCCAACCTGCTTGTGTGGTGTGTCGCACTAATCCAGTCTCCTGCTTGATTGAGCATAGCGAGGACATACACGTCATTCGCAAGGGCGTATATAGGTTGGGGTCCACACACTTCAGGACATCTTGGGTGCTCGAGTTGCGAACCTTCGAGAACACTGCTCCAACGCCTGATGAGCACAAGCAGAGGGTGGTGAGAGCCATTCGCATGAAAGATCGGAGCGTCCTGAAGAGTGGGGATGCCAAGACCTGTTGGCTGGGTGTGTATCTGATCCATCAAGACACGCAGTTGGCGGCAAGCGCCACCATCCTCGTCTCTCACCGCGCACGGGCCTTGCCGGGAGATGTCATCCAGACTCAGTAGTTCATAGGATAGGAGAAGACTTGGGATCCGTCTGATCACACTCACAAGTACCATTTGGCCATCGAGGCAATGACCAACTTGCGTATCGGCTTGAACCAGTCGGACACTTGACGGATCTTCCGATCGACGCAGAATATCCTGGAGCCCACCAAAAGTTTCGGCCATTCCATGATCACGGGGATTCCGGAGCAGGGACAATATTTCACGGCGTAAGCTCTGGTAAGATTCATTTTCTGCACGTTTCCTATCGTCTGAAGCTGTAGAATCGATGGAACTTTCGTCCACACCCTCAGAACTCATGTTCTGTAGTTGTCGAACTTAGGCCTGAAGTCGCCAAAACCAGGTGGATAATGTTAATGCAAAACTGAAGTCGCTTGGTCATACTGTCCACGCTGTGTGGGTGCAGACGAGTGACTGAAAAAATCAGTACATTATACTAAACTATATTCCAGCGTTCTGATGTATCTCGCTCGCCAAAACGACCACTCGATGCAGCAGGAAGCCAGGCAGCGATTCAAATTCAAAACTGTTCACTGGCGAGTCAGTGAAAAAAACACTGAGGATGTCGAGCCGAAATTAGGAACAGCCCTCGATAAGATCGTGAAAGCCACCGCGCTTCCGCCGTGCCAGTCGTTCTTCTCCATTTCCGTCAGATTACTTCCTCGTCAAGGGCCATATCTTGGCGAAATCAAAGCAATTTTGAGACTCCCTAATGTGGAGTGCTCCTGATGACACCGAAGGTGACCAAGCCTTGTCGTTCAGCCAGCTTCTGTCGCAGAATACGCAGATAGACGAAGCGTATCAGCTGTCGCTGCGAAGATCTCAGCCCGAGACGAACCTGTTGAGCCCCTTCCAACCCAGGCCAAGGTTTCTCTCGGAAGAGAACAATGTACCTCTGTCACAAACCGCATTTGGCGTTGGTGCCGGCGTTGCGTACGTAACCGAGGCTGCAGCGGCTACGCAAGAGATTAAACGGGTGAAGCCGACCCTGGCTAGTCCGCGGGGGATCCAGTCGATCACTGCAGATGCAGATGAAAACGTCGAAGAGAATGCGGGCACTTTGGGAGCCTTCTCCCAGCCCCTACCTCCCCTTTCAAGTACGCAGAGCGCACTCACAAAGCCAGCGATGGTCATGCACGGGCAAGAAACGCAATCGCAGACGCCCTTGCCTCCAACAACCACAGATAGTCTGGAGATTGTCGCACCCCCCACAAGGCGGCTTGACGAGGGGATACAAACAGGGGTCACGGCGAATGTTACCTCAGGTTTGGTCACAACGTCCAGTAGTACGAGGCCCGGCTCATTCGCCAAGCCAGCGGGTTCCATGCCCCAGAAAGAGTTGAGTCCTCGACCACCGCCAACTCGTTCAAGCTCCAAGGCGGTTGGAAGCAAGCGGTCCGTTGCACGAGGAAAATCAAGCGAACCTGTTCGAATGTTCAATTCCTTGATCAGATCTCCAGTTGGGGAGCGGCCCCCAGCCTCCTCGCCCGCTGCAGCAGTAACTGGTGCAGCTCAATCACAGCCACCACTATTAGAGTCCCCATCTGCGGACGTAGATGCACGCCAGGTGCAGGTGCCTCTCTTGAATGCAACCCAAACAGCCCCAATCAATCCAGTCCTGACAGCCATCCAGAGCTCCATTAAATCGCGACAGATTTTTGATCCCTCCATCAAAGTAAGTGATTTGCGAAAGGAAGCAAGTCTAGGACTCAATGAATGCACTTCCCCAAGATCGGTTCTTCCTCAGCAAGCGTGTCCCATTCCGGGAATCAAGGATGCGGTAAACGGTAAATCATATGCGATGCTGTACGGTGAGCTGTTGACTCTATACTACTACAAGCGGAACTTTCTCTCCGTGAATGATTTAATTTCCACTTATACCGTTGAGGATCTCAGACGCATAGCAGTGACGAATAACTTCATCGCTGAGTTCCACGGAGGAGATACTGCACAGGCCTACGCCCTGTACATTCTGCAGAAGTTGGCAAATGGAAGCCTAGCGATCCCCGTTCTGCATCCACTCAATCTGCCGGCTACATCACCAACTGCATCGAGCTCACCGGTAGAAGAAAAGCTCAACAGTGCTCCCAAAGTTATGCGGGTACCTGCGTGGGGACCATTTGCACCAGCGGTGCTGCTTGGAGGAAGCCCAACGACCCCATTAAAGTTCGACGTTGAAGCATATCTTCGCTTCGCCGCGGAGCAGATGGTAGGAGTGTCAGATAGATGTGACGCTTTCACCCAAGCGTTTAAGTCCCCGATTGGATCGGGGATCTCGTCAACATGCGAAGCGCTTTCTCAGTTGCTCGAAATATTTCGGAAGCGGATGAGTACTGCTAAACGGGGCCAACAAACGGACAAATTGCTTCTAGATGTCGAAGTAGTAAGCGTCACATGTATTGTATGTGGGCTTAAGGGTGAACGAACAGAGACTCTCACGTTGCTCACAACCCTAGGCAAAAGCGGCAGGTCGCTGAGTGGGCAGGGCAGGCCCGCTTCCAAGACGCCCGAGGAGAGTAAATCAGATGCTGCTGTCCCTCAGTATTATGACATGAAATATGTTGGCCTTACTGACTCGACCCAGCTCCTGATCGCACGTTTAGAGGCAATCTTACCGCAGGTGGATCATGGAATATTCGAGTCGTCTCACGCGGACGTAGTTCGAGTGCGTGCGTTCAAACCAAAAGGAGAAGCCAGTCTACAGCCAGGCGGCTCTAAGGACTTGATCCTACTTCTCCCGTCGGCTGCCGTACACCCACTTGATACAGTATGGAGTAATGCGGGACGACCATTAAGGTCTATGCGCATGCCAACTCCAGTTCCAGGGCTTCCAACGATTCGTGCATTCAAACATATCCTATACCGAATGTCTGAAACCGGACCACACCATGCAGATCTTAAGGTAGGAGACATTGGTCTTGTCACACTGCATTCTCCTGCTGGATTTGCCTCGCTCGAAGCTATGCTACAGCAGTTAGATCCTGAAGTTAGAGCTGCCATTGACGCATCCCAGTCGGATTCTCATGCGAACTCAAATGAGTTAGTCTTTGGACAAAGCTTCAAGCGATTATTCTATTCAGAAGCCAAAATATCTCACAAACTCCGTACTGCTAAGGGTGATGACTGGGACGATCCACTGACGAAAGAGATGCGTCAATATGGAGGTCTTCCGGTGCTAGTATGTGAAATTAAAGAGTCTTCCTCAAGCTCGAAGCCTCGGATGATTTCAGGGGTGTGGTTGAGTCCAAAGCCTTGGGAGAGAATCAGTCTGGGTTCACGGGAGATTAGAACCAGACTTAGTACCGATGGATATCTCTCAGGAGTGACGGTCAGTTCTCTTCCTGCAGACTTGCTTTTGAAACCAGGACCCGCTCTCACATCACGTCTTGATGCGGAACTTCGTTCGCTCTCAGAATCCCTCCATTTCACACAGTCTTTATCCGAAATCTCATGCACAAAGTCGAAGGACTGCATCCAAACACTTATAACACTGCGTATCCTCCTGCCGGAACCCGAATATCTCATCTACCACGACTTCGACCAAGTCCTGTTAGAAACGCAGAATCTGGGAATCAATAAGGCTTTGTTAGACCTTTCGTTCGACCTGGCTCGATCTCCGCTTGAGAACGAATTCGTCGTTCGGGATACAATTGCTCGAAGGTTGGCGGCTCTCATCGGGGAGATGGATCTACTTATCCAGAAAGCAGTCGTTACTTTGGCAAACAGACGCGAAAATGTCGACGAACTAGTTGAAGGACTCGCGTGGTCGCGTCGCAAATTAATCGAGGCGCAAATGGTAACGGCAGTAAAGGTGATAGGGCTTCTGCGAAAGATTTTGGAAGGACTGATGAGCCTGGAATAGACCTAGTCAATGAGTCAGATTTCCAATCTTCGAACAAACTTTTCTGCCGCAACATCTCTATCCTCTGTCATACCAAGTTCCTCGCACACGCGAGCGATCACATACCACGCTTCCTTCTCTACAGACTTCGGGTTCCAAGCTGTGGAAGATAAGCTCCACGTTGGAACCAGATCACTTGTCGAGTGTGACCTTAGACCCTCCATAAACTTATCACAGACATGGATGGCCTGCTTACACAGAAGCAAGACTTGAACGAGCCTTCGCCTTAAATGGGCAGGCAGGGGATTGACAGGGTACTTGTTGACTCGCTCCGTCACCGCAGTGACCTGCTCGACATTAGGGTTCAAGGCAAGCAACGCCTCTCGAATCTGATGTGCGTCCATAGCATTCTCAGCACAAAACCGAGCCTTGGCGAACTGCAAGCGCTGGATTGCATCATCATCAGCATCTCCAGGATCACTCATGAGAATTGCCCTTGACCATAAAATTAGTAGCCGAGCGTGAATTCGTGCGGGACAAATGGTCGCCACAGGCGAGTATAAGAACTCCAGAAGGATAAGAGCTTGATCACGCACCCCTAACCTCAAGAATGCAGATGCAAGGTGAAGAAGCAACTCAGCATGGATTTGTGGCTGGCCTAGCGCGTCGCTCCATGCGATCGCTACACATAAGATATTGAGCGCATTCGCACTGATACTGGTAGCCGTCACACCGCCCGCATCCACAGGAACAAAATGACTGACTTGATTAAAGTTCATCATGTTCACGAGCTCCGGTTCGTCAATCGCTTCATAAACATCGAGTAGTGTCTGAATCGCCTCAAGAGCAAGCCTTGAGTCTCCGGCTTGCTGCGCTAACTGAAGGTACCGCAAAATTGTGGCAATAGCTGCATCAATGTCAGCCTCTGCTGGGAAGCTGACAAACTTTCCTGAGTCGACGGTTCCCCATAGTACCGGTAATCCCGCCTGTATCCTTGCCCCGGCGAGTGCATAGCGGGCTGAACTCGCAAGTGGTGATGGCGAGCCGGGAGTGAGGAGTGATGATGCAGCAAGGCCCGCTGGTAGTGACCCTAAACCGCCGCTGGAAGCTTCATACTCGGCGATAATACGAAGCGCTTCCTTGGCTGACCGTGGAACGGAGGACTTCAAGGACCAATCACGACGATCGCCTTCTGGAAGGGGATCCTCCTTAGAAGATCTGCATGCATGCAATGTCGCAAAGTCGAGATATGCCGCCGATAGTGCGTCTGCAGCGGAAAAGAAAGGATAGCCCTTTGATCCTCCTGCGAGGGATTCGTCGAATTCCGAGAGGAGTAGAGCACACTTGCTTTGAAGCTCGCAAGTGCCATTATTGTGCGCCTTTCCTTGCCGACCTGAGCTTAGGGCCGCTTCGACATAAGCACGCGCTAAGCTAGGAAAGCCCGCAGCAAGCCAAATCTCGGCTCGAGTAAGAAGGAGAGTTGGTTGCAAAGCTGCAGAAGATGTTACCAATCCTCCCTTTTCGGCGTTCGAGGTTGTGGCAGTAACGGTTACAATTTGCGATGCAGGATCGTTAGGATACAACAATGCATGCTCGGATGCTACGAACTCTGCCTGACGTAGAGCAGCTAGAGCACTTGTCCAAGCTGGCCGTGCAACAATGTCAGCCTGTGCGTTGGGTGTGGCATCTGTAAAACTCGTCAGCGCGGCTGGGTCGACCGTAGGGAATGCAAGCCCTGAGGTAGAGGGCAAGCTTGCATGTGCTGCCAAATCTACGACGCTTCGCTGCATACTAAGCCGGGTTGTCGAGCGATCTGACGACGGCTGAGAGCTTGAGCCAGGCTCCACGTTAGTCAATACAAAGTACGAAAGTGCTCCGTGCGGACCTCCACCACCTCCTCCACTGCCACCTCCGAAAGATACTGGAGACTGGCGAAGGGAACTATATGCAAGTGCAATCCATGAAGCTACATCGATGCCAGGCGTCGGTGCTCGCGGTTTTGCCAGTTCTTGAATCGTTTCATCGAGTGCACGGGCTGCGAATGTGTTAGAGCTGATAGCTCGACGCTCTTGTTCCAGTCTTGCAATTTGGCGGGCTCGCTGTGCGTTTGTGAATTGCGCCTCGGTGGCGGATCGAATAAGTCGCGCAGCTGCGACGTGATCACCCAGAAACAGGGCAGCCCTCCTAAATGCCGCGAAAACGTGCGAGAGACACACATGGTCCTGTGCCCGCTGCGCGGTCTTAAGCGCCTCATGTAAGGCCGTGAGCGCTAGCCTAATGTGACCAAAATAAAGATGCAAATGAGCAAGCCCTAGTGCAGCATACTGCAACGCAGCAGAAAGTGGGTCTTCAGCTCTTGGACGATGTGCCTGAGTGGCAGCTGCATCAAAGTATGCATGGAGGGCTTCTTGGGCTACTGTGTAGTTGCGTTGCTGGACAGCTGCAAGGTATTTTACGTAGTGAACTGCAGCCATGAGAGGTTGCTCACCTGCAAGAGTTTCCAACTGTCTCATGAGTCCGGCAATGGATCGAGTCGGTCCCGAACCACTCAGAGGCTGAGATGGGTTCGTCCCGATTCGACGAGACAAAGAGCGGGCCAGGGCATGCAGCGCAGTTTGAAGGTCTCGTCGGGAATAGTACGTCCTATTTCGTGGTCTTCTCCGCAGCGCAAGCTTAGATGCGAGGTAGTTGGGTTGTGCCTCAGCTTGATCAACGAGTGCAGAGTTCATGTCTTCCTCCATGAGTTGTTCGATCGATCCCGTATGTGGTCGGACGTTGGCATTGCCAGACAATCCGAGGGAGGCGAAGCCAAACTCATGAGCAATTGCCTCACCTTGCGTGTCGTCCACATATGGAAGAGCAAAGGCATCATCTATCCTTCGCTGAGAGGAAGGCGACTCGCCAGAGACTTCATGTGCACTCTTGTCGTCCTCACCTTCGTCGGCGTCTTTTCCACTAGACTTCCAGGCTCGTTCGATCTCTTTTCGGCGCAGTTCACGTTGCTTCAACCGAGCGGCCCGTCTTTGCTCAAACGCATCGGATTTAGTTTGCTTTTGATTCGTTAGTTGAGTCTCTGACTGGTGCAGTGCATTGAGCTCCAGAGTCACTCGCTCCAGGTCTTCCATAGCATCAGCTTTGTTAGGATCATCCTCAGCCAGAGTAGCAATCTGTGCCGTCAAAGCCTCGCGCTGTTGTAGAAGCTGGTCACGGCTCTCCCTGATTTGCCGCATCATTCTATCAATCCCTGCGATGAATGACTGTTCGTTTCGCTTATCCTCCTGCTCCTCCATCTCCTCTTGTTCAGTCTTCGCTCGGTCCTCGGCTTCAAGGACGAGTGGCAGGGCGTAGGCCACAACATCTTCATAAAGTTCAAGCATCTTGCTGAAAGACATGTCGTTGAAGAGCAGAATATTGGTTCGTAATAAGATGCCCATTGGACTTTCGGGTCCAATGAAGTAGAGCTTAAGCGCTCGTTGCTCTGGGTCCATCGTAACCAAGTCGTCATTGTCTTCATCCTCCTCGCGGCGCAGCATGTCTTTGAGCTCGATAAACATGTCAAACAAACTGTCCGGACTATCGAGCTGAATGAGTGCGGTGTGCCAGAGTTGTCGAATGTCAGACTTGAGTGCGGCCGGGAGGTTCTGCCCTAGGTACTGATCCAGCTCTAATAGTGTCGGCTCATGCAGACTGCCGTGCGAAGTGCGCAGGCTAAGGATAACCTCGCCGAGCTGGGTCACAGCATCGTCCACGCCGCGGGGCTGGCTCGCTTCAACGACGACCTGGCGTCGAAGTTGGAAGTAGAACCTGGCAAGGATGCATACCGAGATCTTGTGCGGGGTAAGCTTCAAACCGAGTAGCTGAGACGCACTCGAGGCCATGGTTCACTCGGTGTGTGGGTCAGCTTCGTCAACCAGAGCGCTGCAACCGAGTCGACACGCAGTGGTGTGTGGAATGAATTCAAACTAACGCCTAGTTTGCGTAGAGTGGTCGGGTTCGTCACGATCTCTGGGATATGGTATCGGAAATCAGGCTGAAACGTTCCTACAGCGGTGTCACAACTCTGTCAAAGCGTTGTATATCTTCGTGCGTTGGGTCGATGTCTCGGATTCCCAGCCCTCACCAATGTGTTTTCTCAGTGAGAACTTTCTCCTCTTGCCCCTGAAAAAACCCTAAGTCCCACTCAGGACAGGTACTAGGGGCACAGGACAAGCCCCATTGGTGAGCAGCATATCACACTCCTTGGCCAAGCGATCACCTTTCGCTATCGTTGTGTATATCTCTATGGTGACCATATTCTTCCAGTCCCAGGTCTTCCAACGACTCCACACTGGAAACAACTTTCCCGCGCAGCAGTGCAGGACTTGCACGAACAAATCGCTTTGTGAGGGTCGTGCGAGGCCTGATCCCGAGGCGATGGACGAACGCGGCTGAATGCAGATGGTTCCGAGTGCGCCCGAGGTAAATCGAGTGGAGCCCGTGGCTTACACGGTGGAACCAAGCCGCTCGAGTGCTGGATCCAGCGTCGATTTCAAATCCAAGCCGCTTGGAAGCAGGCTGGGAATCCTATTTGGAGTAGCATGCAGTGTCGGAAACGAGGGGTAGTGGGTTAACGAGTGAAGTTAGAATATGCAGGATCTAACTCAATATGCAATGTAATGATAATCTGGATATACATTAAATGCCATTGATATATCCAAACGTACTATATTTTTGAATATATTCCTGCACTATATCAACTGGTATGGATATTTACGCGGCAAACGGTCAAGCCGTCTCGTTCGCCGCACTGCACACGCCATCCAACCGGGATCCACCCTGGGCACAAGCCTCGCATAGACTTATTGTATATCGCTGACACATCCACCCAGCATACCCTTTAGTTATCCCACAGACGAGTCCCAAAGTCGAACCACCTGCTCAGTGGCACGACACACGGACATTTGTGAAGCGCGGAGAGGTGTGACCCAGGTGTCCAGGTGACCCAGAACCCGAGCCACGCGAAGAAGACGCCACGCTGGAACCACGTCTTGAGCTCATCGCAGGCAGCGGCACGCCAGGACTGCCATATCCCTCGCCGCAGGCTGTCAGGCAGGCTCAGGCGTAAGGGAGGCAAAGATGTCGCACATCCCTCCTGATCATCCGAGTAACGATAATGCGTCGAGGATACGTGCAGATGAGTCTAACATAACACCGAGTAAGCTCCTGGGTCGAAGGTCCCGAGAAGAAGGGTTATCGTCGAGCGAAGCTGATTCCTCCACGTCCACGACCAAGGCTTCGGAGACTTCGGCTTCCAGTGCCGATAGTGTGAAGCGGCCTTGCATCGACCAGAATGTATCAGCACAATCGTATCATCAGCAGGCCATCCCAAGCGTGCACGCACGGCGGCAACTTGAGGCAGATCTCGATGCGATTATGGGATTATCTGACGACGAGGGCGACAGAGACCAAGAGGAATTACGACAAGGTTTTCAGAGTGGCGAGCCAAGCTCTTACGTTATGGAGTCGAGCAATGATCGGCCATCGGGTGAAGCTGATCGAGCTCTAGCCGCACGGAGCAGCAGTGAAGAGCTTGTAGATACTCGTACATGGGCCAAGGCGAAACTGGGAGCCAATGTCGACACAAGGGCGGATTTCTCATTAGGAAGCGGGAGCGACAACTTCCTTGGGCTATCGGACACCGGGAGCATTTCGGGCGCCTCACTTAGGACGAAAGGTGCAAGCACAACGGATGACCAAGATGCAGATGGAGGCCTCGATGAGCTAGAAGGCACGTCTGGCGCGATTCGGATAGCGGGCACTAAGAACACTCTCGAGCAAGATCTGAGACAAGGTGTTAAGCTTTCCCTAACGTTGAAGGAAGTCGCGGCAACTTCTAGGATGGGTTATGCTGCTGCTGTCATGTCTAAAGTCAATCAGGACCGAGGACTTGCTGAATGGGGCTTCTTTGTACCCAGTCCGAATCAGAAATCCACAGGTGTGAACCGGCAGTATACGGACGTTTCGATTCTGGGCGTCATGGATGGCCATGGAAAGAATGGTCACACGATTGCCGCCTTCGTACAGTTCTACTTACTATTCGAACTCCTTATGGGACCGCATACCCATACGATTACACCTGCATTGGCCTACCGCATCTTGGAGGATCGATCAAATACGAGGCTATGTCGACTGAGAATCGACCCCACGCAGCTGGTGCAGTTAAAGCAAAGGTTTCGTGGTGCCAGTTCTCAGGGTGACCTCATCTATGATACAGCAACGAGAGCGTTTTTATTTGCGCTGGAGCCAACTGCTACTTTCGGAACTCCCCCAGTCGCGCAAGCCATCTCTGTCCGAGAGCACAATATGGCCCGAACACAATATGAGACCCTCCCGATTCGGCCCGACTTTAGGGTCCACTCTGGAACGTTAAGACCCACTACATTGCCGAGTCCCAGCACTTCAGCGTTTAGTAACCGAAACGGAGCCGGGTTTGGCAACGGAAGTGGCAATGGTCAGCACAGCGGAAATGGTTCTGAGACGAGGCGCTCCGTCAGCACGCCAGTATTCACTACACTTGAATCTCCCAACGGAGTCACCTCGAATGCGGGGATGGAATCTGACGTGTCCCTCGATGAAACAAAGGTACTTCCAGAAGTTCAGGATGACTCCGATGCCTCAGGGGTACCACCATATGAAAACGATGCAGAAGGTGAGCATCCCTTCGCAATCACACCAACGTCGACAAGGAGTCCAGCTGCTTCTGGACTTTCGTCGAGCGGAACCTCACGGAGTCATGATGCAACGCCGACTGTGGAGGATTTAGATGCGAAAAGACTCAATGAACGTCCTGCTGCGGCTTCCAATCTCCTAAGCCGTCCTGATTTCCAGAGTACGGGCCCTTCTGCCTCACAGCAGCAATACGACGCCTTTTCGCCGGTAGTACCATCGATGCAATCGCCACAGCAGCATGAAGTGGTGGCCCTCAGGCGAAACCCCACCGCTTTGGGCGCTGGAATGACATCTCTCACGTCACCTAGATACAAGTCCGTGTCGGATGGTGTTGCCCTTTTCTCAAGCACTGGGACGCTTTCTAACCTCCCTCGAAACGATAATGAATCAGATACAAAGCTCGTCCCAGCCTCTGATCTCACTGTGGCTGTCGGAAATGACTTTCAACGTACTATTTCTACCGCAGAGACGCTTGTGGGTGACATGGCCGATGTAGTCGCCCAGGCTGAGCTGGACTGGGAGCGGTCGCAAGAACTCAATCCAGCCGGATCCACTGCTTTACTACGCTCCGTGGCGCGAGCGATTGTTGAGCTGCAGGACAGGCACAGCCCACCTTTGAGGACGGGTGCGATAGACCTTAGCGCATTTCCCGGTCTCGACTATATCGCGCGTAATCCAGAACGAGCCCTCAGGCGCGCACTCACACGAGTCAGTGTAGTGCTAAGACAGTTGAACGATGCCAGCAGCTCTCTTCTCCCAGCAATGAGCTCCGCGTCGAGCACTCAAAGCACCGCAGCGGCAAATTCAGATGAGAGAGAACCTCCTTCAGCACAGTTCGGCAACCTCGCCCGCAAGTTCGATGCATACCATTCGGGCACAACCACATGCGTCGTACTCCAAGTCGGATCAATGCTATACATTGCAAACATTGGTGACTCACGGTGCTTGGTGATTCGTAGAAAGGATGTAGCCTGTCCGCATCTCCCTCCATTTCCGACCCAGGCCCAAACCTCACCGAGTGTCTCTCACACCACCCAGGCTGAGTCGGGAGACCCATCGGAAAAAGATATACCGCTTGATACCTCCGTAATCGTGGATGGTAATGGAATAGGTGGAGAATCCGCTCCTTTGGCAGACGAAGATTTCGACATGTTCTCTCAAGACGTGGCGGAGGCAAAACCGGTTACAAAGTCAAATTCAAACCCCGTTTTCATTCCAACAACTGAGATCGCCGTACCGCCTTATGAAGCCAAACAGAGGATGGTATCAACTGTCGAAATCGAAGCCATCCCGCTCACTCGAGACCACAAGCCCGATTTGCCATCTGAGCGGGAGCGCATTCTGAAGACAGGTGCAAGAATAGTCGAGAATGCTACATTTCCTGGTGTTTTCAGAGTCTATCGTCCCGATGCGAACACACCAGGTATCAGTGTTGCAAGATCATATGGTGATCTGGCGTCGCGATCATTAGGTCTGTCGGATGAACCGGAGATTGTCCAGTATCAACTCTGCCCAAGTGACTTAGTTCTTGTAATCGCTTCTGATGGACTCTGGGAATTTGTATCCAATGATGAGGTTGCTGACATTCTTGTTCACAACATTGATAACCTGAAGCATGGACTAGAGGTACTCATCGCCACAGCGCGAAGTCGGTATCTGACAAAAACGCATCATGAGTACATTGATGATACGACGGTCGTGGTTGCCGTGCTGAGTGACAATTTTGCGGCACAGCCTGCTCAAAGCCTTAGTGAAAGCGATACCATCGCTTCTACCAGTCCCACGCTATCAGTTGGAATCGATTCGAAGCGAGATGAAAGGTCAGATACTGCTAATAATAGCGAATCTGGCAACGACCATGAACGAGAGGAGAGCGAATCAACTGAGGAATACGGTTTCAAGCGTTTGAAAGACGTATTCTAGTGTATATTAGTGTCGAGTAACGTTGACCGAAGCATGCTTTCCGACAGCTTTCGTTGCGTCTATTACTTCCGCACCGCTGCAATGCAGTTGTTGCGTTTATGCTTGTATTTGATTGAATACATACTCTATTCGAAAGTGTGCATGACCGCCCATTTTCATAGTTACTCAAATGGGTCGGGTGTATGTACGAGTTTTGAAATGTCTTAAGCCATATCAGTGTATCGCACTATATCGGGGATATCTTACAGTGAAACAATCGCAAGTTTACGTATATGCTAAGTTTTACTCCTCGATCACAGTGTGGTGCAGCTGCTCCATAAGCAGCTCTTCTTCATCTAAAGGCGAACTATCTGCATCATCTGAAGATCGGTGCGCCTTGACTCCCAACTTTCTGCTAGCAGACGGGGACTCAAGCTCAGGAATATCTTCTCCAAGCCCCTTGCGGTCAAGAGCAGCTGCGATGGAGATCGGATTGACAGAGAAGGCACCAAAGGCTCCGGAGCTCGAAACGATGGCGTCCTCTGAGATCTGTTGCATAAGCGGATATAGCCATGTGACCACTTCGAGGACATCAGCCACCTGCTCGGCACCCATTGCAATAAATACTCCCGTTGCAAAAACCTTGAACGAAATGGGCATGGGTCGTCTAACCTGAACTGTCATCGCTGGGAAAATTTCCTTCTCATAAGTCGTCAGGACTTCTCGGTTGATTTCGCGGGCTCGGGCTTCCATCAACGAGTTAAGAACATCCAGGCGGAACGTAATTGGCGCTTTAAACGTGACTACAACGTTATTAACCTTAAATGCGAAGAACTTCGCGTCGGGTGCCGCCTTGCTTCTTCGAGCGATAGATGCGATTCTTCGTCCAGTGGAGTACAAGCTGGCCCTAGTCTTTCCACCAAGAATGCTGACATAGCCCGATTTCTGCACTTGAATTGAGACTGCCGGAGACTTTTGCGTAATAAGGAGACTGTTACGGATTGCAGGGTCGAGCTCTGCATTGGGAGAGGCCAAGGCCATCCGGACCAGATCGACGTTCGAGCCCAGTTTGAATTGGCACGACATGTTTGCGATCTTGGCTTGGCAATGATGCTCGCGTGCAAACGCTTCAAGAGCCTGACTCTCAATAAAGTCATAAAAGTCCAAAAATGCCTCTCGTTGTCGGATAACCTCGCGCAATTTTCGTCGCATCTCCGGAGTCTTGTGTTTAGGACTTGGACTCGGTAACACATTTTCTTCCTTTTTGACTGCAATATCGGGACTGGATTGTGGCCTTGGGCTACTACTCGGCTCGGTCTTCACAGTTGTGACGTTTTGCTCGAGTTTTACCACGGGGAGAAGTGCGGGAGGTGCGGCCTCATCCTCGTTTTCGCTCTCTTCCCACTCAATATCAGCCATTGGTGGATTCGGAGCGGCTGCGCGTGCAGTGTGGATGCGTTCGAAGATTTTTCAAGGAGTGTTGGAATAAAGGATATGCAAATTATTTAAAGATAGTATTATATCGACGAAGCAATCGGTATATCGTCCGATTCCGATAGTCTGGAATTGTAGTCAGCCTGAGGTGAAGTCGGAATTCAGAGGGGGCTTCACCTGCGAATGCAGGCCCAACAACCCAACGTGCGGGCATACCTCACCAAAAATAAGCGCAAACACACGATACGATATAATGTGTATTGGGAGAAGTCCGTCGGTGAATCAATCAAACAAACTAACTCTTGCCCAGTCCTATGAAGGGCCGGGCATGAGGAAGGGAGCAATGAGGATCTTCACTTCGTGTGTATAGCAGCTGCCATCGTGAAATGAAATGCAACTAGCACGCTACCTAGCTTGCGTCAGCTATGATAGGGGCCTTACTCAGTAATGACGCCACAGTCCACGATGGTGACCTTCGACTTGGGTCGGCCGCTCTCCGTGCCCAAAGCCTCAATCGCCTTAACGACCTGCTTGCTGGACTCGTCAAGAACACGACCGAAGACGACGTGCTTGCCATCGAGCCAGTCAGTGACGACGGTAGTGATGAAGAACTGCGAGCCGTTGGTGTTGGGACCTGCGTTAGCCATGGAGAGGAGGAAGGGCTCATCGTGGTGGAGGTTGAAGTTCTCGTCATCGAACTTCTCACCGTAGATGGAAACACCACCGGTACCATCGTGGTTGGTGAAGTCACCACCCTGGAGCATGAAGTCAGGGATGATGCGGTGGAAGCCGGAGCCCTTGAACCCAGCCTCAGAAATAGCCTTACCACCCGCTCGGACGGGGTTAGCAAACTTGTGGCCTTGGCAGAGGGCCTTGAAGTTTTCAGTGGTCTTAGGAACAACACTGTCGAAGAGACCCAAGTTGATGGTACCCTCCTTGCCACCGTAAGAGACCTTCAAGAACACCTTGGTGCCGATGGGGACGTCCTTACTGAGGAGAGGGGGAACGTAGGGTCCAGCGGAGGCCTTGCGGATGACAACGGGACCGCTGACAGCACCGCTTCGCGAGCCAACCTTCTCAAGAGCGCTGACGAGCTTCTTGGAGCTGTTGTCTGCGACCTCACCGAAAACGACGTGCTTGCCATCGAGCCAGTCGGTGGGAACAGTGGTGATGAAGAACTGAGAACCGTTGGTGTTGGGACCAGCGTTTGCCATGGACAGGAGGTAGGGGCGATCGTGCTTCTGCGCGAAGGTCTCATCCTCGAATCGAGCACCGTAGATGGAACCTCCACCCCTGCCATCACCGCTGGTAACATCACCACCCTGGAGCATGAAGCCGGGGATAATGCGGTGGAAGCCGCAACCAGTGTAAGAGGCCTGGATCTGCTTGCCAGAGCGGTCAGTGATGGTGGTGCCGTTGCAGAGCTCGACGAAGTTCTTCACGGTCTTGGGTGCGAGCTCACCGAAGAGGTTGAGCTTGATGGTACCAACGGGGCGACCATTGTAAGAGATGTCAAACTTCGCCTGGTGGGTGATGGTGTGAGGAAGGGGCTGCGACATTGTCCTGACTAGGTACTTAGTCCTACGATTTCAACGGGTGAAAAAGCGTCAAAGGAGTTGACAGACATAGACCGAGGTACGTGACACATCACGCAGCAGATCAAGCAGCGTTTCGCAAACGACACGAAAATTGGGAGAAGCACGGGAAACACAAGGCAAGTGAGTGGAATAAGTGGCAAAATGAGATCCAGTCGCGGCGTAGTGATTATTACGAGAAAAACATGCAAGGGCCGTGAGATTATGTGGAGGTACAGAGCAAGAATAGGGGGGGCACACGTGTGAGTCGACAGAATGCGAGCATGGAAAAGCGAAAATTGGCAGGTAGACACGAGTCGCGAAGCAGTCGTATAGGTTCCACACATAAGATCACGCGTGACACTAAGCAGAATAAATACTTTCCGCACATATCTCCTCATGGATCGTCTACAATACCACTTGCTTCCCCTCTCCGACTTAGGTCTGATTTTGCCTTATTTCCGCGAGATTTTCAAATCGAGGTGTATTCTCGCACCCCCTAGTCCGATTCACCGGCTGGGTTACCTAGCGTCGCACTGAGCTCGTTGCTGCATTGTCTCACATCGCTAGCCAGGAGAGCGATAATTCATGTTCGCATACACACGAAACAAGCTTCAGTACTGCAGCCACAAGCGGTTTGTCACAACGGATACGAAGAATTGAAGACCAGAGCTGGAACTAGTTAACCAAATGAGGCCTGTATGCATTGACTCGCAAGGCGATCACCCACGGGCTCACCCGGCTCACGACCATTATTTACAACTTGGAGGTTGAAACGGTGGCGTTGCAAATTGCCTCGAAGGACTTGCCTACCAACGATGCACCACCAACCAAGAAACCATCGATGTTGGGCTGGGTGAACAACTCACGAGCATTGTCAGGCTTGACCGAACCACCGTAGATGATGCGAGTGGAAGCAGCAATCTCGGAAGACGTAGCACTGGCCAACCAGTTGCGGACAAACTTGTGTGCGTCCTCTGCCTCGGCGGGAGATGCGACAACGCCCGTGCCGATAGCCCAAACAGGTTCGTAGGCGATGACAACCTTGGCCCAGTTAGCAGCGCCATCCTTACTCTCGTTGACACCCTTGACGATGGCCTCCATCTGTCCACTCAGCACAGCGTTGAGCTGGCCGCTCTTGCGCTCCTCGAGGGTCTCACCAATGCATGCAACGACCTTCAAGCCAGAGTTCAGAGCCTTGGTAACCTTGGCACCGACAATGCTGTTGGTCTCGTTGTGCAGCTTGCGGCGCTCAGAGTGGCCGATGATAACCCACTTGATGCCGAAATCAAAGAGACCCTTGGCGCTGATGTCACCCGTATAAGCGCCATCGTCAGTAGCAGCGCAGTCTTGAGCACTGACGTTGAAACGCTTGCCAAGTGCTGCATTGACTCGATCAAGGTAGATGTAAGTGGGTGCAATGAGCACCTCGACCTCGTCCGAGATAGCCACATTGCTGAGCTCATTGACGAGGGTTGAGACCTTTTCTGGGTCGTTGTAGGCCTTCCAGTTGCCTCCCACGAAGGGGCGTCGAACGTTGGCAGTTGAGGACATTGAGCTAGAGAGAGACTGAATCAGGTTGGATGGGACGCGAAACGGGCATAAGATGTGAATTGTAAGAGAACTAATACGTAAACATGTGCGCTCAGACCTATTTCCCTCCGCCTGTCGGTGCCAAACGTGCCATTCGTGAGGGGGGCGAGTGATCCGCTTCGAGAGTAACTTCCATAGGTAGATATTCCGCGGTAGTGGGATGAGCAATACAGAATATATTGCGTTGCGCTGAATATATAGCCCAGGTAGCACTACATCATTTCGTTTGTTGTACGAGAGCACCTCCACACGATGCTGTGCACCAATTGCATTGTTGTCGAAACTCTCTTTGACTAGTGTTTGTAGACGTCACGACGGAGGCATTGTGCAGAGTCAGAAACTGATATAGTCGACGCAAGACCGCGTCGTATTGCAGCCCCATGACCTCTAAAGGCACCACTCGAGGTAGGTATCCTAAAACGCCCCGCGCTGCAGCTTTCCTGTGAGACCGACTTCTCTTATCTTCGGCCCTATATTCGGCGCTGTGGCTACACCCACTCTAGATAACCCACTAGTGATCGGCGTTTTTGGCGCGCCAGCCACAGGCAAGTCATGGCTCATACAAAGCCTGCTCAGGTCGCTACCCGAGGCGTGCATTCTTGAGACAGAGAAGCTCTCGGAGACTGACTATGAGCCAACGGCTGTCGGAAGCCACTTGATTCAAGTCAAGGTGCCTGAATACATCTGGAATCACGGCACGAAGACCACCTTTAGGCAAGTTTACATTCGTATACTTGAGGTTGGCGGCATCGCGACCCTCGGCTATCGCCTAGAGGAGGCCATCCGGGCGGAATGTGTCGAGCAGCTCCAGCAGCACCGGGGCAAGGTCAGCCAATTACAGCAGATTGCAGCAATTGTACGAACACGCCAAACGGCTCTTAATACGACACGTCAAAAGTCGGAAGTACTCATGCGCTCTGTCCTTAGCAAGCGACTTCTGTCGGTCGCCGACGGTATCATCTATGGTGTGGACCTGTGTGACATTTCGACGGTGGTCGACGTCCTCGCTCTACATTCAACAATTCGCGCGGAACTTGTACGACTCGGTCGCTCGACTTCGGCTCCTTCATTCTTGATTACGGGCCTCAAGCGTGACCTCCGTGCGAACTACCCAGAGACATCAGCAGACCACGAACAGGCCAAGGCTGCGAATGAACATTATGAAAACTGCGTCCCTCGATCGTTGCTGCTACGTGTGGCAAATCATCTTGCAGAAGAGGACGAGACAAAGGGCTTTAAGTCTCAATTTGGAGTGCATGAAACTTCCAGTAAGGTGCTTCCATGGGCTGGACTCCTCACTCTCGCCAGTGTTCTTCGACTCTCTGGTCGAGGAATCAAACAAGACACGATCAGTGGAGTGCGCAGTGCACTGCTTCAGCCAGCCCTATGCTGTTACACACCGAATCCGCCCCAAGGTCCATCGCCTTGCCCCTCTCCAAGCGCGAATTCCAGACGAGAGGTTGGTACGATTCCAACTCAGATCTATGTGGATGGATACTTCCAGTTGTCGAAAGAGCTGTTTGATGCCTCTGGAAAGCAGAACGATGGTGAAGGGATGCAAAGAAGTGACCTAGATAGTGGCTCATCGCCACCACCATCACTAACAGCAGCCTCCTTTGAATGGCAAAGTGTAGATCCAATACCCGTCTACGAACGGTCGCCACTGTCGCACATCCTTATAAGTGAGGTTCCTGGAGTTGTGACAATTCAAGTGTGCCCACAAACCTTCCGTGCATTGCAGTTTTGCTTAGAGCACGAGGGCGCGCAACTCGATAAAGAAATGAAGGATACTTCGTCTGGCTCTGAAGTCAGCCCTGTTGGTACCGAGCCACGACTCGGGAGATTTCCTCCAACGCAGTCAAGGAGCATGCAGAGACAGCTCAAGACAATCACATTCCCCAAGGAGACAACCCCACCCAATCCATGGCTCTGCACTTCTCGAATTTGTGCCGAGAGGTCGGAATCTCCCACCAACGACTACAAAATCGATCAAACAAAGATGTGGACGAGACTGATTTTGCCCCAGCCGACTTATGCAAATATTCTCCTTAGACCACATCAGTCACCAGCAAATGACGAGGATACGGACAAGGTCTCAGCGAGAGCGCAAGCAAAGCATCAATCGCTTTCTGCTAGCCGACTGGCAGCTGGCATCCGTAATCCAGAGCAGTCTCATGTTCCATTGTCGTCTCGTGGGGACGCGGGGAGTGAACCAGTGCCTCCAGGAACTCCTGGGCGCTCGACCACCCGCGCGAAAACGGATATTCCGGCCCACAATGCTTTATCCCCTCCTTTGAGCCAAAAACTGATCAAAGCGCTCGGCTTGGCTGCACCGACTCCGCTCGAGCAAGCCTCTCTCAACTCTACCCGTCTGCACTCGACCTCCGCACTTGCGCTTACTCCTTTGAAGCTTCATAAGGGCACTGATGACATCGAGGACGACTCTTTGTATGCAGACGGAGGTCTCGACGATCAACACACGGACAACTTGGACGAAGCAGTGCTCAAAGAGTTGGACTTTGCATCATTCATTGTGGATGACGACGACCAGCTACAATCCAGCCTTCAGGAGCCCATTTAGCGACTAAATGCTGGTCAGCCTTGTAATTCTGCTCTAATCCGACATCACATGTACATACAACTGTTAATACGTTAAGTTCTTATCTTGGAGCCGCATGCAATTGGACTGAGGGGTATAATAGCATGTCTAGGAATCCAGAAGAGGTCGCACGAGCGTCGCAAATGGTGTGAGCACTACAAGTTAGATTCTGCTGAGAAGCTTACTGGATGATATAGCAAGCGTATGATTTTGCACGCTATGAAGAGTATAACCCCACTGCGGCAGGTCTAAACCATGGCACCCCAGGCTGTTTGGAAAAAAAATCCCATCCACCACGGATTTGAAAATTTTCAAAAATTCAAATCCAACTTGAGCGACTGACAGTGTGGTATTGTCATACGCGGCGAGTGCATCACAATGTCACACAATACACTCGGTGGGGATCAGCGCGATCTGAACGACGCTAGGATTGGAGTCTCCCCCCAGTCGCAAGATGCCCAGAAAATTGAGGCACTAAATACGTACGTTCGAGGTTTTGACTTGGCTTGAAGGTTGTCTCCGGCGCGCAGACACATGCTATGAAGGCATTAGCTATCCTGAGCTCCCTATGCAACGGCTAACCTCTGTGCGCTCCCCCTACGCATTCCCCTAATCAGACGCGCCTCCTTCGAGGCGAACAGCTCCCTCTTCGGAAACGTCTCCGAACTGCCAATGCTGCCCAATGCAGATGTACGCATGGGTGGCGACCTGAGGATCTCAGCAGAGTCACTGGATATGAACGCACTCCTAAGATCCAGCACGGATATTCCACTCGAAGCAGCCCGACTTGCATCTGCAGCTGCTGCTGCCTCTGGTGCCCCTATCACTGGTGTTGGAGCGACAGGAACGCTGTCTGCACTGCAACCGGGTGTCTCAACGTCGCAGATCCTGCGTAGTCTACCGCCTCCCATCACGCCCGGAATTGTCCATCATCAATCTGTCACAGCCCCTGGACTCTCGCCTATACCTTCGGTCGCTAGCTCGACTCATGGGCCAGCAGTGGTTCATTTGCCAACGGTTACCTCGCATATTGGCACCACCACAACCGCACCCATCGCCATGGCTGGGGCCGGGGCAGCTACGGCACCATCGTCCGTTCCAGACGCACCTACCACAGGTGTCACGCCTTCTCCTCTAAACTACCTCGGAGTGGGAGCTCACCCAGCGTTGGCGGTGGATGCGACTGCCAGCGCGTTGCGCGCTGCGGTTGGCTACACCCCGGAGGAGCTTTTTACCATTGCACGACAGATTTCCATGGCAGAGACCAAGCTATTAGGTGGTGAGGCTGGTCATCCACTCAGTGCATACGTCGGAGATGCAACCGGGGTGATGAAGGCGCTTCCGTCTACTCCGCAAAATGCTCCACCTACCGCAGGAGCTGCTGTGCTTCCGGATGAATTGGCAGTCCTGTCAGACTGTGCAGTTGTTGGAGTTCAAGCTGGATCAACCCCATTGCGAACACCGACTGGGACTCCTACTCCAGCGGCGTCACAAGTTCTGCGTGACCTTCGATCGTTGCTGGCATGGAAAGGTGAGCAAGACGTTGCGAAGCGATTACACACGAGGCTCTCCATCGGAGCACTTTCTGGTCACACACCATCCGTCGAAAACTTACTCAAGACGCAGTCTCTGAGAGAAGTCAATGCAGGTCCGGGTGATATCTATCGATATGCTTCACCTACGGCTGCTGCGAGCTGGCTTGGTTGTTCCGCTGGCTACCTCTCTTCAGCAGGACAGGGACCCACATCTGTCTTTGTCGACACCGATGAAACCGCCTCAGCAGGATTCGCGCAGGCAACAACGGAGTACTTCCTGCAACGAGATTGGAAGTATAGCCCCGCATTGGCACTTCAAGCAAAGTCAGGTGGGACTGCCCACGAGACCCTGGAAAAGTTCGCGGTTCGACCTGCAATTAACATTCCTAATGATGTTTCTCTGGTAAATCTCCAGAAGTCCATTGCCGGCTTTGCAGCGGCAGTGGCTTCAACTTTGAAAACGGAAGGCAATCGGCTCAGTCCAGACGCCCACAATCTTCTAGAAGTTGCTCATGCAGCTGGTTTGTTAACACCTGATCCTGCAGATGTGTCCCTCCCAGTTTCATCTCTTCTTCCAACCACACCAACGGCCGTTATTACCAATGCAACCGCTCTTAGTGCTACCCCTATTCGGCCGCACACTGCCCAGTTTGCCCTCGCTTCGCAGTTCCTTGTACTTGTGCGATACCACACCGGCTCGACACTCGCACTGATCGCCGAAGCTGCGCTAGCTCCTGTAACTGCAGTCTCAGGAGAGGTAGCGCCTCTTGGCTCTTCTTCTCTTGATGCACTGCGAGCGGAGCTGACACAAGATACACCAAGGCCTGAAGGCCCGAGCGCAAAGCCTGGTCCATTCGAGTCAGTACATTCGTATAAGCACTATACCCTTGATGCCATGCTCGAGAAGCTTGCCAAGGAGCGGGCACTCATGACTCAAGAGGCTAGAAAAGAGTTAGACGAGCTTGCCCGAAGGCGACTAGAAATCGCACAGTCTCAGAGGGGTCCACAGAACGGTCGCACCTTGCCCTTGTTGCCACCTCTGCTGAGCCTAGGTGATCCTATCTTCAAAGATCAGGGATTGAATGCCGAGGTAGATGACGAGCAGCTTGGACAGTATGGAACCCACGCACCACTTGCTGCTGTTCTAGCTGCCATTACTGATTTATGCCATGATCATATTCTCTCTCCAGCCCATGCAGATGCTGCAGCGCAACTCGTAACAGATCTAGCGCTTAGGGAGGGTGGTATCCCGAAGACTAATTCGCCTCTACTCGCGGGACCTGTTGTCAATGCAGAAGCGGCTCTTTCGTGCGTGGTTCGTGTGTGGATGCGAGCGTACCTACTTCAGACACGCATTGCTCAGACCGCCTTCCTTGCAGCCTACTTTGTATCGGTAACCCAACCCGAGCTTATTGAGGCTACTCTTCGGGTTCTTAATGCGACTGAAGCGTCATCTCAGGCTGAAGTAGCTGCCCGCCAAGCGTTAGAAAAGCATTTGAATGAAAGCAGGGATAGATTGAGCGCACAAGCAAGGGATCAAGTTCTGACGCTTAACGAAGGTGCTCCCCCAGACGGATGTTTGGATTACCCGGGTTTCCACCTTTTTGCAAGTTGCCTTGCCCCAGGCATCACCCCATTCGAGTCCGCCCTTTTGTATCAGCGTGCTCTAGAGACACTGCCAGTTGCTCACGAGCTCCCCGCGCTCGAGCCCATCGGCGACGTGTCTGCTGGAAGCACATCGGCAACTCTGACTGAGGCTGCAGCTCAAGCTGCCCTCGCGAAGGCCGCTGGGTCCACAAACGGCGCATCATCGGCAGCGATAGCACAAATGGAGGCGCTAGAGAATGAAGGCAAGGCCATCGCTGCGGCTGCACTCGCAAGCTGGTTCTCTAGACCGTGCGTTACAATGTCTGCCGCGGTGCGAGCTGTCACCGAGGCGAATTTGCTTCCAACTGCATTCTGCGACATTCCTGACAGCCTGGATCCGCCATCACCGCCAGCTACATCCGATTGGGTGTCACCAGACTCAAAGCAATTTAAGGTGTTATCGCGCGTTCTGTATCGTATTTCGACAGTGGCAAAGTTTGCGGTTACAAACCTTATGCTGGGATGCTCTACTGCAGAGGGTATGCGCGTGAACGCTCAGCAGCAGCAGCAAACCTCTGGTGCATATGAGCATCTGATGCTTCAGCTCCCGAAGCTGTATGGAAGCCTCAGTCTGAGCGAAGCCTTGCGTGCAAATGAGACGGGCCAGTCGACAGCTGCCACAGCGCTCCTGCACACCCTCGCATCTCTGCTTGTTTTCAGGTCAATCGCGTTACCTATCCTTCCGCCACTTCCCACAGGTCTTATTAACTCAGCTATCAATGCTCAATCGGCCTCAGCCTGGTCCCGTGTGCTTGCTGAATCATACCGTGGCACGGACTCATTCTTGTTGGCTCAAATGCAGCAAGGAGATGGGTCTGATCGAATTGGTCATTTGAAGAAATCGTACACCATGGCTACCCTGTCGCATGTTCAAGACTTGCCTCTCCTTGGCGCGGCCGAGTTGAACGAAATGCTTGAAGGTGCTATCAATAGTGCTCTCAATCCCGTTGTGCGAGCGGACACTCGATACACCTTAGCCCCGAGTCTGCCAATGAGTCCTGCAGCCATCAAACTTGATGACGACTACTTCGTAGACTTGCTCACGACCGTCATGACAGGCGAACCACTGCCCCAGCCATCCATGCGTCTGGACTCGGTACCGACTAAGAACCAGCTGCAAGTAGCAACCAACCAACCTGAAGCATTACCGCTCACTCGTAAACCATTGATTGCTCTTGTTTTTGCACATTTGCTCACGCAAGTGTCGGAGCGAAGCGATAATATCGGAGGTATCCACTATAGCCTATCCCAGCTTGTTCCAGGCAGTCATTTGAGTCATGCCGAAGCAAGGCGGGCTCGCTTCTGTCGAGGTGCTGCAGGAGCACTCCTCGTCCTCAAGCGCATATTGAACACGCTCCTCGCGGGAGGCTATTTGGCATCGCTCCCAAGCGGAATTGGCTCAGCATGTATCGCATGTGCGCCCTCGATCACAACTTCTGCCAGTGCTGAGACGGCACTGACTGCTGGGTCTCGTATGGGAGGCCCCCCGGGCACCCAGCTCGCACTCCTGCGCCGAAAGCTGGGATATCTTGGCGCAATGCTTGGCGCAGCGCTCAGTGAATCGCATGAAAGTTTGGTGCAATCCACAACTACCTCCAAGTCGTCCATCAGTCGTAGCCAGGCTCCACCTCAGGAGAAAATCGACTGGACCTGGGTTTTCATCGGCTCAGGTTCGGGAACTTCAGTTGCCACGCCTCAGCTGATGTTTGCCGCATTACGATTGCGGCTACTATTGCTCGCTGAAACTGTTCCAGCGGTTCCCAAGGTTCAGCCTGATGCCTCACCGTCAAAGTATCAAACGAATCCACTCTCGGTTGCATCCGCTGCAGTCATGGTGGCGCGCCTTACCCCTGATCAGGTGAAAGAATCACTCCTGGGCAAGGTGCAATCAAAGAATACCTCAGGAGATGGGTCGAGTATTGGTAATCCATTAAGCGAGCTTGCTGGTCCGACATTTGAGGCCAGGCTTGCAGCCGACGCTCGCACAGTCACTGAATCCAGTGCGACGGCTAAAACGGTTCTTTCGCCAATTACTGCGCTCCGAGGCAGCTCTCCCACACTCTCGATTGATGCTGTAACGATTGCCGTCCTGGATGCGTATGTGGCCAGGGTCGAAGATCGCTACCTCACCCTCGTAGAGTCATTGCGGAATGCCAACATGGTCACGACGCCAAGCACAGCCCATCTGGCTCTCGGTTCATTCATGGCCGTTGTAACTATCCTCATTTCTCAGGCACAGGCGCAGAATCGGTTACCAACCTACCTCTCTCCATCGGCACTAGCTGCCCAACTTATTCGAGAAGTATTGTTTGCGGGAAGCCCGAAGCTTGCACCGTTCATCCCGATTCCTCCGATCTATGGGCTTGCAGATCCATCCAATACTAATGTCTCGACGAAGTCATTCTGGAATCTAACGCACTCGCGAACAGCTGCCGGCCACGTAGCAGCTTGGCGCCAGGCCTATATGGATGCGGGAGGTCGGCCTTTGCCGCTCCGCCTTCCCAACCGGATCACCCAAATCATCAACTCTGCGGGTAAGGCCATCAACGAAGGTCGCACAACATCGCTTTCTTCTGAGCTTATCCCCGCGAAAAACGCTGGGCTCCCGGGATTCGACTTGATTCCAACTGTTGCAGAGCAGCTTCCATTGCGTCCATTACTCGCTATGATTGCCAGCGCTTCAGCCCTTGTGCAACCGGTACCCGAAGGAACCATTGGAGCGCCCATGCTCTTTGGCCCCCTTGCAGAAATCCAAGCGCGCACATTTTTCCGCTCGCTAGCGCGTATGCTTCAAGGCTATCCCAATGCCAACGCAACGCATGGTGCTATTCTCCGCCTGTCGGTCAATGCAGCGTCATCTCCCAGCCGCAGTAGTCAAATTGCGGAACGTGCCCGCATTCCAGGAACAGGCTTAGCAGGTGGAGCGCATGGTCCCTCCGCGATCTCGCAGGCTACCTCCACCTCAGATCTGGTCTATCATCGCACATATGATGATGCTCGCAAGAACGCTGAGGAGTTTTCACGAGCGGTGAGCCAGGGGGTTACCAGTCAGCATGGAGCAACTTCGTCTGCACTGCAATTTGCCTCAGACAGGCCGAGCGCTGCACAGCAGAAAGCAGATAACCTAGCAGGTTTGCTGACGTCCGCGGTCCCCGTGGATCCATCAACCATTAGTGATGATCCGATTTTGCAAGAAAGTCAGGCTAAGGTTACAGCGCAGCAACTTGCAGCAGAGGAGAAGCTTGGTGCAGTGGCACTTTCTGCCCTGGTGCTCAAGCTGCGTCATGCACAACGCGTGAACCAGCGCATCGTTGCAGACCTACAGGCGCGGTTGAACATCGCCTTAGGTGAACTTGAACGTGAGCGTGCTGCACACAGAGCCACGGGAGATGCCTTAGAAAAGGAACAGCGGCGCACAGAAGAAGTCGAGCGAATTCTGCGCGCAGAAGCCGATGGCAAAATCAACGAGCTCAAGGAGCAGCTTCAAGAAACGCGGGCTGAGCTTAATCGTCTGCGCATGAATGCCGCTGAGCCTCCGTATCGTGATGTCCTTCGTGCAACGGGAAGATTCCCAGCTCGCTTCTCAGAGGCGGAGCGACAAGGAAAGGAGGCATTGGAACGTGAGAAGCAGAAGATTAAGGCTGAATTTGCACAGATGGAAAACGCACTGGCAACATTGAATGGAGAAAACGCCAGGCTACGTGAGGAGTTGAAGAAGGCACGTAGGGAACCTGGACCATCCGATGTTGGCTATGCGGACTTTGAACAAGCACGTGCACTGCGACAAGAGGTTGAATCTTTGCGGCGTCAGCTCGAGACTGCGAAGAGCGAACTGCTTCAGATCCGCAACCGAGAGGCAAACAAATCAACTCTTGCTGAGGCTCAACAGGAAGAGGACGGTAATGCCAAGGTGACACCAGGCGAGGGTACTACTCCTGACAAAGACACTTTGCCACTTGATGTGGGATCACCCAGTACTGCCGTGTCCGAGGCAGCTCGATGGCGGCGCGAGTATGAAGCATTACGCGCCCGCCATGCTGAGCAACTCAAGGAGCTCCAGTCAAAGCTCGACTGGTATGTCGAGAATCAGCAGTTGATTTCGCAATATGAGGAGCGTGAGGTGCGCCTGACCGAGCAGATTAAGGCCCTTTCTCAAGAACTGTCGGACTGGAAGACGCTTGCGGTTAACGGAACCGCGGATGCTGGTGCAGTGGCTGCAGTAGCCCGAAGAGGCCGATATGCCGCTGCGCCAGGCGCTTTGATCCCAGGTGTTGCAGAATCCTCTCTTCGGGAGCGCGAAATGGCGCAGAAGCGCATTAGGGAGTTGGAGCAACAAGTGGCCTCGCTCGAAGACATCATTCGCAAGCGCAATCCGGGATCCGCTGCTGCGATCATCTTGGCCAATCGACCGTCGGTGGAAGAAACACGCGTCGTTGTGGAGCTCCAAGAGCGCCTCACAATAGCCGAAAATGCACTGCAGGAGGCCGAGAAAAAGTACAAGCTCAGACTTCGTACGCTTGCTCAAGAGAATGAGCGAGCACGATTAGCGTACGAGAGAAGATTAGAAATGATTCAGCAGCGACACGACAAGGACCTCGAAAACCTTCGTGCTTTGAAGCCAACTGCACGTGTTAAGGAGCTTGAGAAGGAGCTTGACCAGAGCCGCTTGGCGCTCATGACCCAGATCCGTAATCAGCAAGACACGATCCTTAAGCTAACAGCAGAGCTGGCACGACTCAATCCCAACAACCCATCGGCCGTTACGGCGATTCTCGGCAATTCGCAGTCCCAGCAGGGTAATCAGCCTGCAAATGCGCCTACAAATCTGCGTTGTACATGCCCTTACCATCCTACGAACCTGCTTTCCACGAATCCCAACGCAGCTGCACATGTGCTTGCAAACTTCCCAGGCCACTTAACAACTTGCCCATTGGTTGTTGCCTGGGTCGCCGATCCACGCGCTTTCCCCGTGGCTCCCGCAATCGCCGCAGAAGAGACTGTAGTTGCACTTTTCGGAGAGGAGGCCTTACGAGGAGTCAATATCGTTCCCGGTAGCGGGACTCCATTTGCCTCTATTGGGGCACAGAGCAACCCACTGGCCCATACTCAGGCCCAAGCCCAGGTCCAAGGTACGCAGACGCTTGGTGGCACACAAACGGGATCATCCCAGCCACCTCACGTGCGTGTTGACGTCGCGACGAACGGCGTAGCTCTATCTGCTAGTGGAGCCACAGACCAAGATAGCGTCTCGAAGCACAGCCAGCTGAAGCCCTTCTTGGCTTCAGTTGCGGCAGCTGTGCCAGGTGGGCAGTCCAAGGTTGGCCGTCCAAAGCAAAGTTATGCGAGTATGGACCGCGCAGCATTACTGCGCGAGATAGCTCAAAGAGACCGAGATATTGCAGAGCTCGAAGCACGCCTTAGTGTAGCCCTGGCCGCAGGTGTATCGCATGTGTTAGCTGGACCGAAGCGCGCCTCGGGTCGACCACCACTTGGACAGAGAGCTCCTGCGTCCAAGGGTACGTCCTCGTCTCAGACGCAGCAGTCAAACGATTCGCAATATGCAAAGGTATCAGTGGCAGGGTCGGGTAGAGATGACGTTGAGGCCATCACCGATGAGTCTGAAAGTGGCGATCTCGTAACAACCGCTCATCCGGGCTTCATTGCAATCGAAGAGCTGGATCGTCATGTGGCCTACGTCAAGCAGCATATGCGAGAAACGCATGAGCGCGAGCTTGAGGCTCAAGAACTCCGATTCAAAGAGCGCCTCGCACTCGCTACTCGTGGCCTCGAAGAACAGTGCGAAGCACTCAAGGCCCAAATCAGGTCACAGAACCAGCTCTTTGATGCGCGCGAGGCAGAGCTGCGCGCGCAGCTTTCACGGGCCCAATCTCAGTGGGAGAACGCAATGTCTGAGGTTCATCGACTTCAGAGTGCTAATGGCGAACTTTCACTTATGTTGGCACGCCTCAGGGAGGAACCCGCGCATGCGCGTGCGGCCTCCTTGCTTCAGAAGATCGAAGCTCTGGAAGAAAAGCATCGTCAGCAAGTGTATGATCTGCACTCAGCTATGCTCACCTCACGAGAGCAAATGGAACTCGAGCGTCACCAGGCGAAGCAGCAACTTGAAACGCTGCGCCTCAGAAAGGATGCCGAGCTCGCTGCGACACGGCAAGCGCTGGATCTTCTTCTTCAACGTCTGCGCGACCCTGCGACATGGTCCAAACCCTCGTCCCTCGCTGATTTCATCCGAGACATCAGTGAACAGCTACAACACGGTATCGCAAAGGGTGTTGCACCTGCTACAAATGCCATTGACACCGATTCTGCGGTTGCGGCTGCTGCACGACGCGCGCTTGCGAAGGGAGTCGAAGGTGTTGGAGAAGTTATCCGTCAGGTGGTAGATAAAGTGGAGCGTGGCGAACCTGTGGGCACCGCACCCTCGGGCGTATCACACTCGGCCTCTCAAGTGGATACTCAATCCGCCCCAACCAGTATTGGTCAACAGTACCCTCCTGCATCACATGCACCCACCTCACCTTGGACCAAACAAAGGGCGGGGTGGGCGTTGACATCTGCGGCGAACTCCGCAGCGCAGGCTCAAGATCTGCTTGAGCAACACAACCAGTTGGGTTCCCAGCAATCGCAGCAAGCGCAATCAGCATCGACCAGCGGCGGCGCCCCAAGAGTGCACACCACCACCGTCACTAGTGTCGACTCGTGCGCCAATCCCGCCGAAGTTGCTGCAACAGCTGCAGCTGCTGCATTGTCTGCCCCTAGCAATGCCCAAACGCTCATCGTCTCCGCACCGACTGGCGCACCTGTCCGAGCGGAAATTATTCCACCACTAAGTGCTGGAGTAAATCGCGACGGAACAATACTGACCCCAGCTGCAATTGCTCTGGCAGCGGCAGCTGGAGCACAAAAGGCTAGTGTCCTTTCGGCGCCACAAAGTGGATTCACTGCACAGCCCCCACCATCACCCACTCCATCACAAGCCCCACTTTTGAATTTAGGAGTCAATGCGGGCCTTGGGTCACCAGCTGACCAGGCAGCACTACTAAGTGCTCTGGCTTCTGCTGGTCTCAATTCCGCGTCCGCTGGTGTAAATACCGAGAAGTACTATTATATTCATGAGAGCGATCAAACCGCATGCACACAGCCGCTGACGTGCTCCGAAGTGCATCGCCAAGTGCCCGCGCATCGTCATGGCTTTGATTCTCCGATTCGTGTGCGTGCCCCCAAGCCCGCCGCCGTGCCAGGAACTCCGGCATCACATTCGTCTCACGCGGCAACGACACGGTATTCGACGCCGTCCCGCATGAAATCGACGCCTAGCCCTCTCGGCGGTGCGACGCCAGCTACACCCTATGATACGCGGCTCGTTTTCCTCACTCCACAAGAAGCGCAAAGGAACTCCGCACGATTCCGACTAACTCCTGATGGTCAGCACTACTATTTCTCTGATGATGAAGCGGCTACTGAGCTCGAAACACCTGGCGTCAAACGCGAGCGTCTGGGGCGCGAACTGCACTCACTAGACGAGCTGGGGCCAGTCGGACAGGGTGCTGACACCAACTCACAGGGTGAGGCTGACTTCCAGGCGATTCTTGGAAGTGCTTTCAAGGACTATGCTCGCGCAACCCAGAGTGGCACCACACATGGTGCAGGTTTCGCAGGAGCTGCAGCTAGTGTCACGGCCTTACCTGCTTCAACTGCACCCAGTTCGGGTAAAGATGATGCCGATGTGGCTCAGAAAACGAGTAAAGCGACCTCTGGAGCAAACCCGCAACCGAAGACATGGGGTGCTACCATGATTGCAGTTCAGCCCAAAACGGGTGGTGTCTCACGAGCCTCTATTACCGCAAAGGCTCCGTCTACTGCAACTGCTACGGGAACGACAGCAACTTCGAAACGTGCAGGAGAAGCCTCTCGACCAGTGTCCGCGCGATTGCCCAGCGCAACCGCAGCACGCAAGAGCACCTCGACCGAGCTCGTAAGTGGCGAGGCTGTGTCGTATCACGCAGCAAAGGCAGCTCAGGAGCAGAGACTGACTGCAGGTGCCCGAAGGCCAACACCTCCTCAACGACCAGCGACTGCCGGGGCTGGAGCATCGACAACTACTCGTCATGTGCGCTTTGGACCTGTGGACACAAAGGTTATTTCGGCACGTCAAGGGAATGAAAGCTTTGAGTCTCGCACCACAGCCACGAGCTCGGGAAAGTCTGCGCCCACAAAGAAAGTTACGCCAGAGAGCATCCTGGACTTGGATCCAGATGCCATCCGTGACATGGACATTGACATTGATTTCGCTGCATTCGCACTTCCTGAATAATTGCGACCCTGCATCAACCACCACTTTATCGTCATGGTTAACTGTAAACACCTAATAAACGACTATTATAGCTCACGGCTTATATGCCCGTATCACCATGTGTGCTTCATGCAGTGGTGGCTCAGTTTGTTACTGCCTGAACATCAGTTGCAACTTTTTGCAACTGACGAGGTTTTTCAAGCCCTTTCTTTCACAACGCCAAGGAGGCCGGATCGCGCCAGCAGAGGCAGTGCCAGTGGTACCAACCCCATACCCACGTTTGAAATGAATGTCTGTCGTGGCGTAATTGTTGACAATAGTGGAGGGCTTGTGGAAATTACACAAGTCAAAGGCAAAACTCTCAACGCACTTGGTTTCAGTCGGAGAGGAAAACGGTACCTGTTCCCGGAGGAGGCGCTCTACACGGCACAGCGAGCACTACTTGAAGTAGTAGCGCCCGATCCTGTACTGGCTGCTGCCACATCCTCAGCCCCCGCTGGAGATGGGGAAGGTGGCAGCGGTGCGGAAATTCCCACACGGACGTTAACTGGACCCGAATTGCTGCAGTGGCTACTCAAGGAGAGCAGCCACACTGCGCTCCCACGGAGGGATCGGGTATGGCGAGACATCAAGGGTTTTCTCTCCCCACACAATGTAGGGGTATCCAGACAATTTGAGGAAGAATTGGGGATGAGCAACACGTACCGGTGTAGCTTTTTGGCTTTTGCAGCTGTATACGCAGACCTGCGCACGGCTGGATACATTGTGTTGCGAACAGAGCGACCTGGAAACCCGCCTTTAGAGGCATCTGAGGTTTCCACTGAGTCACAGCCACACCTACTCGACGTTGAGCCTGTGGTCACCTTCCCTCAGCTCCTAGAGAGCTCCTTTGCTCACTCGCTCACATCACTCAGCACATTCCTTCGAGGTAAGCTCAACAGTGCAAGAGCCCAGAGCTCTCATCCAGCTAACTTCTCAGTGGTCGATTCGCATCAGGAACGTACAGATCACGTGCTATCGGATGAACAGAGTTCTACGCAAGCAAAGAACTCGGCCTCAGAAACCAAACTTGGTGAAGATTCGAAGTCTGATGGGTCTCTATCTGATAGCTGCACGAAGAACGAGCCCCACTATGATGACCTACCCACGCTATCGGTGTGGCATCCCACGTCCTCTTTCAAACTGAGCGCCCCTCCTCAACCAGAGCTAGTTGTTGGCATCTCGACGTGCGGATTCAGTGTCGAGATGTCACGAATCTGGGCTGACCTTTTGAAACGATATAAGACGAGTGGACTGCGACTAGCAATTGTCAATGAAAGTTCTTTGGACGTCGTTTATGTCGAGGAGCCGCCAGGGCCCCCTCCAGTTATACCCAAACTCGTATAGCACGTGTTCCCTGTCTCAGAGCAGCTCACATAGCCTGGTTCGGCTAATAGAAAACCTGGTTGTATCCCGGTATTTCAAGAAGTTTATATATTTCACAATGTGGCCAGTGTGTTATGTGCGTGCTGTAGTGGTGTCAATGATGTACTCCGTCGTGGCCTGTCTGTACTCATCGTGTACGCCTCGCAGAAAGACCATCCCATGGTGGATTAAATTACCAACACCGAGTTCGAGCTCACATTTTCACAAGTGCAGTAACACACCGCTGGGTAGGGTTGGCGAGGTGCAGAACGCGGAAAGTGCTAGTACGCACTGCCCCTAGCCTAGTTGCAATATGCTTTGCTGTGGCGGTTGTAATGACCGCGAATATGAGAAGGTAAGTTAGCTAACTCTAGTTGTGAGTAGGCGCTGTTCAGGTGCTTCCGTTGCGTTTGCTTGCTAATCGAGTGCTCACCGAGTACTCCTTCCACTCACTACATGCATTTTTCTAGCTGGAGATCTTGAAAAGGTCTCACTTCGCGCCATTCTTCAGTGAGACAGCCTTGGCTACCCTCGCCTCACTATGCAAATTGGAGGTACGTCCTTTGCGAGCCCACGCCGGTACTGTGGAGCACATATGGAGTCTGCTCGTCATCTTGCTGCCACGCGCACTACTATCTCATCATCACTTGTATGCCTTCCCACGTCTAGGTAAAGCCGGCAGGAACTATCTTGTACAGGCAGGGTGACGTGGCTGATCGTGTTTATCTCATCCATGAAGGTGTCGTTGCGCTTTTCCCAGAAACCTGTGCAAGCCGCCGACGACAGCGAGATAACAGCCACAGCCATGAGAGTCGCAGCAGCCGATCACACGCGCCGAGTAGTGGCGCCGCAGACGGAGACAGCCACGTACCTCCAGACACTAAAATCACTGCAGGTGCCTCACCAGTAGTTCAAATATCAAAAGAGGCCGCGATGGTTATGAGTGGTAAGACGAAGCAGGCATCGGCTCCGATTTCGGGTGAGCTCCTTGCACGCACACCAAGCGGAATTCCGGAAGGTAATGTAGACGAAGATCGAGCTAGCATGGCGTTGATAGAGAATGCTCAGAGCGTTGGGCACCTAGGTAGTGTGCGGCACTCTCCTGCCTCGCATTCGGAGACAGATCTTGCTTTTCAGTCCTCACCAAAGGCAGCATCGGCAGACGCGAAGGAAGGAGGCGTCTTGCCATCGGATTTACCTACTGCCATGGCTCCAGTTGGTGCTGCATCCACTTCACTCTCTGAGCTGCACACTCAAAGCAACGCCTTTGGTTTCGCAGCCTCATCACAGAAAGCCATTCATGCTGCTTCGTTCCATGCAGGTGAAGACGCTATGAGGCATTTCGAAGGTTGCGTCCTAGATCGAGATAGTGCGATAGATATGAGTTTGTGGCGATCGCTGAAGGGTCAGTTCGACGTGTTTGGATTCGAAAAGTTCGCATTGAATCTTCTCCCTCGAACGCTGTTAGAGCAGCTCCGCAATGCGCTCCCAGACAATGCACAGGTCGATGCACTCTATCGTCCATTACCTAGACCTGGCCAAGGATCGCAGAATGGGCATCCTGGTTTGTACCAGCGAAGTGATAGCTTCATGTCAGACTCAGCCGAATCTTCGCATATGGTTGAGGTCAGAACACATTCTGCAACTGATATCGCAGCAGCCTTACAGACTCGGCAACATCGTGCCCATTCGAAGTCAGCCAATGGCCCTGATGATTTATATTGGTGCTTTGCGTGTGCGGGAGATATGCTCGCGATGACACGAGCAAGGCGCCCCTTCAGCTGTGAAGTGCTTGTTGAGGTCGAGATGCTAAGCTTAGGTGCTATTGAGTGTGCCCAATTCCTTATCCGTCATAGCGACCATGCTGCGGCAATCACAGCATGTTGGGGCTTTGCGTTCGGAGAAATGATTCGAGAAGTTCCATTATTTCGAAACGTTGGACTGTCTCCATCTCATCTCTGCCTTCTCACGTATGCAACTCAGTGCCTGAAGCTCTTGGAAAAAGAAGAGCTTTTTGCCGAAAATGACTTCGAACCCGAAGGTAACCCCATGTACATTGTCGTTCAGGGTAAAGTGGGCGCGGTTACCGTAACCATCGACTCGGCTGGCGCCCCTATGGTGAGCAGACTGCTCAACACATTCTCTCCTGGCTCCTGTTTCGGTGAAATTGGATTGGGCATCCATATTCCCCGTACGGCGACCTGTATCGCGTTTGAGGACTCGCTGTTGTTGAGCCTACAGCGTCGCGACTTTGATCGCTTTCTGAAGATCGCCAAGAATCCCAAAATCGAGGCAGAGCTCAAGAAACTCGTAACGGAACGTATCGCCGGAAGCTTGCGCAAGCACCGTGTCCCGTTCTTCTCCGCGATTCCAGATGAGGCTTACGAACAACTGGCTGCGCTGTGCAACCTCGAATTTGTTAAGCAGGGTACATATTTACTTCGAGCTGGTCAGCGGTCGATGCATTTCTATATGCTCGCCAATGGTGAAGTCGCTCTTATTCCGAGAAGCACCGATACGCAAGCAAAGCACCCTAGCAATGCACTTACAGACGAATCAGGACAGGCGACGCCTTTAGTTGCATCCCCCGAGACCTCTGACCCTCCCTCACCTGTAGTGGGGGCAGAGGCACCGCAACGAGCTAGCATTGCTGTTTCAGCCGGGGGAACCACGATTGCGGCCGGCGTGAGCCAATTCGATTCAGTCGCTGATGTGGAGTTGTTCGAGGATGACGAGTATGACGAGGACGAATTCGAGTCCGAATTGGATTCCAAGCCTTCTTTTTTTGAAGCCAAAGAGACAAGCCGAACGGACTCGGTCACTGCAGAAAGTCAGGATTCCACATGTGGAGCGAGATGTCTGGAGTGTGACGTCGATGCTTCGCCGAGACGATCCCCGACCGCTGAAGATCATGAAAGCCGAGGGTCGAGATCAAGTCTGACTCAAGATACGCCTCGTCGACTCAGGAAGAAGTCAAGTACTGCTGTGCCACCAAGCTCCAGTGATGCATCTCCGTCTAAGCCGTCTTTTTTTGCTCGACTATTTGGATGTTGTGCCGGAGAACCGAATATACATTTGTCCAACACACCGACGGGCCAGAATGTCCAGAATAGCACGTCAAAAGGAAGTGAACCCATCGCGTTGGACGACTTGCATAGTCGAAAGCACGAGGATCTCCCGAGACGTCGTCGACATCGCAGGAGCATGGACTATCGCTGCATTCATGAAGGACACATGGGTCATGTCTGCAATGCTTTGACGGCCTTAATTAACAGGCCCGGGTCGGCAATGGGATTCGAAGGAAGTGGCAATGACGATGGATCTCTAGCGCGTACAAGAAGACGGTCACAACGCAGTATCCAGATGGCACGTACATATAGCGATGACCCGGGTTCACAGAGAAATGTAGACGTTGATCAGATCAGTGAGTTTTTAGGAACCATCCACAGAAAGCATCGTCCAGCGCGAAGAAAAATCGGTATCGCCACGCCATATACGGCTGGCGCAGGCTCAACCGAGTCACCAACAAGTACACCCTCTACGAAACCCCAAAGGCCACGAAGGAAGTCAAAGATTGGGTCCCTTGTAGTGCCGGATGCACAGACTTCGAATGTGACGAGCGGTGAGCCTGAGTTCCTAGTGCAAAGATTAAGTCATGCTGGTCGATCCGATACTGCCCGACGAAGCGGTCGAACCCTTCCTCAAATCATGGGGTCTCATGGCCAGTCATCAAGTAATCTTGTCTCTTCTCCCAGTACCTTGAGCAGTCGGAGCCTTACCCATGCCCCCTCGTCTGTGACGACCGGGACAGCCATAACAGCATCGCCAAGTCCACCAGTTCAGAAATATGGTGGCTCAGCAGCAGTGCTCGCTCGGCTAGTTGCAAGTGGTGTGGCAACCTTAGGCACACGTGGCTACGCTGAAATGAGACCAGGTATGTATTTTGGTGAGGCTTCTTTGCTGGAGGAACGTGACTCAGAGTGCGATGTGATCGCATTATCAAATTGCGTCGTCCTGTCGCTATCCAAAGATCGATTCCATGAGTTCTTGCGCATCGTTCCACTAGCAGCGCAGGACCTGACGATTCAACTCCAACACCACGCGACCCCACTTTCCGCGGTCCTTCGCCACCCAGTTGGTGACGCACTCTTCCGAAAGTATGTCGAATCTGAGTATGCCGCAGAAAACTTGTGGTTCTGGCACACCGTCGAGTTGTTTAGAAACCGTGCTCATTTGATGAATGATGCTGAACTTGTAACATGCGCGATTTACATTGTCCGTGATTTTATTGCACCCGCAGCAAAATGGGCCATAGCAGTTACAGAGGCGCAGCAACGCTACATTATTGCTCAAGTAGCTGCAGGTATCTCGCCTTCAAACGAAGAGGAGAGCTCGCTGATGACGTCTGAGGAGGATAATTTGCTCCGCTTCAACAGTGACTCTGATGATGCTCCTGTCTCTCATTTCGGGGAGACAACGTTGTGTTTCGGTGAGTCGCCGCTGGCGACACAAGATGCCTATCAGCTTGTGCAACATGTTGGTACGAATCTTCCTAAGTCTGCAAGGGGGAACAATGCCGTCGTGTTGTCCCAGTCGAACTCTTCTGCAGGGCAGTCAATAGGCACAATTGTGACCTCTCACGCTGGTAGCGCGACGCAAGTCGAAGTCAGCCGTGGATCAACGTTTGCTAGCAACACTGATCAACGAGGTAGCACCTCTCACACCCAGCTGGTGAAAATTGCGGCCAAGTCCGGCGTTGTCAGCAACTCGGCAACACCCTTACAACTGTTCCCTTCCGCAAACACAATTGGAGTTAAGGGCAGCAGCTATTCTTCAGGTAAAAACACGGGGATGCTCTCGAAGTCTAGCGCCACCACGTCCCACCCTATGACGAATCGAACGATCAAGCTAATAGGTAACCGAATCAATCCGTCAGTTCAGAAAGCTGGATACAGTAAACATGTCAGTTCTCACGCGGATGGTGCCTACATCGTCTCCTCGAATGAATTTGACTCGGATCTTCCCCCCGCGACGGAGTCCGCTATGGATCTATCGCCAGCACCTTTGTCACTAAAGGACTTTGCAAAGAATGCAAAGGCTCCAAATACCGAGCAGCGCCAGCGCTTCCCTGTCCTGCGTTACATGAGCCTCACACAAGTACCTCGCGGTACGCAACGGACATTGGACGCATTTAACATCTCTCGACCGCGAGCCAAGTCGGGATCTAGTTCTGATCCCATGAGCTGGTCAGGAACCCGATTGGCTCATGCCCATCACACTGGACTGTGGGGATCGCGCACGCAGCGGACGTATTCGTTACTTCGAAAGGATCCCTCAAACAAATCTGCTAAGAATGACACCTCAACAACAGCCCAGAGCGAAGGCTCCCAGGTACAAAGCTCAACACTCTCCTCTCCAAGCATGCAGCTAGGCCAGCTCTCCCTAGACTCGTCTGAAGATACACTCGAAGTGACAACGGCAGCGGGCTCAAGCATGGAGGTACGAGGTAACACCGATGGCCTAGCAAACAACATTGCGACATCTGATGCACAATTGTTGCAAGACACGGCACCTGCCCCGCCAGCAGCGCCCCGGGTAAATGTCGAACTCATCACCTGTGCCCTCAATTCTATTGCGAGCTGCCTGGATGGCTCGAATGGACCTAATGCGCCATCAATGGAGGGCGAAGTAAGCGGTGTTGACAAAATCCAAGTCGTAGACTTTTACGCCGCTGAGTCGTCCGATCTACGCGTTCAGCTCATGCGCTTGCGAAGAGCTCTGTCTGGCACGGAAACGGAGAGTCCGAACGGTACCGAGATTGGAGACAGCACCACAAACATGGTCACGCAGCGCCAACGTGAAGTCGCAAGATTTGTGCAACAGCGTGATCATCTTGCGTATTTTGTAACGACCATCTCATCTTGCACAGGTGTTTCCGTGCTGTTCCCGCATTCCCGACTGAAGAATGAAAACACGTTTTCGTTTTCCAACACGCAAGACGCTGATTTAATTTCCGACGCCTTGGAGCGTGAGATCTCCCAGCACCCAGTCAAACCAATCCCACGCAATGAGTTCATCAAAATCTTTGATCCGCTTCAAAGGTCCACCTACGATCTAATGACTCACTCCTCCTTCATGCGTTTTAAGCGTACAGAGATGTTCGAACAGTTCATTGCTCAACTCTCGACATACGCTCAAAATGAACAACAAGAGGGATCTCCCACATCCATGCCGACGTCGATCACATCTCTGACTCATTTGAGAGATAAACCGGGCTCTTCTCAGACAATCACGAGTGCGTTGGCGCTGACTTCCAAACCACAACGATCACTCAAGGCAGCTGGCTCGGTCCAGTCGGCAGCCAATCGGTCTACCAAGTCTGCAACGCCTACTCCCACTGCACCAAACCGCTCTAGCGACAGCAGTAGCGACTCAAGTCTTGCGAAGCGTGAGAGCGCCTCCTCGGCTCAAGCCAAGACCAGCTCTGCCGACGGATCTCACCTGCAATCACCACAATCCGTGACCCCATCCCAAGCTCTGAGTCAAGACCTTGCCGGCAAAATGGAAGGTAGCGTGGGTACATATTCCACACCAAGACTTGATGTACCTGCAGACACGAGAGACTCGTCAGGAGACAGCTTTTCTATCGCAGTTACTATTACGCTGGCGTCCCCTCCCTCAGGTGATGGAAACGACCCTAAGGGCGGTCAAGGAGCTCCCTCTGAAAACAACGATGGTACGATCACTGAGAGTGTCAATACTATCAGTGCTCCAGCAAGTGTGTGCGATGGGACTAGTGGTGGAAACAACAGTATAGGACCTGCGGCACAGCCACCCCATCAGCCAGGACTCAAACGTGCTCCAAGCTCGAACCAATCGGTTGTCGGCGGTCCGACGTACACGACTGCGGCATCGTGGATTATGCGCTCGGCTTCCTTACATAGCCCACGAGCGGCGTCACGAAGCCTTCGTGCGACGGACTCATTGGTGATTCCCTCAGTTGCTGTTCCTGTGGGAGCGCCAGATTCCTCGGACTATGACCGCAAAGCATTGACTTCACGTGCCTACGTTGCCCGCCAATCAAGCGTGCCATTCGCGGCAGGAGCAGCAGGACCAGTCAGTGCGGGGGATAAGAGTCAAATCATGACCTCCGTTCGTTCACAGCGTAGGAGCCTATCAGGTCTAGAGCAGGATGTTGCCATGTCAACTCATGGTCCAATTATTCGGCGTGGGTTTTCCTTGCCTCCAGCGATCCAGAATCTGTCTGAATCGTCCCTATCCACTAATCCTAGTATGCCCATGGCTACTCCGATCGAGTCAGGTACGTGGCGTCGCCTCGGTCAACTCCAGAACGACATTAATGCCGCAGTATCCGTGCCTAGCGTTGGTTCCAGCCATTCACTCATCAGTGAAAAGCCACACCATCAGCGATCGTCCTCTTACCGTGGCTTCGATAAGCTTGAAGTCATCTTAACTGGGACGCAACGTGATACCGCTCAGGGCGGTGTGCCAGCGCTTAGTGACGACTTACAAGGTGACAGTGGCGAGAGCAGGTTTTGTGCGCCATCGCAACTAGGCACAGATCGATCGCCTGGTCGAGACCTTAGTTCACTTCCGATGCCTGCGGATGCTGAAGGTCAGCAGGAGTACGACTCCGAGGAAGACGAAGCAAATGGAGACGTGGACAAGGCCCGACATCCCGTCGCAAACCTAAGAGAAACTCAAACTGTTGAAGAAGTTGACCACGAAGAAGACTTTGATGAAGAAGAGGACGAGGAGGAGGACGATGACGACTACGATGACGACTACGAAAATGATGATGAGCATGGCGAGGACCATGCCATGCTTCATAGAGCAGGCCGACGACGCCGACGTAAGAACCTGGTCCAGGGCCGCACAGGTGGGAATTTGGAACCTTCGCTCTCCTCGGTGTCCCATACCTCTAACTGGCTTAACTCGGAGTCTAAGAGTGCCGCCATCCAGTTCATGGAACGCCAGATTATGAGTGCGCGTGTGAATCGTACCGGCAACTCTAATTTGACAACGTCTTTCGCCCGCTCCAACCGGAAGCGTGGCACAATGACAACACGCTTGGGAGATGGGACGACTGATCTCACCTGGTCGACCTTAAGCATTTCGCAGACAGGTGCTCACTCGGGCCTGTCCACCCCTCACCTTTCTACTGCTATGCGTGGTATGTCAGACCCCATGCGTGTGCGAACGCTTGTGCCACCTCATCATCATGCACCGCCGACTCGGCAAGACCCCTCTCCGCGAGATTAACTACGGGTCTGTAGGTTACACTGATCACGAACGAACACTAGAACCGTGATTTTATGAGATTTTGCTTACATCCATGCTTGGCTGCACAGGATTCAAGCTTAGCTATAGTAATAATAGCATTGCGATATAGTTCATGGAAACTGTTTGACTTGTCTAGTTAGTACTTTCTGGAAGGATTCGACCTCTAATAGAACTAATGTCTCCCCCAAGTCCAGGTCTGGACTCTTTATCTCGCCGTATATTGCGCGGATAGCCACGATAGGTGGTCGCGTGTGGAATTTTAGGTCTGTACAAAAACTTTGCGTGTGCTACGCGAACGATTCGTGGCCTTGTTACAGCTCGTCACCGAGGCGGAAGCCTTGGCCCTGGGGATTCGCGTCAGAACCACCATTTCCACCCGAGCCGGCTTGGCCCTGATTCTGGTTCTGCATATTTTGTCGCGTCTGGCGGATAAACTCCGCACGCGCAGCAGCCACATCTGCATCCCCATCGCTACCCAAAGCCTGACCTCTTGTGCTGGCAAAGTCATGCCTCTGAGTCGGGCCAGTATTGCGAGCATTCCCATCCCATCCATTACCACCGTCGTAGGGACCAACGACCGTGTAGCTTGAATCCCAGAGTGGGTTGCGGTGGCGGGTGACTTCGCTTGAGTACCACACTCGCCAGAGAGCACCAAAGAGCGCCAGAACCAGGAAGAGCATGATCGTCGAGTGAACGAACTGAGACCAGATCGCAGCTAGAGCGACATCACGGTAGGTAGGCGTGAGCTTGGCAAGGCTGGCAGCAAGCGACTCCTCACCACCATAGTAGTATATCACATGGACCATGCCGTAGATTGAAGAGGCGGCATACATCATGATCGCCATGATCACCGTGCAGAAGTCGACCCCTCGCGTGATGGGTGGAAGGAACGTCAAAGCAGCTAAATGGTGCGGCAGGAACCGGATTTGGTGGCATAGTGGCGTTAAGTGAGCGGCCTAAACTCTCCAACTGCCGACCTACACGATCGCAAGCAAAACCACTCTATGACGAATCCAAAACCTGTCGCATTACCATGGGTTTGTGGAGCATCAGGTCTACGTACCAAAGATGAGGAGCAGGACGTGCTGAGTACCGCTGACCCACTGCTTGCTGAGATAGAACATCACCAGCAGAGCCAGGTGGATCGGGAATAAAATGCGGCATATTGTGATTAGAGTGACTCCAGCCGAGTTGGGCACAACTTGTGGGGCCGGAAAGCACATCTTCTGGAGAATGCAACGAGATGATGCCAGGTGCGATCGGTTAGCAGGGCAATGCGCAATGTAACGATATCGCTCTTTACCGCACAGCACTCGCTGCACCTGCGATATCAAAGGGAGAACAAAGTATATCTTTGCGAACTCGAAACCCGAACGTGTCAACTGTCCGGAGTGGATCCAGGATGGATTTCGGTCTGGTGCCCTGGGAACACTGGTGGCCTGGTATTTCCATGCAGAATGCAGTGTTTCAGGTGATGACGCCGCACCCTAGGTTGATTCCGCATCTGAATGGGCAAATTTGTAGCGACTTCAGAGGTTTTTTTATGGTCCAGCGGCAGCAGGGTAAGATCAGTCTTTACGAAACAGCGGTGGCGAACTTGCATTGACTGGCCCTATTGCTGCGGCCGGCTACCTGGTGCACTGAAGCTACTCGGTCCAGCCGAGTTCCTCACTAGACCCCACTGGACCGCGAGGAAGGGAAAAAATTTTTTGAAATTCAAGGGAGTCGTTACTTGTTGAAAGTGGGGATATCTGATGCCTGAGCGCTGTAAAGGCGGTATCTATAGATGAGGCCAAGTGTATAACATCGTTTGGTCATGGTTTTATGCCAACCAAGGCTTGTCTCGTGTCAACTTTATGGGAATCTTCCCACCTAGCCTCAGTAACCGTAGCTTGAACTTCCACTAGGCCCTTGTTTGAACGGAAATGTGGAGTGTTGAGGGCTGATTCGTGTCTCATATCGATCTTACCTTCCTGAAACACCAGTTTAGACCCCACAGCCTGTCGCTTTAAGAGCCTTTCCAGCGCCCCAAGCGTCCCCGAAGCTCCGAGATGGCGACACAACACTCGATGCCGATATGTCTTCGGCATGTGTTTGGTCTGAAGGGCGATACGGCGAATAATATCCATTGCTTAGATGACACGAACGTGATTTTCCCAGCGGGTTACAATATCGTCATCTACAACACCGAACATAAGACACAGAAGTTCCTACCGCTCGGTTCTCCAGACTATGTTTCGTCATGTGACATCTCCGCGCTTGCGCTGAGCCCGCCGCGCGCCAATGGCAAGTCGAGGTACCTCGCCGTCGCAGAACGTGGCGAGGCCGGCAAGGCAGATGTCACAGTTTACGACCTGCAGACCTTCCGAAAGAAGAATAAGGCAGTGATTCAGAGCAGCGAGGTTGCCGCACGAGAGTACGTCTCGATGGCGTTCAGTGCAGATGGTAAGTACCTGCTGACGCAAGGCGGTGCACCAGACTGGACACTCGTGAACTGGCAGTGGGAGAAGGGCCGCCCAGTACAGTCTGCTCGAGTCTCGACTCAGGCGGGAGCGCCCATCAACCAAGTCTCTTTCTGTCCAGTCGACCCAAGTGTGGTTTGCGTGACGGGACAGGGTGTCCTCCGCTTCCTTCACATCGAGAACTCCGAATTCAAGGTCATCAATGTCAATCTCGGCAGGCGAGAGGCCCAGAACTACCTATGTCACTGCTGGATTGAGTCGAGAGCGATTGTCGGTACAGACACCGGTGACCTGCTGCTCTTCGAAGATGGTGACTTCAAGGGGGTCTTGGAGTCATCACCATCCGATGGCAAAGGTATCTATTGCATCACGTCATTTTCGAAAGGGTTCGTGTGCGGTTGTGATGATGGTGTCATCTACATCTTTGAGCGAGATGAAAAGGTCTATTACCAATGCACAAAGTCGTTCCAGATCGACTCTAACTACGTCAAAGTGCAATGCATTACCATCGCCCCCTCAGAGGAGTACATTGTTTGCGCATTAGAAAACAATCAAGCCTTCGTCCTCGGTTTAGCCAGCAGCGAAATCGTGCGAACCGAGGACCTCGCGTTCGAGCCATTGGCGATGCCTGTCCACTATCGAGCCATCACTGGAATGGATGTTTGTGTACGAAAACCCTACGTAGTAACGTGTGGTGCAGACCGATCCGTACGTGTTTGGAACTATACGAATAAGACCTTAGTCGCCCAGGAATTCTTCACAGAAACACCCTATAGCGTGAGCATCCATCCTACTGGTCTGCAGTTGATCGTTGGATTTGCTGACAAGCTGAGGATGCTGTCGATATTGGTCGACACCTTCCAGTGTATCAAAGAGATTCCCATCAAGGCATGCCGAGAATGTAAATTTTCACATGGTGGTCATATGTTCGCCGCTGCGGATGCGTCAGCTATCCAGCTTTACAACACTTACACCTGCGAGTTGATCGGAACTTTCAAGCTGCACAAGAGTCGAGTACAAAGCATTGACTGGAACTTGGACGACTTGTCTATTGTCAGCTGTGCCACTGACGGATTTGTCTACCATTGGCGAGTGGCGTCACCCCATCAGGAGTTCACAATCATTCAGAGCATGCGAGTGGCAAAGTGTCAGTTCAATTCTGCCATCTGCTATCAAGAGGAGAAATCTGCACGACTCATTGCAGTCGGTGGTGATCGATCGCTGAGACTTAGTGAGGATGGACAGATTCAGGCGTCTCAAGAGCACAATGTGGTCCTCACCCAGCTTTGCATCTGGCGGCCTGCAGCTTCATTAGCCGCAACGACGGCCTTGGCCACGGCTGGTGGTGCGGGTGGATATAGTGGAGCAGGTTATGGCCTAAACTCACAGCTCGGAGCAAGGTTGCGCAATCCTATTTTGTTTGCTGGTACTGAGGCGGGATGTCTGCGATGCTTCCCGCTCCCTCTCACCGATCAGTGCTACGATGTGCAATGCCACTCGGCCGCAATTACGCGGGTAAGCGTTTCACCTGATGGAACTCATTTATTCACTGCAGGTGCGGATGGCTGCCTGTGCATCTTTGAATTGGATCCCTTCCCGCTTCGTGAAAATGTGCAGCCCAGTGCCGTGCTCGCTCCACCCGGCATGACTAACACCCAAGGCAGCGGAGCTCCGGGTGCAGGTAGTGCACCAGGCCAACCGGGTGTGGCCACTACGCTTCGTCGACGCATTGAACAGCAGCACCAGCTAACATGGGCAGATGAAGTGCTCGTGTCGCGTGCGGATCTCGAAGAGCGTGCAAAGCGTTTGGCAGATCTCAAGAAGAAGGCCGAGCGTGCGCAGCTTGAGAACAAGCTAGAGATTGAAAGCAAAGAGGACATGTACAGAGAACGCCGAAGGGAGCTTGAAGAAAAGTTCCGCTCTGAGCTGCAACTGGCAAAGAAGCGACTTAAGGAGCTCGAGCTCGAGAAAGAAGAAATCCACAACTCCTTCGCCAACAAGCAGCAACAGCAGAAGAAGCAGCACGCAGATAAAATGGAGGCCCAAAGAATTGAATGTGAACGGCACATTCAAGCTGAGCAAGCTCGATGTGTGGCGCTACAAGAAAAGCTGAAAAAAGAAAAAGAAGAACGGGCAAGAGTTATCGAACAAGTTAAACGACGGATGCAAGAAGAGCTGCAGAAGCTTGAGCAGGATCATGCAGAAAGGATGCGTCGAGAGGAAGAAGCGGAGATGGCTATTATCCAGCAGTCAATCGAGCAGAAGAAGAACTTTGAAGCTCTGAAACAGGCGCTCACTGATGAGGTTGATGAGGAGATTGCGCGTCTTCGCCATGAATATGAGGTCCGACTCTCAGCAGAGCTCGCGAATACTCAGCGCGCTCAGAACTCCAACATCGGCTCGAAGACGCAGATGACTTCAAGTAAGGAGGAATTGAACCGCGAACTCAATGAGCTACGTGAACTCAAGACTCACAACGCACAGCTCGAGCAGGAATTGGAGTCACTTACCAAGGACTATGAGATTAATCAAAAGGAAATTCGCGAACGCCACATGACTGCCCGTGACAAGCAGGCTCGTATCATTCAGCTGCGTCGCAAGAAGCAGGAACTCGAGAAGTTCAAGTTCGTTTTGGACTACAAAGTCTTGGAGCTCCTGCAGCAGCTCGCGCCGCGCAAGAAGGAGAGCGCGCAGCTCAAGCAGCAGATTGCTCAGATGCAGCGTGAGGTTGCTTCATATGATCGGCAAAGCGAACAGCTTGATCTCGAAGTTCGAAGGTTGGCGCTTAAGGAACGTGGCTTGCAGGCAGCGCTTGAGGAAGCCAAGAATGATCGCGCCCTCATGTTAGCGCGCCTTCGCGCATTCCAGGCGGACATTCAAGAGATTGGCAAACTCGATCGACCGTTGCGAGCAATCAAGGCTGAGGTGCGTTCTCTGTATCGCCGACATGTCCTCGCATTTGCTCCACAGCCTGGCAAGACCCTCGTCTTCCGAGACGAGCGTCCATCAGGAGTTGGTCCTTGGGCAGCATCTGCATTGCCAACTGGCTACAGCGCTCTGGTCGGTGCATCGCACACGGGTGCGCTCGCGCTACGTAATGCAAATGCCAACGCAACCGACCCTGCTGGCGTTGCAGCTAAGAGCAAGGCGAAATTCATGACTAGCACGTCATTCTTCATGCGTCCAAAGTCTCATCCAGCTCTACTGGCCGCAGCCCTTATGGGAAGCGCAGGATCTGCAGATGATGGACATGCAGACTACCAACGGCAGCGAGCTTATCTCGAACGCTCGCTGGACTCCCTCAACGAAAAGTTCAAGAAATCAGCGAGTGTTCATCGCAACGAGGCCACACGTATTCTGCAGGAGAACGTAGCTCTAATCCAGGAGTTCAATTTGCTTCGACGCGAGCTCAAGAATGCACGGGCGCAACAACAGCGAGGTGTGCTGGGCAAAGTTTCAGAGGGTGGCTTCGGTGGTGATGAGGACGAAAACATGGATGAGAACCCTGAGGATCTCACAGTCACCATCGCAAGCGACGGCTCAACTGCCACAATCTCTGCAGCAGCTGCTGCCAAGAGAAGGCGCCACCGGACGGCGAAGGGAACGGGCACATCGACTGCCTCTGGATCACCCTCCGAGGGAGCGAGTGCTGGCCAGTCTGCGTCTCACGTCCAGAAGCTTCTTCAGGAGATCGAGGCTCAGCAAGAACAGATTCGCGCCCTCAAAAATCACCTCATGGTCCTGGATGCTCAAGCAGCGCAGCTCCAGAACACTCAGCAGGGCGGTACTGGAGCTCCTTCAAGTGCCAACACTATTTCAGCAGGCTCCAGCCACTAAATTGTGTGGTCACACACTGGTGAAGATCAATTCACTGCGTCGCATAAAACCCCAATTAGATTACCAAAGTCTTAATCCCTTGCAAGCCTCTAGACTTTCCGATCTCACGACTTAATAACAGAACAATGAGTGCGTTAATTTACTGTTGCAGACGTTAGTTTTGCTAGGTTCAACAGGCACACGGTTGGGAATTGTACAGGCAATGACCTGGGAAGCGGTAATCGAAGTAATAGTAGAAAGTAATCGAGCTAAAAGTACATGAGGTAAGCTTCACGTGTTCAGAGAGCTCACCCGCTAGTGGCCTTTGTTGGCCCGAAAGAAGGCGAGCAGGGGTGGTGACCGAATGGTGCTTGAGTACATGTGGTTTGCTTAGTTATGCGATAATAATATAATGAGGTGTAGCTTGTACCTTACTCATCTCGGTATGCCTGGAGCTTCTCGAGCAGAGCCTCCAAGGGTGCAGGATCTGTAAACTTGGCAGCGAGTGAAGGGATCAGTGTGATTGCCTCATCTGCGTCCGAAATGCCCAGGTTGGCAATTTGAGCCGCCTCAAATCGCTCGATATGCTCGTGTCGGAGTGGAAGACCAGCCTCGAAGTCGGCTCGGCACTCTTCATTGAAGTCCTCCACGGTCAGGAGTGCTGCTTCTGCCGCCTCAGTTCGAAATCTGGGCTGTGTCTTCAAATATCGCTCCACCTCTGCGACGAAGCCGTCAACTTCGACGCCCAGTTCTCGGTGGAATTGCTTGCTACGCTCGAGAATCACCTCCAACTGGTTGTTCCAGAGGCACACCGCGGTCTCGTATTGAGGGCCTAACTGCAAGGTTGCGGCGTCCTCTGTACCATGCTTCGACTCCATGCCCTTTTCGCTAGAGATTGGCGGATCAGTGGCAAAATAAAGACTATGAAATAGAATCTCAAGCGATGCAGTGTCCTTTCAGGGCAAATTTAACACGACTTTGACGCGTCAACACCTCCTTTTCCTCAACAAGCAAATCTTTCAAGGGGAGTTTGATTTAATCCCATCCACCAGCTTGTGTCCTCCAAGGCTCTGCTCCTATGTCACCTCAACGTCAGGACGGTGGACATGACGCGAACTGGTGTGTACAACGTCATAGGTGCATCTTGCATTGGATACCTAGTGACGATTCTTAATCCCATGGGAAATCTCGAGAAATCTCTCTACTGACCAGTAACAGAAGAAATTCAAGACAGCTCAACAACAGTCGTAATTGTCGTCAGAGCATATGCATGACTGTCAACTTCGGATATTGTATGTGCACAGGAAGAATATAAATAGAACACAGGTTATAGTTTACATGTCAGAATCATCAAGTGAACCACTGGATCCTGCTTTCTTACGCAGTTTGCCCAAATGGTTCTCGATCGTAGCTGCCGTGCCATGCAGGCGCATATGGTGATAACTATCGCGGAACTCGGCAGTTTCCTTAAAGATTGAGATTTGAGACTTTTCGCGTTCATATGCCAGCTTCTGCTTTGCGTCAAGGAACGATTCAAGCGTTTGACGCTTCTTCTGGATACCGAGCTCGAGAGCCTGTCGCTCTTGCTCCTTGAGTTGTGCTAGGCGTGCTCGATTGCGAATCGCTCGCTCATGGTTGAGACGATCAGCCTCAAACTTCTGCTGGAGGCGCTCGGCTCGCTCTTGTGTTAGGGAAGGAATAGCATGGGGAAGATAGGAATCCGAAGGCGACGCGGAGCCGGAACGAGTTGTGGCAGGCGAACCGCTTCGAGATGATGAGTATGCCCCAAGCCTAGCATAACTCGGGCTGGCTGCGTCGTCACTAGCCACCTTGGCCTCCAGAGCACGCGCCTTTTGCTGGGCCTCAGCTTCTAGACGGGCCTTGCGCTGTTGTTGGAGCATTCTCATATGTCTCCGGTTCTCAAGGAAGTCTTCAAACATCTTCCGTGTGTTGAACTGTGATGGAATCTGGGAATTTGACTGAGACAGATTGGATTGCACCCCATTCACACTAGTTGACGTGTCAGTTTGATTTGAAGAGCTCTGTGAGTCGTCAGAGGATGTCGCAGACTTTCGTCCGGAACGAATCGCTTCGTACTTTGCAAGCTCATGCTTCCATATCCTCATCTGAGTTTCTCGGACAAGTTGTCGCTGTTTTTGCATCTCGCGCTCATGCTCCAACTGGCGCTTCCGAAGTACTTCCAGGCGCACTTTTTCTCGTGCTTCTACAGCCCTTACGTTCTTGGCTTCCTCTTCACGTTCGATTTCGACGCGCTTCTTCTTGACTTGCTCCTCCATTTCCCGAAGGCGCTCACCGCGCGCGATCACCTCTTGGACACGATGGGTGCGTGCCTCGGTCAACAGCGCCCTCGCCTTTTCATATTTCCTTCGAACCATTGTGCTGAGTTCCTCATACTCTTTCTCGGCCCGCTCGGCACACGCGACACGCTTGAGGAAACGCACATGATCCTCCAGTTGATTCGCCTCGGCAAGCTTTTGTTGTTCCTCAGCAAGACGCTTGGCCCTTGCCAATGTGTGACGATCCTGCTGTGCCTCAACATACTCTGCTAATGCCTGTTGGTGACGAAGGCCAGCCAAGTCATGCGCCTGTCTACGATAGACAGACGCGCGTTGAGCTTCAAGCCGTTCCTGCATTTGTTTCACGAGTCGTGCATGTCCCTCAGCCAATGCATCGAAGGCGTTGGGACCTCCACTCGGATCTTGGGTTTTGTGTTTACCCGTACGCGCCTCAAGTAGTTTTTGCTCGTGCAAACGAGTGTGATACAATCGCGTGCTCCAGCTCGGGCTGTGCGATAGGCCTCCGGCACCGGCGGTATGTGGGCGCACATGAGGTGAGCCGTATGCCGTACTACTGCGACGAAAAGTGGGAGACATAGCAGACGTTCCAGCTTGTGCTGTGGGGTGTCCAGAATGTTGTTGAGACTGGCCACTGGGACCGGACTGGACTGAGGTGGTCTGCTGCTGCTGCTGTTGCTGCTGCTGTTGTTGTTGTTGCAGTAATTGTTGGTGTTGAAAAGCTCGGCGTTCGGCTGGTGCATAATTGGCCTGCACAAGCTTCATTCGATACCTGACAACCTGCTCTTGCAGATGGATACATTCGGCAAGCTTGGCCTTATAGCGGAGCAGTTCAACATTCTCTTCGTGAGTCAGCTCGCGGCCAGGCATAGCACCATCTCCAGCATTGGCGAGGAAGGATGGTGACGCCGGTCGAATCAACTCGTTCGGCTCGATCTTCAAGTCCTTTAGTGTCCTGACAGTGGCGGGAGACAGCCGCCTGAGTTGCTCCTTGGTGAGGGGCACGTGGGGATTGAGCAGACCCTTGGGCACGACGTACGTATCTGGGTCAATATGGGGTTGGTTAGCTCTGTTCTCCTCATGCGCACCGTTGTCATGCGCACGGTGGCCTTGCGCTGACTGAGTCTTGGCAGGACCCAGTCGCGTGGGTGTGGCTACTGTGGACACTGCTGCTGAGTACATGATATTGTTTCAGCGCGTTCAGGGTGGTCTGAGCTGATCTCCGTTTGTAAACAGGGTTGGCAGTCAGAGCCTGCGGTGAAAAAAGACGTCGATATACTAAGTCAGATGAGACCGAGGAGTTTCGTTCTCAAGAGTTGCGTAACGGCCGGGGATTAATACAGGCTTTCAGGTGTGGATCGAAGCCGGTAGAAATGCTCTGAAAATTATTCGAAGGTGATAGGGATGTAGACAAACGTTGGTTGAGACCGTATTATGCATTTGTTACGCGAGTACGCGCGTGAGTGCATATCCTGAGTTGAGGGGGAGAAAAGGTATGGAAAGAAAACTTTCAAAAATGCCAGACGAAAAAAGGTGGAAAATTCCTCGAAAATCGAAGAAAATCAGTGAAAATCAGAAAAGCAACACTCCATAATACCGAGGTATTAAATCAATATGGTACGTGATAGAGCGACTGCATGCGGTTGGAAACGCATTCATTAGATGCAAAACTGCTTCATTGATCGATATAATGCGATCGTATTCGCGAATGAGCGCATCCTGCCTCGGATTTGCTTCGCAAACTAGTCTCCGCACCTTCCATGGAAGTTTGCGGAGTGGGTCAGATGCGTGTCTTTGACGAGCTTACGGGCGACCGGGGCTCCTCAGGCTTTGCATAGAGCTCCTCACTCACGCCGGCATTGCACATAATACGTTACGCTCATCTCACGCGTATAGGGTTTCGTCAAGGTCGTCAAGAACCGTGCTTACTACAAGCGCTTCCAGGTTGCTTTCCGCCGCCGCCGTCAGAACAAGACTGACTACAAGGCTCGCCAGAAGCTTGTTTGGGTTGACAAGAACAAGTATGCTGCACCCAAGTACCGCTTCGTCGTCCGCTTCACCAACCGCGATGTTATCACCGCTATCATCGCTTCTGACGTCGATGGTGACCGCACCCTTGCTTACGCTTACGGTCACGAGCTCCGCCGCTATGGTCTCAAGTATGGTTTCAACAACTATGCTTCGACCTACGCTACTGCTCTCCTCTGCGCTCGCCGCCTCAACACCAAGCTTGGTCTCAAGACCGCTATGAACGAGGACATTGCACAGGAGTTCGACCCTGCTCTTGCTGCTGAGGAAGGCACTCGTCGTCCTTTCAAGGCATACCTTGATGTCGGTCTTCACCGCACCACCACTGGCGCTCGCCTCTTCGCGGCCGTCAAGGGTGCTTGCGATGGTGGTGTGTCAGTCCCTCACGAGACCACTCGTTTCGTCGGTACTTCCAAGGACGAGGAAGGCAATGTCACCACTGACTTCGAGGTTGTCCGCAAGTACATCTTCGCTGGTCACATTGCTGACTACATGAACTACCTCCAGGAGAACGACGAGGAGGCCTACAAGCGCCAGTTCTCTCAGGCTGTCAAGCACGGTGTCACCGCTGATCAGCTCGAGGGTATCTACGCTAAGATCCACGAGGCTATCCGCGCTGAGACCAAGGAGTCCTTCGAGGCTCAGAAGCGCGACCCCTCTTTCTTGGGTTACTTCAAGACTCGCAGCGCTCCCCGCAAGGAGGCTCTCGAGCAGTGGAAGGCCAACTCCCGTGCTGGCCAGTACTACAACACCAAGAAGGGCAAGCTCGTCAACTTCGACCGTCCTCTCGGTGTTCAGGCTCGTAAGGCTAAGCTCCTCGAGAAGCTTAACGCTTGGGTCATGAAGGTCCAGGCACAGGCTGAGGCTGCTGCTGCTGAGGCTGCTTCTGACTCTGAGGAGGAGGAGAGCGGCTCTGACGACGAGTAAATGGTTGGCTTCCTGTGAGATTGACTGCGAGGCTTGAGGGACAGCAGCAATGTGGTTCCAAGAGCTTCGTGGCGATGACAGGTCATGTCCGTAACCACCTTGTTTCGTTGAGTTGCAACCAAGTCATAAAGGGACTCAGTAAACCCATTATTGAATCACAGTTATGACTGTCAGGCGAATGCATGAATTGTATTTAGTGTGGGGAGAGTGTGTGTGACTAGTGTACATTGGCGCAATAATAGTGGCCTTAAATTGTTGCGTATCGATAGCCGAAGCGGTAGTGTGTTGGTGTGTCCAGAGGATCTCTGATGCCATCACAGTGGAGAGTCTGAAGGATCGATTGAGAAATGGTTTATATACATGAAGCCATGCAGCACTCCAATGTGCAGCCGAACATATCCTATGATGAGCGAGACACTGAAAGCTCAATACCGCGTGATACAAACGGCAGGAATGATGCAATGTGCTCGATCAATTCTGGAATACCAACTCCGGTCTTTGCGCTGCCTGCAACCACGGGCCAATGCTCGGGAATCACTTCACGCAAACGCTTAATCTGTGCGGCACACGCTTGTGGCTTTGAATCTATCTTATTGCAGAAAACTATGCTAGGTCGCCAGTAGAGCTCTGGGGAGTAGAGCTGCAGCTCCTTCCGCAGCGAGAGGAACTCCTTTACGGGATCACCCAAATCCACGACGTTGGGTTTGTTTGAGTCAGGCTTTGCGGCGCTGCTGGATGCAGATCCCTTAACAGGCCTCGCAACATCAAGAACATAAAGTAGAATGCGTGTTCGTTCGATATGTCGGAGGAACTCGTGTCCCAGACCGACATTCATATGGGCACCATCAACGAGTCCTGGTAGGTCAGCCATGGTAAATGTAGTCTCTTCAAGATCGTCCGCAACGACCCGGCCTATGTGAGGCCTGAGCGTCGTAAATGGATAAGGTGCGACCTTCGGCGACGCGCGGGAAACACTTCCAAGCAACGAGGACTTGCCCGCATTGGGGTATCCGACCAGCCCCACGTCAGCGATCATCTTCAGCTCCAACTCGAGTCTCTTCTCGGCTGCTTTTGCACCGAGCGTGGAGATACTCGCCTTGGGACGGTCACCGGTTCGGAAGGCGCGGTTGCCGAATCCGCCAGGCGCTCCCCTAGCGACTTCGAAAACTTGATCTACCTGTTCTAGATCCGCAAGGAATCTGGTCTTCACTTCATGCGTGATCGGGTCCTTTTCCAGGATTTCTCTGACGATGGTGCCAGGAGGAACGTCGATGTAAAGGTCGTCGCCTGCGGCGCCATGCAGCATCTCAGAGCCACCATTCTTGCCTTGTCCAGCCTGGAAATGAAACGTGCTGAACTTAAACGACGTCAGCTGGTCATTTGTCCGAAGGTAAACATTTCCGCCAGGGCCTCCGTTGCCGCCGTTGGGCTGGCCCAAGCCCTCTCGCGTGCGCGCGAACGACGAGCAACCATGGCCGCCATCACCTCCCTTTACCGTAATGCGCGCACGGTCGCTGAACCCTCGATTCTGCAGCAGGTATACCAGTGAGTGTGAGTGTCGCGGGAAGTGAGCTGTGCGTATGAAGGCAAAATGGTAATATCTGCGTGTAGCAGCAGCCAGGCAATACCTAGATCCAGTTACGTACGTTAAAATTCACAAGATGATGCGCCGTGGAAAACGCGCGCTTAAGCAGAAGCTGTGTGATATCACGGTACATAGTGTGCGAGTGTGGCCGAGAGCGACCAGATCCGGGCCAGGACGGATAGCGAAAAACGGACGAATTGACCACTGAGGATAGAAACGATTTAACAGACTGTAGAGGCACACGACGCACGAAGGTAATTAAGAGAAACACGGAGAACGCAAGACAAGACACTGGGACGTTGTTCTGAGACTGTCTCAGTGACCACCAGTTCGAGAATTCCTCCCAATATGGACGTATATACACAACGAAGATTGATTGATGAGAACAACCAGAACTATGTGCTACTGGCACGCAACCGGGTACAGGAGGCTTATTCACGATACGACCGCGGATTGATCAATGCTGATACGTTCATTGCATGCCTGCGCGACCTCGGCTTCGCTGGTCTCAATCCACATCTTGAGTCGTGTATTCGCAATCAGAGCGTTTCGTTTGCACAACTAATCAAGCTCTTGGGCGCGCCTGCCGAGCCACCCAGTCGGACGCAGCCGCAGACGTACTATCCGCACCCCAGCACGAATCTCGATAAGGCCGTGAGTCGACAGCAGTACTCTACTGCCTGCTTGCCATCGAGTCAGGGAATGCGGGAGATGGCGATGGCAAGTGAGGACTACTCGCACTCGCTCAGTTCAGATAGGCAGAACAGTGAGGGCAGTTATAATGGCACACAATCTGCGAGGCGCTACAGTGGATCAGATGAGGTAAGTCGCCTAGTCTCAGGCTTGGAATACGATGAATTGCCCGTCCGTGGTTTGGGGCGCGTTCCTGGTAAGAGCACTCTGGCCTCAAGCCAGAGCTTGGTAGAAGCTATTGCTCCAAAAGCAAGCTATGTATCGGACCGACAATATCTCCGTGAAGCTACTATTGATCCGTATCCAACACGACAGCAGACGTTTAGCTCAGTTGCTTATACGGCCGCACCAAGCCCTGGCACCTCCACTTCTATCGCGTCTCCACACCCGCGAGACTCCAGTGCTGGACAGTCGATGTCGACATACCAAATTCTGGCGCACGCTGTACAAGATTATATTGTAGGTGGCATTCTTACCACCGCCCAGCTTATTCAAATCATCACCAAGTTAGGATATATTGTAGATGAGCCCCTTAGGCGGATGCTGGATCATCACGACAGGATGCAGAACTACACATTTGCACAGATTATGCACGCGATTCAGCACCTGTCGCGAGCATCGGGCGACCATGTCTCATCGCAGGGATTGGGCACGCAACAAACTGTGCGAGCGAATCAGTCACCCCCACCTGCAGCAGTTGTAAACAAGCACCTCAATCATTTTCGCAACCCCATTACGGGAGAGGTGGTTAGTCCGAGGAGCGATCAACCTCACTACGGATTCGGTGTGAGTCAAACCTCGAATAGTACCCGGTCTTCTTCAGCAGCAGCTGTAGCTCCTGCTGAACCTCAGCAACAGGCAATTCTTGCCCAATACGCCGAGGCTGATATTACGAACGGATTTCATCCAACCGGTCCCTCGCGACCGGCTCCTGTCCAGCATGAGATCCTTTTCAACCGCCCTTCAGCTCAGGTAGTTGAAACATACTCGACACGTCTTGCAGCCGTAGATGGTGCAGCTGCAAAGCCTGACCAGGCGACGGCATACCCGACTGGTGGATTCGCGGAAGTCAACGAGCTTGTTTGGAACCAAATGTACAGTGATCAGCCTCGCCCACGAACGTCGGCGCGTGCTCGAGCAGACCGAGAGCGCACCACTGATAACTGGAATTGGTCCACACATGCACCACAAGAGAACCAATCCATCGATCCCAACGCGAATACGCGTTCAAGACCGGTCCCCCCGCAACTCCAACACCATCTCACCATATCTGGAGAAGAAACGGACGCCGGTAGACGAGAACTTATGTCACGGCACGGTACGGGGCGAGCGGCTCGCGAGGCAAGTTGGTCAACTCACTACCGCGGCTCACTCCATGAAATCTTACCGTGACTTTCCTGCCCTATCTGAATAAATGCTTTGTACATGTCCGTGCGGAATTTATGGAAAAACAACATTCGTGAATGATCGAGGGTTTGCATGAGAGTGGCGACACAATAGTGGTCGGACATGCCGTAGTGTTATTATTTCGTGGAAGAAGCAGCCGCTGCAGCAGCTGCTGGTGCGGAAGCGGACGGCGCGAATCTCTGCAAACGCTTAAGACGAGCCTCCTCGGCTTCCAGAAAGGCCTTAGCGGCCTGATAATTTGCCGGCATATCACCGCCAAATCGCTCGGCGCGCTTGCCCAAAGCAATGATGCGCTCAGCTGTCTCACGAGTAAGTGGTGCAGCTGATTTGGCGTTGTCCTTGCTTGAGTGCACCTTCGGTGCGTTCGACTTGGATTCCTCTGCCAACTTCTGTGTGTCATTCTGCTTAGCCTCGCCTGGCTTATTGCCCAAGGGCCGAGACTTGGGCTTCCTGGCGGCCTTGGACTTAGCATCCTTCTGGGCCTGGGTCTTGGTGCCAGCTTGTGGCTTGTCCTGTTGCTTGACCTTCTTGATCTTACTCTTTGTGGATTTGGCCTGAGCTGACGCGTGGGAAGCAGCACCCTGCTTCTGCTCTGGCTTCTTGAGCTTTCTGCGCATCCTCAACTTGCCTGGCTTTGTGGTGGTCTTCGCTACCGCCGCTGCGGTGGCTTGCTTCTTCTGTGGCTTCTTATCGGTTGCTTGCTTCCTTTGTTCAGCTGCTTTCTTGACTTGGGCCTTCCGATCAGCCTTCTTCTGCTGCTGAGTGGCGTGCTTCTTGTTGGGATCGGATCCCTTTGAAGTGCCTCCGTTTTGTGGCTTCGCTTTACCATCGTTTTGCTTCGCCTTACGTACCTCACCTAATCGGTTCTGGCGAGACTCCAACTGACTCTTAACTTTGGCCTTAATAGGGTTCATGTCCTTCTTGGGAGGCACAGGCTTGGGGATCTTACGCTTAGCTTTGCCCATGGTGAGGATGTTTAAAGGTTCACCTCTCCCTTCAAGTCGGCGGTTCAATGACACTGCACAGGGCGGTCTGCAAACAAGCGCAAGCGCAGAAGTGAAATCCAAAAATTAACTTTGAATCTCAGGTCGAATCACAGCGCGTAACGGCTAGAAGTGGTGTAATATGAGTTGATCGAGAGTCAGTATTGCGAACTGAGCAGGGTGTTTTCATTCCACTGCACTCACACTCCAGTGTTCCCGGCTCAGTACTCAGCTCCAAGCTCGGCGTTTCGTTTTTTGGACGCCCAGCTTCGAGCTTCAGAACGAGCTTTGGCACAAAAACCCGTCGGTGCCGGAGGACGGAACCCGCGGTTTTGTTCACTCGTGCGCAGGCTAGGAACCAAAGCGGGGAGGTGTATCGAGGGATACTCGGATACTTGATGCATATGGAGTGCCAATTCAAGAACCAAGAGCCGAGCTAGATACACATCCTCCTCCGCAAACTTCGTCATCGCAGAGCGTGTGGCGACTCGTCATCAGCAATGGTTGACCACGAGGATAACGAGAGATTCTGTCTCCGAGGGCTCACTTCGTTGTGTCTCTAGATGCTGAGTTGGTGGTTCGTGTTTGTTTGGCCATTCCTATCATACTGGTCTCTTCTGGAGGCACGTGGTGCGCATACGCGGCGGAAGGATTCTCTGGCGAATCACTGCAGCGGACGCATATGTGAACCAGCTGAAGAGGAAATAGATTGAGCAGCGCATGTGCATTTTTTCTCTGGTATCGTCGTTCATCACTCTATTTTACTCGCCTCCGAAAGACCCTGTGCAGACCGGATACTCCCAAGGATTTTTTGGATTGCCAAAGCGTACCGATCGTAGTTTATAAAAGGTGGGATCTAGCGATGTTCATGGGCAAGAATATGTGGTAGTCAGCTCGATCAACTTATATTATATCGCATGGGTATCTTTTCTGCCGCAATACGCGCGTAGGTCTAGCGCATTCTACGAGATCTTCGAGCGCACACGTGATTTTGCCACATACCACCCCGAATCCGGAGATTTCGTGGAGGTATGTCAGCGTATTGCGGTGATTTCTAATACTCCTTGGGCTGATATTCAAAATATCATATTTCTATTGCGGCTCCACCGCCCAGCTCGACAGATTAAGATCCATACCTCCCGGTAAATGCGACCTCCTGTGACAATCCGACTGATCTGCGCGCATTCTCATCATCGCATCCCCACGTCCTGGTCCCCATTCTAGTTCCAACACGATGTCTTGCGAATCCAAGTGCCAGGCTGACCCCTCGCGACACCACGCCGTGGTTCACCACACCTGCACCAAGGTGGAGGAATGGGAAAAGACCAAGTTCAAGGATCCTTATGTCTATCAGTATGGATACGGCAACGAGTTCTCCTCGGAGGCGCTCAAGGACGCCCTTCCCAAGTTGGGCAACACCCCCATGCGCTGCCCCTATGGCCTCTACGCAGAGCAGGTCAGCGGTACCTCATTTACAACGCCTCGTGTTCACAACCGCCGAACTTGGATTTACAAGATCCGTCCCTCGGCCGCCCATCCCCCGTTCCGCAAGGTAAACGACGTACCCGAGTTGAAGAATAAGTATGCTCGCATGATGGCTGAGTTCACTGAAGTGAACCCCAACCAACTCCGTTGGAAGCCCTTCCCCATCCCTGAACCCAAGGCTGAACCTATCGACTTCCTTCAGGGCATGATCGCGGTTGCGGGTGCTGGCGATCCTGCTACCAAGGCTGGCTGTGCTATCTATGTCTACTGCTGCAACGACTCCATGCGTAACAGCGCCTTCTACAGCTCCGATGGTGACATGTTGATTGTCCCTCAGCAGACTCCACTCGATATCCAAACCGAACTCGGTCGCATGCGTGTGGCCCCTGGCGAGTTCTGTGTCATCCCACGTGGCTTCAAGTTCGCTGTCAAGCTCGACGCGCCTGACGGGCGTGCTCCTGCACGTGGTTACATCTGTGAGGTTTACGATGGTCACTTCATCATCCCCGACCTCGGCCCTATTGGTGCAAATGGCCTTGCAAACCCTCGTCACTTCGCTGCACCTACTGCATATTACGAAAATAAGTGCTTCCCACTTCCAGCGGAGGGAGCTCTTCCCACATCTGAGAACTTCACCCTTTTCAACAAGTTCCTGGGTGTGCTTCATTTCACAAACTTGGAGACTACGCCATTCGATGTTGTAGCTTGGGCCGGTAACTATTGCCCCTTCAAGTACGATATGGCTATGTTCAACACGATCAACAGTGTGTCTTTCGATCATTTGGATCCCTGCACGTTCACTGTACTGACTTGCCAGACCACTTCTCCCGGTGTTGCAGCATGTGACTTTGTGGTCTTCCCTCCTCGTATGGCTGTGCAAGAGGACACATTCCGCCCCCCTTACTACCACCGCAACTGCATGAGCGAGTTCATGGGCAACATCATGGGTCAATACGATGCCAAGCCTGAAGGTTTCGTTCCTGGTTCCGCATCCTTGCACTCATGCATGTCTGGCCATGGTCCCGATGCCGCTACATATCAGAAGTTTTCTAACAAGGAGACGGCACCCTCTGGTCCTATCCGCATGAGCAAGAACGACTTGGCCTTCATGTTTGAATCAACGTACATTTTCAAGTTGACCAAGTGGGCCAACGATCCTGAGACCCAGCAGACAGAGTACTACAAGTGCTGGATGCCTCTGAAGTGCGAATTCAACCCCAGTGAAAAGGTAACCAATCTCGTTGCAGATGCTCTCAACGAGTAAGAATGCTGACTTTTAGGATAGTGCTGGTATATCAGCGAACCGAAAGTACTCACTTGCAACATTTTTGTATCAGACTGTGACACGTAGCCACTCGAGGAGAAGTGGTATGTACTCACCGTATAAGAAGTGACACGCAGCTCACCCTATGAAAGTGTGGCTTGTGTAAATTTTCTGTGTCGGTTGGTACATGCTATTTCTAGGGCGTCTCAACTGAAAGTGTGGACTGTCATCCACGAAAAAGGCAATACATGATGGAAATTTCAGTGCTTTACATTAACCGAAACGCTGAACATTGATCACAAACTAAGTGCTATATTGCGAACAAGAAACTAGAAAAAAACAAACACTCTCATATACAAACTTGTGCAACATCCTTGAGCTGGGATGAATCTGGTGAAATCTGCAGATCGAAAGGTATGTTCTTAAGAGACCCATCGAAAGATGTGACTTGGTACAGACATAAGGATGAGGAATCATAATCAGATCATATACTACTATAGTGGCTGGGGCGCTCCACGGTTCTCAAAGAATCGCATTTCACCTGTGCTACCTGTCGTGAGAATTAGCTGTCGAACCTTGTTTGCCTCTTCAACATCGCCTCTCGCAGCTGCGAGGATCGTCGCACGAGGTACAAACTGCGCGACAGTGACAGGTCCTGAGTGTGCCCGAAAGGATTCATATGCTTCACTATGACTACCATCAGTGACGACGTCCCAAATGTAGACATTATCTTGTTCGCTACCACAGATGATCCGGGTTCCATCTTGGCTAAATGTAGCGCGAATTTGAAGCTCAGAGTTAGCCAGACCTTTAAACTTACCAACCATACTGTAATCGTCCAACCGATAGAGTCGGATACGAGAATCGTTTGTCGTCACAAGCAGGTAACGACCGTCAGGAGAGAACTGTAATCCTGTGACCTTTTTGCCCTGGCTGTATCGTCCCGATCGATTTCGGCACTCCAGCTGAGTGCGATAGCGTAGCTGATCCACATCGTAGACAAGCACCCTTCCGTTATACAAGCCAGCAACGATCGTGCGGCCGTCAGGACTCCAAGCAACTGCCGTAATGATATGAGGTGTCTGGACCCACTCGACAACTTCATTCGTGGGAATGCTCCAAACCCGTAGTTTGCGATCGAACGAGCCTGATACGAAATAGCGATCCTCGATGGGATGGAATGCAATCGACGTCACAAAGTCTGCGTGTTGGAATACCATCAAGCACTTCGACCTGGTCAGGTGCCACAATCGAACAGTACGATCGATTGAGGCTGTGAGAATGAAGTTAGCCCTGGACCAAGCAAGATCGACCACGTCACCACGATGTCCAGACAGCAATAAGTAGGGTGTTGGGTTAATAATGTTTCGTCCACCTTGACTCGCTGGGATATTCACCACTATTGCGCCTTCAGGCGAGGCCTCGGAAAACTGGCCTGCCTGGGTGCTGGGTGCTGGAGCGCCGCTCGCTCCTTCTGCAGCTTGTCGAGCCGATGACAGCAAGGCGTTCCGGCGGTCAATTTCGTCACTTGCTGGTGTGCCGGTGACGGCCCAAACCGCAAGAGTCGTGTCGTGGCCTGCGGTCGCTAGGAACCGTCCACAGTACGACCATGCAAATGCCCAGGGTGGACCATGATGGAATTGCATGTCCTGAATAATCTTTAGGTCTGTGAGGTCTTGCTGGACGCGGGCCGGAAGAGTCGGAGCGCCTACCAGGGAACTGGACGAGCCGTCACCAGATGTGGATCCTACACGGGAATGACCGAGTGAGGACTGACCGGACGATGCCTTCTTGGTGCACTTTGTTTTCACACTATTCGACGCACCGGCGCGTCGAAGTGAGCTCGGGCGCCCAAACTTAAAGAGATTCGAGAGGAATCCCAAGAATCCTTCTGATTCGCTTTTCTCATCCTTGCCCTCGGTTTCGCCCGATATGTTTGCTTCGGAGTGATCTGTGGACTCAGGTAGTGTCATCGCCAACGCTACTTCTGGGAAAGCTTGTTCAACTTGGTCAATCGGGACTCGTTCTCCCGTCTCAAGATTTGTAACAAACATCTTCATCTCAGCGAGTTCGTGCTCGCTCAACTCAAGTTCGGCGCGAGTTGATGACCTGGGCACTTTCACTTCGGGTTCGGCTTCAGTAGCTTCGGCTGCGCCGGTCTCCGCGACTGTGTCGGCTAGTTTCGATGCGTCAGCGCCTGGCGGGGTTGAGGACCCTCTGGACATATCAGAATGCTCTGGTTTGCTGATTGGTGACATTGGTGCTGGAGGCTGTGGGGGCCTTTCCGGGCTCGCATGGCTCGTCGGAGGAGTATGATATGTCCTAGTTCGAGTCACGTCGCTTTCGGATGAAACCTGTGTCCTCTCAGGGGTTGAGTATATGCTCGTCTGATTGTTCTTGGAAAGGTTGATTGTCTCTGAGCCCGGTACAGGCTTCGGGGTCACATCATACCTGATCCTGGTTGTAGTCACAGGAAGCGTGGCCGGGGTCGTCGCTGCAGGGAGGCGTGTACTGGACACACTTGCATCCTGTTGTAGAGAATTCACGTTCTCTCGAAAATCGTCAAGGGTGATGCCCCGCTGCGGAGTTCCTGCACTATGAGTCGGAAGCGGTCGTATCGGCTGTTGCTGCTGCAGTTGATTTTGCAGCTGGTGTTGCAGCTCTCGTTCTTGCACCTTTGCTAGGGTCTGGACAACGATCGTCTCGTCAATGTCATTGTCCTCCACGTCATAGAAGTTTTCATCATCATCACCTGAGGAGGAAAACGCTACAGTGAAGGGAGGTGAAGGAGATCTCACGCGAATTAGCAGCAGAAGATGATGAAACGCAGACAATCACGCATGAAGCATGGAGGTACGTCTGCTCTTGACTCGTTCATACATACCCTCCGGCGATGGCCGAGACATGACGCGTGTAAGGTTACGAATGGCACGTCCGGCGTGGCCTGACGACACAAAAGTCGAGTGGCAGACGAGCCGTGTTGGTAAGTATCTAGATAATGGATATCGGAGTGTTAAGACGTTGATATAAGGTCAAAACGGCCGGTAAAGAGAAGTAGTGAGTCCATCCTCCCTCACTGGGGAGGCTAAATTGCGGTGATATGTTGCGATGGCATGTAGATTTTCATTCAAGCTGATACTGTGAATGAATAACTCTATAGACTGCATGTCCCGGTAAGGTCGTTCGAGTGGGGCGCGAAGCAGATCCCCGCGTTTCGATCCCCCAAACAGTATGCAAAGGTGACCTGCCAAGTTTCAAATTCCACCTGTCGGCTTGGAAAAATTGGCTCTGAGTGGAAGGCCTGGGCTGGCTTGGGGGCTGGCTGGGTTGGATAAGGTAGGCAAGGGGGGAGGATTACAGGTGAGATTATACTCTACAGGTGAAGGACATTGGTTATTTGGTTACCTTTCCCCTATTTGAACACTCCTCAAGGAGAATATACCTAACACAACTAATAATTATTCTTCTCGAGATTGGCTGGGAGCCATGCACTTTCACACGCTGTCATACGCGACACACCAGTCGTATTTGAGATCGAGCTGAAACGTAAGCTCGAGACAGTGGGATAAGACGCGATGATGTATCTACAGACGAGTTTTCGTTGCCCTCGTCGGAGAACTGTATGTTGATTCTACGTGAGAAAAGCTGTGGGAAGGTGGGTTCTTAATATATACACAAATGCAAACCCTGAGGGGCACTTGCTGCATGGCTAGGCTTGTAAATAGTGCGCGAATGTCACATCGCGAACGAGTGGTCAGTGAGTTGAAGAAGAGTTAAACTTCGTATGAACGAACTCGGTGCACGAACAAACGAACGTGTTGTCTAGTATAGTCTCGTGGTCATAATGCTGGTACACAAAAGGAGTCTACTGAAGATAGTCAAGTGGATCAACACCCAATGCGTAGTAGTCGTCACCATTTAAGACTTGGTTGACTTGCGTGTGCTGTAGCGTTCCTTTCTTCGTCGCTTCTTCAACTTGTGCTTGTTCATCTTCTTCTTGCGCTTGCGCAAAACCGAGTCAAGTTGGAGGGACTCGGGAGCGTATGGCGAGTGAGGATCGTACAGGGGGAAAGGAGGCGGTGCTGTAATGACGAATTGCCCCATCGTCTGACCGAACACAAGGCCATGCGTGCCCGTGACCATGGGAACGAGGGGTGCCTCGGTGGCGGCCACATCCAGGACGTGGTTCGAGATGATGAACATGTTGGGGTTAGGCTAGAACGTGAAGCGTAAGAAGGCATGGGCAATCATAGCGATTAGATATTAGCTTGATTCTAGCGCAGACCGTTCAAATGACCCCAAGGGGGAGTGCAAATGATGGGCGATTGGTTGTACGTACAGCTGAGACGTAGCTCGAAGGCGAGTCGAAAAAGGAGTCCAAGCTCGAGGAGGGTGTGGATTGCGTGGCAATCGCACGGCCTAAATGGTAGATAAAGTGATGATACATCGTAAGTCATGGTCAAATAATGTCTATGTCACGTAAAGTTCTGGCGTAACGAGTAGTAGACGGTCGAGGTTAACGTACCCAGATATCGCCCGAGGCTGTTGACCACGCGTTTCGTGAGCAAACGGCGTGCGAGCATGATCTATACAGAGGGAGACCGGTTGGTATACAAATGAGGATTCGAAATAGTTAGATCACATGGTCGGCGACCCGGCGTCATTGGAGTAATTCGGTCCTAATCAAGTGTACTGAGTACTTCGGAATTTGCCCTCTCAAGGCGTCGCAATAGAGTTTGCGCGGACACAAAAATTGGTTGCAACCGAGGAAGAGGAAGACTGCTCGCTTGTGACCATGGTCACAGAAACTTGGAGCCTCAGTCGGCGAGTGAGTTGGCCTGTGCAAATCGAAATTGTGGTGGAAATGGGCTTGGGTGATTCTTGAAGTGAGGAAGATTCATGTGAGAAACATTGGGAAAAGTGGGGATAGGTGTGGAGATGTGTATGAAATGACCTTGAATCCTGTTGCGACATGAAGGACAATATGATCTGACTCCACGTACATGCGTGATCCCGCCGCGGCCGAGCCACAGGAACGATCCGAATCGTTGTTTCGGGAAAATCACGGAAATTGTGGGAAAAGACCAAAAAAGGAAAGGCAGGCGATAGACGGGTGGATGGATGGGTGGATGGATAGATGGATGAGCGCCAGTGCTCCACTGCCCTGCACTGACGGCTAACCAGCCCACCAACCAACCGGCCGGCCAGTGGGTTAATGAAGAAAGAACGCCGATCTGAACCTGGCCAGGATCTTCTTGACAACCTGACCCACCCAACGAGCGAGCGAGAGTGAGGGCAAGAGCGTGAGTGATGATCCTTGGCTTGGTCTCATTTGTTGTGCAAGGATCTTGACCCATCTCAACACTTGGATCAAGCTCGAAGCTCGGTAGTGCGGGTAATCAGGTCAAATGATACTGAATGCGCATGCGAATGCGAAGATCCGGATCAGTGTTGACACGTTATACGCGTGTAACCAGTGCCGAGATATTGTCTGGATGGTAATGCAGAGCGACCTCTGGAGCACCGCACTCAGTCTGCGGTGTTTGGACTAAGGGCTGGCCAGACAACCGCCTCGACTGTGCCAAGCGAGGAGGGTGCATTGCAGTGCTGCTGTGCTGACATGCTGCGTGGTAATCATGCAGTCACCCGGCCGATCCGTCTGCTTGCCTATGTGCCTCCTGTCCTAATTCCCCACTCACATGTCTTGCTGTTCTCACTGCCTCATCCATACCATCCGATGTTTAGAACTTCCTACCAACCAACATGTCCGACGCCTCACGCACCATCTCGCTCGCTGATATCCCTAGCGACAGCTGGATTCAGGGTTCGCCTGTCACCCTCCAGGATGACGGCGTTTACGTCCTTCAGCTCTGGGCCACCTGGTGCCCTCCCTGCCGCAAGGAGATCCCTCGCATGAACAAGCTCTCCAAGGATCTCTTCCCTGACGTCACCTTCGTGGGCATGACCAATGAGCCCAAGGCCCGTGTGCTCGCTCAGAAGATTTGCGGCATGAAGTACAACTGCATCGCTGATCCCTCCAACGCCGCTGCCAAGTACCTTGAGCCCTTCAAGGTGACTGGTATTCCTCACGCCTTTGTGATTCACAACCGTGAGGTCAAGTACTCTGGCCACCCTCGCGAGTCCGGCTTCCTTGATGCTTTGAACGCAGCCACGGGCAAGTCCGTCACTGAGCTCATGCTCCTCGATGATGTCCCAGCCATCCCTGAGTCCTATGTCATGGTTAAGGGTGACAAGCCCAAGTTGGAGGAGAACAGCCTTAAGGCCGTCTGCTTCGTGAGCTACAAGCATCCCGCCTTCGAAGACATCGCTCAGATGATCAACGAGTTGAGCACTCGCTTCGGTGGATTGGTCGACTTCTCAGTCTCATTTGTCGAGAGCGCTGACGACCGTGACAGCGCCACGGCTGCTGCATCTGTCTTCGAGATCCCTACTGGTATCGATCACGAGGGCCAGTGGAACATGTCAATCACCGAGCTTGACAAGCCCTTCCCTCTCCTTCTCGCATTGGTCAAGCAGAACAAGGTTATTGACTGTGTTCGGTTGGATCAGGCATTCCGTGCCCTCATTCCTCACTTGATCGAGGAGCACGGACAGGGGGCTGTTTTCGAGCGCATTGCGGACCTGCTCGCCAAGTCCGACGGCGACGACGACGACGAGGAGGAGGGTAACGATCAGTAAGCGCAGGTTATGTCCAATACTGAGTCCTCGTTTCCTGAATGCTAGCTTTCCCTGCAACTGGTGTAGTAATATCACATCCTATCCCATCTCTCCCAGAAGTATGTACAGATTTTGTGAACCTATAGTCCATTCTTAACAGTTGAACCTGAAGCATACGAGCATTCGCTATCATCACTATCATTTCCAAGTCCCTCGTTTTATGGTCCTGGTTAAATTGACGTCCTCACCTATGTGTACATGCACCTATTCCCGATGAGAGTCCCACGCGGATCGACAAGGACATGGATAGAGCCGTCTATCTTTGTCTCCTTCAGAGAGCGCGAGCACTTGATCTGTCTTAGTCCGAAACACAGATTTTCGCACCATGTCTCGTCCCATCTACAGTCCCATCATTCGAATTTGACACTGTATTTTCGTATGTTTCTACTTGTGGGGCACTGCCACCCAATGTACATGGACAACCAATTCAACCCATAGTTGTCCAGTCAATCTAGAAGCTGCGAGGCCTGCAGCAAGTGAGCGACTGTATCCTCCCAAGAATAAATAAGCAATGAACCCTTCGAGGGTTCCCTAGTCTAACGAACGGTATTCAACTCCCTACCCTAGATTGCATTTTGGCTCCATTCTGTCTGCTTCTGCTACTGCTGCGGCATGGCTTTGGTCACAATTTTAGCGCAAATTTTTGGTTCTGAACAAAATATCTCAGAATCTTTTCAATCCGTGCAACAGCCTATTCTCAGGTATGTGTTACATTGAAAACGCTGCAAATCGCCCAGATCAGCTGATATGAATCGTTGTAACCCATTGATCCTTCACCGGACCTCCTGTAGATGTCAAATTTGACCCCCGAAGTGGTTTCCAGCGGGGACGAGTCTTCTGGCAGCTCAGAGACAAAGGCAGCGCCGAAAGATCAGGGGCGATCAGAAGATCCATCGGTACAGCAGGCTTCATCCCACTTGAATAGTGCTGCCTCGCATGCTCCCTTCGAGGATGTAGACAACAGTGACAAATCCCGTATCACTCCGTCGGATTCTCAGAATACCGTAACACAAAAGCGTGTCGAAGATGCACTTCTTGTGTGGAACGAGACCATGGGAGATCTAGGAGTGCTCCGTCCATTTGCTGAGCGCCACCGCAGGGTCTATCCCGAAGGCCTTATCCTCGAGTCGCTTGCAACGTTTCGGCTTGCCCTCCCTCCTCCAAAGGAGGGCACGATCCGAGCTCCAACAGAAACGCTTTCTCCACCACAGCAGGGTCGACCCATGCGAGATCGGTTGCGCCTTACAGACATAATGCATGACATTTGTGAACTTCATGTTAGAGGCGTCACTTCCCAATACGCAACGCATCAGCATTGGTCGAGGGCTTTCGAGCAGGGGTTCCTCGATGACTTCCGGACTTACTGCGCTCAACTTGCTGCAGCGAAATTTGGGCAAACTGAGAGCCGGGATGGTAAAGAGGATAGCAATGGAGCGGACGACGGTAAGGCAGATGCGATCCTTTCAAGCCCAGCAGACTTCCCAAGATCTATTACAGTTGCTGGAGATCCCCATCGCAGCCGATTCGTCATGAATGCCGCGCCCGTGACCATAACGGGAGGGGAAGAAGAAACGAAGAAGGAATCTTGGGAATTCGTTCATAGTGCCTTATTGGAGTACTTCTTTGCTTGGCACAATGTGATGTTGCAGGATCCATATTCCGAGACGACGAGTTCAACCGCTCCTCTGAAGTCCCTTCGTTCAGTTCATATTGAACGGCTGGGCGCAGTTCGGTTCGCCCATATGTCGCGACTGCTACAAATGCACGCAGAGCTTGTAGCTGACATCCCCGATCTCCAGCAGATCTATGTAAGCATTGTACTAGAGTCTCAAACGCGCTCAGACGACCCTGACCATGACAAGCGATTGGTAACTGCCGCTAGCAACGCAATCAGTATCTTGAACCATGGGGCCACGCAAGGTGTGCTGCCATTCAGGTTTGCGACGCAACGAGACTGGAGTGGAATTCGCGTGCCTTACGCAAACCTAAGCAATGCTCAGATTCTTCACTGCAAGTTTGACGGGGCAGATTTGTCCTTCGCAACAATCGCACACGCTTATCTGAAAGGTAGTTCATTCGTCGGAGCGAACCTTCAAGGTGTACGCCAGCCTCTCGTAGCACGACTTGTGTTTCCTGATAATATCCAGTACGTTTGCTTCAGTGCTGATGGTACGTCCCTGGCAGTCGCCGCACGCCACGCGGTCTTAATCTACGACGCGCAGACTTTCAAACTCGTCCAAACACTCAAGGGCCAAAGAGATGTTAGAGTCATGGTTTTCTGTCCCGATGGCGCACGTCTGGTATCAGGGGCTTACGATGGCTGTATTCGCTACTATAATCTTAATACCGGAAGCTGCCTCCGAACCATGCAAGGCCATAATGGTCAGGTCAATTGTCTTGCCTTGCATCCGAACGGACTAAACGTAGCTTCAGCCTCTGATGATCGTACTGTGCGCATTTGGGATATCACAACCGGGCGATGTGTCGCGCACTTGCAGGACCACAGAGATGCCGTCGCAGTCGTTTGGTACAGTCCCGATGGAGGATCCTTAATTTCCTCAACAGTGGATGGTTCTCTGCGACTTTGGGACACACAAGATTACAAGTGCAGTCAAATGTATGATACTGAAGAGGTCAGTATGCGAGCCAAGGCAATCTCTCCGAACTCTTCACTTCTCGCTGCCAGGTACGATCTGGAGATTGCTTTTTGGTCAACTGAGTCCGGACGTCTGATCAAACGTATTTCCGGCCTTCACACGATCGTTGCAAACCTTGCCTTCAGCCCTGATGGTAAGCTCCTAGCGGCTGGTCTGCACGATGGACTCATTCAGCTATGGAGTATTGAAAGTACAAAATGCCTCGCAAGGTTTCGTGGCCACGCTATTTATACGGCCAGCCTCAATTGGAGTCCTAACGGCCAGCGCATCGTGTCGAGTGCGTGGGATTTCAAGGTGCTTGTTTGGGATGCCAGCTATCGAGAACCTGAAGGCAAACCGCTAGGACATACCCACGCGATTACGAGCATATGCTTCACCCCGGATGGTCAGAAACTCATAACTGGATCGGAAGATTCCACCCTTCGAGTTTGGGATATGCACACATCTCACTGCACAATGACCCTAAAAGGACATGGCCAGCAAGTTAACCAAGTTTCATGTAGTCCCGATGGCAGCGTGATCGCATCTGCGTCTTGGGACACTACTGTTCGCCTCTGGTCCACTGCGACGGGTGAGTGTCTCAAGGTTATGCGTAGACACAACTCCTTCATTCTTGCCCTCGCCTTCGCGCCTCGGCCTCCTCCAGGGTCACCCGCTGCGGTAAACTTGTTGGCCTCCGCAGACCAAAACCTGTGGATTTGGGAGGGTAATCAGCAGGAAACCGTCTTCAGATTCCGTGAGAATGTATTTTCTGCTGAGAAGACGGTAGATGGTGTCGCATGGAGCTGGACTGCCCAATACCTGGCTATATGTGGCAAAGAAGCCATACATCTCTGGGACCTCAAAGCGAATCGAACTAGTCAACTTCGAGGCCATACCGCTGACGTCACTTGTATAAGCTTTAGTCCGGTGAAGAATCTTCTTGCATCGGGAGGTTTTGATTCACAGATCCGAGTCTGGGACGTCGAGGCCCAGAGCTGCAAATGTGTGTTCGATCGCCATGTGAATCGGATCAAGGGACTTGCGTGGAGCCCTAATGGAGCTTACCTTGCCTCTGCGTCAAGGGACCAAACGATTCGTATCTGGAATGTTGAGACAGCACAGTGTGTGACGATTCTGGACCACCCCACGATCTCAGGTGGGCTTGCCTGGAGCCCGGATGGTAACCTCATAGTATCTGGAGGGAGCGATGCTTGCACTTACGTGTGGAAAATAGTGTCATCCCCTCCACTTACACGTGAAGCGTCAAGCAAGCACACCCGACCAGACGAGGAGGCAAAGGAGACCAAAGAAAGCGAGAGAGACAAGGAGTCTGCCGGCATCAGACATGACGAGGACTTCATCGTGGAATTGCACTCCATACTGGGCTGGGCATTTTTGCCAAATTTCGACGCCAATTGGGAGAACGCAATCATGGACTCGAACTTTGCTCGTCTCGTCAAAGGTCGAGAGGGGCAAGAGGACAAGAAGTCGAAATGTTCGATTGTATGAACAAGCGATGAATCATTCATTCACGTGTACTGTTTTTGTTAATCCTAACCAGGGTGGTTATTTGCTCCTTTAGTTTAAGCGAAACCAAAGACGACACTGATGAATGACACCGCGGATAGAAATCGGAACCAGTCAGCGAGGCTAGAATAAATTTTAAAGTGGGTTCCATGTTCATTTCCTGGTAAGGTTGTCGGACGGGATCAAGAGTTGTTCGAGGGATATTAATGTTTTTGCTGCGTTATATACGCTATGAGCTAACATGTCGACTCATCTGCTATTTCATCCACTTCGTATATAGGATGCAGACGAGTGCACAACCTCTCCCTGGCTACTTTCCAACTTCGCAGGGACACGTGCCCCCTTCCGGATCATCCGAGCAAGCCCATCTGGCACTGCAGGGGAGACTAGGCATACCACAATGGGCTGGCATTGTACATGTAGCGGCTCCACTCACTATGCCGCTGCCTGCAGCCCCAGAGGAACCCAGGGACTCACTCCTTGAAAAAGCTCAGTCAGAGATTGGAGTCATTAAATTGGACGAGATCGCGACACTGTTGGAGGAGGCACGGGGATACTATGAAAATCAACAGGGCAGGCTCCCAGTTACTGCGCAACTACGTGGTCATCCGTGTCAGGGTGTGCTCTCACAGCAGTTTGTGCAGTACTTCCTCACCGAATCCACGACAGAAGAGCATAAGGAGCCGAAGGAAGACGAGACGGAGGCAAAAGACAACAAGGCAACAGACGTTGAGGTGCAGGGATCGGTTCACAAGTCCAGACCACGGTACTTGGATATCGTCCACGCTGTCGTGATCGGGTGCTTCGAACAGTCCAGGCAACGATTCGCCCAAGAGGCTGACTGGCCATTCACAAGCGAACAGGAGTTCTATGATGAATGCCATCGGTTCGGCGAGAGTCTGGCCCTGGTCATGTTAACGCAAGAGCCTAAGACGTTTGTAGCAGACACGAGCCACCCGGCCTATGCAGATCTGTTTGGTAACGCGCTTGCTGAGACTGCGGATGCACATTCAGGACGCAGGAGCTGGTTTGTGGTCCAATCGCTACCCCTTCGTCGATTGGGAGGGACCTTCTGGGCGTTTGCGCATCCGTCGCTTTGGGAGTACTTCTACGCACGCACCACGGTACCACCAGCCTACTCAGCTCCAGCTCCGCATTTAGGCCAGATGGATATTACGCAATTCGTTCAGAACCTGGGTGTCATGTTGTTCACTCAGGACATGGAGCTCCTGCGAATGCATACACAGTTGATGCGAGATAACCCGTCTTTGAAACCAGTATATGTTGCTGTTGTGCTCGCTTCTCGCCACAAGCATCCAGTGGCGCTTGAGGATACCAGATTGTGTGTCGCAGCCAGCAATGCAATCAGCGTGCTAAACTATGGACATCTTAGCGGAGAATTCGTCTTTCACTTCTCTGATGTTGGTTACTGGAAGGGCATTCGAGTGCCCCATGCAAATCTTAACCGTGCCCAGCTCGTTTCCTGCAATCTAGACGATGCTGACCTGACTAACGCGACAATGATCGATGCCCTTCTACATGGCAGCAGTCTGCGCGGCGCCAAACTAAATGGGGTCTACACCCGTCTTAAAGCGGTGTATAGTGACCACATAGGACGTGAGGTTCAAGATGTGGCAGCGTCGCCTGATGACAGCATGCTCGTCACAGCCTCTTATTACACGATAGCGTTGATCAAATCAGACGGATTACGCCGGACAGTCGATGAGCTTCCACCTGAAATTCACAAGTGGTGTGTATCGAGTCTGGCATTCAGTCCTGATGGCAAAACCCTTGCTGCTGCTGGCAAAGGTGGTGTAGTTCGTCTAATAGATCTCGCCACGCGTTCGTTAAAGAAGGCGGAGGACAAGTCCATTTCACTTGGAGTCAGAAAGACGTACTTTATTCCAGATGGTTCGGGCTTAGTGTGTGTTCCGATGTTCTCAAAGAAGCTCTACATCTTCAATCCCAACAGCCTTGAAAGTTTGTGTCAGCCCCTCGAGCACGAAGGATATATAGTGGACTTCTGCATGAGTCCGGATCAGAAAACTTTCCTGACGGCCGACACGAAGGGCCTTACCCTTTGGGTCTGGTTTCCTCCGGAGCCCATTGCACGAATTGAAGATCGCTCACATTCCAGCATCTGCTCGGCTTGCTTCAACTGGGATGGCCGACTGATCTTGACGGGTCATGAAATGGGTGAGATTTCGATCTGGGATGTATCGATGCAGGACCGTGTCGCTACCCTTTTTGGGCATCGACACGAGGTGAAAAGCCTGCGGCTAAGTCCAGATGGGCGCCTGCTCTTGTCTGTATCGAGTGACGGCTCCGCTCGCATTTGGGATCTTGCAACATATCGATGCGTTGGCTCAATGCGCGGTCACATGGCTCCAATATCAGGTGCGTGTTGGATTCCTTCCAAAAGCAGCATCGCCACCGTTTCCCACGACTCTTTGCTACGGATTTGGGACGCCACCCCTGGTGAATGTTCCGCCCCCCAGGAATTTCCCCGCACTCATATTACCCGGTTTGCACTTAGTCGAGATAGTAGCATTTTGGCTGCGGCTTTGGCTCGAGAGCATGCGGTTTGGATTTGGGACTTCAACACCGGCTCGTTGAAGGCGACACTCAAGAGTCGAAAGAGTTACCCCGTGGCCCTTACATTGAGTAACGACAACCAAGTCCTTGTAGTAAGTACCGAAGATAACTATGTCAGTTTCTGGGATCTAACGACCATGGAATGCGTTTCTCAGAGCCGCGAACACGAACAGCGAGTCTCGGACGTCGCAATCACGCCTGATGGTCGCAGACTATACTCTTGGGGCGCTGACGATTCCGTTTGCGTTTGGGATATGGCCACCCGTAAGGTCATTGCTCGAATCACAAACCGAGGTGCTAGGGATACTAGACTACCATCATTAAGCTTTTCGCCAGATAGTGAGATGGTTTTGATTGCGAACGGTTCTCGCCTTGAAATTTATCACACTCAGAAGCGAACTCGTATGAATCAATTCCAAGGATGCCAAGGTGGCAAAATCAGTCCGTGTGGCGCATATGTCGCAGGGGTCAGCAGTCAACACATCTCGTTGATTCACCTTAAGACACAGATGTTCGTGAAGAGGTTTGAGACTGAGCGCGGTCACCCACCGTGTCTTTCCTGGAGCCCTGATAGCCAATTGCTTGCGGGTTGTCCCAGCGATAAAGTCATCGCTGTATGGGACGTGCAGTCCGGTCGCCGTGTCGCGACCGTTGCGAAGCATAAGAAGACCATCCAGTGGCTGGAATTTACTCCCGACGGTAAGTACCTGGTTTCGTGTGCCGAAGATGGGTTCATCTTTATTTGGTCGGTTTCAAGCAAACCGCCAGAGTCTGGTTCCAAGGTAGATGTTAAGCTCCATCACGTGATCGGTCGTTACGGCTTAGATCTGGACCTCGTTGATTTCAGCAACGCGCACATGGATGAGACCTTCGCAACTCTCGTCAAGGCTCTCGTTCCAGAAGCTTCAGTGCCAACTGATGGTGTATCGAAGCTAGGAGGATGTTGCAGCATTGCTTAATGGCTCTCTCCTTCACTTTATTGTAAACGGCGGCTGATTATCCTCACGTCTGCCAGAGATCGTTCGTCCCCATGCTCCCTATGGGTTCCAATGCCGATGTACCAACTAAGGATAAATTGCTCGTCTCAGTCAGCTATTTTATTCTATCATGCTACATCGAAGTTTGCTAACTACCCTACTTGCCGAGAGCTCAGGAGCGAGACATTCATGAGACGGCCTTCGAATGGCCCGCCCACCGCACAGTTTGAAGGTCCCAACGGCAAATGTTGGTTGGCGAAATCAACTGTTGGTCATCGTGGGCGCCGATAGGTCGCATTCTTGACTATAGAGCTCGAAGGCATGATATTCCTACTCATCGACCTCTTAGCATCGGCTGGAACTCAAGGACACGGTCACTCCTCGTAAGGAGAACATCTACCACTGCTCTTGGAGCCTGTCCTTAAGACAGCGCTCCAGCGAAATGCTTGTGGAGTGCTTCCACTGCATCTGAACTTCCCAAGTCAGCAGCCTTGGACCAACATTGCTTCGCACGTTTTGTGTTCTTCTGGACACCGTGGCCATGGAAATAGCACATCCCCAATCCGTAGTATCCACCGGCGTCATCCTGGTCTGCGCTTTCTTTGTAATATCGAAACGCCTTTCGGTAGTCCTGGTTGACACCGTAACCATGATAATAACAGTCGCCCAGTGCCTTCTGACCTTCGGGGCTTCCGTTTTCGGCGCTTTTCCTAAACCAATGTGCAGCCTTCTTGTAGTCTTGGGCAACGCCATGGCCGTAAAAGTAACAGCGACCGATGTGGAACAATGCGGCGCCGTGCTCTTCGTTCTCCTCTACGGATCTCATGAAGTACTCAAATGCCTGTTTGTAATCCTGTTCAACACCCTCGCCCGCGTAATAGCACTCTCCCAAGCTGTCGAGTGCGTCGTCTTGGCACTGCTCTGCGGCCTTGCGTAGATACTCAATCGCCAAATCGATGTTCTTTTCCACGTAGTACCCTCGTAGGTAGCATTCTCCAACACCAGAGAGACCCTCGCGGTCGCCATATTCGGCCGCTTTTTGCCACCATTCAAACGCTTTTTGGTAGTCTTTTTCGACGCCGTCACCAAAGAAGTACCGATTGCCAACCTCGCCCATCGACTTGACATTCCCCAGTTCCGCTGCTCGCAATAAGTAATCAAACGCTTTCGTGTCATCTTCTGGGACACATACACCTTCCATATAACAAGATGCCATGAGGGCTAGACCCTCGGGGCAGTCCTGTGCGACGCTCTTCTGGAGCCACTCGAACGCCTTCTCTTCGTGTGCTTCCGCGAAGTACATCTGTGCAATCACCGCCTGCGCCTCGGGAACGTCTGCTTCAGCAGCACGGAGCAGCCAGTGGTGTGCCATTTCGGGATTCTCTTCGACACCCTCTCCATTCAAATACGCAAGACCAACCGCGAACATCGCGGTATCATAACCCTGCTCCGCTGCGCGGATGTAGTATTGGAATGCCATATCAATATTTTGCTGGACGCCGCAGCCAGATGCATAGCACTCGCCCAAAGCAAACTGGGCTTCGGCGCAACCCATCTCCGCACTCCTCTTGAAAAGGTTGAATGCAGCTTCTACGTCCTTTTCCACAACGTCGCCGATCCCATCAAAGTAGAATACACCTAAGAAGTAGATTCCTTCTGGATGGTCCTGCAACGCAGCTCTCCTGTACCACTCAAAGGATGACCTGTAGTTGGCCTCAACTCCCAAGCCTCCCGCATAACAACATCCCAACGCACACATGCCCTCTGGATCACCCTTCTGGGCTACCTGCATGAAGCAGCGGAAAGCTGCCTCCGGATTTGCCTCGACACCCCTGCCGTCTTTGTAGCAAACTCCGAGGTTATGAATGGCCTTAGTATGTCCTTGCTCTGCGGACTTACGGAACCACTCAAATGCTCGTTCACAATTGACCTCTACTCCATGACCCTCTAGGTACTTCAGGCCAAGCTCATTCTGAGCATCAGGTTGGCCACCCTCGGCTGCCCGTACGAGCCACTCAAGACATTTTGCTTGATCCTGCTCCACAAGGAAACCTGTCACGTAACAGTAGCTAAGAACTAGCTGCGCCTCCGCATGCCCGTCCTCGGCAGCCCGCAACAGCAACTGGACACCTTTTTTACGGTCGTCTGACGGTCCTGTGGTGGGGAAATAGCAGCACATTGCGAGTCGGAAGTGAGCGTCGGGTTGTCCTTGTTCAGAGCCTCGACTAAACCAGCTCACGGCTTTCGACATGTCTCGATGTGTGCCAATGGCCTCCTGATAGCACCGGCCCAAAAAAGAGAAGGCTGGAGCATAGCCAGCCTCAGCGCACGTCAAGAAGCACTGAAAAGCTTCTTCAGGAGAACGTTCGGTCTCGGAATTGCCATGGAAGTGGGCGAGGCCACGCTGGAAGAGTGATACAATCCCTTCCTGTGTCTGTGAGGAGCCCGCACCTACAGCTGTTCGGGGCTTTTTACTTACAGTGGCTTCCTCCTCCTCTTGCGTCGCCTCGAGCTTCGCGTCGTCGATTTCATGGTCGGGTATGGTAGTAAGCGCTGGAGCTTCTCGGTCGGAGATATGGAACCGTTCGAGAAGCGAGGAGATCGTCCGCTTTGTGCCCTTTACGGCCCGGGTGGTCTGGAACGTTGCAAAGAAGGTGGGTGACGTTCACTCAGTACCGCTGGTAGATCAAGGAGTCGCTGGCATAAAGACGAAAAAGGCTCCCACATGATAAGCGTCGAATTGAGGTGAGTCGAGGCGAGTAAGTGTCACATGGATCGTTCCAGTGTACATACGAAGTTGCGTGTCCGCTTACCAGACTGGCTCATGACAGTGCAGCGTCTCTTCAATCAGCGTCTCTCTTCAGGCCTGTGTCTGAATCTACTAGGGTAGCGTCACAATGTTTCTACCCTGATCCGGCTAAGTCAGTCTAACCGAGAGAAGCTTTTCCCCTCCCCTGATCACATCAAGAATAAATTGCAGTGAGTAGAGAGTCTGGGTGGGTGTGTGACAGAGCAAGTGAGTGGGGTGTGAGGTGAGTGCTCTGCGAATTGTAGAAGGGTACGGGATGTTCCACCCACCACTCGGTAGGCCTCCAGGTACTCATGAGTTCCTGAGCTGGGCCTACCTTTTCTGACTTGGTTCGGTCGGGGGTGGGCACGTGGCAGGCGGGGAGGGTTTGGACCAAAGTTCCAAATTTTGGAACTTTCCCACTCAGTTTGGAACTTTTTTGGAACCCGTTTGGAACCCAGACCAGAAAATTTTGGAACTTTCAAGAGGGCTTGAGAAATGGGGAGGGGAGACCCAAAAATCAAGCTTGGTTGAGAGAGGAATAATCCCGTGTTTGGAGGGTATCACGCCAGTGCTGCGTCAGAATTATAATAGCATTGGATAGCCAGCATAGTATACTTTCCCACTGTGCCACCCAATTTCGACCACGGCTTATCCACTGTCACTTGTATTGCACCAAACTAAATCGACTGTAGACAAGATGAAGGCTGTTTTCATTCTTGCCCTCATTTTCGTTGCTATGGCAATTGCCACCGAGGTTCAGGTATGTTTCTAACCAATGTCAACGAGGTCTTGTTGCGTACTTTACCGCCAATTTCGCGATCCCTCTGTGTCTTGCCTGCCAGAAAATGCAAAAGCGCTCATTCGACCTGCAACCCCAACTCATCTTGACAAAACAGGCTGAGTGCCACCCTCAATGCAAGTGGCAATGCGATGACCCAGCATGCCCTGCTGTGTGCCACCCCATCTGCGCACGCCCCAAGTGCCAGATGCAGTGCGAGGAGCTTCCCTGCCCCAAGTGCGATGTGCACTGCGAGAAGCCCGCTTGCTCTGTTCGCTGCCCCAAGTCTCTCTGCGAG